>Ga0078972_1000277_pt1 | contig 212771 bp, 198 predicted proteins | sample YelNatPaOPGAMG01_FD_67568 | JGI IMG/M metagenome (GOLD analysis project Ga0078972, IMG submission 67568) | Hot spring thermophilic microbial communities from Obsidian Pool, Yellowstone National Park, USA - OP-RAMG-01 (SPADES assembly) (version 2) | ecosystem: Environmental > Aquatic > Thermal...
CAAAAGAGAGTATTTAGCTGATGCTTATTCTGTTAAATTAACTCGCTATCCCAAAGGCTTAGCTAATGCTTTATACAAAATAAAAAATCATTCAGCTCAGAAATTAGAAGTTCCAGAAGCTGTTTCACACTTATTTTTTGTTAATCCTTTTAAAAAAGAAAATATTGAAAATTTATTTTCAACTCATCCTCCTATTGATAAAAGAATTGAAATCTTAAACAAAATGTAAAATTCTTTAGAAGAATTTATAAAGCATTAAACTTAGTAAAAATACTATTTAAAGGTGGTGCTATGCAAGATCTTGAAAATTTATTTAAAAAATTAAAAGAAATTAAAAAAACAACAGAAGAAAAAATTCCTTATCCTTATGAAAGAAGAGAATTTAAAATTTATTTGCTAAGAGAAGCAGGTATTGACGAAAATGAAATTAAACAACAAGATAAATTAGATAAAATATTAAATGAATCCTTTGTCTTTAAAGTTTTTCCAGCTATTACTTATTTAAAGAAAAATAATAATAAACTAACCTTAGATAATATAATTAAAGAACTTGAAGAGAATAATTATAAAAGTTCAAATGAATTTTTCAATAAAACTGCGATTGAATTAGCTCAACAATACAAAGGTTTTCCAGATGACTATATCTTTCTGAATTATAATCTTAATAAACAAAGTAAATTTTTATTACCAAATATAGAATTAAGAGCAGAAAACTATAAAGATAACGATTGGTCAATTATGAGTGAAATACTTAAATTTGGTACAGAATTTTATGACTCTGAGGATAAAAATGTATTTAGCTTATTTATTAATGATAAAAATTTCATAGTAGGTCCTAAAGGAGTAGGTAAAACACATAATGTACTAATAAGACTTAGAGACTTATTAGCTTATTTTTATAGTTTAGAAAATAGAAACAGAGATTTTGGAAAAATTGATTTTAAAATAAATATTGATAATAAAAATTATGGATATCTTTATGATGAAAATCAATATGGTAGATTTATTACGATATACAAAATCGTAGATATAACTCACGAAGAGCTGAAAAAGTATAAACCATCTGTAAATAAGAAATCGAAAAATGTCAAATATTTTATATTCGGTATGAATTATATATATTTGGATCTTTTATATGACATTAAAAATAAAAAATTTGGAGTACCTATAAGAGATATAACATATGGTAAATATAGTGGTAAATCAACAAATGGAATAGCATCTAACCTTGAATATTATTTAGAAGAAGATATTAATTACTTTAAGAAGTCAGAAAATAATAGAAGGATTCTATATCTTCAATATAATACTAAAAATAGCCAATTTGAATTCTATGACACAACTAAACTTGAATACTGGAGATCAGAGAAAGAAAAAGGACCTTATCATTTATGTAAGAAAGTAGATAAAAATCTAAGCTTTTCAGAAAATCTTGAAAAAATAATTTCTTCAGAATCTGGAGGTATATTAATTTTAGATGATATACATTACTTTTTAGATGATTTAAAAGATAATAAAATTTCCCCAAACGAAGTATATAAAATTATTTCTTCAGTAAATAAATTTAAAGGAAGAAAGCTCTTTATATCCGAGGATATATTAAATTCTGACCATTTAAAACTAAAATGGATGAAGAAAAAATATCCAGATTTATATGCTATTTTTCCTAAAGTAAATGACAAGCTATCTCAAGAAGAAATTTTAGAACTTTGTAAAGGTAAAGATGCTAAAACAATAAAAGAAATAATTAATAGGCCTTATCCTAAAGAAGAAAGAGTAATATCAATGGGCATTGACGAATTCGTGCCTTTCTTTTTTGTTTGTGATGAAGGCGATCATCATTATCTTTTAGAAAACTTAAAATTGACTCCAAGAGATTTTACTATTATTAAAAAAGAAATGGATAAATTTGGTATCCCTTTTAATAAGCAAGGAATATGTTATTTTACTTTAATGCAATTATATAAAATAAAAAATTCAGAAAAATATAATATAATAAAAAAATCTGAAATTTCAGAATTTAAAGATATCTTAGAAAACGAGATAAAGAAAAAATGCTTAATTGAGTATCGTGATTCCTGGCATCATGGTTACTTAAAACAAATTTTAAATAATGTACTTTATAATTTTTGCTCTGAAAATAAAGACTCTTATTTTTAAATATGAAAACCTTTTAAAGAGACTTTGATTTTTCTTTTTTGTGAAAGAGAAATTTAAAATATTCAAAGAAGTATTTGATCAATATACTCTTAAAACTCTTTATAAACTTTCAAACGACGGATACATAAAAGAATTAGGTGGAATAATATCAACTGGTAAAGAAGCTAATATATTCTATGCTATTGATGAAGAAAATAACCCTGTTGCAGTTAAAATTTATAGAATAGAAACAAGCAAATTCAAAAGAGAAAAATATATTATTGGTGACCCAAGATTTGAAAAAAAACAAAAATTAAGCAGTAAAAGAGGTATTATCGACATTTGGGCTAAAAAAGAGTTTAAAAATTTAGAAAAAGCTTATAAAAACAATATTAGAGTTCCAAAACCAATAATACAAAGGAATAATGTGCTAATAATGGAATTTATAGGAGAAAATGAAAGACCAGCTCCAATTGCTAAGGATAATCCGCCAAAAGAACCTAAAATATGGCTTGAGAAAATTTTAAATAGCATTATGACTTTATATCAAAAGTCAGGTCTTGTTCATGGGGATTTGAATGAATTTAATATCCTCAATTTTAAGGAAGAACCTGTAATTATAGATATGGCACAAAGTGTCTTAAGAGATCATCCCCTTTCAGATGACCTACTTTTAAAAGATATTAAAAACATTTTAACATGGTTTAAAAAACTTGGTGTTGAAACACCTAATGCAAATGAATTTTTTAGAAAGGTTAAAGGAAATGCGTGAAATAAATGAGTGATTTTGAACAAACTCTCAAAATACCTAAAGAAAGAGTAGCCATATTAATAGGTACAAAAGGAGAAACCAAAAAAGCTCTTGAAAAAGATACTAATTCCAAAATAAATGTTGATAGTGAAGGAGCAGTTACAATAACATCAAAGGATTCTATATCTTCTTGGATAGCTAAACAAATTGTTAAAGCTATAGGAAGGGGCTTTTCACCTGAAATTGCAAGACTTTTGCTTAATGATAATTATGTATTTGAATTAATTGAACTTAAAGATTTTGCTTCTAATGAAAAAGGTATGAAAAGACTTAAAGGAAGGGTAATAGGTGAAAGGGGCAAAGCTCAAAAAACAATAGAAGAACTTACTGATGGGTATATTGCTATTTTTGGCAAAACTATAGGATTAATTGCTGAAGTATCCAAAATGGAAACTTTAAGAACAGCAATTGAAATGTTATTATCTGGAGCAAGACACGCAACAGTTTTTGCTAAATTAGAAAAACAAAGACGCAATTGGAAAAGAGATGAACTTTTAGGTAATATTAATAATATTTAGGTGAGGGTGTTAATAAATGGATAAAGAAAATAAAACTTCAATTGAAATTAAAGACTATGAGGTAGCTGAAGAACTCGGAAGTAAGATGAAAGCTGTTTCTGTAGCAGAGTTTTTTAAGAAAAATAGACATTTACTCGGTTTTGATTCGCCATCAAAATCTCTTTTAATGGTCATTAAAGAAGCCGTAGACAATTCTTTAGATGCTACTGAAGATTTAGGATATAATATGAAAGCCAAAGGAGAAAAAGTATTACCTGAAATAACAGTTGAAGTAAGAAAAGCTGAATATGGCCTTTCAATATTTCATCCTGATACTCAAGAACATGTAGCTGATTTAACTAATACAGATAAAAATTGGGAAATAAGTATATTAGGAAAAAAATTACGAGCTTCAAAAGTTGAAAATAATATAAAAACATACAATATAGAAGGCATGAAAGTAGATATGATTATCACAGATAATATTAAACCAACTATCATGATTGATGGAAAAAAAGGAATAGTTGAAGAAAGAACTTTGAAATACAACATAGTAGTTTTAGATAATGGACCAGGTATAATAGAAAAAAATGTACCTTTTGCTTTTGGAAAACTACTTTATGGTTCTAAATTTCATAGACTTCGCCAATCAAGAGGGCAACAAGGAATAGGTATTTCTGCAGCTGTACTTTATGCTCAGCAAACTACAGGCATACCTGCAAAAATAGTTTCAAAAATAGGGAAAAATAAAAAGGCAGTCGGTATGCTTATAACTATTGCTGATAACAATGAGCCTATTATCCATGAAAGATGGGAAACTGATGATTTTCCATATGATCACGGAACACGCTTCGAAGTTACAATTGAAGGAGAATATATTGCTAAAGGAGAAAAATCAGTTTATGAATTTATTAGAAGAACTTCTATAGTTAACCCTCATGCAGAATTTATTTTCATAACACCAGATAAAGAAAAAATAAGATTTAAAAGAACATCAAATGAACTACCTGAAGAACCTAAAGAAATTAAGCCTCATCCTTATGGGTTAGAACTTGGAACTATGCAAACTATGTTAAAGAATACCACAGCAAGAACTATAAGAAGTTTCTTAATAAATGATTTATCAAGAGTGAGTCCCTCCATAGCAGATTCTATATTATCTAAAATAGAAGTAGATCCTAATAAAAAACCTGAAGAAATAACTACTCATGAAATTGAAAAAATCATAAGAGCCTTCACTAAAGAAAATATTCAAAGACCACCAACTGATTGTCTTAGCCCTATAGGAGAAGAAGCTCTTAGAAAAAGTATACTTCAAGATACTAAAGCAGAATTTATAGCTACTATATCAAGAAAACCTTCTGTTTATAATGGAAGACCTTTCCTTGTAGAAGCAGCCATTGCCTTTGGCGGAGAAATAAAAAATGAAGGTGTTTGTGAAAAATTAAGATTCGCTAATAAGATACCTCTCCTTTATGATTCTGCTGGATGTGCTATAACTAAAGCTATACAAGATGTTTCGTGGAAACAATATGGTGTGCAAAATGTAGCTACTAATGGAACACCTATGGGTCCTTATATTATTTTATTACATTTGGCTAGTGTTTGGGTACCTTATATGTCAGAAGGAAAATCTGCTATTGCTAATTATGATGAAATTATAAAAGAAATGAAATTAGCTTTACAAGATTGTGCGAGAAAGTTAAAAAATTTCTTAAGTGCCAAATATAAGGCTGAAAGACAAGCAGAAAGAAAAAGTTTGTTTGAAATATATATACCTGAATTAGCCTTTACTCTTTCTGAGATTACAGAAGTAAAAGAAGAAAAAATTAAAGAAAATCTTAAAAAAATAATAAACAAAGGCAATATCAAAGATGAAGAATTAGAAGAAGAAAATGAAAATAAGTCACAAAAAGATGAATCTGAAAATATTGAAGAAGGTGAAGAGCAATGAGTACAAAAAATGAAAAAGATAATTCAGATAAGATAACTATCATCAAGAATCTAGGCTTTAAAATATTAAAGGAAATAGAAAGTGGTCAAAATCCTTTTCTTGATATTCCTGTAAGAGCTTTTTCAAATGTCCATTACAATGAAACTAAAAAAGTAATAGAACTCGGCTCAGCAACATCTAAAAGATATTTCTTTAATGTATCTCATATAAGAAAATTTGTACAAACTGCTGAAGTAGCTAATTTAGCTATAAAATTATTAAATATTGATAAGCATTTAAGTCTTAGACAGGTTTTCTATGCTATGCGTAGAACTATCCCTAATACTAAAATAGATATTGTTGATGAACAAACTGAAAGTAATCAAGCTATAGAAGATCTTGAACTTATTACAGGATTACCAAGAGAACAATTTAATGTTAATGCAAAGAAAAGTGGTGCAGCTGCTGGAAAGATTGTAATAGAAGATAAGGAAGATATTATAGATTTATCAAAAATGGGTTCTGGAGGATGGTCTATCCCTTCTAATACAGAAAATTTAAAATTCAAAAAGGTAGATGCAAAATATGTAATTTATATGGAAAAGGACACTATGTGGGAAAGATTAAATGAAGATCGTTTTTGGGATAAAAATAATTGTGTCATAATAGCTTCACAAGGACAAGCTACAAGGGGTATAAGAAGGCTTCTTAAAAGATTAAGTGAAGAATACAAATTACCTATTTATGTACTTGTAGATTTTGATCCTTGGGGATTTTATATTTATTCAGTTTTAAAATTTGGTTCTATAGACTTAGCTAATTTCTCAGATAAGTTAGCTATAACAGAAGCTAAATTTCTTGGTATGAGTGCTGAAGATATTAAGAAATACGACTTAGAAAAGCAAAAGATAAAATTTAAAGATGTAGATCAAAAAAGATTAGAACAAATAAAGAATTATGATTGGTTTAAAAATGATAAAAGGTGGCAAAATCAATTTGAACAAATGGAAGAGATGAGTAGTAAAGTAGAACTCGATGCCTTAATTACAAGAGGTATAGCCTTTGTTTCAGAAAAGTATCTTCCGGAAAAAATCAAAAACAAAGATTGGATAGATTAAATAGTAATCTTTTTAAAAAAAGATTATTTCAATAATATAGTGCCCGAGTAGCTTAGCGGTAGAGCGTCTGACTGTTAAAGCTTTCTTGCCAAGAAAATCTTGGAAAAGAAATGCTGCAACTATCAGAAGGCCGCAGGTTCAAATCGCACTGCCCTTTCTTTCAAAGAAAGAAAGTGCAAGTTGCCCAAAGAAAGATAAATGGGTAAGTTGCCAAAAGAGAAAAAATTACTCTTTTAGGAAAAGAGAGAAAAGGCAGGTGGAGAAAGTCCTGCCTCGGGCGCTTTATTCTAAAATTAAACCACCTTCTAAAAGATACAATTTCTTTTCAAATTTAAGAGAATTTAACAAAGATTCAAAATCAGTTTTGTGAATTTTACAAAAGGAATTATATAAATTTTTAATATCTTCTTTATTCAAAGGCGGCGTATAAGTTTTAATTTCCCCTTCAAATTCTAACTCCAATGGAGGACCTTCTAAAAATGGAAAATCAACTTCTAGATTATGTCCACATTGTGAACTACCCCCACCTTTCGGCATGGACTTCCTGCGAGTAACTGCCTATCGGCAGTCCTGTTTGTCGCAGATTGGATACAAATGTATACAGCCCGTTCACCAAGGCATTCTGTGAGAGGTAACGCACCATAATGTTTATCGCAGAGTTCTTGTCTCGATCTATCTTGTTACCACACTCACATTTTATACTCCGTTCCCACAATTCTCTCTTTTGCTTCTTGCCACACACACAGCACATCTTTGTAGTATTTTGTTCATCAATTTCTATTACTCTTTTACCTACTCTTTCTGCTTTGTAGGTTAGAAATTGAACGAACCTGCCCATTGTGCCTGTATTCTGTATTGCTCTGTGTAAACTCCTATCAGTTTTTTTGTTTCCTTTACTGTGTTTACTCAGTTGTTTTGCACTCAATTTGCCCACAATTATTGTATTTGCTCTTGTGTTTTTTATCATCTTTGTGCTCAACTTATGCTGAAAATCTCTCAATTGATTTACACACTTGCGTTTACATTTTTTCATCAGAGTATTCAACTTCTTCCATCTTCTTGACCCTTTCTTGCAATGGTCTCGTCGTGATTGTAATTTTTCAATCTTCGGTTGCCAATATTTATCTACCCGTTTGTTTTTTATCTGGATAAATTTCCCGTCTGTGTTTATCGCTGTAACGATATTTGACACACCCATATCTATTGCCAAGTATTTACCATTGTCTACATACCCTTTTGTCGGTTCATTATAAACTATTGAAAGGTAATATTTGCCATCTTTCATTGATACACTAACCTGATAAACTTTACCAAATTTGAATTTTTCTGGTATTGTAAACCCCAGGGATATGTTGTTGTAGAAATGTGATAGTGATATCTTACCGTTTTCAATTTTGAACCCGGATTGGTTATATACTATTGTGGTAAAATGATTTTTACCTTTGAATTTTGGTGGTTTCGCTTTTTTGTCCCCTTTCTTCCAGAGTGAATAGAATGATTTGTAATCTGCATCAAGTGTTTTTAGTGTCATTTGTAAGACCTTTGAATACACCCATTTGTATTCGGGATACTGCTCTTTTATGCGAGGTAAGTCATTCTGCTGTTTAGTATAGTTGATATTTATACCTTTTTTCCATGCATCAATGCGTCCAGTAAGTGCGAAATTGTAAATCAATCTACACTTTTCTGACAATACCCAGAGAACCTGCTCTTGTTCAGGTGTCGGGAATATTCTAATCTTTTGTGTCAACTGCATAGTTGTTCTCTCCTCATATTAAAAATAGCGAAACTATTATTAATTATAAACATATAAATCAATTTTATGAAATATAAAGTTCTGATGTCTATATTTATTTTTCTAACTATTGTAATAGTATTCATTCTTATTGGTATCCCAAAACAATCACCGGAAGAAAAACATTGTTTGAATATGAATCAAAGTTTAATTAAAATTGATGGTTCTACTTTTTGCCTTGTAGAAGGTATAAAATGTGATTTAAAACAATTTATAGAAGGAAGTTGTCCTTCATGTGAAGAAATATGTAAAAAAAGATTACATCCTATGTGTGTTGGACACTTCGAGATAAGTGGTAAATATCCTAATTGTTATTGTAGATTTCAATGTGAAATAGGTGGGGCATTATAGACATATCATATAAAGACGGAGTAATTATAAATTATGACGGAAAGCAAATTGCCTTAGATCCCAAAGTAGGAAAAAATTCTGATTTAATCTTTGTATCTCATGCTCATTCTGATCATATTTTCAGTAGTAAAAAAGTAAAAAATGTTATTTGTACTAAAGAAACTGCAAGTTTTCTTATAAATAGATATAATAAAATGCCAGAATTAATTAAAAATGAATTGTTTTTAGAAGATCTTAAACTTCAAATGTATGATAATGGACACATTCTTGGATCAGCAGCTTTAAAAATAGATAATGGAGAGAAAAGTATACTTTATACAGGGGATTTTACAGATAAAAACAGATTTTTTCTTAATGGTTTCAAACCTCCTAAAGCAGATATTTTGATAACAGAAGCAACTTTTGGAAAACCAGAATATATTCTACCTAAACCAGAAGAAGTAATTAAAGAAGCCGTAGATTGGATAGACACTCAAATTAAAAATAATAAAAATGTAATTTTAGTAGGCTATGCTTTAGGAAAAGGACAAATTCTTAGTAAAATAGCTGAAAATTTCAATGTAAATATTTATGCTGATAAAAGTATACAAAAATCCAATCAAATTTATAATTTATTTGGAATTAAAATTAAAGAATTTAATTTATTAGAAGAAATTCCCAAAGCTCCTTTTATTGCTTTAACTACACCAACTATAAGCAGTTTCGTAAATTATGCTAGAAGAAGACTAAATTCTGTCTCTGCTTTCTTCTCTGGATGGACTATTGATCCTAAATTCGAAATTGATTTTGCAGATCAATATTTTCCTTTAAGTGATCATGCAGATTTTAATGGTTTAATAAGAACGGCATCATATGTTAATCCTTCAAAAATATATACTTTATATGGTTTCTCAAAAGAATTAGCTGAACATATGAAAAAGGAAGGATGGGATGCTGAAACTTTATATTAAAGTTTTTCCAAAAATTTTATAATTTCAGTATTCACTTCTTTATTTTTTTCTACAAGCAAAAGATGGCCTCCATCAAATAAAATTAATTCAGAATTAGGTATTTTTTCCTTAAGTTCAACTGACATTTCAGAAGGAGTTATAAAATCTCTTTTCCCGCCTATAATCAAAGTCGGAACTTTTATTTTTTTTAACTCATCTTTAAGATTATATTTTTCTAAATCTCTTATTTCATAATAAACTAATTGTTTAGGAATATTATTTGCTTCTTCAATTAAAAGTTTTAATTCTTTATCTATTTTAATTTTCTTATTAACTAATCTAAATATATTCTCTAAAAAATTAGAAACTTTTTGTCTTAATTTGCCATTATAATTCAAAGAAAGTTTAGATATAATATCCCAAAAAAACTTTCTTGCAAGATTATCCATAAGTTTATAACTAGTATTTACCAAAACAAGAGCTTTAATTCCTTTAGGGAAAGTTAAAGCTAATTTTATAGCTAAGCCTCCTCCACCAGAATGACCTATAAGGATTAAATCTTTTAAATTTAATTTTTCTATAAGAAAAGATATATTTTTATAATAACTCCAAAAGGGTCTTTTTAAAACTTTTTCTCTTTGCAGTTTACCATGACCTTGAGCATCTACAATAATTAATTTATATTTTTTAGATAAAAGTGGAATTTGTTTATAAAAACACCTTGAACTTAAAGCTACACCATGTAAAAGCATAATTGTCTTTTTTCCTCTTCCTTTTATTTCATAATATAATTTACCATACTTAGTTTCTATCAAAGGCATTTATAACACCTATTTTGTAAAAGAATCACTTAACCCCAATTTCTTCTTACCTCTTTCTGTAGCTTCGACTATTTCTTTCATCATTTTTACAGCTAAAGCAGGATATTTACCTATAGCTGTTTCTTCAGAGAGCATAACTGCATTTGAACCATCTAAAACAGCATTAGCAACATCGCAAACTTCCGCCCTTGTAGGTATTTTTGAATTTATCATAGAAAGTAACATTTCTGTAGCTGTAATTACAAATTTCTTTTTTTCTATACTTTCTTTGATAATTAATTTCTGAAATAAAGGAAGTTGAGCTAGAGGAATATGTTCTCCTAAATCACCTCTTGCAACCATTAAACCATCACTAACATCAATTATTTCTTTCAAATTCTTAATCCCTTTTTTAGTTTCTATTTTAGCAATAATCTTAACTTTTTTAGGAAAAATTAATTGTCTTATCCTTTCTATTTGTTTAGCACTTTCAGTAAAGGCAACAGCTAAATATTCAAAATCTTGACTTTTAAGCCAATCAAGTATTTTAATATCAACAAAATCATACATTATTTCTACTTTACCTATTTTATGCAAATTATTATTAATTTTAAGATATTGCTCTCTAGATCCATATTTAGTATTAATTCTTGCGATATTCATACCATAAGAGAACATTAATTTTAAAATTCTAAATTCTTCACTGACCGGACCAATAGTAGCTATTATTTTAGTTTTACTCATGCTATATACAAATCATAGGATTTATTAAAACTTTTTAACAATTCTTTACCTTATAGGAGAATAAACATCATGATAATTCTTCTTTAATTTTTTACCCAACTTAATATCTAACCAATATTTTATATATAATAAATTTTGTTTTATGAATCCATTTTTCCTAAAGCGTCTAGCTGAAACTCCGATAGGAGGAAAAAGAATTGCATAATTATAACCTAATCTTCTAATTTTAGTAAACATTTCTACATCTTCTAAAAGTACATCTTCACTAAAACCTCCAATCTTTCTAAAAAAATCACTTTTAAAAAACATAGCAGGACCTAAAGCTGCATCTAAACGAAAAAATTTCAAAATAGGTAAAGCTATACATATAGGATAATAAGATAAAAAATTAGCAATTATAGAATCATAAGCTACATTATAAAAATAACCGCCTACAATATTTTTTTCTTTTAAAGCCTTATCAATTTTTTGAAGAAAATCATTAGGCATTTTAACATCTGCATCTGGAAAAACTAGTACCTCTCCTTTTGCGAGTTTGGCTCCTTTATTCATAGCTGCACCAAGATTTTTATCCTTTGATGAAATTATTTTACAACCGTATTCCTTAGCAATTTCTAAAGTTCCATCGGTACTTAAACCATCAGATACAATTATTTCATAATCCTTTATAGTTTGATTTTTTATTTCATTAAGTAATCTCTTGAGATTATTCTCTTCATTAAGAGTCTTAATAATTATTGAAAATCTCATAAAAATCTAAAAATATAGAAAATATAAATAGATATCGAAAAAGTGCGGGAGAAGGGATTTGAACCCTCGCGGGCACTAAGCCACAGGATATCTCAAAATCTTTCTTAGACTTTTTCTAAGAAAGATAAATACTTAAGTCCTGCCCCTTGGACCGAATTCCCAAACCTATCTTTGAACTATTTCACCAATAACCTTTAAAAGAAAGGTTTCTTGGGTACTCCCGCACTCATTTGAAACTATCATTAATCAGCTCTCTTCTTTTCGAGCTTTCTCTTTTTCTTACGTTCAACTATTCTTTTTTTGCGGGTTCTCCATCTACATGTTCTATACTTTTTCCAATGTCTTGAACTTCTTTTCATTAATAATCCATCAGTTTTTATAATTTATAAAACTTTTTGATTTGAAAGATTTACTGGAATAAAAATTTTATAAGCAAATTTTTACTTTTATTAAAAAATAACGCAAGTATATATAGCAGATAAAAAATATCCAAAAACAGAATGCCTAATTTCTCTGTGCTTGAGGCGAAAAATAAAGCTGAAGAAATAATAAAAAATGAAACAATTATAAAAATAAAATAGATAATCTCAAATTTTTTCTTGTTAGAAGAACTTTCAACTTTTATTTCTTCATATTTTTTAATGGAAGTTAGACCGAAACTTAAGAAAAATAAAGCCAAAGCCAAAAGATATTTATCAAAAATACCAAAAAGCATCATCCCCATTACAAAGCGAGCGCAATGCGTAACTGCATTTGAAAAAGGAAAAAAATAAGTTATCTTTTTAAGTAAGAAAGTGTATATTTGATTATATATTATAAAAAAGATTTCAAAATAAAACAACAATTTATTAACAAAAAAACTAATTGAAATGGACAAAATTATAAGTATTAAAGCAACAAGAAGCCCTCTATTCCTACTTATTTCACCTGAAGCTATAACTCTCTTAGATTTTATAGGGTGTAATCTATCTTTTTTATAATCAACTATATCATTTATAATATATAAACCAGCATACATCCCTTGAAAAAGAAAGAATAATTGAATCAAAAAAACAAAATTAAGCTTTGATAAATCGAAATTTAAAGCAAAAATTACTCCTAAAAGTATTTCTACGAAATAAAAAGTTCTTTCTAATCTTAACAATCTCAAATAACTTTTAAAGGTTGCCAAATATATACCTCCATATAAAGTAAAAAATTAAACCTAAAAAATATCCAAAGCTTACATCAATCATTCTATGTTTTTTAAGAATTATCCTTGACATTCCTATTAGTAATGCTAATACAGATAGTGTAATAGATAAAAGTAAATTATTAAAATTCCATAAAGTTAAAGCAACAAAAATTCCTCTTGCACTGTGAAGGCTCGGAAAACTTCCAGCATTCATCTTTTCTAAGATATTTTTATGATCTTCTTTCAAAGGTCTTTCTTTAAAATAAATCACTTTTATTAAATTGCCAACAATATCTATTAATATTAACATTATAATTATAAAATAAAATTTTGACGAAAGACCTGTTATGAGAAATATTAAAAAAATTAAAATTAAGGTATCACCAAGAGAGGACATATCCTTCATAAAATTCATAAATTCTTTTTCTAAAAAACTTCTAAGCATAAAAATAAGATAATTTTCTTAAATTTATTAACTTTATTAATAATTCCTTCAAAAATTAGAAAAATATTGCTCCGACCGGGACTTTCTCCGCCTGCCTTTTCTCTTTTTCTAAAAGAGCAAATCTTCCGTTTTTCTCTTTTGGTAACTTACCTTTTCTCTTTTTCTAAAAGAGAAAAGGCAGGGCGATTTGAACCCGGGTCTTCGGAGTTCCTTATAACCTTCGAAATGACTTCACAAAGGTTATACGAAAGTCCGATATCCTTGACCATTGTCCATCCTTTCTTTCCCGAGGCTTTCTTCTTAAGAAAGGCTCTAAGGATCCTAGACTATCGGAGCAATATTAAAAATAATTATTAGTCTTTTTTTAAAGTTTTTGGAAGTATTTCTTTCACATTAAAATCCTTGATGGAAACAACAGGCAGAACTTATTGCTAAAAATTTGGTGCTCAATTTTGAATTTAAAAGCAAAAATTCATTTCATAAATGAAATTTAGATTTCCCAAAAATCTTTTTTAAGATAGTTTTTATACGAGAACTTGAAGGTTTAACTTTAAATTCGATTTCTTCAAATATTTTAATCATACTTTTAGCAATTTCATTTTTATCGAATTGGCGCGAAAATACCAAAGAGTTTTTTTCCATAATTCTACGCTGCTTTGTGTCTGAAAAAAATAATTTTACTTTACTAACATAATCAAGTACATTTCCTGGACTGAACTTATATCCATTATAACCTTCTTTAATCATAGAACTTGCTCCAAGACGATTTACACCAACAGAAGGTGTACCAAAAACAGCAGCCTCAGCAAAAGTCATACCTTGTGTTTCAGAAGCAGAGGCAGAAACAAAAAGGTCAGCACTTTCATAATAATTACCAAGCTCTTCATCTGGCACATAACCTGTAAATATTACATTAGAAGAAACACCTAATTTTTCAGAATAATCTTTAAGTTTTTCAAGTTCAGGCCCTTTACCCACTAAAATTAAAATATAATCTTCACCTAAAAAGCGCATGCCATCTATTAAAAGATTAATATTTTTCTCAAAACTTATTCTTCCAACATAAACTAAAAGTTTCTTATTAGCAAGTATATTATACTTTTTTCTAATATTTATTCTTTTAAACTTTTTAAGTTTATCAAAGTCAATTCCATTGGGAATAACTACAACATTTTTAAACCCTTTTGATTTAAGATATTCTCCCATTTCTTCAGAAGGTGAAATAGTAATATCGAAAGAATTATGTAAATATTTAACTATTCTCATACCAGTTTTACCTACTAAAAATTTCATCAATTTTGTAAAACGTCCTTTGGATAAATGAGGGGAATAGTCTTCATAATGGGTATGATAAATACCTACAATTTTTTTATTGAATTTTTTGGAAAAATAAGTCCCTAACAAACCTATAATTAAAAGATCCTCAATTATTACTATATCTGGATTTTCAAATTCAATTAAAGTTTCAATTTTATAAAAAATATTTCTAAAATCAGCTAAAAGAAAATCAGGATAAAAAATAAATTTTTTAGCTTTAAAAAAATAAACTTTTGCTCCTTCATAATAATCTACTTTATCTTTATCTCCAGGTGCAAAGATTATAGATTCAATTTTATATTTATTAAATCCTTTGACTAAATTACAAATAGATGAAACTACTCCATTTGTAGATGGCAAAAATGTATCAGTAAACATAGCAACTTTCATAATTATCACAAAAAATGGGCCTGCCCAGACTTTCAAGGATCTTCCTCATAGCTTTCTATGAGAGTTTAAATCCTTTTGAACTGGGGACCTCTGGCTCGCTTCGACTTTATGGATTCCATAAAGGGTCATATAAGACCAGCGCTCTGCCAGACTAAGCTACAAGCCCATTTAATAAATTCAAGATAAAATGAGTTTATATAATTTTTCCAAATTAAGAATCCATCTTACTCATTATTACTAAGCCTACAATTATAATTAAAATGCCTATGGGTAAATACCAAAAACGAGCTTGAGTATTGAGCATGTTTATAATTTTAACATTTTTTATCCCAATAGAATCAAGCCAAGTTGGAGATATTATAGTACTTAAGACTATAAAACCAAAAATAATAATAAGACCACCTATGATTATCCCTTTTGAACTTGTCATATTAATAAAGATATATTTTAAAATAATAAAGGTTTCTGTAAGATTATGAAAAAAATCAAAGGCTTAATTTTAGATTGTCCAGAAACTCATCTTTCTCGAGTAAGTAAATATTTAATGAAAAATTTCAAAATTAAAAGTGAAATTTCTAATCATTATATATTTGTTTCATGTAACAATTTAAAGTTAGTTAAAAAAATCCAAAAAAGTTTAATAAGTAGGATTATAAGTAGAATGTATCTTTGGTCTTTTAAAACTAAAAATTTTGAGGATATTTATTCTCTTAATTTCAAAAATAAAATAATTAGAATTCAAGCTTCACCTATGGAATTCCAAGAAGAATTAGTGAAAAAATTAGATCAAAAATGTAAATTAAATCCTAAAATTTTTACTCATATTTTATATGCTCTTCAAAATTATGATGAATTTTTTTATGGTCTCTTTAATAGAGATAGTTATTTTAAACGACCTGATGAAATTAATAAAACTTCGAGAGCTTACTTTAAAATAAAAGAAGCTATAGAAGAAAATGATATAAAACTAAATTCTAAACAAATTGTCCTTGATATTGGTTCTGCACCTGGTGGTTGGCTTGAATATCTTTCACCTAAAGTTAAAAAAATTTACGCTGTTGATCCAGCTGAATTAGAATTTAAATCTGAAAAAGTAATCCATATTAAAAAAAGAATAGAACAAGCTTATGAAGAATTAAAATCTCAAAAGTTTGATATGTTTTTATGTGACATTAATCAAGACCCTATTGAAACTATTAATTATCTTAAAAATTTATTTGAGCTTTTAAAACCTAATCATTATTTTATAATGACTATTAAATTAGTCACAAAGGATAAATTCGATCAAGAAGAAAAAATAGAAGAAACAATTAAACATCTTAAAAAAGATTTTAAGAAAATAGCTATTCAATGGTTAATAGCTAATAGTAATCAAGAAAGAACTTTGATAGCTCAGAAGAGATAATTTTCTTATTTTTATTTATAAATGCTTAAAGATAGAAATGTTTATATATTAGTAACTACTTAAAAGTAACAATAATTAGGTGGGGGTGCTAATATGATTATAGATAATAAAGATAATGAAATTTTTAAAATAATTAGAGAACTTAAAAACGAAGGACGACCAAATTGCCAAAAATTAGAAAGTATACTAAAGTATCAAAAATTAAAAGATATACAAGGAGATAGTCTTGAAAGGTGCGGGATAGAACTAAACCCTATAGTAATTATATATAACCAACAAGAAAGAAATTATGAAGTTTATAAAATAAAGGTTAGACAAAATGATGAAAAACAAGAGATAGATTATAGACCTAAAATGTATAATTAATTTTTCAGAAATTAATTCTTTTTCTTTTCAATTTTTGAATGAATATTTATAAATAAGTATATACTATTTTCGTAGGGGTGTTTAATATTATAGAAAAATTTACGGATTTAATTTCAAAAGAAGAAAATCCAGATGAACTTTTTGAAGATATTTATAGTGACATAGTAGATCCATTGAAGAATATTTATTTGAACAAAAAGGAGAAGAAAAATTAGCAAAACTTTACAGAAGTTTTTTAGATTTTGAAGACACTTTAGAATATAGAGAAAAAATAATCTCAGAGCTTAAAAATGAATTTGAAGATGTATATAACGAAATTTTTATAAGTTATTATGATAGTTCTGAACGCCTTAAAAAGAATTCTGAAAGAATGATAAGTGACCTCAAAGAAGAATTTCCGAATGTAGATGAATCTATAATTTATAAAAGAGTTCATGATCTTCAAAATGAACTTTTAATTAAGAATAGTAAAAATTTTGAAGATTTATATGATTATATAATAAATTACACTTTTATCATTTTTGAAGCTGCACTAATTTTTGCAAAAAAGGGTGTATCTATTAAAGAATTAGATTTATCAGAATTAGGTTACTATTCAAGGAAGATGTATTACAAATTATCAGAAATATATTCAGAATTATATTATGAAGGAAGACCTCGATCTTATAAAAATTCTAATACAGCTACTAAGGAAGAAGTCAAACAAGAAACCAGAGAAAGGGAAATCCAAGAAGATTTAGGCGATTGGTATTACTAATCTTCCAAAAAGTTTATAAATTATCAAAAAATTTCAAGTAATGTCGACTTTAACTGGCGGAACGTATTGAGTTACGCTTTTTAGCGTAATTGCTATGAAATACGTATTTCCTAGTCGACTATAAAAAATTAATGAGTATTTGACTCCATTAAACTTCATGTTTAATTAATAGTCAAATATGATGTAGGAATATGTGACCCAACTATTTCGAAGATAGGCAAAGTTATAGCGTATACTTTTTAAGTTTCTTGCGACATAACTCCAGTTAATCCTGCTGGAGAATACTGCTATCGGAGTTCGACTAAACCATGCAAGTCAGCTGACCAAGTGTGGTTGGCGGCGAACGGCTTAGTAACACGTAGACAATCTGCCCTCAGGTCTGGGATAACAGCGGTAACCTGCTGCTAATACCAGATAGGTATTGTATACTGGAATGTCTCAATACCTAAAGAGATGTGGCTTTCTCTACATTTACGCCTGAGGATGAGTCTGCGGCTGATCAGGCTGTTGGTGAGGTAACGGCTCACCAAACCTTAGACCAGTAGGGGCCATGAGAGTGGGAGCCCCAAGAAGGACACTGAGACAAGGGTCCTAGCCCTACGGGGTGCAGCAGGTGCGGAAACTCTGCAATGCACGTAAGTGTGACAGGGGGACTCCGAGTGCTAACACACTGTGTTGGCTTTTGCCAAGTGTAAATAACTTGGCGAATAAGAGGTGGGCAAGACCGGTGGCAGCAGCCGCGGTAATACCGGCGCCTCAAGTGGTATTCGCTTTTATTGGGCCTAAAGCGTTCGTAGCCGGTCTGATGGGTCTTTGGTGAAATCCTTGTGTATAACGCAAGGGCGTGCCAGAGAAACTAACGGACTAGAGACTGGGAGAAGGTAGAGGTATTCCTTGGGTAAGAGTTAAATCTGATAATCCAAGGAGGACCACCAGTGGCGGAGGCGTCTACCTAGAACAGGTCTGACGGTGAGGAACGAAAGCTGGGGGATCAAACGGGATTAGATACCCCGGTAGTCCCAGCTGTAAACGCTGCGAGTTAGGTGTTGCATGTCATTCGATGGCATGCAGTGCCGAAGCGAAGGCATTAAACTCGCCGCCTGGGGAGTACAGTCGCAAGGCTGAAACTTAAAGGAATAGGCGGGGGAGCACAACAAGGGGTGAAGCGTGCGGTTCAATTGGATTCGACGCCGGAAATCTCACCGGAACCGACAGCATGATGAAGGCCAGTCTGAAGGGCTTACCTGAAGCGCTGAGAGGTGGTGCATGGCCGCCGTCAGCTCGTGTCGTGAGATGTCCAGTTAAGTCTGGCAACGAGCGAGACCCTCGCTGTTAGTTGCTATTTTCTTTCTTCGGAAAGAAAAGCACACTAATGGGACCGCGCCTGTAAAGGCGAGGAAGGTGAGGGCGACGTCAGGTCAGTATGCCCCGAATGTTCCGGGCTACACGCGCGCTGCAATGCGGCAGACAATGAGCTGCAACACCGAAAGGTGAAGCTAATCTCTTAAACTGCTGCTTAGTTCCGATTGAGGGTTGTAACTCACCCTCATGAAGCCGGAATCCCTAGTAATCGTGTCTCAGAATGTCACGATGAATGTGTCCCTGTTCCTTGCACTCACCGCCCGTCATACCATTCGAGTTGGATGGAAGTGAGAATCCATCTTGTTGGTGGCTTCGAACTTTCATTCGGTGAGAGGGGTAAAGTCGACACAAGGTAGCCGTAGGGGAACCTGCGGCTGGATCACCTCCTTTTTATATTTTATTAGAGTGCTAATGTATACGCTTATTGCATTCTATTTTCGAAAGAAAGTTACATATTCCTACATCTACTTATACTTCTTAAATTTTTTAAAATTGAACAAAAACAATCTTCATCAAATAAATTAAGTAGAACGCATAATCTTAAATGAAAAAGAAAAATATCAAAAAATTAAATCTTTAGAAAAGTTTTTTAACTAAAAAAAACAATTTATTTTTAATTGGGCTCGTGGCGAAATGGTATCGCGTCCGCCTTGCATTATACTTTTGAAATTTAGTCAAAAGTACGAGATCGCGGGAGGCTCCGGGTTCAAATCACCCTGCCTTTTCTCTTTTAGAAAAAGAGAAAAGGTAAGCTGCCAAAAGAGAAAAAATAAATAGACAGGTGAGGAAGTCCCGGCGAGTCCAATTTTTAATTATATAAAAAGTGGAAAAAATGTTTGAAATATCAAAGGTCAAAAAATTTTTCTTTGAAATACCCAAAAAAGAATTTATCATCCTTTTTTCATTCGTAATAATCCCTCAACTTTTAAGACAAATAATTTATTACACAACTTTTCTTCAAACTAACTCAACTATGTTTATAGATAGCTTTGAAACAAAGTCTATATATAATTTGGGCTTTCCTATTATAGGTTTTATAGAAGAATTATTTATAGGTTCAATCTTTATTTTTTTATGGTTCAAAACAGATAAATTACATTTTTTAACTTATGGATGGATAGCTGATGCTTTCTTTGATATTCTCTCTGTCTTTATTTTTGTTCTTATAGGTGTAACTCCTCTTCAAATTATTTTTGAAGATATAAAAATAAGATTTGGGATTAGAGAATTTTTGCTTCCTTATTTTATTTTAGGACCTATTTTAAATAAAATAAAAGCAAATCCTTATTTGTTATCTATAATAACTGCTTCTTTAGGACTTTTATTTACTATGATTATAATTATACTACCTAAATAAACTAATTTTTTTCTGTAACTTCTGTTTTACCTTTTTCTAATTCTTCAACTTGTTCTTTATCAAGCATTAACAACAAAGCTTGAAATTCGCCTACATGAGTTTTTTCTTCTTTAGCAATATCTAAAAGAACATCTTTAATTTTAGCATTTTTAACTACAGCTGCCATTTGCTCGTATAAATTAATTGCATCAAGTTCTGCGATAATACCAACTCTTAATACCTCTTTATCTAAATCTGCTTTACTAACTTTATCTACTTTTAAAGGAATTTCAGACATCATTTTATTTCACCCAATTTATACAAGCAATTTCTTCTTAAAAAGTTTTATAATAATTAATCAATTTAGATAACTTATGATTAAAAATGAATATCAAAAAATATTAAATTTAGATAAAATATTTAATGGAGAACTTTGCCCTAATGAAAAAAAAGGTTATTTTGTTTGTGGTAATCCTAAAAGATGTAAAAGTATTCTTATCTTCGAAAAAGGTGTAATGATTGAATCATTCAATCAAAAATTTCCATCTCATAATTTTTATCTTGTAAGTGGGTTAGGCTCACCATCAAAGGAATTACTCAAACATCTTTATCAATATAAAAAGAAAAGAATGTTCTATTTTGGTGATTTTGACCCTATAAGTTTCTGGATTTATTTTGAATATAAGTATGGAAAAAATTTTTACAATAAGCGCTTAAATGTATCTTATGCTGGAATTACTCTTGAAGATACAAAGAAAATAGAAAAATATAGTATAAAATTAACTGATTATGAAAATCAAATACTTTCATTTTTAAGAAATTTAAAACACAAAGACTTAAAGAAAGAAATAAATGAATTACTAACTTCGCAAATAAAATTTGAAATAGATGCTTTGGTTCAAAACTTAGAAGAGTACTTCAAAAATAAGAAGATATGGTAATTAAAGCTTGGAAAGTTAAAATTGAAAGACCAGAAGAAATTTTAGGTAAACCTGAATTATTTTACACTGATGAAGAAGTAGAAAAATATGCCAAATCAGGAAGCATGAGAAGAGCTCAACAAAAAATAGCTTATAGAATTTTACAAATATTAAAAGTTAATCCTCCTGCTTCAATTCTCGATTTAGGATGTGGTGTTGGTTATACTGCCGAAGTATATCTCAAAGAAGGTTTTGATGTAACTGGGTTAGATATTTTACCTAATATGTTATCCAAAGCTAAACAAAAACAAATAAAAGTTGTCCAAGAAGATATGCGTAATTTAAAAGCTTTCTTTAAAAATGAAAAATTTGACTTTGTTGTTTCAGCTTCGGCTCTTCAATGGATTAAAAACAAAGAAGACTTAAAAAAAGTTGCTGATGGCATAAAATATATTCTTAAAGAACATGGAAAAGTAGTTATACAATTTTATCCTTATAGTGAAGAAGAAATGATACAAATAGCTAAAATTTTCAAAAAAGCAGGTTTCAAAACAGAGATAATTATAGATTCTCCAGAAAATCCTAAAAAAAGAACTATATTTTTAGTTGGAGAATTAGAATGAAATCCTTTAAGGCAAAAACTTTATAAATTCTAAAAATTTCTTGATAACTTGTGAGATTGATGATTTAGATGATTCAATCTCTTCTAAGTGAGCTTCCTCGATCAATTGACTTGGAAGTGAAAGTATCCTCTTTACATGAATTATACTCATGTTAATGATACTGTGCATAGGAGTAGAATTTTACCAGAAGGCGCTACGCTGTTAGGTGGATGGTTTGGCTCAGGCGCTGATGAAGGACGTGGCAAGCTGCGATAAGCTCTGGGTATCCGCATGCAGGATTTGATCCAGAGATTTCCTAATGAGACTTCTTTTTGGCTAGCGATAGTCAAAACTCGCTTAGCGAGGGGGAACCCCGTGAATTGAAACATCTTAGTAACGGGAGGAAAAGAAATCAATAGAGATGTCGTTAGTAATGGCGAACGAAAGCGACATAGGGCAAACTGAATCTGTTAATGTAAATTAACAGAGATGTGGTGTTGGAGCTGCGTATATTATCTTTTTAGATTAGATGAAACTTCCTGAAAAGGAATACCTTAGAGGGTGATAGTCCCGTAATCAAAAATCTAAAGAGATAATGCAGTTTCCAGAGTACCAGGGGTCGAGATTCCTCTGGGAAAGCGGGAGTCAACGACTTCTAACCCTAAATACGTCCTGAGACCGATAGTGAAATTAGTACCGCGAGGGAATACTGAAAAGGATCCAGAAATGGATGTGAAAAGAACCTGAAATCTAACAGTCACAGTATGCTGCGGCGCATAAGGCATTTTTCTTAACGAACTTATCGCAAGATAATTGTAGTATAGAAAAATGTTCCAGCGTTTCAGCGTACCTGTAGGATAAAGTGGCAGGGAGTTTACCATAGTGGCGAGGTTAAGGTCAAGAGCAGACCGGAATCGAAGCGAAAGCAATAAGCCCGCAGTTTACGAGGGGCACCGTGTGAAAGCGCGGGGAGTCACTATGGCAAGACCCGAAGCCGGGTGATCTAGACCTGAGCAGGATGAAGTGAGGATTAATGTTCTCATGGAGGTCCGAAGAGTTTCTATCTTTCAAAGTGTTCTCGTGACTTGGGTCTAGGGGTGAAAGGCCAATCATACCCGGGGATAGCTGGTTCCTCCCAAAATGGGCCTCAGCTCAGCCTCGATGGAGTATGATAAGATGGTAGAGCACTGATTGGATACGCAGGATTCGAAAGAGTTCGGTATCCTGTCAAACTCCGAATGTCTTATCTATGTAGAAGTCGGGAGTGGGGGTATGGGGATAAGCTCTGTATCCAAAAGTGGAACAACACAGACTAAAGTTAAGGTCCCAAAATGCTGACTAAGTGAATAGAACTTGGTCATATCCCACAAACAGCCGGGAGGTAGGCTCAGAAGCAGCCATCCTTTAAAAAGTGTGTAACAACTTACCGGTCTAGGGATATGGCGGGGAAAATGGACGGGTCTTAAGTCAGCTACCGATACTTTAGAGCGCTTACCAAAAGGTAAGTGATCTGATAGGGAGGCGTGATGCATGGGCAGAAGCTTCTTCGAAAGAAGGAGTGGACCGTGCATTATTGAGAATCCTGCCGGTAGTAGTAGCATAGATAGGTGAGAATCCTATCCGTCTTAAAGGCCAGGGTTCCTCGGCAATGCTTCGTCAGCCGAGGGTTAGTCGGTCCTAACTGTTGCCGCAATCCGAACAACAGGAAAGGGAAGCAGGTTAATATTCCTGCACCACTTAGGACGCTTTGCTCAACTGATGACAATTCGGGATAAATGGAGTACGGCCGTCGCCGTATTGTATAAAAATAAGTTCGGGGAGTTCTATAATGGAGAGATCCGAAGTAAGTTTATACAGCTGATCTATGGTCAGTTTCGTTGACTCCTGGATTCCGTGAAAAATTAGTTGAGAAGTATACTAAGTGTCCGTACCGAGAACCGGGACTGGTGTCCTGGGCTTAGAAGGCTAAGACGTGTAAGGGGAATTCAATTGAGGGAACTCGGCAAATTAGCTCCGTAACTTCGGGATATGGAGTGCCTGCGGTAGTGTTTCGTAAGAAGTGTTACTGCAGGCCGCAGAGACTAGGGGAATCGGACTGTTTAACAAAAACATAGCTGATTGCTACTCTGAAAAGAGTTGTATAATCGGCGACACCTGCCCAGTGCGGGTACCTGAAACTCGGTTTCAACTGAGATAAGGGCCCGTAAACGGCGGAGGTAACTGTGACCTTCTTAAGCAAGCGCAATGCCTTGCCATTTAAATGATGGCTTTGCGAACGGTGTAACCAGATTCCCACTGTCCCCAATTGAAGCCTTATGAACACACCCTTCTGGTGCAAAGGCCAGAGACTTCCATCGGGACGAGAAGACCCCAGGAACTTTACTGCAGCCTGTACTTGTTTTTCATTCTTTAAGTTATAGCGTAGGTAGGAGAGGTTTGAGGGTAGTAATGTCAGTTACTATCTTACTCGAAAGTGTAACACTACCACTTGAAGACTGAAAAACTCACTGGGATTCTAAATCTCGGGACACGTATTGGTGGGCAGTTTGGCTGGGGTGGCACGCCGCCGAAAAAGAATCAGCGGCGCCCTAAGGTCAACTCAGTCCGGTCAGAAATCGGACATAGAGCGTAAGGGCAAAAGTTGGCTTGACTGCTTTCCGAAAAATAAGGAAAACAGGTACGAAAGTAGGGCCTAGCGAACCACTACACTCTCTCGTTGAGAGTTAGTGATGACAGAAAAGCTACCCTGGGGGTAATAGAGTTGTCGCACCCGATAGTTCATATAGACGGTGCGGCTTGCTACGTCGTCGTCGGCTCCTCCCATCCTGGTTGTGCAGCAGCAACCAAGGGTACGGGTGTCCACCGGTTAAAGGGGGTCGTGAGCTGGGTTCAATACGCTGCGAGGCAGTATGGTTTTTATCTGGTGGAAGTGTCGAGTGACTGAGTGGAAGTTTCTCTTAGTACGAGAGGAACATAGAAACGGCGCCTCTAGTCAACCAGTTGTCCGACAGGGCAAAAGCTGGGCAGCCACGCGCTGAGGGATAAGAGCTGAGTGCATCTAAGCTCGAAGCCCGCCACGAAAAAAGTCACCATGGTGCGGCAGTAGAAGACTGCGTTGATAGGAACGGGGCGTAATCTGGTAACAGGCAACCCGCGTTTACTAATTGCACCAAGCCTTCGGTAAATATATCTACTCCTATGTTCAGTATCATTTTTTATCTCATTCGTGCTAAGAAACTATAACCTAACAAAAGTCTATAGATAAATCGACTTAAGTTTACAAATAAGCAAATATCTAAACTTCTCGAAACTATTACTCAATATAGTCAGATTGTTAATGAATATATCACAAGTCTTATAAGCTTAAAACCAAAAAGCAAAGGTATCTCCCATTGTAAAATTTGCTCTTCTCATAGTAGTGCTGACCTCAACGCAAGTATTAACATATCTCAAACCCTTATAATTTAGGTTGGGGTAATGACTTCTTAAAATATTTAAACAAGATTTATATTGACTTATGTATGATTATTTTAGGAATAGAATCAACAGCTCATACTTTTGGCATAGGCTTAATTGAAGTCAAAAATGATCAACTCAAAATATTAGCTAATTTCAAAGATATGTATAAACCTCCTTCTGGATGGGGCATAGATCCAAGGAAAGCACAAGAACACCACTTTCAAATTTCAGATGAATTAATAAAAAAATCTCTTGAGATAGCTAAACCTGATTTAATTACTTACTCTGCTGGACCTGGTTTACCTCCTTGCTTGAAAGTAGGTCTACAAAAAACAAAAGAGTTAGCAGAGAAGTCAAATTTGCCCGTAATAGAAGTTAATCATTGTATAGCTCATTTAGAAATAGGGGCTAAACTTTCGAATTTCAAAGATCCAGCTATGCTTTATGTTTCAGGGGGTAATACTCAAGTTATTGCTTTTGAAAGTGGAAAGTATAGAGTTTTTGGAGAAACTCAAGATATAGGTATAGGTAATCTTTTAGATGCTTTTGGTAGAAAGGCTAACTTAGATTTTCCAGCAGGACCTAAAATTGAAGCTTTAGCTAAAGAAGGAAAATATATACCGTTACCTTATTCAGTTAAAGGAATGGATGTAAATTTTTCAGGAATAAAAACTAAATTGGAAAAAATGATAGGTAAAGAAAAAATAGAAGATCTTTGTTATTCTTTGCAAGAAACTTGCTTTGCTATGTTAGTTGAAATAACTGAAAGAGCCATGGCTCATTGTCAAAAAAAAGAACTTATTCTTACTGGAGGAGTAGCTGCTAATAAGCGTTTGCAAGAAATGTGTGAAATCATGTGTAAAGAAAGAGAAGCAAAATTTTTCCCTGTACCTTTAGATTTAGCTGGAGATCAAGGTGTTATGATTGCTTGGGCTGGATATTTAAACAGAGAAAGAGCTCATCAAAATTATGACTTTTTAGATATTTATCCAAGATGGAGAACTGATGAAGTTAATATTAATTATAGATAAACTTTTTCTAAAAACTAAATTTTATATGATTCTTCATCAAAAAGGCTTTTAAAAAAAGAATGATTTTAAAATTTATGATATTGACTAAAAATGTAATTCTTGAAAAGATAAATTCGGGAGAAATAAGTATTACTCCTTTCAACCCAAAAAATGTCGGCAGTGGCTCTATTGATTTAACTTTAGCAGGAGAATTTAGAATTTTCAAGAAAAATATAAGAAGTATTTCTATAAATGAAAAAATTGATTATAAAAAATATACTATTAAAATTAAAGCTAAGAAAATTAAAATTATGCCAGGTGAAATGATTTTAGGTATAACTAAAGAAAAAATAAATTTAGCTGACAATCTTTGCGGATGGCTTTATGGAAGAAGTCGTTTTGCAAGATTGGGATTATCAGTTCATATAACTGCTGGCTTTGTCCAACCAGGATCTGAAAATAAACAAGTTATGGAAATAGTAAATTTAGCTCCTTTTCCTTTAGAACTTCACAAAGGGGATAAAATAATGCAAATAATAATTGAAGAAACAATTGGTAGATCTAAATTTAATGGAAAATTTAGAAATCAAGAACTTTAAGGTGAGTGAATTTGAATAAATTCATGAAAATAGCTATAGAAGAAGCCCAATATGGGCTTAAGAAAAATCATGGAGGTCCTTTCGGTGCTGTAATAGTTAAAGATGGAAAAATAATTGCAAAGGCTCATAATTCTGTACCTTTATCTAAGGACCCTACTGCTCATGCTGAAATTAATGCTATACGCTTAGCTTGTAAAAAATTAAAAAGATTTAATTTAAATGATTGTACTATATATTCTACTTGCGAACCTTGTCCTATGTGTTTAGGAGCTATAATATGGGCAAAAATCAAAAAAGTTTATTATGGTTGTACAAGGGAAGATGCTGCCAAAATAGGCTTCGATGATAAATTAATTTATGACTTTATTGAAAGTAAAACTAAAATTAAGAATTTCAAAATGATTAAAATAGATTCTAAAGAATGTCTCCCTCTTTTTGAAGAATGGTCTTTAAAGAAAAATAAAAAAAGATACTAATTCTTTAATAAAGTATGATAAATGAAGAAATAGCTGAAATTTTCTATGAAATTGCTGACATACAAGAAATGCTCAATATTCCTTGGAAGCCTTTAGCTTTTAGGAAAGCTGCTAAAGTAATAGAAAGTATGAATGAAGATTTAGAGGATATTTATAAAAAAGGCGGGATAGAAGCTTTAATGGAAATAGAAGGTATAGGTGAAGGAATAGCTAAAAAAATAGTTCAATTTATTAAAACAGGAAAGGTAGAAGAACATCAAAAATTAATTAAGAAATTTCCTATAAATTTCAAAGAGTTACGCAAAGTAGAAGGCCTCGGTCCCAAAAAGATGAAGTTATTATATCAAAAACTAAAAATTACTAATCTTCAAGATCTTGAAAAAGCTGCAAAAGAAGGCAAAATAAGAAGTATACCTACTTTAGGAGAAAAAACTGAACAAAATATTTTAAAAGCTATAGAATTTATGAAAAGCACATCTGAACGTATTCCTCTTGGAATAGCTTTAAACATAGCAGAAGAAATAGTTTCTCAATTAAAAAAATCGAGATATATTGATAAAATTGAAGTAGCAGGTTCTATAAGAAGAAGAAAAGAAACTATTGGAGATATAGATATTTTAACTACTTCTTCTAATCCAAATAAAGTTATGGATTACTTTACAAAATTAGATAAAGTTAAACAAATATTAGCTCGGGGACCAACTAAAGCTACTGTAATTTATAATAACATAGAAGTTGATTTACGTGTATTAAAACCAGAAGAATTTGGCTCTGCACTTCAATATTTCACTGGATCTAAAGAACATAATATCAAATTGAGAAAAATAGCTATTTCTCAAGGATATAAATTAAACGAATATGGTTTATTCAAAAATGAAAAAAGAGTTGCAGGAAAAACTGAAGAAGAGATTTATCAAAAATTAGGTCTTAAAATTATGCCTCCTGAACTTAGAGAAGATAGGGGTGAAATTGAAGCTTCAATGGAAGGAAAACTTCCTAATTTAATTAATTTGAAAGATATCAAAGGCGATTTACATTTACACACTAATTGGAGTGACGGAGAAAATACTATAGAAGAAATGATTAAGAAAGCTATTACTTTAAATTATAAGTATATAGCTATAACCGATCATTTAGGGAGTAGTACTCAAATTGCAGGAAGTTTAAGTGAAGAAGATTTCATTAAACAAGCCAAAGAAATTGAAAAGTTAAGAAAAAAGTATCCTCAAATTAAAATATTACATGGTTGCGAAGCAAGTATAACTAAAGAAGGTTTAATTGATGTTAAAAATGATTTGCTTAAACAAATGGATATAGTAATAGCTGGTATCCATATGGGCTTTAAAGGTGATATTAAAGAAAATACTCAAAGATTAATTAAAGCTATGGATAATCCTTTTGTGAATATAATTGCTCATCCTACTGGTAGATTATTAGGACAAAGACCAGGATATGAAATTGATATCAAAGCTATAGCTGAAAAGGCTAAGCAAACTAAAACTGCTTTAGAAATTAATGCTTCATATTTAAGATTAGACTTAAATGATATTAACATCAAAAAGGCAAAGGAATTCCAAACTATTTTTTCAATTGATACAGATTCACATTCAACAAACCAAATGGATCAAATGAAATTAGGTGTTTTCACTGCAAGACGTGGTTGGTGTGAAACTAAAGATATCTTAAATACTTTAAATTATGAAAATATTAAAAAGATGTTAAGAAAATGAAAAGAATTTGGGAAATTGATTTTGCAAGAGGGATAGCAGTAATAATGATGATTGTTTATCATCTTCTATGGAGCTTAAGATATTTTAATATTCTTCAATTCAAAGATAATCTTTGGATCTTAATCTTTGCAAGATCTATTCCAACTATTTTTTTCTTAATAGTAGGTATATCTTTAGTTTTAAGTTATAATAAAGGAAGAAAATTAAATTATTATTTTAAAAGAGGAATTAAAGTTATAAGTTTAGGGTTGCTAGTATCTTTTTTAGCTTGGTTTTTATTTTCAGAAAATGCTATTTTGGGAGTATTAACTTTCATAGGTATTAGTACAATATTAGGAAGTTTCTTTGTGAATTTTAAAAAACTTAACTTAATATTAGGTTTCTTATTTATAATTTTAGGTTTAATTTTTAGTAAAATTAAAGTTAACTTCAATGAATTTATTTGGATAGGTCTTACTCCTAACAATTTTTATCCTATTGATTATTTTCCTTTATTCCCTTGGTTCGGAATAATTCTTATAGGTATAGCTTTAGGAAATTTTCTATATGCATCTGGAAAAAGTCTTTTTAAAGAGCCTAAGCAAAATTTTGTAAAAGTTATAAATTTCATGGGAAAACATGCATTAATTTTTTATTTTATTCATAATATTATTATATTTGGTATACTAATATTAGTAAGAGGGAAATAAAAATGGTAGCCAATCTTCCAGTAGAATATTATGCTGCAGAGGAAGAATATAGAAATGCTAAATCACCAGAAGAACAATTAAGATGTTTAGAAAAAATGCTTTCACTTATTCCTCAACATAAAGCTTCTCAAAAAGTCAGAGGCGAAATAAGAAGAAAAATTTCTCTTATCAAAAAAGACATTGAAATTGAAAAAAAGAAAAAACAAGGTTTTTTTAAAAAAGGTATTAAGAAAGAAGGTGCTTCACAAATTTGTTTATTAGGCATGCCTAATGTTGGAAAATCCTTTATTATGAACAAGTTATGTAATACTAATTTACCTTCTACTGAGATACCTTTTGAAACAAAAGAGCCAAGTGTAGGCATGGCTGATATAGAAAAGGTCAAAGTACAGCTTATAGAACTTCCCTCAGTCTTCCAAGGTTTTTATGCCAAAAGAGGAGATATAAGATCAATTATAAACACTTGTGATATTATATGTATAATTTATAAAAATGAAGAAGAAATAAAAGAAATACTAAAAGAGATAGACACCAATAATAAAAAAATAATAAGTGGAAAAAGTTCAGAAATTGAAAAATTAAAACAAGAAATATGGAAAGCTATAGACAAAATAAGAGTATATACTAAACAACCAGGTAAACCTAAAGAGGAAACACCTGTAGCTTTAAATCGTAATGCTACTATAGAGGATTTAGGAAAAATTATCCATAAAGACTTTCTTAAGAAATTTAAATATGCTAAAGTTATAAGACCTTCCGATAAGATCAAAGAAATAAAAGCTAGTTTAAAATTCAATTTAAAAGATGGAGATATAGTAGAGTTTAGAACTTCATAGAAATAAATTTAATAAATCAAAAACTTAAAGAACGCATGGAAAAGGTATCAATTATCCCATGTGAAGATTATAAAGTTGAAGATATATATTTAGCTATTAAAAAAGGCATAAAGGATATTGGTTTTAAAATTAAAAAAGGTAGTAAAGTTCTTATAAAACCTAATGTTTTAGCAGGTAACCCTCCAGAAAAAGCAACTGTTACTCATCCCAAAGTAATTGAAGCTCTTTGTAAATTACTAAAAGAAAAAGATTGTGATATAACTATAGGAGATTCTTCAGCTTATTATGTAAAAGGCTTTACTATGACTAATTTCAAAGAAGTGGGCATAGAAGAAATAGCTAAAGTATACAAGGTTAAACTTATGGCTTTTGAAAGAGAAAGGATAACTGTAGCAAATAAACATAAATCAAGATTTTTTGAAAATATTTTCATACCAGTACCTTATAAGGACTTTGATTTAATAATTAATGTTCCTAAATTAAAAGTCCATTCTTTAGCAAAAATAAGTGGAGCGATTAAAAATATGTATGGTGTAATACCTGGAGGTATTAAACAATATTATCATGATCAATTAAAAGAGCTATTTAATTATGAAAAGTTATGGGGCGAATTTTTAAATGATGTTTATTTGAATTTAACTCCAGATCTTTGTATACTCGATGGAATAATAGGCCTTGAAAGAGATGGGCCTGCTGCTACAGGAGACCCTAAAAGAGTAGGAATAATAATGGTTTCTAAAAATGGATGGGCTATGGATTATGTTATATCTAAATTAATTGAAGAAAATGTAGAAGAGATTCCGGTTTTAGTTGATGCACAAAAAAGAAATCTAATAAATTTCAAAAAAATCAAAATTATAGGAAAAATTCCATCAATAGATTTTGTAAAAGTGAGTAAAAAATCTAAAAAACCCAAATTAATCAATTGGATAATATCTAAACTTTGGAATCAACTTTATGTCCAACCTAAAATAAATTTATCTAAATGCAATTTATGTATGGAATGCTTAAAAGAATGTCCGGTTAACGCTATAACTCTATATGATAATAAAGTAGTAATTGATCAAAAATCATGCATCCATTGTTATGGGTGTGAAAATTATTGTCCTCAAAAAGCCATCTATTTTAAAGGATCTTTAATAAATAGGATAATAAACACTTTCAGAAAAATAATAAAAGTATGATATCTAAAAGTCCTTTTTATAGAGAATGGTGGTATTTCGTAGCATTTACATCATGTAAAAAAGTAATAGCTGGAAATTTTTTAATTAATGGTAAAGCTTCAATGGGAAAATTGTGGGTATCCTTATATAGACCTGGAAAAAAAGCCATAAACATAATCAAAAGAATAAAATTTCCTAAAGTAAACACAGAAAAAACATATATTAAATTTAATAAAAATATTTTTGAGGAAATTAAGGGTATATGTCATATTCAAATAGAAGAAGATAAAATATCTTTAAACATCAAAGGAAAAACTAAATTTCCTACTAAAATTAGTAAAGTAAGATATAAATTTGGAAAAAATATTATAGATTGGATAATTCCTGTTTTTAAAGGTAAATTTGAAGGCATTCTTAAAATTGATGGAAACATTGAAAAAATAAAAGGCATTTTCTTTCAAGATCATGTCAAAATGAATATTTATCCTTGCAAAGAATTAATTAGTTTTAAAGGATGGATATGGGGTTTAAAGTACTTAAAAGACCAATCTTTACTTTTTGTTAAAGTTTTATATCAAAAACCCTTTATTTTAGGAATTAGACTCAAGGGAAATAAAATTCAAAGAATAAAAAATTTAGATGTATTCTCTATTTATCCTTCATTAACTTTACTTAAAACTAACTCTCAAAAAATATTCATTGAAACACCTAATGTTCATCTTGTAACTTTATCAGATAAATTTCTTTCGAACTTTATACAAAAATTAGTGTTCCAAAAAAGACATTGTTATAATTTTAAAAATGGAGAAATAAATTATATAGAATCTATGTTTTTAAGGCCAAAGTTCTTTAAAAGCAGAAGATATATCTTTTTCTGACCAACCTGCGTTTAATAATTCATATTTAACTAATTCTTTATTATGATTTAAAGTTTTAACTTTAAGTATATATTGCTTCAAAGTTTCAGGAACTTTACTTTTATGATGTGTACTTAAATATTTATAAACTATCCAAATTATTCCCAAAGTAATTGAAACGCCAAAAACAACTAAAGACCATTTAAAGAAGTCACTCCATTTAAACTCTGAAGTTTTGTTCAAATTTTCAGAATTAATTTTTTGTTCATAGCAGGATCCACAATCAAAATTACAAGATGAACAATTTTCTTTTTCAGAACAAAGACCATTGCCACAAGTTTCAGCATAAGATACAAAATCTTTAGATGAAGTTTTTACTATTGCAAAAATACCTTTATCAAAAGGAGCAATAAAGTAAGTATAGCTCTTATCAGATTTTATTATTTTAGCTTCATTTAAAACCCATTTTTCATATCTTTCTTGAGCTAAAAATATTTTACTTTTTCCAATCCAAGAATTTTCAACTTTAAAATAAGCATATCCTTTATAAAAACTAAAATCAGAAGAAAAATTAAAAGTCTTATAAGTATCAAAAGGTACAGAGAAATTAATCTCTTGAAAATAAATAGTATAATTATCATAACTCCTTAAAGGAGTAATATATATCTTATATACACTTTCATTAAAATCTATGAGTGTTGGTAGTCCTGTATAAAGTTTATCTGCACTTTGAAGAATAGCATAACCTACTATTTGCAAATTAACTAAAAAGGCTACAGCTATTAATATTATTGATAAAGTTATAGCCATTGAAAGAATGCTTTTAACCATAAAAATTAAAAACAATTAAAAATATATTTACTTTTGTATTTATATGGTAGAAATTATAGGTAGAGGAGCAGAAGCTATTCTTATTAAAGATGGAGAAACCCTAATTAAAAAAAGAATTCCAAAGGGATATAGAATAAAAGAATTAGATGAACTTTTAAGGAAAAAAAGAACTAAAGCCGAAGCTTCTATAATTCTTAAAGCTCAAAGATTAGGTATAAAAGTACCTAATATTTTATCCAGAGACGAAACTTCAATAAATATGGAATTTATAGAAGGAAAACTATTAAGGGATTACCTAGAAAAATTTGATGATGAAACTTTAAAAAATATATCTTATATGATAGGTAAAGATATAGCTAAGCTTCATAAGGCTGGAATAATTCATGGAGATTTAACTACCTCTAATATGCTTTTAAAAAATAATGAAATTTACTTTATTGATTTTGGCTTAAGTAATCACTCTATAAAAATAGAAGATAAAGCTGTAGATTTACATCTTCTCAAAGAAGCATTAATATCTAAACATAATAAGATATGGGAAGATTTCTTCAAAAATATAATTAATGCTTATATGCGAGAAAGTAAAGAAGGAGATATTATTCTTAAAAGATTAGAAATTATAGAAAAAAGAGGAAGGTATGTAAATCATTAATTTTACCAAAAGGATTATAAATCCATATTTTTCTTCTTTAAGTAAGACAAATTAGGTATTTAGCTTAATTTGATCGGAGAGTGATTAAATGGCAAGAATGTATTCTGGAAAAAAAGGTAAACATGGTTCAACTAAACCAGTTAGAAAAACGGCACCAACATGGCTTAAATATAGTCCATCTGAAGTAGAAAATTTAGTCGTAAAATTAGCTAAAGAAGGTAATCCTTCTCAAAAAATAGGACTAATTTTAAGAGATACTTATGGTATTCCTAGTGTAAGAACTATAACTGGTAAAAAAATATTAACTATTATTAAAAATGCTGGATTAAACCCATCTATTCCTGAAGATTTAAAAAATTTGATAAAAAGAGTTCTTCAAATAATTAAGCATTTAGAAACCAACCGCAAAGATATGACTGCTAAAAGAGGATTACAATTAACTGAATCTAAAATCAGAAAATTAGTGAAATATTACAAAGCTAAAAAGGTCTTACCAGAAGATTGGACTTATTCAACAGAGCAAGCTAAATTCTTGTTCAGATAAAATGGCTTACGAATCTTTTTTTAATTATTTAGAAAAAAAATTGCCCCTTTTAGTTAGAACTATAAATGAAAGCAACAAGATATTTTGTGTATCTCATCTTGATGCCGATGGACTTTGTAGCGGTGGGATATTAATAAAATTGCTTAAAAAAAGTAATAAACTTTTCAATATGACTATTATTAAAAATATAGAACCTGATTTTATAGAAAATCTTAAAAATAAAGATTATGATTTATTTATTTTTACAGATATAGGAAGTGGAAGTACTCATTTGTTAAGTGAATTGGTATCTTCAAAAAAAGTAATAATTATAGATCATCACCCTATTAGTGAAAATCTTTCTTCCTCTAACTTAATTCATATTAACCCTCACGAGATAAATATAGATGGAGGATCAGAAATAAGTGCCTCTGTTCTTACATATTTCATAGCTAAAGCTCTTAAAGTAGAAGGTATATCTCACCTTGCTTTAACAGGTGCTATTGGTGATAACCAAGAAAAGGGAGAATTTAAAGGGTTAAATAAAATTATGCTTGAAGAGAATACAAATACTATTGAAGTTAAAAAAGGATTAAAAATTTTTGGAAGGATATCAAAACCTATTCATAAAGCTTTAGCTCAATCAGATGACCCAATTATTCCTGGCGTGAGTGGAGACGAAAGTGCAACAGTTCAATTTTTATCTGAAATAGGAATTAATATAAAAGATGGTGAAAAATTTAGGACTTTAAATGACTTAAATGAAGAAGAACAGAAACATCTCATAGCAAGTATAATTATGAAAAGAAATACCGAAAATTTTAATCCAGATGATATATTTGGAAAGATTTACATTATAAAAAATAAACAAGATGTTTTATCTGATGCAAGAGAATTTTCAACTCTTTTAAATTCTTGCGGAAGGCAGGGCTTTCAAGGTTTAGGTCTTGCTCTTACATTAAATGGAAATGAAGCCAATATAGAAGAAGCTAAAAGTTTAATGAATGAATATAGAAAAAAATTAATAGAAGCTATGAACTGGCTCGAAAGTGTAAAAGAAAATCCCGACTATTTTATTCAAGAAGATAATATTTTATACATAATTGCTAACAAAAATATATCAGATACTATGATAGGGACTTTGTGTTCTATGATTGCTCAATCCAAAAAAAATGATAATTTATCCATGATAATTGGTTTTGCTGATTCAGATAATGGAACTAAAGTATCTGGAAGACTTTTAAAAGAAGAACCCTTTGAAGTTGGAGATTTGATATCTAAAGCAGCTCTTGAAGTAATGGGCCAAGGTGGAGGCCATGCTAAAGCAGGGGGAGCGAAAATACCTTTAGGAAAGGAAAAAGAATTTATATCTGTTTTAAATAGAATAATTAAAGATATAAACCTTAAAAAATTTGATTTAAAGTAAATATTTGGTGAAATAATGACAGAAAAAAGAAAGAGTAAAATGTGGTATAAAATAATAGCTCCGAAAATTTTAAATGAAATAAATGTAGGAGAAATACTCGGTCCTTCTGAACCAGAAGGATTAATAGGCAGAAAGATAAGCTTACCTCTTTCAGAGATAAGTAAAGAACTTCTTAAATATTATATTAAAATGACTCTAAGAATTAAAGAGATAAAAGGAGAACAAGCTTATACAGATATAGTTGCCTATGAATTAACTAAACCTTATCTTTCAAGAATAATTAAAAGAAAGGGGAGTAGAGTAGATTTAATTAAGGATATAAAATTAAAGGATAACAAACCTATTAGAATAAAAGGTTTGTTAATGACTGCTTTTAGAACTACTAATAGACAAAGAAAGGCCGTTTATCATGCTTTTGAAGAAGAACTTGAAAAATTTGTTATTGATAAAGATTTTGAAGCTCTTATAAGTCTTTTCATAAGTGGTAAGCCTCAAAAAGAGATGATATCTCGTATAAAAAAGATTTATCCTGTTAAATTTTTAGATATAAGATCTATTGAAATTTTATCTCCTAAAAAGGAAAGCAAAGCTATAAATGTAAAAGAAATTGAAGAAAAGTATAAAAAACAAGCAAGTTCGCCTAAAAATCAAGAAATAGAAGAGGAAGACGAAGAACCTAAAAAGAAAAAGGAGACTTCACCTGACGACTATGGGAACGAAGAAATAGAAGAAGAAAATTCTACTAATTAAAATTTCATTATTCTCCACGGGTAATCTTCTTTAGCTATAAGACAGACTCTTGAATCTTCTTTTTCATCTATTATTTTCCAACCCATAGCTTTAGCTATTTTCTCTGAAAAATCTCTAATTTCTTTGTGAGTAGGCATTTGATTATAATTTAAACGTTCAGTAGATCCACCTATAGACATATAAGCTTTGGGTTCAATAAAATGTACGCCTGAATCAAGAGCAAGTTTAGCATACTTTTCTGGTGAATGCATATTCAAATCTTTAACTAAAGTAAGTCGTAAAACTTTACGAGTATTCATATTTTTAATAAATTTTAAAGTTTCCATTAAATTTTCCCAACCATCTTTAATTTGGGGAATACAAGTTTTAAGATAAGTTTCTTTATCCGGAGCACAAAGAGAAACATAAAGTTGTGTTGGCATTTCTTTAAGTTTCTTTAAAGCTTCTGGTTGAGTTCCATTAGTTACTAAGAAAGTAGTCATACCTCTTTTGTGAAATTCTTTCAAAAGTTCATTCAATTTAGGATAAAGAGTTGGTTCTCCTGTAAGAGAAATAGCTGCATGCTTTGGATTTTGAGCTTCTTTAAATTTAGTCATATTAGTTTTAGCAAAACCTGGAAAGCCATTTATTAATTTTCTTTGTCCAAGAATCATTTCATCTACAATTTCCTTAGGATCTTCAAAATCTAAACCTTCAACAGATTTTTCGAAATTACCAACCCTCCAACAAAAAAGACAATTTTGAGTGCACCAATTAATAACAGGAGTACACTGAAGACATAAATGAGAATGAATGCCGTAAAATTGTTGTTTATAGCAAAAACCCTCATCTCTGAGTGATTTCTTCAACCATGTACATATTTTAACTCCAGAATGCTTACCAGCTAAATAATAATGCTGTTTCTTCAATTTATTTTTCAATTCTTCACTTAAAACTGGCTCAGGCATGATAAATTGAAATTAAAGTTAATTAAAAACTTTTTCAAAGTCCCAAAAGTAAAATATATATAATCTTAAATAATAAATTTCATTTAGATGCGCCGATAGTCTAGGAGCCTTTCTTAGAACCTTTTCTAAAAGAAAAGGTTCACGAAAAGAGCCTTTCTTAGAAAGAAAGCCTCGGGAAAGAAACTGAGAGCCTTTCTTAGAAAGAAAGCCTCGGGAAAGAAAGGATGGACAATGGTTAGGATGGGAGCTTGCCAAGCTTCTGACCCGGGTTCAAACTGCCTTTTCTCTTTTAGAAAAAGAGAAAATGTAAGTTACCAAAAGAGAAAAGGTAGGGAAGTCCCGGTCGGCGCATCTTTTTTACAATAATATTTAAAAGTTAAAAATAAGAAGGTGTAATAGTATATGTAATCACTTTATAGTTACAAAAATGAAAAGATTTATAAATAACTTCCTTCTAAAAAAAGTGATGTTAGCTAAAGAAAGACAAAGTGTGATTAGTATACTTGAACAGCATTGTAAACGAGTTAGTGTAAACCTTAATAATAAATCTTACAATAGTGAGATAAACAAAATAGGAATATTTAATGACACACATCTCAGTTTTTTAGAAAGAAGTTCTGATGAAATCAAAAATGAAACGTGTGAAAGCTTATGCAGGCTTTTAGATTATATATCAAAAAATTCAGATAATATAATTGGTCTTGGAGATTATGATGACTTAAATTATTTATCCATGATAGGAGTTTACCTTATCAAAACTACAGAAAAACCTTTCAAGTTACTTAAAGGAAACCATGATAATTATAATAATAATTATGAAAATCTAATAAAAAAATTACCACATTTAAAGAAGTTTTCGTCTATTTTAATAAAAAATAAAGATGAAGTATACCCGTCAAATTTAGAAGAAGTTATATTTGACAATTCCAAAAAGAATATATTCATATTTAAACATCAAATTAATAATTACAATGATTATATTCATAAAAAATATAACTTTATTGACAGAGAAAATGCTTTATATTTAGAATATAACAATTTGATAAAAGGATATGAATTTAAAGAAGAAAATATTCAAAATGTTTATATAATAACAGGACATGACCATAGTACTCCTAGGATAATAAAAATTGACCAAATAGAACACGAAAAAAAGAATATATTCAATGTTATATTACCTCCCTTTACAACACGTGAAGGAAATAATGCTAACTCAGTAATAATTAATCCCAATATGTATATTTTAGATTTAGAAAATCAGGAGATTGAGAGAGTATATTTATCAAACAATGAGGTCTACGAAGAAAGTTTATTTAAAATCCCTGAATTAAAAAATAATCAAAATTCCAATAGTATAAAAAGATATAATATAGAAATAAAAAATAGTGATAAATATGGAATATAAACGTATAATTATTTCACCAAGAGAATTAACTGAGGATGAAATCAAAAATAAAGACATAGACTCAATCATTATTTATTCTCCAAAAAAACCTTCACATATGCCTGCTGAGAGTATTTTCATAAATTCACAAATTCAATATAATAGACAAATAATGGAAAATTATTCTAGCTTCATTAAACTCTTTCCACCAGAGGGTAATATTCCTGCTTATATTCAAATAGTTGAACTTGATGAAGAAAATAACCTTGAAGAAATTTTATTTAAAGAACCTCTTTATATGCCTATATTAATTGAAGCTACTATAAAGCATCCTGAAATAAATTATAAATTATATAATTTTAAATAAAGTTACACATAACATTTATATATAAGATTAAAATTTCTTTTTAAAATGAAGATAGTAACTTTAACCGACCCTCATTTAGAAATAATTAATTTTTTAAAAAATAGAAAAGACCACTATAGTACATTATCAACGATTATAAGCGCGATTAAAGAAGAAACAGACTTTTTCATCGGGTTAGGAGATTATGGAACAAAAGATGAAATTTATAAGGGGCTAGTGGGCGTCCTTATAAAGAACGCATATGAAAAAGATTTAATTTTATTAAATGGTAATCATGATAAAAAGGATGTTACTATAAATAAAAGATTGATTAAAAAAGTTTATGATGGCTATCAAAATAAAAATTTTCCAAATTTAGATACTTTACCTGAAATGAATGATAGTGATTGGCAAAAAATTTTCTGCGGAGGATATGAGTTTAAAACTAAAAGTAGAAATGAAGAAAATTTATATATATTCTGCCATAGTTTAGAACAAATTCTAAATGATGAAGTAGAAATTATCGAGAATATGAAAAGATGTTATGGTAAATACTATAAGAATATGTTAAATCAAAACGACTTACATAAAGAAAGATGTAATTTATTTACAGATAAAAATAGGATTTTAGAAAAATATAAAAATGAAATTAGTGAAAAAACTAAAAGGATTATAATAGTATCGGGGCACAGTCACGACGCACCTTATGCTGTTAAAATAGATCATATAGAAAATGAAAATAGTCCAGATATTATAAGAGTACGATTATCTCCTTATACTACTTATGATTTAAATAAAAAACCTAAAGAGAGAATAATTATAAACCACTCAGTTTTTATTATAGATACTGAAGAAAGTAGTATAACTCAAGTGTATTTTTTAAATAAGGGATATCCTCCCAACGGGATACATTATAATTTTCTATTTGAAATAGAAAATTTGAAAGAAGAGAGAGATATATTAAAAATTAAAGAAGAAGGTCAAAGTACAACATATCAAATGCCTATAAGAAAGGGGAAGTACTTAAAAAATTAAAAACCAAAAGCTTAAAATTACAAAGAGTTATTAATTAACATAAGTTATTTACTTTCAGAGGGTGTTTAGATGGTAGAAGTTACAGTAAGAGTATGTGACATTTGTAAGGAAAGAATTGCAATAGGTAATTGTCCAATATGTGGTAAGGATGTATGCAAGCCAGATACTCAAGCTTTTAGCATAGAAATGGGCTTAAAATGGAGAGGTCCTGCTGTCGAACTTTATAGAGAAAATATATGCTTAGATTGCGCTAAAAAAATTGAAAGTCAATCCAAAGATATTCTTTTGCAACTAATATCAAGAATCCAACCAGAAGTTAGAGATATACTTAAAGATCACATAAAGAAAGAATGAACCTCAAAGATTTTTATAATATAATTTATGAAACTCTTTTAAGGAGAGCTCAGGTTCTTATTATTATCTTAGGTATTATTGCTGCCATAATGGTAGGCGTACATGCTTATAGATTCATATACAATATTAATCTTGTAAATGAAAGATCCACTTATTGCGAATCAGACAATGATTGTTTTTATGAATGCGGAAAGTGTGTATCTATATCTAAAAATAATATGTGTCATCCTTGTTTTGATTGTAATTGTCAATGTATAAATAATAAATGTACTTCGATTAATAATAGTTTATAAAAAATTAATAAAATTTAAAAAAGAGAAATATTTTGTAACATTTATGGGCTCGTGGCCTAGTGGTTATGGCGTCCGCCTTACACGCGGAAGGTCCCCTGTTCAAGTCAGGGCGAGCCCACTTTCTTAAATAAGTTGAATTTATAAGTAGCTTATACATTTAAAATAAACAATGATAGAAATACCTGAAAATGAAACAAATAAAACTCAAAAGGTAAATTACACCAAAAAACCTAATCCTTTGGTTCGAATAGTTAAATTAGTCTCAAAATATTTATTTATTTTCAAAGAAAAACCTTCAAAAGAATTAGAAAATTCTTTAAAGTTCTTAAAATGGGGTATTTCTAGCAGTGAAATTAAAAATTTCAGTATAATTTCTTCTTTAGTAGTATTTTCTTTATTTACTTTAATAAATATGTTATATACTTATTTAACTCATCAAATATCAATAGTTCTAACTTTAACAGAATTAATTTTGCCTTTAACAACGTACTATCTTATTTTATCTTATCCAATTACTCAATCTAAATTAATTAAAATAAATGCTATTAGTGAATCACCTAAATTATTAACTCAAATTATAATAGCTCTCAAACAAAATCCTAATTTAGAATATGCTATATATAATACCTTAAAATATAATAAAGGTAATTTATCAGAAGAATTAAAACAAATTCTTTGGAAAAATATAACAGGAGAAAAAACAAATCTTAAAGCAGAAATTACACATTGGGGAGAAAAATGGAGTGAAATTCTTCCAGAATTTAAAAGAAGCATTTATTTGATAATTTCAGCTCTAAGTGAAAAAAATGAAATGAAAAGAAATGATACTTTAGACAAAGCTATCCAATTAACTATTGATGGTTCTATTCAAAAAATAAAAGAATATGCCAATAATCTTTATATTCCTACTTTAATTCTTTTTAGTTTCGGAACTATAATCCCTTTAGTGATTATTTCTCTTCTTCCAATAATATCTTTTATAGGAAAAGATATATCTTCACCTATACAAATGTTTTCTCTTTTACTTATTTCTCTTATAATTATATATTTATATTCTAACAAAATAATAACTCAAAGGCCACCTGCTTTTTCAAATGTTACTTTATTAAAACAAATGAAAGGCTTTCCTAAACCAGGCAATATTAAAATTAAAATAAATAAGTTTGAAATAGAGTTCAATGCTATTTTTTACACTTTAAGTGTTTTAGTTTTAACTTCAACACCAGGCTTATTTTATTTGGTAAATAAAATTTACAAAAGTGAAGGATTATCTCTTCTTTTAAGTCTATTAAATAGTTATAATACTCTTTTTATAGTGTGGGGCGTTGGAATTGCTTTTACACTTTATACTTTTGGTACAACTTGGTTTAAAAAGAAAGAAAGAGATAAAATTGCAACTCTTGAAAAAGAAATGATCGATGGTTTTTATCAGATAGCTAGTAGGATAAATGAAGGGAGGTCACCAGAATCAGCTATAAACTTTGTAGCTAATTCAATGAAAAGAACATCTTTTGGTAATTTAATGAAAGATACATATAATTTAATTAAAAATAGGAATGTTATCCTTAAACATGCTCTTTTTGATCCTAATTTTGGCACTTTAAGTAATATAAGTTCGGAAAATTTAAAAATAAGCTTTGAACTTTTCTTAAATTCAATTAAGAAAGGCTCCAATTTTTGTGCTCAAACTTTATTTATGATATCTAATCATTATGAGACTTTACAAAAAACTGAAAGATTAATGAAAGAAACTTTAAAGAATTCAATATCTATGATGAGAATAACTGTATCCCTCTTAGCTCCTATCATAACTGGTTTAGTTGTTACCTTACAACAAATGATTCAAAATAGTATAACTATAACTCAAGAAAGATTAACTGCTCTAGGATACAACTTTGAAAATTTTCCATTATTTAACACTCCCATGTTAAATGTTGAAATTCTCCAACTTATAGCTGGTTTATACATGCTTTTTCTTGCGTTAATTCTCATAAGATATATTACTTATATAGAAAATGGAAAGGATGAAGTTATGCTTGGAACTGAAATTAAAAATAATATACCTTTAGCATTATTTATATATACTCTCGTTCTTATTATATCTAGAGCAATTTTAATATAAGGAGTGGTAATTATGAAATTACTTAAAAATAAAAAAGGAATTGAAGGAATGCCTTTAAAATATATTGTAATTGCCTTAGTTGCTGCTTTAGTAATTGGAATAGCTCTTCAATTTGTAGGAATTCTCAAAGAAGGGACTATAGGAGCAGCCCAAAAATATAACCAAAGTGTAAATGAAAAAGTCGTAAAAGAACTTGACACTACTGGTCCGACTATATATGCTACAGCCCTTTGCATTAACAACACTAATGATATAAATAAGTGTGATAAAAGCAATATTGCCAAAAATAATCCCTTATATATTTTAGCTAATGTATCAGATAATGAAGGTGGAAGTGGAATAGAAAATTATGGAGGAGTTTATGCTTATTATTATATAAATAGCTCTAATAGTTCAAAAGGTTCTATAGATATGCAATATATAGGAAATAATACTTACAAAGGATATTTTGACGCAAACGAAAGTGGTACTTGGTATGCTTGGGTATCTGCCAAAGATAAAAATGATAATTTAAAGTCTGCCAAAACAAACAATGTCACTGTTAATTAATAAAAGAGGAATTGAAGCTTTTCCTTTTCTTTTACTTTTGACTTTAATTATAGCTAGTGTAGTATTAGTTGTTTCTCTCTATGAAATCAACATGTTATCAGAACTATCAGAAAAAAGAGAAATGAGCAAAACATATAACGACTTCATAGAAGCTATACAAAATTTAAAGATAAGTGCAGATCAAGGTTCTTTTATAAATGTAAAAATTAAAATTGCAAAAGGATATAAATTGTCTATTTCTCCTGAAGAAGATCAAATAATTGTAACTTATGGAGATCAAAAAATCGTCAACAACTTAAATGTTAATATATTACCTATAACTATAACTAAAGAATTAAAAGAAGGAGAATATGTTATTGAATTATATTATGGAAACTTTTCAGGCACGCCAGAACCATACACCCTTTACTTTATATAAAAGAGGAGTAATAAATTTAGCTTTTTCAAATTTGGTAATGTTAATAATTGCTTTAGCAGTAATTACAGCTATTTTTTACATTAATCTAGTTCAAAAACAAATTGAAGCCAAGGAAAATTTTGTAAAGGAAGCAAGAACTATTTATGAAATAGCTTACATAATCTCAAAAGAAAATTATAATGTAAATTTAACTCATAAAACTAATATTAAAGGTCAAATAATTTTTGAAAACAAAAGAATGATTATCTCCGATTCTGAAACTAAATTCAGCGATTATTTTAGTAAAAATTTAAGTCAAAAAATAGACTTTGACGGATGTATTCAATTTATTAAACAAGGAGAAAATATGGAGGTATATCCATGTTAAGAGAGGACCTTTTTGTTCTTATACCTTTAATTATTATTTTCACAACTCTTTTTATATTTATAATTCACAATAGTTTATATTTCTCCGAAAAAGAAAAGGTATTAGAACTATACCAAGAAACTTCTTTAATAAGTTACTCAGTAATGAATCAATTTAGTAATGGTCAAGGAGGTTTAAACATTACTTTTAATCCAGGATATAGAAATTTTTCAGAGCTAAATTTGCCAGAAAATCTTAATTTTAAAGTTCAAATTAAAGATATTGAAAATAATAAAAATTGGACATGGCAAAATGTAAATGGAAAAAAGAACTTAAAAATTGTCAAAGAGTATCCCACTTATATTACTCTTAATGAAACTAAAAATGATTTAGCTATGGTAGAAATTTATGTCTTCGAATAAAGCTCAAACAATGATTATAGATATTCTTTTGCTAATTATAGTTCTAATTCTCTTTATAGCTTTTATAAATAAAAGTAATGATTATACTAAAACTATTAATCTTTTAAACTCAAAAAATCAAAATGAATATGCAGATAATCTCTTAAAAACTATCCTTAATAGCTATGCTGGAAATTCTACAATCCTTGAGAAAATAAGTATGGAACATTGTAATAATGAAAATAATTATTATCTTTTAAACGAAAGCGTATTTAAAATTATGAACAAAATCGGAAAAGAAGATAATTACTTCATATTTATTTATAACAAAGAAAGAAAAAGAGCGATTTATAACAACTATTCTTGTATTAAAACTGAACATATTAGTTTAGCTTCTATACATATTAATTTACCTTGCAATAAAAGCACAGATTTAATTTTAGGTACATGGCCTAAATCTCAAAAGGTGGAAACATGTTAAATAAAAGAGGATATATTATAACTCCTTTAGTATTTATAGCTATTTTAATTCTAACAATTACTACCATAACTTACTATAATAATATGGATATAAATTTAATGAATGAAATTCGTTCTATAGAAGAACTTCAAAGGGCTCATAAAGAATTAGACAAAAAATTAATAGATCAAATTAATTTTATGAAAATAGCAACTTATCAATGTTCTAATGATTATTGTTATCCTAACAAAACTGAACAATTAAAAAGTTGTATAATTTCTAAAGCTAATGAATTTTATAATAATACTAATTGGCAAATAAATATATACAATGAAACTAACAATTTTAAACTTAGATTCAAAACTAGTGAATTTTATAGTAATTTTTCACTTATGTCTTCCTCTCCAAGAGATATAAAAGTTATATTAAGCAAAGAATATTTCAAATTATGTTAAGGTGAAAAAATGTTTTGGGGAAAAACTAAACAAAAAATTGAAATGCTTGAAAAAGTAATTGATGCTTTAGGAAGAAGTATAGAAGATTTAACAGCAGAAGTAAATGTACTTAGAAAAGAAGTTGAAGATTTGAAAAAATCTAAAAAAAGAGAACATTAATTATTTAGATATTGCACCAACAGGACAAGAACTAATTGCTTCATCAACACAAGGAAGAACTTTAGCTCCTTTTTTTACAGTAGCTTTACCATCTTTACCTAATTCAAAAACATCCGAACAAACAGAAGCACACATTCCACAACCGATACATTTACTTTTATCAATTTTTACCATAAACTCACCTAAAATTTTAAAGTGTTACCATCTTAAATATTTTAACATATTAATATTTTAATAATTTCATAACATAGGGCATAAGATGCATAGCATTAATTTCTTTTAAAAAGCCATTTGCACAATCTTTTTCATTAAAGTTCAAAACAAAATCTGGTTTTATTTGTCCTCCAGCAATGCAAACTGGAACTGCATCTTCAGTGTGAGCCCCAGTTTCACTTGATGTACAATGGTCACTTGTAATTACAATTATAGTATTCCCTAAATCAATATTTTTAAGAAGAGGTCCAAAAAAGTACTTATCTATGTCTTCAATAGATTTTATTTTATCTTGAATTTTATGATTATGACTAAAAAAATCAGGGTCTTTAAAATGAACATAAAATCCATCATAGTAAGACATATTTCTAAGTATAGTTGTTAATCTAATATTCCATTCATATTTTTCATCAGTGGAAGATGCTATAGGAAAAATAGTCATACCAGAAAGGATAGCTATACCTTTCTCAGCAGCAGTCTCAGCAAAGCAAAGTCCATTATAATTGTATTGTTTCTTAAAATTAATTAAATTAGGTAATTTTGTACCACCATCTCTAGTTACAATTAAATTAACTGGTAAAAGTCCCTTTTTTACTCTTTCAATATTTATAGGATGTCTTTCAAGTATCAATTTACTTTGGATAATAAAGCTATTAACAAGTTTAGCTGAAAATTCAGCTTCAGGAGTTTTTTCTAAAGCAAAAGCTTCCTTAAATGAAGTGTTTGGTTTTTGAGGGATAGAATGACTTAAAGCTACACTTTCTACATTATTCCTGCTCCAATTAATATCAAAATAATCTAAAACATAACCAGGGTGAGTATTAGAAATTTTAGAAGAAAGTTTTTGCTTTGATTTTATAACTAAAACACCTCTATGTCCTGATGTAGCTTTAAAAATAAATTCAGCACCTTCAAGAGAAACGAAAGAATTTATTGCATCCTCAAAAGCTTTCAATTCTTCTTTAGAAAGATCATCTATCCTAACTGAAACAATGTTCCCCTTTAAATCTATAGACCCAAAATTACACCTCAAAGCTAAATCTCCTTCATTAAAATCAGTATTACTTCCTAAAGCTTCTAAAGGCCCTCTACCTGTATATACTTTAAAAACATCGTTTCCTAAAAGAGCGATTAAAGCTTCATCGCTTTCAGGAGGAATAGGTAAAATTTTTATTAAACCATTTATGCCCATTCTACTAAGATAATCAATATTGGGTTTTTCAGCTACTTCTAAAGGAGTTTTTCCTCCTAAAAGCTTACATGGTAAGTCTGCTGCTCCATCTAATATTACAAAAATTAACTTTTTCATAAGATACAATAAAAATTTAAGTTAAATTAAGTTTTTCTATTATATGAAAATAACCTTTTTAATGATAATTATTTGTACTTTGGTTTTTATGGGTCAGTTAATTGGTCTAGTTCCTAATAGTTGGTCTTTTAGTCCAGCTAATTTAGCAGATAAGCCTTACATTATAATCACATCTATGTTTATGCATGGTAGTGTAACTCACTTTCTTTTGAATATGTTAGGTCTTTTTACTTTTGGTTTACTTTTAGAAGAAGAAATTGAAAAAAAATGGTGGCTAATCATTTATTTTTCTTCAGGCATAATAGCTAATATTGGATTTATGTTATTAACTAATTCACCTTTTTCATCAGCAGTTGGAGCAAGTGGAGCTATATATGGTTTAATAGGTGCTTTAGCTATCAAAAAGCCCCATCAAATTATTTATACCATGTATGGACCTTTACCAATGATAGGAGCTGCAATTTTATGGGGAATAATAGAATTTATTTCTATTTTTCAAATAGATAATATAGCTCATTCAGCCCATCTTGCAGGAATGCTTGGAGGTATATTATTTATTTATCTTCACAAAATAAACCTAAATTTTTTTATTACTTTTTTAATAGCTACGATACCCTTAGTTATTATTTTTTTGCTAATTAGCAACTTTCCAAGAGAAGTTCCAGAATTTAGTTACCATAATGAAAATTGTAAATTAATTAATAATGATAGTAACAAACTTTCGAAAATATTGGAATATAATTGCAGTAATCAAAAAGTATTAGCTATATCTTCTTCTCATAAATTTAGTTTAGATGAAAATGTAGAAATTATACCTTCTTTAGTTAAAGATATTTACAAAAATTATTATAATTCAAATTCGAATATATCTAATTTACAAGTTGAAAATAAAGGAAAAACTGATTTTATAAAGGGAGAAATTGAAAATATTCCTTTCATAATCGCTTTAAGAGATTGTAAATTCTACCAAATTACTTTAATTATAATTAATACTACAAAACTTCAAGAAATAAATTGCTAAGCAAAGGTGTAATAAGTTCCTTTTCCTTTACCAACTCTTTTAATTTTTTAGTATTACAAAGCTCACAAAGTAATTTTCGGGCTTTAGATAAAGGTAATCCAGACATGCTCACTAAATTTTTTAATTGAACTTTACCATTTCTTCGCATTAGTATACAAAAAATTGAGTATAATTCATTCATTTCTTTTTCACATTCATTTTATTTTGAGCTAATATACTTATACCGACAAGTATAAGACCCAAAATTAAGAAAGTCCAAAAGCCCTTATAAGCTGTAGATGTAATTGATTCTATTATATTTCCAAAACGCTCATTCAAAAATAAAGATAATTTAGATTTCAAAAGATAAACAACAATCAAAGGTAAAGAAGATACAAGCATACTTATGCCTAAAGACATTGTAATTTTAGTCCAAGAAGTGCCAAATATAATAATGCCTATAAAAGAAATTAAAGTTAAAATTGAAGATGCCCAAAAAGTTAATTTATAAAATTCCATAGCTTTTTTAGATATAACTATTGAAAGGGTTTCAAAATTTAAAGTTTTCAATTTAAAAAAACATGAAGGATAAGTACAACTAAGATTTGCATAATATATCTTGTTGAAAATAGCTTCACTTATAACTTTCGAAATATTTCCAGCTTCAGAATGATTGATAGCTTCACAACTTATAGATAAATTAACAATATTACTTCCATTACCAATTTGCTGTTCAATTTTATCAGTTCCATTACATAAGATTTTAAAGTATTTGTAAATTTGATTAATTTCTTCATTAGAAATAGTTTTAGCCATATTTTCGTCTACAATATTAGTTACTAAAGGTTTCAAAGTACTTTCTTCAGTAAATTTCCAAAGCGTATAAGATGAAATTGCAAAAATTAATGAAATTGAAAATATTAATCCCAATAAAATAGAGATTATATTTTTAGCTAAAACCATAATAAAAATAAAACTAAATTAATTTATAAATACAACTAATTTGAAATATAATGGGCCCATGGTCTAACCTGGATATGACGCAAGCTTGCGGTAAATCTTTCTGACCAAGAAAGAATTGCGATAAGCTTGTTATTGGGGTTCAAAAGCAACTTCCATAAAAAAGAAGTTCTTGAAAGTCCCCATGGGCTCATTAAAATATTCTAAAAAAATTTCCGCTAACGCTTTTGCGGAGCAAAAGGGTTATTTGAGTTTTCCGCTAACGCTTTTACGAAGTAAAAGGGTTATTTGAGTTTTCCGCTAACGCTTTTACGAAGTAAAAGGGTTATTTGAGTTTTCCGCTAACGCTTTTGCGGAGCAAAAGGGTTATTTGAGTTTTCCGCTAACGCTTTTACGAAGTAAAAGGGTTATATTTAAGCTTTTTTTCTCAAAAAAATTTAGATGTAACTAAAATTTCTCTAAGAAAGATTTATTAATACCTATTTAGATTTAATAAGATATGAAAGAAAAAAAAGGGATTCATTATTTCTTCTTGAGACCTAAGCCAGTAAGGATATTAATGTATCTTTCAAAAAATGATGATCTTAATTATGCTTCATCTATATCTAAACAAGCAGATTGTACTTATTCTCACGCTGTAAAAATTCTTAAACTTTTAGAGAAAAAAGGGATAATCGAATTTAATAAAAAAGGAAGATTAAAAACAATAAGTTTAACATCTGAAGGAAAAGAAATTGCAAACTATCTTTCAAAAACAATGTTCCTTTTTGATAAATTAGATTCAAGATAAATTATCTATTTCTTCAGCATATTCTTCAATTCTTTTCAAAATAGGCTCAATTATCATATGTTTAATATAATTAGAAACAATTTCTTTCAAAGGTAAAGATTCTCTTATATGGTATTTATTACTTTTCTTTTCAATTAACCCTATTTTTTCAAGTCTAAATAATTGTCTACGCACATTTGAAGCTGCGGTCCCTTCTGTCCGATTTGATTTAACTAATGTATTAATTTCTGCAGATGAAAGAACTTTATTTTCTTTAGATGCATGTATTAAAACTGAAAGAATTTCAACAATCACATCTCTTGAATCCCCTGGTTGAAGAAGACCTAAAGAAATACAAAATTTGCGGATTAATGTCTTATTATCTAAATTAATAGGTTTTTCAAATTTTCTTAAAATTATCTCTGAAATAGGTTTATCTTTAAATACCTTTCCCATAAAATAATTAAATCATTATTCTTTAATAAAATCTATGCAAAATGAAATAAGAAAAGCTATAGACAGTGATAATGAAACTATTATCTCTGAAATAATACCTTCTTCAGTAGGTTGCATTTTATGTCCCAAAAATGAACTTCCAGATATAAAAAATGTTGATGAAAAAATAGAAGAAACTTATAGGATAGAATCAACTAATGGTCAATGGCTTTGTAGAAGTATAACTGATCCTTATCCTTTAACCCATCCAACTATATTTAAACTAAAAGAAGATGAACCTCTTAAAAAATCTTATAATGCTCATGGATGGTCAGAAGTAGTAATTGAAACAAGAGAACACGAAAAAGCTTTTGAAGATTTAAATGTAGAAGAAATAAAAAATGTACTTGTTATTTATATTAATAGAATTAAAGAATTGAGAAAAAGAGAAGGTGTAGCAGAAATATGCATAATTAAAGATAATTTAAATATTGATTTTAATCATGCTCACTCAAGAATTATTACTTTACCTTTAGTGTCTAAAAGGACCAGAGAAAAGGTTAGAAAATTTGATGAATTTTTTCTTAAATATAATGAATGTTTATATTGTGAATTAATTAAAAATGATAAACAAAGAAAAATACTTGAAAATGAACTCTTTGAAAGTATAGCACCTTATACTCCTTGTAATAAAGGCGAGGTATGGATACTACCTAAAAAACATATAAGATGTATCTCTGAATTAAATGATTTTGAAATTTTTAGCCTATCAGAAATTATTAAAAATATTTTAACACGTATGAGAAGCATCTTTAATCCTTTTAAATATACTATGGCTTATTATTTAATACCCACTAATCAAAAAGATTTTCATTTCCACATAGCCCTTTCATTAAAAGCTTACCCACATCCTTTAAAAGAATGGTATGATTTTAATACATGTAAAGAAAGTCCGGAATTAATCGTAAAATTGTTAAGATAAGGGTGTATATTTATGGAAATAAACGACCAAGATTTAAGAATTATAAATATTGAATTTGAAGAAATTAAAAACTCTCTTGGACCTATCCTTAAAGAATTTAAAACTTTAAAAGAAAGAGTTGCTCATTTAGAACAGCTAAAATCAGAAGAAGAATCTAAAATTAAAAGGCTTGAATTCGAAATTAGAAGATTAACTAATCAAGAAAATGTTACTTCAAAAATAGTTGAAATTAAAAATGATGTAGAGAAATTAAAGCAATTAAGATCTAATTTAAATGAAAATGAAATAATTTCAATTAAAAAGGAAATAAATAATCTTAAAAATCAAAACAAAGATAATTTAAACATTTTGAAAGATTCTATTAAACAAGAGTTGTCTAAAAATGAAACAACAGCTTTAAAAAATGACTTAAAAACATTAAAAGATATTATAAATTCAAACGAAGAAAAAATTTCTTCACTCAAAAAAGAGTTAGAAAAATACAAAGAAACTGCTTTTTCAGTAGTTGAAATGTCAGAAGCGTCAACTAAAAATCTAATAAAAAGATTGCCTTTCAAAAAAGATATAGATGATATCAAAGAAGAAATTGTTTCAATTGAACTAAGTAAAAAATATCTTTCAGAAAAAATTGAAAGCATAGAAAATAAGCTTTCTAACATGGATTACAATACTCTTAAAAAAGAAATCCAAGATTTAAAGGATAGATTAAATGGCTTTGTAATTAGTATAGAAAACCTTGAATCTTTTGAAAAAAGATTTCAAAAAAAAGAAAGTGAAATATCCAAAAATGAAGAAGTTCGTAAAAAACACATTAGTTTAATTGTAGAAGAAATTAATAAACACAAAAAAGAAATTTTCAATATTCAAAAAGAAATAAACCAAATGATAACAAAATTCAAAAAAATGCAAAAAGTTATAACTGACTTTTTAGAAACAAAAGAAAGTGATATTCAAAAAGCTATAAGCAAAATAGGGATTATTGATAAAATGCTTGAAAGTAACAAAAGTATTAAAGATAAGATGGATACTTTCGAAGAAACTTATACTCCTAAATTAGTTGAAATTGAAAATGAGTTAAATGCTCTAAATTCAAAAATAAAAGCTATACTTGAAATAAAAGAGGAAGTCAATCGAAACATAAAATTGATTAAAGATTCAAAATCTAAAGAAATTTCAGAAATAAAACTTGAAATAGAAAAGGACTATAAAAACAATATTAAAGATATAGTAGATAATTTAAAAGAAAAATTTTCAAATGTACTTAATAAAGTTAATGAACTTGAAAAGGGGGATACGTCTGTCAAAGAAGAAATCAAAAAAATAGCTAACTTTTATAATAGCAAATATGAAGATATTGATCGTAAAATATCTGAGTTAATGAAGATGAACGCTGCTAAAAATAATTTTGAAGAATTAGAAAAACTAAAAAATGAAATAACTAAAAGTATAAGCATTTTAAGTTCAGAAATAAAAAATCTCAATGAAAAAAGTACTAAACATGATGAATTACTTTCAAATTACAAGGAAAATATTAACCTTATCTTTGATAAAGTAAAGACTGAATTAATAGAAATAAAAAATGAAGTCCAAAATTTAAAAAAGGATAATGATAATAACAAAGGAATTATATCAGAATTAAATATAAAAGTCCAAAAAACATCTAAAATAATAGAAGATTTAGAAAAGGTGTTATAATGTCCATAGTTGAAAAAATTTCATCTATTAAAAACAAAACTGAAAGTTTTGAGGAGCAAATTCAAAACTTAAATAAAGCTATAAATGAAATGAAGAAAAATTATGAAACAAAATTAAAAGAAATTTATTCAATAATTTCTCAAAAAGCAGAGTCAACTAAAGAAGAAAATCATCAAAAAATAAAAAAAGACATTGAAGAATTAAACATTAAGTTAGAAAATTTATCTAAAAAAACAAATACAAATTATGACATAGATAAAAAAATCCAAGAAATTTATAAAAATGTTGAAACTAAAATTAAAGAATTCTCTTCTGAATTAGAATCTCAATTTAATATGCTCGATCAAAAATTAAAAGTTCTTTATGAAAAAGTAGAAAATAAATCAAAAGAAAGGGAAACTAAAACAAAAGAAGCTGTAGATTTAACTCAGATGAAAAATGAACTATCTAATTGCTCTATAACTATTAAAGAAATCGAAAAAACTATTTCATCCTTAACAAAAGAAAATGAAAAATTAAATTCAGAAAATCTTTCTAAATTCTCAAAAATTAAAGAATATATAGATAATTTAGACGAAAAATTGAAACAATATCAAAAAAATAAAGATGAACTTCTTATAAACTTCGGGAAAAACTTAGAAAAAATAGAAAGAGAAAAAGATCTTCAAAATGTAAATTTAAAAGAACTTCAAAAAACTGTTCAAAAATTAATTGAAAATCCTAAAACTAATCCTGTTTCAAAGGAGGAATTTATATCTGATATAGGTCATTTAAAAACGGATATAGTTACAACCGAAAGTAAAATCAGAAGTGACCTTGAAGCTTTAAAAGATGAAATTAATCAAATTAAAATAAATAATCAAAAGTTTATTAATCAGAATAAAGAAGAGCTACAAACAGACTTTCAAAATAAAATAGATACTTTTGAAAAGGAAAATATTGAAAGAATAGGTAAACTATATAATGAAATAAGTGAAATTCAAAATTTGATTAGACAAATAGGGGATAAAAAAGAAAGTAATATTGAATTAGAAAATGAAATAAAAGAAATTAAAAATATGCTTACTCAAAAAGAAAAACAAAATGAAATCATTCTTTCGCAACTCAATGAAGAATTTTCTCAAAATACTAAAGAAGATTTAGAACTTTCAGACAAAGTTAAACAATTAATTTTATTAAATAATTCAATCCAAAAAGAAATTAAAACTCTTAAAGAACAAGTAATAATAACCCAAGATGCTATAGTTGAAATAAATCGTTTCATAAGAGAAATATTAAGATATTAAACGAACATCAACTACAAAAGCTCCTTTTTCATTTAAAATAACAGGATTTAAATCAATTTCTGAGTAATTCAACTTCTGAATTTTTAAAATTATATCTACAAGTTTATTTAAATTAACAGCCTTTGATCCTCTATATCCTTCTAAAAGTTTATTAGCACTAATTTCTTCAACCATTTGTTTTATATCTTTCTTAGTTACAGGAACAACTCTAAAAGATATATCTTTCAAAATTTCAGTTAGAATTCCACCACTACCTAAAAGAACAACTTTTCCAAAAATAGGATCTTTTTTCAAACCAATTATAACTTCAACCCCATCTATTTGTTTTTGAATAATAAACTCTGAAGCAATATTATTTTTAAAAGCAATTTCTCTCAAGTCTTCTAAAGCTTTTATTAACATTTCTTCATTAAACAAATTAATTTTAACACCCTTAAATTCAGTTTTATGTAAGGTCGAGTCTAACTTTAAAACGACAGGATAACCTTCTTTTGAAACAAATTTTTTAGCATCTTCAATAGAACTAACTTTAGCATAAGGAGTTAAAGGTATACTTTTATTTTCTAATATTGCAAACCCTTCTGATAACTTCATAATTAAAATTAAACACCATAAGTTTTAAAACTAATCGCTTACTTAGGTACTTTATGATTGAAATTCAAATATTAGGTAGAGGTGGTCAAGGAGTAGTTTCTGCTGCATACTTAATTGCTTCATCTGCTTTCAAACAAGGATTAATAGCTCAAGCCTCAGCTGAAATTGGTATTGAAAGAAGAGGGTCGCCTGTCTCATCTTTTGTAAGAATCTCTAAGACACCTATTACAAGATATGATCATATATATCAACCTGATATACTAGTAGTTCAAGATTCAACTTTACTTCAAACTAATCCCGAAAAAAATCTCAAAAAAAATGGTATTTTAATAGTAAATTCTAAAAAGAGCCTTAATGAATTAAATTTAAGAAAAGATATCAAAGTTTTTACAATTAATGCTACAGACCTTACAATAAATATTTTTGGAAAACCTTTTTTTAATGTGCCCTTGATGGCAGCTTTAGCTTCCCTCACTAAAATTATTTCATTAAATTCTATTTACGAAGCTATAGAAGAAATTTGGTATGATAAACCTAAAGAAATCATAGAAAAAAATAAATTAGTTTCTCAAAAAGCCTTCGATATGTTCAATAAAATTAAATGCAAAGTGAAATTATGAAAAAAAACAATTATTATACAGATGGTGGATTAGTTACTAATCCAGGATCAAGTGTAAATAATAAAACGGGAGATTGGAGAACAGAACATCCTGTTATAGACCATAATAAATGCATACGCTGCGGAAAATGTTGGACTTTTTGTCCAGAAGGATGTATTTTCAAAGTAAATTCAGATGATAAACAGAGTTTTAAAATGGGTATAAATTATGCTTTTTGCAAAGGTTGTGGTATTTGCGCAAAAGAATGTCCTGTTAATGCTATAACTATGGTAAAAGAAGAAAAATAATGCTCTCTTATACCCAACAATCTTTCACAACATTTTTATAAATTTCTTTTAATTTCCATCATTTACTTTTTGGTTTTTGCAACAAAAATTATATATTAACTGTTTCTAAAACACGTACATCATCAATTTCGCCATCACTATCTCTATCTAAACCTTCAAAGATACAATAGTATTCTTTTCCAGGAATATATTGTTTAAGAATCCTTTCTGAAAATTCAGATATGGCTATTGTACTCGCTTTGGTGCCTGATAAATGAAGACCAGATAAAAGTATTATTGACTTTGATTTATCATAAGGATTAACTAATTTAGTAATTAATCCTACATTCTCTCCTATATACTTCTTATTATTAATTTTATTATCTATTTCCCAATATTTGTCCCATGAATAATTAATTTTCATTTCTTTATTTATTTCAGATGCTATTATATTAGATATTGGTCCACCAAAAATAATAAGATTATTTTTCTCAAGCTTTTGATTTTTAATATCAATATCTGTTTTACAAGAAAGTCTATTAGGAACATTACAAAGATTACCTAATAAAAAACTTAAATGTACTGCAAAATATCCATCTCTAGATACAGTTAAATAAGGACCATGTGAAACTGGTGCCCCTACAACTATATAACCATTAAAAACACCTTCAGAAATAAATTCTGAGAAAAAGGAAGAAACAAGATTTATTTTATCTAATTTTATACTAACTGATTTATTTAACTCAACACCATATGCTGAAAAAGTAACTTTATAATATTTACAAACTGAACCATTTTTAATCTCTTCTCTAAATTTTTCTATAAAACCATTTTTTTCAAGTTCTCTAATATGATAGTAAACTTTTTGTTCATTTACTCTCAAAGCTTTAGCTATCTGATTAGGATAATCAGGTTTAGTTTTAAGATAGTTAAGTATTTTCCAAGCTAAATTACTTTGAATATGTGCTAACTGTTTAGGTTCGTCCAAAATTTTGATAGGCATTTTATATTTAACTCCTTTAGCTTCATAATAGAGATATTTCATAAATAAATTAAGAAAAAGCAATTATAAAAACTTTTTTAATTCTAAATAATCAATTTTAATCTATTTTATAAATGAGTATTTAATTGTTTTAATAGATAATTATGTGTGGTATAGTTGGTTACATAGGAAAAAATAAAGCTTCGGAAATATTAATTAGATGTTTAAAAAATTTAGAATATAGAGGATATGATAGCACTGGAATTGCTTTATTAAATAATAAAATTATAAAAATTATAAAAGGTGTAGGTAAAGTAAATGATGTATTTTCAGAAGATACTTCAAAATTAGATGGAAATATAGGCATAGCTCACTCAAGATGGGCAACTCATGGTAAAGTAACTGCTTCTAATGCTCATCCTCATACTTCTAACGATGAAAAAATAGCTGTTGTACACAATGGCATAATAGAAAACTACCAAGAATTAAAAAGTAATTTAGAAAAAGAGGGTTATAAATTTAAAAGTGAAACGGATACTGAAGTAATACCTATATTAATACAAAAATATAAAGAAAGAGGAAAGTCAGATGAAGAAGCTATTAAACTAACTATTAAACAATTAAAAGGTAGCTTTGCTTTAGGAATATTATTTCAAGATGAAGAAAAACTTTTCGCTGTGAAAAAAGAATCTCCTTTAGTAGTAGGAGTAGCTAAAGATGGATTTTTCATAGCTTCTGATATTCCTTCTTTTATAGAATATACTAAAAATGTAGTTTTTCTCCAAGATTACGATCTAGTTACTTTAACTTATGATAATCTTTCTATTTTTAATATAGAAGAGGATATTCCTGTAAAAAGACCTATAAACACTATTCAATGGGATTTAGAACAAGTACAAAAAGGAAATTTTGAACATTTTATGATTAAAGAAATATTAGAACAAGTAGAGATTACTAAGAAAATTTTTAATCAAGAAGAAAAGTTCTTTGAAATTGCTCAAATTATCTCTAAGGCTAAAGAGATATATTTAATTGCTGCTGGAAGTTCTTTTCATGCATGTTTAACAGCTAAATATCTTTTCTCAAAAATAGCTAAGATTAAAGTAAATTTATGCTTAGCTTCAGAATTTAAACAAATTCAAGATTTTATTAATAAAGATTCATTAGTAATAGCTGTATCTCAATCAGGAGAAACAGCCGATGTATTATCTGCTGTAAAAATAGCTAAAGAAAGGGAAGCTAAAATAATTGCTATTACTAATAACCAAGGTTCATCTTTAATAAGATATTCAGATCAATATATATTACAAAATGCAGGTCCTGAGCTATGTGTCTTAGCTACTAAAACATACACTTCTCAATTAATTATATTTTTGATGTTAGTTTATACTTTAGCACAAAAATATGAAGAAGGAAAAGATAAACTTTTTTCATTAACAAGACATATTTACAATCTAACTTCTGAAAATACTCGTAATGCAATAAAAAATTTAGCTGAAAAGTTAAGACATGTTAATCATATTTATTTAATAGGCAGAGACTTACAATATCCCACTGCTTTAGAAGCTGCTCTGAAAATAAAAGAGGCAACATATATTCATGCTGAAGGTTTTGCAGGAGGAGAATTAAAACATGGAAGTATAGCTTTAATTGAATTTGGAACACCTTGTATTGTGTTTTTATCAAAAGAAACTGAAAATGAAATTATAAGTAATGCCACTGAACTTAAAGCACGTGGAGCTTATTTAATTGGAGTTGGTCCTGAAAAGAATCCTATTTTTGATTTTTTCATAAAAGTTAGAGAAGCGGAAGAAAGCAATCCTATATGTCAAATAATACCTATTCAAATTTTAGCTTATCAATTAGCAATTTTAAGAGGGCATAACCCTGATAAGCCCCGTAATTTAGCTAAAAGTGTGACCGTAAAATGAAAACTTTGATTTTAGTATATAAAACAAATAGAGAAAAATTAAGTTATTTAATTAGAAATATCAAATCAGCAAGAATAAAAGATATATTCAAGAGGTGAATGTATATGGAAAAAAATATAGAAGAAAAATTGTATATCGATAAAGTAATAGACGCATTAAATAGTCAAATATTAGTAATAATGCAATTGCCTGCTGAAGAAGTATACAAAAAGGCAGACTTAGCAAAAGAATTGGAACCAAAATTTAGAACACTAGAACAATACTTTAGATACAGTTGCGGACACGAATACGGATTTAATAGATACTGTTACGAACTTAAATCCTACTTAGAAGAGAGACTAAACGATAAATCAGATGACCAGTATAATACTATTAAAATACCACATGAGGCATTATATGTTGTTGACGCTGGAGAGTACAAAGCAGGTCAAGTCTTGGATAAATTACCAGAAAATGCAGAAACTGCATATGAGTTCATAAATAGTCTAGTTACATTGGTTAACACAGACATATAATCTTTTATTTTTTATCTTTTAAAGTATCTTTAATATATCTTTTAATGATTCAATATTTTTGATGATATTTGTATAAATCATAAATAATTTTAATTGTTGTTTAGCTTTTTGCATTAAGATAATCAATGAATCTACAATTAAGAAAATTCAAAATCAAGAAGATATTCAAAGGTATTTTCCTCAAAGAATAACTCTGAAGGAATTATTTACATTCTTAATAAAGTTAAATAGTTTAAGAAAATAAAATACTAATATTAGAAGTAATCCTTGGATAAATTGAAAATATAATAAAAAATCTAAATTGCTCCATTTAATTTAATGATAGCAAGAATTTATTATGCCTCTTATTATTTTGAAGCGAAAAAGGAAAAATTTCAATTTATTTTCCCAAAAATGGGCCTACGGGGATTTGAACCCCGATCGGCTGGTTCCTCCCAATCTTTCTTTCATTGACATTTTTTCTTAAGAAAGACCATCCGAAGCCAACCGCACTATCCTGGTTATGCTATAGGCCCTACTTCTTCTTTTTCATAGCAGCATCTAATTTTGAAACCACTGAATCTATATAAATATCTACAAAATCGAAAGCTCCTTTTCTTATTTTATCTTTAGCAAGTTTAAGTTCAAGCTTTATGTCAAAGACATCAACATTCGCTTTTTCAAGCTCATCAATTTGAGCTGAAAGTTGTTCAATTTTAGTATTATATTTAGCATAGAGATTAAGCTCTTTATCTGAAAGTCTTACTACGCTATGAAGTAAAGGTCTAAATGAAACAAAGTATGGTCTTCCTAAATTCCATTCTGAATTTTGAACCATACCTGTTCCAACAGAAGCCTTAACAATAGATTTTAATATTTCATCTCCATATTTTAATTTTATTCTTTCGAGGTCTCCTTCATATTTAGTTCTTAATTGTATTTCAGTTCCTATGTTTGCTTTAATTTCACCTACAAAATCAGAGATTACTTGAGAAATCATTATTAAACCTACTCCCCATTTTCTAAATTCTCTTGCCCCTCTCTCTACTTGAACAAAACCTTGCCCAGACCCTCCGAACTTAGAAAGTAATCTATGGACTTCATCAATTACAATTAAAAGTTTAGGAGTTTGTGATTCTTCAAGGTTAGCAGCAAATACTTCTTTCATAGCATTAGCAATAAATATATCTATTTGTTCAGGAGTAAGTTTATTAACAGCTAAAACTGTTATTCCTGGTTCAGACATATATTTCTTTACATCAAACTTGAAATTTTCATTATCTACTAAATAAATATTTCCGGGGAAAGCTCTCGCATCATTTACAGACATACCAAATTCAGGATACATTTTAAGCATCTCTTGAACTTTATTGGGCCTTAAAAATCCTGTCCATTGTGCTGTAGGATCTATAGAAACTACAGGTATATTCTTTTTAAGAGCTTCTTCAACTATAACTTGAGCTGCAACTGTTTTACCTGAACCGGAAGCACCTGCTATAAGAGTATGTGTAGTTAAACGCCTAACATCAAAGAAAGCTCTTATACCTGTTTCAGCAATTTTACCCACAAATAAAGCATCTTCTGTAGGTTGTGGAAGTTTATTGAAATTAATCATTTCTTTATATCTTTTCTTTCTTTGCATAGCAAAATAGTACCACACATAAGCTATAGCTATACATGTTATTTCAAATAAAGTAAGTAATACTAACCATGCTGGCATACCAAAAATAGTTCTATAATACCATTGTTTCTCAATTTTAATGTTAGCTAAAGCTGTACTAAATTTAACATCAGCTAATTTAGAAAGTTCATCATAAGATAAGGAAGATACATTTATGGTCCCTGAATAAAAGGCAACACCTTTCAAAAGATAATTTCCTTCTGGAAAATCTTTAGGTAGAACAATTCTTACAAGTTTACTAGTTGTAGTTGAAAGAGCAAAAGTTTCTTCAACTTGGATCATTACTTGCTCAGTTTTGGGATTAATTAATTGTAAAACAAATTGTATATCTGATGCTTTTGTTCCCCCACCTAAATTAAATACATCTACTTGTGTTCTAATAGTACCACCTGGAGGAACGGAAGTATCTAAAGGTTGTATTTTCAAATCTAAAAGTTTCTCTTTAGATTCTAACACTCTAATTGCTACTGGAATAAGACTAGTAATTTCTCCGTCACTTACAACAATTCCTCCATAATAACTTCCATAAGATGCATTTTGAGGAACATCTATATTAACAAAAACATCTTGCTCTTCATGAGGTCCCAACACATATTCATTATTATCGAAACTTATGAAATCTTTTACTTGTCCAGATATTGATAATTTAATATTATTAGTACTATTTTTATAATTTAATATTCTAAAGCTAACTCTTGAAAATTCACCAGGACGAAGTTCAGCAGATATTATTTGCGATTTCAAAGTAAGATAACCTTCGCCTATAGTTACATTTAAAAGCTTTGAAAGTCCTTCCAAAGTATTTTTTAAGGCTTCAGCATCAAAAGTGGTACCTCCTCCAACAGTTGTAGTTGTAGTTCCACCACCCCCACCTTCTCTTCTCAGAGGTTCACCAGGAAGATTTTGCTGAAGAACTTTACCAGCAACATAAGCAGAGAAATTAGTTACATTTGCACTAATAACTCCTGACCCTCTTTCAACATTTGTAATAACTTCCCAAGTTCCTTGACAAAGTCCCGTTGATACATTAAAATTAGAACATTTATATATGTAAAGGTTAGCAATATTATCAACTTCATCTTCATTAAAACTTATAGAAATTCTAGCACGAGACACATTAAACTTTAAATTTACTCCAAAACCACTTATATATTTAGCATTAGGTATACCTATTTTACTTTTATAAATTACATCAAATATTATTGGGTTTTCTGATAAATCTGAAATACCAACATCATAAAGATAAATTGAATGATTACTAAACTCTATTTCAACATCATAAGCTTTCTCTCTCACAATTTGTGAATACACACCATTAGTTTCATTAGTGTTAAAAACATAATACGGTGAAGTTTCATTAGGGAGATAAAATTTGAAAGTTGCATTAATAGGTGTATTATAAATATTTTTCAAAGTACCATTAAAAACTGTAAGGGTATAAACTTCAAAACTACCTGCATCAAGAGTAGCTGGATTTCCAGTAGTATCTTTAGCAAAAACTGTTAAATTATAATATCCGACTTCTGTAAGTTTATCTGCATTTAATATTACTCTATAATTTTCTTCCCCGATTTTATTCATAGTTAAATTAAAAACATCTTTACTCGGTTTAGTAACTTGAAGTATAACTTCAGAAGTTTTAACATTATCATTTGTCATAACATCAATTATAGATTCATTTCCTAATTCAACATCAGGAGCATTAACACTTACTAAAGAAGGAGGTGTAATATCTTTGTAATAAAGTGCATTAGCTTTTTCATTAAATAAAATTATAGGTCCGAAAAATGAACTATAATTAGCTTCTACTCTAAGAGTTTTATTTCTACCATCTGCATTAATAGGTGCTGTACAATTAATGTATGTAACATTAGCAATAGTTACATTAGAAACTATGGGACAAAGAGTATTATTAATATAAACTTTATAAGTTATATTTTCAGAAATATATTCTCCTCCAAAAGTTAAATTAATTTTAGTACTTATAGTATCTCCAGCTAAAACTTCATTAGGAGCTGAAACATTCATTATGTTTAACTCAGCTCTAAAAGATCTAAAATTAATATTTATAGTTTTGTTTTCAGCAGAAGTATTAGTTAAATCATCAATAGTAAGATTTCCTGAGTAAAAGGCATTTTCATCAGGTGTAACATAATGAAGTTTAATATCTTTAACTGCTAAAGGCTCAACTGTTATCTCTTTCTCAGTTAAATTCATAAAATTAGTTATGTTTCCTGCTAATGAAAGATTAAATGAAACATTTTGATTAGCATTACTATATATTTTAATATCAGTATTATTTTTATCATAGTTTGCAATATCATTTATAACAAGGTTATCCAAAGAAACATTCCATAAATATGAAATAGGAACATTTACTGAAACATTATATACTTTACTCATTTGCTTAGTATAAACTGAAACAGTAAAATTAGGTTTTATACCTGGGAGAGTTCCTCTTTCAGCTGAAACATTGAATTCTAAATTAGTACTTTCTCCTAATTTTAAGAAAGAAATATTACTTGGAGTTATAGTAACAGAAATATTATTAGGAATAGAACTTATAGATGTACTTATATTAGTTACATTATTATTACCCATTGCCCCTATTCTAATAAAAGAACTATTAGTTTCTCCATGTCCTACTGTTATAGAACGAGGAATTGAAACATTGAAAGCTTCATTAGATTTTACTCTAATGTAAATACTCGTAGATAAATATTCATAACCTAAAGTTCCGTCTGGATTAGTCCAATTCATATGAGGATTAAAATAATAATCTCCAGGCAAAGTTCCTGCTGGAACAGTTATGTTAATGTTGTAAGTTTGATTACTTAAGCTACTTAAGTTAAATAAAGAAGGTGGATTAAAAATCCAACTACCAGCATTATTAGAAAAATTACCGCTTATATTAATATAATATGCTGTTGTGAAACCAGTATTATTTGCATTAAACCATATGGTAATATTCTTATCAGCTAATAAAGTCATATTTTCAACTTCAAGATAAGTACTATAATTTGCTGTTAAATATGTTGTTCCATAAGCTGTAAAATTAAATTTAGAAGAGTTAGTATTATGCAATGTATTATCCCAAGTAATAACATAAACAGTATAATTTCCTACAAGGTCTGTATCGTTACAAGTATAAGCACAAATAACATTTTTACCTGCTGAAGGAGAACAAGTCGCATTATACATTAAACTATCTCCATTAGGTTTAGTTAAATTAAAGAAAGTTTTATTTTCAGCAACACCTTTATCATCTGTAATATTAGTTTTAAGTACAATATTTTTATTTACTTCAGTATAATTTTTTTCATAACCTAATTCATCTGTAAAATAAACTTTTCTTATAGTTGGGGGCATATCTTCAAAAGAGATATTAAAGAAGATAGTTGCATTTTTAGGATTAGCTGTATTATTAATTAAAGTAACTTCACCTTCACAATATCTTGGGTTAGAATAACCTCCTTGATAAATATAAAATATCCCTGAAGAATTTTTAGGTACAAAAAAAGAAGTAGGATTATGAGTACTATTAATAGGTATTTGTACAGTACTCGAACCTTTCAAACTATAAAAACAATTGGTACTATTAATAGCATTATAACTAATTGTGAAATTTTGAGGTACATTTCCAGTGTTATTTACGCGAATAGTAACAACCACTCCTGGTGTATCAAGAGGGAAAGTAACATTAATTATTTCTTTAGGAGAATAATTCCAAGTTTCATTTCTTGGAACAGTTATTTCAACAGGAATTTCAAAATAAACTTTATTAGAAGAAGTTATGTTAATTATACCATTATAAGTACCTGCATCAGCAAACTCAGGAACACTAATAGTTATATTAAAAGAAATATTATTTCCTTCACTTATATTTACAGGAAAATTAAAATTATTTGATACCCATTCTTTAGGCATAGTTGAATTTACAAAATCAAAGGTAACATCTTTTAAAGGTGCATTACCTATTGAACTCAAAGTTAAGTTATATGTCTTAGATGAATTATGATAAATACTATCGGTTATATTACTTAATGTTGAATTCATTTGAGGGTTAATAAAAATAGAAATATTAACTGCTTTACTTAGATAGTAAGGATAAGTGTAAGTTGATATATTTAATTTACCTTCATACCATCCAGCTATGAATTCCTTTACTGAAATATTAACTGTAAGATTTTTAACTTCATTCTTTAATATAGTTTCCCAATATTTACCAGTATCATTCCATCCAGCTCTAAGATCGGTATAAGTTATCCAAGAGGGAGAAAAATTACCTGAAAAATTCACATAAGTCCTATCAAGATCTTGATTACCTGTATCATAAACTTGTACAATAAAAGTATGAGTTTGACTTATATTTTCAGTTATGTTTATGAGTTCAGTTGAAAGATTAAGTTGAGGATTACCAACTATAGTTAAATTCCATTCGAAGAAAGTATCTCCAAGTCCTGTACTTAAATCATTATTCTCCCAACCAGGTTTTAAACCTATTGAATGTACTCCGAGTTCATTAACACTTGATGCTTTTATAGTTACATTCAAAGTGACATTACACGATTCACCTGGAGTTAAATTGCATGAATTTAAAGCTTCTAATTTTTCGATTCCTTCCCAACCAGAATAAGTATATATATTTGCATTAAAAATATTAGTATCTCCTACATTTATAAGAGTTACATTATGTTGGAAAGTATAAGGTTGGCCTTGTGAAGCATCATATATAAATTTTTCTTCAGTGCTAACAGAAGCAGATGACTTTGGAATAGTTGAAACATATATCTTAGTACTATTAATGTTATTTGCAAAATCAATCATGTAGAAGGTAATATTATAATTTCCTTCAGCAGAAGGACTTGTAAGAGCACATATATATTTATTACCTTCCTTAAAAGAATAAGTATAATTAATTCCATTCAAATTACAAATCACACTCATTATTCCTTGGTTATCAGTAGCATTTATCGAAGCATTAAAAGGTGTATTCGTAGTTATATAATGATGTATATTAGTTGTAGTACTAACTTCTTGATATTGAGGATAAGTATTATCAATAGATACATTAATATATGTCTCATTAGAATTATCAGCTATATCAATAGCACGAACTATTAATTTATAATTACCATTTGCTAAATTAGTTACATCTAAGTTAGATACAAAATATTCTCCATCAAAAGATAAATAAGTCCATTCATTAGGATTTCCAGATGGTCCATACAATCCTGTACTATTTTCAAATATAAAGGCAACATTTGAATTATTTCTATTAGCATCTGTAACGCTTACATTAAGAATTCTATTTGAAAATGAAATATTAGCATAATTCTCAGGAGAAATTATGTTAATAATGGGTTTAGAATTGTCTACTATTATAATACCAGAACTGCCACTTACATAAATTCCATATTTATCTGAAAGATTATATTTTACATTATAAGTTCCTTCTACTTGAGGCGGAAAGAATTTAAGAACAAAGTCCCCTGTCGAATTTATGTTATACCATCCAATTGAGATATTACCTATAATAGGGGTAGCTAAATCATTTTCAGTAGATAAGTTAATCAAATATTGTATATATCTCCCCGAAGGAGAAGTTATTTGAGAATTGTTCGAATAAGGTAATGACCAATCAGACCAAGTTATTGTATCATTAGATGTCCTAGTTCTTATAGTAACATTAGTCCCAGGGGGAGTTATAGCATCAAAGGTAATATTTCCAAAAACAACAGTAGTCGAATTAAGAGGGATTATCTCAGAAGTATAATTACCTTGTGAATAATAAGGTCTTGCTCCACTTTGGAAAGCATAAAAATGAGTACTACTTCCTCCTATAGTTAAAAATAGTAAATTCTTACTTGGTATTGCGGCAAGAGATCCTCCTTCTCCGCCGATAGCTTCACTAAGATCAGTTATATTTGACCAAGTATTAGTCGTTCTATTATATACAAAAGCCTTATTTCCTGTCACAGCATAAATTAAACCATCTCCACTATTGTAAGCTAAACTCGCTCCAGTTGTAGGATTAACAGGTAATCCTGAAAGATTTGTCCAAGAATTAGTTACTGGATTATATCTCGTGAAATTATTACCTTCTCCAGTTAAAACATAAACAAAACTTCCATCAAAAGTCATAGATGAACCAGATTTTATAGGATCTAAAGAATCACTCAATTTATTCCAATTATTATTACTTATACTATAAGCATAAAAATCCCTTTGTCCTGAACCTAAGGTAACAAAAATATGCGTTCCGTTAGTTGCTGAAGAACTTCCATAATTTATATTACTCGGTGTATTTGTTAATGATGACCAACTTCTACTCAATGGGGTAAACTTTCTAAAAGCTTGAGAATCTCCCATTATAAAATACACACTATTTCCTACATAAACTCCACTGGATCCAGAACCAAAGGCATTATCTGAGCCGTCATAAAAATAATCCCAAGTATCGTCAGTTATATTGTACTTCATAACTACGGGTCGAGTTCCAATTTTCATTAAAGCATATAAGACTTCATTGTTATCAAAAACTAAATGAGTATATGCTTGACTAAAAGGAGAATCTGCTTTTCTTATCCATTTAGGGTAAGCTGTTAAATTTTTATCTAAAATTATATTACTCCCATTAAGGATTGCTTTACTAAAAGTTCCTTTAAAATCATAAGAGGATTTGCTTAAATATTTAGAATTAATTAAGAAATCATCTCCTAAAGATACATTTACAAAACCTAAGTTTACATTGGAATTATCATGGTATTTTAAATTTCCATATATTTCAATTGATGTTGTAAAATTAACGGATCTGTCTAATATATTGAAAGTTCCGCTAACATTTTTGACTGAATAAGTATAATTTTTATTCGAGATAGAAACTGACATTCCAACTGAACTTTTTCCAGAAAAATTAGTATAATTAATATAATCTCCCATTGAAGCGATAGAAAAGGTTTGATTACTATGTAACAGATTATTTATCAATACACCTTTATACAATTTACCATCAATAGTTAAATTCCATTCTCCATCTGGGAAAAATTCATGAATTCCATCAGTTTCATAAACTTTAACAGTAAAATTGAAATTTTCATTAGGCATAATCTGATTATCTGTTTGATATTTTGAATCTAAAATATTAAAAGAATTTTCATCAACTAAAAGTTTAACACATCTATATTCTATAGAAGATGAATAAGGTGTGAAAAAGGCTTTAGGTAATCTATTTATTTTAGGAGTATAACACCACCCATCAAACTTAAGGACAGGAGACCAAACATTTCCATAATAAACATCTCTACATGTAACCGTGTAATTACCAGGGAGAATATCAAATTTACCAAGAATACTTATGTTATTTGCTGTAATATTAATAAAACCAACATTACCTAAATAGACAATATTACCATAATTATTTCTACAATCACTTACTCCACTACTAATAATTAATGCAGAATTATTAGTAAAATTAATCAGAGAAGCATTAATCAATATAGATCCAACGCTTCCTGTACTGCCTGTATATGCATTATCATTAAATGAAAGATTTCCACCATATATGCTAATAGTCCCATTACTATAAAATAAATTTGAAAAATTAAAATAAGTATTATTGACATTACCACCATTACAATTAACACCATTACTAATACTAGTACAACTTCCTCCCCCTAAAAGAATATTACCATAATTATACATTGAAGTTCCAATAAAATAAGTAAATCCGGAATTACCTGCATTACTACAATATTTATCAACATTCCCTCCTTTAGATGTTATATTTCCTTTATTACTGATTTGTCCCGATATGTTAAAAATCAAATTTCCGCCATTTATATTTTCACCACAACCATAATCTTGATCATTAGTCTGTTTGAAATTCCCTCCTATTGTCAAAATATTTCCATAATTTTCTAAAGAAGATGCATAAAAAGAAAGATTAGCAGCTTTCAAATCTCCAGTTAACCCACTTTCATTTACAGGCGAAGCTTTAATACTCCCATTAATAATTATAGTATTAGATGCATTAAAATAAACATCATTAGGTTTTCTAAAATTAATTAATCCTTCGACTAAAATATCTTTAGCTTCAAAATAAACGGGATAAGAAATTGTATTTTCTATACCATTTCCAGATAAAGGTAAAGTTGAAACATTACCAGTTATATTAATTAAATTGCTTGCTATGAAAGATATTTTAGCTATAACAGATGATGCATTCATTTGTGAAACAATATTTCCAGATACAGTTATATTATTAGAATTAATAGTTAGATTATCTAAAAGAGTCATATTACCTGAAATAGTGACATTATTTACGACATTCAAGATTAAAGATTCATTGACTATTACAGTTACTTCAGGCGCTACATTTAAACTTGCAAAGTTACAAACCCCTGACATATTAGTATTTGAATTTATAACACAATCAGAATTGGGTGAACAACCTCCACAATATTCTGAAGATAAGATATTAAAGTCTCCTAAAGTACTAATTTGTGTACTTTGTATAGTTTGCTCAACATTACTTTCTTCAGTAGATATATTTTCAATTGTTTGATTAGTTAAATTTTCCTCTTCTATAACAAAATAGTCTCCTCTTAAAAATTGACCAGTAATTCCTCCACTAATCAAAGCTAACGCTAACAAAATCAATGTTAAAGTTATAATTTTGTTCAAATTAAAGTCCCACCTTTAGCCTAATTCCTAAATAGAAATAAGCAAATTTAAATTTATATATTCTATGTGACCCTAAAATAAGTCCATTAAAAATTAAAAGAGTAATCTTCTATTAATTTAGTTATTTGTGGGTCATTTAAGCTCTTTTTAACATTTTCGAGGCTATTTAAAACTAAATTTATAAGACTTTGTGGATAAATATTATTATTTTTAAGATAAAAAACAGCATTTCTTAAATGTTCCATATTAGTTTTAATATCTTCAAAATCTTTGCTTTTATTGAGATTATAAATAGCTTCATAAATCTGAAGCAAAGATAAATTAATCATAGTGTTCTTATTTAATTTAATTCTAACAGACAAAGTATCAATAATATCATTTAAAACATTTTCAACATAATGTAATCTTACCATAAAATTTTCTATATCTAAGGGAATATCTTTAGATATAACTGAAGACCGAGTAAAAACAGAAACTTTTTTATCAAGAGCAGTAATATATTCTTTTAGAGTTTCATTTTCCTCATAAAGTTTTCTTTGTTCTTCTTCATTATTCTTAATTTTTAAAAGAATATCATCAAATTTTGCATGCGCAGAAGAAACACTTTTCAATTCATTTTTAAGATTATTACTTACATTAGATATTTCCGAAAATAGTTGATGTATTTGATCTACTTTATTTTTAAGTTCTTCTTTGAAAGGTTCAAAACTTCTCTTTTCGACTAAAGTATCTTGTTTAGCCTTCAAAGCATCCAACTCTTTAATTAAATTTTGCTGACTTTTTTGAATATTTTCAAAATCTGAAGGTAATTTAGCTAATTCAGAAAATTGTTTTTGAAGATTTACCATTATATTTTCAGCCTTATCTGCATTTCTTTCAGTCAAAGCTTCTATTTTCTTTATATTTATGAGTTCCTCTCTAATTTCTTCATTCATTTTTATTAGAGATTCAGTACCTTTTATATTCTTAACAACTTTATTAACTTCCTTAAGATTTTCGGTTAATCCATCAATCAAAGCTTTATGTTTTTCTAAAGTATTATTTTGTTTTTCAATTAAAGTTTGAAGTTTTTTAACTTCAGAAGAAAGCTTTTCAGGTTCAACTTCAGAAACTATAGTTATAGCCTTTTCTGCCTTAGTTTCGAGAGATTTTACAAACTTCTCAGTATCTAAAGCCATGGCCCTTATTTCGCCTATTTGTTCACTAAAACGACTTAAACGCTCTTCATTTAACTTATCTTTCTCTTTTATAGCTTCAATTTGAGCTTTTAAAAGTTCTACATCCTTTACAAGTTGGAGATTAGAAGTTGGCTTTTCAGTTTCAACTGGTGTACTCTCTTCAGGTTTATACTTCTCCTCACTTGAAACTAAAGGTTCTTCCTCTTCCAAATCTTTCTTTTTTTTAGAACTTAAAAGGCCCATTTTAAACACTAAAATTTACATCATTTTAAATAACTTATCATTTTGTACCTAAAAACCAAGATATAAAAGATTGCAATTTACTTTTCCTCTTATATCTTCTTTTTTCAATCTTTTTATGTTTGACTTTTTTAATTTTTCTAAAGGGATAAGTTAAACTTCTAATAATATTTCTAAAATACAATTTTCTCATCCTTATTAAAGAGATATATTGATATTGCTTCTTAATTTTAAGAAGAGTATTTTCTCTATTTTCATAAGCTTTAGCAATAGAAATTGAAGATTTAATACTTTTATTAATATAATTTTTTCTTATTGAATTAGCATAAAATTTAATTAAAATTCTTTTAAATAAGTACTTTAATTCTATTAAAACTGGTCCAAAAAGTAGAAGTATCAATTTAGGAATTTTAGTTTCTTTAGATAAAGAAGCTTTCATCAAAATTACTTTTCTATGCAACTTTACTTCATACTCTTTTTTAGCAAGTTCTTTTCTTCTTTCGTATTCTACAAAATCTTTAAAAGCTCTCCAATTAACAGCTAAACTTTCAAAGAGTGAAAGCTTAACTTTTCCATTTTTCAAGATATCACCACACCTAAGAAATAAAAAGTTATTAAAAAATATATAACTTTCTATTAAAAGTTCAAGTGAGCCCGAGGGGATTTGAACCCCCGACCTTCGCCTTAATCTTTTTTCGTGAACCTTTTCTTTAGAAAAGGTCAGTTCTTTCCCGAGGCTTTCTTTCCAAGAAAGGCTCTTCCCGAGGCTTCCTTTTCGTGAACCTTTTCTTTTAGAAAAGGTTCTAAGAAAGGCTCTAAGACTCTTAGGACGGCGCTGCTCTATCCAAGCTGAGCTACGGGCCCATTAATTAGAATTAATCCTCTTATTAAGTTCTTCCCAATTTTCATTAACTATCTTTTGTATTTCCTCTATTTCCTGATTAGTTAAGTGAGCAAATCTTCCTTGTGCTTTAAGATATTTTTCAACAGGCTCCATTTTAGGAGTTATACTCAGTTTAAACTTACCCTTCTCTATTTCATAAAGATAAAACATCCCAGTATCTACAGCAAGTCTAGAAAGTTCTATAGTTTTATTACTATCATATTTCCATCCTAAAATGCAAGGTGATAAAACATGAATAAAGGAAACACCATCATAAAGAAGGGCTTTCTTAACTTTATTAAAAAGATCATGAGGGTAAGCTATAGTTGCTGTTGCAACATACTCAACTTTATGAGCAGCAATTATATCCACTATAGGTTTCTTATCTCTCATATTCCCTCTTATCAACTTTCCAATAGGAGTTGTTGCTGTCCAAGCATACAAAGGTGTTGCTCCACTTTTTTGAAGACCTGTATTAGCGTAAGCTTCATTGTCATAACAAACATAAGTAAATTTGTCTCCTCTATCAATAGACCCTGAAAGAGCACCGAAGCCTATATCAAAGGTTGAACCATCTCCCCCTATTACCAAAATATTATAGTCATCTCTTTTACCTTGTACTTTTAATCCAGCATGAATCCCACTTGCAATAGCTGCCCCATTTTCAAAAGCTCCATGTACCCAAGGTAATTTCCAAGCTGTAGTTGGAAATTTAGTAGAAACTACCTCCATACATCCTGTATTATGAACTAATATAGTATTTTTACCAGCAGCTTTTGTAATAATTCTCATTATAATAGCTGCCCCACATCCCGGACATGCTGAATGTCCACTTACAAAATATTCTTCTTCGGGAAGTCCATTTATCATAGTTTATCAACCCACATTTCTTTTTCTTTAGATGAAACAGCTTTCTTAATAGAATCTAAAGTTATGTCTCTACCACCTAATCCCATTATTCTGGATTTAGCTTCTTTAAATATATTACAAACTTCAAGCCAAAGAGGCCCACCTGCTCCATAAGAGTAAGAACGATCTATCACATAAACTTCCTTTTTCCCCTCTAAAGCTTTACGAAAAGATTCATAAGGGAAGGGCCTAAAGCATCTAAGATGAATCACACAAAAGTCTTTAAGAGCTTTACAAGTTTCAGCAGTTGTTCCACTAGCAATAATAACTTTTGAAGCTTTAGGATTGTGAATTTCAATTAGGCCATCGCCATACTTTCTTTTGAAAATTTTATAAAATTTATTATTAGCTTCTTTGATTATTTTTTCCGCATTAGCCATAGCTTCAGCTTGCTTATGTTTTATTTCCATATAATCTGTTGGAAAGGCTACATTACCAAAAGATATAGGTTTCTCAGGATTTAAAGTGTAATCCATTTTTAAAGGTGGTAAAAACAAATCTACCTTCTTTTGTTCAGCTACATCAACTGGTTCTGCAAGATGAGTAAGAGTAAAACCATCAAGAATTACCATAACAGGTAATTTAATTTTTTCAGCTATATAATAAGCTTGTATAATAGTATCAAAAGCAGCTTGAGTATTTTTACAATGTAATTGTATCCAAGAAGTATCTCTTGAAGTCATAACATCAGAATGATCTCCCCAAATATTAATGGGTGCTGATAATGCCCTAGCTGCAATAGCCATTACAGCAGGAATACGCATACCAGAAACAATATGCATTACTTCATGAGCTAAAGCAAGTCCTTGAGAACTAGTTGCTGAAAAAACTCTCGACCCTGTAAGAGAAGCACCTATAAGAGCTGAAACCATAGAATGTTCAGATTCAGCTCTAATTACTTCAGCTTTAAGTTCACCATTATTTACTAACTCAGAAAGTCTTTCAACAATATGTGTTTGCGGTGTAATAGGGTAAATAGAAATAACTTGGGGCTTGCATAATTTAACAGCTTCGGCTACTGCGGCTGAAGCTTCACCTATTCTTTTCATAAAGAAAAGAAATAATCTATAATTATTAAACTTTACCTTACATCACAAAAGGTTTAAATATTAATTAACTATCTGTTGTATATCGAACAACATAAAATAACTATGTATAGGTGTAAAATTGAAATGCCCTTTTTGCAGTTATAAAAAAACAAGAGTGATTGATAAAAGGTCTAATAACAAAAATAATATAGTTAGAAGAAGAAGAGCTTGTCCTAAATGCAAAAATAGATTTACAACTTATGAAAAAATTGAATGTCATAATTTAAATGTCATCAAAAAAGATGGTAGAGTTGAACGCTTTGATAAGAACAAAATAATAAATGGTCTTTTAAAAGCTTTTGAAAAAAGACCTATCGCTCGTGAAAAAATTGATAAAATAACTAATGAAATAGAAATTGAAATTATGAATTTAGGAAAAAAAGAAATTTCAAGTAAACAAATAGGGGAGATTATAATAAAAAAACTTAAAGCTATAGATAAAATAGCTTATATAAGATTTGCATCCGTATATAAAGAATTTAATAACTTAGAATTATTTGAATGTGAATTGAAAAAACTTAGGAGGTATAAATTATGATTAATGAAAAAATGACTATAAAAGAAATAATAGAAAAATATCCTGAAGCTAAAGAAATTTTCATAAAACATAAAATATATTGTTTTTCATGTCCTATGGCATCTATGGAAACTATTAAAGAGTTAGCATCTCATGGAGTAGATGTTAAAAAGATAATTAAAGAAATAGAAAACACAATTAAAAAGAAGTAGGGCCGGTAGCGAAAGGGTATCGCGTCCGCTTCGCATAATTTTTTGTTTATCAAAAGAGTAGAAAGCGCGGGAGGCTCTGGGTTCAAATCCCAGCCGGTCCACTTATAAAGGATTATTATGGACTTCGTAGAAACAACAGAGGAATGTGATTTAATTTTAGTAGGTTTACCTGTAAACAAAGGAACTGAAAAAGAAGGTTGTGATGAAGCACCTTCCAAAATAAGAGAATACTTTGACAATTTCTTCTTTAGTGAATCAGCTAATAATAATAGAATTTTAGATAAAGGAGATATAACTGAAGAAAATAATTTTGATACAACTATGAGTAAAATCTACGAAAAAATGATAGAATATTTTAAATTTAATAAGCCTATTATTACTTTAGGAGGTAATCACTCTATAACTTTTCCAATAATTAGAGCTTTAAGTAGATTTCATGAAAAAATAGGTGTCATTCATATTGATGCTCATCCTGATTGTCAAATAGATTATTTGCCTTACGGAGATGTTATTGGTTCTATTAAACAAATAGATGAAGTTAAAAAGATAATAATGTTGGGTCTTCGTAATTGGAGTAAATATGAGTATAATTATTTGAAGGAAGAGAAAATTCCCTTCATAGATATGAACAGCTTTATGGAAGCGGGTATTGATTACTGCCTTAAAAAAATAAAAGATTATGTTTCTGATTGTGATGCTATTTATGTTACCTTTGATATTGATGCTATCGATCCAGCTTATGCACCTGGAACGGGATGGAAAGAACCAGGAGGCATAACTAGTAGGGATGCTATAAAAATAGTACAAAATTTAGCAAAATTACCTACTATAAAAGGTTTCGATTTAGTTGAAGTTAATCCTTCTTTAGATCAAAATGATATAACTTCAATTTTAGCAGCTAAAATAGTTTTTGAATTTGCCGATAATTTAGGTACAAAATAAATTTAAATTCTTTTAAAAATATTAGGTTGAATTAAAAGTATAATAAAAGAAAGAACAAAAATAATAACCCAATCATAAAAAGCTAAAGGAATAGTCTTAAATACCACTTGCATAAAAGGATTATAAATTGCAAAAATTTGAAGAGCTATCATTAACAAAAATGAAATTATCATATATTTATTAGAAAAAATTTTAGTTTGAAAAAATAATTTATTTTCTGACTTACAATTTAAGAGTATAAAAGCTTCATAAACTAAAGAAAAGGTAAAAATTATAGTTCTAGCATAATCTAATCCTTTATTTAAATAAAGCAAGAAAAGTATAATTTCAACAACAACTAAATAAAAAGTAACAATGCTTATAAAAGCTTTAATTCCTTCTAATAAACTTTCTGTTTTCTTTCTCGGTTGTTTAAACATTATATCTTCTTCTGATGGTTCAGCTGTTAAAGATAAAGCTGGAAAGGAATCAGTTATTAAGTTTATCCAAAGTATTTGAAGGGGTAATAAAGGAAGAGGAAGTTTAAAAATGGAAGTAATCCCAACTAAAAAAACTTGACTAAAATTAGCTGAAAGCATAAGTCTCAAAAACTTTTTAATATTAGAATAAAGAGTTCTACCATATTCAACAGCATTTATAATTGTAGCATATTGATCATCAGTAAGTATCATATCTGCAGCTTCTTTACTTACCTCTGTCCCTCTAATGCCCATAGCAACACCTATATCTGCTTTCTTTAAAGCTGGTGCATCATTTACTCCATCTCCAGTCATAGCTACAACATAACCTTTTCTTTGAAAAGAGGAAAGAATTCTTACTTTATGTTCAGGAGAAACTCTAGCACAAACACAAACTTTATCAATTATATCATCTAAACTCTCATCTGACATACTTTCAAGGTCTAAGCCAGTTATAGCCAACTGTCCTTCTTTCATTATACCTAATTGATTAGCTATAGCGGATGCTGTAGATATATGATCTCCAGTAATCATAACTGTTTTTATGCCTGCTTTTTGAGCTTTTTCTATAGCTTCTTTTACTCCTTCTCTAGGTGGGTCCATCATTCCTACAAAACCTATAAAAGTAAGTTTACTTTCAGCATTTCTTTCAGAAAGATTAATTTTAGGATCTATCTCTTTGATAGCTAAAGCAAGAACTCTTAAAGGTTTAGAAGCCATTTCTTTAGCAATATTCTCAAAATAAGCTTTGCTCTTTTTATCCATTTTTTTTAATTTTTCATTTTCATAATAATTAGTACAAAGAGGCAAAATTGATTCTGGAGCTCCTTTAACATATGAAATTTTCTTATTACCTCTTTGATAAACTTTACTCATCCTTTTTCTATTAGAATCAAAGGGATACTCTACCAGTAATTTATATTTTTTCTTTACCTCTTCAATATCTAATCCTGATTTTTGAGCTAAAACTATAAGAGCTCCTTCGGTTGGATCTCCTATTATTCTCCATTCTTTATCAAAAGATAAAGAAGCATTATTACAAAGGACAGAACATGTTAATAAATTATGAAAATTTTCTTCTTTTAAAGGATTAATAACTTTTAAATCTAATAATATATTACCTTTAGGATCATAACCTACTCCTGTAACTGAATAATGTTTTTTATTAACAAAGACATCAACAATTGTCATCTCACCTTTAGTTAAAGTTCCGGTTTTATCAGTACAAATAATAGAAGTAGACCCTAAAGTTTCTACAGCTAAAAGTTTTCTAATTATAGCTTTCTTATTAGCCAAAATTCGCATACCTATGGCTAATACTAAAGTTATAGCTACAGGTAGACCTTCAGGGATAGCACTAACAGCTAAAGCAACTGAAATAAAAAACATATCTGTCAAACTTGAAGAATGAAAAAATATACCTAATGAGAAAACAATACTTATTATAATTAAGACTATAATTCCTAAAATTCTTCCTAAGTTATTTATTCTCTTTTGAAGAGGCGTTTCTTTATCCTCAGTATGTGTAATTATTTTAGCTATTCTCCCAACTTCAGTATTTATTCCTGTTTCAACAACTATACCTTTAGCAGTACCTTTGTTAACATATGTACCCATAAAAGCCATATTTCTTTGATCAGAAGTAATAACTTCTTCTATTATAGTATCTACATTTTTAGAAACAGGATTAGATTCACCAGTAAGAGAACTTTCATCTATGTAAAGATTATAAACTTCAAAAAGACGTATATCTGCTGGAACTACATCTCCTTCCTCTATAAACACAACATCTCCGGGGACAAGTTCATTTGCATTTATCTTTATTTTTTTTCCTTCTCTTATAACTGTAGCCTGAGGTGAAGATAATTTTTTAAGAGCTTCGACTGCTTTCTCTGCTTTAAATTCTTGAAAAAATCCAAAACAAGCATTTATGAAGAGGATAAACAAAATAGCTAAACTATCAATTATATGATTAAGTAAAAATGAAATAAAAGAAGCAAATAAAAGAATTAATATTAAAAAATTAGAAAATTGAGAAAAAAACATTAAAATATAATTTCTTTTTTTCTCCTTTACAAGTTCATTTAAGCCGTATTCTTTTAATCTTTTAGAGACTTCTTCCTTAGTTAAACCTGATGGATTAGAATTAAGAATTTTAAAGATTTCTTCATAATCTAAATTATACCATTTCTCTCCCATTCTAATTACCTTATTCTATAGTTACAGGACTCATTTCTTTCAATATTTTCACAACATTGTCGATGTTACGTTCACTTTGAGCATAAACAGTAAAGACCTTCTCTCCTTCTTTGACATTATCTCCATAATTTTTATATAAATAAATTCCAGCTTCTGGAGTAGCTGGACATCCAGCAGCTCTCGCAATTTTAGAAATTACACTATTTTTCATATTAGTTATTTCCCCTCTTTTCTCAGCCTTATAATCTAAAGTGTATTTCCCGGGTGTTAAATCTTCTGGCTTAATTTTAGGATTACCACCTTGTGCTTCAATAATTTCCATAAACTTCTTATATGCTGCACCGTTGTTAATTTGTTTTTCAGCAATAGTCTTTCCAGTTCCAGGAGCATATTTACCTGTTAATTCAAGAAGTTTTCCAGTTAACATAGTTACTTTTTCTTTCAAATCATTAGGCCCTTTTTTATCTTTTCTTAAAAGCCAAAGTACATCTCTCGCTTCTAATAAAGGACCTACGCCCCTTCCTATAGGAGAACTTCCATCAGTTATAACTGTATCCATTTTCATTCCAAAATTATTTGTTAAGCTCTTAAATTCCCTTTCAAGATGTCTAGCTTCACCTATATATTTTAATTTAGCTTCTTCACCAATAGGCAAATCAAAAATTACATGAGTTGCTCCGACAGCCAATTTTTTAGCTACTATCGAAGCCAACATCATTCCTTCTGGATCTAAAGAAAGAGGATGCCTAACTTTTATAAGTTTGTCATCTGCTGCAGCAAGATTAATTGCTCCTCCCCAAACTATACATCCGCCTACTTTTTTAACAATATCTTGAAGTTCTTCAATTGAAAAACTAACATTAGCAAGAACTTCCATAGTATCTGCTGTACCTGCTGGAGAAGTTATAGACCTACTCGATGTTTTAGGTATAGTAAATCCTAAAGAAGCAACTATAGGTACTAAAACCATTGTAGTTCTATTACCTGCAACGCCCCCTATACAATGTTTATCTAAAATAGGTTTCTTTTTAAGATTTAATTTACCCCCTGTTTCAACTATATATTTAGTTAAAGCTGTTGTTTCTGCTAAAGTCATTCCATTCATATAAGCAGAAGAAACAAAAGCAACTAATTCCACATCGGTTAATTTTTCATCAACAATATCTTTAACTATTTGTTTTATTTCTTCATCAAAAAGTTCTTCACGATCCATTTTTTTACGTATGTATTTAGTTGACTCAGGTTTGCCTACCGGAACTACATTAACAATTTCCCCTTCTTTAATTTTCAATTTTTTCCAAGTTTCTTCAAAAAGACCTATTTCATCTTCATTAAGCATCTTTTCAGATATGTTTACAACAGCAACAATTTTAGCATGATCACAAGAAATTTCAACACGCTCCATTCCATGAATATCATTCTTTTTAGCAAAATTTTCATTAATAGTAACAATAGGAAGACTACCTGTTTCTAAATCTATTATTCTCGCTCTAAGTTTGAACATTAATACTCACCCCATTTAGAAAGAGCTGCTTGAAGTTCAGGATGGGTTTGGGCATACTCTTTCAAAGGAATATTATTCATAACAGAATCAATTGCTTGCCTCATAGCTGTAGCTCCTTTAGAAGTACCTAAAGGATTACCATGCACCCCTCCTCCAGCTTGTATAATTATATTTTTACCCAAATTATTAATTAAAGCTGGAACATGTCCAGGATGAAGCCCACCTGATGATACTGAAAAAACAGGCTTAATATCATCCCAATTATTTCCTAAAAGATTATTTTTATCATCAGGTTCTATTAATTGTAATTGAATTTGTTTACTTATATTCTTAATTTCTTCAGCACTACCTTCCATTTTTCCGACTCCAGTACCTATATGTAATTGATCAAGTCCAATAAGTCTAGCTGTTTCTGCTATAACCATAAAATTAATACCATGCTCTTTATTTCTTGTGAAAGCAGCATGCATAGCTCTGTGTCCATGCATTACTAAACCTAATTTACCTGCATAATTCCTTAAAGTTTGAAGAGCTGACCAACCTACTGTATGAATATCTACCATGAGATATTCATTTCCCATTTGCTTTAAGTATTCGGCTCTTTTTAGCATTTCATTAGTTTCTGCTGTGATATTACACATATAAATCTTCTTTTCACCTGTTTCTTTTTCTGCTTTTTCTTTCATTTTTATAGTTTCTCTCGCTCTTTTTTCAAATTTATTAAAAGACTGAGATGTAAGATTTTCATCATCTTTTACAATATCTATCCCACCAACCCATGCTTCATACGCTACTTTAGCGTGTTCTTTTTCATTAAGACCTAATTTAGGTTTAATAATAGTACCACATAAAGGTCTATCTTTAATTTTCGTAATTTTTCTAACACCTTGAACACCAAATTTAGGCCCTTTAAAGGATTTTATTAATTTAAGAGGCCACTTTATATCTTCTACTCTTAAAGAAGCAACTTCCTTCATTCCAAAAATATTTCCACAAACAGATGAATAAATTTGGGGCATATTTCCTAATTCAAATAAATTTAAAGGATAAGCTATTTTAACATATTCTTTATTAAAACTGAAAACTTTAGCTCCTAAACTTGCTGCTCTTGAAGGATCCATAGTTGCTAAATCAGTCCAAGTACCTGTAGAACTTTCAGCTGCTATAGCTCCAGCTGCTTCTTTTTCAGAAACTCCTTTATTAGCTTTAAACTTAAAAAGAACAATCAAATCATCTTCAGAAGGAGTATAACTCAAATCAATATATTTCAAATAACCTTCGTTTGCCATACTTAAATAAAGCTTAACAAATATTTTAAAGGTTTTCAAAAATTAAGTTACTATGATGTTATAATTAGCTTTTCTAAATTTTTACTATTGTACTTTCTAACATTGAACTACCCTTTCTGCTTTGTAGGTTAGAAATTGGACGAACTTACTATTGTGCCAGTTAGAATTAAAATATCTATAAGTTGGACAATAAACCAAAAATTTTTTCTAAAGTTTCTTCCTTAATTCTTCTTTAATATCACTTAAACTTTTAAGCGTATTTTCATATATATTTTCTTTACTTGGTTGCTTAGCAAGAATTACTTTTCTTTCGGTAGAAGGCATTTCGATGGGCCCTTTTCTATAAGTTTTCTTTCTTTTGTTCATTTGAGGTATAACATAAAAAATCAAAAACATGGTTAAAATTATAGAAATACCTGCTGCAATCCATCGTGTAATATCCATAGGTTTAGGAAAAAATAAATCAAAATCATTATAAGAAGATCCTCCTTCATAAATGAGCTCTGTCTTCACTTGATATTTTCCAGGAGATGTATTCGCAAACATTAAATTAAATTTAATTTCTGAACAAGAGAGATTAGTAAAATACCAAGTTAATTTCTGATTAGTAAAGAAGGTTTCTTTACTTATACTAATGTTACCACAAGAAGAATTCCAACTCTCTAAAATCCAAGTAGAAGGAAGAATTTTACTATAGTTAAAACTACTTTCATTTGAAGTTAATGTAAAAATGTATGAAACATCATAATTACTATCTTTAATAATATAATTCTTACTATATCCGATATAACCTAAACAAAAAGGTAAAGATAAAAATAATAAAATAATCAACAAATTAATTCTCAAAGATATCACCTATAAACTTTGTATTATCTTTACAAAGTTTAACAAGTTTTTGAGGATTTAAAATGCCTCTTTCGGTAACAAAGGCTGTTATATTTTTAGATGGAGTAAGATCAAAAGCGGGATTTTCTATTTTAAGTCCTTTTATAGGTTTTTCCCATATTTCTTTAGGACTTCTAAATTCAATTTTGCCTTCCATACTTAATTTAGTTTCTGGATCAAACTTATGTGTTAAAGTAGCAGAATAAAAAGGTTTATTAAAAAATTTAGCAAGACATGAAATTTGAAAAGTACCTATTTTATTTACTAAATCACCATTATAAGTAATTAAATCAGCTCCGACTAAAATGAGATCAATTTTATGCATATAACTTGCTACTGCTGAATCAACAATTTGAGTAGTATCTATATTATTTTTAACTAAATCTCTCGCAGTTAGTCTTCCTTGATATTTAGGTCTTGACTCAGTGCATATCACTTTAAAATTAATACCTCTTTCTTTAGCTTTCAAGAGAATATCTATGACAGAAGATGAATGACAATGAAGCAAGATGGTCATTCCATTTTTTATAAGTTCAACACCATTATTAGATATTAATTCTAAATTTTTATCTATATAATTTTCTAAAAAATTAACTTTATCTTTAATATATTTTTTAACTTCATCTAAATCTTTTATTTTTGTACAACCATTAAAAATTCCCTTAATATAATTTCTCATTAATGGTTCTGTAGGTCGAGTTGAAAGAATTTTATCTTTAGCTTCATTTAATTTTAAAATAAACTTTTCATAATTTTTTTCTTTACAATTTTCTGCAAAATCATAAAAAGCTCGCAAGCCTGATTTTGCTATATTATTAGCTCCTTGAATTTTCAGATTTTTAATATCTCTCAAAATATCTTTAAAATCCATATAATAAACAAAGAAAAATAATAATATAAAGAATTACTTTTTGTTGGAATAATCTACATCTTTAAGGCCCATAGTTCTACTTACTTCAATGACAGAAACATCACTAACTCCGTTAAACTTCTTTATTTCTTCTTCAATAGGTTCAGTATCTCCTGTAAAATCTTTTTCATTAGCTATCATGGAAATAATAACAGCTTTTAGTCCAAAGGCTACAGGTTCTACCTTTTTCTCATGAATTTTACCATATTTAAGCAAAATTTTTTCTACATGTTTCTCAATTTCTGTTAAATTTACTTCTGGACTTTCAGGCATTATTTTAAAAGTTACCTTTACTTCTCCCAAGATATTCACCTCTTATGGACCTACAAAACCACAAGCGTTACATTTATACTTTGCAGCAATATGTCTACATTTACCACATCTAACTATCATTTCTTTACCACAATTAGGGCAAAGAAACTTAGTAGATCCAGGTACAGCGCTTATATCAACTTTACACGAATTACAAATATATTTTTCCATGAAATTATTTAAATACACAAACTTTTTAATCTTTTGGTATGAAACAAGCAATAATCTTAAGAAATGATATTAAAATGGGAAAGGGTAAGTTAGTAGCCCAAGGAGCTCATGCCTCGGTATCAGCTGCGCTTAAATGTATGAATCAAAAAAAAGAATGGTTTAAGAAATGGATAAATGAAGGACAAAAAAAGATTGCTCTTAAAGTAAAAAGCGAAGCTGAATTAAAAGAACTGTTTGAAAAAGCAAAAAAGATTAATCTTCCAGCAGAAATAATAATTGACGCTGGATTAACTCAATTAGAACCAGGAACTATTACCGCTTTAGCTATAGGCCCAGCACCAGATGAAGATATAGACCTTCTTACTAAACATCTTAAACTCCTTTAAGGTGAAATTTTGATAGAAATTGATGGTTCCTATGGTGAAGGTGGAGGACAAATTATTAGAAGCGCTCTTGCTCTTTCAGCTTTAACAGGAAAAGCCTTTAAAATTTTTAATATAAGAGCTAAAAGAGATTCGGGGGGAGGATTAAAAGCACAACATTTAACTTGTGTTAAAGCTTTAGCTCAAATTTGTAATGCTAAAATCCAAGGAGATAATTTAGGTTCAAAAGAAATAATTTTTGAGCCTAAAGTTATAAAAGAAGGAGAATATCAATTTGATGTTGGAACGGCAGGATCTATACCCTTAGTTATTCAAGCTCTTCTGCCAGCAGCTATTTTCTCCCAAAAGAAATTTAAATTTATAATTACAGGAGGAACTCATGCTAAAAATAGTCCTCCTATAGAATATACTGAAAATATATTTATTTATACTCTTAATAAATTTGGTGCAAATATAGAATTTAATCTTAAAAATTATGGTTTTTTTCCTAAAGGAGGAGGAAAGGTAATCATAACCATAAATCCATCTGAACTAAAAACTATTAATATAATTGATAGGGGTTCTCTTAAATTTATTAAAGCAATTAGTGTTGCTACATTAGATCTTAAAAAAGCAAAGGTAGCTGAAAGACAAATAGATGGCTTTAAAGCAGTATTTGGAGAATCTTTTCAAAAAGATATAAAGTATGTAGAAAGTTTATCTACAGGTACTTCTATTCATACTTTTGCAGAATTTGATAATATTAGATTGGGTACAGAAGCTTTGGGAGAAAGAAATAAAAAAGCTGAAGAAGTCGGAAGAGAATGTGCTATTAAATTAAAGGAAGAATTACAATCTAAAGCAACAGTTGATTCACATATGTTAGACCAAATTTTAATATATTTAGCTTTTACACAAGGAAGAATAAAATTTGATCAAATGACTGAACATGCTTTAACTAATCTTTGGTTAATTGAAAAATTTCTTCCTATTAAATTTGAAACTCAAGGAGACTTATTAATATGCAAACCTTTATGAAATTACTTTATCAAAAACTTGAAGAACTTAAAGGAAAAAAAGTAATTTTACTTTATCATTTTGATGTAGATGGTTGTTCATCAGCTTCAATTTTACACCGCATTTTCAAAAAATTGAATCTCTTACATAAATCTATACCTATAACTCGTGGTTATGAAAAAGGTATAGCTTCAAAAATAAAACAAGAAGACATCGATAAAATAATTTTAGTTGATTATGTACCTCATAAAGACTTCGTCCCTTTCTTAAAAGAATATAATACTTTAATTATAGACCATCATCGTCATGAAAATTTTCTTGAAGTTTTAGATTATTTAACAAGTGAAGATTATGGTTCAAATATAGCTATTTCTTATACTTTATTCAAATTAGCTAAAGATTATTATAATATATCTAATATTGAATGGATAGCTAAAGTAAGTTCTTTCTGGGAAAAATGTATTGAATTTACTGAATTTTATGAAGAAGACATATATCTTAAAAAAATAGATGAATATTTACCTTTTAATATTTTGACTAATTTTACTGCATTAAAAGGTTCAAAACTTTTAACTAATATTTTAGATGAAAGTTCTTCTATTGAAGAAGCTTTAGAAAAAATAGAAAGAACTCATGATTATCAAAAGGCATTTCTTACTTTTAAAGAAGAAATTAAAATTATAGAAGCTTCTAAAAAATCAATACCTGAACTTAAAATAGACACCTATTCGTTAAAAACTAAATTTAAGCATATAAGAGTATATGTTGATTACATATCTTTTAAAAGCAAAGGCACTACTATTTTTATCTTAGATGAAAAAATTGATCTAAAATTTTCATTTAGAACTTTTTTAGATATAGATTTAGAAAAAATAGTTAAAAAAATAGCTTCTGAAAATCCAAACTTTAGCGGCGGGGGACATAAAACAGCTTGCGGAGGAATTCTTAAAGGAAATAATCTAAACTCAATTTTAAACAGATTCGTTGAACTTTACTCAGAAATTTATTTTAAAAAATCCAAAATTGAATAATTGAAACAGCTATAACTAAAATAGAAGTTAAACTAAAGGGAATTAAAACTTTCAAACTAAATTCTACATTTTTAACTATTTGTACCCAGAAAACCTTTACCAACATTGAAATAACACAAGCTATAATTATCATAAATAAACACATTTGAGTTGTTATAGTTCCATTTGCTAATAAAGAAAGAGAAGACATTATAACTGCTGTAGAAGATATTAAACTTGTAATAACTGAAATAAATAATAAACTAGATTTTCCTACATAAATTTTAAGAATGGTACTCAAAAATACAAATAAAGTATAAATTAAACCAAACTCAAAAGCAGGCTTTAAAGCAAAAGGACTTCTAATTCTAATTTCTTCTTTATTTTCAATATTTTTAGTCTTATAAAATAAGAGAGTAAATATAAAAAGACAAATAAAAGCAACAATATAAGGCATTACTAAATATTTAATAAGTTCAATACTTTTTGAAATTAAAATTATTAGTATAAAATCACTAAAAAAACTACCTATTTGAGATAAAAATACTCCTGAAAGAGCATAAGAAAACAAAGCTTTTTTATTACGAATTAAATTAGCAATATAATAAACAGTAGCACTACTACTTACCGCTCCACCAAAAAGAGATGTTATTAAAATTCCTTTTTTTGAAAATACTTTCATAAGAATATAAGATACAAAACTAATGCCTGAAACTATAAAAATTATAGTCCAAATTTGTTTAAGGTTAAAAGCATTAAAAGGCCCCATATTTATATCAGGTAGGATAGGATATATTACTAAAGCTATAACACCAAATTTCAAAGCAGCAAGAATTTCTTCATAAGTTAATTTTTTAGTCCATTTTAACAAAATTCTTTTGGAAGCTAAAAAAAGAGTAGTAATTATTGCTATACTTATTGCAATAATATAATTATTTATTCCCCCCAAACCTACAATAGTTCCGGCAATAAAAATTAAATTAGCTGCTATAAAAGTAGTAGCTCCTGTATGGCCTGTTTTAATAGCATTAACTACATAAACAGAAGTTGTAAACATAAAAGCAAAAGCGACACCTAAATAAAAAATTACAAAATTTCCTAAATAAATAGATAAATAGGATATTATAAAACCGGTTAAAGTTAATAACACAATAGTTCTAACGCCAAAAATAGGACCTAAAATAGGATTAATTTTAATTCTGGCATGTTCTCTTTCTATGCCTAAAAGAAGACCTATTAATAAGGATATAGCAAAACCTTCAAAAAAGTTACCTAAAGCAATAGAGCTTATCATTAAATTTAATAAAAACCAACAAATTAATAAACTATGTGATAAACTTGGATTTAGAAGCTTATGATTTGGAAATAAATAAAATTAAAAAGAAAATCAAAAGTAAAAAAGCTAAAAAAGTTCTCCTTCAACTTCCAGATGGACTTAAACCTTATGCTTCAAAGATAATTGAAAAAATAAAAACGAAAAATGTTGAAATTTTTGTATGGGCTGGCTCTTGCTTCGGAGCTTGTGACCTTCCTCAAGTCAAAGTTGATTTAATAGTTCAATTAGGACATAACGCTTTTAAAAAATAAATTTTCTAATCAAACAATAGGTGTTATATCCTTAACTACTTTTTTTACTGAAATTACTTCTTTAGATTGGGCATCTACTTCAAAAACAAGAACTTTACCTTCACTGAGAGTATCTTTATAAAATTTATAAATAATAGTTTGAGAAGGTATTGAAATTTCCTTATTATAATAATCATAACTTATATTTTGACTTTCAACTAATTTTATTGCATCCTCTATACTAAAGGTTATTTCAACAGGAGTTATAAAAGCATTTACTTTAGATACTTTAAATTCATTCACTTTTATAACTTGAATATTCATTGACATAATAGTATGAATATCTTCATAAACATACACATATTTCACTAAAAACTCACATGTATCTGTTGAATAAGAAATATCAAAGTATTTGTAATGTTTGTCAAAATAATCTTCTCCTACTCCAGATGAAATATAACTATTAGAAAAAGAAATTACTTGGTTTATAAGATTAGGTGATACAATTACTTCATTTTGACACCTCGGCATAAGGGAAGCTTCTTTAAAAGGTATTTCTAATTTAATTAAAGTAGAAAGAGATAATATCATTATTACCAAAAGCCCAAGCCACCATATAAAAACTTTCATACCAATCAATTTTTATATTACTTCTTAATTATTAAGCATAATGGTATATAAAAATAGTCAAAAAATACTTGGTATAGACGAGGCTGGTAGAGGATGCTTAATAGGTCCCCTTGTCATAGCAGGAGTAATGACTAACCAAGAAACTATAAATACTTTCAAAACTTTAGGAGTAACTGATTCCAAAATATTAACTCCTTCAAAAAGGGAAGAATTATTCAAGAAAATACAAGAATTAGCTGAAAGAATTTTTTATATAGAAGTAGAACCAGAAGAAATAGATTCACGCTTTTCATCTTTAAATAATTTGAACTCTTTAGAAATTAATAAAATGGCAGAAATTATTAATCAAACTATGCCTAATATTGCTGTAATTGATGCGCCTATGGTAAATACTGAAAAATTTAAAGCTATTGTTCAAAAAAATATCAGTCACAAATGTGAAATAATTGCTGAAAATTATGCTGACAAAAACCACACTATAGTTGGAGCAGCTAGCATTATAGCTAAAGTAATAAGAGATCAAAGAATAAGAGAAATAGAACAAAAGACAGGTTTAAAAGTAGGTTGCGGTTACTGTCACGATGAAGAAACTATTCAATTTGCTCAAAAAGCTATAGAAGATAAAAATTTAAGAAAGTACTTACGCCAATCTTGGATAACTTTCTTAAGAATTAAAAATGAAAATTCTCAAAAGAAAATAAGTGATTGGAATGGAAGAAAAGAGGATTAAAGAACTTCTTGAATTTATAGAGAATAATCATAATAGTAAAAGTCATATTGAAATATCAGAAAAAGATTTTCAAGAAATTTTACCTAAATTAACTAATTCGACTCTTTATGCTGTTGATGGCGGGTGTTCTATAATATTAGATGGTGGATCTTGGATTATTGCTAAAATAAAAACATGCTATGTTGCTTATCAAAACACTTCAAAACTTAAAGAAGAAAGCAATGAATTTCTTGTAGCCCTTATTAAAAACTCAAAAGTAATTCTTGCTAAAAAGGATAATAATATCACCTTATTAAATGCCAAAGATTTAGAAGATGGAGTAAATATTATGCGTTCTTTATTCGAATTGGACTTGTTAAAAAAGATATCAGAAACAGCTAATGAAAAAGATATTATTCTTAGAGATGGGTCTCTTTCTTTTCCAGAAGAAAATCAAGAAGAAAATAAAAATTTAAATGAAATAAAGGAACTTTGCAAAAAGAAAAATTTATTTCTTGTAGGCATAAATAAAACAAGTAGGCAAAGTGAAGGAGGGAGACCAATTTTAGGTATAATTAACGAATTTTCATCTAAATATCTAAAAAACAAAGCATGGCTTTATTCTAAAGAAAAAATAGTAAAGTTTCATCCTTTTTCCGATTTTTGTTTCAAAATAGATTATGAAAATGAAAATTTCAAAGATATAATGAGTTACATTGCTTACTATTCATCTGATCCTGAAATTTTAGGTTATCCTTATCCTCTTTTTAAAGCTGACAAAATAGCAAGAGTAATGGAATTTGAAAAAGTAAGCGAAAGTAATAAAATAAAAATGGTATCTAAACATTTAGGTAAAGAGTTTATTGAATTTGATGAAAAAAGTGCTATTTTTCATGATTTACTGGATAAAAGAGCTTATAGAAATGGGTGATAAAATGCAAAGTATAGGAAATGTAATTGGTGGATCTACTGAAAAAGGTATTTCAATAAGATTAAAATCTGATGCTAAAGTAAATATAGGAGATATTATATCTTGTAAAAATTCAGAAGCTACCTTTTATTTGAAAATAACTAATCTTTATATCTCTTCATCTGTGCCTAATCAATTTATAGAAGAAATTTCTGGAAAAAAACTTGAAAGAGAAGAAAATTATCACTTTTTTGATAAAGAAGAAAGATTTTATAAGATAGCTGAAACTAAAATTTTGAAAATTAAAAATAATGACAAACTTAAACCTCCTAAAGATGTTCCTTCTTATTTTTCAGAAGTATATCTTGCTAATCCGAAAGAATTTGAATTCTTAAATGAAGGTGGAGAAATAGAAATCGGATATCTTAAAAATGAAGCTTCTTCTGAAAGTCTTAAAATAAAATTACCTGCTAATAATTTAATTTCCCATCATATGTTAATTGTTGCTGCAACAGGAAAAGGAAAATCTAATTTTGCTAAAGTATTTTTAAAAGGAATTATGTCCTGTGATAAATATTCAGCTATAGTTTTTGACCCCCATAATGAATATTATGGTGGTGAAAGTATTAAAGGGTTAAGAGACTTACCTAATGCAAATAATAAAGTTATATATTTTACACCTTTAACTGAAAATTTACCAGCAGGAGCAGAAAAACTCGAAATTTGTGTATCTGATTTAGAACCTGAAGATTTCTTCGGTATGGTTGATTTAACTTCGGCTCAACAAGAAGCTATTGCTTTAATTTATAAAACTTATGGAAAGAATTGGATTAAAGAATTATTTGAACAAAATATAGATGAGCGACAGAAAACATTCAATGATAAAATTCAAAATGTAACTTTTGCAACTCTTAAAAGAAAAATAGGAAAAATGTTAGATATCTCAGAAAACATGGAAGAAGGTATAATCTTTAAAATGCCTTCTAACGAAGAATCTAAAAGTAAAACCATTTACGATAAAATTAAAGAAGAATTAAAAAATAATAAAATTATAATTATAGATACTTCTATGGTCGGAGGAGATGCTGAAAAAATAATAACTTCATCTATAGTTAATAAAGTTTATAACCTTTATCGATATAATAAACAAAAGAAACCAAAAGAGTTTAACATTTATCCTGAAGTTCTAATTCTTTTTGAAGAAGCTCCAAGAGTTTTAGGAAGCGAAGTTTTAAGTAAAGGTACTAATGTTTTTGAAAGAATAGCCAGAGAAGGAAGAAAATTTAAAGTAGGTCTTTGTGCTATCACTCAAATGCCTTCTCTTTTACCTAAGGAAATTCTTTCGCAAATGAATACTAAAGTAATTTTAGGAATACCTTCACCAGAAGATAGAATGGCTATAATTAATTCATCTAGCCAAAATATAAGTGATGAAAGTTTAGAAATTCAAATGTTAGAAATAGGAGAAGCTTTAATAACTTCACCTTTTGTGAAATTTCCTTTACCTGTTAATATTTATGATTTCAATCAAATTGTAAGAGAATGTAATAAAGATAAAAAGAAAGAAAATCCAGTTAATCCGGGGGTCTAAAATGAAATTTGTACATTTAAGTGATACTCATCTCGGAAAAAATGAAATGAAGTTAGATACTAGAAAAGAAGATTTTAACAATGCTTTTAAGCAAGCAATAGATTTTGCTTTAGATAAAAAAGTAGATTTTGTAATTCATTCTGGAGATTTGTTCGATACAGCAAAGCCTTCAGTAGACACTTTAATATTTGCAGCTGAACAGCTCAAAAGATTAAAAGAAAATAATATACCTTTTTTTATAGCTGTTGGTTCTCATGATATAGGTGTTGATGACACTATAATTTCTCTTTTAGAAGTAATGGGTTTACTCATTAATGTAAGCTCTAAAAAGCACTACCTTTTAGAAGGAGAAAAAATAATTATGCTTGGAGAAAAAATAAATAATGTTTCCATTTATGGAATAGCAGGTAAAAGAGCCAAAATAGATGAAATTTTTAGAAATTTAGTACCCAAGGATTTGGAACCTAATCATTTTAATATATTTATTTTCCATCATATAATATCGGATATCTCTGAAAAATTTATGGATCTTCCAGTTTCTCTTTTACCTAAAAACTTTGATTATTATGCTGGAGGACATTGGCATGGCTTTTTTGAATCTAAATACGGCAAAGGCAAAATAGTTTATCCAGGGTCTACAGAGTATAATGACCTTAAAGAGATGGAAAGTGACCAAGCTAAATATTTTTGTTTCGTAACTCAAGAAAATGGAAGATTAAATGTAGAAAAAATAAAAATTAAAACCAGAGAAATAAAAATTCTCGAAATTAACTGCAATAATGCTGATGCTCTTGAAGTAACTAAAGAAGTTATAAGCAAAATTACACCTAATCAAAATAAAGCTATTTTAATCATAAAACTTTTAGGTAAACTTTCAAAAGGAAATAAATTAGAAATAGATAGAAAATTAATCTCGGATACAGCAGAAACTCAAGGTTATTTATATGCTAAAATATATCTTTCAGATTTAGAAAATCCCGAAACACCTTTTGTTAGTTCAAGAAAAAGTTTAGCTGAAATTGAAGAAGAATATCTTATTAAACAAAAATATGAAGAAAATGAAGTTTTAGTGGCTAAACAATTAATTTCTCTTTTAGGAAAAGAATTTACACCATCGGAGTTAAAAGCCAAACAATTAGCTTCTAAAGAAGTCATAAGGAGGTTATTAATTGATAATTGAAAAGGTTGAAATAGAAAACATTCGCTCTTATGAAAGATGCGAAATTGATCTTTCTAAAGGTATAACTACTTTAACAGGTAGAACTGGTGCTGGTAAATCAACTATCCTTATGGCTATCGAATATGCTTTATTTGGCTCCGAGGGCCTCAATAATAGTGCTATTTTAAGGAGAGGTACTAAATTAGGTAAGATAAGTTTGACTTTCAAAGAAGGAAATGATACATATAATATAATACGAACTCTTAAAAGACAAGGCAAAACTATAACTGCAGAACCAAGTGGAAGTGCTATTTTCAAAAATAATGAAGTCATACCTCTTTTGGGAAGAGCTAATGATTTAAATCAAAAGATTTTAGAAGTTTTAAAATATCCCTCCAATGTTAAAGCTAAAGAACTTTTTGAAACTACAAGTTATACTCGACAAGATGAAATAAGAAAACTTATAGAAATGAGCATAGAAAAACGCCAAGAACAAATTGATAAAATTTTAATGCTTTCCAAATACAAAGATACTTGGGAAAATTTAAAAGATGTAATTAATGATTTTCAAAATGAACTATTGGAGAAAAAAACTCGTTTAGAAAGTGAAAGCCTTATTCAAAAAGATATAGAATTACTAAAACAAAAAATTAAAGATAATGCTGAAAAACTTTCAAAAGAAGAAAGGGAACATAATCAAAATTTACAAGCTTACCAAACTTTGTCATCTCAAATTAAAGAAATAGAAGAAAAAATTGAAACTTTAACTAAAAAAAGAAGAGTTGTTGATGAATTAAAAGGTCAAATAATTCATTTGCGTACTGAAATTGAAGAAATTAAAAATTCAAAAGAAAGTTTAGAAAAGGAAAGTCAAATTTTAAGTCAAAAAATTAAAATCCCTAAAAACAAAGAAAATTTGGAAGAATTTAAAAAGAAAAAAATGCTGCTTGAAAATGAAATAGAAATTTTCAAGCAAGAAAAGAAAAAGATAATTAATGACTTTTCCAAAATAAAAAATTTAGGAGAAGGAAAATGTCCAGTATGCTTACAAAATGTAACTCTTAATCATATTAATTCTCTTAAAAAAGAATTCGAAGAAAGAGAAAAATTAATAGATGAAAAAATCCATCAAAATCAAGAAATTATAGAAAAACTTTTGCCTCAAATAAAAGAACTTTCTGAAGCAGTTGAAATTGAAGATAAATTACAGAAAATAAATGAACTTATAAAAGAAAAAGAAAAAAATCTTCAAGATCAAAGAAGAAAAATTTCAGAAGCTCAAGAAAAAATAAAAGTTTTAAATTTTGATGAAGAATTTTTGAATACAGAAGAGAAAAAACTTAAAAAATTCAAAACAGAAGAAACTGAACTTCTTTCCAAAATCAATGCTCAAAAAAGAATAATAGATTTATTAACTAAAGAAAATAAAGCTATGACTAATGAATTAGCTGAAAAAACAGAACTTCTACTAAAAATGGAAAAATCTAAAGAAGAAATTAAAAAATTAGAGAGAGTTATTACCCTTTTAAATCGTCTTAGAGAAGACATTAGAAATATAAGAGAAATAATAAGAAGAAATTTCTTAGAAGAATTTAGGCAAGAATTTCAAAGAAAATTTGAAGAAATCAGAAAGTATGAAGAAGAATATACTGTTGATATCAATTTAAATTATGAACCTATAGCCTATACTAAAGATCGTGAAGAAGTACCTATTTCAAATTTATCTGGTGGAGAAAAAACTTCAGTAGCTCTAGCTTATCGTTTAGCTTTATCTAATTTAGCAGCTCAAATTTCAGCTATAAAACCTCCAGAAGTTTTAATTTTAGACGAACCCACTATAGGCTTAGATAAAGAAGATATTAAAGCTTTGAATGAAGCTCTTCAAAATATAGGAACTATTCCCCAAATAATTATTGTAACTCATGAAGATGAATTAAAAGATGCAGCTAACTTTAAATATGAAGTTAAAAAAGAAAGAGGCTTATCTAAAATAACTAAGGTAGATTAATTATTTTCTTTGACCTTTCACTAGGTTCAAGTTTTATATGTCCACCTTCTAACTCCTTATCTAATTCTTTACCTTCAAAAATTTCATGGAGACAAATAGCTAAAGCGGCAACTTCACTATGGGGTTGATTAGTTACAGCAATATTATAATTTGCTTCTTCATAAACTTCAAAAGGGACTTTTTCTCCTCCAACTATAATTAATTTATCTTTTCCACTATTTCTTATACTTTGAATTTTATCTTGAATTCTTTCTCCATACATAGTTAAATGAATTATTTCCCAACCTTTTTCTTTTTTATCTTTAATTATTTTTCTCCAATTGCGTTCATATTCAATTGAAAATTTTCCTCCCCATCTTTCAATAATTTTTTCAACAGAAGATATAACACTACTATCTTTTTCTCCTGAAAGAATAACTCCATCAGCACCTAAAGCTCTTGCAGCTAAACATACATGAGTAGTTATTCTTTTATCTCTTACAATTCTATGGCCAAGTCTTAAAACTATAATTGTCATTAAAATATTATGGAAATTTATGGTATAAATGCATTTCCTAAATATAATTTAGGTGGAATTATCAAGGATAAGCCAGAAGATTTTATTGTAGAAGAAATAGATTTATCAGGAAAATTACATTCAGTTAAGTCATCTATTTTTGAAAAAATCAAAGATTTTTTTCCCCAAAAATTTGATGAATATCTTCATTTAACTCTTATCAAAAGAAATTACACTACTCAAAGAGCCATTTCTGAATTATCTAAAAAATTAAGAATAAGTCAAAGTAGATTTGGTTTTGCTGGTACTAAAGATAAAAAAGCTTTTACAAGTCAAAGAATAAGTATATGGAATGTAAAAATTGGAGATGTAAGAAAAATTAAACTTAAAGATATAATTTTAAAAGAATTCAAATATTCAAAGCAAAAAATAAAATTAGGTGACTTAAAAGCTAATAGATTTACTATAAAAATTAAAAATATTGAAAATGAAAATATAAGAACTATCCTAAATGATTTTAAAAAACAAATTCAAAAGGGAATACCTAATTTTTTTGGACCTCAACGCTTCGGTTTTCAAAGACCTATTAATCATTTGATAGGCAAAGAAATATTAAAAAACAATTTCGAAGAAGCTGTAAAACTCTTTCTTACTTATCCAGGAGATGAAAATCCCCAAGCTAAAGAAGCAAGAAACCTTTTAAAAGAAAATTGGAGAGATTGGAAAAATGCTCTTAAAAAAATGCCTTTAAATTTAAGCTTAGAAAAAAATTTATTAAATTACTTAATAATTCATCCAAATGATTTTAAAGGTGCTCTTTTAAGATTTCCACCTAATCTTCTTAAAATGTTTATTCATGCTTATCAATCTTTTATTTTCAACAAACTTTTATCTAAAGCTTTAGAAACAAAAGTCCTACCTAAAGAATTACCTCTTATAGGATATAGAACTTTTTTAAATGAAAATAATAGAAAAATCGTAAATGAAATTCTTTCAAAAGATGAATTATCTTTAAGAAACTTTGAAATGAAAGAACTTCCATTATTATCAGAAAAAGGTTCTAAAAGAGAAACTATTATCTCAGTTGAAAAATTCAAAATATTGAAAATCAAAGATAAAGAAGTAACTCTTCAATTCGAATTACCTAAAGGTAGCTATGCTACTATTTTAATCTACCTTTTAACAGGAAATTACACTAAAGAAGAATAGAAAATAATAAAAAATAAGATTTTATAAATTATAACATGTCAAAATTAAAAGAATTTATCAAAAATTACTTTGATTTCATAATTATTTTAGTTTTAGCGTCTATAACTCGAATTTTAGCTTCTATTCCTAATAAAGTGCTTATGTGGGATGATGCTGTCTATCTCTTAAATGCTAAATGGTTTGCAGGACAGCATATTTACTTCGAAGCTTTACGAGCCCCTCTTTTACCCTTTCTACTTTCTTTTATTTATAGAATTGCTCCTAACACTGATGAACTCTTCCTTATGAGATTATTTATAATAATTCCTGTTTTAAGTATTTTAGTTACTTACTTTGTTGCTAAAAAGTTATTTGGAAGAAAAGTAGCCTTTGCTTCTGCTTTGTTTATGATTGCTACTCCTTTACATTTATCATGGGGAAAACTTATAGGTACAGATATATCTGGTTCACTTTTTGTACCTCTTATTATTTACTTTGGCATAAAAGGTTTGAAAGAAGATAAATACCTTTATCTTTCTTTTCTTTTAACTTCCCTTTGTACTTTAACTAGATATCCAACCTTTATCTTAATTCTTCCTTTAATTATCTTTTATGTAATTAATCATCGTTTAAATAAGAAAAGTATTATTTTTTCAGCTCTTTTATATTTAACACCTATGTTCATATGGGCAGGATATAACTTCATTAATTTTGGGGATCCTTTATTTAGTGCAAAACAACAACTCATAGTATCAGGAGAACCAAGTCCATGGAATTTTTTCTTTACAGATGCTTTTAATTCATACTACCTTTTATTAATTGTTATTATTTATGGTATTCTTTATACCATACCTCATATAAAAAATAGCAAAGAACTTCAATTAATAACTTTGTTTATAATTTCTTTTTTTACTTTACATATGTTAATACCCCACAAAGAAAGTAGATTTCTTTTATCTATCCTTCCTTTAATTTCTATTATATCAACTTATCACTTTAAAGATTTAAAAAATTTAAATCCTTTTAAAATAGATAGATCTAAAATAACTTTAATTATTATAATTTTAATGTTTTTATCTTTTACTTATAACTATGCTCTCTTTAGAGATTGGTCAAGATGTACAGGTATAATAGAAATATCTAAAAATCTTTCAGGTGAAGTGACTTCTTCAGTTTGGCCCTTAGTAGCTTATTATGGAAATGTCCATACAAGACCTCCTGAAGATCAACTATCTAAGCTTCAAGATTATCTCTTAAGCACAAACTCTTCTTATTTTATCATAACTAATAATAGTTATTGGCCAAGTTATGTTAGAGATAAGAATAACTTCAAAAATATAACTATTTTAACTGAAGAAGAAAGCTTAGTAGACAATTGTGGTGTTCTTTATACTAAATATAAAGTAAATCCTCAAAATATTTAACTAACATTACATATTGAAAGATTTTTATTATCAGAACATAATATTTCTGTCAATTCTTTAGAATCGAAAAATCCTTCATATTTTTCTCCATTTATAATAAGAGTGGGGTATTTATTTACCGTAAAGGTATCCTTAAGAACTTCAACAGGAGCTAAATCCAAATCTCCATCAATAGCATAGACTAAAAGATTTTCATTAAGTTTCTCCTTTAAAAAAGTTAAAACCATTCCTTGATTACCACAATTAGGACATGTCTTACTCCCGAAGAAATAAAGAACCGTTGAATAATTACCCTCACATGTTGTCCTTATTTTCTCAATATATAACCAAGTTCTTATTAAAAGAGATGTATATTTCATCTTCAATTGATTAAAATCTGACAAACTAATAGACTTGGATTTTTCATATCCTTCAACTTGTTTTCCCATCTCATATGTTTCTAATCCAACTTTACTAGCTGAATTCATAAGATACATACAAGTTTTATTACTATGCATAGAATCTAAAATAAGAAATTGAAGCTCAGTATTATCTATATCTGTCTTCACTTGAGCCATTAAGTCATTTAAATGAATTATTTTACTATTACTAACTAAAATACCTATAACTACCCCTACTATAAATAAAAAAGAAGATAACAAAAATGCTTTTAAAAAAGGACTTATCAAATTAATCCTTCTCCTTTGGTACTAGCTCCCCACTTTACAAGCCATTTATCATATTTTCTTAAAGGAAAATAGATAAAAGCAAGTACATAAAATGTACTTAAAATTAAAGCATAAATAGTAAAATACATAAGATAATTAACACCTCTCTTTCTTAAATCAATTTGCTCATTTATCATTTTGATTCCCAAATATATTACAACTAATGTAATTATAGTTAGTAGAAACATAAAGAAATGAGTAAAACTAAAATTGAAAGAAAATAAACTTTCTTTTACTCCTTTAATAAAAATCTGTAAATCAAAACCATTAAAATAAAGATTCTTTAAACCATCTAATAAATTCTTAAAATAATTATAAAAAAACTTAAATATGGCATAAAAAGCTATAGATATCCAAGCTATAGAAACAGGTAAAACAAACATTCCTAATTGACCATATTTTGGATTTAAAAACATATATTTATACATCCAAAAATTCTGAAAAAAGCCCCCATACCATCTTAACCTTTCTCTAAAAAGACTAAAGAGAGTATTAGGTACATGAACATCAACTATACCTCCGATAGTTCCGGCAATTCTATATCCTTTACTTTGCATTCTGAAAGTCATTTCCATATCTTCTGCTAAATTATCATCACGAAAATCTCCTAATTCTCTAATAACAGAAGTTCTATACATGCTCCCTGGACCAGGCATTACATAAAGACCATTTATAACTGAAGTAACTTTTCTTAGATAAGCAGCAAAGGCAAATTCTACCCAAGTCATTCCTTGTACCCAATTTTTAGGAGAAGCCACTCTTATAGATGAAGCTACACCAGCAACTTTTGGATCTTCTTCAAAATATCCTACCATATATAATAAAGCATCTTTAGTGTAAAAAGAATCAGCATCTAAACAACAAAAATATTCTCCTGTTACATGTTTAATACCTTCATTTAAGCCAGCAGCTTTTCCTATTTTATTTGTAGATACTAACTTAACTACTCCTTCTTTAACATAATTTGAACATATATCATAATTTTCATTTTTAGGACCATTCCAAGCTAAAATTACTTCTTTATTAGGATAATTCAAATTAATAGAAGATTCAATAGCTTTCTTTATAGTTTCAGGGTCATTTCCCCTATACAAAGGTATAATAATACTAACTTTCCCGAACTTTTTAGGCATAGGATCCTTCTTACTTGTAGGATTTTCAAAATAGATTAACAACCAAAAAATACTTGTATATAAAGCAAAGTAAGTAATTAACAAAAATATAATAGTTTCAATATCCATATGAAGTCACATTATTATTTATAGCTGTAAGCACTTGTACGCTTCTAATTTCTCCGGATGCTAATTTACCTTCACATATACAAAGAGTTTTAGTTATACCTTCCATACCTTTCGGAGGAGTATAAGGCGAATAATAGCAATAATAATCAACATAACTACTTTCATTTGAATTATTAACTAATTCTTTCAATTTAAAAGTTAAAGCTTCACAAACAACACTGCGTTCATAAATAAGGGAATTAATTCTTGACTCTCTAGCAAAATTATATGCGGCTATACCTATAAACATAAATATCACAAGACCCAAAATTACTTTCTCAGTATTATTCATACTTTCATTAAATCCAATATAATTTAAAAAGTTTTAGAAAATAAAAAAAGAAAAAAGGCTTCAAGTTTTTTACTTGAAGACTACTCCACTTATAGATGTTGCACCAGTTGTACCAAGTTCTACCTTTTCTCCAACTAATTTATCAGAGAATTGGTTGCTTGCTACTCTTGCTGCAACTATCTTACCAGCTAATCTTGTATCTCCTGCACTCCATCCAGCAACAATTAAGGCATCGTTGCTTCCGAAGGCATTTTCAACCAATTGTATAATTGCTGCATCTGCTGTGTATTCGGATGTCTTCCAAGTCTTACCTGCTTCTGCTAATTGCTTTACTAAGGGGTTAGCTTCTGGTCCACCAACAAGGATTACATTTTTGGTTGGTGTTCCGACTTCTGAAGCAAGTTTACCTACACCAGCACTTGCATCAATTGGTTGTACGACTACTGGTCCAGTTGTACTTGCTGCTGTTGTCTTAACTTCTTTACCTGTGACATATACAGTAGCGTATCTTTGTTCATCTGGGTAAGTTATCTTATATTCGTTTTGATCACCTGCTGTATTCTCTTCTACATATACACCATAATTAGAATATCCATAAGACCAATCTGTATCTTCTTTATTTATTAAACCGTCGTCAATACCTGAACTATATTCCACTTTAAGCGTACCACTACTATTTGTAACACTGAAAGTCAAAGTGTCATTTTCAGTACTATTATCAGCGTATCCTTCAGTTGTCAAGTTTACCGTACCTGATTTTTTACTTCCATCTAAATTTGCAAATGTTATAGTTGCTCCATATCCTGTCTTTATTGGTACTGCATTATTACCGTTATATCTGTCCTTTCCATCCATATCTATATACAACCTATCTCCTGACGTATAATTCCAGTCAACATTTCTTCCATGGAAATTCAACTCGGATTTACTACCAATATAGTATAAATCAATAGTTACATCTTCATTCATATTCTTTATTTTAATTTTATCAGTACTGTTTGAAACAAATTTATATATATTAGAGTAATCTCCTTCATTTAGTATAAAGTAATCTCCTACACCTATACCTTTTGATTCATTGTATACTATTTTAGATGTCACATTACCACTATCACTATCTATTACAAAAACATCGTCACTGAATTTATATCCGCCTTTTGCTGTATATTCAAGTTTATACTTAGTATCACTTGATTTATAGAGTCTCACTTGTTCAGTTGGTTGTTCTGTCAATCCTTTAAATACAATATCCATTCCACCAAGCATTACTGCTTCACTTCCAATCTTCTCAGAAAGTTTTCCATCAACAGGCACATAAATACCATCACTTGGTGCTTTTGCTTTAATTTCAATAGAATTAATCTTCCATTTACTTGCTTCCGGTTGTGCACCTATTTGAACTTCCATATTTTCTTTTTGAACTGAACCAACTTTATATTCTCCTGGATTTGCACTACTAGTTACATCATCATCCGATAATACAATTTTATCAGCTCCAAGATAAAATGTAGCTTGACTCTTAGATTCGCCTGATGCAGGTCCCATTATGATTTCTTTTACACCAAATTCAAGACCATCATTCAATTTGTGCGTCTCTGTTGCTCCAAGTGTAAAAGATTCACCATTTACATTAAAAGATGCTCTATCTTTATTATTAGATGTACCAACCGAATTTAATTTAACTTTGTATTCTTTTCCATCAATAGTATATGTTCTTTCATCACCTGTGCTAATTGTATCCTCATTTGCTCCACCAATAAGCTCTAATATAAGACCTTTATCACCAGAAATACTTGCTTTACCTACTCTATATTCTTTTCCCATAATATACATGGAATCATCTTTAAGCTCAGTCAAAGACCCTGATGAATTAGCCGATGTCAATGGTTTTGAGTACATTTGTTTATATGTATAAACTGTGCTACTCTCTGGAAATTCAAGATAAAGTTTTGCCTCTTTGTCATTTGCATTAGTATTTTTCTTAAAAACTACTGTACCATTTTCTCCAAGAGTTATCATTTCATCAAATTTATAATCTCCAGAACTCAAAGATACAGTTCCACCAGGTAATAATTTTGGCATTTCTGTTTTTGTAATAGTTTCATAAACATCTTTTAAATTCTCATTCAATACCAAGTGGTTCCCTGATTGGTCTATCAAAAATACATCTCCAGACAATGTTTGTGTTGCTCCACCTGTACCAGCTGAAACAGCTGCTTTTTGTGCAAAAGCTGCTGAGATATCCATACCTGCTGCAATATCTGCTGCTGCAGCTGAGTCACCTACTACAACATAGGCATCAAACTTACCATCGCTTGTAATAAAGGGTGATGGCAAATCAGCTAATGACATTGCACCAAAAGCTCCTGAAAACACTGAACCTAACATTGCTGCTCCGGCCAATGCTCCTCCAACAATTTTTACAATCTTTTTTGCATTTCTTTTCATTTCCATATTTTACATACCTCCTAGAGGTTTTTTATTAATGGGGTCTTTAAAGACCCTATTTTCAAGTCCAAACTAAGGACTTGAAAAATTTAAAGTCCTTTAATAAAATAACATAAACTAAGAAGGGTATATAAGCATTTCCCTTAAGAATTTGCATTTTCGTAACTATCAAATAGTCACTTTATCTATATCTTCCTCTTTTGACTTCATCTTTAACCTATCTAACTCATCTTTTACAAGCTTATAATTAGCTGAAAGAACTTTTAAGTCTCTATCCAAAGCTTGTCCTTTAGATATAATATCAGCAATTATATCTTGTACTTCACCTGCTGATAAATAAATTTCACTAGGTTCAAGAATTTCGACTAAGGAAGGTCCATTTAGAAGACTAAAAAGCATTAATTCTCCTAAGCTTTTAACTTCAGCAATAAATTCCACATGAGCGACATGCATCTTTTCAACATCTTCTACTTTAACAGGTTCTTCAAGCTTTACATCACTTAACTTCCATTGTGTTTTAAGTTTCTCAACTAATTTTTGCAAATGATTCTTTAATTCTTCTGGAGGCCACCCCATCACTTCAAAAAATATCCTTGCTTTAATTTTTTGATTTTTCTCTAAAAATCCCAAAGCATCACCTTCTTGAAAAATATATGAGCACTAAACCCAATATAGAAACCATTAAAAGAATGAAGTATAAATAATTTTCCTTAATTATACTTTGCTTGTTTATTACCTTTAAAGATGTAGTATAATTATAACATTCGTTACTACATCTTACTTTTACTTTCAGATTATATATTCCATCTGCTGTTCCAATTTTAACTAAATCACTAAGAGATAAATTAACATATTCATTAGGATGAACTTCAACTTCTTTCATATTAACAGTCCATCCCTGAGAAACAACATCAAGACCTCTATAAACATAAGAATAAACACTAAAATTCTTACTTTCATTTGAAAGAATGGAAACATTTACAGTAAACCATTCACCCACATATACTTCTTTAGGAGCAAATACTTTTATGTCTACTTGTCCATAAGCTACACTAAACAATAGGAGAATTATCAAACAGCTATATTTTGCTTTTTTCCACATTTCGAACATAAATTTCCCTCTTTCAATCCTAATTTTAAAACATCTAAACCTTTTCTTTCTATAAGTAAATTTCCACAAAAGGGACAATAAGTATTACAACCTTCATGCTCAAAAACATTGCCTAAATAAACATAGTTTAATCCTTCTTCTAAAGCTATTTTCCTTAGGTTTTCAAGCTCAGAAAGAGATGTTTCATCTCCTTCCATTTCATAAGATGGATAAAATCTAAGAAGATGATAAGGAGTATCTTTTCCAAAATTATTTTTAACCCATTTAAAATGTTCCTTCAATTCTAATATATTATCATTTTTTCCAGGAACAATTAAATTAGTAATTTCTATATGAGTTCCTATTTTTAAATAATTCAAAGCTCCCTTTTTAACTTTAGAAAGTTCAGCTCCACAAAATTCTTCATAAAATTTAGTATTATTGCCTTTAAAATCAATAACTACTGCATCAATAAGTCCTTTCAAAGATTTAATTGCATAAGATGAAATATAACCATTCGTTACTAAGACATTGAAGAGACCCTTTTCTTTAGATTTTTTAGCTACATCTAAAACATATTCAAGAAATATAGTAGGTTCATTATAAGTGTGGGCAATACCTTTAGCTTTAACTCTAATAGCTTCTTCAACTAATTCTTCAGGACTTAATTTTAAACATGATTCTTCTATTTTCCTTTGAGATATTTCAAAATTACAACAAAAAGCACACCTAAAATTACATCCAAAGGTACCATAAGAAAATACTTTCTCTCCAGGATAAAAATGGTAAAGAGGCTTCTTTTCTATAGGGTCTAAATGAAGAGAAGAAATATACCCATAATTTAAAGTATAAAGTTTGCCTTTAATATTTTGACGAACTTTACAAAAGCCAAAGGCCCCATCTCCAAGAATACATTTTCTTTGACATAAAAGGCATTGAATTTTACCATCTTTGGCTTTCCAAAATTGAGCTTCTTTCATATTAGAATTAAAGCATTCTAAACTTTTAATTAAATCGTTTCCACAATCTTTATTAAATTGTATGTCATTTTAAATTTAAAGATGAAATATTTTAAATTTAAAGGTGAAATAAATGGCATTTAACATATTCAAAAAGAAAGAAGAAGTTTATCCCTCTGAAGAAAAAGAAGAAGTTTTAGGAGAAGCTCCCCAAGACTTAGAAAATATAAATTTGGAAGAAAAACCAGAAGAAGGATTTAGGTCCCCTTCAGAAATGATGCCTCCTCCTATAAAACCCCTTGAAACAAGAGTTAATTTTGTACCTCCTACTCAAATACCACCAAGTGCACCTAACATTCCAACTCCACAAATGACACCCTCAGAACAAGTTACACCACGCCCGGGTGTATTTGGAGAAATTTCAGAAAAAGCTCAAACCAAAACACAGCCTCGTATTTTCATTAAAATAAATAAATATAAAGAAGTAATGGCTACTGTTCAAAATCTTCATAACATAATAGCAGAAACTAAAAAGGATTTAGAAAATCTTCACGATATGGGCAAAAAAGAAGAAGATAAACTTAAAGAAGCAGCAGAAGTTGTATTAAGAATGGAAGAACTTCTTAAATATTTAGAAGAAACTTTCACATCACCTGAAGAAAATTAAAAGTAAGCTACATTTAAGGTTTTTTCCATTTTTCTTTCTAATATTTCTTTTTTAACAAATATTTTTAGATTAGAATTCTCTTCATGAAGACACATTAATTCGTTTAAAGATACATCTTTATTTTTATTATATAAAAATTCTTTGAAGAATAATTTAGCTTTTACTTCTTCATCTTTAGGATAAATCATAGCTTTATAAGGTACTTTTTCGTAAATGATAGAAGAACAATCTTTAGTATAATTAAAATTAAATTGACCAAAAGAAGTAATTAAAGACACATTACTTCCATTAGTTTCAATTTTTTCTACAAGAGTAAAAGCTTTTTCATCAAAAAACTCATGATTATTAAATATAAATAAAGATAATAAAAAAGCACCTATTATTACTAATAAAAATTCCAACCCATCTCTTAATTTCATAAGAAATATAAGAATACAAGAGCTATAAAATAGTTTGTAAGGGCTTGTGGTCTAGTGGCTATGACGTCTCCCTCACACGGAGAAGTTCCCCAGTTCGAATCTGGGCAAGCCCATCGTAGCTTTTTTAAATACTAAATGCTATTTACTAATTGATCTAAAATGGCAAGTGACAACTCAAGTGCATCTTATGTAAGATTAGAAAATGCAAATCTCATAAAATTGACTATACGCAAACTTTCAAGACTTTATACTGATTATGCAAAAATTCTAATTGAACTTAAAGAAATGAAAGCAAATAAAGGGGAACTATCAAAGAAAATAATTGAGAATATTAAAAGAATCCAAGAACAACATTCTCTTCTTAAACACTATCTCCCTGAAGAATTACCGCCTGAAGCTTATAAAACTAAGTTAAAACGCTTTGAAGTTAAACCTGAAGTTAAAGATTATGATGTTGAACTTGAAGAAGTAGGCATAGAATCTTTTGAAGATTTAAAGAAAGAATTTGAAATTATTAGAAAGGAGCTCGAAAGCTTAAAGAGAGATTAATTCTATTTTTGTAAAACTTTAAAAATTAAAAGAATTTAATTAAACTTATGCAGGGGTTCCGGAGAACTTTATAAATTTTCTAAAAGTTCCGGAATGGTCAAACGGGCGAGACTCAAGAGTTTAAACTTAGATATCTCGTGGCTTAGCGCCTTCGGGGGTTCGAATCCCTTCCCCTGCATAAACTTTTACAAGGCGAAAATATGGAAAGAACTAAAATAAATGAACTAAAAGAAAATGTAGGAAAAAAAGTTTTAATTAAAGGGTGGGTTCATGAGATAAGAGATCAAAGTAAAATTAAATTTATATTATTCAGAGATAATTCTGGCATTGTACAATTAGTTATTCCCGTAAGTAATAAAGATTTTTTTGATAAGGTTAAAGATATTACAAGAGAATCGGTACTTTCGGTAGAAGGAGTAGTTAAAAATGCTGAAGTTAAAAACCCAGAAGTAACCGAAAAAACAATTGAAGTAAATGTCGAAAAATTCGAAGTTTTAAGTTTAGCTGAAACGAATTTGCCTTTACAGGTAGTTACTGGAAAAGATATAGCAGAATTACCTACAAGATTAGATTATAGATGGGTTGATTTAAGAAAACCCAAAAATATCTTAATATTCAAAATATGGACTGCTGTTGAAGCTGCTATGAGAGAATATTGGATAAATAGAGGTTTTATAGAAATCCATTCTCCCAAACTTATAAACACAGCTAGCGAATCCGGAGCTGAAGTTTTTGAAGTCAAATATTTTGATAGAAAAGCTTACTTAGCTCAATCACCTCAATTTTACAAACAAATGGCTATGGCTGCTGGTTTTGAAAAAATCTTTGAAATAGGTCCAGTATTCAGAGCAGAAAAATCTCATACAACAAGGCATTTAACAGAAATAACTATGGTTGATTCTGAAATATCTTTCATTAAAGATCTTGAAGATATAATGAAATATGAAGAAGAGTGGATTGTTTATATACTTAAAAAAGTAAAAGAACAATATGGTCAACAAATTAAAGACTTCTATGGAGTAGAACTTATAATACCTACTACTCCATTTCCAAAAATTAAACTTACCGACGCTTTAAACTTAGTTTATAAAGAAAAAGGATACAAAAGTACAAGTGAAGATTTAGATAGTGAAGCTGAAAAACTTTTAGGAGAAATTATCAAAGAAAAATACAATCATGAATTTGTTTTTGTAACAGAATATCCAGTTTCAGTTAGACCTTTTTATCATATGTACACTCAAGATGGAAAACATACTCAAAGCTATGACTTACTTTGGAAAGGCTTAGAAATTACAACAGGAGCAGTTAGAGAACATAGATATGAAATACTAAAAGAACAAGCTATCAAAAAGGGATTAAATCCTGAAGGAGATATTAAACACTATCTTAACTTCTTTAGATATGGTTGTCCGCCGCATGGAGGCTTTGGCTTTGGTTTTGGAAGATTTGTTATGAATATATTGGGACTTAAAAATGTTAAAGAAGTTATATATTTACCAAGAGATATAGAACGACTTACTCCATAAAATAACCCTTTTGCTCCGCAAAAGCGTTAACGGAAAACTAAAATAACCATTTTACTTCGTAAAAGGGTTATACTTGACAAAAGGTAAAAGCTTATTTAAACTCTAAAACTAAGAAAAATAGATGGAAATTAAAGATTTAAAACCAAGATTATACCAAGAAAGTATCTTTAATACAGCTGCGAAATCAAATACTCTTGTAGTTCTTCCAACAGGTTTAGGTAAAACTGTAATAGCTATAATGTTAGCTATACACAGATTAAATCAATTTTCTCAAAGCAAAGTTGTTTTTTTAGCCCCAACTAAACCTTTATGTAATCAACATATAGAAACTTTCAAAAAGCATTTAATTACTAATCAAAATTTTGAAGTTCTTACAGGAGGAATATCCCCTGAAAAAAGAAAAGAACTTTGGGAAACATCCCAAATTGTTTTTGCTACACCCCAAACTATAGCTAATGATATAAATAAAGGGAAAATATCCTTAGAAAAAGTTTCTTTATTAATAGTTGATGAAGCTCACAGAGCTATAGGAGATTATGACTATGTATCTATAGCTAAAAATTATATGCAAATAGCTAATAATCCAAGAATTCTTGCTTTAACAGCTTCTCCAGGAAGTGAAAAAGAAAAAATAGAACAAATAAGAAAAAATCTTTTTATAGAAAGCATAGAAATTAGAAATGAAGATAGCGAAGATGTTATTACTTATGTTCAACCTAAAGAAATAGAAAAGATAGAAGTTGAGCCTTTACCTCAAATAAAAGAAATAAGCGAATTAATTCAAAAAGCTTTACAAAATAGACTTAACCTTTTAAAAGCGCAAGGTCTAATTTATAATGCTAAAAAAATCAGAAAAAGTGATCTTATAGAATTGCAAGCAAAATTAACTTCTCAATTAAAAGATAACAATTACACTATTTTTTCAAGTATATCTTCTATAGCTGCTTGCATAAAATTATCTTACGCTTTAGAAATTTTGGAAACTCAAGGGATTAATCCTTTTTTTGAATTTATAGAAAATCTTAAAGAACAAGCTAAAAAAACAAGAGCAGCTAAATCTATTTTAAAAGATATTAATTTTTTAAATGCTATAAAAATTGCAGAAAATCTTAACTCATCTCATATAGAACACCCTAAAATGGAAGTTCTTAAAAATTTAATAGTCAATAATTCTAATCAAAAAATTATAGTTTTTACTCAATATAGAAATACAGCTGATGCTATTCTTCAAAAATTATCTAATCTTAAAGGTATTGCACCTGTTAAATTTATAGGTCAAAAATCTGGCCTCTCACAAAAAAAGCAAATCGAAATTATAAAAGCTTTCAAAGAAGGTGAATATAATGTTCTTATAGCAACTTCTATTGCAGAAGAAGGTCTTCATATAGAAAATGCTGATATAGGTATTTTCTTTGAACCAGTACCATCAGCTCTTAGAAGTATTCAAAGAAAAGGAAGAGTTGGAAGAACACATATCGGTAAAATATACATTTTAGTTACCAAAGATACTATTGATGAAAAATATTATTGGGTAGCTTACCATAAAGAAAAAAGAATGAAAAAACTTATTAACAACATTAAAAATGAAATTGAAAATAGTCAAAAAAGAATAATTGGTTTTTAATATGGTAAAGGTAATAATAGATAATAGAGAATTACACTCAAATATAATTAATTTACTTATTGAAAAAGGTATAGAAGTTGAAATCAAAAATCTTGAAGTAGGAGATTTTATAGCAAGTGATAGAGTAGTAATAGAAAGAAAAACTGTTAAGGATTTCCTCCAAAGCATAATAGATAAAAGAATTTTCGAACAAGCTTCAAAAATGAATGAGACTTATGAAAAGCCTATTATTATAATCGAAGGCGAAGAAGATATTTATTCAGAAAGAAATATTCATCCTAATGCTTTAAGAGGAGTTATAATTTCTTTAGCTGTTGATTTCAAAATACCCATTATCTTTAGTCAAAGTGAAGAAGAAACTGCTCTTTTCATTCAAAAATTAGCTGAAAGAGAACAAATAGAACAAAAAAGAATACCAAGCATCAGAAATGAAAAGAAACCTCTTCAAGATAAATATATCCAAGAATATATTGTATCAAGCTTACCTGGTGTGGGAAGAACTACAGCTATTAAAATGCTTGAACATTTTAAAAATCTTCAAAATATTTTCAATGCTAAACAAGAAGATTTAAAAAATGTTGAAAGAATAGGTAAAGAAAAATCTAAAAGAATTAGAGAGATTATAGAAAGAGAATATGAACCATAAATATTTAATTTTGGGTATTGATCCTGGAACTACTACAGCTTTTTGTGCTCTAGATTTAAAAGGTAATTTATTAAAAACTTTTAGTGCTAAAAATATTAGCACAGAAAAATTAATAGCTGAAATAAACCAAGTAGGTATACCTATTATAATTACTTGTGATGTTAAAATTGGACCTTATCTTATAGAAAAAATAGCCCATATCTTCAAAGCAAAAATTATACTTCCTGACCATGATCTTAAACAAGATGAAAAACAAGAATTTATTAAGAATATACCTTTAGATAATATCCATCAAAAGGATGCTTGCGCCTCAGCTATTTTTGCATATAAAAAATTAGAACCTCTCTTAAAAAGAATTGAAAATCATCTAATTAAAGGAGAGTTAAAAGAAAAGGAAGACTTAATAAAAAAGAAAATAATTCTCAAAGAAGCTAACACTATTGAAGAAGCTTTGAAACAAGAAAATTATATTTTGCCTAAAATTTCAACTAAAAGACAAGAAAGTAAAAAACCAATAACTCAAGATAAAGAAATAAGAGAATTAAAGGAAAATATAATACATTTAGAAGATGAAATCAAAAATTTACGCCAAGAAAATATTAACTTAAAAAGCAAATATTACATTAAAAATGAAGATCATATAAAAAATTTATTAGAAAAAAGAAAAATAACTATCAAAACTTTAGAAAATCAAATTAAAGAAAGAGAAATTGACCTTCTTAATTTAAAACACTTATTACAACAAAAAGATAAAGAAATAGAACTCATTAAGGAAGATAAATTAATTATAAGAAAATTAAAAAATTTAAGTAAAGAAGAAATTAACAAAATAACTCTTTCTCAAAAGGGTGATGTACTTTTTGTAGAAGATTTAACTATTCCAAGTGAAGATTCAATAATCAAATTAAAAGATTTAAAAATAAATTATATTCTTTTTGAAAAAGATAATCCTAAATTAAGAAAAATCATAGAAAAATTGGGATTTATTTTAATTAATTTTAAAGATATAAAAATTGAACAAGAAAATAACATAATGTGGGTAGAAAAGGAAGAACTTCAAAAATTTAAAAAAGTTGATATTGAAGCTATTATAACACAATATAGAGAAAAAAGAATTTAACCTAAATATTCTTCACGGATAATATCCCCTTTAGGTGTTTTTTCTTTAAAAGCAATCACTTTAAATTTATATATTCTAACTCCTTCTTTTTTCCACAAATTAGGATCGTTTTTAGCTTTAAGAGATAAAATTTTCAAAAATTCTTCTTTATCTTTTACTTCTTCCCAAACTTGAGGAAGTAAAACTGAAGAATACTTTTCATACTTAAGAATAAGTCCTTCTTTTGAATTAATTTTAGATAGAAGATCTTTTTCATCTTTAAAAGTTATTTCTTCATAAGGCATTAAAACTGAAACTTCAACTGTAATTTTGTCCATGTTTATTTCTTCGGAGAAAATAAAACGAGGGTCATTATATGCTGCTGATTTAGCTGCATGAGCTACAGCTTTACAAAGAGGATAAATAGGCTCAATTATTCCAATACATCCCCTTAATTGTCCTTCTGGGTATGTATTTAAAGTTACAAAGGAACCATAAGCTTTTTTCAAATTTTCAACTTTACATTCCCATTTCTTACCTTCAATTTCTCTTCTAGCTATATCAATTAATAGCTTACCATCATTAATAGTTAGCATATTTATATATTAGAAAAACAATTATTTAAACATGCTTAATTTAAAAGAAAATCAAGTTTATACTTCTATTCAAACCAAAGGACCTCTCTTGCCCATAGAAATAGCAAGATCTTTAAGCATGGAAACTTATATCGTTTCGGCTATATTAGCAACTTTACTTAAAAATAAAAAAATAGAGATTTCTAAAAGAAAAATAGGATCATCTAATCTTTATTATATACCCGGTCAAGAAGGATTAGTTAGAAAAAGACTCCTCCCAGAATTAAATGCCCTTGAACAAAAAGCTCTTCAAAGAGTTAAAGAATTAAAGGTTGCTTTCGAAAATGAGCTCTATCCCCAAGAAAGATTTATGCTTAAAGAAATGTTGGATTTTGTAAATTTGTTAAAGGTTAAAACTGAAAAAGAAGAATTCGATGTTTGGGTCGATGCAGAACTTACTAAAGAAGAAATAAATGAAATTATTAAAAAACGCTTGGAAAATCTCAAAGAAAAGAGTACTCCTATAGAAAAACCTAAAGAAGCTCTTCCTGAGAAAAATATACCTATAGAAAAGGAGGAAACTAAACAAGAATTATTAAGTCAAGAACCTCCAAAAGAACTTCCTGAAAAAAAAGAAAGAAAAAGAAAATCTACCCAAAATACTAATTTTAATGAAAAATTAAATGATTATCTTAAAAGAATGGATATAACTTTAATTAAAGTTTTATCTATAAAAGCTAATGAAAATATAGCTATTGTAAGTATTCCTTCCATAATAGGAGATCAATTTTTCTACATGTTTTACACTACTAAAAAAAATCTTAATGAAGGGGATTTATCTAAAATTTATTTAGAAGCTTCGAAACATAAAATGCCTATTCTTTTAATTCTTGAAAATGAAATTAATTCTAAAATAAATCAATATATTAAAGACAATTTTGGAAATTTAATTAAAATTATAAAAATGAAATAAATTACCAAGCACCAGTTCTAGGATTAACAATATAAACTTTTTCGGGTGGCTTAGGTATTTCAATAACTTTTTCTTCTTTTTTAGGTGGAGGGGCAATAAACTTCTTTATACCTTCGCTTAATTTTTCAGTCATATCTTTAAAATCTTCTGGACTTAATTGTTTATGTTCCCAAACTAAATGCACTTTATCATCTTTATATCTCGGTATAATATGAATAAATAAATGCTCACTTCTTTGTCCAGCAACTTCACCCAAAGAATATAAAATATTTATACCTTCTGCTCCGAAAGAAAATAAAGTGCCTGCAACAGCTCTTCCTATATCCATCATAATAGCATAATCTTTAGGGTCCATTTCAAAAATAGTTTTAACATGATTTTTAGGCAATACTAAAACATGACCTTTATTAGCTGGATTAATATCTAAAATACATATAACTTTCTCATTTTCATAGATTTTATAAGCTGGAATTTTTCCTGCAACAATTTGACAAAAAATACAATCAGCCATAGTTTTTACAAGACTAAATTTAAATAAAAAGCTTCACTTTATAGGTTAATATGAAAATCCAATTAATCAAAAATGAAAGAGCTATAAAAGTAAATGACTACTTAGTATTGGGTGACTTACACATAGGTTATGAAGCTTCAATGAAAGGATATTCTATTTTTAATTTAATAAAAAATTTAGCTAAAAAAATAATCTCATTAAAAAATAACTATCATTGCAACAAACTAATAATTTTAGGAGATTTAAAATATAATATAGCTTATTTTACAGAAAAGGAAGTTTATCAAATTAAAAAATTATTTGATATTTTATCAGAAAATTTCGATGAGATTATAATTTTAAAAGGAAATCACGATGGAAAAATAGAGAATATACTAAAAAATCCTAAAATTAAAATATTAAAAGAATTTAAACTTCAGAAAGTAGGCTTTATGCATGGACATAGAAAACCAAGTATAAACATGATGGATTGTTTATATTTTATAATAGGTCATAGCCACCCTACTTTAAAATTAAAAGATAAAAATCAAGTAATTCATAGTTATCCCGTTTGGATTATAGGTAATTTAAAAAAATCAAAATTTAAAGCTTTTCAGTGCCAAAAAGTAATAATTGTACCTGCTTTTAATCCTTTAATTATAGGTAGCGATAAACTTTTGGGACCTATAGCTAAAAATCTTAAACAAAAGGAAATTATAATGTTAGATTTGACTAAAGTTTATTAACACTTATCATTAAGATATTTACTTATATTTTTTAAATTCTTGACAACTATCCCTTCTTTATTTAGTCCTCCAACCCAAAGACCTATTCCTAAAGTATCTCCTAATCTATTTTTCACAAATAAATACTCATTATTCTTAAATTTTTTAGATGTTTTAATTACCATTTTAGAAATTAAATTATAGCCATATAAGAAAGTTTGCTCTCCTTTTTCATCAACTATAATGTAAGGATTAAATTTGGAAAGTTTTTCAATAGCCCATAAAGAAAAATTATATTTTTTACCTTTCTTTTCGGCTATAAGATTTCCTATAGAATAAGGTAAACATTTCATTTTCTTAAAAATAGAAAGAACTTCATCAGAAACAGCGAATATTTCTTTTTCTTTATCTCCGGAAGAAATTAAAATATTTTTACTTAAAAGTCTATTAAGACCATAAATTTTATTTTTAGAATAATTTTCTAATTCCTTAATCTCTTTGTTATTAAAATAAAATTTTAACATAAGTAAATTAAACCATAAAAATCTTATAAAATTATGGAAAAATCAGCAACTTTATCATTAATAAGTCTCGTTTTATTATTAATTGGTTTCTTTCTTATGATTAAAAAGAATTATTTAATCGCAGTTATTGCTTCTTTTTTAGGCATTATAATATACTTAATAATTAAAAATCCAAATAAGAGTTAAATTTAATAATTCTGAATTAATCCAAAAGATAAAATGATAGAACCTCTTAAAATATGCCCAATAGAAGCAGAATTATTTAGTAAATGTGACGGTAACCTTTATAGGAGATATCCTTGCGGAATTATTTGTAAAGAAAAAGAATATTATGAATGTAAAGATTACTCTAAATGTCCATGGTACATTACTTACATTTTCAAGAATACTCCGCGAGTTAAAGATATAGAAAATTCTAACTTCTTCAAGAAATTAAGTAAAGTTATACAAGAAGAAAATTTAGAAAATAAGATTAAATAATTATAGTTTAACAAGTTTAGCTATGAAAAAACCTTGGGTATCATGTATATGTGGATAAAATCTCTTACATTTGACTAATTCTTTATTATGCTCTTTTCCAAAGAAAAAAGTAAGACCGGGTAAACCTTCTTTAATACCAGTATCGAGAAGCTTCATTCCTTTAGACAAAGCATACTCAACAACTTCCTCATTTTCTTCGGGAGAAATAGCACAAGTAGAATAAACTATAATTCCTTTAGGTTTAAGTAATTTGTAAGCAACATCGATAAATTGCTTTTGCTTATTAGCATACTTTTCAAAATCTTCTAATTTAAGTCTTTTTTTAAGTTCAGGATTTTTACGAATAGTTCCTTCAGCAGTACAAGGAGCATCAATTAAAATTTTATCAAAACTTAATTGATCAATTTTCAAAGCATCAGTTCTTAAAAGAATAGTATTTTCGCATCCCATTCTATGTATATTACTCTTCAAAGCTTTTATTTTTTCTTTATTTATATCTATAGCAATTATAACACCCTTATTATTCATAATTTGAGAAAGGTGAGTAGTTTTGCCTCCTGGTGCAGCTGCCATATCTAAAACTAAATCTTTTTCAGATGGATTTAAAACCATAGAAGGTAAAACACTAGTTGCATCTTGAATATAAAAGAAACCTAAAAGATATTCAGTTGTAGAACCTACAGAAAAAGGTTCTTCTATAACTTCAAAGCAATAATCACACCATTTAATTTTCTTAAATGAAAATCCTTTTTCTTCGAGACGAGAAATACAATTCTCAACTTTAGTTTTCAAAGTATTAATTCGAATAGCTTTTAAAGGTATTCTTTCATTGCTTTCCAAAAGTTTTTTAGTTTCATCTTTCCCGAAAAGTTTAAGATATCTTTTAATCAAAAATTGATTATAACCAAATTCTTCAAACATTTTTAAGTTCACTCTTTAACAATTTATAAACATACTTTTCAATATCAGGAAAATTTCTTTTGACATCAGCAGAAAGTAAAGTTCCGGAAACATAAACTTTCTTCCACTTTTTAATAAAAGAATCAAAATAAGCAGAATTTACCCAAACGGGAGGCCCTAAATGTTTTTTCATTTTAGAAAGAGCTAAAGTTTCTATTTCAATAAAAACACCTAAAGGATTATTTGTTAGTCCTTTATCGTAAACGGAAATTCCTTCTTTTGTTAATTTGGAACTTACTATTTTAAGTTTCTTTTCTACTTTAGCCATAAAAACATCATTCTTACGTTTTTCAGCATTAAGTTGATGAAAAATTAAAATAGTTCCTCTTGCCTTACTTCTTCTTTTTATCTCAGAAAACTCATCTTTAACTATTTTGAAAAAAGAATAAGATGGCATTCTTTTAAAAAGTCTAGCTGCTAAAATCATTTTAGAAAAAACATCATAACTTAAAGATGCACAAGCATTTCTTTCTTTATAAACAGGATCTATAACTATTAAAGGAGAAGATGTTTTACTTTTTGAAAGAACTTCAAAAATATTTTTTTCATTAGAATAATGTTTTTCAATATCAATTATAATCTTAGGTTTCATTTGTTCGCAAGCATCTAAAAATCTTTCAAAAGAACCATAATAAATCATTAATAATTCTGAAACATAACCAGATATACCATTAATATAACTTTCAGCTCCGTAAATTTTTTGAGCCTTTAAAAATTGCTTCAAAATTCTTATTTCCCTTGCTAAAGAGGGTCTTTCTTTAATTTTATTAGAAACATATTGAACATGAAAGGGAGATGCATCAATACTATTTTCAGCTAAAGATGGAGAATTGATTTCCATTACAGGGACTAAGTCTATTTTTACATTTTTTCCATAGTACTTTATGTAATTTCTAGTACCATGTAAAATTAAATAATTTTTTAAAACATTTTTAGCCACTGAAAGCATAAGTTCACTTATATTCTCTTCTTTGTACTTTTTATTGAAAATCATAAAAATATCAACATCATGATTTTTACTTAACCAAGTATTTTTAGCATAACTCCCAGCAATTAGAACTTTAGCATCTATTTTTTTAGCTTTAAGTTCATTTTCAAGCTTATTTCTAATATCAGAAACTTCTCTATCAATTAGAATTATCTCATTCTTTTTAGGTGTTACTTCTTTAGCTACTCTTTCAAGAATTTCTTTAATTGAATTCATACAAAAATATAAGAACTTGAAACTTAAAAATTAATAGGATGGCTTTCGAATTATTAAATGAAAAAACTAAAGAATGGCTTAAAGAAAAAGGTTATCATAGCGAAAGCCTCCCTCAAAAATTAGCTATTCCTAAAATACTTGAAGGAGAAAATGTACTAATCATTTCTCCTACTGGTATGGGTAAAACTTTAGCAGCTGTTATGCCTGTCTTTGAAAAAATATTAAATAAAGAAGAAGGAATAAATGCTCTTTATATTACACCTTTAAAATCCTTAAATAGAGATCTTTTCGAAAAAATAGTAAATTTAGCTGATAAACTAAGTTTAACCGTTGATATAAGACATGGAGATACTTCCCAAAAATCAAGAAAATTACAAAGAGAAGATCCTTCAAATATGTTAGTTATAACCCCTGAAACTTTACAATCTATACTTATAGGCAAAAAAATGAGGGAGCATTTGAAAAATGTAAGATTTATAATTATAGATGAAATACATGAACTTGTTTGTAACAAAAGAGGAACTCAGCTTGCACTTGGACTTGAACGTTTAAAAGAATTAACTGGTCAATCTTTACAATTTGTATGTCTTTCAGCTACTATAGGTAATCCCGAGGAAGTTTCTAAATTCTTTGGAACTAATTTTAAAATTATAAATGCTATATCATCTAAAGAATATGACATTAAAATAGAAATACCTTCTATTAATAAAGATGGAATTGAATTAGCTAAACAAATTAATGTTGATGAAAAAACAGCTCAATCTCTTTTAAGAATAAAAGAATTAATTGAAAAACATGAATCAACCATTATTTTCGTTAACACAAGAGAAAGAGCTGAATTTTTAGGCTCTCTTTTCAAAAAATGGTTATTTGACTTTCCTATTGCTGTTCATCATTCTTCTTTATCTAAAGAAGTAAGAATTGATGTTGAAGAAAAATTTAGAAAAGGCGAACTTAAAGCAATAATTTCAACCTCATCTTTAGAATTAGGCATAGATATAGGAGAAATAGATTTAATTATTCAATATAATTCCCCAAGACAAGTAACTAAACTTATTCAAAGAATTGGGAGAAGTGGTCACGGTTTAAATAGAATATCTAAAGGTGTAATAATATGTAATTCAATAGATGACTTTTTGGAAACTAAAGCTATTTTAGAGAAGAAAGATGAAAAATGGCTTGAAAAAAACATAATTTATGAAGCTCCTTTAGATGCCCTTTGTCATCAAATTATAGGTCTATGCTGTGATTATGGAAAAATAAGCAAAGAAAAAATTTATGATATAATTAAAAGAGCTTATCCTTATAGAAACTTATCTTATGAAAAACTTATTCAAGTTTTAGATTTTATGGAAGAAATTAGTTTAATAAGATTACAAAATGAAGAATATTTTAGAACTAAAAAAGGTCTTTTATATTATCTTAACAATTTAAGTATGATACCTAATGAAATGGATTATATAGTTATAAATCAAGAACTTAACAAGAAAATAGGCCTTCTTCATCAAAATTTTGTAATTCAAAATTTGAAAATAAATAAGTCTTTCATTATGAAAGGTGAAAGTTGGAAAGTAATGGAAATAGATAAAAATATCATAAAGGTCATACCTTCTAAAGACATAGAAGGTGCTGTTCCAAGCTGGGAAGGAGAACTTATACCAGTTCATAAAGAAGTGGCTGAAAGAGCAGCTAATTTAAGAAAAACAGAAAATTTCGGTGAATTAAAACTTCAAAAAGAAAAATTTATAATTCCAGATGAAAAAACTATTTTTATTGAACATTATGAAGATATGGTTATAATGCATTCTTGTTTTGGGAATAAAATAAATGAAACTTTCTCCAAGATTTTAGGTGCTTTAATAACTTCAAAAATAGGTACAAGTATAAACACTAAAGTAGATGCTTATCGTATAATTTTTAAAATACCTTATGAAAATCCAGAAGTACTTTTAAAAGATAGTCTTATTGAACTTCAATCTGAATGGATATATGACTTAATTAAAAAAAGTATAATTAGAACCTCTCTTTTTGAAACACGCTTTTTTAATGTTTCAAAAAGATTTGGAGTTATTAGTAAGAATGCAGAATATTCATCCATAATTATTCAAAAAATGTTAGATTTTTACAAAGATTCAATCCTTTATGAAGAAGCTTTAAAGGAAGTTTTAGAAGAAAAATTAGATATTAATGAATGTAAAGAAATAATAAAGGCTATTCAAAATCAAAAAATTAAAGTTATTTTATCTTCTTCCAATCAAATTTCACCTTTAGGTATAGAATGTCTTCAATATATTATACGCTCTTTAGTTAAACCCTTAGAGAAAATTAAAGAAGTTATAAATATCATAGAAGAAAGAATAGAAAATAGCAAGTGGTTCTTTTGTTGTATGAATTGTAAATCTGAGATAGGAACTTTCAAAGTAAAAGATATACCTATAGATTTTAAATGTCCTTTTTGCACTTCAAAATTACTTGGCTTTGTTAAAGAAAAATATAAGAATATAGCAAAAAAAGTTATTAAGAAAAAAGAAGTAATTAAAGAAGAAAAAGAAGTTTTGAAAAATTTATTAGATACTTCTGAACTTTTCATAGTTTATGGAAAGGAAGCTTGTTTTGTTATGTCTGGTTACGGTATAGGACCAACAACTGCTAAAAGAATATTAAGTAAATGGATAAAAGATAAAAAAGAACTTATTAAAGAAATAATTAATGCTGAAAGAAATTTTATAGAAACTAAAAGATATTGGAAGGTATAACTTTTACTTCCCAAATCTTCTTTTTCTTTGAGAAAAATCTTTAATAGCTAATTCAAAGGTTTCTGGTACTGCATCCGGAAAAAGAACTTCTGTAAAATAAAGTTCAGCATAACTCGCACTCCACAACATAAAACCCGAAAGTCTTTTTTCCCCTCCTGTTCTAATAATTAAATCAACAGGAGGCAAATCTTTGCTATACATATTTTCATAAAATACTTTCAAATTAATCTTATCAGTAGGAATTCCTTTTTTCACTATTTCTTTGCAAGCTTCAACAACTTCATCTTGTCCATCATAACAAATTGCAAAAGTAACTATCTTTCCTTTGTTATTTTTAGTAACTTCAATAGCCTTTTCAATTGAAGTCTTAATATCTTCGGGAAGTAACCACCATTTTCCTATAACTTTTATACAAAGCTTACGCTTTTTAACTAAATCACTTTCTACTATTTCATCAAAACCAGATTTTATAACTTCATAAAGATGCTTTCTTTCAATAGAACTTCTTTTATTAAAATTATCCAAAGACAAAGAATAAAGAGTTAAATATTGAACTTTAGAGTCTAAAAAATAGTTTATAAGCTTCTTTAAAGTTTCCTTTCCAGCTTTATGTCCTTCCCATGGCTCAAGATTCATTTTCTTAGCCCATCTACGATTACCATCCATTATAACGCCAACATGTTTAGGGTAGTCCATTTTCAATCATTTTTATTTAATTTTATAAATATTTACTCTTTTTCTAAGGAGGAGATAAAAACTTATAAATAATACTAAAAGTAAAGCTACTCCGCTTATTCTAATAAATTGAGATGCTGTTAAGGGAAGAGTTCTAAAAAAAGCAAAACCTGTTGGACTTGCTTCAATTTGATTTGGTTTCTCTTCTACCTTCGAAAGATTATTAGCTTCTTCTGAAGGGATTACAATTTTATTTACTTCTTCAGTGATATTTTTGACTTCTTCAACTTTGTTTAAAGTTTTGTTTTCAGTTTTATTTAAAATAGGAAAGTTATAAAAATAAAGAGAAGAACTTCTACCTCCTCCACCACTACTACAAGTTCCACAATCAGAACTACAAGAACTACAACTTTCTCCAACTTCACATACTTTATTTCCACAAAGATTACTTAAAGTGAAATTTTCAGAAAAAGTAACATTATTAGTTCTAAAAGAGTTATTAGCAAAAATTATATTTATTATATAAAGACCATAATCTCCAGAATTATAATTTGAAATTTTGAAAAGAGCTTGCCAATAGCCAGATAAATTATCTCCACTAAATAAAGTCATATCTCTAATGAAAGAACTACCATTAGGATAAGTTATATTATACCAAACTGAACTAACTTGCGAAGGTGATTCTACTTTTACGGATATATTAAGAGTTTCATTAAGATAGATTACTTTTGAAGAAAGATTTAAATTAGTTATTATCGGACTTCTAACATCAATGCCTACTAAAATAACCTCTGTATCATTAAAATTATTAGCTTCATCTGTTGCATTTATACGAATTATATATTGCCCATCATATAATTCACTGACATTAACATCAGCTACATAAAAACCAGAAGAATTAGTCATATTTAACCAAGAAGAATTATAAGTATTATTTTCTAATCTATATTTAACTTCTTTTATATTATCATCTATAACTGATATATTTAAGCTAAAAGTGTCATTATACCATGAATTATTTAAAGGTGAATTTATAATTACTGATGGTTTATTTTTATCAAAACTAAAAGTATAATATTCTATTTTGTAATTTCCTACTTTATCAATAACTTTAATGGATAAATTTTGCTCACCAGAAGAATTACAAGTCATATTATATGTCCATGGATTAGTACCATTAGCAGATACCCAAGTATTTTCATTATCAAGAGAAATATTAATATTACTTATTCCAGAACCATTAAAATCACTTGCATTCATTTGGATTAAATAATAGTCACATGATAAAATACTTCCATTTTTTAAATTTACATCAGTTAAGTTTGGTTTTTCAAAATCTACTTTTGAGATTAAATTTTCAGTTTTATTAGTGTCAACTTGAATATCTATTGTTGTAATCTTCCAACTATAGTTATAAACTCCTATTGTATCATTAGTTTCAAATATAATCGAAAATGTTCGAGATGAACCTGGATTTATAAACGAATTAGTATTAGCATAAAGACTTATTGAATCATTATATCCATCATCATTATTGTCACGCATCCAAAGTAAAGTCCAATTTTCAGGAAGTATAACATCCATAATTTTTATTGGAATAGTGTCATAATTCATAATTATACGTACAGTATCAATTCCATTATAAAATCCACCTTTATTACTTACCGTAAAATTCAAAACTTGAGTAGAATTTCCAGCTACCCATTCTGGAGAAATTGATATTGAATGCTCATGTACTAAAGGATAATAATCTCCAAAGGAAATACTGAATACTAATAGAATAGTAAAGAAAGATAAAATATGATTATTCATAAAAAGAATAGAACTTACTTTAAATATAAAACTATCGAAGAGATAAAATTTGAGAATTAGTTAAACAATATTCTTTAATATATTCTAATTTAAGATTTTGAATAGCTGCTTTTTCCTCTTCTTTACAAACTTTTATAAAAATTTCTTTTATTTTTTTAGCTATTTCATCTTTGCTATACTTTCCAGGTATTAAAGTAACCATATAAATTGTTTTCTTTTTTACAAGTTCAGGTTCTCCAGCAAACAATTTCATTTCTTTAGTAAGTCCTACTCCATAACGCATGGATAATCCTTTAATATAATTTTTCTTTCCATTTATAATAAAAGCTCCTTTAGGTACATATTCCCCCGAAGGCGCTGTTTTAGAAATTTGTTCAGGTAAAACCCAATAAACTTCTGATATAGTTCCGGTTTTCCAAGCCTTTGAATTACAAAGAGTTGATGTTGCAACTTCTAATTTATCTACATCCTTCGAATCTATACCCCTTTTCATCACAAAAAATGGAGAACCAGGACTATCGGTATGAAAAATTATATCTTTAGGTTCAACATATTTTTTGATTAAAACTTCATTTTGGACAGCATCTTTCCCTCCAATTGCAAGAAAACCATTAGAAGTTATAGTCCAAACAAATTTTTCATACCATTCTTTATCTTCCTTAATAATCTTTTGAGGCATTTTATTAGTAATTAAACTTTCAATTTTAGATCTTTTAGCTTCAAGCTTTCTTATTTCCTCTTCTACATCTTTTATAGCTTTTTCTACACCAGGAAGTTTAGCTTCAATTTTTTTAGCTTCTTCATAAAGATTATTTACGTTCTCCATTAAACTTTTAGATAAATTCAACTTAGGTTTCAACTCAGAATTTAAAATAATAATATCTTCATTAGGTAATATTTCGTATATTATACCCAATAAACCTTTCCCTTTAGCTAACTTAAATTGTTTTACTATCTCATCCCAAGAAAGGCCTTTAGATCTAGCTTCTTTAATTTTCTTCATAAATTCATCAAGTTCCATCCAAGAATTCATAATAAAATCTGCTTGTTGCTTTATTTTTTCAGCTTTTTCCCTTAATTCTTTTTCATAATTTTTATGACTTTCCAAAATTTCTTTTTGTTTTTTAATTTGTTCATTTAATTCTCTTTCCTTATTTTGATAAGCTTCATTCTTAACAGTACTTACAAAAAGCATATCTAAAGCTTTATTAAAAGATTCAACTTTAACTGCTTTAAAATCTTCATATATCTTCATTTCAAAAGGCACAGCATCTAAAATTAAATCATCTTTAAAAATGATAGCAGGTTTGATTTCACCCGAAAAAGCTTTATCAAGCATTTCTTTAAAAGCTCTATAAAGTCTTTCCCACTCAACCGAATTAATAGAATTTAAACTCTTACTTTTAGTTACTTCAGCTCTTTTGCATATTTCTTCTGCATAAGTCCCCCCAGTCCCCAAAGCAATAGCTATAGCTTTGACTATTTGATCAGTTTCAGCTTCAGAAACAACTTTCTTAAAATTATTTAAAGATAATTCAGAAAGATTCTTAGAAGGAGGTAATTTATATAAAATTTTAGGTTTAATTTCTCTATCTTTCCAAATTTGAACTTTCAAAGGAAAAAGGATATTTCTTTCTTTATCACAAAGGATAATATTACCTTTACTAAAAAGTTCAACTATTAAAATTAATTCAACTTCATTTATACCAAATTTAAACATAATTATTCTTTCAAAAGGAACTTGTTCTAAATCAAGTAATTTTAGATTATTAAGATATTTTCTCAAAAGCATACAAAAGTTAGAAGGTATTTCAGGAAATTCTTTCTTATATTCACTAACAAAAATATACTTAGGAAGACAAATATTTAACAAGATTTTATTAGAACTGCGAAATAGAAGCACTAATTCATCTTTAGAGGGATGATAAACTTTTTCTATACGCATCCCTATTAAACTCTTTAATTCCCTAACTAAAATTGCAACTTCCAAATAACTAAGAGCTTGTTTCATTTTCAAATAATTTAAATATATACAATTTTAATTACTCTTTGGTATGTCAAAAGCTATATTAGAATTTTGCCCTCTTCAAATAGATTATAGATTAAATTCAGAGAATAAAGTAGAAATAACCATCTATGGAACAACTAATGATAATAAAAAAATCCTTGTAATTGATAAAAGCTTTATGCCTCATTTTTACGCTTTATTTGATGAAAAGGCCAATCTCCAAGATATTCTTTTAAAAGTCTCAAAAATACCTAAAGTAAAAAATCCAGAAATATGTATGAAAAAACTTTTTTCAAGTAATATTTATGCTATTAAAATACACTATGAATCCCCCAATGATTTAGACGAAATAAAAGACGAACTTAAAAAAATATATGATTTTCAAGGTAGATTAGAATTTGATATAAAGCCTCATAAACAATATTTAATTGAAAGAAAAATAACTCCTTTAGGAAAATTAAGGGTTATAGGAAAAGAAGAAGATAAAAAAGATTTAAATCTAAACTTTCTCATTAGTGCTGAAAAAATAGAAGAAATTGAAAAAGAAAATGATCTCAAATTTAGAATGTTAGCCTTTGATATAGAAACTTATAATCCAGGAAATTCTTCTAATATGGAAAAAGACCCTATTATTATGATTTCAATTAAAGGTAATTATGGTTTTAACAAACTTCTAACATGGAAAAAATTCCTTACTTCTTCTCAAGATATAGAATTTTTAGATTCTGAGATGAACCTTATCCAAAGATTTTTTGAAATATTGAATCAAGAAAAGCCAGATTTTCTTTGGGGTTATAGTAGCGATAATTTTGATTTAGCATACATAAAAGCAAGAGCTAAAAAATACAAAATTAAAGAAAATGTAGGTTATGATAATTCGGGCCTTCAAATTCTAAAAAGTATAGATTCCCCTATATATATAAAAGGAATTAATCATCTTGACCTTTACAAATTTGTAAGATACATTTTAGGACCTACTCTCGAAACTGACACTTATTCTTTAGATTCAGTAGCTAATGAAATAATAAATGAAGGAAAATTAGATGGAATAAAAGGAAGTGATATATACAAATATTGGGATGGTAATGAAAATGACATTAAACATTTATCAGAATATTCAATGAAAGACGCTGAATTAACTCTTAAACTTGCTGAAAATTTATTTCCAATTATAGCTGAAATGTCAAGACTCATAGGTCAAAATATATTCGAAATAAGTCGCTCTACTTATGGAAAATGCGTAGAATTATTTCTTATGAAAAGTTCAGTTGAAAAAAACGAGTTTATACCTAATAAACCTATTTCTGGAATAGCAGGACAAAGAATGGAAAGAACTTATGAAGGAGGTTATGTTTACCAACCTCAACCAGGTATTTATAATAATATAGCTATTTTTGATTTCAGATCTCTTTATCCTTCTATTATAGTAGCCCATAACATATGTCCTTCAACTCTTAAAGGTAAATGTCCGGAAAATCAAAGAGAATATCTTCCTAACAATTCAAATATTTGGTTTTGTAAAGATAAAGTTGGTTTTATTCCCAGTGTAATAAGAGATTTAGTAGAAAGAAGAAAACGCATTAAAGAAATTCTCAAAAATATGAAGCCCTCTGATAAAAGTTATACTATTCTTAATGCTAGAAGTTATGCTATTAAGACTATTGCAAATGCTATGTATGGTTATTTGGGATTTAGCAATAGTAGGTGGTATAATTTAGATTGTGCTTCAGCTATAACTAATTGGGGAAGATATTATATTCAAAAAGCTATTTCAGAGGCTGAAAAACAAAACTTCAAAGTAATTTATGGAGATACAGATTCTCTTATGATTGCTTTTGATAAACTTTCTAAAAAAGAAGCTATAAAATTTGTAGAACAAATTAATAAGAAAAATCCAGAAGATATAAATCTTGAACTCCAAGGTTTTTATCCAAGAGGAATTTTTGTTTCTAAAAAGATAGAAATAGAAAGAGGAGCAAAGAAAAAATATGCTTTATTAGATTCTAATGGAAACATAATAATTAAAGGAATGGAATACGTAAGAAGAGGATGGTGTGAATTAGCAAAGAAAATTCAAATGGAAGTATTAAAAAAGATTCTAATAGAAAATTCTAAAGAAGGAGCTTTAAAAATAGTTAAAGATGCAATAGAAAAGCTTAGAAAAAATGAGATTACTATAGATGATATAGTCATTTATACTCAAATAACTAGAAATTTAGATGAATATGAATCAGTAGGCCCTCATGTTTCGGCAGCTAAGAAAGCAAGGGAAGAGGGGGTAACTTTTCCACCAGGAAGTATAATACCTTATATAATAGTAAAAGGAGAAGGAAGTATATCTGAAAGAGCTTATTTAGTTGAAATGGCTATAAAAAAGAATATGAAGTATGATCCAGAATATTATATAAATAATCAAATTATACCCTCTATAGAAAAAATCTTTGAAGTTTTAGGCTATTCAAAAGAAGAATTATTAGGAAAAACTCAAACTAATCTTAAAGGTTTTTTCAATTGAGGATGAGATTAATGGATGAAGAAGTAATAAACAAATACAAAAAGGCTGGAGAAATTGCTAAAAAGGTTATAGAGTTTTCAAAACCTTTACTTAAAGAAGGAAATAAACTTTTAGATGTGGCCGAATCCATAGAAAATAGAATTAAAGAATTAGGTGGAGAAATTGCTTTCCCCACTAACATTTCTATAAATTCTATAGCAGCTCATTCAACTCCTAAAATAAATGATCAAACTACTTTTCAAAAAAGGGATTTAGTAAAATTAGATTTAGGTGTCCATATTGATGGATATATTGCAGATACAGCTTATACTCAAGAAATAGAAACTAAAAATTGGAAAGATTTAATATCAGCGTCAGAAGAAGCTTTAAAAGGAGCTATAGATACAACTAAACCAGGGGTACCTCTTTACAAAATAGGAGAAGCTATAGAAGAAATTATTAAACAAAAGGGCTTTAGACCTATAATTAATCTATCAGGTCACCTTTTGGATCAATATGAACTCCATGCTGGTTTAAATATTCCTAATTATAACAATGGTTCACAAACTAAGTTAGAGGAAGGTATAGCTATTGCTATTGAACCTTTTGCAACTAATGGAATTGGTCAAGTCATAGACTCTAAAGAATCAGAAATTTTCAGTTTAATTAATGTTAAACCAGTTAGGATGCCTATTTCAAGAAAAATAATAGACATTGTACAAGAGAGAGGAGAACTTCCTTTTTGCAAAAGGTGGTTATTTAAAAAGGTAGGCACTTTAGGTTTGGAAACAAGCATAAGAGAACTAATGAATAAAGGTATAATTCATAATTATAATGTTCTTAAAGAAGAAAGTAATGGAATGGTTGCCCAAGCAGAACATACTATATTAGTTTTAGACAAACCCATAGTAACTACTCTTTGATTGACTTATCTTTTTTACCCCAATTTTCTTTACTTTTACACATGGGATCTAAACACATAGTAAAAGGTCTCTTACCTTTTCTAACTACTTTAATTATAGAAGTTTTACAAAATTCACATTCTCTTCCTTCATAAGTTATTTTAGCAGATGAAGGTAAAGGAAAGACTTTCTTACAATCTGGATAACCTGAACACCCTGCAAAATATTTTTTAGTCTTAGGAGAATAAGCTATTCTCATTTTACGCCCGCAAACAGGACAAGGACCCAAAAGATTTTGTTTATCTTTAGTTTCAAGCAAAGCTTCTTCTAATTCTCTACCTAAAAGAATTTCATTTTTCTTAAAATCTTCAGATATCTTTTTCAAAACAATTTTAGCTTTATTTACAACTTCTTCTCTCTTAATTTTACCTTCAAAAACTTTTTCAGTTTCTTCTTCAAAATTACGTGTAAGTTCTTCAGAAACTATATCGGGGACATACTTTTCAAGAGCTTCTCCTACTTTCATTCCAATAGCAGTTATTTTTATACTAGTACCTTCGATATAACCTCTATCATAAAGAGTTTGAAGAATAAGAGCCCTTGTAGTTTTAGTACCTAAATTAACACTTTCTAATTCTTTGATTATAGAACCTTGAGAATATCTTTGGGGTGGTTGAGTTTCTTTATCTAATTTTTCTAATTTTTTCACTTGATAAATTTCACCTTTTTTCATTTCAGGAAGTTCTATCTCTTCAAATTTAGCATATTTTCCATAAAAGTCCATCCAATTTTTCTCAATAGTGCGACTTCCTGTTACTTTAAACTTTTCTCCATTAATATCAAAAATTATAGTATTAGTTTCTCTAATAGCAGGTTCACCAAAAGTAGCCATAAATCTTCTTACTATTAAATCATAAAGGTTAAGTTCATCTTTGCTTAAATTTTCTACATTTGGAATTTCAGTTGTAGGATAAATAGCCGGGTGAGCTGAATCTTCCTTTTTACCTTCATTAGGTTTAAGTTCCTTAAAAGAAAGAAGTTTAGATGATAAATTAGCATAAGCTTTAATTTTTCTCAATTGAGTAATAATTTCATGATATCCAATAGTAGGGGGTAACTTTTGACTGCTGGTTCTTGGATAAGAAATACGTCCTGCTGTATATAACTTTTGAGCAATTTCAATAGTTTTCTTAGGAGAATATTTAAAATATCTATATGCTTCTGTCTGTAAACTAGTTAAATCAAAGGGATTAGGTGGGGCTTTCTTTACAGCTTTTTTAGTTAATTCACTAACTATAGCTTCTTTACCTTTACATTTAGCTAAAACTTCTTCCGCTTTATTTTTATCCCAAAATTTTTCTTCTATATGACTTAAAGTAAGTTCTGGATTAGTGTCTAAAATAGCATAAATCTCCCAAAAAGGAGTAGGAACAAACTTAGCAATTTCTCTTTCTCTTTCAATTAAAAAATGAAGCATGGGAGTTTGAACTCTTCCTGCTGATAAAATTTGAAACTTGAAAATTTTTGCAGCATTTTTAAGAGATAAAGTTAAAGCCCTTGATAAGTTTATACCCCAAAGAAAATCCAATTCATGACGAGTAAGACCAGATTCAACTCTATTTATATCGACATTTTCTAACATAGAATTATAAGCTTTTTTGATATCTTCTTTAGTTAAAGTAGAAAAACACATTCTATGTCCTTTATTAGTTTTACATATAAAACGCAAAATATTATAGCCTATGACGCTACCTTCTTCATCAAGATCAGTAGCTATAATGAATTCATCACACTTAGAAGCAACTTCTTTTAAAGCTTCAAAATATCTTTTAGAATATTCTGCATCTTTATCTATTTCATAAGTGGGGAACCAATCATAATCAAAAATAGGATATGTCCAACCTTGCTTTGAAGTATCTTTTAATCCGAAGATATGGCCTACTGCTGGAACTGCATAATGTAACTTTTCATTAACTTCAAATTTATAATAAATAACATTTTGAGAGGACTTAACATTCTCTACTTTTGAAGCTAAAGCAACTGCTATTTTTTTTGCTGCATCGGGTTTTTCACAAATTAACATTACAGCCATTTTAATCTTTCAAATTAAATTCTTTTATAATTTTGTAAATTGCACCTTTAGGAGAGAGTTTACTTTCGAATAAAGTAAGCTTTTCTATTTTAAATTTACCTAAAAAACAATCTTTATACTTTTTAATTTTTTCTCTTAATTCATCATTTAACCCATAAGGCTTAACTCTCCCGAGAGTTAAATGTGGTTCAAATCTATTTTCTTTCTCTAATTTTAATTTAACAAATTCATTTTCAAGATGATTAAAAATTTCTCTTAATTTATCAGCTCCTTCTCCCATACCTATCCATATTACTCTTGGAAAATCTTCTTTAGGAAAACAACCTACATTCTTAATTTCGGCGTCAAATTTATTAAAATGCTGAGAAACTTCCAAAATTATACTTGAAACTTTTTCTATCCTTTCATCGTCAAGATTTCCAAAAAATCTAAGAGTATAATGAAAATTATCTTTAGATACCCAACTAACTTTAGCTTTCGTCAACAAAAACTCTTCCTTTATTTTCTCTATTTTTTCTATTAAATCTTCTGGTATAGTTACTGCTAAAAAACAACGCTTCATAAAAATAAATTAAAAATTAAGGATTAAAAAGGTTGTCTTTTCTTACCAAAAAATATTTTGTAGCCAATAAACAAAAGAACTAAAATTATTACTAAAAGAACAACTTTGCTTAAAATCCCACTTGATTCTTTCTCTTGATTTTCATTAATAATGGTATTATTTAATTCAACAGTTTCATTTATTACTTTAGCTTTCCCGACTATAGCAAAATATGAAAAGCCTGGTGTTTCGGCTACAAACTTATAAGCATCTGCTGTTTCTTCAATTTTACTAGTATTTAATTTTACCCATTGATTATCTACATATCTATAAAGATTAATTTCTGAAACATTTATATTATGTTCATTAATCCATTCTTTTGAAACTCTAAAGCTTATCTTAGCATAATCAATTTTATCTTCTTCTATATTAGAAGAAATACTAAAATATTCTAAAACTGAGCCATTTAATTCAGGTGTATCTGATGGTTTAGAACTTAAAGTTTCTATTTTAATACGTGCATTTTCTATTTTAGAATTGGGTCTTAATTCAATATTATAAACTTTCATATTAGAAACCGACATAAAAACAACCATATCATTATCGATAGAATTCCAAACTTTCTCATTTTCCTCTTCCCCGAAAACATTAATTTTATCTAAATACTCTTCTTTTGAATTTCCTGCTTTATCTTCTAAAATAACATAAAAATTAACACTACCTAATTTTGAAGGCTTATATGTAAATTTATAATCAGAACCTTCTTTTTTCATTTCTTCTATTTTTTCTGTATCAGCTTTTATTTTTATTTTAACACTTGAAATTTCATTTAAATCTGACACATCTAAAATTCTTATTTCAACACTTTCTCCAATTTTAACATTTTTACTACTTAAAACATAAGAGTTAAAAGTTGGAGCACTATAATCTAAACTAAATTGTCTAACTTCTGACCAATCACTACTATAATTTACTTTATCATAAGCTTTAACTCTCCAAAAATAAGTACCTTCATTTAAAGAACTAATTTCAACAACTTCATCTGATGTTTCTCCATGTTTAACAATTTGAGAAAAATTAATATCTTCACTAATCTCCCACAAATACTTTTGTATTCCAGATCCACTATCTTCTGCCCTTTGCCAAGATAATTCAAACTTTTCATTAGCTATTAAAGAATTATTTGCAGGTTTTTTAAGTAAAGGAGCATTAGGAGAAACAGAGTCTATACCTGTATTAAAAGTAGCATAAGAAACATTACCATCTTCGCCATATGAAGTTACCTTCCAAATAACTTGTCCTGCAAAAGTCTCAGGTAAAACATTAGGTAAATCATAATTTATAATTACTTCACAACTTGAACCATTATTAATAGTACCATTAACACATTCAAAAGCTTCACTTTTGTTATTAGAATCTTCATCTATGGTATAACAATCAAAACTGCATCCTTTTAATGACCCATAATTTATAATATATGGACTAAAATCTACTTGTTTAAGAGTGAAATTCAAGAGCTTAGATGAATTTTGAGCATTAATTATTTTAAAAGTTATATTCATATTAGTTACATTTTGCTTACCCCAAAGATTACTCATTAAATTTACAGAAATATCGTGGGATGCAAAAACTGAACTTAAAATTAACCAAATCAAAACACTTAATACAAATATCTTAGATTTCATATTAGAATATGAAAGTTTTAGATTATAAAAAAGTTACTCTAATTTAAAAACAGGTGGTTCTTCCATTTTATTTTTCTTTTTACCTTTACTTTCAATTATAGGCTCAAAGGAAAAAGCTTCTTTAAATGAAAGTTCATATTTATTTTTTCTCGCTTTCAAATATTTAATTATAAAAAATGTAGATATACCTATTATAATTAAACCTGCTAAACCAACAAAAATATACCACTTTTCTTTTGAAAAATCAACTAAACTTTTTATAAAAGACTTTGAAGTTACATTAGTACTTTGATTAACCATCAAAGAATTATTTTGTTGCTCTGAGTTATTTGTAACTATAATGGAATTATCATTTGTTGTATTATTAGTTGAAATTTTTGTAGATTCTTTTACTTTAGAAGCTATAGCAAAATATGAAAAGCCTGGAACTTTAGTTTGATAAGTATAATAATTTCCACTATTATCTATCATATCAGCAGCAAAACTTTGCCATGTTCCGTCATAGTATCTATAAAGATAAACTGAATTTGAATCTGTATTTTCTGAAGTAAACCAAGTTTTAGGAATTCTAAATTCAAAATTAGCACTAGAAAGAAGATTATTTGAAACACTTAAACTAACTTCTATAAATTGGTAAACCTTATTTGGAGGCGTCTTACTTATACTCGAAGGCTCATTAGTTCCCAAAGATTTAACATTTAACATTACTGACTTTATATCTTGTAAAAATGTAAAAGTTACCTTAGTTAAAGCAATTTTTTCACTTGAAACAGACATAGTTGTCTTTTGTCCAGCGGGGATATTTAACCAAACATGAGATATTTCGGTTACATCTGTATTTTGTGTATTACCCGAAGGATTTTTATTATCACTTTCATTTTTATCAGTATTTGAGGTAGTATTTCCTTCGGTAGTAAAATCAAAAGTGCCATTAGTTACACAATGACCATTTATATCGCAAGATGTAATATTATAATAATACTCAGTTCCTGATTTAAGATCACTTATTGAAAGACTATGACTTTTTTCCCAATCTGATTTACTAACATTTTTACTAAGACTTGAACTTGAAGTACCATATAAAATAGTTGAATTAGTATATTCGTTTGTTGACCAAGATATAGTAGCTGATGTTATATCAACATTTTCATCTATAGAATTTATAGTAGGCATAAGAGTATCATTATATGTAAATATTACATAAGTCGAATTAGAATTGTTATAACCATCTTTACAATAGAAAGAAATATTATAAACTCCATTAAGCAAAGGACCTATATTCCAAGAATAAGTTGAACTTCCATTTGTACTTTTAGTTTCATTTTTGGTAGTATTTCCAGAAAGGGAATAATTACAATAAATAGTATCAGCTGAAGTCGTCAAATTAGCTATTAAAAAGATAGTATCATTATTATATGATTGATTAAGAGGTGAATTTACTATAATAGATGGGGCAATAGAATCATTGCTTAAAACTATAGCTGAAAAATGGGGCACAAAAACATCTGTGTAATTTATTGTTTCATTGAAACAAGCATTACCACTATATCCACCATTACAAGAATTAATTTTTGTACAAGAAGTATTATTAATTATTTCACCTTGACAATAGAAAATTCCATTAAAAGATTCAGTTGTACTATTTCCTTTAAATCTTACTAAACCAATATAATTATTATTCAAAAAGTTTGTAACATTTCTTACAAATACCATTTTTACTACTTTAGAACCCATATATGTTATAGCATTAGAAACATTAAGGTCATCATTAGTTATACTTAAAAATTTACCCCAATTAGCTCCTAATCCATTAAAATTCATTATAGTTAAATTCCAATCAGTATTGTTGTAAATAGTCAAATTAATACTTTGATTTACATTAAAAGTTTCATTTTGACTTTGATCTGACCCATTTGCAGATATACTTAAATTATAATTAAGAGAAGAACTTATTTTATTAGTCCAATTAGTCATATTCATAGGAAAATTAACATAAAATTTAACTGAAGTACAATTTAAATTATTAAAATCATCTTCAGCACAAACAGTTAAGTTATATGTCCCTGGATAGTCTAATAGTACACTTTGATTACCTGAAAGATCACCACTTCCTAAACTATTATAATAATAAACACGCTTTACTCCAATATTATCACTTACAGTATAATTAATCCAAACAGAATTTCCATTAATAGTTTCATTATTTAACGGAGAAAGTAAAGTAAGATTAGGAGCCATTTTATCTACATTAAAATATATGGTAGTTGAATTAGTATATCCAAATCTATCTTTAAAATAAATAGTTAAATTTTGATTCATTCCCGGGTTAACAGGAATACTAACCTGATTAGATACTAATTGACTTTCACCTACTTTTGTTCCATTAAGATAATACTCTATCTTGTTAAAAGTTAAATCAATAACACTCCAATTAAGAAGAATTGTATTATTGCTTGTATTAGTATTATTAATAGGAGAATAAATCACAAAAATTGGAGGTGATGTATCTCTTATAATAGTCCTATTAGTTAAATTAAAACCAGTTTTTCCATTCTCATTAGTACAATAAATATTCCAGACAAAGACACCATCATTATTAACATTTAATGTTAAATTATTTATGGTAACATTATCATATTTATAATTAACAATTGCAGAAAGGTTACTTCCACTTTCAGAAAAGCTACCAGTAACATTAGTATATAAAGCACATTTGGATAAATTGTAAAGAGCATCTTTAACTTGATATGTAAAATTAATATTGCTATTATTAGTCTCATAGATATTATTCGGACTGATTAAATAAACTTCTGGAGACATATAAGCTTCATATGGCCAAGTAGATAAAACAGCTGATATATTTTTATCAACTTTTATATCTAAAATATAAAAACCAGGAGCTTTATCTTTACCAACAACTTGATGAGCTGTATCATTAGGATTACCTGTATCATCTATTATATTTCCACTTAAATCTTTAAGAGTAACATTAGCCCGAGTATGTTCTGAATAACCTTCATCCCAATACAAAATAGCTTTTATATCACTAGTCGAGGTAGCATTAATAAAGAATCTATTATTTCCTATGGTAAGATTAAATAAATTAACTGATAAATTATTATAACCATTTAATATTAAATTACCAGCTCCATATTTATTAGAAATATTATAATCATCTTCTATTAATTTCAATTTATTTTTATCAGCTAAAGTCATTAAAGCAGCCTTTAATTGAATTCCACTCATATTTGTATATTTATTTTTAAGCAGGGCAGCAGCTCCCGCAACAATTGCTGATGCAGAACTACTTGAATCTATTTTAGTAAAATTATCATTAAAATAAATAGAAGTAACATTATATCCTATTGCTACTATATCTGGTTTAGTTACATTAGTAAAATTAGCTGGACCTTTACTGCTATTTAGAATTAAATCATTTGTTTTATATGTATAACCGACAGTGAAAGCTGATTTAGAGCAACCTGGAAAAGCTATACTTTGATAAACAAATTTATCATTAGAACTATTATAACCATCATCTCCAGCTGGAACAACTACTAAAGCACCTAAATTAATAGCATTTTCTATTGCTTGAGTTATGCCATTATTACAATTGCTATAACTTGCTTGTAAAGCTAAAAGAATTATACTTGTATTTTTACTTAAACACCAATTTATAGCATTTACCACTTCACTCGAATTTACCCCCCTACTTGAAGTTAATATCTTACCGGAATATATTTTAGCTCCCGGAGCTATTCCTTTATAAGTTGTATGATTACTCTTAATTATCCCTGCTAAATATGTACCTTCTCCATAATCATCAAAAGGATTATCCGTATTGTAAAAAGACCTCTCTAATCCTGAGTTAACAGGATCTCCTAAATAACCATTACAATAATTACCACTTTTAAAAAAGGTAGATATATTGGTAACATTTGAACCCCAGAAAATAACAGGAGCACTCTCAGGATTAGTACTATTTCTGATTAAATGTATTTTTAAAACACCAGGAAAATGACTATTATTACTGACATTTACAGCTATAGTATGATTAATAATAGGACCATTAATATAATTAGATATTTTATCGGAAGTGTTTCCAGCTTCAGTATTATCATTATAATAAACTGTTATATTATATAATTCATTACCGTCCCAACCTAAACCAACCTCAAGCCAATCAAGAGATGCATTAGAAACATTAAGATAAAAATCATATTCTGATGCTCCACTTTTTGAAAAGTCATAAACATGATAAGTATCTATACACCAATCTCCATTTGTGAAATCTTTTGCTTCTGTGACATTAATATACGAATTATTTAAATCAACACCACTACTAAGAATACATACATTTACATCTGTACCATTTATTCCTTCATTATGTAAAGCTTCTGCTCCAATAGATGTATTAACTTCATTCATTAAAATACCTATTTTTTCACCTGAACTTAAAGTAGAATACCCTCTATTAAAAGCTTCGACAGAATTAAATCCAAATAAAACTATTAAAATTGAAATTAATAACAAATTGAGAGATTTCCAATTCAATTTACCACTAATCCTTAAATTTAAACTAAGCTTAATAAAAACCACCAAAATTTAAATTTTTAACCTTTTTACTTTTTTCCCACAAAAAATACTAAAAATTAGTAATACCACAGCAGAAAGTCATAAAGGAAGCCAAGGGTAAGCACACTCTTTAATTTGTTCATTTATTGCAAGATAGAAGCTTCTTTCCAAATTTCTAATATTTAAAAATACATTTTTCTAAGAAGTATGAAATTTAGAACGTCTGAGATATAAAATCAAAACTAAAATAAAAATTATTACAGAACCTATAATTAAAAAGTATACTTTGGATATATTATTTTCTTCTATTTTCTCTACCTTCTCTTCAATCGGTACCTTCTCCTCAATTAACGGCTTCTCTTCTATAGTTATATTTTCACTTCTCTTATTTTCTTCTTTAAGTTTTACTAAAAATAATTCTATGCTTCCAGAAGATAAATTTCTCAAAGTAATATTTAAATCAAAAGAACCTTTTTTATCCAAATCAAAAGTCTTAGTTTCATTTAGGAAAAGATTAACTTCAGAACCATTAATTTTTAAAGTAGTATAATTTTTTCCAATTGAAATTACTTTTATAGTATAATTAACACCTTCAAAATTAAATATTAATTCATCTCCTACTTTCAAAGTCTTAATTAAAGATTCTTCTAATATCTCATAATAACTATTACTTGTTGGAACTAATCCTCCTCCATTAGAATTCACATTAGAATTGGATGTATCTTTACTTCCAGATTGACAAGATGAAGCACAAACACCGTTACAACATATATTTGATGAACATTCTGAATTACTTGAACAAGTTTGACCATTAGCAAATTTTCCTCCTATAGAATAAATACTGAAATGAGTTGTATTTCCCCATACATAATTATTAGTTGTATCTACTCCACCAGGTACTAATTCCCACTTACTTGAAGTACTGTTGAAATAATATAATCTTAAAGAGCTTTCATCTAAATAAGAAGGAACTTCACTATCATTATAATATAATTTTATGACTGCCCAAGAAAGATTAGAGACATTTGAATTAATATCTATAACTTTTGGTATACTTCTATTCAAAGAATTATAACCCACTGAACTTAAACTAACATTAAATTGAGCCGTAACATTATCTTCTACAAATAAATCAAGAACTAAAAGGGTATAATTTGTTGAAAAATCAGTGTAATTAAAAATTAAAGTTTTATTTTCATTAGCATTAATTTCTTCTACTTTTATATTTAAAGTTGTAAAATAAGAAAAACTAGAATTATTTTCATTACCAACTTTATCTTTACAATTAAAATTAAAATTATATTTAGCACTTGAATTCAAATTTGTAAGATTAACTATAGCTTCATTTCCAGAAATATTAGCATCTATTTCTTTATCTAAATAATTAAAAGAACAATTACTTAAAGTATCATTCCAAAAGCTTTTTATAATTACAGAATTTTCAGTTAAGTTTTCGATAGAGTAATTATAAAATTTAGGAGGAGTTAAATCAACATTTATAATTAATTCAGATTCATTTATGTTTCCAGCTCTATCTATAACTTTTACTTTAATAATATGTAATCCTTCCGAAAGATTTAAAGAATAATTAATTTGCCCATCATAACTTGATATATAATCAGTTTGATTAATTAAATTATTATTATCAAAACAAAGAACTTTACTTAAATTTAAGCTTTCATTTACATAAATTGTTAAATTAACTATCTTCGAAAAATTACTCATGTTAGGAGTGATAAATTCGAGTTTGGGAAGTATCAAATCTATATAAAAAGTCATATTATCAGAAGAGCCATTATTTCCAAAATTATCTGAACATGTTATATACTCAGTAAAATTACCTTCGGAAATTGTATGATTATAAAATAAAGTATTATTTCCTTTGATAGCTGAAGTGCTATTTACTAAATTATTATTAATATAAAGCCAACATTGATTAACTTCATGTATATCACTTACATTAAATTCACGTAAAATGTCTGTATGATTATAATATGTATTATTTAAATCATAATAAGTTACATTAGGCCCTTCATTGTCTACAATAATACTAAAATTAAGAAGATTATTTTGATAATATCCATAATCTTCAACCCAAATAGTTATATTATAATTACCTGAAGATGCTGAAAGATTAACTGAACAATTAACTATATCTCCTAATAAAGTAGTATTATTACATATTAAATTACCATAAACACCAGAAGAATTTCTTATATATTCATAAGAACTTCCAGAAAAATTAAGATTAATTTTATTTATTCTAGTTCCAGTGCCATTTGCAGTGAAATTAAAAACAAAGGGAGAACTATAATTACTTCCAGTAATTATTTGAACGGATTCATTTTTATTATCATAAATGTAAATAGTACCTCTATTTCCAAGATCATACCATTGATTAATAACAAATGAAACATTACTTAAAGCAAAATCATAATCCGAAAAATAATCACCTATACTCCATGTTGAATTTATACTTTGATTATTACTTCCTTTATTATGATAAACATAAGCCTTTTCAGAAAAAGGCAAATCAAACAATTGAATAGAACTATTCACATTTAAATCAGTGAAATTTTCAAGAGAAATATTTTCTATATCAAAAGAATTAGGTCTCATTATATATATTTTGAGATAATCATTCAAAGATAATAATTTTTCAAAACCAGAAAAAGATATATTAACATTTGAAAAATTTATAATCCCAACTTTCTTAAAATTAGACCAATTATAATTTTGACAAGAACCATTATAATAATAATTTAAAGTCAAATTAAATGAACTAAAATTTTTGATTTCACTTAAATTATTGCTTGTAAAATTAATACAAGCATCACTTGATAAAGGACTACTTATATTATAAAGAACAATCGTAACAAAAGGTAAAGAATTATTCCAAAGCTTTACACCATTACCCACATTATCTTGAGTAAGTATAGTAATATTAACTTTCTTAAATTGTGGTGTTTGATTAATTAAAATAGTTGCTTCATATAAATTTGAAGAAGAATTATAAGAAAGATTAACTAAATCTGATGATGAATTAACTTCACTAATATTAGCTTTAACCCAAGCTACTGCATAATTATCAGTAGCATTAACTAAAAGAGTAATTTCATCACCCTTCGTCACAAAATAATCATCATCTTTAAGAATTATAGAATGGATAGTAACATTCTCTATGTCATTCGTAGCTACAAATATTTTTTTACTATTATAAACATTAACTCCTTCTATACTAATATTATAACATCCCTCTACCGAACTTAATCCTGCTTGTAATGTTGTATCATTTCCATTAGATACAGAAAAACTATAAGTATTATTTGAGATAGTCAAATTAATTTTATTATGTGCTTCATTTTGACCCTCTTCCCAATAAGTAGTAATTAAAAATTCATCTTTTGCACACAAGCTAAAATTAATTGCTGAATTATTTGTAATATTATAAGAATTTATAGTAATATTTTCAACTGATTTTAAAGCATCAATCCTTCCCCAACCATAAGTATTATTATGAGATGAAAAACCAACTTTAGATTGATTAGCTGAACCTATAATAGCAGCTTTAACCATTTGAGGTGTCCAATTCGGATATTTTTGAAGAATTAAAGCTGCTAAACCTGAAGCATGGGGAGTAGACATTGATGTCCCACTGAGATATGCCCATAAATTAGTAGGCATAGTAGAAAATATCAATCTTCCTGGAGCAACTACATCTGGTTTAGTATATTCTAAAAGAGCCTGTACAGGACCTCTACTAGAAAATCCTGATATTTCATCATTTGAGCCAACAGAACCAACAGATAAAGCATTTCTCACACAGCCAGGAGAACAGATAGAATAAGAACTTCCATCATTATTATAAACCCTACAATCATCAATTCCGCTAGGACCACTATTACCAACAGCTATAACAGGTAAAATACCTGAAGATGTCAAATTACTTATTGCTAAATCAAAAGTAGAATTACAATTAAAACCAGCTTTACCTCCTAAACTCATACTAATTATGTTAACCTTTTGATTAATACACCAATCAATTGCATTTAAAATATTAATGTCGTCTGCATAGCCATACATATCGAATACTTTTGCTATGTAAATATCAACTCCTGGAGCTACACCTCTATAAGTAGTATTATTGCTAACAATTATCCCAGCTACATGAGTTCCATGAAACATATCGTCATCTGCACCAAAATTTAAAAAAGCTCTTGGATCCTTACCAATAGGACTATATGCACCTTTACCAACACATCTTTCAGATTCATTAAAATATGTTATTATATTAGTAACATTACTTCCCCAAAAGATAAGAGGCCAATCATCTTTATAGGTCATATTTGTTTCATTTAATTCTAAAATATATCTCCCTGTTGTACCATTAATAGTCACATTCAAAATACTCCAATAAGAACCGTTATCTTCAATTAAGTTAGTTCCGTATGTTTCATTAGCTAAAGTTCCATTAGGATAATAAACTCTTAAGTCATATCTATGACCATCATAGCCATTATAATTAGAAACTACACCTATTTCAAGCCAATCAAGAGATGCATTAGAAACATTAAGATAATGCTTAAATGTTCTTGACACCCCTGTTTCAGATTCATAATAATTATCATAATACTCTAAACACCAACTACCTCCTGTAAAATCAGCTGAAGCAACTGGTTGTTTTAAATTTTCATGAAAAAAATCTATTCCTGTATCGATTATACAAACTTTAACTCCGCTACCATTATATCCTAAATTATGAACTAAATTTGCTTTTATTTGAGGAACACTTTCATCAAGTAAAATGTAGTATCTCTTCAAAGGCTCATATAACTTTATAGGCAATTTTAACAATTCTTTTTCATTTGAAACTGAGACAACCCCATACTTTTCATTGGAAGAAATAATTTCGCCAGATTTCAAAGAAAGAGAAGAAAAAGACATTTTCTTAGATGTATCCCAAACAACTAAATATTTAGTGTGTGTTCCATTAAACAAATAATCATCATTTACATTCTCCACTTTAGCAAATTTATTCATTTTATCTAAAGCTGAAACTGAAGTAAAGATAAAAAGAAAAATTAAAATTAAGCTAATTAAACGATAATTCATAAAAAATAAAACTAATAAAAATTTAAAAGTTTATTCTTTAAGCTTTAAGTAAATTAAGTAAGCAATTATTCCTAACAAAGCTACTGATGAAATTACAATTATCCATGTTAAATATGGTACTTTACCTGTTTTTTCACTTACTTCTGTAATTCCTTGTGTAGTAGTTTCTTGTGTAGTTGTTGGTGTGCCTTTCTCAGATGGTAATTCTGCTTGTTGAGAAGGTTTAACTTCTTCAGTTACACCTAAAAGACTTATTTTAATCTTTGCATTTCCTAAATTTGCTGATTCAACATAAATAGATATATCATTTTTACCATCATTGTTTAAATCAATTTCTTTAGTTTCTCCTTTCGATATAGTTACATAAACAGAATTAAATCTAACTAAGAAAGTTGCTTTATCTAAAATTGCTGATGTCAATTTGATCTGGTAGCTTTCATTTCCAATCTTAATCGAAACTATATCGTTTACATGTATAGTTTCATAGAATGTATTTCCTGTCATATTATATGTTTTCCATGAAATAGTGGTTGTTGTGCTTGTACTTGGTGATGTAGGTTCTTTAGATTCATTACTAACAACTTCTCCTCCTATAGAATAAATACTGAAATGAGTTGTATTTCCCCATACATAATTATTAGTTGTATCTACTCCACCAGGTACTAATTCCCACTTACTTGAAGTATTGTTGAAATAATATAATTTTAAGTAATTTTCATTAAGACCAAGCTTTGATATTTCTGATTCATTATAATAAATCTTTATTATAGCCCATCCTAAAGTTGATGAATTAAGTTCTTTTGATTCTATTTGTGCAAATATGTATGTATCCTTCACATTAGAAACACTATTACTAATGTTAGTATTTACTGGATTAGTATTAAGTTTATTAACACTAATGTCAGCACTAACATTAGAAGTTGTTGAAACATTTAATTCAACAAACTTCGTACTACTTCCATTTTCAGTAAAGTTAAATTCAACCTTATTTGGTGTAGATTCATTGAAATCTACTGATACTAACTTAACTGTTGTAAAACTATAATTATTTGACACTCCACTTAAATTATATTCATTTGTACAATTTATTCTATAATAGTACAATGTTCCATTATCAAGATCTGTCAAAGCAATTCCGTGAGTCTTACTATATGTATCATTAGCACTCTTATTTCCCAAACTTGTTGTTTTACCGTATTCTATGAAACATGTTGAGTTATCATCTGTATTAAAGGTTATGATAGCTGCTTCATAAGAAAGATTTACTAAAGTTACATTAGAGATTATTGGAGCTGATGTATCTACATAAATCGTTACTGATTTAGAGTTATTATTACCAGGATAATTTCCTCCACCAAAATCATAACCTACGACATTAATATTATTAGCACCTTCACTTAGATTATTAAGAGTTATATTACAATACCATTCTTCAGATCCTAATGAAACATTGTAACATCTATCCTTACTATTGGTATAATTAAAAGCAAGAGTTCCATTTAAGTAAACAAGCATGTTACTCATTTCTGTTCCTGTTCCATTAAAGGATATATTTAAATTAATACTCTTAGATGAAAGCTTAGCACCATTGGATGGATAATCTATTGAAACTATAGGAGATATATTATCAAATATTTGATAGCCTGAAAATCCATTTACTGTAAAGGTTAAGTTTCCTGCTATTCTTCCTCCCCAAAAGTTATCATTTATTGCATTCCATTCTTCAATAGTTATTGGAAGATTTCCTCCAACATGTGTAACATTTGGTTGAGATACGAAAGGTAAATGTAAAAATTTAATTGTTGCACTTGCATTAAGAGCTTCAAAAAGGCTTGTATTCACATATATACTTGAAGCATCAAATGTTCTAGGTAAAGTTATATTTATTTTTATTGCATCGGGTAATCTAGACAATTTCTCCATAGTTTCAAAGTCATTAAAGTTTAACCCTGTGAAATTCATTATCATCATCGTTTCGAAGTCTGATGGTAATGTTACACTGTAATTTAAACCTAAAGCTTCATTTAAACATGAAAGATTTATTCTCATTCCTAACTTAAGATTAATGTTAGAGAAATTATACTCTGTATTAAAGTTAGTTGTTTGATTTTCATCAAATAATAAACAAAGTTCAATCTTATTATAATCTATACCTTCTGTACAATTATTAGCTTCCCAGTCACATCCTCTTCTTTCTTCAATAATTTCGTGAAGCTCATCAGGAGAAGTTGGACCAACAAAGCCTACATCATAAAAAACAATAGGTACTGATACTGATGTACACTCTGGATCATTTGTAGTACATTCTGTTCCAGGTGTTGCAGATGTATTATATAATGCTAAAGTATTACCAAAGGTATCATTTGCTACTATAGTAAATAAAGGTGTATTATTATGTAATTCTTTATAATTTTGTATGTCACTTAAACTAAAATTACCTATGGTACAATTCCAAACATAATATCCTTCACCATCTGGTACCATCTCATTTAATTCATTATCATCACAAGTTCCGTTTTCACTAAGAAGAGATGTGAAATCTCTTATTAAAGAAGTGTTGATATATACTTTATCTATACCTCCATTATCAGTCAAATTAATCTTAAATTTGACAAGAGTCTCATTAGGCGAGAAAAATATATCTTGTCCATCATATATACTTAAAGGATCTATTAAAGTGATATTTGTCCCATTACTATCCTTAGTATTCCACCAATTATAATCTAACTTAGGTCTTTCAAAATCAAAATAAATAGTATAATTAACTTCATCATAATATGAGTCATTAGCTATAATATATGCCTTTGCTGTAATATTAAATGGTGAATTATGATTATTTAGTTCAGTCTTATTAACCCAACATTGAGCAACAAAGGTACCTGTACTTTCATTATAAGTCATTTGTATTGGATCATCTGCATTTTCACATATTCCATTGTGAGTTAAATTAACACTTGCACTAGATGAATTAGTAATATTTACTGTGAAATTTATTTCATAAGGTTCTCCTAAAGAATTCCCTATCCCAATTTTAGATTCATTTTCATTGTTACCTAAAAAGCTATTAATTTCTATGTGTGGTATCAATAACAAAGCATAAACTCCTTCAGAAACATTCAAAGTTGCATATGCCCAGTCATTATCTTTGTCTAATAATGAATTATTTCCAGCATAAATCCAATCGCTTCCATTATATAAGAACCATTGCATATTGTCTTCAGAATAACCTCCATCAGCAGAAAAATTATAAGTCGCATTAATAGTCATAATTGCATCAGGTGTTGAATTAGTAGCATTAATCCAAACACTCACATTTCTATAAGTATCTTTATCAGCTGGAATATCTAAAACATCATATAAAATAAATCCTGTTCCGTTAGCTGTAAATTTCGTGCTGTTAATTACAATGTTCTTAATAGTCCCATTTACAACAGCAATAAAACTACTTGCTGCTTTTGTTATATTTTCAGAAGCATATAACATCTGATTGTCAGAAATTGTTATATTAATACCAGTGTCAGATATGTTTATGTTTTTTCCCTGAATGCTATCATTAATGGTTAGATTATAGTGATAATTTCCTGTCTTCACTCTATTTCTCATTATAGTTATATTATCATCCAATGTTGGTTTATTGGTTATTCTTTTCGTGGAAAATGCATTATTAAATCCAATATACATTAAATAATTTCCTTCTATATTTTTATGGTTTTTAGAAATGAAAATTCCATCAAACCACCCTGATACTTTACTTTCGTTGAAGGTTGAATTAATAAATTCTATATAAGGATAATAGTTAAGGTTAATAGTTCCCAATCCATCAGTCCCATTGTATATAGTTAGATTTTTATAAATAATTGGATAATTTTCTCTCGAATAATCTAATAGTAATTGCCCACTACAATTTATGAAAATATTTTCTAAATTAATAGGTGCCCACCATGTCTGATGATAGAAGATATTACCTGAACATTTGATTATTGATAAATTAATCCAATCAATATATCCATAAGCTCCACTATAAGCTTTTTGTCTAATTTCTCCATTTCTAACATAGAATAAACTATCCTGTGATACTTGCTCTAATTTCCAATAGTTAGTTGGAGTTTCTGAAACAGATTTTAGGATTACTTTATCTGTTGTGTTTCCTAATAGATGTAATTTTGAAGAATGATTAAGATATAATTGAGCATAGCTTACATCTTTAAAACTGATATTACTTCCTGCTGAAATATTTAATTGTGAATAATTTAATAATAAGATATAATCTACTTGGAGGTTATATCCACTTTCTATTTTCAAAGCTGAATCATTACCTAATGTGATATTTCCAGCTTCCGCATTATTTCTTATAGTCATTGTGTGATTAATAATATTGACTATATCCTCCCCTGATGGAGAAGCCCCACAATCCCAAATAGAACTATTATCCCAATACCCGCTATCTGTGGAATTACAAACAGCACCGAAGCTTATTCCAAAACTCACAAGAATGACTAACATACTTAAAAAATACTTAATTGACATTTTAAAACACCCTTTCACTTAAATAATAGTTCAAGTAATATTTAAAAATATTACTATTTAAAATGATAGCTAATATTTCTGTTTCTTTATTAATTCTCCTCACTTTTGAAAAAAATTCTGAAAAACAAAAAAATAAAAATATCAACTTTCATAAAAAAAGGTATGATAGATATAAAACTTATAAGAGAAAATCCTGAAATTGTAAAAGAATCCCAAAGAAAAAGAAAACTCGATGATAAAATAGTAGATGAAATAAGAGAATTAGATGAAAAATGGAGAAATTCTCTTATTGAAACAGATCAATTAAAACATCAAAAAAATGTTGTAACTAAAGAAATTGCAGAGATAAAGAAAAAGAAAGGAGATGTTAAAGACCTCATTAAAAAGATGGATGAACTTAATAAAAAATTAGAAGAACTTGATATTCAAGCTAAATATTTCTTAGAAAAAAGAGATGCTCTTTTAATGAAGCTTGGAAATATTCTTCACGAAGATGTACCTGAAGGAAAAGATGAAAATGAAAATGTTGAAATAAAAAGATGGGGAACACCAAGAAAATTTGATTTTCCTATTAAATCTCAAGATGAAATTATTAAAGACCTTGATTTAGCTGATATTGAAAGAGGAGCTAAAATATCAGGAGCAAGATTTTGGTTCTTGAAAAATGATTTAGTAAAGTTAGATTTAGCTTTGCAAAGATTTGCTTTAGATCTTTTAATTGAAAAAGGATATACTCCTCTTCATCCCCCTCTTATGATTAAATATAAAGCTATGGCTGGAACTTCAAGTATGGACAAATTTAAAGACCAGATTTACAAAATTGAAAAAGAAGACCTTTATCTTATTCCATCTTCAGAACAAGCTATGATTTCTTCAAGGATGGATGAAGTTATAGATGCTAAAGAATTACCTATAAAATATGTTGGTGTAAGCTCTTGTTTTAGAATAGAGGCAGGAACACATGGAAAAGATGAAAAAGGAATTTTTAGAGGACATCAATTTAATAAAGTGGAACAAAATATCATATGCAAACCAGAAGATTCATATAAGTACCATGAGGAATTGTTAAGTAATTTGGAAGAAATTTTTCAAAAGTTAAATATTCCTTACAGAATTTCTTTAATTTGTAGTGGAGATATAGGTATTAAAGATGCTAAACAATATGATTTGGAAGGTTGGTTCCCAGGACAAAGCAAATATAGAGAATTAGGTTCATGTAGTAATGTAACTGAATGGCAATCAAGAAGATTAAACATGAGATATGAAGAAAAAACAGGCGGAGAAAGAAGATATGTTCATACTTTAAATGCAACAGCTATAGCTACTGGAAGAGCTATGGCTTGTATTTTGGAGAATTATCAACAAAAAGATGGAAGTGTCAAAATACCTGATATTTTAGTGCCTTATATGAATGGACAAACTGAAATAAGGAAAAAATTATGAAAAAGGGATTAGATACAGAAATATTTGTTTTTATTCTAGCAATCATAATTTTAGCTTTAATTATTCTTTTTTATCTTTTATTAAGTAAAGGTGGACAAAGCTTAATAGGTAATTTAGATAATCTTTCTAAAATTCCTGGATAAATCTTTCCACAATATATAAATATAAAAAGAACTCAAAGTTTAAAGTTAATATGAAAAAGTATGTTTTAGATACAAGTGCTGTAATAGATGGCGTAGTTTCGCAAATGATCAAGAAAGGAGAAATAACCGAAGGCATTATTCTTATTCATAGGGCTGTTTTAGCAGAATTAGAATATCAAGCTAATTATGGAAGAGAAGTTGGTTTTCTCGGTTTAGATGAACTAAAGAAATTAAGAAAAATTACAGAAGAAAATAATAAAATAAAATTAGAATATATAGGAGAAAGACCAAGGGAATTTGAAATAAAATATGCTAAATCCGGAGAAATTGATGCTATGATAAGAGAAACTGCTCTAAAAGAAGGAGCAGTTTTTATAACTCTTGATAAAGTTGACGCAGAAGCAGCAAAAGCGTATGGTATTAAAGAAGTCATTCTCATAGAACATCCTGAAGTTGAAAAAAAAGTTCTAAAAATAGAAAATTTCTTTGATGAAAAAACTCTTTCTATCCATTTAAAAGAGGGTGTACCTCCTTATGCTAAAAAGGGTTACCCCGGTAAATGGGAATTTGTTAAAATTAATGAACAAATTTTAACCAAAGAAGAAATACAAGAGATAGCGAAAGAAATTATAGAGGAAGCTAAATCTACCCCTAAATACTTCATAGAAAGTGAAAAAAAATATTCTACTATAATTCAGCTTGGAGATTATAGAATTATAATATTAAAAACTCCTCTTTCTGATGGATGGGAAATAACTGCTGTTAGACCTATTAAAAAAATGTCTCTTGAAGAGTATAATTTAAATCCCAAACTTATTAAAAGATTTGAAGAAAGAGCAGAAGGAATTATTATATCTGGACCTCCAGGTATGGGAAAATCTACCTTCGCCCAAGCTCTTGGAGAATTCTATTATAAAAAAGGAAAAATCATAAAAACTATTGAATCACCAAGAGATCTTAAATTACCTGATGAAATAACTCAAATCTCCAATTCTATAGCTACTAATCATGATGAAATTAGAGATATTCTTTTACTAACAAGACCAGATTATTCTATTTATGATGAAATGAGAAATAATTCTGATTTTTACACCTTTTCTGATTTAAGATTAGCTGGAGTTGGAATGATAGGTGTAATACATGCTTCATCGCCTATTGATGCTATTCAAAGATTTATAGGAAGAGTTGAATTAGGAATGCTTCCATCTATTATAGATACTGTCTTATTTATAGAAAATGGAAAGGTAGCTAAGGTATACGAACTAAAAATGAGTGTTAAAGTTCCAAGAGGTATGACAGAAAAAGATCTTGCAAGACCTGTAATAGAAGTAAAAGATTTCTTCACAGAAAAAGAAGAGTATGAAATGTATTCTTTTGGAGATCACACTATTGTAATTCCTATACAAAATCAAGAAAAAAGTTATATAGACATAATTAAAAAAGAAATTAGATTAGAAAATATAAATATTAAAGTTAATCATGGAAGAATTGAAATTCATGTTCCTAAAAAGGAAATTAAAAAGATAATAGGCAAAGGTGGAAAACGCATAAAGAAACTTGAAAAAAGAATAGGAATACCTATTGATATAATAGAAGCTTAATTTTATATTTTAAAGATATTTCTTAAAAATTGATGATAATTCTTATAACAGGGGTACCAGGCACAGGTAAAACTTCTATAGCTAAAGAATTAGTAAAATTACTTAAAGGTAAAGAATTAGATCTTTTAGAATTAAGTAAAAAATACAAAAATATCACAGGTTATGATGAAGAAAAAAATTCTTTCATTGTAAATGAATATCGCATAAGTGCTATGATACAAAAGGAAGTAAAAAATTCAAAAGATATTTTCATAATAGCTTCTCATCTTTCTCATTTTGTTAAACCTTCTTTAACAAAATTATGTGTAGTTTTAAGATGTAATCCTAATGAACTAAGGAAAAGATTGAAAAAAAGAGGGTATGATAAAAACAAAATTGATGAAAATGTTATGTGCGAATATTTGGATACTTGTTTAATTGAAGCTTTAGATGTAGGCCATAAAAGACATCTTCATGAAATAGATACTACTAACAAAAATCCCAAAAATGTAGCTAAAGAAATAGTAGATATTTTAAATAGAAAAAAAGAAAAAAGTTATGGTAAAATAAAATGGTTAGAAGATAAAATATGATTTTAAAATTAATTTTAATTCCAATTTTAGGTTTTCTTTTAGGTTTTATAGCAGGTTTTATTCCAGGACTTCATTATAATATGTTAGGAAGTTTTTTATTAAAATTTGTAGATCCTATCATTCTTCCTTTTCTTTTTATTATAATGTTAATTTCATCTCAATTCTTTGAAATTTTAAAAGCTGTTTTTCTTTTAATTCCTAATGAAGGAACTTCTTTAGCTATGCATCCTTTGTATAAAATGATTCAAAAAGGTCATTGTTTGATAGCCATAAAATATTATTCTATGGGACTAATAAGCAGTTTATTTTCTTCAATTTTAATTCTTCCTTTGTTGATAAATTTTATACCTAAAATTTATTTAATTCTTAAGCCTTATCTTCCATATCTTCTTATAATAACAGTAATTATAATAATCTCAAGAGATAAATGGATTAAAGCTTTAAGCATATTTTTAATTTCTGGTATAATAGGGTACTTTGCCTTTCAAATTTTAAATCAACCTCTTTTAATTTTATTAACAGGGTTCTTTGGAATGCCTCTTCTTTTAACTCAAAGTCCAAATTTTCCCAAGCAAATGCTTATTGATAATATAAGAATTGAAAATAAGAGCTTAATTAAAGGAATTATAACATCTTTATTTTCTTCTTTTCTCCTACTTTTTATTCCAACTTTAGGACATTCTCAATCATCTTTTTTCTCAAGAGCTTTTTTAAGAAAGGATGAAGAATTTTTAATTAGTTTAGGTGCTCTCACAGGCTTTGATGTTATGTTCTCTTTAACTTTTCTTCTTACTAATCAAAAAGCAAGAATAGGTCTTCTCGAAATGATGAAGCAAATTATAAAATTAGACCTAAAATTATATTTACTTTTAGTTTTTATAGTTCTTATAACAGCAATGTTTAGTTATGTTATGATTAAGAAATTAAGTTTCTTAATGCTTAAAATTTCAAACATGAATAAATTAAAAATCAATTTTGGAGTTCTTACTTTCATCTTTTCATTAACTTTTTTCTTTGATGGTTTTATAGGACTTTTGTTTCTCATTTTATCAAGTATAATAGGAATAATTGCTGAAAAAATTAAAGTAAGAAGTACTAACTGTATGGGTGCTTTGACTATACCTACTTTAATGTTTTATTTTTTAAAATAAAAAAAGAAAAAACCTCACTAATTGCCTATTGCCGTTAAATGTAAGTAATTTCTAAAATATAAAGTTTTTTACTAAATTAATTTTTAAGAAAATTGAAGAAGACCTGTTTGCTTAGTAGTTTCTTTACCAAATACTGTTTCAAATCTTCTTTTAAGTATTTCTAAAGTTTGAACAAGATAAGATGGTAAATTGTAAGTTTTAGCTAAGTCAATAGAAGGCCATAAATATTTACCAACTGATCCTTCAGATATAGTAAGAAGCAATTTACCATTACAAAGTTCCCCATTACTTTTCTTTTTAGTACATCTTCCAGAAAGAGGAATCCTTCTATATTTAGTATTACAAATTACACATCTGAATTCTTGAGCAGAAAATTTTCTCATATTACCTTTTATATCTTTTAAGAAATGTTTTTCTATTAAAATTCTAGCTACATCTGCACCGTTGGAAGCTCTTACTTTTTTGGCTATTTCCATTTGTAAATTAACTTTATCCATAATAGTTAATAATGTTTTATAAGAAGAAACTTTATTACCTATATTTATATCACTTACTTCATGAGTATAAGCAAGACCTCTATATTGTTCGGGTTTTCCTAAAACATCTTTGACTTGTTTTACTTTAACACTATTAGGAGACTTATATTCAAGAGTAGCTCTATAAAAATTTAAATCATAGTGATCAACAATATCCATATTATAAACTTCATCATCGACTTCTTGAGGATCAATTTTCGTAGTTAAAACTAAGGGTAAATCCATAAAGCGAGATCCTCTTTTATCAGGTAAATAATTTCTGGAAAAATTCAAAAGAGCATCCATTAACATAAAGAAAGATAATTCATCTCCATCACAATTTCTTCTACAAGCTGAATGCATGTAAGGATGAGCATAATACCCTTGAGTTTTTGAAAAGCCTATTATTCTACCTACTACTCCTGCCGAAGTATGTGGTGCTAAACTAATTACTAAATGACCTATTATATCACTAGGGCTTTTAACATTATAAAATGGAGGCATATTATAATATTTTACAAGAAGATCATCTATAAAGTTACAAACTTTAATTGCCATATCTACTCCAGAAGCACCTTCCCATTCACGACAATCAGGAATTATAAGATCCTGTGGAAACATTTCAACAATTTGGTTTTCATCAGTTAATGGATTACCATCTTTATCATAATTATATCCTAATTCTTTAAGTCTCTCTATAGAAACTCCTATTTCTTTAGGCTTAAAATGAGTTATAGGTGTTTCTATAGCATCAAAACGAACAGTTCCATCTTTATTTACATAAACATCATTAATAGCTCGAAGAATACCTTTCTCTATGGGTTCTGGTATTCTTTCCTTACTTGAAAGACCTCTAACACCTTTTATTAAATTGGGTAAAGAAACATTCATGCTAGAAAGAGCTTTGTCTACATAAGGCCTAATATCTAATTTTCTTTTGCTATAAAAAATAGTTTTAGTCCCACAATGTTCATCGCTAGAAACTTGTTTTTCACATCTCGGACAAAATTTAATAGGTGTAGTTTCCCCACCGCATTTAAAACATCTTGGGAAAATATCTTCGTAACCACAAGATAAACATTTAAACAATGGAAATTCTGCTTCAACAAAACCATTTTCTAAAACAGAATTTATGCTTCTTAATCTTTCCCCTTGTAATCCCACTGGAAAAAGAGCATGGGGACTACCTTTTAACTTTCTCATTTTAGCTTTTTCAGGTCTACCAAGACGAGTACCAATAGGCATTCCTACCGTATCCATTATTTTTACTTTTGAAATATTATTAAGTATTTCAAGGACAGATTTGCCTTGAGCTACTAATTCTTTTATTTGATTAACTTTCCAAATTTTATCAGGTAAATAACCAAAGGCATAAAGAATCCCTAATGAATGAGGATAATCAATAACAATTCCTTCTTCACTTAAAGAATGTATAACACATATATCTTCAAGTATTTTCTTAACTAACTTATTATGAGGAATTACAATTTTGGTTTTTTCTCTATCAAAAATTTTAGCTTTGGAAAGTTCTTCAGCTAAAATTCCAATAGATTCAGAATTAGTAAAATTGTACATATTCAAAAGTTTAGGATGAAGAGGCACATTATACTTTAAAGAAATATCAATCATTTCCTCAGGTGTAAAATCTTGTTTAATAGCTAAATCTTTTCCAGCTTTTTCAGTTACTTCTTGTATCCACCATTCATGAACATAAGGACTAGGAACAAGAACATGATTTAATCTATAAAATTCTGAAAAGGTAACTAAAAGATCTCCTATAAAAAGAACTTCTTTAATTCTATTTTTATATCTAAGAGCTTCTTTTTCACTATTAATTTGAATTACGCTTTCATCATCTAATTTAACAATGGGCCCATCAATAGTATCACAAGGAGTTATAGCTGCTGCTTTTCCTGGACGTTCAACTTTTATTTGTGATCCAGTAGCAATAAAATTTCCTAGAACAGACATAGCTGCTGGATTAACCCCCGAAGCAGCTAATCCCGTAATACGAGTTCTACCATATCTTAATCTCCAACCACCTTTAGTCATAGGATAACTAAAGATAGGTCTACCTGCAACAGTTTCTTCCATAAAAACTGTATTGGGCTTTATTTTATCAGATAAGCTACCTGCAGTTCCAGCATGCATTTTTTTCTGAAGGTCAATAAATTCTTTCAAAAATAACCAATTTTCAAGACCGAAATCTTTGCCCCATTCTTCAATCATTTTTACTATCTTCTTAGCTTTTTGAGCTAAACCTTCTGCGAGTACTAAACACATACCTCCTCTAATTTTAGAAGTGCCAACTCTAGGTAAATCTTTAAGAATAAGTACTTCTCTCTCTGATGTCGGATCTCCATTTACTTCAATATCTAATTTAGAAAGCAGATATTCCAACTCAGCTTCAGTAGGATAATATTGAAGACGAGCAACAAAATTATGATAATCTTCAATTTCTATTTGGGTTCTCCTAATCTCTTCTTTAGTTATATCAAAAGGCTTAAGACCAAATTTTTTTGATAAATAATCACCTATAAGCAAAGAAACGGCTGCACCAGTTCCTCCTGCCGCCCTTATAGGACCAGCAAAATAAAGAGCGCCGTAATCTTGCCCATCCATTCTCTTCTTAATTTGAAATTCTATAAAACCTTCAAGAGGAGCTGAAACACTACCATTAGTTATATAAGCAAGAGCAACTCTTATACCTACTTCAATAGCTTCTCTTTTATCAACAAATTTACAAAATTTACCTTGAGCAACTTCATAACCTATTTCTAAAGCAACTCTCCAATCTCCACTTCCATATTTTTTGTCAATTTCTTCAAGTCTTTGAGCTAAACCTGAGTTAATTAATTCCGGCTTAACAGCACCAACAAGCTTTTCAACACGTTCAAAAAGATTTTTAGCAAGAGGTATTTCAACTATATCTTTTATATCTTTACCTTTTTTTCTAGCAGCATTAGCTATTTCATAAGCTAAAGCAACTCCTTTTTCTATTTTATCAAAATAATTATCTATTTCACCCATTTATCTAAACCTCAACATTTTAACTTCATTTTTTTGCAAATTCATAATAGGAACTCTACCTGGTTCTGGATGATGACCAAGCTTTTCTTGAAAAGCTGTTCTATCTTGAAAACATGAAGATGAAACTGTAAGAATATTTTTATAACGTCCAACTTTAGCCATATGAATATGTCCTGTAACAAAGGCATCTGGAAGCTTATCAATTATAAGAAAATCCTGAGGTGCCGGTGTAATAACTGTTGATCCATGAGTAGGTGCTAAGTGTCTTTTTTTCAAGAGAAATTCCATTATTTTATCAGCTCTTTCATAACCATATTTTCTAAGAGATGGTACTTCTGAAACATAATGATCAAAAGAATAACCATGATACATTAAGATATCAAAACCTGGAAATTTACCTACATTATGTATGTTAACTAAGGAAGGATTAGATACCATTGTAACATTAGGTTTTTTGTATAAAGCTTCAGCCATATCTCTAAAAATGGCATGTTGCGGTTCATCAAGTCTAAGAGCATCATGATTACCAGGACAAACAATTATTTTAATATCATCAGGAATTTGTTCAATATATTTTGAAAAAGATTCATATTGTTTAAAAATATCAGAAATTAAAAGTTCTTTTTCTTGTCCTGGATAAATTCCAACTCCATCAACTAAATCTCCTGTTATGAATAGATACTTTACTTTTTTAGCCATTTCCATTTGGAGGTTATCACCAACTTTACCATTAAGCCAATCTATCATACTTTGAAATTCTTTAGGAAGAAACATATTACTTCCTACATGAATATCGGAAATAAAGGCTGCATAAATTTCATCTTCAGCTTTTTTAATAGGTCTTTCGGGAATATCAGGAAATACCAAATTATCAGCATAAATTATATCTTTGTTTTTAGAACCGGCTACCCCTAAAACTTCATCATACACTATTTCCTCTGCTTTTTTAGCTATCTCTCCTTTAAGAAATACTTTTATTTCATCAGTTGGATCTTCTAAAGTAAGAATATAATTATTATTGTTGGTCTTCTGAATATCTTTTACCATACCTATTACAGCAACTCTGCCTGTAGCATTCTTAAGTTTACTTATAGATAAAACTCCTTTTAATTCATCTCTATTTTTAAGCATTTCAGAAAGCTTATGATATCTATCCAAGTAATAATTTACCCAATCATTAATATCTAATTTACGATTAGTATGTACATAATTTTTCTTAGCATAAACTTTTAACTCTATATTTTCTCTCTTAAAATTAATTGCTTTCTCAACTTCAACGACTTCACACTTTTTTTCTGAATTTGAAGTACTCTTAAAAGCATCATAAATATCTTTATCAAGAAAACATGGCTTTTTTTCAAAATTCTTATTAATAAATTCAATTAGAGGTTCAACTTCATTTTCTTTAATGCAATCTTTAAGATCATGACTTACAAGAAAACCACAATTAATTAACTTAGTTAAAGCTTCTTCATCACTCAAAGTTACACCCCTTAATTCAAAAAATTTGAAATTTTTAAAATAAACTCCTATATGTATATATAATATATATTCTCCTTTTCTCTTTCATATAATATATAATATGTATATAAAAGTTTATAGAAAAATATTTACAATTTAAAACAAATAGAGGAAATACAAGCTAAGATAAAAGAGCTCAATAAAGATTAGTAATTTATTAAAAAGTATATAAAAAACTGTCAAAGAAATTGTTAATAAAGAATCAAAAAATACAAGTACCTCCTTTTTCTTGTATATATTATAATATATAAGAAAAAAGAAAAGGTCTATATACACCTCTATTTCGTTTTTTTCGTGTTTGTATATATATGTATATATAAAAAATTGGAACCTTTACCTATATTAAATTATGATACACTATAACTACAGATACACCTATAGATATACTATACCTATAGATACACATAATACACTGCTAAAATACACTACTTCTTATAGTCTCTTATTTAATATATACATATATACACACACAAAGTAGAATGATATATCTAATGTTATCTCTGATTAGCCGGTATATACTTTAATATAGTCCCTGTCTGTGGAATTTTGATAGGAAAAATAAGTGGTTGATGAAAAGGAAAATTGCTTAATCTTTATCTTTTAGATAATCTAAACTCCAATATTAAAATTAACCCAAACACAGCAGCGCTTATAATTGATGTATATATATTACAAGCAATCGGTTCAATATTACATATTCGTTGAGAAATAATTATAGAAAATCCAATTCCTGCTATTTCTATGATTAATGCTGAAATCCATTCAATGATGATTTCACGTGAACTATCTTTTTCGCCTGGGACTTCCGCAGATAAAGTTAAAGTCCTAATTCATTCTTAATTATACTTTCAACATGATTCATTACTTCTTCAGATATGGAAAGTTCTATTTCTCTTGTTCTTCCATAGCGTCCTTTAGAAATTACTTTAGCATTTAATATTCCTAACATGTCTAATTCTGAAATTAAATCAGAAACTCTTCTTTGTGTAAGACTTTTAGTTCCTGTACGTACACATATACTTTTATAAACATCATAAATTTCTCCTGTATAAATAGGAGGCTCACGAGATTTCAGTATAAGAATGGCTGAATAAAGAACAGACTGAGATTGTTTAGGCATTTTCTTGACTATTTGCTCAACAGTTTCAACTTCAATTTCATTTTCTGCTGCATCAATATCACTTTCTTCAACAATGTCTTTTCCAGACCTTTCAGCTAATTCACCAGCTACTCTTAACAAATCGAGAGCTCTTCTAGCATCTCCATGTTCTCTAGCGGCATAAGCTGCACATTTAGCAACAACTGTATCAGCAATAACACCTGGACTAAAAGCAACTTTTGCTCTTTCTAAGAGAATATCTTTTAATTGTATAGCATCATAAGGAGCAAAAATAAGTTCTTCTTCACCTAAAGAAGATTTAACACGAGGATCAAGATTATTTATAAACATAACATCATTAGATATACCAATAACAGAAATTTTAGAATATTTTAACTCTTGATTCATCCTTGTTAAATTATAAAGAATTTCATCTCCTGCCTTTTTCACTAAACGATCCACTTCATCTAAAACAAGAATAACTACTTTAACAGGGGGTTTATCAACAGCTTTTAAGAATAAATTATAAACTTCTTGAGTCGGTAATCCTGTAGCTGGAATTTCTTGTCCAAATTCCCTAGCAATTTGAGCAATAAGACGATATTCTGTATCTGTTACCTTTCTCATTTTGCAATTTATATATATAGTTTTAAGCAATACATTTTTCTTTTGAGCTATATTAGTTAATTGATTACAAACATAAGAAGTCACTAAAGTTTTACCTGTTCCAGTTTTACCAAAGATAAAGACATTTGAAGGCTTTTCCATGCGAAGCGAAGGGGCTAAAATCTTAGCAAGAACTGAGATTTCAGAATCCCTATGAGGTATATTCTCAGGAGTATATCTTATAGTAAGAGCATCTTTATTTACAAATATAGATTTTTTATTTAGAAAGTCTTCAAAGATTTTATCAATTGCTAATGGCATACTAACTCCAAATGAAACTAAATATAAAAGGATTTGTATACTGCAGAATATATTATCCCCTCTATTTCTTATGAAGTATATAAAAATTACCTCTAAGAAAAACCTGTTATTCTTATAAATGAAAGTCTCTCCCCTTTACTTCATATAGAAATATGAAAAATGAAAATTCCAAAAAAAATTTTGATTTTTCTTATTGATTTTCTTTCTATTTATTTTCAATATAGAAAATAAATAATAAATAAAAGTTCCATAGGAAACAATAGGGTGTCTCCCAAATTTTATTTTTTCAAACAAAATTCAAAGTCAATATATCTCCATAAGAAATGAAGGAGTGACCGTTCTTCATTCTAATAATTTATACTCAAGTAACTTCCACAGGAAATATAGGGGTAGGATTTACTCTTCATTATCTTGCTTTATAACTATATCCATAATTCTATTTATTCTTGCATTATATATTCTTATTTTATCTTTATCATCTATTTTTAATTTAATCCATTCTTTAAGCTTATTACATCTATTCTTCAAAAGTTCTTTAGTTTTGAATTTATCTTCATATTTCATTCTTTCTTTTTTAGAGTTGAAATCAGAAGCTTCTTTTTCTAAAATATCAATATGATTATTTATCTGCTCTTCCCAATTAATATCTAAACCTTCAAAGGGTTTAAGTGCATTTAATTTTTCTAATATTTTTTCATTAACTATATTAAGTGTGCTTGAATAAGGTCCTAAACTATAATAGATATGTTGAGATTCGCCACCCCATGTAAAGTTTCCATTTACAACCTTTATATCTACAATCATAAATTCTCCTGTTACAAGTCCTTTCTTTAAATTATAATAGAGATTTCTTAAAGAAATAGGTCCAAAAATTTCTCTATATAATTTATAAATTTCATAACCATAAGCATATTTAACATAAGATAATATTGCGCTAATATTATCTCTTATTTCTCTTTTTAAAGGACGCCCTCTCATCATAATTTTTAAATCTTAAAGGTTAATAAATATTTTCTATATTGAAAATAATAAGGCAACTTTAAGCCATTTGGATGCAAAAAGAGTATACTTACTCATTCGAAAAAGTAAAAATAAAAATTAAATTGCTCTTTAAACCAGCGCACGGTAGCAAAATGGATGTATCTGAAAAACAGAGAGACTATTGGTTTGACAACTTTGATGATTTTGGAAATAAAATAAAAGTTGAATTCTTTAGTATAAAATTTGATGATAGGAAATAAGAAAAAACTTTAGCAAAAACGAATTTTTGCCTTCGACAACTTCATTAAATCACATTATTAGTAACTTTCACTTTGCAGCTCAATTCATTAAAACTTATATACTTCTTTTTTCTTTTATAAAAGGGTGCTTATATGGTAAATTTATCTTTTGATGAAATTGTAAAAATCATAAAAGAAAAAACCAACCTTTCTGAAAATGAAATTTTAAATAAAGTTGATGCTAAACTTAAAGAACTTTCAGGTCTTGTTTCAAGAGAAGGAGCAGCTAGTATTATAGCTAATGAATTAGGTATTAAGCTCTTTAAGGAAGGAGCTGGAAAACTTCAAATTAAGAATATTCTTCCAGGTCTAAAATCAGTTACCTTTGTTGCTAAAATAGTAAAAATTTTTCCTGTTCATTCTTTTAAGAATGAAAAGCGTGAAGGAAAAGTTGCTAGTATCCTTGTAGGTGATGAAACAGGAAATCTAAGGGTAGTTTTTTGGGATAATTCTTTTATTGAAAAAATTGAAAAAGGAGAGTTAAAAGAAGGAGATATAATCAAGATATACAATGGTTATGTTAAAGAATCTAATCTTGGTGGCCCAGAAGTACATACTAGCAATAGAAGTAAAATAGAAATTAGTCCTAAAGATGTTAAGATTGATCTTCCTAATAATTCCTTAATTGTGCCTCAAAAAAAGATAAGTGAAATTAATGAAGAAGGTATTTTTGAAATTTCAGGTACAATAGTTAATTTTTATGATCTTAAAAATGACTTTTTTGAAGTTTGTCCCTTATGTAATAAGAAACTAGTTGAAGGTAAATGTAATGAACACGGTGAAGTCTCCCCTAAAAAGAGATTTATGCTTTCATCAGTTATTGATGATGGTACATCAAGTATAAAAGTAATCTTTTTCGGTAATCAAGCTGAAAGATTAATGAATTTATCTAATGAAGACCTTCTTAATCTTGCTAATCAAGGTAAACTCAAAGAGAAGAAAGATGACCTTCTAGGAAGTGAAGTTATAGTTGAAGCATCTTTTTCTAAAAATGATTTTTCTGAAGAATTTGAAGGTATAGCTCGAAGAGTTTATTTCTTAGATCCTGCTAAAGAATTATCTAAGCTTTTACAAGGATAAATATGAAAATTTTAGTTTCAGTTGTTTGTAATCCTACAGAAAATGAAGAAAAAATTTACAAAATATTAATTAAATTTTTCCCTAGAATTTCTTTTAGAATAGAAGGTAATTTAATTGTAGGAGAAAGTACATCTTTAGAAAGTATGAATTTTATAATTGATAATCTTTTAAGCAGAAATCTTTTATTTCCTTTGTCGTTTCTTATAGAAAAGAATATAGAAAATAACAAGACTTTTTTCTACATTCAAAAACAGCCAGCTATTTTAGGCAAACTTCATCTTGCTAGTGAAGATGATGCTCTGGGAAATATCTTAATAGAAATCACAGATTTTGAAGAATTTAAAAAAGAAATAAATGATCTTATGAAAAAGAGCGAAGAACTTCAAAAATCTATTTAAGAGCTTTCATAATTTTTACTCCTATATCCCAATACATAAATTGACTTCCTTCATTTACCTTTCCTTGAAATTCTTCAGGAATCTCTATTTCAAAAGTTTCAAAAGTATCAGTATCCATACAATTAGCTTTATTACCTTCAATTGAAATTATTTGTCCATTTTTCTTTTCAATTATAGGTATTTCTACTCTTCCATCTACACCACTTATAATAGATCTCTTTCTTCCATCAAGTAAGCCCACTGCTTCCATTCTAACCTTTGCAGCTCCATGTTTTCCCGCTTTAGAATGCGTTAAACTTACTACTTTACAAGGTACATCTTCAACTAGAACAAAACTTCCTACTTTCATTTCATTCATTGTAACTATTTTTTTCTCCATATTTATCACTAAGCATAAAAAATTTTATAAACTTTTGTACAACTAAATGACTTTAGAAAGAGTTCTTCAGAAATTTCTTATAAAGTTATATTTTTAGCAGCTAACTTTATATCTTCTTCTTTAACTGTTGTTCTTCCACCATGTCTAGCAAATTGTACTGCTTTAACTGAAATTTTCTCCGAAAATTCTTCAATAGCATCTCTTAGAGCTGTTTTAGCCGATTCACTGACTCTTTTAGCTCCATATTTCCTAAGTAATTTATCCATGGATGAAAGAGATAAAGTGTTTGTCATTTTACACCAATTCACATAAGGCATTATATATTTTTATACTTATCTTTTCAAATTAGAGCTTATATCTTAAGATAGCTCCTAATCCGCCCATCTCTTTGAGCTGTTTGCCTTCATTTGTGCTTTCGGAAACAAAAATTACTTCTGTACTAAATTTATGAGCTAAATTGCTGAATTCATCAGCCTTTTCTAAAGGAAGACTATCCGATATGATAAGTATTTCTACAGCCCCTAATTCTAATTTTTTTCTAATTTCTAATTCTCCATAAACAGACATACCATTATCTTTTGCAATATTAGTAAAAAATTTATCTAAAATTCTTTTTTCTTCCATTATAGCTTCCTTTTCAAGAAGATCTTGAGATTTATTTACTAATTCATATATACCTTCTTCATCTGTATAACCAATATCCTTTATGCCTATTATTTTCTTTCTAAGATAATCATGTAAATATCCACCTTCAACAAATTCTTCCTTAGCAGGACCTGGTCCACCTATGATGATACCTATTATATTTGGATTATCTCCAAAACTTTTCATCATAAGCTGATTTACATCTTTGAAGAATTCTTTTATTTGTTCTTCTCTTTCTCTATGAAATCTCGGTGCACTTTGTCCTCCAGCTTTAAATTTCCCCATTACATTTGATTCCATAGATTTTATAATTCTGATATTTTTTCCATTCAAAATTCCTAAAGTTACTTCCCTTGTATCCAACACAACTAAACCAAAAGTTCTTTTTTCTTCAACTAAATCTTGAAGAGGTTCTGTTATAAATTTTTGATCACATCTATATATTTTAACATTTATTTTTTCAGGAGGAATTATTGTCCAAATTTTATAATCAGGTTTCCCCTCTACTTCAGAAACATTTCCACTAAATATAACTAAACCATTATCCGGTGTTTTGTTATATTTTCTAAGTTCTGCGAGTATCCTTTCTAAAGCTATACCTACATTAGTTCTTACTGTTTTAGATTTTACATTTTGAGAAGTACTTAATTCGCTAGATATTTGATTAGCAGCAGTAGCTAAATTATACCCTGCAGGTATATAAAAAGATACTAATTCTGTATGCCTTCCTCTAATTCTTGATAATTGTTCTATTAATTTTTTAAGTTTGTATTTTTCTTCATCCATATACTTAACCCTAAGCCGTTTATTTTAAAATATTTATTCTACTATAGCAAAATTCTCAAAATAAGTTATACTACCTTCTCTTTCTGGCTTTCCAAATTCTAAATTTTTGATATTATGCATTGTTTTTAAGTCATCTTTGAAAAGTTCAAGACTTTTATCAAAAATATAGACGCTATTAAGTTCTGAGTTTAATGCTTTCCCTCTTTCTTTTTTGTATTTCCATATGTTAGAATTTATTTCAATTATTTTAGAGCTAAAATCAGTGTATTTTATTCTACCTTCTTCTGAAGGTAAAGGAAAGCTTTCTGTATGTAAACTTTGGTTACTATAAATTTCTTGCCATATTTTTTCAGTTATGAAAGGAGTAATAGGAGCTAATATTTTGAGAATATTTTTTAAACAAAGATGAAGAGTATAACAAGCTCCTTTATCACCTTTATATGCTCTTTGTTTACACATTTCTATATAATGGTCAGCAAAAAGATTCCAAGCAAAGAATTTAACGCTATTAGCAGGCACATAAAAATTAAACTCTTCATAACCTTCCAAAGCTTTTTGTATCATCTCATTCATTTCGGAAATTATCCATCTATCACTTTCGTTTAAATTTTCAGCCTTTTCTGGCATTTCAAAGCTTGATATAAATCTTGAAATATTCCATAGTTTAGTTAAAAAATTTCTAGCTGATGTAACTTTTTCCTTTGAATATCTATAATCACTACCTAAATTAACTTCTGCTGCTACCCAAAATCTTAAAGCATCTCCTCCAAATTCATTAATAACACTTTCTGGATCTACAACATTCCCTTTTGATTTACTCATTTTTTCTCCGTGTTCGTCTACCCCATGCCCGGAAATCCAAACATGTTTAAAAGCAGGTTTTCCAGTAATTTGATAAACTCTAAGAAGAGTATAATAAAGCCAAGTTCTTATAATGTCTTTACCTTGAGGTCTTATAGTTACTGGAAAAGCTTCTTTGAAAAGATTATTATCTTTTCCATATTTAGATATAAATAAGGCAGATATACTAGAATCCATCCAAGTATCAAAAGTTCTTTCTTCCCCTTTAAATTTAGTTGATCCACATTCACATTTAGCATAAGAAGGTGGGGGATTTTTCCAAGGTTGGTAATATTCTCCTGGTTCAGGAAGCCATGGTTTTCCACAAGCTTCACAATACCAAATAGGAATTTCAGTTCCATAATATCTTCTTCTACTTATAGGCCAATCTTGAGAAATAGATTTTAGCCAATCAAGAAGAATTTGTTTCATTTCTTTAGGATGAAAGATTATTTCTTCAGCAATTTTTTCTATCTCTTTAACGAAATCCATTTGTTTCAAATAATACTCTTTCATAGGTATTATTTCTATAGGCACATTACCCCTTTCAGACATAGGTGTTCTATGCATAATATTTTCTATTTTTGTAACTAAATTCGCTTCAAATAAATCTTTTATTATTTCCTCTCTTGCCTTCTCAACAGGAAGTCCAGCATATTTTCCAGCATTTTTAGTCATTGTACCATTTTCATTTATCATAATAGTTTCTTTAAGCTTTAATTCTCTGAAAATTCTAATATCAGAATAATCACCATAAGAACAAATCATTACAATCCCAGAGCCGAATTCAGGTTTAGCATAAGGATGACTTATTAATTTGATTTCTTTATTATATAAAGGCACAATTAAGATTTTCCCTTCCATTCCTTTATATCTTTCATCTTTGGGATTAAAAAGAGCTACAGCACAAGCATTTAACATTTCAGGTCTTGTTGTAGCAATAATTACATCTTTATTTTCTCCTTTTATTTTAAACTTTAAATAAACTAATTTAGTTGGTTTTTCTTCGTAATTAATTTCATTATCTGCAATAGTGGTACGAGTTTTAGTACAAAAGTTATTTGGGCGCGTAGCTTCATATATCAAACCTTTCTTCCATGCTTTTATGAATGTTGCTTGAGTAAAAGCTCTATAATCTTTAGAATCAGTTCTATATTTATTTTTCCAATCTCCACCTATGCCTAAAGCTTTGTATATTTTATACATATATTCTTCAGTATCATCTAAAGATGTTGAACAAAGTTCAACAAATTTTTCTCTCGGTGTGTTATGCATGGATATTTTGTTTAATTTTTCAGTATGTATTTCAACAGGTAACCCATTTCTATCCATGCCCATAGGGAAAAGAACATTGTAACCTTTCATTCTAGCTGTTCTAGCTATCATATCTATCATTGAATAATGTCCAGCTGCACCTAAATGCCATGGCTTTCCAGAAGGATAAGGAGGAGGAGTATCTATTGAAAATATTTCCTTTCCATTTTTAAAATTAAAATCATATACCCCTTCCTTTTCCCATTTTTGCCATATTTCATCTTCAAATTGTTTTTCCCATCTTTTTTCTTTAAGCTTGGGTTCCATGTTAGTTTTAATCTTTCTTTTCTCTTAAATAATTTACTAAATGTAAAAAGCAATACTTATAATTTAAGGCTTTATTTTATTCATCATGGATTTAATTAATATTATTGTAGGGGCCGTAGGTGTAGTTTTAATAGTCGGACTTAAATTTTCTTTTATGTTTTTTATGAGAGATGATCCTAAACTAAGATTAATCTTCAATTTAGCAGCAGGAGCAGGTATGTTAATTCTTTCTACCATTGTAAGCGCTTTTTGCTTGTCTTTATCAACCATTTGTTTAATAGGTGCTATTGTTTTTGGAGGTTTTCCTGTAGTTTTAATGTATCAATACATTAGTTATATTCCTATTCTTTCATCTTTATCTGAAGCAGTTAATCCTTTATCTACTGTTTTGAGCGTTCTTTTATTAATTACTATTATCGAATTTGTTGTTAATATAATTTCATTTTTTTCTATATTTATTGTTCCTTTAAAAATAGCTCTCACAATTCTTTCCTTTGTATTACCTTTAATTCAATTAGGTATTCTTTCAGGAATTTATTTAACTCAAGTTTCTGGAATATCTACTTGCGCTATAAGTATGTTAAATAGTGTATTGGGCTTTATGGGTATGAAATTAGGAGCATAAATGGGCCTGCTGTGATTTGAACACAGGACCTCACGATTATCAGTCGTGCGCTCCACCAGGCTAAGCTACAGGCCCTTCTATAAACTTTATTCTTTGTTACATTTTTATATTTTACTATTTAAGAACTTTAATTTTTAGTATAAAAATAGAAATTCACTTTGAATTTTCATTATTATTTAATTTATTATTGCTTTCACTTTTAAGATTATATTCTCCCAGTTTGAATTGCCTTGAATAACAATAAGAACTTTTTTCTGAAGATTTGTTAGAATCTGAAGCCATAATATCTAAAATTATCTTTAACTATATAAGGAATTTTATTTTATAAACTATATTTCACGAAATAGATATTTAAGACTTAATGAATTTCTGCTCCATCTTTAACATCTTTATCTACTGTTAATAGTGCTATATTATTGCCATCTTCAGCAGCTAATAACATTCCTTGTGATTCTATACCTTTAAGTTTAGCATATTTTAAATTAGCTACAACTATTATTTTCTTTCCAATTAATTCTTCTGGAGAATAATTTTCTCCTATCCCTGCTACTATTTGTCTTTCTTCCTCTCCTAAACTAATTTTTAATTTTAATAGTTTTTTAGAACCTTCTACCTTTTCAGCTTCTTTTATAGTGGCCGCTTTGAGTTTTATATTCTTGAAATAATCGATATCTATCTCTTCTTTTTGTTTTTCTTCCATATATTCCACCTTTTTGAAAAGTATTTCACCTTTTTTGACTTGAACTTCTTTAATTTTTCCAAAGTAAAGATTTTCAACCCTTAATTCATCTTTATTTAATCTTAATTGAGATAATATCTTTTCAGAAGTTTCAGGCATGAAAGGATTTATTAATATAGCAATAATACGAAGAGCTTCATATAATTTGTAAATTATTTTTTCCTTTTTATCTTCATTCTTTATTTCCCATACCTTTTCTTCAGTTATGTATTTATTAATTTCAGCAATAAATTTCCATACTAATTCAAGGCATATATTTAATTTGTATAGCTCCATATTTTTCTTAAATTCTTCAACTAAAACTTTTATTCTTTTGGAAAATTCATCATCTTCTATTTTTCTTACTTTACCCTTTGTTAATTTTTCAATTAAAATTATAGTTCTATTTAGTAAGTTACCAAGGCCATCAGCTAAATCTCCATTTATGCGATTAATATAATCTTTCATTGAAAAGTCTCCGTCTTGTCCAAAAGTTACTCCTCTAAACATATAATACCTTATAGTATCTACTCCATATTTTTCAGCAAGTTCAAAAGGATCTACAACATTACCTAAACTTTTGCTCATTTTTTGACCATTTACAGTCCAAAAACCATGAGCAAATATTACTTTAGGCATTTTTTTACCTGCAGCCATAAGCATAGCTTGCCATATTACTGTGTGGAACCAAAGAATATCCTTTCCAAGTAACTGAAGTTCAGGAGGCCATAATTCATTTTTATTATTTATTTCTAAAGCAGAAGCATAATTAAGTAAAGCGTCAAACCATACATAAAAAGTATGTTTTTTGTCCCATGGAACTTGAACACCCCAACTAATTTCGGATCTCGAAAGACTGATATCCTTAACTTCAGCTTTTAAACGATTGAGTATTTCGTTTTTTCTTTCTATAGGTAATATTTCAAAATGATTTTCGTCTTTAGGATCTTCTATAGCTTTAATTAATTTGTTTTTGAATTCTGATAGTTTGAAAAAATAAGTTTCTTCACTCATTTTTCGTAATTCTTTATGAGGATGATAAGGACATTTCCCATTTACTAAATCACTTTCTGTGATATATTTTTCACAATCTATGCAATAAAGTCCTTCATATTTTCCTTTGTAAATATAACCTTCATCATAGAGTTTTTGCAAGAAATTTTTTACAAATTCTTCATGTTTAATATTAGTAGTTCTTATAAAATAATCATATTTTATATTAAGTTTTTTCCAAGCATTTATGAAATTAGGTACAATTTTATCAACAAATTCTTTAGGATTTAGACCTTCTTTTTGAGCACATTCTGTAATTTTTGCCCCGTGCTCATCCGTTCCGGTTAAAAAGAAAGTTTCATCTCCTAATATTCTATGCCATCTAGCAAATATATCAGCTGCTACTGTAGTATATGCATGACCTATATGAGGCTTATCATTTACGTAATATATTGGTGTAGTAACATAAAATTTATTTTTCATGTCTGATGCAAAAAATTATAAAATTATATATTTTGCTGTATTTGAAGGTGTAATTGTATGGATGAAAAGGAAAAATTAACTCAAGCTTTACAAGCTAAAAAAGAAAATTTTGAAGAATGGTATCCAGAAGTCATACAAAAAGCTGAATTAATAGAATATACTAAAGTCAGTGGGTGCATAATTTTTAGACCTAATGTTTATGCTATATGGGAAAATATAATGAATTATTTTAATAAGAAAATTAAAGCTTATGGAGTTAAAAATGCCTATTTTCCTCTTTTTATACCAGAATCACTTTTAAGAAAGGAAGCAGAACATGTTGAAGGATTTACTCCTGAAGTTGCATGGGTAACTCAAGCTGGGGACACTAAATTAGATGAACGTTTAGCTATAAGACCTACTAGTGAAACTATAATGTATGATGCTTTTTCGAAGTGGATAAATTCATGGAGAGATTTACCTCTTAAAATTAATCAATGGGCTAATATTGTTAGATGGGAATTTAAACATCCTAAACCCTTTTTAAGAAGTAGAGAATTTCTTTGGCAAGAAGGACATACTGCCTTTGCTACTAAAGAAGAAGCTGATGCTGATGTTAGGTATGCTTTAGATTTGTATAAAGATGTTTTTGAAAATTTATTAGCCATACCAGTTACTCAAGGTGTTAAAACAGAAAAAGAAAAATTTGCTGGAGCTGATTATACTACAACTGTTGAAATTATGATGCCTGATGGAAAAGTTATTCAAGGAGGCACTTCCCATTCTTTAGGCCGCCACTTTTCCATGCCTTTTAATATTAAATTTTTAGATAAAGATGGAGAATCTAAATATGTATGGCAAAATTCTTGGGGTATTTCAACTAGATCTTTGGGAATATTAATTTCAGTTCATGGTGATGATAAAGGTTTAATTATACCTCCGAATGTAGCACCTACTCAAATAGTTATAGTTCCTATTTATACTAATGAAAACAAAGAAAAAGTTTTAGGAGAAACTAAGAAATTAAGTGATATTTTATCTAAGAAATTCTCAGTTTATCTTGATGATAGAGATGGTTATACTCCTGGTTGGAAATTTAATGAGTGGGAATTAAAAGGTGTACCTTTAAGAATAGAAATAGGACCCAAAGATATAGAGAAAAAATCCGTTGTTTTTGTAAGAAGAGATACCGGAGAGAAATTATCAGTTGAAATGAAAGATATTGTAAAATATGCTAAAAATACACTAAAAGCTATTCAAAAAAATCTTTTTGAAAGAGCTAAAAAAATGACAGATGAACATACTAAACATGCTAAAACTTTTGAAGAACTTAAAAAGTATGTAGAAAATAATAGAGTTCTAGTACCTTGGTGCGGAGAAGAAGCTTGTGAAAATAAAGTTAAAGAAGAAACAGGAGCTAAAGCTTCATGTATACCTTTTAAGGTTAAAGCAGAAGGAAATTGTTTTTCATGTGGTAAACCAGCTAAACATATGGTTTATTTTGCTAGGAGTTATTAATTTTTCAAAGATTAGGCGCACATTTCATAAGAAAATCCAGTGGATAACTAAGATGGAACAAAGATAGCAGAGTTGAAAGATAGACGTTATATTTAAAATTTCTTTAAATTTTTCCTTAAAACTTTTAGCAACACGTTTATTTCTTCCTTTCTGTCGTAAACATTATCATAATAATCATTATTGCAATCATGTATTTAGAATCTTCTACTACTTTTCTTACAATAATTCAAATCTTTGTAAAAATTTATTGAGGATTCCATTTTAATAATTCCTTAGCTTTAATTATCAATTGTTTTGTAGAATCAAAAATAACTGATTCAGGAGGGATATATTCCACACCCCAAAGACTTTTATCATTTCTCATATGAGATAATAGTTCTGATGCCTCAATTTTTGTTATACCCTGTTGGGGATCAAAAACTCGAAATTGTTTTTTGTCTCCTCGCTACGAAACGGAAAACGAACGGAAGCCCCCGCCGAGTGCCTACGGTACAGATAGTCTCGCCTTCGGCTCGGAAGTGTTACGACCTGAGAATAAAAGATTTATAAAGTTTAGAACAATACCTTTTTATAACAAAACAAGTTGGGAGTAGATAAACATGAAAACTTCAAAATTTAATGTATTTGTAAGAGATAGTAATGGAAATGAATTAGTTTACAATACATTAAGAGGTTCTATAAGCAGAGTCAATCCGGAACTAGCTCAATTGTTAAAAAGTAGAGATTTAGATTCTCTCGATAATTCTTCATTGGTTGGTTTAGTTGAAGATTTAAAAGAACAAGGAATTTTAATTCCTCCTATATTAGATGAATTAGAAGAATATGCCCAAATGCACCGAAGATGGAAAGAGGGAAGAGAGAATGTTGAATTTAATGCTCTTTTGACATATGATTGTAATTTTGAATGTCCTTATTGTTATCAAGGTAGAGGAGAAAAAGGACAGCAAATTCATGGATTTAAATCTATGAGCCCTGAATTATTGAATGCTACTAAAAAATTCATAAAGAAAACAACTGCTGAAAGAGGAGCCAAAAAATTAGAACTTGTTCTTTATGGCGGAGAACCTTTCTTGCCTGGAGCAAGAGAAATGGGAAAAGAATTAACAGAAGATGTCTCAGAGTGGGCAAGAAAAAATAATGTTGCTTTCAGATTGCATGTCTTAAGCAATGGAAGTCTAATAGATGAAGATGCTGTTCATTGGCTTTCTGGTTATGGAACTAGATTGCAAATTCCTGTCGATGGAGATCCAGAAATGCACAATAGATATAGATTTTATAAAGAAGATGGGAGGGGTTCTTTTGAAGATATAGCTAGAGTTTTAGGTATGACTAAAGGGACAAATGTTGAAACACACATTAGAATAAGTCTCACAGACGAAACATATCCAACAATGGAAAGATTGTTAGATGAACTTAAATCTAGATATCTGACTCATGTGTATCCAGATTTTTGTTATATAACTGCATTTACTGATGCGTGTGCTGATTTTAAAAGCCACACTCTATCAGATCTAGAATTATTTAGGATAATACCTGAACTTTGGAGAAAAGCTCATGAAAAAGGATTTCCCTTAGATATAAGACCTCAAGTTCAGCCACTTCCTTGTAGCAGTATTGCTGATGGTTCTTACATAATTGATCCTTTTGGTGAGGTTTACAAATGCTGGGAACTTGTTGGATTAAAGGAGCATAAGGTTGGAAGAATTGATTTTGATGGAAATTTAGAAAAAACCGCGGTTTATGGAGATATTTTAGAGAGAAATCCTGTTAATATTGAACAATGTAGAGAACATTCATATCTTCCGGCATGCGGTGGTGGTTGTGTTTGTAAAGCACAATGGCAAAGCAAAACATATCATGCTCCCGGTTGTGGAACGGAAAAATACTTATTAAAAGACAAAGTTAAGGTTTACACAGAAACATTAGATTTATCAGATAAACCAACAATTCAAGCAGGTCCATTCAAATTACAAAAAATAGAAGGGAGACAGCAACCAAAAATGTCTCATTGCTATGTGTTGGTATAAAGAGGTTAAAGGAGAATGGAAATGAAAAAAATAAGTGAGCGGGTTTATTACATACCAAATCCCGCAAACATAGGCGTTGTGAAAGATGGAGAAAAATCAGCCATTTTAATAGACTCAGGTCTAGACGATGATACAGGGAAAAAGGTATTAAAACTTTTAGAAGAAAATGGTTTAGTTCCAAAAGCAATAATCAATACTCACTCACATGCAGATCATTGCGGAGGTAATAGATATATAAAAGAGAAAACAGGAGCAATGATTTATGCACCAGAAGTTGAATCTGCTATAATACAATATCCTTCACTTGAACCTCTTTATCTATTCTCTGGTGCAAGTCCTTTGAAAGATTTACAAAATAAATTTTTAATGGCTCAACCTTCCAATGTCGATTATGTGATAAAAAAAGATGAAAAAAAATTAAGATTTGGCGAGATTGAGTTAGGAATAGTTCCTTTGCCAGGTCATGCTCCAAATCAAATTGGTGTAGAAGTTGATGAAGTCTTATTTTGTGCTGATTCACTTTTTTCTGAAGATGTAATCAAAAGATATAAAATTCCTTTTTATGTAGATATAGATAAAACTAGAGAAACTTTGAGATTTTTGAGAGATTCTCAATATAAGTTTTATGTCCCCTCTCATGCAGAACCAAGAAAATCTTTAACAGAGTTGGTTGATGCGAATCTTGAAGCTATTGATGGAGTAGAAAAATACCTTTTAGATGAGTTTCATGGAAGAAGAAGAACTGAACAAGTTCTAAAAGACATGTGCGATCATTACCAAATAACTATAAAGGGAATACAGCAATATTATTTAATGAATACAGTAGCTATGGCTTACCTTAGCTCTCTACATGGAAGAGGAAAATTAAAGGTTGAAGTTTCTGATAATGCTTTATTTTGGGATAAAATATAAAATCTTCTTTTTTAGGAAAAAAGAAGCAAAAAATTTACGGCGCCATCGCGACTTTGATTTTTTGCCTTCGGCATCGTTGCACTAAAAATCAACCACTCCAAGTATTCAGGGGAAATGAACAGCGATTAACAGGGAAATTCCTGCGAAATTCCCCCAAATTGCCTGCGGCGAACTTCTTTTATCCGCAGGCTGTTATCTGTAATTCCAGAGGTCACCATTCGGTTCGTTTCATTCCCGAAAACGCTCAAAAATTCTCTGAATTTTTGGCGCACCAAAAACCTTTGGTTTTTAAGTGTTTTTTCTTTGCCACCTTCGTTAAATCGTCAAATTATAGGTGACGTTTACTTAACAGCTTAAGAAAACAGAAAATTTTTAATTTATACAAAGCAAATTTAGAAAGTGATTTTTATAGAGATTTAAAAATTTATTATAATTTGAGGAAAATAAAGGTTTCGGGGCTTTTAGAAGCGTTGAATAAATTTTACCTTAAACCAACGATTGTTTTATTTGGTTCTGTTGCTTCTGGCTTAGACACAGAAACAAGCGATTTTGACTGCTCATTATATCAGAAAAAATAAAAGAATTTCCTGAATCAAAAAAATTTGAAAAAAATTAAACAGAAACTTACAAATTTTTGTTGTCAAAAATATCAAAGAGCTAAAAAATAAACATTTGATAAATAACATAATAAATGGAATAACTTTACAAGGTAAGATAAAATGGATTTAGACGAATGTTTCAGAAAAGGATTAATAAAGAAAGCAAAAATAGATTAAGAGCTAATAAAGTCACTAATAGAAATGGCAAATATAAATGAAGCCACAGTTAGAAATGTTAAAATTGATGGCATAAATATTTCTTCTTATGTTTCACTTGCTTATGATTCTTTAAGAGAAGTTTTGGAAGCAATTTGTATTTCTAAAGGTTATAACGTTCTTTTGCATATTTGTATTGCTGAATTACTAAAAGAGTTGTTTGAAGATTTTGATTATGATGAGTTTGATAGGTTAAGATACATAAGAATCCGCATTAAAAATATTACATAAATTTTTATTTTTAATTTGAACAAAGAAAAAAGCAAATCTCTTCTCTTTATTTCAAAAATTAGTGGAATATCTCATAGATTATTTTCTTAATAATAAGGTCAGCAAACATTCTAAATAACACTAAAAAACCAAAATTAGAAACCTTTATAAAATATCAAAACTCTTTTTATTTTATTAGTTCTGAGGAAGATACCAATGGTTGAAGATTTAACTGATAAGCATGGGACAACTACTTTGGGAATGGTATGCTCTGATGGAGTTGTAATGGCTGCCGAAAGAAGAGCTACTATGGGTTATATGGTAGCAAATAAGAATGCTAAAAAATTGATACCTATAACAGATAGCATAGTTATGTCTATAGCTGGTTCTGTTGGAGATGCACAAATGCTCGCTAAATATTTAAGATCAGAAATTGAACTTTATGAATTAAGAACTCAAAAGAAAGCTACAGTTAAGGCAACATCAGCCCTTTTAGCAAATATTCTTTTTGGAAATAGGATGAGCTTTAATCCTTTCTGGGTTGAAATTATCATAGGCGGAAAAGATTCAACAGGTTACTATGTCTTTGATTTAGATGCAGGAGGCAGTAATTTAGAAAATAAAGTAGTTTCAACAGGAAGTGGAAGTCCTTTTGCATATGGTGTACTTGAAACAGAATATAAAGAAGGAATAAAATGTGAAGAAGGTATTAAAATAGCAGTTAGAGCTTTGAAAGCTGCGATGGCAAGAGATATCGCTTCTGGAGAAGGAATGGATATAATTGTAATTAATGATAAAGGTATTAATTGGGTTCCTCAAGAAAAAATTCAAGAAATTCTTGCTAAAAAATAATATTCTTTAAGATGATTAAGTAAAATTTTAGAAGTTGAGTGATTTTGATGAGAAATGAAAATGTAATAGAACAATTAAAGTTAGGGCTACCTGAAGAAGCTAAAATATCAGATATAAATTTTGAAGGAGCGAACATAGTACTTTATACTAAAAGTAGAGAATTTTTTCTAAACTCCAAAGATTTTATAAGAGATTTAGTTGATAAACTTAAAAAAAGAATAGAACTTAGAGTTGATCCTTCTTTCCTTCTTGAAGAATCTATAACTGAAGGAAGAATTAAAAATCTTGTTCCTCCAGAAGCTGGTTTAAAAGAAATTTGGTTTGATAGTAAGAGATCTACTGTAATTCTTGAAGCTGAAAAACCAGGTCTTGTCATTGGTAAAGATGGACAAATAATTAATCAAATTAGAGAAGAAACTCTTTGGCTTGCAAAAGTTAGAAGGGCCCCTATGATAAATTCTGATTTAATTCGTTCCATTAGAAAATCTATATTTGAAAATTCTGAATATAGAAGAAATTTTATGGATAAGATCGGAAAGCGGATATATAATACTAAATGGGAAAGAACATCTAATTATTGGATAAGAATTTCATTTTTAGGAGCTGCAAGAGAAGTAGGCAGAAGTTGTTTTCTCCTTCAAACACCTATGTCTAATATTCTTTTAGATTGTGGTTTAAATGTAGCTGCATCTGAAAGCGGGATTTTTCCACAATTTGATGCTCCAGAATTTGATATTAATAAGATTGATGCTGTTGTTGTAACTCATGCCCACCTTGATCATAGTGGAGCAATACCTTTACTTTTTAAATATGGATATAAAGGACCTATTTATTGCACAGAACCTTGTAGAGATATTATAACTCTTCTTGCTTTAGATTTTATAGATGTAATGCAAAAAAGTGGAAAAAAGCCTTTGTTTTCAAGTAGAGAAATAAAGGATGCCGTAAATAATGTTATAACTCTTGAATATGATGAAGTTACAGATATCGCTCCTGATGTTAGATTAACCCTTCATAATGCTGGGCATGTTCTTGGTTCGGCTCTTGCTCATTTTAATATAGGTGAGGGCTTTCATAATATGCTTTATACAGGAGATTTTAATTTTGCTAAGTCTAAATTAATGGATTCTGCTTTGGCTAATTTTCAACGTCTTGAAACTCTAATAATGGAATCAACTTATGGAGGTAAAGATGATATTCAACCTTCTCGCCAAGAATCTGAGGAATTTTTATTAGATGTTGTAAAGAGAACTTTAGAAAATAAAGGTAAAATATTAGTTCCTGTTTTGGGAGTCGGAAGAGCCCAAGAAATTATGCTTATTTTAGAAGAAGCTATTTCCGAAGGTAAACTTCCTAAGGAAACTATTATCTATGTTGATGGAATGGTTTGGGATGTAACAGCTATTTATACTACTTATCCAGAATTTATGAATAAAGATGTCAGGAAAAAAATTTTTGGAGAAGATCAAAATCCCTTTATAGCCCCTTGTTTTAAGAGGGTTGCTTCTCAAGAAGAAAGAAATCAAGCTATTCATAGTGAAGTTCCTTGTGTTTTCGTCGCTACCTCTGGTATGTTAACAGGTGGTGCTTCAGTTGAATATTTTAAAGCTTTAGCTGAAAATCCTAAGAATGCTATTATTTTTGTATCTTATCAAGCAGAAGGCTCTCTCGGAAGGAGAATTCAAAGAGGAGAAAAACAAGTAATTATAGAAGGCAATTCTGGAAAACAAGAAATGATAGATGTTAAACTCGATGTTTATTCTATAGAAGGTCTCTCAGGACATTCAGATAGAACTCGTTTGTTGAATTATATAAAATATGTTAATCCCAAACCTAAGAAAATTATATTAATTCATGGAGAAAGTAGTAAATGTTTAGATTTAGCTTCATCTATACATAAGACTTTTAAAATTGAAACTATAGCTCCAAGAGTTTTAGATGCTTTAAGAATTCGTTAAATTTATCGTCGAAAAGGTATTTGCACTACCTGCAACTTTATTTTTGTAAAATTTTTGTAATTCTTTTGAATCTTCATCAAGTTTTTTTACTTCTTTTGGAACTACCCCGACAGTTTCAATTTCTGTTTCTATTTTAACTAATTTTTTCTCATTTATCATGCATTCAAAAATTTCTTTTTTATCCTTAATATTTTTTTCAATTTTTTCTTTCAAATCTTTTTCTTTAAATATGTAAAGATGTGGCGATTCAAAATCCTCACTTTCTTCTAATTTCGAAACTAAGCCCCATGTATAATTATCATCTTCTATTTTTTTTTCACATGTAAAATTTATATCCTTTTCCTCTTTTTTCCATTTAAGATTTAATCCTTCTTCATATTTCGAAAATAAGATTATATTTTTATCATTAATATTTTTATTATATTTGATCCTTTTACTAATTAATTCAAGTATGGCTGGTTTTAGTAAAAGATGTCCTTCTATAAGTATTATATTTTCTTTATAATAATTATCTATGTCTATTTCAGTATTTTTTTCAAAGTAACTTTTATATTCGTCATGTATCTCAAGAATTTGTTCAAGATAATTTTTATTTTTATCAATTTTTCGGGCTTCAAATTTCCTTTTTTGTTGGTTTTCTTTTTCTTTTATTATTTCTACAATTTTTTCAGAATATTCTGTAGATATATATGTTAAAACAGGATTATAATTTAATCTAGCTAAAAGTCTAATAGGTTGTTCTGGAAGATATATAGTTCCTTCATTATTAATAGCTAAAATTTGAGAATAGATATGCCATTTATAAGCATCTGCTCTATCCATTCTAACTATAAGTGACATGCTAAAAAGAGATAGAATAGATTATTTAAATTTTTTGATTTCTAAAGAACTTTGGCTGTTTTAACAATTTCATTTAACTCTGATCTCTTCTCGAGAGGTTCTGAATTTTTTTCTTTATATGTACAATCTATTTTTTCAACATAGCATGAGCAAATTTTATTCATGTCATTACATAATTGTTTAAGACTATTGTGTAATTCTTCTTTCTTAAGTTTCTTTAAGTAATCTTTGATACGTTCTCTATCGAAGCCAAATATAACAGGTGACCAGTAAGTATATTCAAAATTTTTTTCTATGCTTATTAATCTTTTATTATTATCCACATTAATTTTTGGTTCTTTTTTCATTTCTTCTCCTTTAAGCATGAACATAACACCTGCAACTTCATTATTATAATTTTCATAATATTCAGTCATTTTTTCAGCGGCCATTCTTATTGCTTCTTCTGGATAATATGTATCTCCATTTAAGGCTATAATAATATTGTCAAAATTTTCAGAAGTAATTTTTAAAAGTTCTTCTAATTTACTTTCTCCTTCTTCGAATATGTTATACCTAGGCATACGAATATTATTTTTTTCACATAACTCCACAGCCACACTAACTTGTCTTTCATCCTTTACTATTATCATAACTCTATAAGGATCTACGATTCCTTCCTCTATAGGATTATTACTATATTTAGGCGCATTACACATAAATTTGTATATTTCTTGGGTAGTATAAATTGTAGGTGGTAATCCCTCTTCTGAGATTTCCGTTCCAAGTGTCTTATTTTTCCCGTTATATCGAGTAGCTAAACCTCCAGCAAAGATTAAATAAAGCACCCCATAAGACGAATTCATCGCTTTACATCAGAAAAGGTTTATATAAAAACTTTTTCTTTAATATAATATGGTTAATTACGGAATTAAAGTTTTTGAAATAATGAATCGTAAGCCTGTTACTATTTCACCTAATAGTTCTATTAGTGGAGCCGCTAAGTTAATGTCTGAAAAAGATGTAGGTAGTTTACTTGTGGTTAAAAATAAAATGCTTGTAGGAATCATAACAGAGAGAGATATTATTTCAAAAGTAGTAGCTTCTGGGAAAAATTCTCAAGTAACTAAGGTTTCTTCTATAATGTCAAAGAATGTAATAACAGTTTCACCTAATGATGATCTTTACAAAGTTCATTTTCTAATGAATAAATATAATTTTAGAAGACTTCCAGTAATTGAAGATGGAAAGCTTGTAGGCATGTTAACTGAGAAAGATCTTATTAAAATAGAACCTAGCATTCTAGATGTTCTTTCTGAAAAGCTTAAAATAAGCGAACCGAAATTTAAATTAAGGTATACGGTGATAAAATAATATGGCAGAAGAAGTAAAAGTCTTACCTACATCAGTTAAATACTCAGGTATTTTTAACATGAAAGATCTTTATTCTTTGTTATATGATTTACTTACAGGTTTAGGCTATGGAGTAACAGAAGAAGGGTATAAATCTACTACTAAGCCAGATGGAAGTGAGGATTTAGAAATTTCATGGGATTGTACTAAAAACATGGATAATTATACTCGTTTTAGAATTAAAATTTTTATTAAAGCAGACGGTATTTCCAAAGTTAAAGTTAAAGAAGGAGATGTAGAAGTAACTAAAAATAAAGGTAGCGCTGAAGTTAAGTTTACGGCTTATACTATTACAGACTTTGAGAATAAATGGGAATTAAACCCTCTTTTAAAATTTTTTAAAGGATTATTTGATAAATATATTTATAGTTCAACTTATAAAAATTGGAAAAGTAAGATAGTTGAAGAGACTTATACTATTGTAAATGAAGTGAAGTCTTTTTTTGGTTTGCAGAAGTTTTAATTCTTTGATTTATTTTCAATATTGAAAATAATTATTTTCGATATTTTTATATAAAACCACATCATTATAAATGATGGCAAGGCGTCATATAGACGGTGATTTGCACGATTCGTGAATGCAAAACACAACTATATGATTTATGTGGCTCGTTTGGGTTCTGGAAGACCTACCGGTTTCCGGATGGATTGAAATCCAGATGGTTGCGAGCCACTTAATATTCACTTGTCACTAATCGAAAAGATAAAATATCTTTTCGTAATCACAACATTACAAGAATCATATTATTTAACTTAATAAGCCTTTGATTAAAATTTGGAGCTTTTCAATTAAGTCTTGAATAGTAACTATTTCTTGTAGTGTTGTAAAAAGGAGGAATATTTATGGGAAAAATAGCCCCTATTTCGGCTAAATATATAATTTATACTCGTATTCAAGCAGAAGGAATAGTTGAAAAACCTGATGTTATAGGTGCAGTTTTCGGACAAACTGAAGGTCTTTTAGGTACTGAATTAGAACTAAGAGAGCTTCAAAAAAGTGGTAGAATAGGTCGTATAGAAGTTAATCTTGAAACTAAGAATGGAAAAACTTCCGGATTGATAATCTTACCATCTTCTTTGGATCAAGCAGAAACTTCTCTTGTAGCAGCTTCTTTAGAAACTATTCAAAGAATAGGGCCCTGTAATGCTAAAGTTTTTATAGAGAATATAGAAGATGTAAGAGTTTCCAAGAGAAAATATGTTGTAGAAAGAGCAAAGGAATTGCTTAAGAAAATGCTCGAAAAAGGTCCAGATACAACAGAAATTATGGATGAAATTAAAGAGTCGGTAAGAGCCCTTGAAATTATAGAATATGGCCCAGACCATCTTCCAGCCGGACCAGATATTAAGGATTCAGAAGAGATTATTGTAGTTGAAGGAAGAGCTGATGTTGTCAATCTTCTTAAAAATGGCTTCAGAAATGTAATTGGTCTTAATGGTACAGTTATACCTCCTTCTATTGCAGATTTAATAAATACTAAAACTGCAACTGTCTTTGTTGATGGAGATCGTGGAGGAGATATTATTATAAGAGAATTAATAGCAGTAAGTGATGTTGACTTTGTTGCTAAAGCACCAAGTGGAAAAGAAGTTGAAGAATTGACTAAAAAAGAGATACATAAATGTCTTAGAGCAAGAATACCTTTTGAACAATATAAAGAGGAAGTAGGTTTAGTTATACCTCAAAGAAGAGAAGGAGTTGATAAAACTAATGTTATGCCCTCAGTTGATATGAACAATGATTCAAAGCTTGTATTAAATAATGATGCTGAATTACAGGAACATCAAGAATCGGATCAGCAAGGTGAGAAGGCAGAACTTTCACCCCATCCTAAGTTAAAATTACCTCCAGAAATGATTAAGAAATTTAAAAAAATGCTTGAAGAACTTATAGGTACAAGAGGAGCTTATCTTTTAGATAAAGAAACTAATATTCTTGGTAAAGTTCCTGTTAAAGAATTAAAAACAGCTTTAAGAAATGTTCCAGAAGTAAGTACCATAATTATGGATGGTGCTGTAACAGGAGATATTCTTAGATTTGCAGAGTCTTTGAACATTACAAATATAGTAGCTATGCAAGTAAGTCATCCGAGCAAGAGAATTAAATTAATATCAGCTAAAGATTTAGAAGTAAACATATGAAGGATTAAATATGAATAGAGACGAAGCTTTAATTCTTTTAAAGCAGCACATATCTCGGGATAGTTTATTAAAGCATTCTTTAGCTGTAGAATCTATAATGAGAGAAGTAGCAGAATTTTTAGGAGAAGATATAGAACTTTGGGGGTTAACCGGTCTTTTACATGATATTGATTTTCAAGAAACTGAAGCAGATCTTTCAAAGCATGGCTTAGTAGCTGAAATTATTCTTAAAGAACTTGTTGATCCCAAAATTATTCATGCTATAAAGTCTCATAATTTTGAAAATACAGGCATAAATCCAGAAGGAAAAATGGAAATAACTCTTATTGCCGCTGATGCCATTTCTGGATTAATTATAGCAGCAGCCTTAGTTAAACCTGAAAAGAAACTTTCACTTGTTACAGTTGATTCAATTAAAAATGCTTTTAAAAAGAAAGGTTTTGCAGCTGGATCTAATCGAGAAAATATTAAAAGAATTGAAGAGTTTACGCCTTTAATTAATTTTTTTGAACTTTCCCTTAAAGGATTGAATAAAATCGCTTCCGAGCTTAATCTTTAACCTTTCTATAATTGTTTTTCTTGTCATAATTATAGTTATTATTACTATCATTCCCATACTAATATATAAAGTTACAGGTGAGAATAAGTTATTTACCCAATTTAGTAAATAATTTATATATTTTGTTATAAATAAAGTATAACCAATACCTAAAATTAACCAATAAATAGCTACTTTTAAGCATATAAAACCACTTATATTAAGAAATTCATCTCTATAATCCCACAACTTTCTATTAAATAATTTATATGTTATAACACCACTTAAATATTCATGTAAGTTAAGTAAAATTAAGAATAAAATTGCTTTAATCCATAAGTTGTAAGATAACATTGCAATTGTATGTGTTATAATTAATCCAAAGCCCCAAACAGGTTTAAAGGGAGCTTTGAAAAATCCCCACCACCAACTAAATTTTTTATAAACTATTGTATTATGAATAAGTTCAATAAACCATCCTAAAAAACTTCCTAAAATAAACAAAATTAAGCTATTTAAAATCCAATCCATTATTTAGTTTTATAATTTTATTAATTTAAAGTTTTTTAATCATCACCATAAATTTTTAAATTCCTTCTGTTATAATTTATAATTGAGTGTCGGGATACTCAAGCGGTTACGAGGCAAGCCTGCTAAAATGTAACTTGTTGATAGCTTGTTGGCCGAAAGGCCTGCCAGGGTTCGAACCCTCCTGCCCTTTCTTTCAAAGAAAGAAAGTGCAAGTTGCCCAAAGAAAGATAAATGGGTAAGTTGCCAAAAGAGAAAAAATTGCTCTTTTAGAAAAAGAGAAAAGGCAGATGGAGAAAGTCCCTGTCCCGACGCTTATTTTTTTCTAAATTAAGTAAAGATGCTATCTACAAAAATTCCAACTAAATAAGAAATTGTAATTACTAATAAAGTCAAAATTATATGTTCTATAATTGCTTTTAAAACAGGTATTTTATTTTTCTTAGATATAAAATAAGTAAAGGTAATTATGAGAAATAACCCCCAAGCTGAACTAACCCATACTGCCATTTTAGTAGGTAAAAATAAAATAGGTATAATAAAGGTTATAGCAAACAAAAATTTGTTTATGAAAGTTGAGAAAGTTGCTTCCCAAATAAATTTTTCTTTTTTCTTTATGGATTCTTCAGAAATGTGGATTCCAAATGAATCTGATAAAGCATCAGCTATAGCAATAGTTAATATGCCACCTATAATAGCAATTTTAGAATTAGTAGCTGAATAAAGACCTATTAGAAGGCCTAAAGTAGTAATTACTCCTGAAGTTAATCCAAAACTTAAGCCTGTAATAATTGAATCTTTCATAATTTTAGAAGTTTTTTAGTTTTTAAATAATTAATTTTGAAGGGAAAAAATCTAAATAGCTTAAACTTTTTAAATTCAAAAGTTATCAAAATTATATTAAGGGCTCATGGCCTAGTGGTATGGCGTTCGCTTGACGTGCGAAAGGTCCCCGGTTCGAATCCGGGTGGGCCCACTCAGTTATTTAGCAGGTAATTTTAAAGAAACAACTTGTGATTCTCCTAAATTATTCATATGTACTCCGAAAATGTTATCAGCAACATTAATTAAACTATCATTGTGAGATATTACTATAAATTGAGATTTGCTTGAATATTGTTTTATGAGCTCTGCAAGTTTCTCAGAATTCTCTTTGTCTAAAGCAGCATCTACTTCATCCATTATATAAAAAGGAGCAGGGAGATATTCTTGTATAGCGAATATAAAAGCCAAAGTTGTTAAAGTTTTTTCTCCACCAGACATAGCAATTAAAGGCACATTTTGTTTACCATGGGGTTTAGCTATAATGTCTACCCCTCCACTAAAAGGATCTTCTGGATTTTCAAGTATTAATTTAGCTTCTCCATCTTTAGAAAGCATAGCAAAAATTCTACTAAAATTTTCTGATATTTGGACAAAAACTTCCATAAAAGTATCCTTTTTATTTTTTTCAACTTCATTCATTGCTTTAATTATCTCATTTTTTTCTGAAAGAAGTGTATCTACTTTGACTTTAAGATTATTATACTCTTTTTCAATTTCTCTGAAAGTATCAAGAGCTTTCATGTTTACCATTCCGAAACCAGTAAGTCTCGTTTGAAGTTCAATTATGTCATTTTCAAGTTTTTGTACTGATTCTTTAACTTCTTTTATTTCAAGGTCTTTATATTCTTCATAAGCTACTTTTTTACTTTCTATTTTAGCATTAAATTCTGCAATTTTCAATTTGAAATCTTGAGAATGTTCCCTCAATTTATTAATTATTTCTTCTAATTTGGCCTTTTCAATTTCAATATTTTTAACTTTTTCAAGAAGTTCATTTCTTTGTTCATATAAATCTTTAAGCTTTCCATGAAATTTCTTCTCTTCTTCAAGTTTAAGTGTAAGCTTTTCTTCATTTATTTTTAGAAGTTTAATATTTTCTTCTAATTCTTTGGAAAAACTTATTTTTTCTTTGGCTAAGCTTTTAAGTACTTCTTCTGATTCTTCAATATCTTTTTCAAGCAAGTTTATTTCAGTTTCCTTTCCTTTGAAATTAACATAATAATCATTGAGTTCTTTTTCCTTTTCACTAATTATTTTTTGAAGTTTTTCTAAGAGAGAAGGGTCTAATTTTTTAGGAAGATTAGATATTTCATCATTTACTTGTTTTAATTCGCTTTCTTTTAGTTTAATTTCCTTCTCAATTTTTTCTATGTTATTAGTATCTACATTAATATTTTTAATTCTTGATTCTATCTCATAAATTCTTCCTCTTAATTGCATTATTTCTTCAGAAATTTTCAACCTTTTAGGTTCAAGTTCATTTATGCTTTCTTCAACTTCAGCTATTTTATCTTTTATTTTATTTATAACTTCATCAATATCTTGACCAAATTCTATGTTCTCTTTCTTTCTATGTCCTCCAACCATAGCGCCGCTTTTTTCTATTAAATCCCCATCCAAAGTTACCATTCTTATAGCATTAATACCTACCTTTTTAGCAGTATCTATATTTTTTACTATTAAAGTATTTCCAAAGACATAATTGAATACATTCGCAAACTTCGGATCATAATTTATTAGTTCAATTGCAGGAGCTATTATCCCAGGGGTATTTTTATTATAATTAAATTCAGATTCTTGATTTTTTATTTTATTTAATGGAAGAAAAGTTGCTATACCTAACTTATTAGTTCTCAAATATTCTATACATTGTTTTGCTATATCTTCATTTTCAACTACAATAGAATTAATTCTATTACCAGCAGCTACACTAAGAGGTAATTTATACTCTTCATTTACTTTACCTAAGCTTGAAACAGTACCATATATACCTTTTAAAATACCTTTATTTTTAGCTTCTATTATTTCCTTTACCCCTCTTTCTAACATATTAAGATAAACTTCTCTTTTTCCTTCTTGATTATGAAGCTCTTTAAGAAATTTAGCGTGATTTTCCTTTAATTCACTTATTTCAACAACTAAGAGAGAATCTTGTTGAAGTTTTTCTTGTAATTCTTTTTTCATTTTTTCAAGGGAAACTTTCATTTCTTCCATTTGTTTAAGTTCATTTACTTTTTGTTTATTGGATGAAAATTCTTGATTAAGAATAAGAATTTCATTTTCAATTTCGGATTTTTTATTATGTAATTTTAAACTTTCTTTGTCAATATTATTAAGTTTTTCAAATTTTTCCCTTTCTTCTTCAAGTTTTACTTTCATCTCTTCTATATTTTTCTTTAAAATTTCATATTCATTTTCAAGAGCCTTTATTTTACTTTCATTTTCTCTAATATTAGTATAAATTCCTTGTTCCCTTTCTTGTATCCTTTTGATTTCATTTTCATTACTTTTAATATTAGCTTTAAGTTCATTTACATTATTTCTCAAAGCTTCAACTTGTTGGGAAATTTCAATCTGTTCAGTTTCACCTTTCTCTCGAAGTTCTTTATTAATATTATCTATTTGAGAATTTATTTTCGAAATTTCTTCTATAAGTTTAGTTCTCTTATCATGATGTTCAGTTATTTCATTTTCTTTCATTTGGAGTTGTTTTTCTATAACTTCTTTACCTTTGTTTAATTCTTCCAATTCTTTGATTATTTTACTTGCCCTTTTAATTCGGATGAGTTTTTGTATTTCTATCGATTTTTCAGCTTGTTCCTTTTCTTTTTGAAGTTCAGCCATATGCTTAGTTTTTTCTGCCAAAATGATATTTGCTTCTTTTATTTTTTCATCGACCTTTTCAAATTCTAACATACATTTATGTTTCTTTTCTTCATAAATAGAAATTCCAGAAATATCTTCTATAATTTTTCTTCTTTCTTCTGATGAAAGTTCAACAAATTTTTGAATTTCTCCCTGTAAAATTATATTAAAACCATCAGGATCAAGATTTGCATGAGCTAATAAATTATTAATATACTCTCTCGTTTCATGTTTTCCATTTACTCTGTATATACTTCTCCCATCTTTGTCTACTTTTCTACTTATTCTAATTATATCTTCGTTAATAGGCATTTTTCTTTCTTTATTATCAATTTCAACAGTAACTTTAGCAAATTTAGCTTCAGGTAATTTTTTACCTCCATGGTAAATAAAATTAGAAAGTTTTTCTGCTCTTAAATCCTTTTTAGAAGCTTTACCTAAAACAAAGCATAGGGCTTCTGAAATATTTGATTTTCCCGAACCATTTGGCCCAGTAATTACATTTAATCCAGATGGAAAAGTTATTTCTTTTCTATTGTAAAAGGATTTAAATCCATAAAGTTCGAGTTTTTTTATTATATTCATCGATTTATTGAAGTAATTTTAAAACATATAAAGCTAATGCTACTTAATATATATATGTCTGAGGTGAAGATAGAACAAGGAGAAATTGATAAATATACTATCAAAGCTGATAATGTTATCTTTGAAGTTTCTATTTTTAAAGATAAAGATCAATTTGTCCCTGTTTATTTCATAAAAATACCTAAAATAGAACCAGCTTCTCAAGCTTTACTTGAAGATATTAGAGATAAAATACTTCTTGCTGTGCCCATTAATATAGAATCTTTGAGAAATCCTGACGCTCTTAATGTTTTAAGAAGCAAAATTATGGAAATGGCAAGAGACATGATTAAAAAAGCAGTTAAGGACATCAGTGATGAAATATTGGATTTTCTTGTTTTAACTATAGCTAATGAAATGTTAGGATTAGGTAATTTAGATATTATAATTGAAGATGAAAATTTAGAAGAAATAGTAATAAATGGAAGTAAAAATCCAGTTTGGGTTTATCATAAAAGATATGGTTGGCTTATATCTAATCTCGTAGTTGAAAGTGAAGAACAAATAGCTAATTATGCTTCTATTATAGGTAGAAGAGTTGGAAGACAAATAAATATTTTAGAGCCGCTCATGGATGCTAGTCTTCTTTCAGGAGATAGAGTAAATGCAACTTTATTTCCTATTTCAGCTCAAGGTAATACTCTTACCATTAGGCGCTTTAGAAAAAACCCTTGGACCATAACAGATCTTATAAAAAATAATACTCTTGATTATAAAACAGCAAGCTTCTTATGGTTAGCAGTTCAATATGAATTAAGTATGATTATAGCAGGGGGTACGGCATCTGGAAAAACTACCATCCTTAATGTAATTCTTCCTTTTGTCCCACCAAACGAGCGAATAATTTCTATTGAAGATACAAAAGAATTAAGATTACCAGACTTCCTTCATTGGGTTTCTCTTTCAACTCGTTCTCCTAATCCAGAAGGTAAGGGAGAAGTTAGCATGTTAGATCTTATGATAAATTCTTTAAGAATGAGACCAGATAGAATAGTTGTAGGTGAAATTAGACGTCAATCTGAAGCCGAAGTTTTATTTGAAGCTATTAATACAGGTCATTCAGTTTATGCTACGCTTCATGCTAATACTGCTGCAGAAGCTTTTAGAAGATTAACTTCGCCACCTATTAATCTTCCTAAAGATTTGGTTTTATCTCTTCCTATGTTTACAGTTATGTTCAGACAAAGGAAGCTTAAAATTAGAAGAATTTTTGAAATAAGTGAAGTTAATCAATTGAAAAGTGGAGAAATAGTAACTCATACTATTAAACAATGGGATGCTAAATTAGATAAACTTCAAGATGTCGATTCTTCTTTAAGGATTTATGATGAAATTAATTTATTTACAGGCATGACTAAAAATGAAATAGAAAAAGATCTTCATGAAAAAGAGCAAGTGTTAAGATTTTTAGTATCAAATAATATTAACACCGTTAATACTGTTGGTAAAGTAATAAGTGAATATTATTCTAATAAAGAAGAATTTATGAAAATTATGGATAAAAAATATGCGGTTGATAAAATATTAGGTAATTTAAAGACGGAGTTGAGTTCATGAAAGCTAATGAACCCTTTTTTATCTTACCAAATAATTTAGGTTTTAAATTAGCTTTACCTTTTGAAGGTATAATTTTTAACTTAGCTAAAAAAAGTACTAAACTTAAAAACTCCCTCGAAGCTATAGATAGTGATTTAAAAATAGAACAATATCTTTCTCTTTCTATAGTTAATGCTTTATTTTTAGCTTTAATTTTTGGAGTACTTATTTTTTTAGGAAGTACCTTTGTAGCCCCTTTAAATCGTGCTATTAGTATTTCTATCTTGCTTTCAATTTTAATTTTTTTCATATTTTATTTTTATTACTTATCTTTTCCCAAATCTCTTATGAAAAGAAAAATACGCTTTCTTGAATCCGAACTTCTTTTTGCTTTAAGATATATTTTAATTAAAGTTAAATCAGGCATATCTCTTTTTGATGCTTTAGTTGGTGTTTCTGAAGGAGATTACGGAGAAGTTTCAAAAGAATTTAGAATAACTGTTAAAGAAATTTCAACAGGAATTCCAGATATAGTTGCTTTAGAAAATATGGCTTTAAGAAATCCTTCTTCTCTTTTTAGAAGAACTATATGGCAAATAGCTAATAATTTACGTTCTGGAGCTGATATAGCTCAAGTTTTAGAAAGTATAACTTCAGATCTCGTTAAAGAGCAGAAAATAATGATTAGACGCTATGGTTCAGAATTAAATCCTATAATTTTAATGTATCTTATGTTTTCTATAATAGTTCCAAGTCTTGGTACAACTGTTCTTATTATTATGAGTTCTTTTTCAGGAATTCAAGTTCCCATTTATTTTTTTTATCTTATTCCTGTTGGAGTTTTACTTTTGCAATTATTTTTTATGAAATTAATTAAAGATAGAAAACCCTTTTTGAGTATAGGTTAAAATGGTATCCGTTTTTAATTGGATAGGAAGAAAAATTGCTGGAAAGAAAATTGATAGAATTAAGAATGCTTTAGATTATGCAGATATAAAAACTGATCCTTACTCTTTTTTAGGAAAAAATGTTTTCTTTGGATTTCTTTTAACTTTTGTAGTTTCTCCTTCAACATGGTTAATATGGCATAATTTGTATTATACTCTTTTTGCTCTTTCAATCACTCCTATTTTGTTTTATTTAGCTATCACTACTTTTATTTCTATGCTTTCTGATCAAAGGGCTAATTTTGTTGAAGAAACTTTACCAGATGCTCTTTTACTAATGTCAGCTAATTTAAGAAGCGGTTTACCTACCGATGAAGCTATTATTTTAAGTAGTAGACCTGAATTTGGCTTTTTAGCTGAGAAAATTAATCTTGCTGGTAAAAAAATATCAACAGGAGTGCCCTTTGAAGATGCTTTTTGTGAGATAACTAAAGGTGTAAATTCAAATCTTCTTAGAAAAACAGTTGAAATTATTATTGAAGGTATGAAATCAGGAGGAGAACTTTCAACTATTCTCGAAAGTACATCAGAGAATATAAGAGATAACAAAATAATTCAAAAAGAGATCCGTTCAGTTATTTTAGTTTATGCTATTTTTATTTTTATAGCCGCAGTTGTTACAGCTCCTATGCTTTATGCGATTTCAACTCATCTTGCAGAAACTCTATCAAAACTTAGCAAAGAAATTTCAATTACTTTTATGATGTCTAAATCTCCAACTTTAAGCTTAAAACCAACTGAAATATCTGGAGGTTTTCTTATGATTTTTGCTTATGTTAATCTTATAATTACTTCAACTTTTGGTTCTTTTATGGTTTCACTTATAACTAAAGGTAATGAAAAATATGGTATTCGTTACATTCCTATCTTTGTATTAATTTCATTAGTATTGTTTTATATTATACGCATAATAGTAGGTGCCTTTTTTGGAGCTATAAAAATATAAAGTTAAATTTATAATCTAAAAATTTATTGTATTTTAAATAGAAGGTAGGTGATAATGAATGGTAAGTAACAAAGCACAAACAGCCTTGGAATATCTTTTGACATATGGGTGGGCTATTTTAATTATAATTATTGTAGGTGCAGCTTTATATGCTTTAGGAGTTTTTAGCCCAGGAACTTTTACTGGAAAAAGATCAACAGGTTTTTCTCAATTCCAAATAGTCGATTTTAAAGTTGATACAGGTGAAAATGTTACTTTAGTTTTAGGTAATAGATTAGGAAAAACAGTTACAATTGATAAAATAGTAGCAACATACAAAAATAATGCATGTAATGACACTTTATCAGAAACTTTTGGACCCAATACACAAAAAACTTATACTTGGCATTGTTCCAATTGGGGTTCTTTAGACCTTAAAACAACTTATCAAGTTAATGTAGATATTTATTACGCAGACCCAGATTCAGGATTATCTCACATAGATTCAGGAACTCTTTTTGGAGCAGTTGAAGAGTAATCTTACTTTTTTCTTTTTACTATTATTTTATTTAAAGAAGGAAATTCCAATTCAACTAATCCTTGCTCTGCTAAAATTTTTACCCATTCATCAACTTTCTCTTTAGCTGTATTTAACTTTTTAGCTATTTCTTGAGTGGATATACCTTTATCAGGAGGAACAAATTCAAGAACTTTATCAATTGTTGTTTTTATTGCTTCTATATCCATAGATTTATTACTTTGACTTTTTTCAAAAATTTTCATAATAGCTTCTTCATCTATAACTCCAAGAAATTTCTTCTTATCAACCACATAAATTTCATTTACATTAGGCATATTTAGAAGTTTTAAACCATATTCAATAGGTTTATCTGCTTGTACCACAACAAAATCTTTACTCATTATCTCTTTGACAGGTTTTTTCATAATTTCTCTTATTTTTTCTTTATTTTTTTCAAAGGCAGAAATGTCCAAAGGAAAACTTCTTGATAAAAGTTCTAATATCTCTTTAGCCCCTATAACTCCAACTATCTCTTTGTTTTCAATTATAGGAATTCTATGTCTATTTTCATTTACTAGAATTTCAACTGCATTTTCTATTCTTGAGTTAGGATTTACAAAAGGTACTTCTCTAACACTTTCTTTTATAGGTAAAAATGATTCTTTTTTTCCAATATATTTTTTAGAAGGAAAAGCATGTTTTTTTCGGTTATGAAATTTTATTTTTTTGATAAAATTCAAAAAATTCTTAATAATTTTTTCTAATCTTTTTTTCTTTTTTCTGATTTTTAAATGAACTTTTAAATGATGAGGCTTAATCTTTTTTTTAGTCTCTTTTTCATTTATCATTGCCCATAAACCAGTCTTTTCTTTAATCTGTTTCTTCTTTTTTAACCTCACCATATAATCTTTATATACAAATTTAATTAAAATACTTATCTAAAATCTTTTTATACTTAAATTGCATGTTAAAATATATGAAATTCACCTCTATTTTAGCTATTTTGGTATCTTTATTTGTAATCTCACCTGTATGGTCTATAAGATGTATAGATAATGACTTAGATGGCTTTAATATAAGTGGAAATGGATGTAATGGTTTTAGTGGTTGCGTGAATTTTACAAATATAACTTTTCAGAATATAGATGTTCTTAATCTTACTGTTGTAACTGTAAATGTCACAGTTAATTGTAATAAAGCTTTAAGTTATATAGCCCTTTCTTTACCTCCAGGAAAAGTTGCATCTTGGCCAGCTGATAATTCATACTATTACTCTTATAAAAATAGAAAATTTGAAGTTGAAAATCCAACTAATAATCCCTTTTATAGTATAAAATTTAATCTCGAGAGTAATAATGGAAATCCTGAACTAAAAAATGGAGAATGGGATGTTTTAAGCTTTGGAATAAATAAAAGTTATAATTTTGATTTTTTTGCTATTCAAGTTAAAGCAGGTACTCAAACTTATTTGTATAATACATCAAGTTTAGGAGAATGCATTTTAGGATGTGGTATTCCAGATTGTAACGATTCTAATTATAATATTAATCCTGATATGATTGAAAATTGTTCTAATGGTATTGATGACAATTGTGATGGTTTAATTGATTATAATGATCCTAATTGTTACATTGAATATACTTGTGATCCTAATCTTAATTTAATTTTTAATGGAGGTTTTGAAAGACCCATAGTTACTAATCCTTTAAAATGGGATGTTTTTCCTAATGGAACACCTACTTTAAGATGGAATATAGAATGGCAATCTAATCAAACTTTATATAAAGGTGTAACAAGACCTGATATCGCTCTAATTGAGATCCAACATTCTCCTTTTGATTGGATTCCAGCAGAAGGATACCAATATGCTGAATTAGATAGTGATTGGGATGGCCCTGGTGGCTCTTTAAATGGCGAACCAGCAACTATTAAAATTTATCAGAATGTTAAAACCATACCAGGCGCAACTTATCTCCTTACCTTTAGTTCTTCTCCAAGACCTCTTACTAATTCTTCTAATAATATCCTTGAATTGAGATGGGATGACTCAGTTCAGGCAATAATTTCAAAGAACGGTTCTTCTATTATTAATTGGTCTTATTATGCTTTTAATTTGACTGCAACAAAGAATTTAACTAAACTTCAATTTGCAGAATTAGGTATACCCGATTCTTTAGGTACTTTCTTAGATAATGTTAGTTTAAGATGTATAATACCTTCCCCTCGCGCCCCAATCTTACCTATTCTTGAATGTGTAGATGATTACGGAAATGGCTCTTATTTAGCTCATTTTGGATATGATAACAAAAACAATTATACAATAATTATTAACATAAGTGCTGTTTATCCTTATAACAAAATTACTGGAGGAGGTTTATCAGGTATAAATCATGGACAACCTGAAATTTTCTTACCAGGAAGAACTCCTTACTATCCTAATAATTCCTTTAATGTGCTTTTTGATGGAACTAATTTAGTTTGGACTTTAACTGGTCCAGATGGAATAACTAGAACAGCTACAGCTTCAGCTAATTCAACTCGTTGTGTTGTTGGTCCTATTATAAATAATTATACTATTTTATCAAGAACCATAGAAATGGGTAATTCAACTTATATTCAAGTTAATGTCACAGATCCTATAAATGTTAGTTATGTTCAAGTTAAACTTATAGGACCTATATCCAAAACTTTTAATTTATCTAATATAGCTAAAGACCTTTATGAAGCAGAAATTTTCCCACCAGAAGTTGGAAATTATACCATAGATATTATAGCTTATAACACTCGTGGATATTCATCTTCTCTTTATGCAGGAGAGCTTTATGTATTAGAACCTTCTACCCCTCCACCTTTAGTAACTTGTCAAGATATATACTCTTTAGGTCTTTCAACTCAGCCAGGAATATTATCTCCTAATAAAGTTCTTGCTTTAAAGAATAATGTTAGTTATTACTGTGCTAAAGTGTTACTTGGTCTTTGGGATTATGATTTTTATTTAGAACTAAGAGATTCTAATGACCAATTATTTACTATTAATGGCGAAGAAATATTTTATGGAAAACAACCTCCTACAGGTGCTTCAGTTGGAATTTATACTCGTCCAGCATTAATTCCAGAAAATGGAACTTATAAGCAAGTTAAACTTACTCTTGGAGTTTGGATTTCAAGATGAAAATTAATTTAAATAAAGGAGTTATTTTTACTATGGATGCTTTAATAGCTTTATCTATTTTTCTTTTATCTTTAATTCTTTTCTTTTCATTTTTTAAAATTGACCCTATTTTCGGAATAAGAGGAACAAACATTTATGTTAAAACAGATAGCACCCTTTTTGTAGCAGAAGCTTCTGATACTTTATCAGAAATTTTTCGTCTTTATCAATTAGGTCATAGAGATCAAGCCCAAGCTTTGTTTAATTCTTTAGAATTTGAATATCCTACTAATGTTGAACTTTACCTTTTGAATAATACTAAATTTGATTTAATTTTGAAAAGAGGAGAAAATAAGTTTATAGAAAGATTACAATTTTCAAGATTTTTAGTTTTTACTATTAATCGTTCAATACCTCATTTGGGTATGAATGTAAATGTTTCAGCTCCTTCATCTATGCCTGGAAGAATTATACCTATAAAAGTTTCAATTTATAATCCTACTAGTAGTGATCTTGTAAATGCGCAAATTCAATTATTTATATTCTATCAAGATAATACTCAATTATCGTGGTATGTTGAGAATAATCCTAGAAATTTGACTTTACCAGTAGGAGTTTGGACTAATCAAATTTTTAATGTTTCAATTCCAAGTGATGCTCTTTCAGATCAATATTATGCTAAAGTAAGAGTAACTCATCCTCAATATATTAATGAAGGTACAGACCCCTTTAATATAATATCCTTTGGTTTAATTAAAGCGGAGAGTGGGTTAATTGAATAAAAAAGGAATAATTATCTCAGTTTTAGTTGTTGAATTAATTTTCTTACTTTTAATCTCTTTTGAAGAATTGCGTTCAAGTAGAAATATTTTCATAGATGATAATAGTGTTAGAAATATAGCCGCTTATAAGCTTTCATCTATTTTTAATGATATCTATTCTGATTATTCTTCTTTAATTGCTTATGATTCAGATAACTATACTAAAGATTATTATTTTAATTTTATAAATTTAAATTTTAAAAATTATTCAGAATATAACTTAAACTTCCTTCCTCAAAATCTCACTATTTCAGATGATTATTTTGAAATGAAAAAATTCAAAACTTTCCCTCAAAATTAAAAGTGATTTTTATGAAAAGTCAAAGTGCCTTAGAATTTATGACTATTATTGCTATAGGGCTTATGCTCATAAGTATAAGTTCCTTTTTTGGTTATGATTACATTTTTTCTTATTTTGATAATGTAAATACTATAAATACTCGTCAAACTTTAAGTACTATTATTTCAGCTGTGAACCTTGTTTATTCTCAAGGTATAGGCGCTCAAACTCGTGCAGTTATAATGATACCTTCAAAAATAGATCCTTCTTATACTTATATCTCTGGAAAGGAAATTAATTTTAGATTATCTGGTAGAGTTAGAGATATTCATGGAAGTACTGCTACTAATATTTTAGGCTCTCTCCCTAAAGGTGAAGGAGAAACTACTTTATATTTCAAAATGACACCAGAGGGTGCTATAATATTTTTAGATAGCCCTATATCTTATGTTATTTTGAAAACTTTTAACGATTCAGCGAGAACTAATCCAGATACTTCTTTTAATGTATCCGATACCGTTTATTATTCTGCAGAATTTAAAAATTTCTCTGATGGCAATATTGATGCTGATTTAGTAGTTAATATCTATTATCCTAATTCAACTTTATATTTAAATGAATCAGGTACTTCTTCCAATGGTGTTTATCAAGGAAGCTTTGTAGTTTCAGAAAAAGGCCCTTGGTTAATTTCTTTAGTTGTACCAGAAGTAAATATTTTCAGCACTAAGCTTATTTTTGTATCTTAACCCGTTATTCTTTCTTCCCAATCTGAAGGCACTCCTGGACTATAAAGTAATGTGTTAGATGCATATTGAGATTTTATTTCTAAATCTCTATTTATACTGGCTTCTCTTTCATATTGGACATATTGGAGAGATACTATAGAAAGAGTGCCAACAATTAAAAGAAGTATTATTATAGCATATATCAAATCCAAAGAAAAGATTTGTCCTTTCATATTACATTCACCGGAGCTTCAGATACAAAATAATCTTTGTTAATATCAAAGGCACGTATGGTATATAATCCTTTTTCAAGAGGAGTGAAAGAGCCATTTATTTTTCCATCAATTGAATTTTCTTCGATAGGAAAACCTTCAATCATTCCTCCTGATGAATTTAAAACTTCGATTCTTATAGTGCCATTGAAATAATCTCCTTCAAAATTAACCCTCTCTCCTACAAAATAATTATTTTTTTCAGTTTCTATAGAAGTTACATAAATGAAACCTTTAATATTGTTAAAAGCTATTTTTCCACCAGTATGAAGAACCTTTTGACTTATATTTTGATTTACAATAGAACAAGCAAAAAGTTTTTTACCCCAAGATACACTAATAAGAGAAGAATTTAAAATAGTTATATTATAATTATACTTATCATTAATTTTATTAGGCAATTTTATTTTTATTGAAAAACCATCCCCTCCTATATTGGATGAATCTACCCCGCTTGATACAGTATAACAAAGTTGTTTTGCACCTTCATCGTCTACTATATTTTCTTGTAATGTATTTTTGTAAGCACCTATAATAACTATATAAATTAGAAGTAAAATTGAAACACCTGTTAAAAATTCTAAACCTGATTGTCCTTTCATATTAATGAATATATTTTGAAACTTTATTTATATTGTTATTTAAGCTATCTTTTTTGGTAATTTTTACCATATTAAAAAATGGTATTAAATACCAAACATTTATAAATAAGTTACTTCTAAGAATAATTATGTTTAAACATGAAGTCGAATTAGCTGAATTCATTATTAAAAATTCATGGATTATAGATGAAGATTTAACTCTCATTGAAAAGGAAATAAATATACCCTCTGAAAGAGAAGTTAATATTAACCTATTATTTAAAAATAAAAGCGATAAATATTGGGCTATTGAATTGAAAAATGGATTAATTTTACCCGAAAATGTTTCGACTTTTATAAAACATGTTGGTTTTTTATCCCAAAAATACAATTTAAATCGTGAAAGTTTTAATTTAGTTTTAATAGGCGATAATTTTAGCAAAGAAGTAAAATTTTTTTGTTCTTTATTTAATATACGTCTTGTTGAATTAAATTTAGTTGATGAATTGAATAATCGTATAAAAGCTTATATTGAAAATTTGAAGAAAAAAGTGGCTTTAAAAGAATCCTTTGAAGAGAATATTTCCGCTCCGCATATAAGTTCTGATTTATCCGATGAATGTTTAGAAATAACAAATGAATTATTATTATCAAGTATATTTACTGAAAAAAGAATGGAATTAATTAATGAAATTTTAAGGTCTAAACCCTCTTCAATTAAAGAATTAGCTCTATCTTTAAATAGAGATACTAAAAATGTTTTTGAAGACCTTAGATTACTTCAAGAAGCTAAAATAATTGATATGCTCATAAATGGGAAAAAAAGAGTGCCTACTTTAAGAAAAAAAACAATTATTATAAAATTAGGAGGCACTATATAAGAAGGTGTTAAAATGATAAAAAAAGAAGATATACCTGATAAAAAAGAAGAGAATGAAGTTAAACTTAAAGTTGCTGAAGCTATGCAAGATGATGTTGGTAAAGGAATAGTAAATATAGATACTTCTGTGATGAAAGAATTGAAAATATCTCCTGGAGATGTTGTAGAAATTACAGGCGGAAGAACAACCGTTGCTATTGCAGAAAGAGCATACCCTGCCGATTTAGGTTTAAATATTATCCGCATGGATGGTTTAACAAGGTGGAATTCTAAATCAAGTTTAGGGGAATTTGTCAAAGTTAAAAAAGTAGATTTTAAAAGAGCCCAATCTATAACTTTAGCCCCAGCTAGTAAAGGCATAAATGTTCATATATCTCCTGATTTAGCTAAAAATTCTCTTTTAGGAAGAGCTCTTATTAAAGGAGATATTCTTACTCTCGGAGGTACTCGTAGAAGAAGAAGAACTTTTTCAGGATCTGATGTAGAGGATATTTTTAGAATGTTTGAAGAAGAATTTCAAGGTATTAGAATGGGTTTTGGAGAAATACAATTCGGATTAGGAGATATAAGATTTGTAGTGGTTAATACTATACCTAAAGGAGCAGTTATTATTACTCCTGAAACTAAAGTTTCTGTGTCTAGTGAAGCTGTTGATATGGCAGAAAATAAAGTTCCAGAAATTTCATATGAGGATATAGGTGGCCTTGGTCAAGAACTTACTAAAATTAGAGAAATGGTTGAAATTCCATTAAAGCATCCTGAAATTTTTGAGAAGTTGGGCATCGAACCTCCTAAAGGTGTACTTTTATTTGGTCCCCCTGGGACAGGTAAAACTCTTTTAGCTAAAGCTGTAGCTAATGAAACTGATGCCCACTTCATTTCAATAGCAGGTCCAGAAATAATGTCTAAATGGGTAGGTGAAGCTGAAAAAAAGCTTAGAGATATTTTTGATGAAGCCGAAAAAAATGCACCTTCAATTATTTTTATAGATGAAATTGATGCTATTGCACCTAAAAGAGAAGAAGTTGTTGGAGAAGTAGAAAGACGAGTTGTAGCTCAACTTCTTTCTATAATGGATGGACTTAAGTCAAGAGGTAAAGTAATTGTTATAGCAGCAACTAATCGTCCAAATGATATTGATCCAGCTTTAAGAAGACCTGGTAGATTTGATAGAGAAATAGAAATAGGAGTTCCAGATAGAGATGGAAGATTAGATATTCTTAAAATACATACTAGAAATATGCCTCTTGCTGAAGATGTCAATCTTGAAAAATTAGCAGATGTTACTCATGGCTTTGTTGGAGCTGATTTAGCTGCTCTTTCCAAAGAAGCAGCTATGAACCTAATTAGAAGGCTTTTGCCAGATTTCAAATTAAAAAATGAAGAACAAATAGAAAAACTTTTAGAAAAACTTATTGTAACTATGGAAGATTTTAAAGAAGCTCTCAAATTAGTTAGACCCTCTATTATGCGTGAAGTGCTTATTGAAGTACCTAAAATAGGTTGGTCTGATGTAGGAGGGTTAGATGATGTAAAACAACAGTTAAAAGAATCCGTTGAATGGCCTTTGAAATATCCTGAAGCTTTCCAAAAAATCGGAATCAAAGCACCTAAAGGAATATTACTTATGGGTCCACCAGGTTGCGGTAAAACTCTTTTAGCTAAAGCTGTTGCGAAAGAAAGTGAAGCTAATTTTATTTCAATTAAAGGACCAGAAATAATGTCTAAATGGGTAGGAGAATCTGAAAAAGCTATAAGAAATATTTTTAGAAGAGCAAGACAAGCATCTCCTTGTATTATTTTCTTTGATGAAATTGATGCTATTGCTCCTATGAGAGGTATTGATTCAGGAAATAAAGTAACAGAACAAGTTATTGCTCAACTTCTTACAGAAATGGATGGCCTCGAAGATTTATCAGATGTTGTTGTTATCGCAGCGACTAATAGACCTGACATTATTGATAGTGCTTTATTAAGGCCAGGAAGACTTGATAGAATGATTGTTGTTGGAGCACCCGATAAAAAAGCGAGACTTGACATATTAAAAGTACACACTAAATTAATGCCTATAGAATTATCAAAGCAAGAATTAGAAGAGATTAATGAATTTTATAAGAAAGAAAACCAAGCTCTTAATATGAAAGATTTATCTGACAAAGATAAATTTATTTATTATTTAGCTGATAAAACAGAAGGTTTTTCCGGAGCAGATCTTGAAAATTTAGTAAGAGAAGCAGGAATTCTTGCTTTGAGAGATGACATTAAAGCTACTAAAGTTAGTAAGAAATATTTTGACAAAGCTTTGGAAACTGTTAAGCCAAGTATAACTAAAAACGATGTGGATTTATATAAGAAATTTATGGATAAATTTAAGACAGTTCGTAATGAAATGGCAAAAATTAATTATTTAGGTTAATATGGCAGGAGAAGAATTATACACTTTAATGATATCAGAAGAATTGACAGTAGAAAGTTTAATTAGAGATATTGTTGCTAAAGAAGGTCTTGACCCATGGGATATTGATTTAGTTGCTTTAACTAATAAATTTTTAGATGCAATTCATCATATGCAAAAAGTCGATGTTAAAATCTCAGGGAAATTCCTTCTTGCAGCAGCTATTTTGTTGAAGATGAAATCAGATTATCTTCTCTATGTCGAAGAAGAAAAAACTCTAACCTCCCCAGAGATAGATCCAGCTCTTTTGGAAGCAAATAATGTGAAACTCGAACCTAATCTTCCTTTACCTAAAAAAAGGAAAATCACTATTGAAGAACTTTTATCTTCTCTTCAAAAAGCTTTAGCAGTTAAAGAAAGAAGAATTATCCGTCACAAAGAAAAGGATATAGATTTTAAAATTAAAGTTAAAAGAGTAAATATAGGAGAGAAAATAAAGCTTCTTTTCAAGAAACTTTTAGAACTTTTTGAAACTTTTGGTGACCATGAAATAAAGTTTTCATCTTTGGTACCAAGTAATTTTAAAATGGATATTATTTGGACTTTTGTGCCTTTAATTCACATAGCTAATAAAGGCCATGTTATATTAAAACAAGAAGAAGATTTTGGTGAAATATATGTCTCAAAACCAGGAAAGTCATCAGAACAACAGGCAGGAAAAGAGAGCTTCGATTGAAGCTCTTCTTTTTGCTACTAATGGAATGACTCTTTCAGAGATATCAGCAAGAACTGGAATAAAAGTAGAAGAAGTAGAATCTATTCTTGATGAACTTGAAGCTGATTATAATAGTAATGAAAGAGGGATTCATATAACTCTTGATGGAGATCTTTGGAAAATGAGTATAAAACCAGGGATTACTTTGCAAGTTAAAGATCTTTTACCTCCTGAATTGCCATCTTCTCTTACCAAGACTTTAGCTATCATAGCTGCAAAAAAACCTATTAAACAATCAACTGTTGTTAAAATTAGAGGTAATAAAGCCTATGACCATATTAAAAAACTTCAAAAGTTAGGTTTTGTAGTTTCTTCTAAAAATGCTAATACTCTTTTGTTAGATGTAACTCAAAAGTTTTTTGATTATTTTAGAATAAATGAAGGTGATTTTAAAGCCAAAATAAATCTTTCAAAAGATGTTGCAGAAAAGCTTGAAACTCTTGATAATGAAACAGAATTACCTTCTTCAAATGAATTAATTAGTGAAGAAGATGAGCAACTTAATGAATCAAAGAATTTATAATATTAGAATTAATATTATAAATTAACCTTTTTACATATTTGGAGGGATAATATGTTAAACTTAAAGAGAATTTCAGAAGTATATGACTTAAAAGTTTTTACAGACCAAGGAGAATATTTTGGTGCAGTTGATGAAGCTATCATCCAAAATAATAAAATTTTTGGATGGAAAATAAGAGCAACTAAAGAATCTTATCTTAACAAATCTATATCTGGTAGTGGCATAAAAGGAGTTATAGTGCCTCATCAACTTACTAAAGCTATAGGAGACATAATGATTGTTTCAAAAACAGATGTAGTTTCTCCCGAAGCTGAAACAACAGAAGTTGAGTAATTTCTTTTAGAGAAATTTATAAATTTATTTCTATCTTTTATTTTATATGAAAAAAGATCTTTTGAATTTTAAGACGACTGCCGAAATCCAAGTTCCTGAAAAACTTGTTGATCAAGTAATAGGTCAAGATGAAGCAGTAAATATTATAAAAAAGGCTGCGAGTCAAAGAAGACATGTCCTTTTATTAGGAGAACCAGGAACAGGAAAATCTCTTATTGGACAAGCTTTAGCTGAATTATTACCAGCTCAGAAACTTACAGATATTTTATGTATACCCAATCCTAAAGATGAAAATAATCCTCTAATTAAAGAAGTTCCTTCTGGTCAAGGAAAAACTATCATTGAAAGAGGAAAAGAAGTTGCTTTATCTTTAACTCAACCAGATGGCAATAATTGGATATACATTTTCATAATCTTTGGTATCATTTACATAATTTCTACTATTATAGATTGGATAGTTTCTTCAGAAAAAAGTGACATTCTTAAAGCAGCAGATAGAATTGCAGGTACTATGTTTATTATTTTTACTATTGTTGGTATTTTGTTAGTATACTCTGCTTCTAAACTTCAAATGGGAAAAAGAAAAATTATAGGTCCTAAACTTTTAGTTGATAATTCTGGAAAAACAACAGCACCTTTTATAGATGCTACAGGTCTTCACGAAGGAGCTCTTCTCGGAGATGTGGCTCACGATCCCTTTCAATCAGGAGGCTTAGGAACTCCTCCTCATGAAAGAGTTTCTGCAGGAGCTATTCATAAAGCTAATCGAGGGGTTCTTTTCATAGATGAAATTGCTACCTTAAAACCCGAAATGCAAATTGAAATTCTTACTGCTATGCAAGAAAAGAAGTATCCTATTACTGGTAGAAGTGAAAAGAGCGCTGGAGCTCTTGTGAAAACAGAGTCGGTTCCTACTGATTTTATTCTTGTAGCAGCAGGTAATCTTGAAACTTTAAAAAATATGCATATAGCTTTGAGAAGTAGAATACGTGGGTCAGGCTATGAAGTATATATGAAAGATAAAATGGAAGATACTCCTGAAAATGTAATTAAAATTGCAAGATTTGTAGCTCAAGAAGTAAAGAAGGATGGTAAAATACCTCATTTTACTAAAGAAGCAGTGGAAGAAATTATAAATGAAGCTAGAAAACGTGCTGGTAGAAGAGGATATTTAACTTTGAAACTTAGAGATTTAGGAGGTTTAGTAAGAGTTGCAGGAGATATAGCTGTAGAAGAAAAATCTAATGTAGTAACTGCTGAACATGTTAAAAAAGCCAAAATTCATTCAGCAACTTTGGAACAACAAATGGCTTTTAGATATATTCATGATAAAAAGGAATATCAACTTATTCAATGTGAAGGTGAAGCTGTTGGGAGAGTAAATGGTTTAGCTGTCATAGGTGATGAACATTATTCTGGCATTTTGCTTCCTATTGAATCTAATGTTGTCCCTGCCATGTCTAATGAAAAAGGTGAAATTTTTGCTACAGGTAAATTAGGTGAAATTGCTAAAGAAGCTATTATTAATGTCAGTGCTATTATTAAGAAATATTCAGGTACTTCTTTGAATAAATTTAATATTCATGTTCAATTCCTTCAAACTTATGAAGGTGTTGAAGGAGATTCAGCATCTATTTCAGTAGCAACTTCAATAATCTCTGCTCTTGAACATGTGCCAGTTGATCAAAGTGTTGCTATGACAGGTTCTCTTTCAATTCGTGGAGAAGTAATGCCTATTGGAGGGGTTAATGCTAAAATTGAAGCTGCTAAGGAAGCAGGCATAAAAAAGGTAATTATTCCCAAATCTAATTTAAAGGATGTTTTAACCGAAACTAAAGATATAGATATTATACCTGTTGATAATTTAGCAGATGTAATTAAATATGCATTTAAAAGCGGTCCAAAAAAGAATAAAATTTGGAATAAAATGAAAAAAGCTCTTATATGAACTATGGACTTCGATCAATTGTTTAAAAAGTATCAATCTAAAGGTGCTGAATATTTAGATGTAAGATTTTTAAAAAGTACTAATGAAAAAATAGTTCTTGAAAACAAAAACCCTTCTATTTCTTTAAGTAATTCTGATATTTATGGAGTAAGAGTTTTTTATAAAGGAGCTTGGGGTTTTTCATCAGGTGTAGATCTTCAAAATATATCTTCTTCTTTTGAAAAAGCTTTTAATCATGCTGTTAAAATTTCAAAACTTATCAAAGATAAGTTCAAACTTCAAAAATTCTCAAATTATCAAGCTAACTTAAAAGCACCATGTAAGAGGTTAACTTCTTCTGTGGACTTAAAAGATAAAATTAAAGATGCTTATTATTTAGATTCTCTCTTAAAAGATAATCCTCAAATTAATAATCGCATTATTATGTTTCGCTTTAATGATTTAGTTAAAAATTTCTTGAATTCAGAAGGAGCAAATATAACTGAAGAATTTAGTTTTAGTAAAATTGTTACTCAAGTTTTTCAAAATGTAAATGGTTCACCTATTATGGGCCTTTCTAATCATGGCGGTTCTTATGGTTATGATATTTTTAATGAAGATAATTTAATTAAATTTTCAAAAGAAGCCCTCGAAGATTTAAATCATCAAATTAAAGCTGAAATGGCTCCAGCAGGTAATATGCCTATATTAATGGATAAATCTTTAACAGGTGTTTTCTTTCATGAAGCAGTAGGTCATGCTTGTGAAGCTGATCATATTCTTCAAAATATTTCTGTTTTAAAAGATAAATTGAATCAACCTATAGCTCCTTCCTTTATTAATTTAAAAGATAGTCCTAAAATCCCTAATGAAAATGGTTTTTATAGGTATGATGATGAAGGTATGCCTGCCAATGAGACATCTTTAATTAAAGAAGGCGTATTAATCGGTTTTATGCATTCTATGGAAACTGCTTCTAAATTTAATCTTAACCCGACTGGTAATGGAAGAGCTATGGATCCTTTTAGTCAACCCATACCTCGCATGTCTAATACTATTCTTGAAAAAGGTGATATTTCTGTAGATGAAGCTATTAGTAATATCAAAAGAGGAATTTATGCCCAAGGTTCAGCAGGAGGGGTAGTTACTCCCAATGATGGTTCTTTTTTGTTTAATGCTCAAAGAGCCTTTTTAATAGAAAATGGAAAAAGAACCAAACTTCTTAAAGGTGTATCTTTTGGAGGAGATATTCTTAAAACTTTAAAGAATATCACAGCTGTGTGTAATGATGCAGCTCCTGTCGGAGTAGGTGGTTCTTGTGGAAAGAATGGTCAATTAGTCTCTGTTGGAGAATATGCACCCAGTCTTTTAGTTTCAGAGGTGACAGTTGGTGGATCTTAAAACTATTTGCAAAGAAGCTCAAAAATATGGAGATGCAGTTGTTGTTTTAGTTAATTCTAATAATACTTTACTTGAAATGAAAAATGATGAAATAACTTCTATTAAAGATAATGAAACCCAAATGTTATTTGTACGTATTTCCAAAGGTAAAAAATTTGGTTATTCTAGCACACCTAATCTTAAAAATTGGAAAGAAACTATTGCCAATGCTGTAAAAATTATGAAAGTTTCAAAACCTTTGAAACAAGAAATACCTCTAGCTTCTAAATCTAAATTGCTGAAAATGAGAGATATTTCAAATAATATCCTTAATTTAAACGATGAAGATTTTTTAAAATATGCTCAAGATATTAAAAAATCCGTAAAATCTGTCAATTCTAAATTTAAAATAGTGGAAAGTACTTTGTCTAAAATAATTTCTAAATCAGAACTTTTAAATTCAAATGGAGCATCTTCTTTACAAGATTTAACAGAATTTAATATGACTTTAGCTGTAGGTTTTAAAGATATCATAGAAGAAGAAGTGCATACTGATAAAGAAATTTTTGATGTAGCTTCTTATAGTAATACTCTTAGTAATTTAGTATTAAAAGATATGAAAATTGGTAAAGCTCCATCTAAAAAATTACCTGTTATAATAGATTACTTAGCTCTTAGTGATATTTTCAGTTCTATTTTAACACCTTCTTTTAACGGTTATAATGTCTTGAATAAGAGAAGTTTTCTTTGGGATAAACTTGGAAAAGAAGTTTTTTCTCAAAATTTAAATATAATTGATGATGGTTTAAAGGGATTAGAGAGACAGCCTACTGATATGGAAGGAACACCTTCTAAAAGAACAATTTTAGTTGAAAAAGGTAAAATTAGAAATTTTCTTTATGATTTATACTCTGCTAAATTAGTTGGAAAGAAAAGTACATCTAATTGTGGATCTTTAGCTGCTATTCCGAGTATTTCTCCTAACAATTTTAAAATATTACCAGGAAAAAAATCAACTGAAGAACTTATAAATTCTATTGAAGAAGGTGTTTATATCAGAAATGTTATGGGAACTCATACAGCTAATCCTATTACAGGCGATCTTTCTCTTTCAATTCCTTCAGGTTTTTATATTAAGGATGGAAAGCTTTCTTATGCTATTCGTAAATCTATGATTAACATGAACCTTTTTGAAGCTTTGAAAGATGTAGAGCTTTCAAAAGAAGTTAGACAAGAAAATGAAATTTCTTCACCCAATATTAAATTCAATAATATACAATTGATAAGTTGAATTTAGCGGGAGGTGGATTTGAACCACCGACCTTCGGGTTATGAGCCCGACGAGCACTCCAGGCTGCTCTACCCCGCTATAAGATTTAGGATTTATTCTAAACTTTTAAAGCTTATGTTTTATAATTATTGACTTTCATAAATTAATTATGGCTAAATTAAAAGAATTGCTTAAAAATCAATTATCTGCAGATGAAGTAAATAAAATGAAATATTCTTATGATATAGTTGGAGATATAGCCTTAATAAATGATTTACCTTGGGGAATGAAAAGTAAAGCTAAACTTATTGCTGAAGCTATAAAAAACACTCATAAAAGATTGAAAGTTATAGCTAAAAAAGTAGGACCTACTTCTGGTGAAGAGAGAATTCGCCCTGTTAAAGTTGTTTTAGGTGAAAAAAGGACAGAAACTATTCATATTGAAAATGGTTTTAGATTTAAATTAGATATAAACAAAGTTTATTTTTCTCCTCGTTTAGGAGCAGAACACTTAAGAATCATAAATCAAATAAAGCCTTATGAAGAAGTTTATGATCTTTTTGCAGGAGTTGGCCCCTTTGCTATTCCAGCAGCTAAAAAAGCTAAAAAAGTAATAGCTATAGATATTAATCCAGCTGCTTGTAATTATCTTAAAGAAAATGCTTTACTTAACAAAGTAAGTGATAAAATAGAAATTTATTGCTGTGATTGTAGAAAAGTTATTGAAAAAGAAAAATTTTATAATTGTGCCGATAGAGTAATAATGAACTTACCTATGCATGCTGGAGAATTTTTAGATGTGGCTTTTAAAGTAGCTAAAAAAGGAGCTATAATTCATTGTTACTTTTTCCTTCATGAAAAGGACATGTTTAAACTTGCAGAAGATAAACTTTATAATGAAGCTAAAAAAGCAGGAAGAGAAGTTAAAATTTTAGAAGAAAGAAAATGCGGACAATTATCTCCGAGAATATGGAGATGTGTTATTGACTTTGAAGTCTTAAATTGATAAAATTAATATTTTATATAAAAGATTACCTAAAATCAAAGTTGTAACATAAGCTAAAAAGAAAGTTGGAACGAAAGGAATACCTACTTTAACCTGTACTTTCATTTTTGAAAATTTCTTAAAGTTTTTCTTTATGAAATTTAAATCCTCTAAAGTTATACCTATTTTTCTTTTAGGTATAACTACTTTCCCATTTAGTTTAATATTTTCAGTTATCCAATCCCCTTCAGTTAATTTTGTTACAGGAATATTTTCCTTCATTAATTTTCTTTCTATTATTCTAAGATATTTTAATGAAAAAGATCCTAAAAGTGCAAATAACATTAAAATCATAATCGAAGGTAGATTTCTAAACCAATTTACTATTAAAGTTATTACAATTATTAAAATTATCAATAGAATTAAATCTAATTTAGATAACTCTTCTTTGAATTCTTTGAAATTTTTAATAGCTTTTATAGACATCATAATTATGCCATATATAGTTCCTACTATTAGCATATTTATGAAAAAATCTGCAAAAAAAGGAAAGAAATTATTATTAGCTCTATAGCTCATTATAATGGCTAAACCAGTCATTATTTTTACATCTCCTCCGCCCCATTGTCCAGAACTATACATAAAATAAGAAAAAGTAAATATTATAACTAGTGAAATAGGTAACCAAATAAGTTCTTTATAATTATCAGTATATAAAGCTAAAATTAACCTTAAAATTAATCCACCACTTATTAAAACATAACTTAAATAATCCGGAACTTCTCTTGTTTTTAAGTCTATCCAACTTGCTATTCCTAAAATAATAATTGTAAAAATTGCTAAAATTAATTCCATCATTTTATTTATTCCTCTTCAAGTTTAGGTTTAGTTGGATGTAAACTTAAATATAAACCTTTAAGCAAAACCGTTACACTATTTAAGATACCTAATTTATCAACAGGTTTACTTCTCTTTTTAAGTATAGCTGAAATTATTTCTTCTATAGAATTATCTTCACATTCTACTTCGGTATATATCTTACCAATCATTCCTAAAGCATGAGCATCGCTACCACCTAATATAGGTAAATTAAGTTCAGCAGCTATTTTTTTAGCTGTTGAATTTGCACGAGTTAAATAACACCAAGAATTCAATACTTCTAAACCTTCTAATTTGAGATATCTTATTTTATCATGTAAACCATAAGGAGCATAAGGGTGAGGGGCCACTGCTATGCCGCCTTGTTTATGTATTTCATCTATAGTTTCATTGATAGTCATTCCTGGTTTTATTTTTTCATTTATATTTATAGCTAAAATATGCCCATCCATAGTGCTTACTTCTTCTCCTTTAATTACTGTTAATTTATCTTTAAGTAAGTTATCATGTTTGAGAATTTTTTCTGCAATTTCAGCCCCTCTTATTCCATCATGGTCAGTTATAACTATAGCATTTAATCTTTCTTTAATAGCCCTTTCTATAAGTTCCAAAGGACCATACCTTGGTATATTTCTAAATTTTTTTCCATAGAGCCCAGGTTCATCCGAATATTTAGTGTGAGTATGAGGATCTAACTTTATTATCATATTAAAATACAACAATAATAACTAATATAATTCTTTTTATCTTTGAAATTAAAGAAAGAAAAATCTTAAAAGTTTAGAATATCACCCATAAGTTATGTCTCTTTATATAATCGGACTTGGACTATGGGATGAAAAAGATATTTCCTTTAAAGGCTTACAAGTAGCCAAAAATTGTGAAGAAGTTTATCTCGAAAATTACACTTCAATTTTATTTGGCACTAATCTTTCAAAAATATCTTCTTTTATTGGAAAAAATATTATTTCTCTTAATCGTAAAGCAGTTGAACAAGATAAAATCTTTTTAAAAAACGCTAAAGAAAAAGATGTTGCTTTATTAGTTGGAGGAGATCCTCTTTCTGCTACAACTCATATGGAAATAATATCTGAAGCTAAAAAATTAGGTATTAAAGTTAAAATTATTCATAATGCTTCCATTTATACAGCTGTTGCTCAATCTGGACTTTTTCTTTATAAATTTGGAAAAGCTTGTTCTATACCTTTTTGGCAAGATAACTTTAAACCCACTTCTTTTTATGATATTATTGTTGAGAATCAGAAAATAAAAGCTCATACTTTAGTTTTTTTAGATTTGAAACCAGAAGAGAATAAATTCATGACTATTAATCAAGCTTTAGAAATTCTTCTTCAAATAGGCAAAGAAAGAAAAAAAGAAATTAATGAAGAAACTTTAGTTATAGGTTTAGCTCGTATGGGTTCAGAAAATCAATGTATTAAAGCTGAAAAAATCAAAAATTTGATTAATTTTGATTTTGGACTTCCTTTGCATATTTTAGTTATTCCAGGAGAATTAAACTCAATTGAAGAAGAGTTTTTGAAGATGTATTTACTTTAGGAAGATTTAAATTAATTATTTAAATTCTATTATGATTTTCAATGATCTAATTGTAAGAGTTGAGAGATATTTTAATTATCTTTTTTATCTTTTTAAATATACAAAAAACCCATTTAATATTCTATTGTCCTTTTTAATTTATGGAAAAGGTAGAGCTATTCTTAAAAATAACACTATTATAAATTTTGAAAAAGGAAATACTTTAGGTCAGTTGGGCCCTGTTCTGAATGAAGGTTGGGCTATCCATAATATTGGAAGTGATTTAATACTTAAAAAAGATGATATCTCTTTAATTCAACCTAATTTGGGTGTGCTGCATGAGTCAAATATTTATAATTATTATAATGTTGATAACAAAGTTGTTTTAGATGTTGGTGGATTTTTGGGAGAAACTGCTGTATTTTTTAGTAAAATGGGCGCTAAGAAAATTATTGTTTATGAACCTTTGAAATATCATATTGACTATATAAAGAAAAATATAAAATTGAATAATATTAATGCTATTATTAAACCTTTTGCAGTTTCTGAATCTTGTGGAAAAGAAACTTGGTATACTACGTCAATGGAAGGTAATTTCAGTTTTGGTTTAATTCGTAATAAAAGTGGTAAAGCTTTTGAAATAAATACAGTCTCTTGGAATTATGTCTTAAATGATGCTATTAAGCATAAAGTTTCATTAGCTAAAGTTGATTGTGAAGGTGGAGAAAAATATCTTGTAAATGCTAAAGATAAATTAATTAAAAGTATAGATTATTGGATAATTGAAGCTCATTCTAAAGCTATTAAAGATAGTTTACTCCAAAAGTTTAAGACTAATGGATTCAATTTGGATAAAATTGAGGAAATATATGATGATATTTTTATGTTATATTTTAGTAAATAATGTTTTTAATATTCGATTTGAGATATTATTGTGTGCAGATACAATAACTGAAAAATTGAATTTTATTTGTTTTGTGTGTTTCTATAAATTTTTAATGATAATTTAAAAGAACTTCTAAAACTATGTATTCATTTATGATAATTTATATTTAAAAAACCTCTTAAATACTCTCTTTTTGCTGGCTTAAAAATACTTTCGAAACTTAATTTTATCAATAATAAAATTATTATTAGTATTTTAGTAATATCAATTTCTTTCGTTAAGAATGCTCTCGCGCCTCTGCCATACATAAAAGCTGTTTTTTTTGTATCTTTTACTTTATCTTTATGATAGACTATTGCATAAGGATTATAAAATATTTCATACCCCTTTTTTTAAAATTCTATAAAACATATCTATATCCTCAGTTGGATAGGGAGTCCCCATTCCGAAATTTTCATCAAAGTAACCAATTTCTTTGAATATCGCCTTTCTAAAGGACATATTATTTCCTGTTCCCATCGAGAAAGGGTTAAATACAATTCTCATTTTAAAAATTTTTGTTTTTGTCCTTTATCGAATTTAAAATTGGAATTAAATTCTTTATTAATAAAATCTTTATGTGATAAAGTCCTACCAGTACAACATATACATTCTGGATCTGAGAAAGTTTGATTAATTTGATTTAATCAATTTTTGTCAACTTCGCAGTCATCATCTGTAAATGCAACTATTTCTCCAGATGCAATTTTTAATTCCCATGTTTCTCGCTTCTGACAAATTTGTTTTAGGTTTATGTATATATTTAACACCCTGAAGCATCAACAACGATAATCTCATAATTATTAAATGTTGATCTTTTAATAGATTTAATTGTATCTAATAATATTTTAGATTTATCTTTGGTAGATATTATAACTGAAATTTTCATCTAACATACCTCATTTTACCAAAAATATTAGTTGCGAAACTTTTTGCGTAAATTAAAGCATTTCTAAATTCGTTTAAATGTCTAATTCTAAATATTCTTTTTATTAATCTTATAGGATCTAAAACAACTTCTTTATAAAATTGCTTATGTAACTTTTCTATTTGCTCAGCTGTAAAATTAGGATAAGATATAGACGGTGTTGTTTGTTCAAGTTGATCAATATCCCCAATTAGCCACTTGTTACTTTCGACTATATCTCTAAAAACAGTCCCAGGGTAAGGTGTTGCTATAATACACTGTGGTCTTACTCCATATTTTCTAGCTAAATATTTTGCAAATTTTATATTTTCTTTAAATGTTTGCGGTGTTTCTCCTGGTAATCCAACCATAAAATTAATACCACATTGTATACCAGCATTTATTGTATTTTTAATTGTACTTTCAGCTACTTCTTTATTTACTCCCCTTTTAATTATTTTTAAAACATTAGGGGTTATTGTTTCAAGTCCGTAACTTATACCATAACATCCAGCTTTTTTCATCCATGCTAACATTTCTTGATTTACTTTGTCTACTCTTGCCTGGCAGGTCCATATCACATCTAATTTTTCATTAATTATCCCTCTACAGATATCTATAACTCTTTCTTTATCTATGGTAAACTCTGGATCAAATAATACAATTTCTTTTACCCCTAATTTAGTAACAAGCCATTTAATTTCATCAAGTGCTCTTTTAGCAGAATAAGCTCTCCACTGATGGCCATACCCAACTAGTTGATTTTTTTGTCCGCCTATCATACAAAAGATACAATTAAACGGGCATCCTCTACTTGTTCTTATAAATGCCATAGGTAATCTTCTGTTAAAAGGCACATAATATTTATTTATAGGTAATTGGTCATAGGCTGGGAATTTTAATCTATCTATATTTTTTTCAAGAGGTCTTATTCATTATCTATTATTTTATTTTGATATTTATAAGTTACACCTTTAACGTTTTTGAAAAGGTCTTTCTTCATCTTTTAAATTTTTTGCAATTTCCTCCATTGTAAATTCAGGTTCATTTTCTATTATAAAGTCTAATTCAGGGTACATATCAAAAAGTTTATCCTTTATATTATAAGGAACAGGCCCCCATATACCAAAAATAGCATTAGAATTATTTTTAAAATACTGTCCTAGTTGAAGATCATGCGTTATAGTCGGAGGAGCAAACCGCCTAATACTATTTTAGGACTTTCAAGTTTTATGCTGTCTGCAATCCAATCATAATTCTTTCGCATAATATTAGCACCAATTATTTTAGTTGAGATAATTTTTCTTGTCATTCCAGCTATATAAGCTAGCCCCATCGGTTGCATAAAAAATCTTTTTGAGGATTTGCACAATCTATTTCTCTAGGAACAGCTATTTCTTCATTTATAGGTGGTTGATTTATAATTAATATATCTGACATAAAACTTTAATGATTTTATTATATTTTAAATATTACGTTTATGCCCTTTAAATTTATCTTAAATGTTATTATAATTTATAGTTTAATTTAATCAATAAGGCACACGAGATATTGTAATAAATGGAAAAACAGGTTATTTGGTTAATTTTGATAAAAAAGAATTATTTTTGAAATATATTTTGGATTTAATGAATAATAAAAAATTACGTTTAGAAATGTCTAAAGAAGCAAGAAAAAATGCATTAAATTTCAAATGGTCTAACATAATAGAAAAAGTTAAAAAAGTCTATGAAGAACTTTCAAAATAAAATTAATCAATTCTTTTTGAATAGAGCTGTTAATTTTTCTAATCCAAATGTTTTAATATCTTCCTTGTCAAAGCCTCCTATAATAAAAAGTACTATAAAATAAACAGGAATAGCATAGATTACTAAGTAAATTTGTCTTAACCAGAAAAATTGTTTTATAAAAATAGCCATGACAATTGAAGCAATAATTGCTCTGAAAAGTGATTTAAACGGATACCAAAATCTATGAGATTTTACAGCCCAATAATTGATTAGCATAGTTCCGATAATATTAGTTACAATGAAAGCAATTCCAGCTCCTGGAAGACCAATTTTAGGTAAAAGAATAATACACAATATCAAATTAATTAAAGCTTGTATACCATTTCTAAACATAATAAATTTTGGTTTTCCAATACCTAAAACTAAATTATCTA
>Ga0078972_1000278_pt1 | contig 212749 bp, 192 predicted proteins | sample YelNatPaOPGAMG01_FD_67568 | JGI IMG/M metagenome (GOLD analysis project Ga0078972, IMG submission 67568) | Hot spring thermophilic microbial communities from Obsidian Pool, Yellowstone National Park, USA - OP-RAMG-01 (SPADES assembly) (version 2) | ecosystem: Environmental > Aquatic > Thermal...
ATCCCACCCACCCGCCCAAAGGGTTTTCTTGGAGGACACCCCCAATCCCCCGAGAGTGGTATCTTGTGCACTCTATTCTTCAATCGCTGTTTTTGGGATTATTTGAGCAGTGGGGACATGGCCCTCAGACGTGATACGATGGGGGGCAGAATCTCGATGACCTGCTCGATTTCCTCTGGAGTTGTGTCCCGGCCCAAGGTGAAACGAACGGAGCTGTGCGCCCGCGGGCGCGGGATGCCCAGAGCGAGTAACACGTGAGAGGGTTCGGCATCCGCGGAGCTGCAGGCCGATCCGGTGGATGCGGCAATGCCTGCCAGATCCAGATTGATGATCACCGATTCCCCTTCGATGAAGTCCATGGACACGTTCACGTTGTTGGGAAGGCGCTGTGTGGGATGCCCGTTCAGGGTGAGGTATTCAATGCGGGCCCTGAGCCCCTCGATGAGCCGGTTGCGAAGGGGGATCAGCCGGTTCATTTCCTTTTCCAGTTCCGCCCGGGCGAGCTGAGCGGCTTTCCCCAATCCCACAATCCCCGGCACGTTTTCCGTACCGGCCCGCCTCCGGCGCTCCTGCTCACCACCATGCAGAAACGGGACGATCTTCGTTCCCTTGCGAACGTAGAGCGCCCCCACCCCCTTCGGCCCGTAGAGCTTGTGGGCGGAGACGGCCAGAAGGTCCACATTCAGTTCGTTCACGTCGATCGGAATGTGGCCGACCGTTTGCACCGCATCGGTGTGGAAGGGAATCCCGTGTTCCCGGGCGATCTTGCCGATCTCGGCGATCGGTTCGATCGTGCCCACCTCGTTGTTGGCGTGCATGATGGAGATGAGCACCGTTCGCGGCGTGATGGCCTTCCGGACCTCATCGGGATCGACGAGGCCGTATTGATCCACGGGAAGATAGGTGATCTCGGCGCCGTGCCGAGATAGGAATTTGCAGGCCTCGATCACGGCATGGTGTTCGATCCGGCTGGTGATAATGTGGTTGCCTCTGGATTCGCTGGCGTAGAGAATCCCCTTGAGGGCGAAGTTATCCGCCTCCGTGCCGCCGCTGGTGAAGACGATCTCATCGGCGCGCGCCCCGATCAGCGCGGCCACGTGCTCTCGGGCTTCGTCCACGGCGACCCGCGCCTCTTGCCCGAAGGAGTGGATGCTAGAAGGGTTCCCGAACCGCTCGGTGAAAAAGGGAAGCATCGCCTCGATGACCTTGGGGTGGGTGGGGGTGGTGGCGGCATGGTCGAGATAGATCCTCTTCATGGTGCCCTTCCCTAGCGGATCCTCGCGATGGCAAGCTCCGCCGCTTTCTTGCCGGAGAGGAGCATTCCCCCGAAGATCGCTCCCATCCGATGGGAGCCATAGACGGCATTGGCCGCCATTCCCGCTACGATGAGCCCCGGGAAAACCTCTCTCGTGTTTTCCAGAAGCGCCCGCTCGCCGATTTCCGCCCACATGGGCTTCTCGCCGATGACCGTTCCGGACGGCGTGTTCAGTCGCGGCCCGATCTTCCTTTCTACGATGTGGCAGATCTCGGCGGCATGACCGGAGGCGTCGATCACCACTTTGGCCCGCATCGCCAGCGGGTCGATGTGGAGTTTGGCGATGCCAACCGCGCTCCAGTTCAGCACCAATCCGGCGATACGGTCATTCTCGCGGATCATGACGTCCTCGACGCTGATGAGGTTGAAGATGCGTGCCCCCGCCTGAATTGCTCTCGAACAGAGGGTGGAGATGGTCTCGAGGGAATCGGCCACGAAATACCCTTTTTGATATTCGCGGGTGCGCACGCCGAGCTCATCCAGAATGGCCTTTCCTTCCGATTGAAAGACGATCCGGTTGAACATCATCCCCCCGCCCGGCATCCCCCCGCCCACGCGGAGCGATCGCTCGAAGAGGACGGTCTTGGCCCCCGATTTGGTCAGATAATACGCCGCTATCAATCCCGAAGGCCCCCCGCCGACGACGGCCGCATCGGCTTCGAGAGCATCCAGAAAATCCTGAAAGTAGCTCTCGGTGATGGCCCGGGAAATGATGATGTCGTCCACGGTACTCGACTCCTTTCTTCCGAACGTTTCCGACGGTATCCAGTCTAGCATTTTTTAGGGGGAAAAGGATATTGCCGCACGGGGAAGGCTACTGGCGGCGGCTGTTCTCGATCTGGCAAACGGGATGATCCTGACATACCTCGCATTCGATTTGAAGGGTGGTATGGGCGATGCCGAAATCCTGCGCGAGCTTTTGATTGACCTCGGCGATGATCTGGGCGCTGTGACTGACCATCTGATCTTCGATCAAGAGGTGCCCGCTCATGGCGTGAACGCCCGAGGTGAGCGTCCAAATATGGATATCATGGATATCCCGCACGCCCGGCACCTTGCCGATCTCGGCAGTGATCCGGCTCGCATCGAGATGACGGGGAGCCGCTTCGAGGAGGATATTCACCGATTCCCAGACAAGCTGGATCGCCCCTCGCAGGATCAGAGTTCCGATCAGAATGCTGATGAGCGGATCGGCGTAGTTCCAACCCGTTGTCAGAATGATACCGGCGGCGGCGATCACCCCGATGGAGGAGAGGGCATCGCTCACCACATGCAGAAAGGCCCCCTTCACATTGAGATTCTGCCGGCCGGCCGAACGAAGGAAAAAAATACCCGCCAGATTGGCGGCCAGCCCGACGGCGGCTATCGCCAGCATCAGTCCGCCCTCGATCTTGGGGGGATCATTGAAGCGCCGGTAGGCCTCGTAGAAGATGAAGCCGGCGATCCCTACGAGGACGGCGCCGTTGAGCAGGGCCGCCAAGATCTCCGCCCGAAGGTAGCCGAAGGTCCTTTTCGTATCTGCCGGACGGCGGGCAAGTCCGATGGCAAAGAAGCTCAGACTCAGGGCGAGGGTATCGGTGAACATGTGTCCCGCATCGCCCAGCAAGGCGAGGCTATTGCTCAGAATCCCCCCGATCAGCTCCGCCACCGTCATCAGCGCGGTGATGGCCAGAGCGATCAGCAAGCGCCGCTGGTCTCTTCGCGTGTCGGAACGGGGACCGTGTGAATGTTCGCTCATGGTTCAGCGTTCATGAGGGATGGAAACGGTGTGGCCGCAAATCCGCGGGGATTTGCGGCCACACCGTTGAATGGCGCGGATTCTACTTTTCCATGCGCTTCTCGACAATCTTTCCCACCGTTTCACCCATCTTCTCGAGCACCGAAGCCGTACCCCCTTTGATCGGCTCCACTTTCACCCCGTCCTTGTTGATGATGACCACGGCGGTTGGCTTGATTCCACCCGCCCCCGCCGCCCCCCCGCCCAATCCCTCCCCCACCCCTTCGCGCCCGTGCTCCTTGTTTCCCTTTCCTACACCCTTACCCGAACCGCCCATAGCCCCGAAAACGAATCCCATGGTCACCAAGGGAATGATCGTATTCCCCTCGATGGTCATCGGTTCCCCCACCACCGATTTGGTGCTGAGCACCTTTTCCACTTCCGCCATGGATTTTTCGATCAGTTTCTCGACTTCTTCCATCGCCCTCCTCCTTTCCGGATGATTCTTAGTTTACCACTTTCGGAAGCGCCGGTTCCATTTCGAGCGGGGGAAACCGTAACTATCAACTTTTGGGGGATGGATACCTCCGAGCATCCCATGATCAAGGGGGCCGGAAGGTCTCCATAGATCCCGGCCGGTTCTTATCTATGGTCATGTCCGCTACGGGCTTCCTTTGAGCAATGGCGTCGCGGCGAGGGACTTGAGCACCTCTTCCCATCTCGATCCCGATACATCCGCCTTCGAATGCGGATATCTCGAATACGGCGGTGATGCATCGGGACTTGAATCCTTCCACCCTCAACTCTCGATCTCCGTGCTCAGTTCGTCCAAGCTTGTCATTACAGACCTCCTTGAATCTCGTGCGTTATTGCTCCTAACTACTCAGAGATTCTCGGGGGTCTTTTTGTCCCCTCATCAACCCACCAAAATGGTACAGTAACTTCGGGAGTTTCCGGAAACCGGCCCGACGTAGGAGGGGGGATATCGCCGATCGGGCGATCGAGACGATAGCCAATCGTCCGGGGGGTTTGCTATAATGGGGTCGTTCAATGCCATGGATCGAATCCTTTTGCATTGTTGCTGCGGCCCGTGCGCTACATATCCCGTAAAGTGGCTTCGAGAGCACGACTTCGAAGTCACCGGCTTCTGGTACAATCCCAACGTCCATCCCTTCACCGAACACCAGAGCCGGCTGACGGCGGCACAGCGGCTTTCGGAGCGGTTCGGGTTCCCGCTGATCGTGAGCGAGGGCTACGAAATGGTGTCATACCTCCGCGCCGTGGTGGGCAAGGAGGGAGAACGCTGCCGGGAGTGCTATCGGATGCGACTCGAGCGCACGGCCCGCGAGGCCGCGGAGAAGGGTTTCCCTCGCTTCACCACAACTCTGCTCATCAGTCCCTATCAGAACCGGGAGGCTATTCGGGAGATCGGGGAAGAAGCCGGCCGGCGGCACGGGACTGAGTTCTTCTATCATGATTTCACCGAAGGGTTCCGGGAAAGCCAGCAAATGGCGAAGGATCTCGATCTTTACCGGCAAAAGTACTGCGGGTGCATCTACAGCGAGTGGGAACGATTCGGGAAGGTGAAGGTGCGATAAGACATGGCCACATATCGGAACATCGCTTACCGCCGGACGGATCACATCGGGTGCATAACCCTCAACCGGCCCGAGGCCCGCAACGCCCTCGATCGGGCAATGGCGGAGGAGATCGCCCTCTGTTGCCAAGCAATCAATGAAGATGAGGAGATCCGGGTGGTGCTTCTGACCGGCACAGGGAAGAGCTTCTCAGTGCCGGATGCCGCCATCGAATCGGCGGATCCCGAGATTCCGGCGATCGCCGCAGAGGCGATCGCCGGAATAAAAGCCCCGGTGATCGCCGCCATCAACGGGGATGCCCTCGGCTCGGGATTGGAGCTTGCGCTGGCATGCGATATTCGCCTCGCGGGGGAGAACGCCGCCTTCGGCTTCCCCGAAACTTCCCAAGGTTACGTTCCCTCCGGTGGGGGAACCCAGCGATTGCCGCGCATCGTGGGGAAGGGGAAAGCGCTCGAACTGATCCTCACCGCCTCCGTGATCCCGGCCGGGGAGGCCTATCGGATCGGGCTGGTCAACCACATCGTCCCCGCCGATGATCTCGAGAAGGAGTCCATGGCACTTGCGGCAAAGCTGGCCTCCAAAGGCCCCATCGCCGAGAGATACGCCAAGGAGGCCATTCTGAAGGGATTGGATATGACCCTGGCCCAAGGGCTGCGGCTCGAGGCGGATCTCTCGTTTTTGCTCCAGAGCACCCGGGATCGCACCGAAGGGATCAAAGCCTTTCTCGAGAAACGCACGCCGATCTTCAAGGGGGAATAGGCGGGAGAGAGACGGATGACGAACGGCTTCGAAACCATCATCTACGAGAAGCGGGATGGGATCGCATACATCACGCTGAACCGGCCCAAAGCGCTCAACGCCGTTTGCATCAAGATGCGCGACGAGCTCTACGAAATCCTCCCGGCCGTGAAGGACGACCCCGATGTTCTGGTAGCCATCGTCAAAGGGGCGGGAGACCGGGCCTTCTCGGCGGGGGCGGATATCACCGAGTTCGGCACCACCCCTTCTCAGGCGGTGGCCCGTTCCGTCCGATGGGAGCGGGACCTATGGGGGATGTTCCTCAGCGTACGGAAGCCGATGATCGCCGCAATCCATGGGTTTGCGCTCGGAGCGGGCATCGAGATGGCGATGTGCTGCGATATCCGCATCGCCTCGGAGGATGCCCAATTCGGCCTCCCGGAAGCCAATCTGGGGATGATCCCCACAGCCGGCGGTTCACAGACGATGCCGCGGTTGGTAAGGCTGGGATGGGTTTCGGAGATCGTGCTCACCGCCGATCGAATCACCGCCGCCGAGGCGCTTCGGATCGGGCTCGTGAATCAAGTGGTCCCCCGCCCCCAACTCCTCCCCACCGCGGAGGCCACGGCACGGCGCATCATGGCAAACGACCAGAGGGCCATCCGATACGCCAAAGAGGCGATCACCCGGGGGCTCGATATGCCCCTCGGCGCGGCGCTCGAAATGGAACAGCGGTTGGCGCATTCGCTGGCGGTTCAAAGGAGGCGGAAAGATGAGTGAACAGATGTTCGAGACGCTTGTCCGCCGCTTTGCGGATCTGGTGCGCTCTTCGCGGAAGATCATCGCCTTTACCGGAGCCGGTGTAAGCACCGAATCCGGCATCCCCGATTTCCGCAGCCCCGGCGGCATCTGGAGCCGATACGATCCGGAGATGTTCACCATCGACCGCTTCCTCCACGATACCGAGGCCCGCAAAGTCCACTGGAAAGCCCTTTCTGGCGATGACTTCATCCCGGGAAACGCCCGGCCCAATGCGGCGCACTATGCCCTCGCCGAACTGGAACGGATGGGAAAGCTCGATTGCGTCATCACCCAGAACGTGGACGGACTTCACGAAGAGGCGGGAAACTCCCCCGAGAGGGTCTTTCATCTCCACGGCACGATGCGGGAAGCCAAGTGCCTCCGGTGCGGGAAAGGCTACCCCATGGAAGAGGTCCGGCGATGGGTACTATCGGGGACGGAAATCCCCGAGTGCCGGGATTGCGGCGGCATCCTCAAACCGAACGCCGTCTTCTTCGGCGAGGCATTGCCGGAGTGGGAGCTCTCGGAATCCCAGCGACGCGCCCGCGAGTGTGATCTCTGCATCGTGATCGGATCATCGCTGGTCGTCTATCCGGCGGCGCTTATCCCGCAGTACGCCGTGCAATCCGGTGCGAAGTTGGTTATAATAAACCGGGACCGGACGAGCCTCGATCCGGATGCAGAGGTGCGGATCTCTGAAAGCGCCGGGAAGACCATGTCCCGTTTGATGGAGCTACTTCGAACTTAACTCAGCCACCGCTGAGTAAGGAACTAAGGTTACAAGGAGTGAACTGAGGAATGAACACCACCGAGTTTCTGGCGATCACCGCGGCCATTGTCCCCGACCGACCCGCCATCATCTTCGAGAAGAAAAAATACACCTTCGGTCAGCTCGCCGAACGGTCCAATCGCGTGGCCAATGCGTTGACGAAGATGGGGGTCACCAAGGGGGATCGCGTCGCCATCCTTCAGGTGAACTGCAATCAGTACGTCGAGACGTACTTCGGCGTGGCCAAGATCGGGGCGATCTTCGTGCCGCTCAACTTCCGCGCCAAACAGAACGAGCTCACCCACATGATGAACAACTCGGAAGCGAAGGTGCTCTTCGCAGGTGACCGGTACATCGACATGGTCAATTCCATGAAATCGAATCTGACCTTGCACCCGAAGCTCATCTCCCTCGACAGCAAAGTCGAGGGCATGGACAATTACGATGAAATCCTCAAGGCATCTTCAGCCGACGATGTGGTCACCGAAATCAACGACAACGATATCACCATTCTCATGTACACCGCCGGCACGACCGGCTTGCCCAAGGGCGTGCCCCTTCGGCACAACGCCTTCGCGGTGTATGTGATGGGCAACGTGAGCCCCGTGGACCCCGATGTTCAGGAGACCAACATTCTGACGGTTCCCCTCTACCATGTGGCCGGCATTCAAGCCATGATGGCCGCCGTTTACGGCGGGCGAACCATAGCCCTCATGCGCCAATTCGAGGTCAACGAATGGATGGAGACGGTGCAGCGCGAGAAAGCCAACCGGGCTATGCTCGTCCCCACCATGCTCAAGCGGGTCATCGATCATCCGGACTTCAAGAAATACGATCTTTCGAGCCTGAAAGTGATCACCTATGGGGCGGCCTCCATGCCGTTCGAGGTGATCAAGAAGGCCATCGAGATGTTCCCGGGCGTGATGTTCATCAATGCGTTCGGGCAGACGGAAACCGCCTCCACCATCACCATGCTCGGTCCCGAGGATCACATGTTCACCGGCAAGGAAACGCCGGAGGAGAAAGAAAAGAAGCTCAAGCGGCTCGCCGGTTCCATCGGCCGGCCCATGCCCGATGTGGAGATCCAGATCTGGGACGACAGCGGCAAACCGCTTCCGCCCGGTCCGGAGAATATCGGCGAGATCATGGCCCGGGGCGAACGCGTGATGAGCGGCTATTGGAAAGACGAGGCCAAGACCGCCAAGACCCTCACCAAGGATGGATGGCTACATACGGGCGACAAGGGGTGGATGGATGAAGAGGGCTACATTTATCTCGCCGGCCGCGGCGATGACATGATCATCCGCGGCGGGGAGAACATCTCGCCGGAAGAAGTGGAAAACGTCCTCTATTCGCACCCGAAGGTGGCCGATGCGGCGGTCATCGGGGTGCCCGATCTGGAGTGGGGCCAGCAACCGCGCGCCATCATCGTCCTCAAGGAAGGGGAAAAGGCCACCGAGCAAGAGATCATCGATTACTGCAAAGATAAGCTCGCCGGATTCAAGCGGCCCCGGAGCGTCATCTTCATCGACGAGTTGCCCCGCACCTCCACCGGAAAAGTGCAGCGAAAGGTCTTGAGGGAGATATACGGAAAACCGTAATCTCTGTCTTTTTGCTCATAGCCCCCCAAACGAAGAGGCCCCCTTTCCGAAGGGGGCCTCTTCGTTCCAAAACGCGCCCGCACGCACATCTCAGGCCGGATACTCCCGCCGATACGCCTCGTAGAGATCATCCCGCAACCGGGCAAGCCTTTCGCTCAGCTTTACCGGATAGGCATCCGCGCCGGTCAACCTCTTGTACCGCTCCGGCAACCGCTCCAACTCCATGAGACAATGTTCTCGGATCCGGCTCACGGAAGGGAACTCATAGACGAACTCCCCCTTCAGCATGACCGGCACCATGAGAGGCGTACTCCCCCCGATCACCTCATCCCACAGGGCGATGACATCCTCTGCGTATTGCCCGTCTCGGAACCGCCGCCAAATCTGCTTGCGCCCCGGCAAGGTGGATTTCTCTTTGGCGCTGGTGAATTTCATCGAAGGCACCGGTTTTCCCGACTCATCGGTGTTCTCGGCAAACTTGTAAACCCCGTTGAGCACGGAGACCCCTCCTTCGCGGGTAAGGGAATCGTAATTGGCGCCGGTGATGAGCCTCGTCCCCACCCCGAACCCATCCACCCGCGCCCCCCGCGCGAGCATATCGTCAATGGTGTATTCATCGAGGTTATCGCTGACCATGACGCGGGCGTGTTCGAACTCCGGCCCGAGCACTCGGCGTGCTTCCCGACTGAGCTTCACAGGATCGCCGCTGTCCAATCTCACCCCCCGGAGATCATAACCCTTCTCCCGAAGTTCACGCCCCACAACCGCGGAGTTCTCGATGCCTCCCATCGTATCGTAGGTATCGGTGAGCGTCACCGTATTGTGGGGAAAGCTCCGCGCATACTGCCGGAACGCCACAAGCTCCGATTCTCTGAAGGAGCCCTTGCCCCGGTAACGCTCCTGAACGAACTTGTGCGGGATCGTTCCGACGTAGGGGATACCCCACTTCATCCCGGCGATGACGAGAGACGTGCCCACCGCCCCACCGATGTAGGCCGCGCGCGCCCCCAGAACGGCGGCATCCCGGCCGTGAGCCCGCCGCGCCCCGAAATCCACCACCGTTCTCGAACCCTCCTCCGGAGAGAAAACCACCCCCCGCCCCCGGGCAGCCCGAACGATCCGCGATGTCTTGGTAGCGATCAGACTCTCATAGTTGACGATGTTGAGGAGGAGGGTTTCAAAAAGCTGCACATCGATCGAGGGGCCGGTCACATTGATGATCGGCTCGTGCGGGAAAACGGGCGTCCCCTCCGGAACGGCCCAGATATCCCCTTTGAAGCGGAAGTTTTGAAGATAGTCCAGAAAGGCTTCGTCCTCGAAGTCTTTCCCCGAAGTAGCCCGGAGCCAATCGCGATGCTCTCTGCTCAAGCCCCGGCTCATGAGCTCCACACAGGCGGCGAACTGTTCGAGGCCGGCGGTGATCACATATCCGCCGAGATGCTCGGGGATCTCCCGGAAGAAATAGTTCTCCGTGATCTCCTGATTCATCCCGAAGTCGAAGTTGCACTTCCCCGACGTGAGCTCGTAGTAATCGAGGAAGAGAAATAGGTCCGCTTCGGTCAGGAGCCCCGATGCCGGTTTCATGATTCCCTCCCGGATCAATGTGGGGATATTCACCCTTCCCCATCAGATCACCTTTTGCTCTTTGAACGCCGCGATCTCTTCCCAGGAGAATCCCACCTCCAGCAGCACCTCCTCGGTGTGCTGACCGAACTCCGGCGCGGGACGCCGCAACTGGCCCGGCGTGGCGCTGAACTCGACCGGCATGGGCGGATATTTGATCCTCCCGTAGTTGGGGTGATCGAACTCCGGCAGATAGTTATTGGCGATCACCTGAGGATCACCGGGCAGATCCGCATAATCGTTGATGATATCGATGACGCAGCCATGCTCCTTGAGGATGCGTATCCATTCATGACGGGGTTTACTCGCGAAAATGGGATCGAGAACGGAGACGAGCGCCTCGCTGTTCTGGGCTCGAACCCAGATATCCTTGAACCTTGGGTCATCGCGAAGGTGCTCGATTCCCATGGCCTTGCAGAAGTTCGGCCAGAAGCGGTCCGCCTCGGGCATGTAGAGGTTGATCCATTTGCCGTCCGCGCACCGATACATGTTGAGCATGACGTTGGTGGGCCGCGTTCGGGGAATCGGGGCAACGGGGATACTGCCGATGAAATGCAACGCTAGGTTGCTCGTCTGCTGGAACATGAGGCTGGAAAGCAGCGAGGTCTCCACTTTCTGCCCCTTGCCGTCGCGCTGGCGCACCAAGAGCGCGGTCACGATGCCGAAGGCCGCATTGATTCCCGCCACCGTATCCCCGAGGGCGGGGCGAACCCATACCGGGCCTTCCGGGATGGCCTGCATGGCCAGCGCGGACCTCCCCTGCGCCAGACCATCGAAAGCGCGGATATCCGCTTCCGGCCCCTTCGACCCATACCCCGTGATGACCGCATAGATCAGCTTCGGATTGATCTTCGATAGCGTCTCGTAATCCAAGCCGGAGCGATCCGCCACCGACTGACGGAAATTGGTGATGAAGACATCGGCGGTTTGCACCAGTTTGGATATGACCGTCTTCGCCTGCGGCTTGCTCAGGTCGAGAGTGATCCCGCGCTTGTTCCGATTGAATCCCTCGTAGAGGCTCTGGCGCCCCGTCTTGGACCCATAGCCCGCATCCAAACCGCGGGAGGGATCCCCCGTCACCCGGTGCTCGATCTTGATGACATCCGCCCCGAGATCCCCGAGCATCATGGACGCGGTAGGGGCCGCGATCCACAGACCCCATTCCAGAACCCGATAGCCTTCGAGCGGCAGCTTGGACATCCTTCTTCCTCCGTCCTTCGTTCCGTCGGCGGGCGCCCCATACGCCTCACGACTTTTGTCTATTTTACGGGTTAGTATGGCTGCTCTGCAACTTCCCCATACACGCGGACGCGCAGCTTTTCGAGAACGGCCTTGAGGACATCGCGTTCTTCCACCGTGAGCGCCCCGAGGATCCGAGGGATCACCTGACGGGCATGCCGCGCTTGACGATACGCTTCAGCTCCTTTCTCGGTGACCTCCACCCGGACTTCCCGTTTTCCCTCGGCGCTCCGCACACACCGGACAAGCCCCTGAGCCTCCATCCGGTCGAGCAATTGATAGATCGAGGCCGGTTGCCGCATCAGCCGCCGGGCAATCTCGCTCGCCGTAGGGGCGGCATCGGCGGTCTTCACAACCCACAGAAGCGCAAACTGAATCGCCGAAAGCCCGAAGGGCCGGAGTTCGCTGTCGCGGGACTTGAGCATCCCTTCGGTCACCTGAGTCAGGAGAATCCATATCTCGTACTCCTCCGCCAAAGAGACGCCCCCCGTCTCGGTTCCGGGAGACGTCAGTTCTGGATCGGTCCGGTTTTCGTCATTCATCCCAGAGGCTCCTTTCTTCAAATCCGATGCTACCTTCCCTCGCGGGAAAAGGAAGGGGGAAATCTTACGGCGAATCCGACGGCGCCCCATCGGATCTTTGCCCATGGTACCCGCCGACTTGACACTCCCCGCCCCCAATGATACAATGGGCATGCTTGTTATAGGATATTATATAGTATCCTATATTACGCGGTCTCCGGGGCATCTGTCAACCCGAGCTTTGTGCGCCCACCCGTGATGCGCAAAAACCATCCCCGGAGCACACGAGGAGGTCTGGATGATCGGGATCACCGCCTACGGGGCCTATATCCCCCGCTACAGGATCGGCCGGGAGGTTTTCCGGCAAGCGTGGGGCATGCAGTACTCCCCCGGCGAACGCGCCGTGGCCTATTACGATGAGGACAGCGTGACCATGGCCCATGCGGCCGCCGTAGATTGCCTCGGCAACGCGAATGCCGGCGGGATGGAGGCCCTCTTTCTGGCATCCACCACACTGCCGTATAAGGAAAAACAGATGGCAAGCCTTCTGGCCGCGGCAATGGACCTTCCCGCGACCGTGCGCACCGCGGATTTCACCGATTCCCTCCGGGCGGGTACGCTGGCGATGAGCTCGGCACTGGATGCGGTGAAAAGCGGCTCGGCCCCGAGGGTGCTCGTCGTCTCCGCCGATTGCCGCATGGGCATTCCCACATCGGCCCGGGAACAGATCTTCGGGGACGGCGCCGCCGCCTTCCGCTTCGGGCATGAAGACGTGGCCGTGGAGATAGAAGCCTCCCACTCGGTCAACACCGAGATCACCGATGTTTGGCGGCGCAATCGCGATCCCTTCCCGAGCGGATGGGAAGACCGCTGGGCCATCCTTTACGGCTACTTGGCCCCCCTTCAGGAAGCGATCAAAGGGCTCCTCGAAAAGACCGGCCGCACCCCAAAGGATTTCTCCCGCGTGATCCTCCCCGCTCCCGATTACCGCAGCCATCAAGAGCTCGTCCGCAGCCTCGGATTCGATCCCAAGGCTCAGGCTCAGGATCCCCTCCTCAATACCATCGGCGCCACGGGCGCGGCCCATGCCCCGATGATGCTCGCCGCAGCCCTCGAAAGCGCAAAGGCGGGGGAACGGATCTTGCTCGCCAATTACGGCAACGGCGCCGATGCCTTCGCCCTCCGGATCACAGAAAACATCCGGAAGATCAAACCCTTCCGGGGCATCGCCGCGCATCTCAAGTCCAAACGCCCCCTCGGAAGCTACGAACGTTTCCTCCGCTGGCGGGAAGTGGTGGAAGTGGAGGGCTCACGCCGTCAACAGCCTTTCTCTTCCCCCACCGTGCTTTACCGGGAATCGGGATGGCTCCTCCCGCTCAAAGGTTCGAAGTGCCGGAGATGCGGACTTATGGATTTCCCCCCGCAGCGGGTGTGCTATCAGTGCGGCTCGAAGGATGCGTTCGACTTGATCCCGCTCGCCAAGACGGGCAAGGTCTTCACCTATACGGAAGACTACCTCACGGGAGCCGCATTCGAGGAATTCGCCGGAACGGTCGTGCTCGATCTCGATGGCGGCGGCCGGTTTCGCGCCCTCACTTCGGAAACCGAAGCCGGGGAAACCCACATCGATATGCCCATGGAATTGGTCTTCCGCAAGATCCACGAGGGCGCCGGATACAACAACTACTTCTGGAAGGCACGGCCAACGCGATAGCTTTCGGCTGAGGAGGCAACGATCATGAAAGACAGAGTGGCCATCATCGGAATGGGCTGCACCAAGTTCGGGGAAAACTGGCTCGACGGCCCGTACGATATGATCGTGGATGCGGCATGGGAAGCCTTCGAAGATGCGGGCATCGAGGCCAAAGACCTTCAGGCCGTTTGGCTCGGCACCCAGCAATGGGGAGATGCGGGTATGTCGGTGGCCAACGCCCTCAAGCTTCACGAGATCCCGGTGACCCGGGTGGAGAACTTCTGCGCCAGCGGCAGCGATGCCTTCCGCAATGCGGTCATCGGCATCCTCTCCGGCCTCTACGATATCGTCATGGCCATCGGCTTCGAGAAGCTCAAGGATTGGGGCCTCCGGGGCCTTCCGGAGAATCCGGGAACGGCGCACCCCGTGCTCTATTCCCCCACCGGGCCGGGATATTTCGCCTTCAGCGCAACGCGTTACATGTACACCTACGGCATCGACCGCACCCCGCTGGCCCACATCGCGGTGAAGAACCATCACAACGGCAACCTCAATCCCAAGGCCCACTATCACCGCGAGCTGACGATCGAACAAGTATTGACCGCGCCCATGATCGCCTATCCCTTCGGACTCTTCGATTGTTGCACCGTGGCCGATGGGGCTTCCGCCGCCATCCTCTGCCGGGCGGATATGGCCGATCGCTTCCGCAAGGATTACATCCTCGTCAAGGGCATGGGACTGGCCAACAGCCCCCGGAACCAGAGTCCGCTTCATGACTATCTGGGTTTTCCGGCCACCGTGGCCGCGGCCAAACAGGCCTATGCCTACGCCGGAATCAAGAACCCCGCCGAGGAAATCTCTTGCGCCGAAGTACACGATTGCTTCACATGGACAGAGATTTCCAACTACGAAGACTTGGGATTCATCGAGAAGGGCCAGGGTTGGAAATGGGCCCTCGACGGAACCACCACCCTCGAAGGCCGGTTGCCGGTGAACATGGACGGCGGACTCAAATGCTTCGGGCACCCCGTGGGCGCCAGCGGCATCCGCATGCACTACGAAATCTACAAGCAACTTCAGGGGAAAGCGGGCTCGCGGCAGATCAAAAACCCGCGGCTCGGCCTGACCCACACGTTGGGCGCTGTAGTGAGCGGGGTCACAGTGATCGGCCTGCCGTAAGGTTAATCCGGGTAAGCACCCGTAGTTTGCAAAAACCCCTCTTCTCCTTCGCAGTGGGGGAAAGAAGAGAACTTTTATCACGAAGGGAGAAAGATGGCTCAGAGACTCGAAGGGAAAGCAGCGGTGGTCACGGGGGCCGGTGGGGGGATCGGGCGGGCCATTGCTATGGAATTGGCCCGAGAAGGCGCGAAAGTGGTGGTGTGCGATCTGGGGACCAGTCGCACCGGGGAGGGGGCCGATGCCTCCCCCGCCCATGAGACGGTGGACCTCATCCGGAAGGCCGGCGGGGAGGCCATCGCCGATACCGGATCCGTGGCCGATTTTCAGGCCGCCGGCCGCATGATCCAGCGCTCGCTCGATGCCTTCGGCCGCATCGATATCCTCGTCAATTGCGCCGGGATCGTCCGCGACCGCATGGTCCACAAAATGTCCGAATCGGACTGGGATGCGGTGATCGCCGTCCACCTCAAGGGAACCTTCAATACCATCCGCCATGCCGTGCCCCACATGCGCGAGCAGAAGTGGGGACGGATCATCAACACCACTTCGGAATCATGGCTCGGCATGGTGGCCGGTCAGGCCAACTACGCCGCCGCCAAAGGCGGGATCGTCAGCCTCACCCGCGAAATCGCCGGCGAACTCAAGAACTTCGGGGTGACCGCAAACGCTATCGCCCCCATGGCGGCCACCCGTATGAATATGAGTCCGGATGTCATCGCTAACTACAAGAAGATGCTCGAATCGAAGATCATCACTCAGGAGATCTACGATGAGATGATGAACATGCCCGGCCCCGAGTACCTCGCCCCCGTGGTGGCGTATCTGGCCACCGATCAGGCCGCCGGTATCACCGGCAAGGTGATCGCTTGCGGCGGAGGTAGAGTGGCCCTCTATTCCGAGCCGATCATCAGCCGGGCCATCTTCAAGGACTATCGGAAAGAAGGCCCGTGGACTGTGGATGAGCTCATCCTCCTCGTGCCGAGCACGCTCCTCTCCTAAAAAGGGGGATCCCAATGACCGCCGACCTATACGCAGCGCTCAAGGCAATGGAGGGGGAGGAATCCCCCCCTTACACCGCCAACGATCCGGTGTGCCGGGCCATGATCCGGCATTGGTGCGAGGCCCACGAAGATCCCAACCCCCTCTATATGAACGAGGCCTACGCCAAGTCCGGCCCGTACGGCGGGATCATCGCCCCCCCGACGATGATTCAGGCCTATTGCACCCCCCGCCTCTGGCCGCCGAGCGATATCTCGCCCACGCCTATCTTCAGGGCGGTGGAGAAATGCGCTTCCGCCGGATACACCGCTACGGTCGGCATCTCTTACGAATACGAGTTCCTCGAGCCGCTTTACCCCGGGGACACGATCACCTTTCAACTGAAGCTCGAGAGGGTATCGGCCGAGAAGAAGACCCGGCTGGGCACCGGATACTTCATCACTTCTCTCTATACCTATCGAAATCAGCACGGCAAGATCGTTTGCCGGCAATGGATGACGGTGTACCAATATAGACCCTAGCGGAAGCAATCCCCCTTCGTTAAAGGGAAATCTCGCGGAGACGAGCACAGCCAAATGGAGTGGACTTCGAAATTCTGGAATGAGGTGGAGGAAGGCGAAAACCTCCCCCCGCAAACCCACCGGATGACCCGGGTGGGGATCATCGCCATGGCCTTCGCCGCCCGGGATTTCCTCCCGCCCGTTCACATCGATCCGGAGTCCGCCCGGGCCTCCGGGCTCCCGGACGTGAATTTGAACATCATCTCCACCGGCGGACTCATCGAAAAGTGCCTCACCGGATGGGCCGGTCCGCTGGGGCGGATCAAGCGAATGAAATACACCATCGGGGCGGGCGTCTTCCCCGGCGATACCCTCACGTTCAGCGGTCATGTGAAGAGGAAACTCATCGAGAACGGCGAGCATCTCGTGGAAATCGAATACACCCTTTCGGTCGCGGCGGGGCCGCACGCCTCCGGCACCGCGCTGATCGCCCTGCCCGCTCACGCGCTTAAGGAGGGAGAACAATGTTCGATCTGAAAGGTCGGGTAGCACTGGTAACCGGCGCCGGCCGGAACATCGGCGCCGGAATCGCCCGGGCGCTCGCCCAACAGGGGGCAGCGGTGGCCGTGAACGACTTTTACCCCGACCGCGCTCAATCGGTCGCCGAGGAAATCCGCCGCGGCGGCGGCCAAGCCATCGCCGTGCCCGCGGACGTGACCGCCTTCAACGCCGTCCGCCGCATGGTGGATGAGACACGCTTCACCCTCGGGCCGGTGGATATTCTGGTCAATAACGCCGGCATCCCCCCCACCGGCATGACCCCCACCAAGTTCCGGGAACTGCCCATCGAGGAGTGGGACAAGTACATCAAGATCAATCTCTACGGCGTGCTTTACTGCGTAAAGGCGGTGATCGATTCCATGTGCGAGCGGGGATGGGGCCGCATCATCACCATCTCATCGGAAGGGTATCGGGCCGGCAGCGGCATGGGCATTTGCCTCTACAGCGCCGGCAAGGCGGGGGCGGTGGGGTTCTCCAAACAGCTTGCAAGCGAGGTGGGCCGCTCGGGGGTCACCGTGAATTGCATCAGCCTTGCGGTGATGGACACCTTCCCCGAAGCCCGGCAATCCACCCGAGGCTATCCCATCCCTCGCCCCGGCACCCCCGAGGACGCGGCCGCAGCGGTGATCTATCTGGCCTCCAACGAGGCTTCATGGATCACAGGCCAAGTCATTCCACTGAACGGCGGGCATATCACCGCATGAGCGCTTCAATCGATAGATTCAGGAGAACGGCTATGTCACAAACGGACCGAGCAACCGATTCTGTTTCCGCCGGGCGCAAGATCGTGCCCGGTGCCTGCGCCATGTGCATCGAAGAGTGCGGACTCTACGCCCACGTCGAGAACGGCCGCATCGTGAAGGTCGAGGGCATGCCCGAACATCCCTTCAGCGAGGGGTTCCTGTGCGTGGCCGGCCGGGCCATCCCCGAGTACGTTCATTCCGAGGCCCGGATCAAGCATCCCATGAAAAAGGTGGGCGATCAGTGGGTGCGCATCTCGTGGGATGAAGCCATCGATACCATCGCCGCAAGGCTCAAGCGCTACAAGGAAACCGAAGGCCCCGAGGCGGTGGGAATCTTCACCGGCGATCCGGTCAACATGGCCCTCCGCATGGGGTATTACCTCATCTGGCGGTGGGCCGATGTATACGGCACGCCGAACCGCTTCTATGATGGCGACCTCTGTTTCACCCCCCGCCTTCGGGCTTACTTCTTCGCCGTGGGCAAGATGCTCATCCCCGATGTGATCAATTCCAAGCTCATCCTCAACTGGGGCGGCAATCCCGCGATCTCCTTCCCCCCGCTCTTCAACCGGGTGCGAAAGGCGATGAAAAACAACGGGGCCAAGCTCATCGTGATCGACCCCCGCCACACCGCCACCGCCCGGAGCGCCGATCTCTTCCTTCAACCCCGGCCCGGAACGGATTATGCCCTCGGACTGGCCCTGATGAACGTGATCATCTCCGAAGGGCTCTACGATAAAGCGTTCGTGGAGAAATGGACCACCGGATTCGATCGGCTTGCCGAGCGGGTGAGGCCCTACACTCCGGAAAAGGCGGAGAAGATCACCGGCATCAAAGCGGAAGATATCCGCACCGTGGCCCGGATGTTCGCCCGGACCAAGCCGGCATGTATCCTCGCCGGAATGAAGCTCGAACAAACGACCTCCGGATGGGGCACGGCCCAGTGTGTGGTGTTGCTCCACATCATCACCGGAAACGTGGATATCCCCGGCGGAGCCCTCATCCGGATGGCGGGCGTCAAGGAGAAGCCCTACCGTCTCAAACAGCTCATGGGCGATCGCCTCTGCGTGGGCGCCGATCAGTTCCCCATCTATCACAAGGCGGGGGTCGTCTTCCACGAGGGATGCATGCCCAATTGGGCCGATCTCGTGCTCGAAGGCAAGCCCCATAAGATGAAAATGCTCATGATCTCCGGAAGCAATCCGGTGGTCAGTTGGCCCAACACCAACAAGACGATCAAGGCCCTCAAGGAGCTCGAGTTCGTGGTGGTGATGGATGCCTTCTGGCAAGAAACGTGTGACTATGCCCACATCGTTCTGCCGGCCTGTACGTTCATGGAACGCATCTCCCTCTGCGCCATCTACGAGGGGCACAATGTCCCCGCAGTGCAACTGCGCCGACCCGTGATCCCCCCGCTTTACGAGTCCATGTCCGATGCCAATTTCTGGCTCAAGCTCGCGCGGCGCATGGGCGGCAAGTTCGATGAATACCTCCCGTGGAAGACCGATGTGGAGGCCATGGATTACTTCCTCTCGCCTTCGGGGCTCACGGTCAAGTACCTCACCGAGGAACACCCCACCGGCATCATCACCGGTCCGGAGGAGATCGTGTTCGATTACCACAAGCACGGATTCCCCACGCCTTCCGGAAAGGCCGAGCTCTATTCGCAGACGTTGCTCGATATGGGCATCGAGCCCCTTCCGGAATATCGCGAGCCGCCGGAAAGCCCCATCAGCACTCCCGATCTCTTCAAGGAATACCCCGTGATCCTCATCACCGGCGCCCGGCAGATCGAGTACTGGCATTCCCAGCAGCGGCACTGCCCCTCGCTCCGGCGCCGCAATCCGGAGCCCACCGCCGAGCTCCATCCCGAGACGGCCGCCCGTTACGGCATCGCCGACGGCGATCCCATCTTCATCGAGACCCGCCGGGGCCGGATCGAGCGGAAGGCCATCGTGACCGATGCCATCCTTCCCGGCGTGATCGCCACCCACCACGGGTGGGGCGGCAAGGCCAACGAGAATTTCCTCGTGGACGATATGCCCTGCGATCCGATCGGCGGGGACCCGCCGCTGGCCAATCAACTCTGCCGCATCGGGAAACTCACCGAAGGGAGCCCATCATGATTCTGGATAGATTCTCGCTCACCGGAAAGACCGCCGTGATCACTGGGGGCGCGAGGGGGATCGGAAGGGGCATCGCCACAGCCTTCGCCGAAGCCGGCGCCGATACGGTCATTCTCGACACGAACCTTGCCGGCGCCGAGGAAACCGCCCAAAATTTGCGGCGGATGCACCCAAAGGCGCTCGCCATCCCATGCGATGTCTCCGACCGGAAAGCGGTTCAGACGGCCGCCCTCAGAATCCGGAACGAACTGGGCCGACTCGATATTCTGGTCAACAACGCCGCCGCCGATCGAAGTCTGCCCCTCATGAGCACCGATGAGGCCCAATTCGAGTTCAATCTCAAGGTCACCTTGAAAGGCGTCTTCATCTGCACTCAGATCATGGGGCAAATGATGTACGATCAAGGTTCCGGGGCGATCCTCAACATATCGAGCCGCCAATCGCTCACCCCGAGCCTCGGCCAAGGGGTGTATGGAATGGCCAAGGCGGCGGTCAATTCGCTCACCCGCACCCTCGCGTGGGAGCTTGCACCGCGCGTGCGCGTCAATGCCATCCTCCCCGGGCCCGTGGAAACCGAAGGCACGCGCCGTTTGATCCCGCCCGCTCAGTACGAGAAAATCCGGGAGATCATCCCCCTCGGGCGCTGGGGCATGCCGGAGGATATCGCCGCGGTGGCACTTCTCCTTTGCTCCGATGCGGGCTCATGGATCACCGGAAGGCTCTTCGAAGTTGACGGCGGCATCGAATTCACATGCACCGTTGCCCGGGACCCGAATCTCTATTCGGGGCGGTGAAGAGACGGAGGTAAACACCGATGGCCTTGCCTCTCGATGAAATCAGGGTACTGGATATAGGGGGACTGGGCCCCGGCGCCATGGCCGCCATGATGTTGGGAGACCTCGGCGCCGATGTCATCCGCGTGGACATGACCACCGGCGAGGGAGGGGTCGGCAGCGGCATCTCCTATTTCCCCCCGGGTGAAGCGGGCGAGCGGTTGCTCGCACACTCCCCCATGTTCCGCAACAAGAGAAATCTGGCCCTCGATTTGAAGAGCGAGACCGGTCAGGACATTTTCCGGAGAATCGTCCGAACGGCCGATGTGCTCATTGAGGGATTCCGCCCCGGCGTGATGGATCGGATGAACCTCGGGTACGAGGTCCTTTCGAAGATCAATCCCGGACTCATCTACTGTGCCGTCACCGGATTCGGGCAGACGGGTCCGTACAAAGATATGCCCGGTCACGATGCCGTCTTCACCGCCATGGGCGGCGCTCAAGCGCTCATCGGGGAAAGCGAGGAGGCCCCGCCGGTCATCCCGCAGACCTTCGTAGCCGATCTGGCCATCGGGTGGATGGAGGCCACGGTGGGAATCCTCGCCGCCCTGTGGGCCCGCGAACGCACTGGCCGGGGACAGATGGTGGATATCTCCCTCATGGACGGAGTGGTCTCGCTCCTCCCCATGATCACCGGCGCCCACAGCTTTCTTGCCGATGGCAAGATCCCCCGCCGCGGCGAAATGCTGGCCAGCGGCCGGAAGCCGTACTACGCTACCTATAAGACCCGTGACGGCAAGTACATCACGATCACTCCCGTCGAGCCCAAATTCTGGCGGAACCTGTGCCGCGCACTGGGTCGAGAGGACCTGATCCCGCTTCAATACGATCCCGCAAAGCAAGAATACCTCCGGGCGCAATTGACCGCGATCTTCCTCACTCGGACGAGGGATGAGTGGTTCGCTCTTTTGGGCCCGGCCGATGTGGGGGTGGGGAAGGTTCTGAGGCTTGACGAAGTCTTCACCGATCCGCACGCGCTCTCCCGGGGCATGATTCTGGAGCTCGATCACCCCAAGTTCGGAAAGGTGAAACAGATTGGATTCGGGATCAAGTTCTCCGAGACGCCGCCGAGCGTGCGCCGGCTCCCCAAACCTCCCGGCGCCGATACCGAAGAGATCCTTTCGGAAGCGGGCTACTCCCGAGACGAGATCGAATCGTTCCGCCGCCGGGGGGTGATCTAAAGCTTTTCCCGTTTCCCGATGCGACCACCGTTTCCCCCAAGGCGCTCTTTTGACACCCCCTGCCAAAACTGATAATCTTTATGGGGCACAAAGCCCGCTTCACGGAGGATTGACCTTGGCCAGAGCAACACCCGAACCGGTCACGATGGATAAGCTCGTCTCGCTGTGCAAGCGGCGGGGATTCATCTTTCAATCGAGCGAGATCTACGGAGGCCTTTCGTCGACATGGGATTACGGGCCACTCGGTGTCGAACTCAAGAACAACGTCAAAGCGGCATGGTGGCAAGCGGTGGTGAGGGAGAGAGATGATATGGTGGGGCTCGACTCCGCCATCTTGATGCACCCGCAGGTCTGGGTGGCGAGCGGACACGTGAGCACCTTCGCCGATCCGCTGGTCGATTGCAAGGCATGCAAGCAACGGTTCCGCGCCGATCACCTCAAGACAACCGTGTGCCCCGAATGCGGCGGCGAACTCACCGAGGCCCGCATGTTCAACCTCATGTTCCGCACCTTCATGGGCCCCGTGGAGGACGAGGCATCTCAGGTGTACCTCCGGCCGGAGACGGCGCAGGGGATCTTCGTCAACTTCCCCAACGTGCTGAACGCCACCCGCCGGAAACTGCCCTTCGGGATCGCTCAGATCGGGAAGGCGTTCCGGAACGAGATCACGCCGGGGAATTTTACCTTCCGCACGCGCGAGTTCGAACAAATGGAGATCGAGTATTTCGTCAAGCCGGGAACGGATCAACAGTGGTTCGAACACTGGGTTGCGGAGCGCTTCGATTGGTACGTGAACCTTGGCATCCGGAAGGAGAACCTCCGGCTGCGCCCCCATGAGCGCGAGGAGTTGGCCCACTATGCCCGGGCTTGCAGCGATATCGAATACCTCTTTCCGATCGGATGGTCGGAGCTCGAGGGAATCGCCAACCGGGGCGATTTCGATCTCACTCAGCATGCGAAGCACAGCGGTCAGAACCTCAGTTACTTCGACGAGGAGACGCAATCGCATTACATCCCTTACGTGATCGAGCCCTCGGCCGGGGCCGATCGCGCCACGCTGGCCTTTCTCGCCGATGCCTACGCCGAGGAACTCGACGAGAAAGAGGATCTGCGGGTTGTTCTGCACTTCCATCCGAAATTGGCACCGGTGAAGGCAGCGGTGCTTCCGCTGAGCCGTAAAGAGACCCTCATCCCGATGGCCAGAGCCATCTATGCCGACCTTCGCCGGGAATTCATGACCCAGTACGACGACGCCCAGAGCATCGGAAAACGGTACCGCCGGCAAGACGAGATCGGCACGCCGTTCTGCGTAACGGTGGATTTCAAGTCCCTCGAGGACAATCAGGTGACCGTTCGGGATCGAGATACCCAGCGGCAGATTCGAGTTCCGGTCCCGGAGCTGAAGAAGTGCCTTATGGCGAAGCTCGCCGGCGAACCGTTCGAGGTTTTGCCGCCGGGCGGAAGCTATCAACTGGGATTCTAAGCGAGGCCGGTCGGGCGCGGCCGGCGGAAGGTCATCCTATCGAGAAGGCTCGGATCATGCCCAAGATTCCCATCACCGGACTCACCTTAAAGGAACTTGAAGGCGTCCTTGCCGCATGGGGCGAGCCGGCGTATCGGGCCAAGCAAATCGCCGACTGGGTCTACCGGAAACCCGTTCAGGGGTTTGCGGAAATGACCAATCTCTCTCTGGCCTTGCGTGAGCGTCTGGCCGGGGAGTTCCTTTTCCAATCGCTCGCACCGGTAAAGGAAGTCACCTCCCGCGGTCGAAACAGCACCAAGGTGCTGTTTCGGCTCGAAGATGGGCGCACCATCGAGTCGGTGCTCATGTTCTATGAAAAGCGTCGGACGGTGTGTGTCTCTTCCCAGGTGGGATGCGCCTTCGGCTGTCCGTTGTGTACGACGGGGGCGTGCGGATTCGAACGGAACCTCACGGCGGCCGAGATCATAGATCAGGTGCTCTTCTTTTCCCGCCGCCTGCGGGCCGCCGAGAATGCGGTGACCAACGTGGTGTTCATGGGGATGGGTGAGCCGCTGGTGAACTTCGATGCCGTATGGCGGGCAATCGAATCGCTCGTCTCCCCCGATCTCTTGGGTCTGGGGGCCCGCCGGATCACCATCTCCACGAGCGGGATCGTCCCCGGGATCAAACGGTTGGCTCAGGAGAAGCTTCAGGTGAATCTGGCGGTTTCGCTCCATGCCCCGAACAACGCGCTTCGCGATAAGCTCGTCCCCCCGAACCGGATGTATCCGATCGAGAAGCTGATCCCGGCATGTCAGCAATACTACGAGGCTACGCACCGCCGGATCACCTTCGAGTACGTTCTCATCAAGGATGTGAACGATTCGCCGCAACACGCGATCGAGCTCGGCAATCTGTTGCGGGGCATCAATTGTTATGTCAACTTGATTCCGGTCAACCCGTCCGATTACTCCGACTTCCGTGCCCCGCCGAGGGCCAGAGTCGAAGCTTTCAGCGAACTGCTGGCCCGCCACCATGTGGCCAACACGGTCCGTCTGCGGCGGGGACTCGATATCGAGGCGGGGTGCGGTCAGCTTCGCGCCCGATCGGCGGAAGGGCACCGGCCCGCCGGAGAGAAACCCCGATCGCGACCCAAGAAACCGCGGGCGTCAAATCCATCCGATGCGGCCCGTAAACGAGGGGAGTCATCCTCCGCGCCGGGAAGCCGAGGGCATGAGAAGCGACACCGTCGCGGCGATGGATGGGGGTAAACATGAAGAAACTTATGCATGCTCGCACCGTTCATCCGGTACAGCGCTGACTGATACCATGGGAATGCCCCCCTCAACCGAAAGGGAGGAATCGGTATGCCCGGGTTCGAGTCACGCGACCGAGAAGGAGACCGCCATGGCAAGGAACGTTATGATCGTTGACGATGAACGTGATATCCGCATCACCGTGAGGGCCGTCTTGGAGCCTCGAGGATTCAAAGTTCTCCCTGTGGAGAGCGGAGAAAAATGCCTCGAAGAATTGGAGAAGGGTTTTAGAGGGGTTATCCTTCTCGATATCATGATGGCCGGCATGGACGGCTGGGAGACGGTCAGAGAGATCACGAGACGGAAGCTCGATAAAGGGATCGTCATCATGATGCTCACGGCCAAACACGAGCCGGACCCGGATCTGGAGCAACTGACCGAGAACGTCCTTCACTACATTCGCAAGCCGTTCGAACCAGCCGAGCTGGTGGCGATCGTGGGCGAGTACTGCCAGTTCTTGGAGGAAGCGGATTCAACCAAAGAAAAGGGCAGCGTTTAACGGACCGACCCTCCCGGATGCTCTTCTCGCCGGTTCAGCAAGGGATATTGGAATAAACTCAAAGCCCGATTCTGAATGCTGGAATAAAGGAACCCATGCAAAGAAGACCGAATCGGTCTCCAAAAGAGCGATTGAAGAAGGGAGTATAGAGACACCTCTCCGCCGGGGGGATTGGGGGTGTCCCCCAAAAAACTTTTTGGGCGGGCGGGTGGGATCGGAGAAGCCGGATCGTTCATGGGGTGAGGGAGAATCCGGGACAAGGTTCGGAATGAGGTAATCGGATGGTTATTCACCTGAGGGTGAAGGCTCCAAAGCGGAATTGCTCTTTTTGGCTCGGTGAGACGTCTTGACCTTTACCACCGATTTCGGGTAAAAGTAGGGGTTGGCGGAGCATCATCGGGGATCTATTTTCGGAAAGACAGAGATGGCAGAGTGTAACACCATTGTCATTATCGGGGCATCGACCGGCGGCCCCCAGACGGTGCGGCGAGTGATCTCCAAGATTGCCATGGTCCCCGCTTGCATCCTTATCGTTCTCCACATGCCAAGGTACATCAACACCTCGGTCACCAAATCCATCTCCATGGTCACGCCGATGAAAGTTTGCTTGGCGGCCGATGGCATGCCGATCGAGAACGGCACGATCTTGATCGCCCCGAGCGACCTCCACATGGTGCTCAAGGACAACGAGCGGATCAATCTCATCGAAGGGGAAAAGGTGAACTATGTTCGCCCTTCGATCGATGTTCTCATGAAATCTGTTTCCCCCGTACCCAAGCTCAACGTGATCGGGGTCATTCTCACGGGCATGGGTGCGGATGGCGCAAGGGGCATCCGTCACATCAAGAAACTCGGAGCCATTACGCTGGCACAGGATGAGGCGAGCAGCACCGTCTTCGGCATGCCCAAAGCGGCGATAGATACGGGAATGGTGGATTTCGTCCTTCCGCCCGAGGAGATCGCGGATAAGATCGTCCACACGATAGGGCTGTTCAAATCCCTCACCGATGAATGCCACAGGATAGAAAACGGCCCGATCCCCTTCCCGGGGCATAAGCAATCACACCCACTGTGAATCAGTGCCCTTCATCCCCCACGGTCGTCTCCCGACAACCTCACCGAGCTTCCCCTCGAGCAAACAAAGGGGGGCGCCGTCATTTAAATGACGGCGCCCCCCTTCCACTTTCTGTGATCCGGGAGCCGCTCCCCCCAAGATCGCAAGAGCGCGCGTGACTAGTTGGCTTCCCCCGCGCAGCTCCGACCCCGCCCCAACGCTTCTTCGATGGCCCGTTCCACCTCGGCGAGCGGGCACGGTTTCTTCAAGAATATCGCCGCCCCCATCCCCATCGCTGCCGATTCGATGGACGATTCCGGATCCGCCACACCGGTCAGCATGATCACCACGCACTCGGGATACTTCTGCTTGAGCTGATGCAGAACCTCGAGGCCGTTCATCCCGGGCATGTGGATATCGAGGAGAATGACATCGAAGTTGCCGTGAGCGCCGAGGAGCAATGCTTCCCGCCCATTGCGGGTAGTCAACACATCGTATCCCCGTTTGCTCAGATACCGGTAGATCACATCGCGCACGGATTGCTCATCGTCCACCACCAACACCGTCGGTTGCCGATCCGATGTGCCCATTTCTTGCTTCTCCCTCGTTCGTTTCTCGACTTCTTCCGATAAACGGCCGGCACTCGCAGTCCGGAGATTCAATCCTCATCGGCCGCGAGCGCGGTCAACTCGATCGTTACGACCGCCCCGGCACCGTTGGAGTTCTCCGCAGAGATGCGCCCGCCATGGCTGCGGATGATCCGCCGGCAGACGGCCAACCCCATACCAAGCCCTCCACCGCCTTCCTTCGCATCGGAAAACGGCTCGAAGAGCCTTTCCATGACCGCCTCCCCGATCCCGGGCCCGCTATCCGCCACCGATATGACCACATGCCCATCGCATGCGCCGCTCCGGATGGTGAGTCTTCCCTCCCCCCCGCACCCCGCCATCGCCTCCCCGGCATTGCGGATGAGATTCGAAAGCACGATCTGCATCTGCCGGGCATCCGCTATTACTTCCGGGAGATCGGGGTCTAGTTCCGTGATCACACGAATTCCCTTCCCTTCCAATCGCCGGCGATGGAGCTTCAACACCGACTCGATGCACGTGTTCAAAGAGACCCGTTCCTTTCTCTCAGCGCGGCGTTCACGAATGTGGGAGGAAATATCTTGAATTATGGTATAGACCCGTTTGGCTTCCTTCTGAATAATCCCCAATCCCTCCTTGATCTCCGCATCGCCCACGCTTTCCATGATCACCTGCGCGTATCCAGAGATCGCGGTAAGAGGGCTGCTCACATCGTGAGCGATCTTCGAAGTGACCTCCGCCATCACCGCGAGTTTCTCCTCCCGCACGAGCCCATCGAGGGCTTCATTCCACCCCTCATCCACCGCCGGTGACACGTCGTCCGGATGAAAACGGAACACGAACCCGGTGGGATTCCGACGCCCATCCCGCACCACCGATACGGCAACGGAACCCTCCACACTCCCCCCATCCGCCGCCTTCACCCGGCAGTGGCTCTGACCGGTCTGCGGGACTTCTCCTTCAAAAAGGAATCCGATGTCCCGCCCCCTCAGGCTCCCGGCGATCGAGCCCCAGATGCGCTCCGCGGCCCGATTGCAATCGAGAATCCGTCTGCGCGTATCCGTCCAGACGATCGCATCGGACTGAGCTTCACCTTCAACCGCCGGGGATACCGCCTCACCGATCGAATCGGAGGCCGCAAATTCGATCTCCGTGGTTTTTCCTTTGCCCTTCGCCATATTGAAAACCTGCCTTCAGTTTGTCACCTTCGTCCGGAAAGCAATAGTGGGCTGATACGCATTTCGTGGAGGGGTTATCCCTCATTTTTGGTCTTCGCCGGCGCGGGGCCTTAGCCGGTAAAGCGAATCCCGCCCCCCTTCAATATCTGAAAAGACCTTTTGAGGGTTGCCCCTCAGAAAAGATTGGTGACACCTTAGTTTTTGCCCATCGGGGTGCGTGCTAGTATCAGACTATCCGAGCCATCGAGGCAAGGAGTGATAAGCACTGCTCGCAGTTTCAAAGTAAAGGGGGGACATGGGCCCCCGTTTTGCCATGGAGGGCTCAAATCCGCCATCCAACGAAGGCGGACAGCCCACCGGGGGAGGTGGTTTTTCCAAGGGAAAGGGAGCTTGAGTTCGGAAATCCTTAACGCATTCTAGACCGCCCGTTTATGGTGGGAGAAACGGCAAAGGAGGAAGCAATGCCAGCGAAGAAGAAACTATCGTCTCCACAGATCACGGATGTCGAAGCCATGCCGGCTGAGGCGCCTCCGGCGAAGGCACCAAAATCAACCGAGGGGGGAGCAACCAAATGCAAGAAGGAGCTCGAATCCCTCAGGGCTGAACTCGGCGAAGCCAAACAGAAAGGGATGTACCTCGATGCCCTGCCCACGCCGGTAGTCGCCATTGATACGGATTTCACCATCACTTACGTCAACCGCAAAACGGCCAAGATGCTGGGCAAGGCCACGAGCGAGATCGTGGGGCACAAGTGCTATGAACTGTTCCAGACCTATCATTGCCAATCCAAGGAATGCCGGTGTGCCCAAGCGATGAGCGAAGACGGGGTCTTCACCGGCGATACCGAGGCCAGCCTTCCCTCCGGACCGATGAGCATCCGGTACACGGCCACACCGCTCAAAGATGCCGAGGGGAACATCATCGGCGCACTGGAATACATCGTGGACATCAGCAAGGAAACCCAGATCGCCGATAGCATTCAGGAGCTCATGGAGGCGGCGGCGGCGGGCCAATTGACCGCCCGCGCCGATATCGCCAAGTTCGAGGGCAACTATCAGACGATCGTCCGAAGCATCAACGCCCTGATCGATATCTTCGTGGGCGCAATCAATCGGGCGATCGAATACATCGGCAAGATCGCGAGCGGCGAGATCCCGGCCAAGATCACCGAGGACTACAACGGCGATTTCAACAAGATCCGCGACGGCCTCAACGGCTGCATCGAAGCGGTCGGTGCTCTGGTCACCGATGCGCGAATGCTGGCGGAGGCGGCCACGGAAGGAAGGCTCGATGTTCGCGCCGATGCCGCTAAGCACCGGGGCGACTATCAGAAGGTGATCCAGGGCTTTAACGATACATTGGACGCGGTCATCAATCCGCTGAGAGCCGCCGCAGCTTATATCAATCGAATTTCCAAAGGTGACATCCCCGAGAAGATCACCACCGAATACAAAGGCGATTTCAACGAGATTCGCAACAATCTCAATGTGCTGATCGACTCCCTCAATGCGGTCACGGCCATCGCCATTCGGATTGCGGAAGGCGATCTCACCGTTCGCGTCCAGCCGCGGTCGGAAGAAGATCATCTCCTGAGGGCCTTCGCCCAGATGACCGAGAATCTGATCATGGTCGTGGGCAAGGTCAAGGAAAGTGCGAACCAACTGGCCCGCGCCAGCGAACAACTGGCCGTGGCGGCCAAACAGGCGGGTCAAGCGACCCAGCAAGTCGCCTCCACCGCTCAGGAGATGGCCAAGGGCGCAGGGGATCAGGCCGCCACCGCGCAGCAATCCGCCCAGATCATGCAGCAACTGGCCCAGATCATCGAGCAAGTGGCGCAGGGCTCACGTGATCAGGCCGAAGGCGTCGGGAAGGCCTCGTCCGCCATCAGCGAGATTTCCACTTCCATGGAAGCCATGGCCAAGAGCGCCAACGCCGCCGCCGAAGGTTCCAAGACGGCCGCAGAAGCGGCCGGGAAGGGTGCGGACAAGGCCCGCCAGACCGTCGAAGGCATGGAGCGCATCACCGCCACTGTGGACGATGCCTCCGCCAAGGTTACCCGGCTGGGAACCCAATCCGAAGAGATCGGCAAGATCGTGGCCGTGATTGACGATATCGCCGCGCAGACGAATCTCTTGGCCCTGAACGCCGCCATCGAGGCGGCCCGCGCGGGCGAGCACGGTCGAGGATTCGCCGTCGTTTCGGATGAAGTGCGCAAACTCGCGGAGCGGACGGCCTCCGCCACCAAGGAGATCGCCGATCTCATCCGGAACATTCAGAAGGGCGTTGCCGAGGCGGTGAAGGCGATGCAAGAAGGGGCTCAGGAAGTGAAGGATGGCTATCGCCTCGCCAGTGAAGCCGGCGATGCGCTCGAAGATATCCTCAAGGCCACCGCCGCCGTCAGCAATCAGATCGAACAGATCTCGGCCGGCGCCGAACAGATCAGCGCTTCCACCAATGAGCTCGTATCCATCATTGACGGTGTGGGCAGCATCACCGAGATGAACACCGCCGCCGCCCAGCAAATGGCCTCCACCAGCGAGGAGGTGGGCAAATCCATCGAAAGTGTGGCCGGTGTCGCCGAAGAGAACAGCGCCGCGACCGAACAGGTTTCGGCGGCCGCCGAAGAGATGGGCGCTCAGGTGGACGAGATCATCGTCTCCACCCAGACCTTGAAGGATATGGCAACGATGCTTCAGGAGGCGATATCCGCTTTCAAACTCGAACAGGAGAGGCTCTCGAAGGAAGCGGCACTTGCCTCCCGGTAGGCAACCAACTTTATGGGAGAACCTTGAGCCCTGCAGTATGGGCGTGATCGAGAAATAGATTTTTGGAGGTGTTTCGGTGAGCTTTACGGGATCCCGTTCAGAACAACAACTGGTCGTCTTCACCCTGGCCGGAGAGTCCTACGGGGTAGATATCGCCAAAGTCAGCGGCATCGAGCGCATGCAGGAGATCACACGTGTTCCCCGCACTCCACCCTACGTGGAGGGGGTGATCAACCTGCGGGGCCGGGTAATCCCGGTGATCCACTTGAGAAAGCTCTTCTCCCTTGCCGAAGGGGAAATCACCAAGGAAACCCGGATCGTGGTGGTGGATATCGGGGGCCAGCCGATCGGCGTACAGGTGGATGAAGTCACCCAAGTATTGACCATCCCTTCGGAAACGATCGAGCCGCCTTCCTCCGTCATCGCTTCCGCCGATGCCGATTACCTTCTCGGCATCGCCAAACTCAAGGATAAGATGATCATCCTTCTGGATTTGGATAAGTTGCTCACGCAGCGGCAGGCTTCCCAACTGGCGGAGTTCAACGCCGCCCAGGCCGAGGAGACACCGCCAACGGGGGCGGAAGCCGAGGAGGGAACCCCCCAATCCAGTGCAGCCAAGGGGGCCAAAACGGCCAAAGGCGGGAAGACCGCACGGACCAAAGAAGCGGTCGCCCCGTAAGCTCTGATGCAGAACACAGGGGTGTGGAGAACCTCCCATGAGGAGGCCTCCGGGGATGGGGACGGGATGAATATCAACGAGCTTCGGATAAAGCTGGAGAACGGCCATGGTAAAGCTTGCTTCAGATATCACGCCGGAAGAGCTTCAGGTATTCCTTCAGGATACCGATGAGCAGTTGCAGCTCCTCGATGAGGATGTGATCAAACTGGAGAACGAGGGGGATAACCCGGAACTGCTCCAAGAGATCTTCCGCGCCGCTCATACGATCAAAGGGTCTTCGGCCATGCTCGGCTACGAGATGATGGCGGAGCTCACCCATGCCATGGAGAACATCCTCGATAAGCTGCGCCATGGGACCCTGCGCGTGACCACACCGATCGCCGATGCCCTTCTGAGCGCGCTGGATCATTTGAGAATCCTGCGGGATAACCTCACCGCCGATACAGAGACCGAGATCGACGTCACTTCCGTAATCGCTACTCTGGAAGAGCTGGCCTCCGGTCAGCAGCAACCGTCACGGGCATCAAAACCGGGCCCCAAGAGAAAGAACGCCGAGAAGCAGAAGGCCCGGAAGAACAGCGTGCCCCTGACGGATGAAGCCCTCACCAAGCTTCGCCAAGCGCTGGCTCTGGGCAACCGCGCCTTTCAAATCACCGTGGAAACGCAGAAGGGATGCGAATGGACATCCGTCCGTTTTTTCCAAGTGCTGAATGATCTAAAGGAAAAGGGGACGGTCATCGCCTCCGTGCCCACTCAGAAGGAGATCGAGGCCGAGAAAAACAGCAGCGTTCTGAACGTCATCTTCGCCGGCTTGCTATCCGAACGGGAAATCCATGAGGCCATCGCCGCCATTCCCGATATCGGCGGCATCCGCGTGGAGGCCTACGATCCCAGCGGTTCTCCCCCTCCCGAGACACCCCCACCCCCCGAACCCGAAGCGGAGGCCGCTGCCGCCGCCGAAGAGATCATCCAATCCGCTCAGCAAAAGCCGGAGGGCGGCCCGCCACCGGGGGAGAAAACGTGCACCTCCCAAGAGGGGGTCAAGGTTTCCGAGACGGTGCGGATTGACGTCCGCCGGCTCGATAACCTCATGAATCAAATCGGGGAACTGGTGGTGGCCCGAACCGCCTTCACCCGCACCGGCAGTATTCTTTCCGCCCGCTACCGGGATGATCAGGACGTGCTGAGCCTCACCCGAACGATCACGAACGTCTCCAAGATCATCGATGACCTTCAGCTCGATATCACCGAGGCCCGGATGATGCCGGTGGGAACGGTCTTCAACCGTTTCCCCCGAATGGTCCGGGATCTGGCACAGAAAGCGGGCAAACAAATCGAATTCATCGTGGAAGGGCAAGAGACCGGAATCGACCGTTCGGTGATCGAACACATCCGCGATCCGCTCGTGCATCTTCTGAGGAACGCGGTGGACCACGGCATCGAACTTCCGGAGAAACGCCGGGCCGCCGGCAAACCGGAGAAAGGGACCATCCGGCTGGCCGCCGCGCACGAGCAAAGCTACATCGCCATTACCGTGGAAGACGACGGCAAAGGCATCGACGGCGCCAAGCTCAAAGAGGTAGCCGTCAAGAAAGGCATCATCACCGCCGAGACGGCGGCACGCATGGACGATACCGAAGCCATTGATCTCATCTTCGAGCCCGGCCTCTCCACGGCGGAAAAGATCACCGATGTCTCCGGGCGCGGCGTGGGCATGGACATCGTCCGGCAGAATATCGAATCGCTCAACGGGCACATCGCCGTGAGCACGAAGATCGGGCAGGGGACGAAATTCGTCCTCCGATTGCCGCTCACTCTGGCGACGATCCACGGACTTCTGGTCGTCTCCGCCGGCGTGACTTTCGCCATTCCGCTGGTATCCGTCTGTGAAGTCCTCCGTCTGAGGCCGGAGGAAATTCAGACGGTCACCCGCAAAGAGGTGATCCGCATCCGAGACCGCGTGGTGCCCCTCCTCAAACTCGATCAGGTGCTTCGCCTTCGGAATGCGGATACCCCCTCGAACGGCATGATCAACGTGGTGGTGGTCAAAGCGGGCGAACGCATGGTGGGGTTGACCATCGATTCCTTCAGAGAGCCTCAGGAAGTGGTGGTGAAATCGCTCGGCACGTTCATCGGAGATGTGCGGGGGATCGCCGGGGCAAGCATCCTGGGAACGGGCGAGGTTGCCCTCATCATCGATGTGCCCAGTCTGGTAAAACTGGTGGTCATGGGAGAGTGAATCCATCGGCTACCAACCGGAACTGGCCAGCCGGGAGGGAGCCGTATCGAACCAACATAGAGACAAGGAGGACAATGTTGGAGCAAGCTCATCCGAACAACAACAATCCGGGGATACGGAATGTCGAACTCTCACGTTGGACTGAATTGGTGGGGATGGGAACCCAGAACGCCGTTGTGGGCCTCTCCGAAATGGTCGGAACCAAGATACGGATCACCGCGCTGGGAATGAAGATCATCCCGGTTCAAAACGCCGCCGATCTTGTGGGAGGGCCCGAGAACGAAGTGGTCGTCATTTATCTGGCCATGAACGGCGCGGCCAGCGGGCACATCATGCTGGCCTATCCCATTCGCGTCGCGTTCGGATTGGTGGACATGATGCTCCATCAACCACAGGGCACCACCACCGAGCTCGGCGAACTTGAAGCCTCGGTGCTCGGGGAAATGGGCAATATCACCGGATCATTCTTTCTCAATTCCGTGGCCGATAACACCGGGCTCAGGCTCATGCCATCGCCGCCGGCGGTGATCGTGGATATGGCCGGGGCCGTGCTCGATTCCGCCCTCGCGGGGATCATGGCCCACCGTGATGAGCTCTTCGCCATGGAGACCGTTTTCTCATCGGACGACCGCGAGATCACCGGAACCTTACTGGTCCTTCCGACGGAAGAATTCATGGACGTGATGATCGAACAGAATCGGCAATATGCGAGGGTGAAATGGCACTAGAAACATTGGCGCTCGAAAAATCGCTCGTGGCCAATCTCGGGGAAATCAAGATATCCAGAGACCCCGAAGTAACCATTTCCTGTCTGGGCGTGGGCTCGTGCATTGCGCTCTGCATGTACGATCCGGGAACATGCGTCGGAGGTGTGGCACACATCGTGCTTCCGTTCAGCACCAACGGAACACAATCCAAAGAAAACGCCACCAAGTACGCCGATGTGGCCATCCCCGAGCTCTTGCAACGCATGCGCGAGCAAGGAGCCGTGAGATCCCGGCTCATCGTCAAAATCGCCGGCGGGGCCCAGATGTTCTCGCCGGGCGCCTCTGCCAAAGGGTTCGATACGGGTGCCCGGAACATCGAGGCGGTCAAGAAAGTCTTGGCGGACGAGGCGCTCCGAATCGATGCCGAGGACATCGGCGGGAACCGCGGGCGTACCGTGCGCCTCTACATTGCCACGGGAAAAGTGGTGGTGAGGATCGTCGGAGGCATCACCAAAGAGCTATAGAAGAGCACCTATCGAGGACGAGATCGAAGGAGGGGAAAAGCTATGCCGAAAGTATTGGTAGTGGACGATGCCCAATTCATGCGGATGAGGGCGGTCAAGCTCCTCACCCAGAACGGTTATGAGTGCATCGAGGCCGAGAACGGCGTAGAGGCAGTGAACAAGTACAAAAAGGAGCGGCCGGACGCCGTGATGCTCGATATCACCATGCCGGATATGGACGGGCTCGAAGCGCTGCGCCAGCTCATGAAGATCGATTCGAACGCGAAAGTCGCCATGGTCACCGCGATGGGCCAGCAATCCATCGTGATGGAAGCGATCAAAGCGGGGGCAAAGGACTTCGTGGTCAAGCCGTTCGATCCGAACCGGGTTCTTGCCGCCGTGCAAAAGCTGGTCGGTAAGTGAAGCGAGGCGATTCACAGGCCGACCGCAAACAATCGGAGACGCGCTCCGGGGACCGCAAGGGCCTGTGCTTTTTGCTCCCGAAGCGGATAAGGAGTTATCAGTGAACAAGAGAATTCGCGTCCTAGTGGTGGATGATTCCGCGTTCGCGCGATTTGCCATTTCCAAGCGGATCAGCACCGATCCGGAGATCGAGGTGGTGGGTCAGGCACGAGACGGCATCGAAGCCCTCGATATGGCTCGAAGCCTGCAACCAACGGTCATCACGATGGACGTCACCATGCCCCGCATGGACGGGATGGAGGCCGTGGCCAAGATCATGGAGCAATGCCCCACTCCCATCGTGATGCTGAGCGCGCTCACCCGGGAGGGGGCGGAGATCACCGTTCAAGCCCTTCAACTGGGGGCGGTGGACTTCTTCTGCAAACCTTCGGTGGTCAGCCCCGTCGGCTCTGCGGAGTCCTCGGAAGAACTCATCCACAAGATCAAGATGGCCGCCGGCATCGAGAAATCGCGCCTGCGGCCGTCTCCACGACCGAATGAAAAGAGCGCCCAGAAGGGCCGCAAGAAAGCACTTCACAAGAATACGAACGGATGGAGCACACCGAACCGAGTGATCGTGTTCGCATCTTCCACCGGCGGGCCCCGCGCTCTGGCGGAGGTTCTCCCCCGGTTGCCGGGTAACCTCCCCGCCCCAATCCTCGCCGTGCAACATATGCCCGCCGGATTCACCAAGTCCCTTGCGGCCAGACTGGATGAGGCCTCAGAGCTTTCCGTGAAGGAAGCGGAGGAAGGCGACGTGATCCGCGCGGGGATGGTCTTGTTCGCCCCGGGCGGCAAGCACATGACCGTTGATAGCGAAGGTCGGATCGCTCTGAACCAAGGGCCGCAGGAATGCGGCCTGCGCCCCGCCGCCAATGTCACCATGGAATCGGCAGCCGGGGCTTTCGGCTCTTCGGTTCTCGCGGTGGTGCTCACCGGCATGGGAAGCGACGGCACCCGGGGATCGGCCCTGATCAAGAAGGCGGGGGGGGAGGTCATCGTTCAAGACGAGGCCTCCTGTGTGGTCTACGGGATGCCCAAGAGCATCGTCGAGGCCGGCCATGCCGATGCCATCGTGCCCCTCTCGGATATCCCGGCGGAGATCGTCCGGCGCTGCGAGGTGTTCCAGAGCGTGGGTACAGGAGCTTAGATATGGACGATTTGGAATATGGATTCGTTAAACGCAAGGTTCTGGAGCTCACGAACATCGACCTTGATAGCTACAAGGAAAAGCAGATGCGGCGCCGGCTCTCTTCTTATCTGGAGCGGGCCAAGGCGCCGAGCATCGCCGCCTATTTCCAGCAACTCGAGCGGGATCGGGAGATGCTTCAGGAGCTGAAGGACTTCCTGACCATCAACGTATCGGAGTTCTTCCGCGACGCCCATCAATTCGATAAGCTCGAAAAGCGCTATCTCCCGGATCTCCTCAAGGAGAGACCGCGGCTCCGGATCTGGAGCGCCGGGTGCTCCAACGGTGCCGAGCCGTATTCCATCGCCATCATTCTGGACGAGATCAGTCCCGGAAAGCGGCACACCATCAAGGCCACCGATCTGGATGAAAGCATTCTGGAACGGGCCATCGCCGGCGGCCCGTACACCGCTCAGGACGTGCGGGCGGTGAGGCCGGATCGGTTGACGAAGTACTTCCGAAAGACCGGGGAGAAATATTGGATCAACGATAAGATTCGGGAAATGGTGGAGTTCTCGCGGCACAACCTTCTCAGCGATCCTTTCGAGAAAGATCTGGATTTGATCCTGTGCCGGAACGTGGTGATCTATTTCACCGATGCCGCCAAGAGGCAAATCAATCAGGGCTTCCGAAACGCCCTTCGGGAGGGCGGGATTCTCTTCATCGGAGGGAGCGAGATCATCTTCGAATGCACACAGATAGGCTTCGAGCTCATCGAGCCATCGTTCTATCGGAGATTCTTCACCGCGCCCAAACCGCGCCCTCCGGCCCGAAGCGCGTGAGACTCATTTCAAAAGGAGGATGACATCGGCCTTGCGTCGCGTATCCGTGGAAAAAGCCACTCCCGGTTTGGAGCTGGCCCGACCGGCCATGGATAAGTACGGGCACACCATTCTGCCGGCCGGCATCGAGCTCAAGGAAGACCATCTGCGGCTCCTTCAGGGGAAGGAGGTCTGGGAGCTTCTCATCGAGGACTCCCGCGTTCCCGACCTTGTCATCAAGCCGCTCATCAAGCCGGAGGTGCAAAGGGACTCCATCGAAGCGGTGCGCCGCTTGCTCACCATGAAGCGCGACCCAAACGAGAAGAAGGATCTTGCCGCCCCGGAGATGTACGGGGCCCGGCTCGAGGTGGATCGCTTGACCTATGCAATCGTCCAATCCATTCTGAAATCTCCGCTCGGGGAACCGGATCTGACCGGCAGCGCTACGGTGGAGGAATTCGAGTTCATTCTGCCGGTACAGATGACGGCGCTGGCCATATTGCTGGCCCGGGAAGCCGGCTTCCCCAATAGCGAACTGATCAACGTGGGGCGGGCGGCCATGTTCCAGAACATCGGATATATCTGGACTCCGCCTCACATCTGGCAGAACAAGGATTCGCTTTCGCCGGAGGATCAGAAGGTATTCGAGAAGCATCCCATCCACGGCTACGAGGCGCTTTCCAAATTGGATCGGATGCCGCCGGTGGTGGCTCAGGCTGTGCTTCAGCATCATGAGCGGTGGAACGGGAGCGGTTACCCCAACGGAACCAAGGGCTGGGATATCTCCCCCATCGCCCAGATCATCGGCATCGCCGAGACGTATTACGAGGCCAGATCCGCCCGTCCGAATCGCAAGCCATATTCGCCCATGGATGCCTTCGAAAAAGTCATGGCCTCGGCAGGGGAGCTGTTCGATCCGGAGTTGGTGCAGATCTTCGCCCGGCGGGTGCCCATCTACCCCAGCGGGGTGATGGTGCGATTGAACACCAAACACCGCGGGATCATCACCAACGTGAACATCGGACATGTGGGCCGGCCGGTGGTCCGTATTTGCTACGATGTGCTCGGGAACGAAGTGCATCCTCCCATCAACATGGATCTCTCGGAGCCGGAACATCAGTTCAAGTTGATCGAGGAGATATTGGACTTGTGAAGAGGGGCAAGGCAAGGGGGAGGGATAAGACATGCGACGGGTATCGGTAGAGAAGGCGAAGGTGGGTATGGAGCTTGCCAAGCCGGTCATCGACCGGCACGGGAAAATGCTTCTGCCGGCCAACGTCGAGCTTCAGCAGAAACACATCGGGTTCCTGTGGGAGAAGGAGGTCTGGGAACTCTTCATCGAGGACAGCCGTGTCTCCGATCTCGTCATTCAGCCGCTCGTCCGGCCGGAAATTCACAAAGACGCCACAGAGGCCATGCGCAAGCTCCTGAGCATTCAGCGCAAACCCGATCAGAAGAACCCGGGAGATGCGGAAATCTACGCGGCACGGCTCGAGGTAGAGAGGTTCGGACATGCCATTCTGCAAGCCGTTTTGCAAGTTCCCTTGGGGGAACCCGATCTCACCGGATGCATCTCGATAGCGGACTATGAATTCTTCTTGCCCGTGCAGATCACGGCCTTGGCCATTCTTCTGGCCAAGGAAGCCGGATTCGATGCGAACGAACTGGCCAACGTGAGCCGGGCGGCCATGCTCGAGAACATCGGCTATATCTGGATCCGACCGGAGGTCTGGAAGGAAAAGGATTCCCTCTCGGAGGCGGATCGCAAGGAGTTCGAAAAGCATCCGATATATGGGTATGAATTGCTATCGCGGATCGAGCGGATCCCGAAGCCCGTCGTTCAAGCCATCCTTCAGCATCACGAGCGATGGGATGGGAGCGGCTATCCCACGGGCGCCAAGGGATGGGATATCTCCCCCATCGCGCAGATCATCGGCATGGCGGAAACGTACTACGAGCTCGTATCCTACCGGCCCAAGCACAGACCTTACAGTCCCATGGATGCCTTCGAGAGCATCATGGCCTCAGCGGGGGAGTTGTTCGATCCGGAGCTCGTTCAGGTATTCGCGCGCCGCGTGCCCGTCTACCCGAGCGGCGTCATGGTCCGGCTCAACACCCGGGAATCGGGGATCATCACCAACGCGAACATCGGGCATATCGGTCGGCCGGTGGTGCGCGTTTGCTACGACGTCGAGGGGAAGGAGGTCTATCCTCCTTACGATATCGATCTTTCGAAACCGGAGCACCAGTTCAAGCTGATCACGGAGATTCTGGATCTCTAGCGGAGAAGGCCTATGGCGGAAGAGACATTATCACAGGCCGCAATCGATGCGCTTCTGGCGGGGCATGTGCCTCAGGAGAAGCCGAAGGCGGCTGCTCCGCCCCCACCCCCGCCACCGCCCCCTGAGCCAAAGCCGGCCCCCAAGCCGGAGAAAGTCAGCACGCCTCCGCCCAAAGCCAGAGAGGAACCCGCCCCGGTCGTGAGCACCGCACCCGCCCCATCGCTGGCGGCCGTTCCAGCGGAAGAGCTGAAATCCCTCGAAGAGGCGATCGCCGCCCTTTCAAAACGCGTCGAGCGATTGGAAAGCCTGGCGGGAAGGATGGAGTCCATCGAGAGATCCGTCAAAAGCGCATCTCCTTCCAAGGGCCCCGACGCCGATCTCGTCAAGCGGGTGGAAGCCCTCGAAGGCTCGGTCATCACCATCTGCCAGATCCAACAGGAGGCAAAGAAGGATCCTTCGCTGCAGAAGATCGCCCAGATGCAACAACAACTGGCGAAGGTGACCAGCGCCGTTCAGGCCCTTTCTTCACAGATACAGGCCCTATCCGGGCAGGTCCAGAAGACGACCTCTCAAAGCAAGAGCATCGTTCGGAAACTGGGCTCCACCATGGGGTACAACATTCAGAATACGTTCGAGTGCCAGCAGTGCGGGGCCCACGGATACGTCGTGAGCCTTGTCAAATGCAGCGCCTGCGGGCATGAGGATTGGTGGGGTTGGTGGCCCCCGGAAGAGACGGAAGAAGAGATGGATGAGTTCGATGGGGGCGATGAGTATGCGGGGTGGGAAACGGCCGAACACGAAACGGGCGGATGGTAGCAACATCCCTTCGCGGAGGACACGGTCGGACAGATGCATAAGAAGGAGTCGGCAGTTCAAAGCCTCCGCACGGCAATGAGATCATGTTCGATTCAATCGGGGAGCGTAAACAGCGGAGGGCGCAAAGACGGAGGACGCTGGCCTTCGGCCTCTGCCTTTTGGCAGTGGCCGTCGGGGGAGCGATCTATCTCCTCAGTCCGCACCCGCAGGCCGACCCGATGGACGTTGTCCAAGGCACCGGGGCCAATGTGGGGGAATACGAATTCGCATACGATGGCCCTCCGGAACTGGAGGTGCGATGGGATCAGGCCACCGGCGAGGCATGGTCCATCGCATGGGTCAAGGGCTGGCTGAGGAACACATCGGCCAAAAGGCTTTCGTTTGAGGCATTGATTTATCGGGTGAAAGATCGGGAGGGCAATATTCTCTGGGAAGAGAAAGACGCGCGGTTTCCGGATGGATTCACGCTCGAACCGGCGGGCTATATCAACTTCGATATCATGCCGCTTTGCAAGCGTCCGGCACGCGTCTTTGAACTTGCAGTGGAGGGTGCACTGATAGAACCATGAATTCCCCGAAGGGTTCGGAATCTTCTCTCAGAAGGGGAACCCGGGGGCATGAACCATGCAAACCGTAATGATTTCCGGAGCACTCTTCTTTGTCATGATCCTGCTCTTGCTGGTGGTGTACGACTCCAACCCCACCGTGCGAAGGCTCGCGGGAAAGCTCTGGCCGTTCCATGGGCCCCGGCCAAAGCAAGAGCGTAAGGAGCCCTCTATGAATCATGAAACCGATCCGGCCGTTCCTTCGAGGGAACCCAAGGCCGCCGCAGCCCCGGTGCGAAGAAAACGGGGCCTGTGGCGGTTCTTCCCGTTCAGATTCCCGAGGCGCGGAAGCCCCGGGCCGATACCTTCGCGGGCCACAGCGGAGCAGAGCGAACCACCTCCGGCCCGGGCGGAAAACACGGCGGAGCCCCCGCCCCGCAAGAGCAAGGCGGAGGCGCTCACCGCGCTCGAAGATGCCATCAGCAACCTGACCGGCCGCCTATCACAGGCGGAGACAGCCATCGAGAAGATCGCCCATCTCGAAACCGAGGTGGCCAAGGTGGCGGAGGCCACCGAGATCGTTTCTCAGGATTTCAAGGATATCCTCGGCTCGCTGCGGAGCACCATTGACGGGCTCGAAAGCCGGCTCAACGAGATGGGTTCCCAGATTCAAGAGGTCAAGGGGTCGGTCGGGGCTCCGGCGAACGCCCCGGCGGCCGGTGGACCGGACGAGGAAACGCGCGGCCGGATCAAAGCGCTGGAGAAAGCCGTCGCCGATATGGCCGATACGGTGCGCTCCCTCCCCGATGACGTGCGCCGCGCTCTTACCAATTCGCGCAAGGCCGCCGGCGAGGCCGAGGAAATCGGCAAACGATTGGAAGTTATCTCATCGAACCTTCAGATGACGCTCGGCTACGGGATCAAGAAAGCCTTCCGATGCGATTCGTGCGGCTCACAGGGCTTCGTTGCCAGCCGCGTGGTCTGCAGCAAGTGCGGAACCCCCAGTTGGTGGGGTTGGTGGCCGGTGACCGAGGAGTCCCCCGAAAGCGATTCCGAGGAGTCTCCGGAAACCCCCGATGAGCTTGAGAATGCTCTTCAAAATGATGCGGGCGGAGATCCCCTCGAGAATATCGAACCCCTGACGCAGATAGAGGACCAATAGGCGTTCAAAGGAGTGAAGGGGATGCACGGATCCGTGAGAGAGCCCGAGCTACTTCAGCGTTGCGCTGAGGGTGCCGCTGAACCCTTCATACTGCCCGAGAAGCTCACGGGCATAGCGGAACATCGCTTCCTTGCGGGCTTCGGCCCGGGCCAGATCCGGATCCTTCTGGAAAGAGGCGATATCGTTGATGATATCGGTGTAGCCGAGCAAAAGGCCATCGGCCGCCGACTGAACCTTGGACGAATCATCCGCGTTCGGCAGGGCATCTCCAACGGTCGTGCCATCGCTCAACGGAAAGGCCCCCAGAACGCTCAAAATGAACGAGACAATCACGGCCACAATGCTCAGGGTGATGCTTGCCGAAACCATCATTGACCTCTTGGTTTTAGGCTAGCATCGCGGGGTAAAGGGCCCGGTGAACGAACGGTCTCGGGTCGGTTAACAGCGGTCAACAAAGGGTTAGAAATCGGTGAAGGGTCCGTAAAAACAGCGGGGAGAAAGGACGAGGGGGAATCCAGAGGAAAAGAGGCGGCTATTCGAGGGTGAACACCGCCCAGATCAGGAACACACCGGCTACGATATAGACGATCAGAGCGGCAAAGCGGGCCAGTTGATGGTGATAGAAATCACGCGATTCCTGTCTGCTCCGAACCCAGAAATCACGATCGAACCACGATCTCCAAGAATGACGGGAGAGAACCAATCGAGAGGGATCCTTCTCGAGGATGGCCCGGTTGACGGCCCGGCGCAAGAGCGGCGCGGAAGCCAGATCCGTTACAGCGGCGAGCAGAAGCAATGCCATACCGACGGTGAAGCGCATGAGGTTGAGTTCAATATCCTCGCGGGCCAGTGCAATGCTCCAGAGGGCAAGGAGCGAAACGGAGGAAAGGCCAAGGGCAATGGAAGAGAGGATGGTGCGGGTATGCTCCGCCTCGAGCACCTCAGAGCCCTTGATGGAGGTCTTCATGTGCTCTAGAACCAACCCCAGCGCCGCCTCCACCCGTTCCAACCGCTCCTGTGGAGATTCCGCCTTCATAGGGGATACAGGGTTTGCCCCCCCGCTTTCGTTCGGATTCGATCCTTCCATTTTCATTTGGAGTATTATAGCACACTTGTCAAGATCGTAAACCCGATCGCCCGAAGCCAAAAGGAGCGATTGAAGAAAAGCGTGCCCAAGACACTTCTCTCGGGGGGGATTGGGGGGTGTCCCCCCAAAAACCTTTGGGCGGATGGGATCGGAGAAGCCGGATCGTTCATGGGGTGTGAGGGAATTCCGGGACTAGGTCCGGAACGAGATGATCGAGGCCCTTCACCATGAGGGTGAAGGCTCCAAAGGGGAATCGCGGTTTCGGGGTCCAATCAAGGGGGCAAAGAACCGACGGAAGTCAGGAGGAAAGAAATGCCTTTGATCCAATGGGATGATAGCCTCCGGGTGAACATCGCTGAAATCGATGCCCAACATCGGAAGCTCGTCGGCATGATCAACGAGCTCAATGAGGCAATGAGGATGGGAAAGGGCAAGGAGATTCTGGGGAAAACCGTGCAGGGGCTCATCGAATACACCCAAACGCATTTCCAAACAGAGGAAAAGTATTTCGAGAAATTCGGCTATCCCGAAAATGCGCCCCACAAACGGGAGCACGCCGCCTTTACCGCTAAAGTTTCTCAGTTCAAGAGCGCCTTCGATGCAGGGAGGGCCGCCCTTTCCGTAGAAGTGATGGCATTCCTCAGCGATTGGCTTCAGAAGCACATCAAAGGGAGCGACAAGAAATACGGCTCATTCTTGAACAAGAAAGGTGTGAAATGAGGGGGAAAACCGGCCGAGAGGGCGGGGGGCGGCCTTCATTTGGGGGAATCCCCCGCCCAAAACGCGGGATAGAACATACTCACAATGGGGGCTGCCCCACTGTCCCTCCCCTTCATAACCTACTATCATTGAAGTATTCAACCGCATCTTCTGCGGATTCAAACAGTGAGAAATCGGAGCGGAGTGTAGCTGAGCTATGATGAAGGTCTGGGGAATGCTATCGCCCGAAGACGAGAAATCCGGATTCGATCTCGTGCTCGACGAGAACTGGTATGTAGTGCTGCTCAACAAAGGCCAGACGATCGCCCGGTTTGATCCGCGCGACTACACCTCAACCGAACTATTAATCGAACTCGAAGCCATCCTCAAGGATCGGCGGGCCGCCCCCCCGCCGGAGGAGGCAAAACGATCCTCGCGCAAGAAAGGCTGAAAGAAAACCCCATTACGCAAAAAAGGCGGGGAATCACTCCCCGCCTTTTCGTTTGCCGAGCAAATCCCCGGAGGAACCCACGGAACGATCTTCGATCTCGATCTCCAGAGGCACGAGCATCCGGGCCACCATTCCCCAGTACCCGATCGAGAGCGTCAACTCCACGACGCTCCGCTCGCTCAGATGCCGCCGGAGCGCGGCGAACGTCTCATCGGAAACCCTCACCTCCCGGGCCACCTCATCCGTGTATCGGAGAACGGCCCGCTCCAGAGCATCGAAGCGGGGAGAGCTTTGCCAGTGCCGGATCTCCTTCATCTGTTCTTCGCTCAGCCCCACTTCAATCGCGATGGGAACATGCTGAGTCCACTCGTACGCGCTTTCCGTCAGAGTCGCAACCCGCAGGATCGCCAGCTCTCGCAACCGCGGGGAAAGCTCGGACCGATTCAAAAGGGCATTCCCGAGCCGGATGAAAGCGCCGGCCGCCGAAGGCGAATGCCCGACGGCCCGGTAGAGATTCAGCACCCGCGCGCCCCGCCCCTCGATCTTCTCAAAAAGCTCCCGGCTCTCCGCCGGCGCCTCCTCATTCGAAAGCAACCGAATTCGGGCCATCGATCACCCCTCCTCTGCATCGCTCGAGTCTTGAAGGTATCGGTCCCAAACCCCCGTCTCCCAACATTCGAGAAACTCCGGCCCGTAAGCGGCGGTCACCGCCCCGAGCATGGCTTCGATGGGCACATCCGCAAAGCGTCCGTGATCGCGAAGATACTCGATGTGCGGCCGACCCCTCTCATCCCGGGGATGGAACATGGCATGATGCACACCGTCGAATTCCACCGTAAGAAATCCGTTCTCCCGGCACATCCGGAGATCGAAGGCCGGCGTCGCCTTCACCCACCGGCCATCGAGAAAGAGCTCGGCAAACCCGTGGAACACGATCACATCCCCCTTGAAGATGCGTTTCCAAACGGGATCGAGGCGGTGATTGCGGATATCCGCAAATCCGAGCCGCGCCGGAATGCCCACCGCCCGCGCAAGGGCCGCAAGCAACACCGCCTTCTGAACGCAGAAACCGTACCCCCTCCGGAGCGTCCCGCTGGCCGTGAGCGGATAGAGCGACGAATAGGGATTGTACCGGATCTCATCGCGAACAAAGTAGAAGAGCGCCTTCGCCTTCTCCCGCAAGTCCTCCGCCCCCGCCGGGATGCGCCGCGCGGCGGACCGAACGGCCTCCGCATCGGAGTCCACCGCCGATGCGGCCTTCAAATACTGCATGTCCTCGTCCATGACGGTACCCCGCCCAATTATACTCGAGGGCGGGGGCGAAGTCACCCGGGCGGGGCGATCCGGCCTACCCCCGGAACCCCCCAACCGGGGGATACGCACTGGGCAAATCGTCTGATATGCTAGGGGAAAACCATGGCCATCATCGTTGACCGAAACCGATGCATCGGCTGCGGCGCTTGTGCGCTGATCTGCCCCGCCGAGGCCATCGAGATCTCCGAAAGCTTCACGGCGGCCATCGATCCTTGCCGGTGCACCGAATGCCTCGAATGCATGAACACGTGTTCCCATGATGCTCTGGAGGAACGATGAGCACACTTCGGGCGGACGTGGCGATCATCGGGGCGGGGATCGGGGGGATGTGCGCGGGTGCGCTTCTCTCCCGCGCGGGACGAAAAGTGCTCGTTTTGGAGAAATCCCCTTTGCCCGGGGGACGATACACGTCGGTCCAATATAAAGGATTCACCATCCCCACCGCCTCATGGATGCTCCTTTACGGCACGAGCGATCCCGTCTATCTCACGCTCGAAGAGATCGGCGCCCCGCCCATCGAGATGCGCGCTCCCGGCACGCCCGTCGCCCGGTACCGGATCAACGGCCGGATCTACGATTGGCCCCCGAAAGGAGCTCTAAGGTATCTTATGGAAAAAGCCGCCGGCGATCCGGAAGAGGCAAACCGGGTGATGGGGGCCCTCGCTCAGGCGATGGCACACCCCCCCACCGAGTCTATCTCCTTTCGCGATTGGCTCCTTCGTTCCACCCGAAACGAGGCGATCCACGGCATCTTTCAGGCCCAGATCGCCACATGGTGCGGGATGAACGCGCACGACCTTCCGGCCCGGGAATTCATCCGGGCCCTCCTTTCCTTCCGGGGACGCGATACCTTCCGCATTCCCCGCAACGGCCTCAAGGATATCATCGATGCCCTCGGAGCGGCCGTTCGCGCCGGCGGGGGCGAAATCCTCACCCGGACCAAAGCCACCGGCATCATGGTGGAAAAGGGGATCGCCCGCGGGGTCACCGCCCTCCGCGGAAGCGAGGCGATCACGATCGAAGCGCGGATGGTGGTGAGCAACATCGGCCCGAAAAAGACCGTGGAGCTTGCGGGGAGAGAACACTTCGGGGAAGCGTATTTGCGGCAAGCCGCCGAGATGCGCCCGGCGGTGGGGATGGACTATCTCTTCATCACCGATCGGCCGCTTCTGGATTTCCCCGGAACCCTTTACACGACCGATACGATCCGCAAGGAAGGTTGGAGCGTGCCCACCCTCATGTGGCCGGAACACGCGCCGGCGGGAAAGCATCTCTTGCACGCATTCGCCGTGCCGGAAAACATCGATTCCTACGATCCCGTCCGGGAGTATCGAATCCTACTGCAAGACCTGCACACGGTCTTCCCGGATTTCGAGGGCGCCGGCGGCAAGCTCCTTCTTCGGAGAAACTTCTGCGGGGAATGGCCGTGCACCCGCGCCCGTCAGGGGCAAGATATGAGTCACCGCACCCCGATCGAAAACCTGTATAACGTGGGGGATGGGGTGAAACCCCCGGCGTGGATCGTGGGGGCGGGGGCGGCCCAGAGCGGACGCATCGTGGCCAAAGAGATCATCGAGGCTCTCGGGTAAACCGCAACAAGCCCATTCGAGGGGTTCCGCTCACAAACTCCTCTTCCGGGTCCGGACCCGGAAGAGGAGTTTGGCCGCTTCCACAACGAAGAGGACGCTTGCCGCCGCCCCGAACACACCCCCCCAATCCTCCAGCGTGAGCGGCTCCGTATCAAAAGCCGTCTCGAGAAACGGCACGTAGATAGCGGCGAGCATGAGCCCGAAGGCACCGATGCATGCCAGCGTGAGCCATTTGTTGGTGAACGGCCCGAGGCGGAAGAACGACACGTTGGGGGAGCGGCAATTGAAGGCATTGACCAGCCGCATGGCGATCAAAGCGGCGAAGAACATGGTCATGGCCTTTTCGGGGGATTCACCCTCCCCGTAGACCTCCCGGCCTTCGTACCATTTGAAGATCAAAAGGGCCGCAAGTCCGATCCACAGCCCGATGCCCGCAATATAAATGAGCGCCCGGCGGTCGAACACGGTAGCGCGCGGATCCCTTGGGGGACGCTTCATGATCCCGGGTTCGGGGGGCTCCACTCCGAGGGCAATGGCCGGCGCCCCATCCATGAGAAGGTTGATGAACAAGATCTGGACCGCCCCCAGTGGAAGCGGCAAACCCCAGAAGAGAGCGGCCACCATGGCGATCACCGCGCCCGCATTCCCGCTCAAGAGATACACGAGATACTTCCGGATATTGGCGAAAATGGTTCGGCCTTCCTCTACGGCGGAGACAATGGAGGCGAAATTGTCGTCGGTGAGGACCATATCGGCGGCTTCCTTGCTCACATCGGTGCCCGTGATGCCCATGGCGATGCCGATATCGGCCTTCTTGAGCGCGGGGGCATCGTTCACCCCGTCGCCGGTCATGGCCACCACATATCCTTTCTTGGCAAAGGCATCGATCACCCGCATTTTGTGCGCCGGCGAAACCCGGGCATATACGTTCACCCGCTCCACAATCCGGTCGAACTCCTCATCGCTCAGCCGATCGAGCTCGGCGCCGCTGAGCGCCATGCTTCCATCGAGAAGGCCGAGTTCCCGCGCCACCGCCATCGCCGTCGCCTTGTAATCGCCGGTGATCATCACCGTCTTGATGCCCGCCTCCTCGCAGACCTTGATCGCGGCCTTCACCTCTTCCCGCGGCGGGTCGATCATCCCCACAAGCCCCACGAAGATCATATCCCTTTCGGCGTGTTCCCCGGCTTCCGATTCCCCGAGCGGCTTGTACGCCAATCCCAGCACACGCAGCGCTTGATCGGCCATATCGCGGGCCACGTTCAAGATCTCCGCCCGCGCCTCGGGAGTAAGCGGCTCTTCGCGCCCCGGGCGATAGATCCGGTTGCAAGCTTCGAGAATGACCTCGGCTGCGCCCTTGCTATAAGCAATCCGCCCCGAAGGTCCGGTGTGGATCGTGGTCATGCGCTTGCGCTCCGAAGAGAACGGAATTTCGCCCGTGCGCGGATACTCGATGCTCAGCTTCTTTCCATCGAGCCCCGCCTTGGCGGCGGCCACCACCAAAGCCCCTTCGGTGGAATCCCCCTGAACAAGCCATGCCCCTTTCTCGGAAATGAGGCGGGTATCGTTGCAAAGAGCGCCGATCCGGAGTAGCAGCGCTAAATGGGGTTCGGCGGGATCCATCTTCCGGCCACCCCGCGAGAACTCCCCTTCGGGCACATAACCGATCCCGCTGACCTCCACAAGCTCGCCGTTCACCCATATCCGGCGCACCGTCATCTCATCGCGGGTCAGCGTGCCGGTCTTATCGGAGCAAATGACCGAGGTACAGCCCAGTGTTTCCACCGCCGGCAAGTTGCGGATGAGGGCATGCCGCTTGACCATCCGGCGCACGCCCAGAGCAAGGCTGATCGTCACCACCGCGGGCAACGCTTCGGGGATGACGGCCACCGCCAGCGCCGCCCCCCAGATGAGCATATCCACCGCCTCATAGCCCTTGCTCACCCCCGTGGCCGCGATGGCGGCGCACAAGATCAGCGAAAACACCCCGAGCCATCGGCCGGTCTTATCGAGACTGATCTGAAGCGGCGTCTTCCGGGGAACGGCCTGTTCCATCATGCGCGCGATCTGCCCGAATTCAGTGGCCATGCCGGTGGCCGCCGCAACACCCTTCCCCCTCCCATAAACCACGATAGTGCCCATGAAGGCCATATTCTTCCGGTCGCCCAGAGAAGCCCCCCCACCCGAAAGGGCCGCAGCGATCTTTTCCACAGGGAGCGATTCGCCGGTGAGAGAGGATTCGTTGGTTTGAAGATTGACCGCTTCCATCAATCGCAGATCCGCCGGAACCCGGTCACCGGTGCGCAGGATGACGATATCCCCGGGGACGATCTCCCGAGCGGGGATCTCGCGTTCCCTGCCGGAGCGGATCACGCTGGCGGTCGGAGCTGCCAATCGCTGGAGCGCTTCCAACGCCTTTTCGGCGCGGAACTCCTGTACGAACCCCAGAACGGCCGCCAGAATCACGATGGCAACGATCGCCGCCGCTTCGACCCATTCCCCGATCACCCCCGAAACGATCGCCGCGACAATGAGGATGATCACGAGGAAATTGGCAAACTGCTTCAGAAACATCCGCAGGGGCGATTCCCTCTTCCCCCCTGCAATCTCGTTGAATCCGTACTGAGAGAGGCGGAAGGCGGCTTCCGAATCGCTCAAACCCTCATCCCGCGAACCCAGGGCTCGAAGGACCTCACTCGTTTCCTTGAGATGCCAATCGGACTTTTTCTCGTCCACCGGCTTTCCTTTCGCCGCTCATCCCGAGGGTCGGCTGTTCCCCGGCCGGACCACAGCTTCCATAATTATAGACGATCTGCTTGCGCCCGGAGGAGCATCGAACAAATCCAGTGGGGGAACGTCTAAAGGGATCACGTCCTGCCCGGCACCGGCCGATTCCGCAGGACTCGACCAGAAGATACCCAAGAGAACAGAGGTCGATCACAGATGCAATTGGTGCCTCCAAGGGAATTCGAATCCCTGTCGCCGCCTTGAAAGGGCGGTGTCCTAGTCCACTAGACGATGGAGGCCCGGCTTCTCCAAGACCAAGCTAGAGTATATCAAACCGCACCTCGGGATACAACCGCACCTACCGCACGGGAAACAGGGCTGAGAAAAGGCGAGGCCCAAAATTTTACAGCCGCTTTACAGCCCCCCGCCCCAAATTTTACACCCGCTTTATGGGGTGGCCGGTACAATGCTCCCTAGAAGGGGAAATCTTCCCCACAAACTCACGTCAACACAAAGCAAGGAGGGAATCTCGAATGGCATCCAGAAAAGCATCACCCCAGAAAACCACCCCCCCGGTTGCAGAGCAGAAATGTCTGCAGGAACTTGCGGCCGTCAAGAAACAACTGGCGCAAGCGGCGGAAAGGGCGGCATACGTTGACTGCATCCCCACGCCCGTGATGGCCATCGATAGGGAGTTCAACGTTATCTTCATGAATCCCGCCGGCGCCGCCCTCGTGGGCAAAACGCCGGAGCAAGTGATCGGGATGAAGTGTTATCAGCTCTTCAAGACCCCCCACTGCCGCACGGAGAATTGCCGGTGCGCCCGGGCCATGGCCGAGAACGGCACCTTCACGGGGGAAACGATCGCGGATCCGGCGGGGCTGAACATTCCCATCCGCTATACAGGGGCTCCGCTCAAGAACACCGCGGGCGAGATCGTCGGCGCCCTCGAGTATGTGGTGGACATCACCGCCATACGAAAGGCCATGGATGATGCCGCCCAGAAAGTGGATTACCTGAACAAGATCCCGACGCCCGTCATGGTGATCGACAAGGACTTCACCGTCACCTTTATGAATCCCGCCGGCGCATCTACAGCGGGCAAATCCCCCGAACAAGTGATCGGGATAAAGTGCTATGAGCTTTTCAATACCCTCCACTGCGGCACGGACGAGTGCCGCTGCGCACAGGCGATGAAGAAGAACGGCGTGTTCACGGGCGATACGCTGGCGCGGTTGCCGACCGGAACCCTGCCCATCCGTTACACCGCAGCACCCCTCAAGGGCAAAGACGGGCAGATGATCGGAGCGCTCGAATACGTGATCAACATCTCCGAGGAGAACGCCGCCGTTGCCGAAGTGAAGACGCTCGTTGAAGCCGCCCTGGCAGGCGATCTGAGCCGGCGGGGAGATCCCGCCAAGTTCGAGATCGCCGGATTCAAGAACGTGATCAAAGGGATCAACGAGATGATGGATGCCATTATCAAGCCGGTGAACGAGGCCCTCGCGGTGATGGAAAGGGTCAAAGAGAACGATCTGACGCTCCGGATGGAGGGCGATTATCAGGGCGACTATGCCAAGATGAAGGAGGCGGTCAACGCCGCCGTCGATAGCCTGCGGGGACTGGTCGGGGAGATCAAGATGAACGCCGAGAATCTGGCCGAAGCCAGCGAACAACTGGCTCAGGCGGCATCTCAGGCCGGACAGGCCACGCAGCAAGTAGCCGCCACCAGTCAGGATATGGCCAAGGGGGCGGGCAATCAGGCAGCCACTGCTCAGGAGACGGCCCGGCTCATGCAAGAGCTGGCAAGCATCATCGAGCAAGTGGCCAAACGATCCCAGGAACAGGCTGAGGGAGTGGGTAGTGCGGCATCAAACGTAGGAGAGGTATCGGCCTCAGCGGAGCAAATGGCCCAGAATGCAGCGGTCGCCGCGGAGAACTCGAAGATCGCCGCCACGGCGGCCAAGGAAGGCGCCGATAAAGCAAAACGCACCGTCGAAGGCATGGAGCGGATCACCGCCACTGTGGATGAGGCCTCGCGGAAAGTGACCGGCCTCGGCGCGCAATCCGAAGAGATCGGGAAAATCGTGGCGGTCATTGACGATATCGCGGCCCAGACCAATCTCTTGGCCTTGAACGCCGCCATCGAAGCGGCCCGGGCGGGTGAACACGGGAGGGGATTCGCCGTCGTTTCCGATGAGGTCCGCAAGCTCGCCGAGCGCACCGCCTCAGCCACCAAGGAGATCGCCGATTTGATCCGCACCATTCAAAAGGGAGTGGCGGAAGCGGTCAAGGCCATGCAAGAAGGTGCGACCGAAGTCAAGACGGGCTATCAACTGGCCACAGAGGCCGGTAACGCCCTCGAAGGTATCTTGGCCGCCTCGGATAAAGTGAGCGAGCAGATCGCCCAGATCGCAGCGGGCGCCCAGCAGGTGAGCGCTTCGGCGAACGATCTTGTGAAGGTCATTGAATCTGTGGGGACGGTGACAGAGGAGAACAGTGCCGCCGCCCAGCAAATGGCTTCTACCAGCGAGGAGGTCAGCCGATCGGTGGAAAGCATCGCCGGCGTCGCAGAAGAGAACAGTGCGGCTACCGAAGAGGTCTCGGCATCGGCCGAGGAGATGGGCGCACAGGTGGAGGAGATGGTAGCTTCAGCGCAATCACTCAAGGAAATGGCGGAAAAGCTGCGAGCGGCCGTGGCTCAGTTCAAACTGAGTCATAGCGAAGCGGGGATGAAAAAGCAACTCGCATCGGTACGATGAGCGATCGAAAAAAGGTTTAGCTCCCGGTAGGGAAAGGGGGGGCGGCGCCTTCGGCGCCGCCCCCCCTTTTTCTCCTCAGGAATTCTTTCCGGACTCCAGAATCTTCTCCGCCTTCTCGAGATCATCGGTCTTGAGAACGACGATCGCTTTACCGGTTGCCGGATCGGCATAGGCATAGAAATACTTGAGGTTCATGCCCGCCTCCGAAAGGGGGCGGACTACCGTGTTCAGAAGCCCGCCGGGGATATCCGGAATTTCGGAGGCCAGAATCCAATCCATCCGCACGGTGAACCCGGCCTTGCGCAGGGCCTCCAAGCCTTTGTCCGGCTCAGGAACTACCATCCGCACGATACCGAACTCCCCCGATTCGCTGATGGAAAGCGCCCGGATGCTGATCCCGACCTTTTCGAGCGCTTCGAGAATCGCCAGTAACCGACCCGGTTGGTTCTGCACGAATACCGAAATTTGCTTGACCCTCATTTCAATCCCCCTTCCATGCGAACGATCTTTGCCCGCGCCCTTCGGGGCGGAATGCCGCCCCCCATTCTCCCCTTTCACGGGGTTTTCGGCAACTCGCTTCGGCTGAAGATGCGCTTGGCCTTCCCTTCCGTCCGGGCAATGGTCTTGGGCTCCACCAGTTTGATCGTCGCCCCGATCGAAAGCACGCTCTCCAGATCCGCCTTGAGCTTCCGTTCGAGCGCCTGCATCTTCCCCAGTTCATCGGAGAAGACCTTCTCAGAGACCTCCACCCATATCTCGATCTCATCCGCCTTGAAGCCTTCCTTCCGATCCACAACGATCAGATAATGCGGCTCCACACCCTCGATATCGAGCAGCACACTCTCGATTTGCGAGGGGAAGACGTTCACCCCTTTCACCACGATCATATCATCGGTGCGGCCCATCACGCGCTCCATCCGCACATGGGTTCGACCGCACTTGCACGGCTCCGGGTTGAGGCTGGTGATATCCTTCGTCCGGAACCGGATCACGGGCTGGGCTTCCTTCGTGAGCGTGGTGAACACGAGCTCCCCCTTCTCCCCATAAGGCAGCGGCTCGCCGGTGGCGGGATTGATGATCTCCGGGAGGAAGTGATCCTCGGCGATGTGCATGCCGCATTGATAGGGGCACTCCACGGATACGCCCGGGCCGATCACTTCGGTGAGCCCGTAGATATTGATCGCCTTGATGCCGAGCTTCCCCTCGATCTCGTCTCGCATCTGCTCCGACCAAGGTTCAGCGCCGAACACGCCGAGCCGAAGCTTCGTTTCCCGCAAGTCCACTCCCATCTCGAGGGCGGTTTCATGGATGATGAGTGCATACGATGGGGTACACGTGAGCACCGTGGTGCCGAGATCTTGAAGGAGAAGGATCTGCCGTTTGGTGTTCCCGCCGCTCGTCGGGATCACCGTGGCCCCGAGCCGTTCGGCGCCGTAATGAAAGCCGAGTCCACCGGTGAAAAGTCCATAGCCGTAAGCGTTTTGGACCACATCCTCGCGGGTCACCCCCGCCGTGGCAAGGGTCCGGGCCATGATCTCGGCCCAAGTATCGATATCCTTCTGAGTATAGGGGGCCACGATGGGCTTGCCGGTGGTCCCGCTGGACGAGTGCACCCGAACCACTTGATCGAGCGGCACGGCCATGAGTCCGAAGGGGTAATTATCCCGGAAATCGAGCTTGCTCGTGAAGGGAAGTTTGGAAAGATCGGCGAGCGACCGGATATCCTCGGGAGTCACCCCCTTCTCTTTGCAGGCCCTTCGGTAGAAGGGCACTTTCTCATACACTTCCCGCACCTTCGTCTTCAACCGCTCGAGCTGAAGCTTTTCGAGTTCCTTGCGGGGCATCTTCTCGTATTCAGGATGACGCATCATGTTGACACCTCGGAAAATTATTCATTCGATCCCCGGACGTACACCTCTCTTACCCTGAGCTCCCCGACGCGCCCGGGAAAAGATCGGGAGCGCAAAGGAAAGCGATAATAGAACTCACCCCTCCATCGCCTCGGCCCCTTTCACGAAAGCGGCAAGGCTCGAATCGAGGAATTTCGGCGGCACGCGGCGGCGGACCTCCTCTTCCCAGAGGTTCCGGGGCGCGTCAAGAAAGGTCGAAAGGGCCCCCATCATCACCATATTGAGGGCCCGGGTATTCCCGACCTCCTCCCCGATGCGGCGGGTCGGGATCCGGTAAACCTTATCCGTCACCTTGGCCAGATACCCGCCGATCTCTTCCCACGAGGGATAGGGAATCTTCCCGCCGAGGGCGGAGACCGGCACGATGACCACATCGGCCACAAGGGCGACACCCCCGGGCCTCAAGAAGGCCGCCCAACGTGCCGCTTCGAGCTCCTCGAAGCTGACCAGATAGTCCACTTCCCCTTTCTTGGTCATCGGGGAAAACACCCTTTCCCCCCATCGAACGTGACTGACCACGCTGCCGCCGCGCTGGGCCATGCCGAGCGAATCGGTCTTCTTCACATCGTATCCGGCCTTCATACCGATCTCGGCCAGACCATCGCTGGCCAAGATCACCCCCTGACCGCCGACCCCTACCATGAGCACATTCACTTCCTTCATCGCTTCGCCTCCGAAATCGCCCCCTGCGGGCAGACCTGTGCGCACACCCCACACCCGATGCACACCTCCGGATCGATCCGCACCTCGTCTCCGGAAAGGGCAATGGCGGGGCAACCGACCTCCAAGCAATCATGGCACTGAGCACAGAGCGCCGTATCCACCATCATCGGCGTCTTCTTGACGCGGGCGTGAAGGGCACACGGCCCCCGCACGATGATCACCGAAGGCTCGTTTCGCGCCGTGCCGGCCTTAACGGCCTCCTCAATGGCCCGAAGATCGAAGGCGCTCACCACCCGCACATCCTTGACTCCGATCCCCCGGCACAGCTCCTCGAGATCAACCCGGCCCACCTTCGTGCCGGTGACCGAGATCCCCGTTGCGGGGTGGCCCTGATGCCCGGTCATGGCGGTGGTTCCGTTATCGAGGATGATGACGGTGATCCCGGATTGCTTGTAAACAGCATCCACCAGCGGAGTGATCCCGGAGTGCATGAAGGTGGAATCGCCCAGCACGGCCACCGACTTGTTGGGAATGCCCGCCTTCTCCATACCGATCGCCTGACCGATGCTTGCGCCCATACAGGCGCACGTATCGAGTGCGCCGAGCGGCTCGTACACCCCGAGGGTATAGCACCCAATATCGCTAGCCACCACCATTTCGCGCTCGGTGAGCGGCCGCGGCCCCGGCGTGGGTTTCACCCGGGCATCGAAGCCCATCCGGCGCAAGACGAATTCCGGACCCACATGGGGGCACCCGGCACAGAGCTGGGGACGCCGCGGGGGGATGGGGAAGGAAGGAGGATCGAGCACAAAGCTTTTCGCCGGCGCCGGTAAGATCCCCGCCTTGATCGCCCCCGCCTCCACAACCTCCGGACTGAGCTCCCCGATGATCGGGATGAACTCCTTGCCCCTGACCGGGATGCCCAGAAGCCGGACTTCCTCTTCGAGCCACGGGTCAAGCTCCTCGATCACGATCACCCGCTCGACCCTTTCGGCAAAGGCGCGGACAAGCTTCTCCGGAATCGGGTAGGTGGTCACAAGCTTGAGGAAGGAGGCATCCTTGAACACCTCCCGCGCATACTGATAACCGATGCCGCTAGCGATCACGCCGAGTTTCTCGCTCCCTTCAACAACCTCGTTTAGGGGGAAGCTCTCCACAAAGGTTCTGAGCTTGGCGATCCGCCCTTCCATGGCGATGCGCCGGACACGGGCGTTCGAGGGCACCATCACATACTTGCTCTGACAGCGGAGAAAGCCCGGCTTTTTAAGTTCCCTCGGGCGCTCGCGGGTGACGTTCACCACACCCTTGCAGTGGGAGATGCGCGTGGTGGAACGGAAGAGCACCGGCGTATCGAACTCCTCGCTCATCCGGAAGGCCCAGTCCATGAGATCATAGGCCTCCTGACTATCCGAGGGTTCGAGCATGGGGACTTTGGCGAACTTCGCAAAATGCCGGTTATCTTGCTCGCCCTGTGAACTGTGCTCGCCGGGGTCATCGCAGGAGATGACCACGATTCCGGCATTGGTGCCGGTGGTCGCGAGGGCGAAGAACGGGTCCGCGGCCACATTCAAGCCGACGTGTTTCATGATGGCCAATGCCCGCACCCCCCCGTAAGCGGCCCCCATGGCCACTTCAAGGGCGACTTTCTCGTTGACGGACCATTCGGCGTAAACGCCTTCCATGGGCGCGATCGTCTGAAGGATCTCCGTGCTGGGCGTGCCGGGATAGGCGGTGGCCACCCTCACCCCCGCATGATGCGCCCCGAGCGCCATAGCTTCATTCCCTGAGAGAAGTTGCTTCATGACCTCTTCGCTCCGTTTCATTGCGTTGGATATCTCCTTGCTTGGCCTCCGGATCGAGAGACCGTCATCCTCAGCCTACGCCACCGATTTGCCCAAATATGCTTGCCGAACCCGATCATCGTTCATAAGCTCCTTGGCCGTCCCTTCGATGGTGATCCGCCCCCGCTCCATCACATAGCCGCGGTCCGCGATCTTGAGGGCGGCATTGGCATCCTGTTCCACGAGCAGAATGGTGATCCCTTGATCCCGGAGCCGCAACAGAAGCCTGAGGATCTCTCTCACCAGATTGGGGGCCAATCCCAGCGAGGGCTCATCCAGAATCAGAATCTGTGGAGAAGACATGAGCGCCCGCCCGATGGCGAGCATCTGCTGTTCGCCCCCGCTCAGGCTCCCCGCCCGCTGTTTCATCCGCTCCTTGAGGCGGGGGAAAAGCTCGCACACGGCATCCAAATTCCGTTGAAAACCCGGGCGGCGGATAAACCATCCGATCGGCCCGATACTTCCCAGCGCCGTGCGGGCGCAATCCGGATAGGCCCCCAGGATGAGGTTATCCCGCACGGACATGGCTCCGAAGAGCTGCCGTCCCTCGGGAACATAGGCCAGTCCGAGTCTCACCGTCTCGTACGAAGAAAGTCCGGTAAGACGTCTTCCCCCCAGTTGGATCTCACCCGAACGGACCGGAACAACGCCGGCGATGGCATTCAGAAGGCTCGTCTTGCCGGCGCCGTTGGCTCCGATGAGGGTCACGATCTCGCCCCGTTCGACGGAAAGCGAGGCCTCCCTCACCGCCATGGAACGTCCGTAGGCCACCGATACCTTTTCCACCCGGAGCATCATGGCCCCCCTTCCTCCTCTTCCCCCAGATAGGCAGCGATCACCTTCCGATCCTTCTGCACCTCAGCCGGCGGGCCTTCCGCAATCTTCTTCCCGGCATCCAGAACGATCACCCATTCGGCCAGGCCCATGACGAGCGGCATATCGTGTTCCACGAGCACCACCGTGATCCCCAGCTCCCGAATCCTCCGGATGAGATCGCTGAGCTCCGCCTTCTCCAGCCGGTTGAGCCCCGCCCCCGGCTCATCCAGCAGGATGAGAACCGGATCCGTGGCAAGCGCCCGGGCGATGGCCAAGAGCTTCTGTTGCCCCAGCGGAAGCGATAGCGCGTTCTGCTGCGCCTGCGCCCCGAGCCCGACCATGTTGAGGTACTTCATCGCCCTGAGATGAATCTCCTCCTCTTCCCGCCGGGCCTTGGGCAAGCGAAGGGCCGCTTCCAGAAATCCATAGCTCGAGCGAGGGTGCACACCGGTCATCACGTTCTCCAGAACACTCATGTTCCCGAAAAGATACACGTGCTGAAAGGTCCTCACGATCCCCCGTTTGGCCCGCGCATCCGGCGAGAGGCTCCCGATGGACTTCCCCTGAAAGCGGATATCACCGGCCGTGGGGCGGTAAACGCCCGTGATGAGATTGAACAACGTGGTCTTCCCGGCGCCGTTCGGCCCGATGATGGCGGTGATCCGGCCGCGTTCGATCTCAAGATCCACCCCATCCACCGCCAGAAGCCCTCCGAAGGCGCGGCTCACGCCCTTGAGTTCCAGAACGACCTCACTCATGGATCCCTCACACCCCCGTCGGCGCCCACATGCCCGCGCCATCGCTCCCTCCGCAAGAGCACCCACGAAGAGGCATCGCGCCACTTTCCCTGAAACCACTTGGGAAGAAACCACACCCCATCGCGCAAATAGGCTTCCTTCAGAGCCACGAAGAGCCCCTGCGGCGTGAAAATCAGAATGATGATCAAGATAAGACCGGAAATGACCATGTTCCATTTGCCGTAATGGATGAGGATCTCGTCGTTCAAGATATGCATCGTGCCGGTGCCGAAGAGGGCCCCCCAGATACTGGCGAGCCCTCCCACCACCGCCATCACCACGAGATCGATCGAAACAAGGGGATGGAAAGAGCCGGGGCTCACATGGATCGCGTGATGCGCAAAGAGACTTCCCGCAAGGGAAGCATACACCGCACTCAAGACGAATATCTTGATCTTGAATCGGCTCACATTGATCCCCAGAGATTCGGCCGCCGCCTCGCTCCCGTGGATCGCACGGAGCGCCCGGCCCGTCCGGGAGTTGACGATGTTCTGAGAGATGAGGAGTATGGCAAGGCAAAAGCCCCAGATGAGATAGTATCGGCGGAAGGAGGAATCGAATTCGAAGCCGCCGACCGATAAGTACGGAACGCCGGTCATGCCATCCGGGCCGCCGGTGTAGGAGCTCTGAAGCTCGGCCACTTTCCAGATGATGAATCCCACCGCAAGCGTCGCCAGGGCCAGATAGTTGCCCCTGAGCCGGAAGATGGGTCCGAGGGCCAGCGCCATCGCCGCCGTGAGGAGCGCAGCGACCAGCATGGCCAGCCAGGGATTCACCTCGTATCGAGTGCTCAGGATGGCGGAAACATACATCCCCACGCCGTAGAAGGCAGCGTGCCCCAGCGATACCTGGCCGGTGTATCCCATCAAAAGGCACAGGCCCACCACCACCATGGTGAAGAGGCCGATCATGATGCCGAGATGCGTGTACTGCCCCAGAAACCAATCGAAGGGCACAAGCATCCCCACGGCCAGCAAGACGGCGGCAAGAGACCATCTCCATCGTTTGCGCCATGCGGCGAACATCAGCTTATCCTCTCCTCCTCGGCAAGTCGGCTCGAACGCAAGAGAAGGATCGCCAAGAGAACCCCCATCGCCCACACATCTTTATACCCCGAGGTGAAGGGTCCCCAGCTGAGTCCGATGACAAGCGACATCACGATCCCCAGAAGCAACCCTCCGATGACGGCTCCGAGCTGGCTTTTAAAGCCGCCGAGCGCCGCCGCCACAAATCCATAGAGACCGAGCACGAACCCCCGCTCATAGTCCATGCCGGTCTTGGGAGTCATAATCGCCCCCGCCACCGCCCCCACCGCCGCCGCCAAGGCAAAGGCCACAAGCGCCATCATCTTCGGATTGATGCCCGCAAGCCCCGCCCCCACCGGATTCACCGCGCATGCCTTGAGCGATTTCCCCATCATCGTGTAGGAGAAGAAGAGTTGCAGAAGCACCGTAACGGCCACCATCGAACCCACAATGAAGATCGTCTGCGTATGCACCATCGCCCCGAAGAACTCGAGCGAAGGTCGTTCCCAGTAAACCGGCGTCCGGTGGCCCCCCACCCCCCACAGCTCACCCGAGATGCCCCGCAAAAAGAGGGCGGCACCGATGGTGATGATGATCAAGCTGACCGTGGAGGCACGTTTGGCGGTGCGGATGGCAAGCAAATAGACGATGGCACCGATCGCCGCCGCCATCAAGATGGAAAGAATCGAAGCCGCGGCAACGTCAATCTCCATCCGGGCAAACTCCCGGAAGAGGAAAAGAACAAAGGGGATCGCCCCGAGCGTGAAGGTGACGGCAACGGCGGCAAATTTTTTGCTGATCCGGCGGCTGCGCAACGAATAGAAGAAAATCCCCAAGGAGAGCGCCACCATGAGCGCGATCACAACGGTGGGGAGCATGGGGACGTCCATCCCCCCCACAAGCATGTAGGAGAGCATGCCGCCCAACATCACGAACTCCCCCTGGGCGAAGTTGATGATGTTGGTCACAGCATAAATGATGGTAAATCCCAATCCGATCAGGGCATAGATACAGCCATCCTGAATGCCGAAGATCAAATATTGAACGAACTGCTCACTCGACATTTTCCAAAGCCCACCGCGGGACTCCTGCCCGATAATATAACGACAAGGGGGAAAGCGCAACTTTCCCCCTTGTCCGGCGACCCATGAGTTATCTCCGCGGATGGCCTAATCGGCCTGAGTCCACTGGCCATCAACGATTTCGATCATTCCCAGAGAACCCGGCTGCATTCCCAGATGGTCCTGAGGCGACATGGTGAAGACGCCGCCCGTTCCGGCAAAGTTCTCGATCTTTTCGATCTCATCCCGGATGAACTGTCGGGCCTGCGCCGTGCTCAGGCCTTCCGGCATCTTCTCCAGAGCCATGACGACCATGCTCAGAGCATCGAACATATGGCCGCCGAAGGTATTGATCGTCCCTTCGCCATATTTGGATTCATAATCGCTCTTGTACTTGACGAGCACCGGCTTCTGAGGATCATCATCGGGGACCGAGTCGATGATGAGCAGTTTGCCCGCCGGGAAGATCACACCGTTGGCCGCATCGCCGGCCTGATCGATGAAGGCCTTGTTGGCGATCCCATGGCTGCAGTACAGCGGTATCGCCATTTTGAGCGTCTTCATATCCCGCGCTACCGTGGCCGATTCCTTATCCGTCGCCCAGCAGATCACCGCCTCGGCATCCGTGCCCTTGATATGGCTCAACTGAGCTTCCATGCTCGGATCGCCGCTGTTGAAGGTCTGATCATCCACAATCGCTATGCCGTACTGCGCAGCATCCGATTGGAGGATCGCCCGCCCGCCGGACCCGAATCCGGAGGTATCCGTAATGAGGGCCACTTTGGTGATCCCTTTCTTTTGCATGAAGCGATAGATTTCCGTGACCGCTTCCTTATCCGTCTGAGGGGTCTTGAAGACCCAGTACCGTTCCTCCACCGGGGTGACGATCTTGATGCTGGCCGCACAGGAGACATTGGGCACCTTGGCGTTGGTGACCGTCTCGATGATCGCCAGACTGTTGCCGCTGGTGGTGGGACCGACAATCGCCAAGACATTGTCCTGCTCGATAAGGCGCGTGGTCAACGTCGTGCATTTATCCGGGTTGCTCTCATCATCGTAGATAATGACCTTGAGCTCGTGTCCATTGATCCCGCCGGCACTGTTGATCTGCGCAGCCATCATTTCCGCCGTGTTCTTCTCCGGCACGCCCAAGTTCGAGGCCGCACCCGTTACGGAAAGGACCGCCCCCACCTTGTATGCCGCCTTCGAAGGCGCTGCTGTGGTAGGGGGCGCCGTCGTGGCCTGACCGGTCTCCTTTTCCTCATCATTGCCACAGGCGATCAACCCCACCGAAACCAGAGCTACCACAGCCAACAAAACCAGAATCCACTTCGAAAAGTTCTTCACTTCGACTCGATACCTCCTTGCATTTATTCTCGATCTGCCGTAAGCTACCGTCGCTCCTCCTCGATGCCGCTGCCCTCCTTAAGAAAAATACCGAGCGCTATTATAGCCAAGAAATACGTATCGCGCAACCCGAAGGGGATCCCGATCAAGCAAGATAGCCCCCCCGACGGGCCCTTCTCCAGCGGATCATCGGCCTTTCTCCCCCGTGGGGATGGTAGTGCCGGTGGCTCTGGCGATGAGCTTGCCCTCCCGGGTGCTCACCGTGATCTCCGAGATGCCCACCCGCCGGCCGCTTTTCATCACCCGGCACTCGGCCACGAGCTCCTCTCCGATCTTCGCCCCCGCTATGAAGTGAAGGTTGAACTGGGTGGCCACACTCGGGAAGGCCAGAGAATTGGACCCGTACGCGAACGCCTGATCCGCCAGCGCCATGATGATGCCGCCGAAGGTCATACCGTTGAAATTCTGATGACTCGGCAAGACCTTCATGGAGACTTTCGCATATCCGGGAGCAAGCTCCTCGAGCTGCATGCCCAAAAACGAAGCGATCGGCTCGGCGACCGCCCGCTCCCGGAGTTCGCTCACATAGTCCCTCTGCTCTCCCATGTCGATCCCCTCAACGCAAGCCGAGCTTTCGGGCCACTTTCTCGAATCCCTCGAGGGAGCCTTCGATCGTTCGATCGTCCACGCAATAAGCGATCCGGAAGTATCCCGGCGTGCCGAAGCCGCTTCCCGGCACCACGAGCACCCGGAACTCCAGAAGCTCACGGACAAAGGCCATCTCATCCTCGAGCGGAGACCGCGGAAACATATAGAACGCCCCCTGCGGCCTGTTCACGGTGTATCCCATCCGGGTGAGCTCCGCGTACAAGCGATTCCGCTTGCGCTCGTAATCGCCCACGGGCACTCGGGCGCGCTGAAGATGCCGCACGAGATGCTGCATCAACGCCGGGGCGTTGACGAACCCCAGTATCCGGTTGCAGTAGATGAGTCCGGCGGTCAACTCCTCCCGCTCGGGGCACTCGGGATGAACGGCCGCATATCCGATCCGCTCACCCGGCAGAGCCAAATCCTTGGAATGGGAGGTCACGATGATCGTCCGGGGATGATGAAGACAAGGCGCGGGATACGTAAGCCCATCGTAGATGATGTTTCGATACGGTTCATCGCTCAAAAGATAGATGCTCGTGCCGAAGGTCTTTTCCTTCCGCCGCAGGATTTCGCCCATCCGGCGCAGGGTCTCCTCATCGTACACAACGCCCGTGGGATTGTTGGGCGAATTGATGATGACCGCCTTCGTTCCGGCATCGATCGAAGCCTCCAGCGCATCCAGTGCGGGAAGGAAGCGCTCATCGGTCGGCACGATCTTTGCCGATCCGCCGTGATTATCTACATAGCTGATGTACTCCACGAAATAGGGAGCAAAGAGGATCACATTCTCGCCGGGGGAAAGGAGAGCTTTGAGCGCCACATTCAACGCTCCGGCCGCCCCGCAGGTCATCACCACATCCGCCGGCCGGAAAGGAAGGCCCGTCTCCCGATGGAGTTCTTCCGCCACCGCCGCACGGGTTTCGATATAGCCGGCGTTTTCCATGTAGCGGTGCATCCCGGGAAGCGGGTTCTCCGCAAGCCGTCTCAGCTCGCGGTGGAACTCGGGCGGGGGTTCGGTGATGGGATTTCCCAAGGAAAGATCGAACACATTCTCCGCCCCGTAGCGCGCCTTCAGGGCAGCCCCCTCCTCGAACATCTTGCGAATCCACGACCCGCGGGCCATGTTCTCCCGGATCTTCGCCGATATCGCCATAGCGTTTCTCCTAGAGAGTCAGCATTGCCTCCACCGCCGCGAGGAGCTGTTCATCGGAGAGGGCGCTTTGAGTGATCGCACCCGAAGGACAGCGCGCCGCACAAGTTCCACACCCCCGGCACCGCCCTTCGTCAATCACCGAAACGAACCCTCCCGCCCCCTTCCCCACGAGGGAGGGAGCCCCGAACTCGCACACCTCCACGCACGTGCCGCATCCCCGGCAAACGAGCGGATCAACGGTGACCACCGTCTCGGGAATGCTCACCTTCCGGCGCCGGAGAAAAGCCCATGCCTTGAGCGCAGCCGCCGCGCCCTCCGCGGACGCACCGTCGATGGATGCCCCTTCACCCCCAAGGCCACATCGGAAAATGCCCGGTATTCGGCTGACCACGGGGTCCGGCTCGATCGGGGGGCTGGCATCCACCACCTCCGGCCCTCCGCCGAGGGCCCGCTTGAGGGCTTCCGGTAAGTCCTTCATGGCCGGTGCGCTCCAATCCGCAATCACCGTCCCGGACTTGACGGTGAACGGCACGCCGTTTTCCCGCCCCGCAATCGTGAACGCCCCCACCGGGCCACCGATATCCTCGATCTGAACACCCTCCATGATCTTGGCCCGCAAACGGCGCACTTGCGCAAGCAGAGGCTCCTTCTCTGCGCCCTCGCCTTCGGCCCTCGGCCCGGCCAGCCGCAAAAGGGTCACTGAGATACCCCTCCGAGCGATGGCGGAGGCGGCCGCCAGTCCGGCCATCCCCCCACCGATCACCACCGCGTTCTGCCGGATGGTCAGAGCCCCGCGCTCGCGCCCGCCGGCCCGCTTCACCCGCGCCAGCGCCCCCCGAATCAGCGCTTTGGCTTTGACGAAAGCCCTCTCGGGGTCATCGGCATGAACCCACGCGCAGTGCTCCCGGATGTTGACGAATTCATAACTCAGCCCATCGGCCTGGCCGGTTTTGAGCAACTTGCGCTTGCACTCCATGCGCCGATCGGAACAGCTGAAGCATATCTGTTCCAGACCACAACATGCGCAGGCCGCAACGATTACATGGGAAAGCTCATGCTGAAGGGCCATCAGACGGATCTCCAGGGCTCCGTCATCGCTGCAGGCATACCCGATCTCCTGCGCATAGGCAATATCTCCGCGGCGGAAGAACTGACGTACCAGTTTGGCCGCATCGATCACATCACTGATACCACCGCCGCAATCGCACACGAAAACCCCGATGCGGGGGGTGACGGATGCCTTCCGAACGGCCTCCGGAGCAAACGCCGGCGCGGGCGATTCCTCTTCCGGGAAGTGGACATCCTTGAGATCATTCAGCACCCTCCCCGCCGCCGCCGAGGCCGCCAAGAGCCGCTCGGAAAGGGCGGCTTTGCCCGTGGGAGACACGATCTTGTAGACCCCCGGGCCGGAGAGCTTTTCGATCACCCTCCGGGGAAGTGTTTCTGGCGAGCGGGGGGTGATCAACACGCATCGGGCTTCGAGGGTCATCTCTTCGGGAGGCATGCGATGGTTCACCGCCTCCAACTCGCACGTGCGCACGCACTCCATGCATTCGCTGCAGCCGCCGCAATTCAAGCACCGTTTGGCCTCCCGGAGGGCCATGAAGGTCGTGTAGCCGGTCTCGACCTCTTCGAAGTTCTTGACCCGCTGTTTGATGGGCAAAACGGGAATGCGGCGGCGTTTGCCGGGCGGTATCTTTACCTTGCTGAGATCCACTTCTACGGGTATGGGGCGGGCAATCGTCCGGCCGGATCGGAGATCCTCGCCTTTGAGATACCGGTCGATGGAAACCGCGGCGCGGCGGCCGTCGGCCACCGCGTCCACCATCGAACGGGGGCCGCTCACCACATCGCCTCCGGCGAAGATGCCCGGCACGCTCGTTTCGAGCGTGAGCGGATCCACGATGAGCGTGCGCCCGTTGTTCGCCGGGCGAATATCCCCGTACTCAAATATGCTGAGATCCGGCAACTGCCCGATGGCAGTGATGACGGTATCCGCCTCCACCACGAAGTTCGATCCCTCGATGGGCACCGGGCGGGGTCTTCCGGACTCATCCGGCTCGCCGAGCCGCATGCGCTGGCACTCCACTCCCACAACCCGACCGTTTTCACCGAGAATGCGCACGGGGGCCACCAGATATTCGATCTCGACCCCCTCCTCCACCGTTTCCAAGATCTCGGCGGGAGTGGCCGCCATCTCCTGAGCGGTGCGCCGGTAGAAGAGTCGGACGCGGCGGCAGTGCAGCCGGATGGCGGAACGGGCGGAATCGATGGAGGTATACCCTCCGCCGATCACCACCACATCATAGCCGATCTTCACCGGTTGCCGGAGATTGATCGCCCGGAGAAAGGAGATGCTATCCACCACGCCCTCGAGGTCTTCCCCGGGGATATTGAGGCGCTGATTCTTGTGGGCACCGGTGGCGATGAAGATTGCTTCGTATCCCTGCAACCGGAGATTGCTGAGGGTCAAATCCTTGCCCAGCGGGCTATTCGTCTTGATCTCGATCCCCAGTTTGAGTAGGTTTGCGATCTCCGCCTCACGCACTTCGCGCGGCAATCGGAAGCGGGGCATGCCCACCGCCACCATTCCCCCCGCCACCGGCAAAGCCTCGAACACGGTGGCCACATGGCCCATCCGGAAGAGATCGCGGGCGCACGTGAGCCCCGCCGGCCCCGCCCCTACGATGGCCACCTGTCCGTATTGCGGCGGGGGCACATCTTCTGTGGGCATGAGGATATACTGCGAAGGCGACATATCCGCGGCGTACCGTTTGAGCGAGGCGATCCCGATGGGCTGATCGATCTTGCCGCGGGTGCATGCGGTCTCGCACGGGTGGGTACACACCCGGCCCAGAATGTGCGGGAACGGAACCGCCTCACGGATCAATTCGAGGGCCTCCCGGAGCTTCCCTTTCGAAATCAGCGCAACGTATCCCTGAACATTGACCCCCGCCGGGCAGGCGGCATTGCAGGGCGGCACACCGCGCTTATCCACCACGCATGTGGACGGGACCCCCTTGAACTCAGCACCCGGGCGGCGAATCGCCTTGTGAAGGGAGCCATCGGCGGGGGAAAGCAACGTCACCGGACAGGCGGCCTCGCAACGTCCGCAGCTCGTGCACGCATCCTCACGGACATAGCGCGGGCGGCGCAAGATCGTGGCACGGAATGATTCCGCTTCCGCATCGATATCGCTGATCTCGGCGCAGGTCAGGAGCTGAATCCGGGGATGATTGGCGGCTTCGAGAAGCTTCGGGCGGAAGCAGATTTCCCCTCCGCCGGAGCCATCTTCCAGAGCTGATGCCGACTCGATGAGGGTTACATCCACTCCGGCCTCAGCCAAATCCAAGGCGGTCTGAACCCCCTCCACCCCCCCACCGATCACCATCACCCGCGTGCTCACGTCAACTTCGCCCCCATCGTTCCCGATTGTCGTCCATAAGCAAATCCGCGGTCGAAGGCGGCCATATTCAACGCCTCGGTCCCCTTCGGGACGGAATCGAGGATGGATTTCTTCATCGCCTCCACCGAGACGATATCCGTTACCGCCGCAAGGAATCCCAGCATGACGATGTTGGCCACCCCGCTGCGGCCCAGCTCCTGAGCGATGCGCGTCGCCGGGACAGCCAACACCCTGTCCTTCTTCGATGGCTCCGGCTTCACCAAACTTTCATCGATGATCACCCGGACGCCCTCGCCCACCCCCGAGGCGTATTTCGCGTAAGCCTCCTGAGACATCGCCACCACCGTGGAAGGATTCACCACATAGGGGTACCCCCCGACCTCATCGGAGATGACCACCTGAGCGCTGCAAGCCCCTCCACGCGCTTCGGGGCCATAAGATTGGGTGAAGGTCGCATTCTTGCCATCGTAGAGCACCGCCGCTTGCCCCACGATGAATCCGGCAAGGATGATCCCCTGCCCCCCGAAACCGCTCAGCCTCAGTTCCACTCGACTCATACACCATCCCCCACCGTCGGCCCCCTCTACTCGCTCGAGACCGCACGGAGAAGCATATCTTGATATTCCCGAATCTGAGCTTCGATCATGGCGAGCTTCTCGCGGGCGGCATGATACGGCGCGTTCTCGCTGAGATCGCCATCGCTTCTAGCCTCCCGGACCTCCTCGATTGTCCGGGCTCTCTCTTCGTTCAATCTCTGGATCTCAGCCTCGATCGCCCGCCGGCCCTCCGGGGAAAGCTCGATCGGCTTGCGCTGGGCTCGAGGTGCCGCTTTCTTGATAGGGACATCCTTCTTCTGAACGAGCCCCGCGGCGGGATTGCTTCGAACCCAGCCGCTGGTCTTCGCATATTCAAAAAAAGCGACCAGTGCCTCCACGCGTCTGCGGCGTTCCGCAGGCTTCTTGACCTCCGAAACGAACTCACCGATCTCCGTGCCCGCGATGGTGAAGATCGGGCATTCCCTCCCGCACAATACCACGAAACGGGAGAGCTCCGCTCGCATCGTCGCCACCGCCGCTCCGTTGCTCGCCAAGAAAGCTTCCACCGCCCTGCCCAGACCGATGCTCCCGCCTGTGCCCAGTTCCTCACCCATCGTTCTTCATCTCCTTCGCGTTCCCTGATGCGCCGCCGGAACTGCCCGGCATCCATCAGGCCTTCGCTGCGGCCGGATCTTTCCCGGATCTGGGAGCAAACGCCTTCGCCAAGATTTCGGCTTGCATCTCGGCAAAGGTAGGGCGCTCGATATCCACGAACTTGCCCACAGTGATCGGCCCGCCAAGTTCGATTCCCACCTCGCTGGGATCGGCGCCATGCTTGATCACGCTCATCGATCGGTAGTACTCCATCTGCGCCAGCCCCGTGGGCTGCTTGTTCTTCCGGCCATATTGCGTCGGGCAGGGCGTAATGACCTCCACAAAACTGAAGCCCTTCTTGAAAAGGGCCTCGATGATCGTCTTCTCGAGGCGCCGCCCGTCAAGGGAAGTCCAGCGCGCCACATATACCGCTCCCGCCGCCGCCACCAGATGGGGCAGATTAAAGGGAAACTCACAGTTACCATAGGGAGAAGTACTGGTGCGGCCGGAAACAGGGGTGGTCGGGCCGACTTGGCCGCCCGTCATCCCATAGTTGAAGTTGTTCACACACACCACCGTGAGGTCCATGTTCCGCCGGGCGGCATGAATCAAGTGATTACCCCCGATGGCAACCAGATCCCCATCCCCGCTGAAGAGGACCACTTTCAGCTCGGGGTTAGCGAGCTTGAGACCGGTGGCAAATGGGATCGCCCGTCCATGAGTCGTATGAAAGGAATCGAGCTTCACATATCCCGCCGCACGGCCCGTGCAGCCGATCCCCGAAACCACGACCACCTTCTTCAAATCCAGACCGCTCCTCACCAGCGCCCTCAAAAAGGTATGAAGCACCGTGCCGAGCCCGCATCCGGGGCACCAAATGTGAGGAATGCGATCTTCCCGCAGAAGCGCCTCGACCGCATCGTGCAGATCGTTTCCGCTTTCGTTCATCTTGCCGCCTTTCGAATGGCCTCCAGAATGTCCCGCGGCTCGTGCACGGCGCCCCCCATATGCGGCACGAGAACCACCGGCGCGGCACCGCCCGCACACCGCTCCACCTCGAGGGCAATCTGGCCGGCGTTGAGCTCGGGCACGACAAACGCCTTGATTCGGCGGGCCAGTTCCCGGATCCGTTTCTCAGGGAACGGCCAAACGGTGATGAGCCGGAGCATACCCACCTTGATCCCCCCCTCCCGCGCCTCGTTGACCGCAAGTTTGGCCACCCGAGCGGAGATGCCATAGGAGCATACGATCACCTCCGCGTTTCGAACCCCGTCCTCCTCGATCTCGATGATCCGGTCCCGGTTGAGATCGATCTTTCCCAGAAGCCTTTTCACAAGCTTGCCCTGCGCCTCAGCGGTCATCACCGGGTACCCTCTCTCATCGTGGGTGAGGCCGGTCACATGGAATCGGTAACCTTCCCCGGCATTGGCCATCGGAGGAACGAGATCCTCATCGGGCTCATAGGGCTTGTACTTCTCCGGAGGAACGGTGGGCTTGCGCCGCGGGACCAGAGGTATCCGATCGGCCGGGGGAATGACCACCCGCTCGCTCATGTGCCCCACGGACTCATCCGCCATGACGAGCACCGGCGTGCGGTACTGTTCCGAAAGATTGAACGCCTTGACGGTGAGATCGAACATCTCCTGCGGTGAAGAGGGCGAAAGGGCAATGATGGAATAGAGCCCGTGCGAACCCCACCGCGCTTGCATCATATCCCCTTGGGCGGTGAGCGTGGGAAGGCCGGTTGAAGGGCCGGCCCGCTGGACATCCACCACCACGCAGGGCGTTTCGGTCATCGCCCCGAGGCCGATGTTCTCCATCATCAAACTGAATCCCGGACCGGAAGTGGAGGTCATGGACTTGACCCCCGCCCACGAGCCGCCCAAGATCGCCGCCATCGAGGCGATCTCATCTTCCATCTGAATGAAGGTCCCGCCCACTTCCGGCAACCGCTCCGCCATCCGTTCCGCCACTTCGGTGGCCGGGGTGATGGGGTAGCCGGCGAAGAAACGGCACCCGGCACTGATCGCCCCTTCGGCGCAGGCGATATCCCCGTTCATAAAGAAGACGCCCTCGAGCGGCCCCTTCCTAGACACGGGATTCCTCCTCAACCTCGATAACGCTGATCGCGAAATCGGGGCACAGCATCTCGCACAGGCCGCAGGCGGCGCACGACTCGGGCCGAGCCGCATAGGGGTAATGATAGCCCTTCTGATTGAACTCGGCCGATTCCTCGAGCACATGCCGCGGGCAGAGATTGATACAGAATCCACACCCTTTGCACCGATCGGGAATCACCCGCACCAGACCGCGAACCGGTTTGACCTTATCGCGATCGAGAGGTTTTCTCCAGTATTTCATCCCTTGACCACCATTCTGCCGCCATCGGGCCCGGCAAACGGTTTCCGTTCACACCCCATTAGTTTAACACGACGGATCGGCTTTTTCTACGAATGGGTCCCGTGGCGCGGACAGATCCCTTCCTCTCCCGGGAAAAGCGCGCAAAGAGGGCTTCTATCCTCCCCCCCTCATTTGCTCAGCTTCCTCACGCTATTGCTTTTGCACTTGGGGCAGATGCGCTCTTCAACCTGAGCCTTTCCGGACTTCGGCTGGGAATATTCATAGCCGCAACGCAAGCATCGGAAATTCTCTTGCTCTGCCATCGTCACCTTGCCTTCGGATCTCGTATCCAGCGGTTGGAATCGACCGGGACTAGGCCTTCACTCTCGGTTTCTTCCTGACCGCCTCCTTTTCCCGCTCCTCAGCCAGAACCCTCCGGGTGTGCTCGATCTCTTCGGCGGTGACGGTCTTCCGCATCTCCTCGATCTCCTGCATCACCCGGGCGAACTTCTGGCCCTCGGCCGCGCTGATCCACTCGAGCTGCAACCGCTCCGGCCGGATACCGAGCTTCTCGAGCCGATCCCACAGGCGATCCACCCGTTTCTGAGTCCATGAGTTGGCACTGATGTAGTGGCAATCGGCCAGATGACAACCGGAAACAAGCACCATCGCCGCGCCGAGCTCGAAGGCGCGCAGGATGAACTTCTCGGCCACGCGCCCGCTGCACATGGTGCGGATGATCCGGGCATTGGGCGGCTGTTGGAGGCGCGCCACCCCCGCCCCATCCGCCCCGGCATACGAGCACCAGTTGCACGCAAAGACCACGATCCGCTCCCTCCCGTTCTCACCCACCGCCGCCTCCACCGCCGCCATGAGGGCCTCATCGGTGAAGTGCCGCTGGGTGATGGCATCGAAACGGCACTCGGCGGCGCACGTGCCGCATCCGGCGCACATCGCCTCGATGACTTCGGGCGGCGCCTTCTTGTCCTTATCGAACTTGATCGCACCGAACGGGCACACCCGGGCGCACACGCCGCACGCCGTGCACTTATCTTTATCCACGACAGCGGTGATCGCTTCCACCACCAATCGCTCGGAATTGAGCACCGTGGAAGCGCGCGCCACCGCAGCGCTGGCCTGAGTCACGCTATCCTTGATATCCTTGGGCGCTTCCACACATCCGGCGAGGAACACCCCCGGCGTGGGCGCATCCACCGGCCGCAGCTTGGGGTGAGCTTCGAGGAGAAAGCCATCGCTCGTCTTCGAGAGGTTCAGAATCTGCCGCAAACGATCGGCATCCTCCCGCGGCTTGAGCCCCACGGAAAGGATGAGCATGTCCAATTCGTACTGTTCGACCCTTCCGGCGGTGGTGTTCTCCACGCTCACGATGAGATTGCGCGTCTCGGGATCTTCGACGACGCTGCCGGGAAGGCCCCGGATGTACTTGACCCCGGCCTGCCGGCTGCGCTTCAAGAGGTCTTCGAACCCCTTTCCGAAGGCCCGGAGATCGATATAGAACACATAGATTTCGATATCCGGGTAGTGCTCCTTGAGGAGCAAGCTATCCTTGACTGTGTTCATGCAACAGATATTGCTGCAATACGGATTGCCGCGGCTGTCCATCCGCGAACCCACGCACTGAATGAAGCCGATCCGTTTGGGGATCTTATGATCGCTGGGGCGAACGAGATGGCCCTCCGTGGGGCCGCTGGCACAGATGAGCCGCTCGAACTCCATGCTCGTGATCACGTTCTCGAAGCGCGTGTATCCGTATTCGTCCATCGCGGTGGGATCGTACGGCTCCATGCCCGTGGCCACAATGATCGCCCCCACATCGAACTCGATGATCTCATCGCGCATATCGAAGTCGATGCACTTCTTCTGGCACCGCTCGGCGCACTTGCCGCAGGCGATGGGATTCATCCCGAGACAATCGGCCAGATTGATCACGTAGGCGGAGGGCACCGCCTGAGGGAACGGCTTGTAGATGGCCTTGCGGGTGCCCAGGCCAATCTGATACTCATCCGGCACGGTCACCGGGCAGACGGTGGCACATTCGCCGCACGAGGTACATGCGCCTTCATCCACAAAACGGGCCTTCTTGCGCACCTTCACATGAAAGTTGCCCACGTATCCCGTGACCTCTTCGACTTCGCTCAAGGTCAGGAGCTTGATCCGGGGATGCCGACCGGCATCCATCATCTTGGGTCCGAGGATTCATATCGAGCAATCTATGGTGGGAAAGGTCTTATCGAGCTGAGCCATGATCCCACCGATAGAAGCCGCTTTCTCCACGAGATACACCTGATGACCGGTATTGGCCAGATCGAGAGCGGCCTGAATGCCCGCCACCCCCCCGCCGATGACCAGCGCCGCATCCGTCACCGGCACATGTGCCTCCAGTTGGGGAGCCAGATGCCGGGCCCGGGCCACCGCGATCCGAACCGCGTCCTTGGCCTTCTCGGTAGCGCGATCCCGATCGAACGAGTGAATCCAACTGCAGTGCTCCCGGATGTTGGCCATCTCAAAAAGGTAAGGGTTGAGGCCGGCGTCCGCAACGCACGCCCGGAAAGTGGATTCGTGCAAACGCGGCGAACAGGAGGCCACCACTACCCGGTTGAGATTGTGTTCCCGGATATGCCGCTTGATCTCTTCCTGACCCGGATCCGCGCAGGTGTAGCGATTGCGCACGGCCACGGCCACATCCGGCAGGGTCTCGGCGTAGGCCCGGACCGCTTCCGTATCCACCGCGCCGGCGATGTTGAGCCCGCAATCGCACACAAACACCCCGATTCTGAGATCCTTCTCGCTCATGCGATAAACCTCCTCCCCGGCCAGAGCGCACTGGCCGCAAAACGGGCAACGTCCTCGATCTCCATCTGAACATCCGCCCCTGCTTTCTCATCCCGCATGGCACACCTGAGATGAATCTGGCACTTGGGGCAAGCGGTCAGCAGAAGATCGGCTCCGGTGGCTCTGGCTTCTTTCAAAAGTTCCATCTGTATCTGTTTGTTCACCGCGCCGCAGTTCATCCACGATTGCGTCCCGCAACAGAGGGCAGAGGAGCGATTGAACCGCATCTCGGCAACCTCCAGCCCGGGGATGGCTTCAAGGAGCGTGCGGGGAGCATCGTAGATTCCCGAAAGCCGCCCCAACCGGCAGGGATCGTGAAACACCACTCTCCTCTTCATGGGGATGGAAAATTTCAACTTTCCCTCGGATACGGCGCGGGCCAGCACTTCGGTGATATGCAAAATCTCCAGCCCGGTATCCTTCCCGTAGCGGGGGTAAAGATACTTGAACGTATAGTACCCTTCCGCGCACGAGAGCACCATCCGCTTGGCCCCGCTCCGGCGGATTTGCTCCAGATTGATCCCGGCCAGCTTTCGAAAGCCCTCGATATCCCCGCTCGTGAGGAGATCATGCCCGCAACACCGCTCGTCGGGCAAGAGCGCCGGCACGATGCCCAGATGATTGAGCAGGGCGATGCTCCCCTTGGGCGCCCGCAGAGTGGCCACGTCCAGATCGGCGAAGAACACATCGAAGTAGGGGACACACCCCACGAAAAAGAGGATCTCGGATTTGGTGGTCACTTCAAGTTGTTTGGAAAGCCAATCCAAGCGGCTTTGCTTGAGGTCTTCGGCGGTCATGATATGCATGAGCGCCTGCAGCGCTCCGCCGTGCGTACACCGTCCGCTCACACCGAGATCGTGGGCCAGCCCCCGGAGCGCCTTGATGAACTCCCCGTATCGGACACCGGAGGTGCAAATGCTCTCGCACCGGCCGCAGGTGAGGCATTCCCAGAGGCCCCCTCCGTTCAGAAGAATATCCGCATCCCGATGCAGGGCATCGTAGACGAGCATGCGGGGCGAAAAGGCCGCGCCGTGCCGGGTGAGCGGACACACCGCCGTACACTTGCCGCAATCGAGACAAGCATAGGCTTGCGTTTCGGCGATGATTTTCCCCTGATCCTTCATGGGGCTTTCTCCGTACCGGCGGGGATCGGGGAAGGATAGGGTTTCGAACTCGACTCCAGTAGGGACGTCAGCTCATGAGCGAGTTCGGGTTGTTTGGGCACATATTTGACCGGACTCGGCCCCATCTCTTGGGTACGCTTGACAAAGGCGGTGATCCGGCGGGCCGCGAATTCTCCGTCTCCGGCCGGCACCTCCACCAGATGAATCCGTTTCGATCCCATCCCGAGCATATTGAGCATCCGTTTGACCTGAGCCACCATCGCTTTCGTTTGTTCGATTCCGGAGCGGTAGCGGCACTGCCCGGAGGGGCATCCCAGAAGGATCACCCCGTCCGCGCCCATCTCGAAAGCCCTCAGCACAAGCCCGTGATGGACTCTCCCCAGACACATCACCCGGATGAGATGTACATTCGCCGGGTACTCGATCTGCCTATTCCCGGCCACCTCGATCCCGCTGTAAGCCCCCCAATTGCAGACAAATCCCACAATCCGGGGTTCGAATCCCCCCGATGAAGACACTTCCCGTATCCGCATCCGCCTCTTGGGCAGCACTTGTGCCTCCGATCTCCAGCCGCCAGCGGCCTCTCAACGAATCGGGCAAGCCCTCCTCGCCGTCTCATGAGCGAAGCGGCTTGCCTCTCCACGGGGATTTTAGCACAGTGCATCCTCAGTCTCAACATTCGAGCCTATGCCAAAACAGCGATTGAAGAAGAGAGGGCAGAGATACCTCTACGCCGGGGGGATTTGGGGGGACACCCCCCAAAACCCTTTGGGCGTGTGAGTGGGATCGGGGAAGCCGGATCGTTCATGGGGTGTGGGGGAATTCCGGGACAAGGTCCACAGTGAGGTGATCAATTCGAAACAAGCGCCCAAGAGATCGATGGGCGGCGCCATGCGGCTTGACTTCAACCATCCGCATTGGCATAATTGTGCCAATATTAAGGTACGTGAAACCAGCGGCAGAACATTCCGCCTCCGGAGGATGGCCGGCGGTGACTCACGAACTGAACTCGAAACCCCCCGACTACTACAAGGCGCTCTATCAGATCGCCGTGGAGGTCACCTCGCGCACCGATACGGCGGGCGTGCTCGATAGCATCGTCCGGAGCACCGCCGCGGCCATGGGGGTCAAAGCGTGTTCCCTCATGCTCCTCTCGCCGGACCGCAAACACCTCCTTCATACCGCCGCCTACGGGCTCAGCGATTCCTATATCAAAAAGGGCCCGGTGGATGTGGGCCCGATCCTTGCCGAGGTCCTCACGGGCAAGCCCGTGGCCGTTTATGATGTAAGCACAGATCGAAGGGTCCACTACCGCGCTCAGGCGATCAGCGAAGGGATCGCTTCCATGCTCTCCCTTCCTCTCGTCGCCGGCAGCGAGATCATCGGCGTGCTGCGTATCTACACCGATAAACCGCGCCGTTTCACCCCCGACGATATCGAATTCCTCACCCTCGTGGCGGGGCTGGGGGGGATTGCCCTGCGCAAGGCCCGGCATCATGAATCCAAAGAGAAACTCTACGAAGAGCGCCTCGAAGAGAAGATCGCTCAGCTCGAACAAGTCAAGGAAGAACTGAACAAGGTGGAGCAAGCCAAGAACAAGCTCCTCGGCTTCCTCTCCGTAGTGGCCCACGATCTCAAATCGCCGCTGGCCGCCATTCAAAGCTACTTCAGCGTCATGCTGGGGGGATATTCGGGAGAACTGAACGAAAAACACCGGCACATGATCGAACGCAGCAGTGCCCGGATCAACGGACTTCTCGATCTCATCAGCGATCTCCTCGATATCTCCCGCATCGAGAGCGGCCAGATCCTCAAAGAGATGGAGACCGTTCCCCTCCCGAAGCTGGCCCATTCCATCGTCGAGGAGGCCCACCGTCTGGCCGAACAGAAGGGATTGGCTCTCAAGGTCGAGATCCCGCCCTCTCTGCCCCCTATCTACTGCTCCGCCCCGCGGATCGAACAGGCGCTCACCAATCTTCTCAGCAACGCCATCAAGTTCACCGAAAAGGGGGGAACAATCTGTCTCAAAGTTCTCGAGGTGGATGGACAAATCCAGTGCGAAATCTCCGATACCGGCATTGGCATCCCGAAGGAGGACCTACCCCGGATCTTCGAAGATTTCTACCGCGCTTCCAACGTGGATCCGACTTCAGGCACCGGCTTGGGGCTGGCCATCGTCAAACGGATCATCGAGGCCCATGGCGGCCGCATCTGGGTTGCAAGCCCCTGCCCCGAAACGGGCTGCGGAACCAAGTTCACCTTCGTTCTGCCCATCCGCCGGAATCCTTGATCCGGAAAAAACACATGGCGCACACTGGACGCAACGCTTCCGCTGTTAGTATAATGAAACCGGCATTGGAGGTAGGGGGTTGACCGAAGCCCGCAAAATTCTGGTAATCGATGATGACCCCGATATCCGGGAGGTCCTCACGATGGTTCTCGAAGCCGGAGGATACAAGGTGACCACCGCCAAATACGGCGTCGAGGGCCTTGAAAAGATCCGGGAGGACAAACCGGATCTCGTGATCCTCGATCTTATCATGCCGGGCATGGGGGGATTTGCCGTTTACAAAAAGCTCAAGGATCCCGCTCATCCCGAATGGAACGATATCCGGATACTCATCCTGACCTCGGTTCGGGAAGAGTCCAGCCGGGCCCAGTTCGAACGTGAGACGGGGGAGCAACTGGCGGTAGACGATTACATCGAGAAACCCATCACACCCGCCCTCATCCTCGAGCGGGTCGGCAAAATCATCAAGAACGGTTACAGAACTTCCGTCTGATATCTTTTGCTTCGATTTTCGAAAGGAGGAGGCATGGCCACGAAGCAACCCAAGATCCTTTTGGTGGATGACGATCCCGATTTCGTCGAAGCCACCAAAACGGTGCTCGAAACCAAATACAAGGTGGTGGTAGCCACCGAAGGAAACGCCGGACTCAAGAAGGCCAAAGAGGAGAAGCCCGATCTGATCATTCTGGATGTCATCATGCCGGTCAAGGATGGGTTCACCGCGGCCGAGCAACTCAAGAAGGACCCCAACTTGAGCAAGATTCCGGTCATCATGCTCACAAGCTACGCCCAGAGGAAGGGTGAAAGCAACATCCCCGTCTCCAAGGGCATGATGTTGGAAGCCGAGGACTACATCGATAAGCCGGTCAAGCCGGAGGAGCTCCTCAAACGCATTGAAGCGCTTTTGAAGAAGGCATAGGGTCCATCGCTTCTTTCGCGCAGACCGTATAGGGGCGCGGCACAAGACCCGCCCCTATAATTTTGCCTCGCCAAAGGCCCGGCATCGATGCACGAAATATGGAGGCCACAACGCCATCCCCACAGGATTCAATGATGGGAGGCTCCCCCCCCACGCCCGGGGAAGAACGCGAGGAGCTGGCCAAGTTCCTCGATCACGTTCGGGCTTCGGTTGCCAAAGAGCGGGAAAGCCTGATCCCCGCCTTGCAGGAGGCGCAGCGCCGCTTCGGCTATCTTCCGGCTGAGGCCATGCTCGCGATCGGAGAGCACCTGGGAATCCCGGATATGGACGTCTACAGTGTGGTCACGTTCTATAACCAGTTCCGGCTCAACCCTCCGGGCAGGCATTCCATCCGCGTTTGTATGGGCACCGCATGTCACGTGAAAGGGGGCCAGATCATTTTGGATGCGTGGAAACGCCGTCTGGGCATCGACCGCCGGCAAACCACCCCCGACCGCGAGTACGATCTCGACACGGTGGCCTGCGTCGGGTGCTGCACCATGGCCCCTGTGACCGTGGTGGATGGGGAAGTCCAGGGCAAGATGAGTCCTACCCGGGTGGACGGCATCCTCCTTTCCCACCAAATCCAGAAAGGCAAGGAGGCAAGGGAAGAAGCGTGAGCCCGAATGTCTCCGAGGCCTTCGCCCGTATCCGGGACACGGCCCTAGCGCGGTGGCGCCAGACGTTTGAAAGCCCGAACCCCGTGATCCTCGTCGGCACCGCCACCTGCGGTCGAGCAGCGGGCGCCATCGAAACCGCTGCAGCCTTCCGACAGGCGCTCACGGAAGCCGGACGGACGGATATACCCATCATTGAAGTGGGTTGCATGGGGCATTGTTATGCCGAGCCACTGGTGATCATCACCAAGCCCGCTTCCGGATACCCTCCCATCGCCTACGGCTACGTGACGCCTGAGATCGCCCGGATCCTCACCCGAGACTACGTTCTGGGCGAAGACCCTTCTCTGGAATTCATTCTCGGGGCACTCGATACAAACGAGATGATTCCCTCTCTCAAGGACCTGCCCCGCTTTGCCATCGAAACGCCGGTGCTTCTCGAACGGTGCGGATTCATAGACCCCGAGAACATCGAACATGCCATCGCCCGGGATGCTTATGCGGCCCTGGTCAGAGCGCTGGAGATGGATCCCCCGGCAGTGATCGCGGAGATCGGGCGGGCGGGGCTGCGGGGCCGGGGCGGGGCGGGGTTCCCCACCGCTCAGAAATGGGAGATCTGCCGCAAAGCACCGGGGGAGCCCAAGTATTTCATCTGCAACGCCGATGAAGGGGACCCGGGCGCATTCATGGACCGCTCGATTCTGGAAAGCGATCCCCATTCGGTGATCGAGGGGATGATCATCGGAGCCTATGCCGTGGGCGCTCGATACGGGTACATCTATGTGCGCGCAGAGTACCCCCTGGCCGTCGAACGAGTGAAGAAGGCCCTGACCCAATCGCGGGCCCTCGGGCTCATCGGCGAGCACATCCTCGGCAGCGACTTCAGTTTCGATATCAAGGTCTTCGAGGGCTCGGGGGCATTCGTGTGCGGAGAAGAGACCGCCCTCATCGCCTCGATCGAAGGGAGGCCCGGCCTCCCCAAGCACCGCCCCCCCTTCCCCGCCCACCGCGGCCTCTTCGGCAAGCCCACCGTCATCAACAACGTCAAAACCCTCGCCTTCGTGCCCCGGATCATCGCGCAAGGGGCTCCATGGTTCACCGGCATCGCAAAGGGCAATACCACCGGCACCGCCGTGTTCGCCCTAGCGGGGAAAATCGTGAACACCGGCCTCACCGAAGTGCCGATGGGCACCACCCTGCGCGAGATCATCTTCGAGATCGGGAACGGGATCCCGAAGGGCAAGGCCTTCAAGGCCGTTCAGATCGGCGGACCCTCAGGGGGGTGCCTTCCCGAAACGGAATTGGACCGGCCCGTGGACTTCGAATCGCTCCGAGAGGCGGGGGCGATGATGGGTTCGGGGGGTATGGTGGTGCTCGATGAAGATGACTGCATGGTGGATGTGGCCCGATACTTCCTCGAGTTCACTCAGGGGGAATCCTGCGGTAAGTGCACCCCCTGCCGGCTGGGCACCAAACAAATGTTGGAAATCCTCACCGATATCACCCGCGGCGAAGCAAAAATGGAAGACCTGAACACCCTCGCGGATCTGGCCGAGGACATTCGATCCGCTTCGCTTTGCAACCTCGGCAAGACGGCGCCCAATCCCGTTCTGACCACCCTGCGCTATTTCCGCGGGGAATATGAAGCCCACATCAAAGAAAAGCGATGCCCGGCCAAGAAGTGTTACCACCTCATGGCCTACTACATCCTGCCCGAGAAATGCGAGCGGTCCTGTGAAGCATGTGTGGGCACGTGCACGGTGGAGGCCATCTACGTGGGGAAAAAACGGGTGAAGGTAATCGACCAGAGCAAGTGCGTTAAGTGCGGCACATGCCTTGAGGCATGCCCCCCGCAATACAACGCCATCGTCAAGATTTCGCCGCTGAGCGAGCTTCCGGAAGCTCTCCCCCCTCTGGAGGAAAAGTGAAGGAGATCCACCTCACCATCGACGATAAACCCATCACGGCCCGAGAGGGGCAGACGGTTCTGTGGGCGGCGCTCGATAACGGCATATACATTCCCAATCTGTGCGCCATCCGTGAGTTGGAGGAACCGCAGGCCTCTTGCCGCCTCTGTTTCGTCGAGATCGAAGGAAAGAAGGCTCCCGTCACCGCCTGCACCGAGCCGGTTCAAGAAGGGATGATCGTCCACACGAAAGGCCCTCAGGCCTTGCGTCTGGCGCGCACTGCGCTCGAACTTCTACTGGCAAGCCATTCCGTGGATTGCGGTGTTTGCGCCGCCAACGGACGATGCGAACTTCAGCGCGCGGCAAGATCCCTCGGAATCAAGCTGAAATCCAAACGCCTCAAAACCCTTCTCCCGAACCTCCCCCTCGATACCTCGAGTCCCGTGTTCGTATTCGACCCGAACAAGTGCGTGCTGTGCGGGAAGTGCGTGTGGAAATGCCGGGAGAAAGGCTCCGGGGCGATCGGCTTTGCTTACCGCGGATTCGAACGGCGGGTGACCGCTTTCGGAGGCCGCCCCATCGGCACCTCCCGATGCAACGATTGCCTCGAATGCGTGGCCGTCTGCCCGGTCGGAGCCCTCGTCTCCAAAGCCGATTTCGAGCGCGCCCGATCCCGCCGAAATAAGGAGGGCTTATGAGCTATCAAACCCTCAAATTGGAACGAAAGGACGGCGTGGCCGCCATCACGCTCAGCCGCCCCGAGAAACTCAATGCCATCTCTCCGGCGATGATCAGCGACCTTCTGAGAGCGATCGATGAAATCGGGAGAGACGACGCCGTTCGGGCGGTGCTCCTCACCGGGGAAGGAAAGGCCTTCTCGGCGGGCGGCGATCTGGAGTCGCTCCTCTCCCAACCCTCCGGCCCCATAGAAACTTTGAAGATGAGTCATCAGGGCGCTGATCTCATCACGGGCATCCGAACCATGCCCAAGCCATGGGTTGCGGCCGTGAACGGCCCCGCCATCGGCGCGGGGTGCAATTTGGCCCTCGCCTGTGATATTATACTAGCGGCCGAATCCGCCAAGTTCAGTTTGGCCTTTATCTCACTGGGCCTTCATCCGGATACGGGCGGGGTATATTTGCTTTCGCGACTCGTGGGGACGGCCCGGGCATGCGAGCTCATCTTCACGGGGAAGACGATCGACGCCCGCGAAGCGGAGCGCATCGGGTTGATCAACCGGGTAGTGCCCGCATCCGAGCTCGAAAAGGAGGCTCGGGGGTTGGCAACAGCTCTGGCACATGGGCCTTCAAAGGCCATCGGAATGGCCAAGCGAACCATTTATGAAGCCGTGACCATGGATATGGCGACAGTCTTGGAGGCCGAAGCAAGGGCTGCGGCTCTGACCATGTCCACCGAGGATGCCCGAGAAGGCATCCGGGCGATTCTGGAACGGCGAAAACCAGTGTTCAAGGGAAAGTAATCGTGGGAACAACGATCGTTACCGCGGGAAAGGGTGGAACCGGCAAGACCACCATCGCCGCACTTTTGGCTCACCACCTTTCCAAGAAAGGAACGGTGCTCGCCGTTGATGCCGATCCCAGCACCAATCTAAATCTGGCCCTGGGCCTACCTCTGCACGAGACGGTGGGCCACATCCGGGAGGATATGGCCACGGCCGTGAAGAAGGGGACTTACGATAATACCATCTCCAAGCCGGATTACATCGAAATGAAGATCATGGAATCGCTGGTGGAATCGGAGCGGATCGACCTTCTGGCGATGGGCCGCCCCGAAGGCCCCGGATGCTATTGCGCCGCCAACAGCATGCTCCGCACCTCCATCGATCGTCTGGGGAAAAACTACGATTACGTGGTCATCGATTGTGAGGCGGGCATGGAGCACGTGAGCCGGCAAACCACCCGTGATATCGATATTCTGCTCATCGTCTCGGACCCGACGATCCGGGGGATCATCGCCGCCTCCCGCATGAAACCGCTCATCAAGGAGATGCGCACTCATGTGGAGCAAATATGGCTCATCGTCAACCGGGTGGACGGGGCGCTTCCGGAGGAGATCGCCAGAGCCATCAAGGAGAACGACCTCGACCTCCTCGTAAGCATTCCAAAGGATCCGAACCTTGCCCCTCTGGAGATCAAGGGCGAGCCTTCCATTCATTTACCCGAGAATTCTCCGCTTCAAGTGGGGGTGAAAGAGATCATCGAGAAACTGGGGCTTTGATCGGTAACGGCAAACGAAAGTAGCGCGGGTCTAAAGTCCCGCTCAACTAAGCGCCTTTCAAGGGTGCGCCAAATTCAAAAAGAGAAGGAGAGAATCATGGAGATCATCGGCGAAAACATCCACATCATCTCGAAGGCCATCCGCGAGGCCGTCGAAACCCGCAACAAGGCTTTCATTCAAGATCTCGCCAAGAAGCAGATCGCCGGCGGCGCCAAATTCCTCGATCTCAACATCGGACCGCGGAAGAAGGACGGCGTCGAAGTGATGCAGTGGATGATCGAGACGGTTCGCGAAGTGACGGATGCCCCGCTTTCCCTCGATACCACGAACGCCGCGGCGATCGAAGCGGGACTCAAGATGCTTCCCCCCAAGACGATCATCAACAGCACCAACGCCAACCCGGAGCGGATGAAGGTGCTCATGCCCATGGCGGCCAAATACGACGCCATGCTCATTTGCCTCACCCTCCGCGCCACCGGCCTCCCCACCACCGCCGACGAGCGCGCCGAGATCGCCGCCACGGATATGATGATGGCGGCAATGGAATACGGCCTGCCCATGGAGAACATCATTTTCGATCCGCTGGCGATGACCGTCAACGGAACTCAATCCCACGCCCCCGAAGTGATCAAGGCCACACGGGTCATCAAGACCCTCAACGATCCGCCGTTCGTGACGACTTGCGGGCTTTCCAACGTCTCCAACTCTTGCCCGGAAGAGAATCGCCCGCTCTTGAACCGGGTCTATGCGGCGATGCTCGCGGGCGCCGGCATGGATTGGCCCATCGCCGATGCGCTCGATCCCGAACTCAGAAAGGTGGTCAAGATCATCAATTCCGGCAAGGCTTCCACGCCGGCAGAGAAACTTTATCTGACTTTGTTCGAAGCCGCTAAGAATGACGCCCTCGATGACTTCGACTTCAGCATGGTGGACAAGGATGACCCCGAGCAAGTGAAGATCATGAAGACCGCTCAGATTCTCTTGAACCGTACCCTCTACGCTCACGGGTACTTGAACCTCTAGGAAGAGCAAGAGGGCAGAGCACGGCGCATTTCGGAAGAGGGGGGCGGGGGTTTTTCAAACCCCGCCTCCTTTTTATTTTTGCGGGGGTCGTATTTGCGGGGGTCGTATATCGCCTTCGAGCCGAAGGGATCCTTTGCAAAGCCCGCCCTGAGTGTAGCCGAAGAGGGCGCGGGGGATTTGCGGTTAAGGGCACGGCGCGCCGCGCCCTTACCGCCCGAATTCCTTCTCCAGTTGATGCACGCTGAGATGCATCATCGTGGGCCGACCGTGCGGGCAAGTCCGCGGCAAGCTCGTGCGCTCCAGATCCCGGATCAACTCCTCCATCTCTTGAACGCTCAGGCCCCGCCCCGCCCGCACCGCGCCGTGGCACGCCAGCGATTGCGCCATCCGCTCTTGCCGGCGGCTCTTCTCCGCTTCCCCCAGAGAGTCGATCACATCCATGAGCACCGGCATGATCTCGGCACCCCGGATCACAGCGGGCACCGCCCGCAGGAGATACGCCCGCTCTCCAAACGGCTCGAGGGAAAAACCGCTCTCCGCAAGCGCCTCCATGTGGGACGCCACCAATTCCGCATGCCGGGGCGCAAGCTCGATCGGCATGGGTTCGAGAAGCCCCTGAACCTCGGGGGACCGCCGGGCATACTGGGCCAGAATCTTCTCGAAGAGAATCCGCTCATGAGCCGCATGCTGATCGATCAAGTACATTCCATCCGGACCTTCGGCAAGGATGTAAGTATTCTGGAACTGGCCGATCACCCGCAGAATCGGCAACTGCGCCTCCGGCACGGCGGCCTTCGGAACGCCTTCCCCTTCTTGTGGGGAACGGGAGATAGCGCTACGGTTTTCCCTCGGAGGAGCGAAGAACGAGAGCGGCTTGGGCTCGGGACCGGGCGATCGAATGGAAGGCCCCTTCATGTGGGGCACGGGGGAAAAGCCAACGAGCGTCTCCCGCACCGCCCGCTGCACGGCAAGGAAGACCTCGCCCTCGCGCCGGAACCGGACCTCGCGTTTGGTGGGATGGACATTGACATCCACTTCCTGAGGAGGCAAAACGATATTCAATACCACAATCGGATGCTTGCCGAGCATGAGCATCCCCTGATACGCTTGCTCCACGGCGAATGTGAGCGCCCGATTCTGCACCCACCGGCGATTCACGAAAAAGCTTAGATAGTCGCGGGTGGATCGGGCTATCGAAGCCGGCCCCACGAATCCGCTGACGCGCGGCGCATCTTCTTCATGGGATTCCGTGGATTGGATTTCAAGCATGGCCTGAGCCGTCTCCAAGCCATAGACCTCCACGAGGACATCCCGCAAGCTCCCGCTTCCGGGCGTGCGCAGAACCGTTCGGCTTCCCACGATGAGGGTAAACTTCACCTCGGGAAAGGCCAGAGCATACTGAGTAACAAGATTGCTGATGTGACTTGTCTCGGTGGCCACCGACTTCAGGAATTTGAGGCGCGCCGGGACATTGTGGAAAAGATCCCGAACGGCCACGATGGTTCCCCGGGGAGCCCCTTGACCCTTCCGGCTCACAATGGCCCCCTTCTCGATCCTCACCATCGTCCCCACCGTCTCATCGGCGTGGCGGGTGACCATCGAAACTTCCGCCACTGAAGCGATCGTGGGCAGCGCCTCGCCCCGGAAACCAAGGGTATTGATAGACTCGATATCCGCCTCCGAACGGATCTTGCTGGTGGCATGGCGCTCGAAGGCCATCTCCACTTCATCGGCCCGGATCCCCATGCCGTTATCGGCCACCCGGATGAGTTGAACGCCGCCCCCGGCGATCTCTATGGAAATCTGAGTGGCGCCGGCATCGAGCGAATTCTCCACAAGCTCCTTCACCACCGATGCGGGCCGTTCGATTACTTCGCCGGCAGCGATCTTGGAGATAACATCGGGGGAAAGCACTCGAATGGTCATCCGGCACTTCCAGGGGACTTGCACCAATTTTAGCAAAAACGGCGCCCCGGCAACAAAGTCGGGAACGCTTTAGGACAATTCCGTCTGCAGAACATCAGAATTGCTCATGACTTCTGTTCAGCGAGGCACAAAGGGTCTGCTTTTTCCTTGCCTTTGCTCGCAAATTGGCATAGAATATGTTGGAATCCGAGGACTATGGTCCCAATTTCAGGAGGAATGCGGGTGGAATCTGTTTCCGAGCGGCTCAAAGACCTCGAAAGGCGGCGCCAGAAGGAACTGGCAATGGGGGGGGCGGAACGCGTGGCCAAGCAACACGAATCCGGCAAGCTCACCGCCCGGGAGCGCCTGGATCTTCTCTTCGACCCCGGCACCTTTCATGAGACGGATATGTTCGTGCGCCATCGGTGCACCCTCTTCGGCATGCAGGATACCTTCATTCCCGGCGAGGGGGTGGTCACCGGATACGGCACCGTCAACGGCCGGATGGTATGTGCCTTCGCTCAGGACTTCACCTCCACCGGCGGCACGCTCGGCGAGATGCACGCCAAGAAGATCACCAAGATCATGGATCTGGCCATGAAGATCGGCTGCCCGCTCATCGGGTTCAACGATTCGGGCGGCGCACGCATCCAGGAAGGGGTGGATGCCCTTTCCGGATACGGGGAGATCTTCTTCCGCAATGCTTGTGCTTCCGGCGTTATCCCTCAGATATCCGCCATCATGGGGCCGAGCGCGGGAGGCGCGGTTTATTCCCCGGCGATGACCGACTGGATCTTCATGGTGAAGAAAACCAGTTATATGTTCATTACAGGCCCTGCGGTCATCAAGGAAGTGACCGGTGAGGAGATCACTCAGGAGGAGCTCGGCGGAGCCATGACGCACTCCACCAAGAGCGGCGTATGCCACTTCGCGTGTGAATCCGATGCCGATGCGATCCAGAAGATCAAGGAGCTCCTGAGCTATCTCCCCCAGAACAACATGGAGGATCCCCCCTTTGTCGAGACCGGGGACGATCCCAACCGGATCATACCGGAGTTGGACACCATCATCCCCGACAACCCCCAGCAAGTCTACGATATGCGTAAAGTGATCAAAGCGATCGTGGACAACGGCGTGATCCTCGAACCTCATTATTATTACGCCCAGAACCTGATCATCTGCTTTGCGCGCCTGAACGGCCGGGCGGTGGGGATCATCGCCAATCAGCCGATGCATCTGGCGGGATGCCTCGATGTGAACGCTTCTGATAAACTCACCCGATTCGTCCGCTTCTGCGATGCGTTCAACATCCCCTTGCTCACCATCGCCGATGTCCCCGGTTATCTGCCGGGCACCGATCAGGAATGGTCGGGCATCATCCGCCATGGGGCCAAGATCCTCTGGTGTTACTCGGAGGCCACCGTCCCCAAGGTGACGCTCATCACCCGGAAGGATTACGGGGGATCGTATCTGGCCATGTGCAGCAAGGCGCTCGGGGCCGATATGACCTTCGCCTGGCCGACGGCGGAGATCGCCGTGATGGGCGCTCAGGGCGCCATCCCCATACTCTACGGCAAGGAGATCGCCAAGGCCAAGGACCCCGCTGCCATGCGACAGGAGAAACTGAAAGAGTACCAAGAGGCCCTTTACAATCCCTACATCGCTGCCGCCCGGGGGCTCGTGGACGAGGTGATCATGCCGCGGGATTCGCGCGCCCGGATCATCGCCGCCTTCGAGATGCTGGCCACCAAGCGGGAGGTGCGTCCGCCGAAGAAGCACGGCAACATCCCGGTATAATTAAGAAGCGCAGTTGGAACCCTCGCTCCCCCTCTTTTGGTAAAGGGGGATTTTTGAGGAAAACCGGATGCGCATAAGAACCGAAAGGTAAATCGTATGACGGATACCAGAAAGATCGCGGCGATCACCGCCGCGGTGAACGCCTATCTCGAAGAAGAGGCGCAAACCGCTGTGGCTATCGCCCGCCGGCCCGCCGGAGGCGCCATCAATCTATGGCAGGCCTCCGGCCGAATGGAGATCATGCAGATGAGCAGCTTGTGGCAAAGAAGAATCGTGCCCAAGCGGTAGGAAGACTGTAAAGGAGAACAAGGTGAAAGGAATCGGAGACGGCCCCATTGCGGCCAAAGACTTGACCCCCGAAAAGGTGAAGACGCGCCCCAAAGCCAAGAATCCCGTCAAGATCTGCGATACGACCCTGCGAGACGGCCATCAATCGCTCCTCGCCACCCGCATGAAGACCGAAGATATGGAATATGTGGCGGAGGATATCGCCAAATGCGGCTTCCATGCCCTCGAAGTTTGGGGAGGGGCCACATTCGATGTACCCCATCGCTTTCTCGGGGAAGATCCCTGGGAACGAGCCCGCAGACTCAAGAAACTCATCCCCAACACACCTTTCCAGATGCTCCTCCGCGGGCAGAATCTGGTGGCATACCGCAATCACCCCGATGATCTGGTGGATGCCTTCGTCGAACAGGCCGCCGAGGTGGGGATCGACATTTTCCGCATCTTCGATGCGGTCAACGATGAGCGCAACATCGAGCGCGCCGCCAAGGCGGTCAAGAAGGTGGGGAAGCACTTCCAAGGAGCGGTGTGCTATTCCCTCACCCAGCCGCGTCTCGGCGGGCCGGTTTACAATATCGATTACTTCGTGAAGAAGGCGCTCATCATGCAAGATATGGGCGCCGACTCGATCTGCATCAAGGATCAGGCGGGACTCATCTCGCCATACGATGCTTACGATCTCATCAAGGCCCTGAAGGCCGCCCTCAAAGTCCCCGTGGAGCTCCACACGCACTACACCAGCGGTCAGGGCTCGATGGCTTATCTCAAGGCCATCGAGGCGGGGGTGGATATCATCGATACCGCCATCTCCCCGTTCGCTCTCCGGACATCCCAGCCCGCCATCGAGCCGATCGTGGTGGCGCTCTACGGCACGGATCGAGACACAGGGCTGGATGTTGAGCAAATCCTGAAAGTGGCCCAGAAGCTCGAGGAGATCGCCCCCAAATACCGCGATTTCCTCGATACCTCCAGCATGTCCGTGATAGACGCGGGGGTGCTCGTGCACCAGATTCCCGGCGGGATGTGGAGCAACCTCATCTCACAACTCAAGCAGGCCGGCGCCCTCGATAAGATCGATGAAGTCCGCGCCGAAACCGCCCGCACCCGGGCCGAGCTCGGCTACCCGCCGCTGGTCACGCCCACAAGCCAGCTCATCGGAGTCCAGGCCGTTCAGAACGTGCTCGCGGGCCGGTACAAAATGATCGCCAAAGAGACCAAAGACTACTGCTGGGGACTCTACGGCCGGTCGCCCGCGCCGATCGACAAGAACATCCAGAAAATGATCCTGAAGGGTTACGAGCGCGGCGAGGAACCCATCACCACCCGGGCCGCCGATACGCTCAAGCCGGAGCTCGAAAAAGCGAAGGAGGAATCGAAGGCCTTCGCCAAGAACATACAAGATGTGCTCCTGTATGCCATGTTCCCCACCACCGGCGCCCGCTTCCTGAAATACAAGTACGGGATCGATAAGACCATCCCGGACGATTGGAAACCGCCGCGGGCCCCCAAAACCATGGAACAGATCAAGGCGGAAGACGAGCTCATCGCCAAGGCCAAGGCGGGCAAGCTCGTGGAGAAACCGGCGAAATCCGCGCCGCCCAAGGGCCCGGGCATCCGTACGTTCAACGTGTTCGTGGACGGCGAATACTATCAGGTGGAAGTGGAAGGGGTGGGGAGCAACGCCCCGTCCATACGTGTGACGCCTCAAGCCGCGGCGGCGACTTCGGCCGCACCCGCTGCCGAAAAGAAAGCCCCCGCCGCCGAAAAACCGCCGGTGGCGGCCACAGCGGCGGCGGACGTGGCCGGCGAGAAGGTGGTCGCCCCGATGCCGGGGATGATCATCAAATACGAGGTGAAGGCCGGGGATAAAGTGAAAGCGGGAGACCCGATCGTCATTCTAGAAGCGATGAAGATGCAAAACACCCTCTCGGCACCCGTTGCCGGGACGGTGGCGGCGGTGAATTACGGACCCGGCGCCAGCGTGCCCAAGGGCGCCGTGCTCGCCGTGATCGCACCTTAGGGATCGTTGGGGGCCAATCGCCTTTTTGCCCAATTCGCCTGATACAGGCTGGAAAGGAGTGAAACAAAAATGCGCAGTAAGGTTTCCGTGATCGGGGCGGGGAATGTGGGGGCAACCTGTGCCTTCAGGGTTGCCGAAAAGGGTTACGCCGATGTGGTACTGGTGGATATCGTGGAGGGGCTTCCCCAGGGCAAGGGCCTCGATATGCTCGAAGCCACCCCTATCCTCGGCGTGGACGTCAACGTGGTCGGCTCCAACGGGTATGAAGAGACGAGGAATTCCGATATCGTGGTGATCACCTCGGGAGTGGCCCGCAAGCCGGGGATGAGCCGGGATGATCTGGTGCTCACCAACATGAAGATCATCAAGGGCGTGACCGAGAACGTGGTCAAATACTCCCCGAATTGCATCATCATCATGGTGGCCAATCCTCTGGATGCGATGGCACAGCTTGCATGGCACACCAGCAAATTCCCCAAGAGCCGGGTCTTCGGGCAATCGGGCGTGCTCGATAGCGCCCGCTTCCGCACCTTCATCGCCCAAGAGCTCAAAGTCTCGGTCGAAGATGTCTTCACGTGCGTTCTGGGCGGCCACGGAGACACCATGGTGCCGGTGATCAGCCTGTGCACCGTGGGCGGCGTGCCCATCACCCAGCTCTTGCCCAAGGAGAAGATAGATGCCATCGTGAAGCGCACGGTTGATGGAGGGGCGGAGATCGTCAACCTTCTCAAGACCGGAAGCGCCTTCTATGCGCCCGGCGTCGCCGCCGCCGAGATGGTGGACGCCATTTTGCTCGACCGCAAACGGATTCTCCCGTGTTCAACCCTCCTCGAAGGCGAGTACGGGATCAAAGGCGTCTTTGCAGGCGTGCCCTGCAAACTGGGCGCCAAAGGCGTCGAGCAGGTCATCGAACTCAAGTTGAGCCCCGAAGAGATGGCCGGACTCAAACGGTCGGCCGAGGCGGTGCGCGGGCTTCTCAAGGTAATGGGAATATAGAGCAAGATAAGGGGGCATGGGCGTGTCCCCTTATGCGTAAGCTCATGCGGTGGGTCTGATCCCTTGCCCGGGGATCAGACCCTTCATCATTAAAGGGAAAGCCCCTGTACACCAAAGAAGAGCGGGATCAAGGGTATCCCGCGTGCTCTTGGACCCTTTTCGGAGGGGCGAAAGATCATAGAGGAGCAACCATGAGAGAGATCCAAGCGAAGGCCATCACCGAGACGGTTGCCCGGTTATGTCAGGAAGCCAATTTCAATCTCGGCGAGGACGTGATCGCTGCGCTTAAGAAAGCCCGGGATACCGATAGATCCGAGGTGGCCCGGCAAGTTCTGGAGCAAATCCTCAAGAATGCGGAGATCGCCAAAACGGAACATATTCCGCTCTGCCAAGATTGCGGAGCAGCGGTCATATTCCTCGATCTGGGGCAAGATGCGCATGTGATCGGCGGCGATCTTTACAAAGCAATCGAAGAAGGCGTACGCAAAGGGTATGAAGAGGGGTACCTGCGGAAATCCATGGTCCGCCAGCCCTTCTCCGCCCGGGTGAACACCAAAGACAACACCCCGCCCATCATTCATACCCGCATCGTGCCGGGGGATAGACTCAAGATCATCGTGGCCCCGAAGGGGGGCGGCAGCGAGAACATGAGTCGGGTGACCGTGCTCAAGCCCGCGCAAGGCCGGCAAGGGGTGATCGACTTCGTGGTGAAGACGGTAGAGGAAGCGGGCTCGAATCCATGCCCGCCGGTCATCGTGGGGGTGGGGATCGGGGGAACCATCGAGCAAACGGCGCTCCTTGCCAAAAGAGCCCTGCTCCGGGAGGTCGGCAAGACCAACCCCGATCCCGAAGTGGCCGCCCTCGAAGCGGATATCCTCAAGCGGATCAATGCTTCCGGCATCGGGCCGCAGGGGTTTGGGGGGAACACCACCGCCCTTGCGGTACATGTGGAGACCTTCCCCGCACACATCGCGAGCATGCCGGTGGCGGTCAACATCCAATGCCACAGCGCCCGGCATAAGGAGGCGGAGTTGTAATCTCCCGGCCATATTCCGACCATACGGGTTCGGAGGTTTGAAATCATGATTCATATCACTTCAAAGAAACTTCGCAGTGAGGTCATCGCCAAGATCAACGAGATCAGCGGTCAGAACGTGAACCTATGCTACCAATGCGGCACATGTTCGGGGGCATGCCCCAACGCCGCCGAAATGGATCTCGTTCCGCGGCAACTGATGCGGCGGGCTCAGGCGGGGCTCGATCAGGATATCATTAGAGCGAATACGGCATGGGTATGCGTCTCATGCCTCTCATGCTCCGTCCGCTGCCCCAGAGGGATCGACATCGCCCGCGTGATGGAGGCCGTGCGCCTCCTGCGGCTCCGCAAGAATGATGATTATGTCAAATTGCCCCGACTGGCGCCGGAAACCATCGCCGGTCTCCCGCCCATCGCGCTCATCAGCAGCTTCAGAAAGCACACCGCTTGAGGGTAACGATCATGAAACTGAGCTATTACCCCGGATGCACCTTGAAGACAAAGGCCAGAAATCTGGAAAGCACCACGCTCGCCTCGATGGCGGCACTGGGAATCGAGCTTGAAGAACTCCCCCGATGGAATTGTTGCGGGACCGTCTATTCGCTTGCCGATGATGATCTCATGCATCATCTGGCTTCCTTCCGCAACCTCATCCGTGTGCAGGAGCAAGGGCAGACCAAAGTGATGACCGTCTGCTCCTTCTGCTATAACACCCTCAAACGCGTCAACATGCTCGTGAAACAAGATCCGGAAAAGATGAAGACGATCAACACCTTCATGGATGAGGAGCCGGACTACCGCGGGCAAGTGGAAGTCCTCCATTTGCTCCAAGTCCTGCGGGATGAGGTCGGCTTTGACAAGATCGCCGAACACGTGAAACGCCCGCTCACGGACCTCAAGGTTGCGCCCTACTATGGGTGCACCCTGCATCGGCCGAAAGAGGCGGCGATCGAACCGCCGCATCAGCGCACGGCTTTGCCGGATCTCCTCAAATCGCTCGGGGCAACGCCGGTGCACTTTGCCGATATGGATACGTGCTGCGGTTCGTATCAAGCCGTAGCCCGGCCGGATATCGTGATGCTCCGCGTGAAAGAGATCATCGCTTCCGCCCGGGCCGGCGGCGCCGAGATATTGGCCGTCAGTTGCCCTCTGTGCGAGTGCAATCTCCGTCAAACGCAACGCGATCTCAAGGAGAAAGAGGGATGGGTTGAAATGCCCATCGTTTACTTCACGCAACTGATGGCCCTGGCCTTCGGCCTCGATCCGGCGCTCGATACGTGCGAATCCCCCGGCGCCGATCCCCGCCCCCTGCTGGAGAGCAAGGGATTGTTACCCGCCGAAGCCACAAGAAGATGCTAGGGAAAGAATGCAGATGAGATCACACCAATCAAATTACATGGAGGGTTTATCTTGAAAAAGAAGGAGCCGAAAACGGTCATTCAACCCAAGATGATCCCCATCTATGTGATGGGCAAGCGCTATGAGGTTCCCGAAGGGCTCACCATCATGAAGGCGCTGGAATACGCCGGATACAAGTATATCCGGGGATGCGGGTGCCGGGGCGGCATCTGCGGGGCGTGCGGAACGGTCTATCGCAAGCCGGGCGATTACAAAATCTACAGCGCGCTGGCCTGCCAGACCGCCGCCGAGCCGAACATGGTCCTCACGCAACTCCCCTTCTACCCGGCCAATCATGTGCCTTGCAACTATGCCGAGATCAGCGCCGCTGCGGAGGAGATCCACAAGCTCTATCCGGAGGTCTTCCGCTGCGTGGCCTGCAACGCCTGTACCAAGATCTGCCCCATGGAAGTGCCGGTCATGGATGTGATCGGATACATCAAGCGGGGAGATATCGAGAAGGCGGCCCGGGAATCCTTCGATTGCATCCAATGCGGCCTCTGCGCCAGCCGGTGCTTCGCCGAGATGCCCCAGTATCACATCATGCAACTGGCCCGGCGAATCTACGGCGGAAAGATCCTTCCCAAGGCCAAGCACAATGCGGAAGCGGCAAGGCTGGTGAAGATCGAGAGGAAATTCGATCCCTTCCTCAAGCAACTCATGGCGATGAGCAAAGATGAACTGAAGAAAGTCTATACCAGCCGGGAGATCGAGCCGGAGACCGCCGGAGACGATTGGAAACCCAAGGACTCGAAGTTCCTCCTGTGAACGCCCGGGGAAAGTCAACGCATCCCTGCAAAGGAATGATCTTCAACTGCAAATAGGAGACGACAATGGCATATCCCGAAAGTTTGAAAGCCCTGATCAAGAAAGTGGAAGCCACCCGCCCTGCGCGTGTGGAGCGCAAGAAAGCGGGCCAGGAAATCCCCGCCATGACTCTGGAGGAGCGGGAAGATATCCTCCAGAAGTTCCATCCCGACTATATCCCCGGAACCCGCCGGGAGCTCAAGGTCGGCCCTTCAAAAGGCTATGCGGTGGCCCACGAATTCGCCGACCTTCTCGAATCGAGAAGCCGGGTGGATCCCGATAAGGTGGACCTTTCGAAGATCGACTACGAAACGGATGTTCTGGTGATCGGCGGTGGGGGGGCGGGAACGGCCGCGGCGCTTCTGGCGCAGGAGAACGGGGCGAAGGTCATCTTGGCCACGAAGCTCCGCCATGGGGATGCCAACACCATGATGGCCGAAGGCGGCATTCAGGCGGCCGATAAGCTCTGGAAGGATTCCCCCGCTTATCACTATATCGATACCCTCGGTGGGGGGCACTTCACCAATGTTCCCGATCTGGTGTACACGCTCGTCACGGAGGCCCCGGATGTTCTCCACTGGCTCGAAGGCCTCGGCATGATGTTCTGGAAAAAGCCCGACGGCACCATGGAGACCCTTCCGGCGGCCGGTTTCTGCCGCTCTCGTCTTCACTTCGCCGGCGATATCACCGGCGCCGAGATCATGCGGGTCCTGCGCGATGAGGCCCGTAACCGCAAGAACGATATCACCGTCCTCGAATTCTCCCCCGCCGTGGAGCTCATCCTCGACGATCAAGGTCACTGCGCGGGAGCGCTCCTCTACAACATGGAGACGGAGGAATACTTCATCGTCAAGGCGAAGGCGGTCGTCGTCGCCACGGGGGGCTCCGGCCGGCTCCATGTGCAGGGCTTCGTGACCACCAATCACTACGGCGCCACCGGCGACGGCATCGTCATCACCTATCGGGCAGGACTCAAGCTCAAGTTCCTCCACACCCTCCAATACCACCCCACGGGATGCATCTTCCCCGAGCAATTGGAGGGCCTGTTGATCACCGAGAAATTCCGGGCCGCAGGCTCGCATGTGCTCAATGTGGACGGGGAGCAATTCGTGTACGAGCGCGAGCCCCGCGACGTGGAGGCCGCGGCCTATATCCGCGAGTGCAGGGAGCGGGGCAAGGGCGTGCCCACCCCCACCGGTAAGTTCGGCATTTGGCTCGATTCCCCCATGCTCGACCTTCTGTACGGCGAGGGATACGTCAAAGCCCAGTTCCCCGGTAAATGCAAGCAGTTCGGACGGCACGGGATCGATATCTCCAAAGAGCCGATGCTCGTTTATCCGACCCTCCACTACCAGAACGGCGGGGTGGAATTCCAGGCCGACGGCTCCACCGCCATTCCCGGACTTTACATCGCCGGAGAAGTGGCTGGCGGAATCCACGGCGAAAACCGCCTCATGGGCAACTCGCTTCTCGATATCCTCGTCTTCGGGAGGATCGCCGGGGCCAGCGCCGGAAACTTCGCCAAGAAGGCGAAGATCGGAAAGATGACATTGGAGCATGTGAAGAAGTACAATAAGGAAGTGGCAGAGATCGGAGCGCCACCGGATAGAGTTTCTCCCATGCTTCTGCCCGATTATACGGACCCGAAGGTGAGAGCACGGCAACTCACAGCCCAGTATCTCGGGACCATGCGTTAGGAATCGGGGGGCCCACCAAATTTGGAGGAGGGGAGGTCACTATGGCAAAAGAGAAAGACGAGAAATGGGGCGATTTCACACTCGATGATATCCTGAAGGCGGGCAAACCGAAATCGCACAAGAAACGTAACAAACAAAGACCCTCGACGGTGGGCCAAGAGGTTCTGAACGCTATCGAAGCGTACGATGCAGCGGTGCGGGAAGCGCATCGGCCTCTCGATGAAGACGAGAAGCGCAAGCTCGAGATACTCGTCAACGAGGCCCCTTCGTGCTGTCCCGATGAGGAGGATATGTACATCATCAACAAGATCGTGGATATCCTTCAATCGGCATCGAACGCGGTGGCCAACCTCGAATGCCGCACCGAAGACGGAAATAGTAGCAATGAAGAGGAGATCACCCCTCAGGAAGCATATCTTCAAGAAAGGCCGGATATTTGCGAATTCGCCTTCGCGCTGGGCATGGCGTACGAGCGGCTCAAATCCAGAGGATTGATTTAAAGGACAGGGGTTCGGCCCAAAAAGAGCGACTTAGAGAAGAGCGTGCCCAAGATACCTCTCTCAGGGGGATGGGGGGCGTCCCCCCAAAAAACCCTTTGGGGCGGGTGGGATCGGAGAAGCCGGATCGTTCATGGGGGATGTGGGAATTCCGGGGCAAGGTTCGGAATAAGGTGATCAAGGTCATTCACCCTGAGAGTAAAGGTTACAAGCTGAATCGCTCTTTTTAGCTTCGGCACACCGCTTGACAAAAGAACGGCGGAGGACCCGTGTTGCGGGAGAAGAATAGCCCCTCTCCGCCTTTCAGCCCGTATAAGCCTGTAATCGAGAGATTCCGGGGAGGAAACGATGGTACTCAAGATAAGCTCGCCCATTGATCCGAGCGTGGTCGAGAAGTTGAAGGCCGGCGATCAGGTTCTCATCACCGGCACACTCTATGTGGCCCGGGACGCCGCCCACAAGCGGATGGTTGAAGCGCTCGACCGAGGGGAAAAGCTCCCCTTTGATATCGCCGGTCAGACGATCTATTACATGGGGCCTTCGCCCGCAAGGCCCGGCCAAGTGATCGGAGCAGCGGGGCCCACCACCAGCGGAAGGATGGACGCCTACGCCCCCCGGCTCATGCAAGTGGGCTTGAGGGCCATGATCGGCAAGGGATTGCGCTCGCCCGAAGTCAAGGAGGCCATGAAGAAATACAAAGCGGTGTATCTGGCCGCCATCGGCGGGGCGGGAGCGCTCATTTCCAAGTCCATCAAGAAGGCCGAGATCGTGGCCTATGAGGACCTCGGGGCCGAAGCATTGAGAAGAATCGAAGTGGTGGATTTCCCCGCCACCGTGATCAACGATATTTACGGCGGGGACCTCTACGAAGAGGGCAAAGCCAAATACCGGGTCGCCGTCGCCTGAGGCTCAAACTTCGGAAACGCTTCGTTCCACGATCACCCTCAGGAGCCCGGCGATGCTCTTGGCATCGCATATCTCCCCGCGGGCGATCAAGTGGGGAACCTCCGCAAGGTTCACGGGTACCACATCCGTGATCTCATCCGTGTTCATCGCGGCGGGCGAACGCTCCAAGTCAAAGGCCAAGAAAAGGTGAAGAAACTCGGTCGAGTAGCCCGGACCGGAATAGAAGCCGCCGAGGGGCTCGATCCGTCGGGCGGAATATCCCGTCTCTTCGCATAGCTCACGTTGCGCCGCCTCAATGGGGGACTCGTTCGGTTCCTTCTTCCCCGCCGGTATTTCGAGCAAGCTCTTCCCCACGGCGCTCCGATACTGGCGCACCAGAAGCACCTTCCCCCCCGAATCCACGGCAACGATCACAACGCTATCGGGGTATTCCACGATCTCGCGGGTCGTCCTGCGGCCGGAGGCAAGCTCCACCGTGTCCACACGAAGATTCACCCGCCGCCCCTGATACACCCGCTGCCGATCGAGCAACTTCTCGAAGTTCACCATCTGGCCTTGGCCTCCGGATGCAAGCGCAAGATCATGGCCGTCTCGTCACAATCCGGATATTTGGCACAACGCTGACACTCCCCCCATACCTTGCGGGGAAGATCCATAAGGTTCACTTCTCGGAACCCGAATCGCGAAAAGAATCCCGGCTCATACGTGAGCACGAAGATCTCCGGAACTCCGATCTCTCCGGCTTCCCCGATGCACGCCCGCACGATCGCTGAACCCACCCCTTTCCGCTGGCTCGATTCCGCCACGGCCACCGCTTTGATCTCCGCGAGATCCCCCCAGCAGATATGAAGCGCCCCACACCCCACAACTTCCCCCCCATTGCGAACCACATAGAAATCCCGCAAGAATTCATATAGCTCGCTCATCGAGCGGGGAAGCATCAACCCTCTGGCGCCGAAACCATTGATCAGCCGATGCATCTGGGGCACATCGCCGATCTTCGCCTTCTCAACTTTCATGGGTTCACCTTTCAGAACGTCCTCGCCCCTTCTCCCCGAAGCTACAGCGACCGTCACCCTTCTCTCCCCCCGAGCTTCGAGAGCAGAGTGCGATAGAAGAACGACCGCGGCTGAATCCGAAGCAAGCGCGTGGTGTAGGGACTCCGCCGGATGACCACCGTATCCAGACTGCGCAGCGGCACCTCCACCTGCCCATCGACGCTCATTCTGGCCTCATGGGCCGTTTGCACTTCGAGTTCGACCACCGCATCGTGGGAAAGCACCAGAGCCGCCGAAAGCGTCAAGTGCGGCAGAATAGGCGTCAGCAGAAACTCTCTGGCATCGGGGAAGAGGATGGGGCCGCCGGCAGCGAGCGAATAGCCGGTGCTGCCCGTGGCCGTAGCGGCGATGATGCCATCCGCTCGATAGGTGGCGATCGGCTGGCCGTTCAGCAAGGCTTTGATCTTGATGAGCCGCACCACCGAACCGCGGGCCACGACGATATCGTTCAAGGCGTGAACCGGAGCCGACGAATGGAGCGGCAACTCCGCCTGAAGCATGGCCCGTTCGTCAATCCACCCCTTCCCATCGAAGAACGCGGGCAGTTTCTCCATGGCTTCGGACTCGGTCAGTTCCGTGGTGAAGCCGAGATTGCCCATATTGATCCCGAGAATGGGGATTCCCTCCGGAGCCACCAACCGCGCCACCCGCAACATCGTGCCATCGCCCCCGAGGCTGATCACGGCTTCCGATCCGGCCAACTCCTCCCGGACACGAGCCTCATCCGCCACGGGGCATTTCCATGCAGTGATCTTGCGCTGACCTAGCCACTCCGCCAATCGTTCGGCAAGGGTTTGCGCCGCCGGAATCCGCGCATTGTATAGGATACCCGCTTTCCTCATGGCCGCACTCAACAAGATAGATTCTACCACAAAATGAAGCGCTGCAAGCGCACGTGCCCGGAGGCATGGAGCATCGCTACGAGGAAATGAGCCCTCCGTGTGGGAGAGAAGACGAGGGGAAAGCAAGCTCAACCCGGGAAATGCGTGGCGGCAATGAAGGCTTCCTCGAATCCCCGCTCCGAGGTCAGTTCTACATATTCCACTTCGCGGGCGATCCGCTCGGCCTCGGTGCGCTTGTCCCTGTTGAGCAAGGCGATACGAGCGCCATCGCCCGCGGCGTTCCCCACCGCTACAACGTTCTCGATGCCCACATCCGGAAACATGCCCAAGGTCAGCGCCCGCTCGCGGTCGATCACCGTCCCAAAAGCCCCGGCAAGGATCACTCTATCCGGTCGCTCGATCCCAAATCGCCGCAACAGCATCCGGGCGCCCGCATAGAGCGCGGCCTTCGCCAGTTGAACGGCCCGCACATCCGACTGCGTGATGACGATATCCTCCCGGATAGCCGTCTCGGAGGCGGGTACTAGAAGAAATTCCATGAGCCCGTTCGGATCGGGCCTGAGGCGGGGCCCCTTCGTATCGCGGTTGAAACCGCCATCCTTCCGGATGATGCCGGCCCGGAGCATCTCGGCGATTGCATCGATGATGCCGGAGCCGCAGATTCCTCGCGGCAGTTCGCCCTCTCCGATGATTCCAATCTGAACTTCCATCGTCTCCGGATCGATCCGCACCCGCTCGATCGCGCCGGGGGCGGCTCTCATGCCGAATTTGATGCTCGCCCCTTCGAACGCGGGCCCCGTGGCGCACGAGCACGAGAGGAGCCGCCTTCGGTTTCCCAAAACCAACTCCCCGTTCGTGCCGATATCCACAATGAGGACCATCTCGTCCCGACGGTACGGCTCTTCGGCGATGAGCACGCCCACGTTATCCGCCCCCACGAATCCGGCTTCCACCGGCAAGACATGCACATTCGCCGAGGGAAGGATTTCAAGACCCAGATCCCGAGCCCGGACGTTCACCGAACGATGGATGGTCGGCGCGAAGGGCGAAAGCCCCAGAGGACCCACATCGAGCCCCAGAAAGAAATGATGCATGGCGGTGTTCCCCACGATAACGGCTTCAACGATATCCTCTGTTCCCAAGCCGGCCTTGCGGACCGCATCCTGAATGAGTCCGTTCAGCCCGGAGATGAGCGCCCGATGCAACTCGGCGAGCCCATGTTCATGTTCCTTCGCATAGGCGATGCGGCTCATCACATCTTCCCCGAACGCGATCTGAGGATTCATGATAGCACTCGCTGCCGCCGTTTCGCCCGTCGTCAGATCGCACAGGTACCCGCCGATGGTCGTGGTGCCCACATCCACCGCCACACCATAGGACTTCTCAACGTATCCCGGCTCGACCCGCACCACCTCACGCCCATCCCACACCGTGACCGTGGCCTTCCACCCCGCGCGCCGCAGCGTAGCCGGAAGACTCCTCAGGGCATGGAGATCGATGGAAAGCCCCGCCAACCCAAAGCGATCGGCCAACTCTCCCGACAGCCGTTCCCAATCTCCGATGGGATCGCTCAAACCGGGGGGCACAAGCTCGACATAGTACTTCCGGATGATAGGCACAACGGAAATGGGGCGGGGGGTCGGGCCTTTGAGGATCACTTGTCGCTGTGCCCGGCTTTCCTCCGGAATCCAGACGGCGATATCCCCGCGCACCCGGGCTTGGCAAGCGAGGCGCTCATCGGAGCGCAGATTGCCCGCTTCGACGAATCGAATCTCGGCCTCGCTCAAAGGGCCAAGATGCCCCATTTCGGAATGGAGCCCCCCTTCGCTTCCATTCAGGATGCGAACCCTGCACTTGCCACACGAACCCTTCCCCCCGCAGATCGCTTCGATATCCTCCCCGAGGGATCTGGCCGCATCGCGAAGGGTTTGACCATCGGGAACCGTTGCCCGGCGGCCCGACGGCAAGAAGACCACCTCATGGAACCTCACGGTCATGATTCCGAAAGTGATCGCCCCATCTTCTAGCGGATCACATAGCCCCCATCCACGGGGAGCGCCGCGCCGGTGATAAATGAAGCCTCGGGCGTGCACAGCCAGACGATGGCCCGGCCGATCTCTTCCGCCTCTCCAAGGCGCGCCATGGGCGTGGCCGCGGTCATCATGTTCATCACTTCCGGCATCTCCTTGAGAAGGGGCTCCGTCATCGGCGTGCGGATCACGCCCGGGCACACAGCGTTCACGCGAATGCCCTGAGTCGCGTATTCAGCGGCCGCAACTTTGGTCAATCCGATCACGCCATGTTTGGCGGCAGTATAAGGTGCGGTCCCGGCCATCACAAGTCCCGCAATGGAAGCCGTATTCACGATAGCCCCCCCACCGTGCTTGAGCATCTGGGGGATTTCGTACTTCATACAAAGCCAGACGCCCTTGAGGTCAATCCCGATCACCCGATCCCAGTTCTCCTCGGTGCAATCGGTCAGACTCTGTGTTTGCCCGTTGATACCCGCGTTGTTCGCCGCGCAATCGAGCCTTCCGAAGGTATCCACCGCCTTCTTGACCAGCGCTTCAACGTCGGCGGCGCGGGCGACATCGGCCTTGCAGAAGATGGCTTCTCCGCCCTTCTGCTTGACCATCCGAACCGTCTCCTCCCCGCTCTGAACCACCACATCGGCAACGACCACTTTGGCGCCCGCGGCGGCGAATGCCATCGCGGCGGCCCTCCCGATCCCCGATCCTCCACCCGTGACCAAGGCGACCTTTCCGTTCAAACTACCCATCGCTTGACCCCCTCTCGAGATTGTACGGGGCGAGTCCGTTGGCTTATACTAACGTCTTACGGAGCACGGCGTCAAGGAGTCTCCGGCCCGGCTCCTTTTTACGCCCCAAAAGAGGGATTGAGGAAGAGCGTGCAGAGATCCCTCTTAAGCCGGGGGTTTGGGGGTGCCCCCCAAGAAGACCCTTTGGGCGGGTGGGTGGGATCGAAGAAGCCGGATCGTTCATGGGGCGCGGGGGAATTCCGGGGCAACGCCCGGATGAGGCGTGAATGGCTACGCACCCAAGGGTGAAGACTACAAAACGAATCGCTCTTTTTGGCATGGCCGATCGGTTTGCCCATCCGGGCTTAGCGTGTTATCATATTGGGAAACAAGCACCCGCAAACACTGTCTTTCATTCACAGCACCCTTCCGCTTTCGGCATGCATCAAGGCGCTGTAGCGATTAGGAAAGGAGGAACCGCTCATGGATTTGGCCGATGTTCGGGACTGGATCATCGTCATCTACGGCGCAGTTGGCGTGGTGGCTACGATCATCGTGCTGACGCTCATTCTGATCACCTACGCCAAGGTATCCCGGATCCTCGATTCCCTCCAGACGGCTGCCGACAACATCCGGGACACCACATCGGTGATCTCCGATGTGATCGTCAGGCCCTTCAACAAGATCAGGTCTTTCATGGAGAGCATTCGCAAAGCCATCGGTCTCTTCGTTCCCACCGAGGGCAAGAAAGGGAGTGATCAAAGTGAACAATGAAAACAAAGGTTCAGGATTCTTCTCCGGATTCATCTTGGGCATTCTTCTCGGAGCCATCATCACCATCTTCCTTTCTCGAAAAGGCCAGGGGTCATTCAGGGGCGCCTTGGGGGAAATGCTGAGCCAAAGCAAACAGAGCATTCGAGAGGCGATCGAAGAAGGCAAAGCGGTGGCGGCAAAGAAGGAAGCCGAGTATCTTGCCAGTATGGAGAAAGGGAAACGCCCATAAAGCGGCCCGACAATCGCGGCGGAAAGGGTCTCTCTGCCCTCAAACGATATTTCAGAATGGACCGCTACGGAGTGCCCCGATCCAGATTCTGTGGATAGGATCCCAAGATACGTAGAAATACGCACCGTGATTCGAGATCGGAGAGCGCTTGTCGGCACTTCTCATCTTGGGAGTGCCCCTCGAAATCCACATAGAAGATGTACTCCCACGGGGTATCGCGCGCCGGCCGGGACTCGAGCTTGGTCAGATTGATTCCCCGTTTCGCAAAGGCCCCCAAACTTTCATAGAGGGCCCCGGGGACATTGCGCGTGCGGAAGACGAGGGATGTCTTGTTGCTCTCCGCTCGATCCGCTTCTCTTCGGGAAATCACAAAGAAGCGCGTATAGTTCCGGGGATTGGTTTCAATTCCCTCTGCCAGAAGCACCATTCCGTAGATCTCCGCAACGCGCTTGCTCGCGATGGCCGCAGAATTCCGCAGGCCCCGCGTTTTGATCATCTTGGCACTTCCGGCGGTATCGTAGGTAGGGATGAGCTCCACGTCCTTCAGGGTGCTCAAAAAATCTTGGCATTGAGCCAGCGCTTGGGGATGAGAATAAATCCGCCGAATGGACTCCAAGGTTTCCCCGGGAAGCGCCAGAAGGCAATGTTTCACCCGTAAGTAGACCTCTCCGACAATGTTCAGGGTGTGCTTCAGAAGCAAATCATACGTATCGTTGATGCTCCCCGCCTGCGAGTTTTCCACGGGGACCACGCCGGCATCCGTCTGACCGGCCGCCACCGATTCAAATACGGCGGAGAAGTTCGGCAACGGCACCGGTTCGGCACGCCCGAAGAACTTCAGCACCGCGTCTTCGCTGAAAGACCCTCTTTCCCCTTGAAATGCCACGCGAACAATTTCCACAGCGCCTCCTAACCCCTCCTCCGGCAAAAAGCTAGAGCCCGGTCAAAATGGACCTCAGCTTTTCTTCAGACCCCGCCTCGGTCACGCAAACAATCTCGTCTTCCGCTTCCAACACGGTATCCTTCGTCGGGATCTGAGGACCTTTCCGTTTGCCGACCACCAAGCAAACCAAGCTGTTCGGCAAGAGATGAAAATCGCCCAGCTTTTTGCCCACCATCTTCGAGTCAGGCGCGACCTTGACTTCCACGATCTCCAAGCCCCTTGCGCGCATTTTGAGCAAGGGCACCAGCGGGTGAGAGGGCAGATCCTGTTCGATATGAGCCAGAATGAGCTCCGTGCTGCATACAGTGGCATCAATGCCCAGCTTCTCGAAGAGCTTCTTGTGGCGGGGATTCTTGATCCGGGCAACGGTATGGGCTACACGAAACTTATGTTTGGCCACCTGGCACGCAACCAGATTATCCTCGTCATCGCTCGTAACGGCGATCAGCATATCCGCCCGCCCCGTCCCCACCTCCTCCAGCGTACGCGCTTCACAGGCATCCCCCCTCAACACCACATCCCCCAGATCCTCCGCAATCAACTGACACCGCTTGGGATCCTTTTCGATCACCAGAATCTCATGTTTTTCACTGAGCAACATCCGCGCCAAGTAGTAACCGACTTCTCCCCCGCCAGCGATGATGATGTACACCTTACCCTCCGATCGCTTCTCGTAGCGCCTGTGAACCGGTTTTGGTGGGGCTAGTGGTCAAGATCCCCAGCTCCTGATACATCTCCTGCCGAATCGGATCGTAGATGCGGCACACCACCTTCGGTACGTTGAAAATATGTTTGGCGATTTGAGCCGCCAGAACATTGCGATTATCCCCCTGTGTCACCGCCACAAACACATCCGCCTTCTGAATTCCGGCTTTAATCAGCGCTTCTTCGTCCGTGCCGTTGCCTACCAATGCCTGTCCACCGAACCCGGGGGGCAAGCGTCGAAAACTGTAGGAATCAATATCCAGAATAGTGACTTTATGGCCTTCCTTATCCAGCATTCCCGCCAAGTGAGCCCCCACACGCCCACATCCCATGATGATCACATTCATCGTCGCCTCCATTCCGGCGATTTGCAAGGATTATACGGTCGGGCCGGTAATTACAGGGGAAACAGCCGGTTCGCGGAGAAGCAATACACGGCACGGAGCATGCTTGAGAACGTACGGGGCGATATCCCCCAGACTGAATTCCCCAAACCGGGTTTTGTAATCCATTCCGATGATGAGAAGATCCGCTGCTTTTTCCGCCGCTTCATTCACCAGAGCAGGCCCCACCGCACGGGCTTGAAGGAGATCGGTGCTGATCTCGCAATCCCATCGCTCGGCATAGGCTTCCGCTGCATCCAGCGCCCGTTCCCCCCGGGCCACGGCAGCTTTATCTTCGGCATCCAGAGGCAATGAGCGATCCAACTGAATCACATAGGTGACGAAGACCTGCGCCTTGTCTCGGATGGCCAAGGCGCACGCAAGACCCACGATCTCCTCATCCACATTGGTTCCATTAACGGCCACGAGAATCTTCTTGAAAGCCACCGCATACCCCCCAGCGCCTCACTTCAGACCCGATGCCTGAAGCCAGCGGTTATTATAATATGCCCACTTCAATACTGCAAGCAAAAGGCGCTTCCCCAAAAAAGCGATCCAGCTTTGCAGCCTTTACCTCCACACCCCATGAACAATCCGGCTTCTCCGATCCCACCCGCCCAAAGGTTTTTTGGGGGGAGACCCTCAATCCCCCCGAGAGAGGTATCTTTTGCACGCTCTTCTCTAAGTCGCTCTTTTTGGGGCTATGGCTCAGGGTGCCTTTTGCCGGATCCACGAGATCGCTTGCTCTAGCTGCGGATCCCCGCCGTCCGGGCTTCCTTCCAAAGGCATTTGGACAAGGATATCCGGTGTGATGCCTTGCCCCTGGATTTGGTGGCCCTCAGGGGTGAACCAGTGCGCGAAGGTGACGTGCAGTGATCCCCCGTTGCTCAGTTCGAACACTTGTTGCATGCTTCCCTTGCCGAAGGTCTTGACGCCGATCACCGGTGCCCGCCGGTGATCTTGCAAGGCACCGGCAACGATCTCACTGGCGCTGGCAGTGTATTCGTTCACCACGACTGCCAGTGGAATCGAGAGTGCGAGCCCCCCTTTTTCAGCCGACCAATCCTTTCTTCTCCCTTTGTTATCCAGCGCATAGACGATCACCCCTTTATCCAAGAACTGGCTGGCCACACCCACTGCTGAGGTGACGAGTCCCCCGCCGTTGTTGCGGAGATCGAGGACAATTCCGGCGATATTTTGGGGCAAAATCTCTCTCAACGCCGAGGAGAGTTCCGACTTGGTCTGCTCGGTGAAGCTCGAGATGGAGATATGAGCGATATCTCCGTCACCAACCATCTCCCATTGAACGCTCGGTACCGTGATGATCTCCCGAACGATCTCGATTTTGAGCGGAACATCCTCCCCCGAATGAAGAACCGTCAGCACCACTTTCGTGCCCTCTTTGCCTCGAATATGCAGAACGGCCTCCTCCAGACTCATCAAGGCGGTGGAAACCCCGTCCACTTCAATGATACGATCGCCCGGCTTGATGCCGGCTTTCTCTGCGGGGGAGTCCGGGAGGGGAGCTACCACTGTCAGGATACCGTTTTGCACCTCGATGGTCGCGCCGATGCCGCCGAAGTTGCCCTCCAACTCGCCGTGCGCGATTTCCGCCTCCGCCGGTGTAAGGTAGGAGGTGTAGGGATCGTTGAGGGCCTGGAGCATTCCGCGGACGGCCGCTTCCGCGAGCTGTTCTTTATCCAGCGAAGGGCTTTCCACATAGTTATCGAGGACAGTGTTCCATACTTCTTCGACGAGCCCGAGATCTTTCGAACTATCCTTCGTCCAAAGTCCGGAGGTACACCCGCAGACCACGAGCGTGATGACGAGCAACAGAAGAAATGCCGGTCCACCGATTCGCATCATGGGAATCCCCTTCAATTCAGGCTATCGTATGCTACCACTGATTCAGATGTCTTGACAATGCTGGGCGGGGAATCTATGCTAAGGAAGTGCCTTGTGAAGAGGGAAAGGTGTTTTTTGTGCCTGTCCTCGATCGCGCCGGTGCGTGGTGGGGCCTCTGACAAGCGACGACTTCCGAGAATGTAGGGAGGAATGGATGCGGGAATATCGTACTGAAAGCTTGCGCAATGTGATCTTGCTCTCTCATACGGGGGCCGGAAAGACATCGCTTGCGGAAGCCATGTTGTTTGATAGCAAGGCGATCACCCGCCTGGGCAAGGTGGATGAGGGGAGCACAGTCACCGATTTCGAACCGGAGGAGATCAAACGGCGGGGCAGCATCAGCACGGCGCTGGCACCGGTGGAGTGGAAGGATACCAAGATCAACATCATTGATGTGCCGGGGTACTTCGACTTTGTGGGGGAGGTGAAGGCCGCTTTGAGGGTCGCTGATGCCGCTCTTATCGTGGTTTGTGCGGCTTCCGGGGTGGAGGTGGGGACGGAGTTCGCCTGGCAGTATGCCGATGAGCTCAATTTGCCGCGGATGATCGTGATCAACAAGATGGATCGGGAGAACGCGGATTTCTCCAAGGTCCTGGGGCAGTTGGAAGCGAAGTTCGGAAGGAAGTGTGTCCCGATTCAGATCCCCATCGGGGCGGAATCGAATTTTCAGGGGGCCTTCGATCTCATTGCTCAGAAGCCCTGCGGCGGGGCCAAAGCCGATGCGCTTTCTGCCGATACGGTCAAAGCGATCCGGGAGAAGTTGATCGAAGGCATCGCCGAAGTGGACGATAACCTGACGAACAAGTATCTCGAGGGAGAGGAGATCACGGAGGCGGAGATCCGTGGCGCCCTGAAAACCGGAATGCGTCAGAACAAAGTGGTCCCTGTTCTGGTCGCAGCCGCGCTTCGGGATAAGGGGGTCTCCGAGGTGCTCGATGCGATTTGCGAATATGCGCCCTCCCCCAAAGATAGGGGCAAGGTGGTGGTTCAGGGGGCGAACGGCCCTGAAAGCCTTGATCCGGATGAGAGCGCTCCTCTGGCGGCGTTTGTGTTCAAGACCACGGCGGATCCGTACGTGGGGAAGATCAACTATGTGAGGGTCTTCAGCGGGGTGCTTTCGGCCAGTGCCTCGATATGGAACGCTACGAAGGGGAAGTCGGAAAGGATCGGGCAGCTCAGCATCACCCGTGGGAAAACCCAGGAGCCGGTTTCGCGGCTGATCGCGGGCGATATCGGTTCGATCACCAAACTGGCCGAAACGAGCACCGGAGATACGATCGCATCTCAGGATCATCCCGTTCGCTTCGAGCCCGTGAGTTATCCGGTGCCCAATTTGAGTTTGGCGGTGCGTCCCAAGACAAAGGCGGATGTGGAGAAGATGGGCACTTCGCTGGCCAAGCTGAACGAAGAGGATCCGTCGCTGGTGATCAGCCGGGATCAGGATACGGGCGAAATTATTGTCTCCGGGTACGGCGATACGCAGATGGAGATCTTGGTGGCGAAAATGAAGCGCAAGTTCGGTGTGGATGCGGAATTGACGAAGCCCCGGATCCCCTATCGGGAGACGATCACGACTTCCGCCAAGGCGGAGTACAAGCACAAAAAGCAGACCGGCGGCCATGGCCAATACGGTCACGTATTCATCGAAGTTCAGCCGTTGCCCCGCGGGAGTGGCTGTGAATTCACCGAGACGGTTGTCGGCGGGGCCATCCCACGGAATTTCATTCCGGCGGTGGAAAAGGGCGTTCGCGAAGCGCTTGCGGAGGGATATCTGGCCGGGTATCCCATCGTGGACCTGCGGGTCAATCTCTACGATGGCACATATCATGCCGTGGATTCCTCCGAAATGTCCTTCAAGATCGCCGGGCTCAATGCCCTCAAGAAGGCCGTCGCCGCAGCGCGCCCTGTGCTTCAGGAGCCCATCATGAACGTCAAGATCAAAGTGCCCGATACCTATACCGGCGATGTCATGGGGGATCTCAACGGAAGACGGGCCCGCATTTCGGGCATGAATCAGGAGGGGGGGATGAGCATCATCGAGGCACAGGTCCCCCTTTCGGAGATGCAACGTTACAGTGTGGATCTCCGCTCCATGACCCAGGGGAGGGGAAGTTATACCATCGAATTCAGTCATTATGAAGATGTGCCTGCCCATATCATGCAGGCGATCATCGAAGCCGCAAATAAGGAGAAAGAGAAGAGCTAGCCGGGGGAATACCGAGGCCGTCCGGCTTATCGCTCTGGAGGGAAGACGATGGAGGCATTGGTTCAAGAAGTTGAGCTCCGATCCGTGCAGGGCAAGAAGGTGAAGCGCCTCCGGCGCTCAGGGGTGACACCCGCGAACATCTACGGTCGGGGAATGGAATCCGTTCCCGTGCAAGTCGCGACCGCGCAGATGGAAGCGCTCCTCGCCCGGGCCGGCAGAACCCACATGATCACGCTCAAGAGCCCCTCATTCAACGAGGAACGCCATGTCCTTATCCGGGAGGTGCAGAGGGATGCCATCACCCGGAAGCTCCTTCATGTGGATTTCTATCAAGTGAGCCTCAAGGAGAAGATCAGGGTAGAGGTGCCCCTGATCTTGCAGGCGGATTCGCCGGCATCCCGCCGCAAGGATCTGGTGGTGTTGGAACTTCTCAGCGCCATAGAGGTGGAGTGTTTGCCGACGGATATTCCTGAGAAGATCCTTGTGGACACGAGCAAGCTGGTGGAATCCGGCGATCGTGTCTTGGTGAAGGACCTCGTGGTGAGCGACAAGGTGACGATCCTCAATCATCCGGAGGATGTGATCGCCCAGGTCCAGTACGCCAAGGCTGCGGTGCTTGAAGAGGTTGTGGAAAAGGCTCCGGAAGAGGTGGAAGTGGCCACGGTCAAGGGCAAGGCGGAGAAGGCCGAAGAAGAGGAAGCTCCGGCGGAGAAGGAGAAGGGCGGGAAGCCTGCTGCGGCGGAGAAGGAGAAGAGCACAAAACCTGCTGCGGCGGAGAAGGGGGCAAAAGCCGCTCCAGCGGAGAAGGAGAAAGGAAAGGCTCCGGAAAAGAAGTAGGGGGTATTCCCCTCGCGGGAGTGAATGGGGAGCCTCGTTTCACAGGGGGCTCCCCATTTTGCTATCGGAAAGGGAATCGTGAGGTTCCCTCGGGGAAGGAAAAATGGGATCGTTTTCCTCTTCAATACTCGATTTCCGCCAAGAGTTCCCCTGTCTTGACCACTTTGCCCGGCTGAATGGCAAGTTCCTTCACGATCCCCGAGACGGGGGCGAGAATGGGGTTCTCCATCTTCATGGACTCAATTTCGCAGATGCTGTCGCCTTCGTTGATCCTCGCGCCCGCGCTGGTGTTGACCCGAACGACCTTGCCCGGGATGGGTGCAGTGACCGCTTCCTTCGGCATATCTTTCTTCTCCTTCAATTGTTGGTTTCAGCGATGACACCAAGCGCTATTATATACTATCGGTTATGTTCTATGCCACCCGTGAACGGCTTCCGCTCGTCCCAATAACGGCAGCCCGGTTCATGGATTTTGCCGCTTGAGGAGTCGAGCGACCGCAAGAACATTCGGGACGAGAGGGGCTGAACGGTCTTGCCCGTTGTATTCGAGTGGCCGGTGTTGTTACAATCGTGATGAACAGCGGCTCCGGCCGCGGGAGCTTCCATCAGGAGAAAACGAAATGATCGTAGAGATGAAAAAGGGCGCCACAGAAGAACAAGTCAATCAGGTTGTGGAAAGGGCGCGCTCGCTGGGGTTTGGGGTTCAGTTGAACGTGGGAACGGACAAGACCGTTGTGGCGATCTTGGGGAGCAATACCGGCAAGGTCTCGACGGATGTGTTCGCAGTTTTGCCGGGAGTGGAGAACGTTGCCCGGATCATGAAGCCGTATAAGCTGGCTTCGAGGGAGTTCAATCCACGGCCCACCCGGGTCAAAGTGGGGGGCATAGAGATCGGCGGCAAGAAAGTGGTGGTCATGGCGGGGCCGTGTGCCGTGGAAAGCGAAGCTCAACTGAAAGAAACCGCTCAGGCGGTCCAGCGGTTCGGGGCCTCGGTGCTGCGGGGGGGAGCCTTCAAACCCCGAACATCTCCGTTTTCCTTCCAGGGGTTGGAGGAAGAAGGGGTGAAACTGCTGGCGCGGATCAAGGCCGAGCTCGGGATTCCGGTCGTTTCGGAAGTGGTGGATATCCAGCACATTGAGCTTCTGGCCAAGCATGTGGACATTCTGCAAGTGGGCACCCGCAATATGCAGAATTTTGCTTTGCTCAAGGAACTGGCCAAACTCCGGCAACCGATCTTGCTCAAACGGGGACTGGCCGCCACGATTACCGAATGGCTCACCGCCGCCGATTATCTCATGGCGGAGGGCAACAAGAAAATCATCCTCTGCGAGCGGGGAATCCGAACATACGAAGACAGCGTGCGCTTCTCGATGGATATCAGTTCCATTGCGGTGATCAAGCGATTCAGCCATCTGCCGGTGATCGTTGACCCCAGCCATGCCGCGGGTCATTATGAGTATGTGCCCAGTCTGGCCAAGGCCGCCATCGCCGCCGGTGCCGATGGACTCCTGATCGAGGTTCATCCCAAGCCGGAGGAGGCGCTTGTGGATGGGGCACAATCGTTGAATCTCAAGAATTTCGAGAAGCTCATGGCCGAACTCAAACCCATCGCTGAGGCTGTGGGAAGAGCTCTGTGATGCAAAGGAAGTATCCTTTCACCGCCGTGCTCGGGTGGTCGGTCAGCCGCTACGAGAAATTCGAGTCCTGCAAGCGGCAATACTGGTATGAATATTATGCCCGAAAGTGGGACCCGGAGGTCCCTCCCCAGAAACTGGATTTCCTCCGATCGCTCACGAGCATTCCCCTCGAAATCGGCAACTTGGTACACGATGCCATTGCCACGCAACTGCACCGCATCCGAAGGGACCTCGGGCCCAGAAGTTCTTCCGAGGTTCTTGCTTATGCTTCCTATCTCGTTGACCGCGCCGTGAAGGAGAAGACCTTCATGGAAACCTATTACGGTCGGCGGGAGGAGCATGTGGACGCCGATGATCTCAAGGAGCGGGTCACCGTGTGCCTTGAGCATTTCTTCCAGAGCCCATGGTATCGATGGCTTCTGGAGACCCCGCCTGAGCGCAGGCGGGAATGGGTGATCGAGCCGAATGATTTTGGGGAAGTACGTATCGGTGGACTCAAAGCCTACTGCAAAGTGGATTTCCTGATCCCGGCCGAGGGGGAGTTCTACATTTTCGATTGGAAGACCGGCCGGGCCGATCGGGAAAAGCACCGCAAACAGATGCTCGGATATGTGGCTTATGCTCAGGATCTTTTCCGGGCGCCGGTGGAGCGGGTGCAGCCTGTGGTGGTATATCTCGGGGACCAGTATATGGAGAGGAAGAACCGCTTTGTGCAAATGGAACTCGACGAGTTCAGTCGGCAGGTGCGCTCGCAAACGGATGAGATGTACGCCTACTGCGAGAACGTCGAAGAGAATGTTCCGAAGCCCAAGGAGTGCTTTTCTCCTAACTCGCGCAGTCTCTGCGCCTACTGCAATTATCAGGAGCTGTGCCGGGAGAAGGGGACAGGAGGCTAGGGTAGGCTTCTCACGGTGTTTGCGCTGTATCCCACTCAGGGGGAGTCCGGCGCACCGCCGCGTAGATCAGGATTGATGATACCGCCAGCGCCAGAAAGCCCCCCGCCACACCCCCTGCACCGATCCATAGCACACTGGGGACCTTTGCCCCAACACGGACACTGATGTCAACGAATGGGGACCCATCTTCGTTCATGAACACCAGCAAATATGTTCCATCTTCGAGCTCCCAGAGGAGATCCTGCGCTCCGGTCCCGTGGACTGCCCTCGCCCAGAAAGGCTGAGATGTCGGAGCCGGGGGCTTACGGGTACCCGGCACCCGCTCGAAATTCAAGCTCGATGACTCGATCTCCAGCTCGGTGATGGTATCGTATCTGGCGTCGGCGAGGTACTTCTGGATATCCTCTTCTTTGGCGATGCCGATGAAGATCCCTCTGGAACGATCGTTGCTGGCCCCCTCGATCCGGAAGGTGGTTAGATGCTTCCATTCCCCCATCAAGACCCCGCTGACGGTGATGTTTGCCGGCGAGCTGACCAGAGCGCTCGAGTCCCGCTTCAGATGGAGCGTATCTGTGGTGTAGAATCCCTCGTCATCTTTGGCCGTGGCGTCGAACCAGATCAGCGTTCCCCCGCCCAAGAGAAGTCCGAATGCCACAAATACTCCAACGATGCCCAAGATCAAAAGGATGATCTTCCCGATCTTCATGAGCCTTCAATTCCCCGGGATATCCGAAAGATCTCCCGCCCTAAACAATGGACAGCGACCGGATGTGCTTGCACCCGCGTATATCGGGAGTGAAGGAGACAAAAAAGGGTTTGCCGTAGTTTAGCCGAGGATACGGTGACTTGTCAAGGCGAATTCATAAAGCCAAAAAGAGCGATTCGCTTTGCAGCCTTCACCCTCACACCCCCTGAACGATCCGGCTTCTCCGATCCCACCCACCCAAAAGGGTTTTCTCGGGAGACACCCCCGATCCCCCGAGAGAGGGATCTCTGCACACTCTTCGTCAATCGCTCCCTTTGGGTTCGGATCCGTCGTTGCCCTCATAGAACCCCCTGTGCTATAGTAAGTTTCGTTCTGAACCTCTTGATGGGGAGGATATCGTTGGAGTTTGCCACCATTCAGCTCACCAAAGCAGACCATATCGCCACCCTTACCCTGAACCGCCCCGATCGAGCCAATTCCGTCAACCAGCAGATGATGCTCGAGCTCAACGCCGCCCTCGCCGATGTGGCACAGGACGATGCCCTCCGGGTGCTTATCCTCACCGGCGCCGGCAACAAGGCCTTCTGCGGGGGCGGGGATATCGCCGATGATAAGATCTACGCCGATTGGGATATGGAGCGGATGCGCAAGTGGGTGCGCAAAGTGGTCCACGGCATCACCGAGAAGCTCTGGAACATGCCCATCCCCACCATCGCCGCCATCAACGGACTGGCGGTGGGAGGCGGATTCGATTGGCCCTGCGCATGCGATATCCGCATCGGATGTGAGAAAACCCGCTTCATGGCCGCTCAGGTGAAGACGGCGCTCGTCCCCGATTCCGGAGCATGTTACCTTCTCCCCCGGATCGTGGGGACCAGCAAGGCCCTCGAAATCCTTTACACCGGCGATTGGGTGGATGCCGAACAAGCCCTGAGGATCGGCCTCCTCAGCAAAGTCGTCCCCTCCGCAGACCTCCAGAAGGAGGCCCGCGCCCTCGCCGAACGCATCGCCAAGAGTCCGCCCATTGTTACCCGGCTCGTGAAGCAACTGGTTTACAAAGGATTGAACTCCGATCTGGCAACGAACCTTGACTTCACGGCGGCGGCCACCGCCATGACCATGTTCACCAAGGATCATGAGGAAGGAGTGGCCGCATGGCTCGAAAAGCGGGAACCCAAATATCAGGGAAAATAGGATCACCTTCGTGGAGGAATGCAAAGTGGCCGATGAACTGAAGGTTTTCTCGGGGAGAACCCATCCATCCCTGACCCAGGGGATTTGCGAATATCTCGGCATCCCGATGGGGCAAGCGGAGGTATTCCAATTCAGCAACGAGAATATCTTCGTCCGGATTCTGGAGAACGTTCGCGGCCGGGATGTATTCATCGTTCAGCCCATCTCAAGTCCGGTGAACACGAGTCTGATGGAACTCCTCATCATGATCGATGCCGCCCGCCGCGCCTCCGCCAAACGGGTGACGGCGGTCATCCCGTATTACGGATACTCCCGCACCGATAAGAAGGACCAACCCCGGGTTCCGATCACGGCCCGGCTCGTGGCCGATCTCATCACGGTAGCCGGCGCCCGCCGGGTGCTCACCCTCGATCTCCATGCCGGTCAGATACAGGGGTTCTTCAGCATCCCCGTGGACGAACTCACCGCCCTTTACATGCTGAGCAATCACTTCGAGAAGAAGGGGCTGAAGGATCTCGTGGTTGTGGCCACCGATGTGGGCATCTCCAAACGGGCGCGCGATATGGCCGCCCGGCTCAACGCCCCATTGGCCATCATCGAGAAGCGGCGCATGGGCAATTCGGAGAAGACCGAGACCCATCAAGTGATCGGTGATGTGAAAGGGCAAATCGCCCTTCTGTTCGATGACGAGATCGACACCGCCGGCTCGCTCACCTCCGCCGCCGAGGCGCTGGTGAAATACGGTGCCAAAGAAGTATACGCCTGCGCCACCCACCCCATCCTTTCCGGGCCGGCGGTCGAGCGGATCGCCAAGAGCCCATTGAAGGAAGTGGTGGTCACCGATAGCGTTCCGGTGCCGCCTTCCAAACGGATCGAGAAGATCACCGTGCTATCGCTGGCGCCGCTCATCGGGGAAGCCATTCACCGGATTCACGCGGATCTCTCCGTCGGCGCGATGTTCCATGATTGAGCGGGCATCATCATTCCGGATAGAGAGCGGGTCACCATCATGTTCAAGAAAATCTTCAGCGTTCTCGGTGATTCCAACGAGAAGGAGCTGAGGCGCCTTGCCCCGATCGTCGATCAGATCAATTCGCTCGAGCCCGCGTTCGAACGCCTGAGCCCCGAAGAACTGCGGGTCAAAACGGCCGAATTCAAAGCCCGCCTCGAGAAGGGGGAAACCCTCGATGACCTCCTCCCTGAGGCTTTCGCCGCGGTGCGGGAAGCCTCCAAGCGCACGCTCGGGCAGCGGCACTTCGATGTTCAGCTTCTGGGCGGGATCGTGCTCCATCAAGGAAAGATCGCCGAGATGAAGACCGGCGAAGGCAAGACCCTCGTGGCCACCCTTCCAACCTATCTCAACGCCCTCACCGGAAAAGGCGTTCATGTGGTCACGGTGAACGATTACCTCTCCAAACGCGATACCCAGTGGATGGGCCCGATCTATCACACCCTCGGAGTCCGTGTGGGATGCATTCAGCACGAATCCGCTTTCATCTTCGATCCGGATTACGATTCCGGAGATCCCGCATGGCCGCACCTTCGGCCGGTGCCGCGAAAGGAAGCCTATGCCGCCGATATCACCTACGGCACCAATAACGAATTCGGATTCGACTATCTGCGGGACAATATGGTGGTGGATCTCTCGCAGCGGGTGCAGCGCGGCTTCCACTATGCCATCGTGGATGAAGTGGATAACATCCTCATCGACGAGGCCCGCACGCCGCTCATCATCAGCGGGCAAGCCGAGGAGCCCCCGCAAATCTATTACACCTTTGCCCGCATCGTGCCGCGGCTCATCCGGGATGTGGACTATACGGTGGACGAGAAACTCCGTACCGCGCTTCTCACCGAATCCGGCATCTCCAAGGTGGAGAAAGATCTCCACATCTCCAACCTCTACGATCCGGACAACAGCCAACTCGTTCATTACCTCGAGAACGCCCTTCGGGCTCACGTCTTCTTTTTGAAGGACCGAGAGTACGTGGTCCGAGACGGGGAAGTCGTGATCGTGGATGAGTTCACCGGCCGGCTGATGTTCGGGCGCAGGTACTCGGACGGGCTTCATCAAGCCATCGAAGCCAAGGAAGGCGTGAAGATCCAGCGGGAATCCATCACGCTGGCCACGATCACCTTTCAGAACTACTTCCGCATGTACGAGAAACTGGCGGGCATGACCGGCACGGCGGTGACCGAAGCGGAGGAGTTCCACAAGATCTACAAGCTCGATGTGGTCGTGATCCCCACCAACAAGCCCATGATCCGCACGGACCATCAAGATCAGGTCTATCGGAACGAGGAGGCCAAGTTCCGCGCGGTGGTGAAGGAGATCGAAGAGAGGCACCGGAAGGGTCAGCCCGTTCTGGTCGGCACCGTCTCGGTGGAGAAATCGGAAAAACTCAGTGCAATGCTCACCAAACGGGGCATCCCGCACAACGTGTTGAACGCCAAGAACCACGAGAGAGAAGCGAACATCATCGCGCAGGCGGGGCGGATAGGGGCGGTGACCATCGCCACCAACATGGCGGGCCGCGGCGTGGATATCATTTTGGGCGGTAAACCCGAGGGCCGGGACAAAGCGGAATGGCAAGCGGAACATGAGAAGGTGGTGGCTCTGGGCGGACTTCATGTGATCGGCACCGAACGGCACGAGGCGAGGCGGATCGATAATCAACTCCGCGGCCGTGCCGGCCGACAGGGCGACCCCGGAAGCTCGCAGTTCTATGTCTCGGTGGAAGACGATATCATGCGCCGGTTCGGGGGCGATCGGATCGGCGGCATCATGGACCGATTCGGATTCGATGAGGACACCCCCATTCAGCACTCGATGATCACCCGGGCCATCGAGGGCACTCAGGTGAAGGTGGAGGCCCATCACTTCGATATCCGCAAACATCTCCTCGAATACGACGATGTGTTGAACAAGCAGCGGGAAGTGATTTACAAAGAGCGCGAAAAGATCTTGAGCGGCGCCGACCTCAAAGCCAACGTCCGCGATATGATCGACGCCGAGATCGAAAGAGCCGTATCCGCTCACCTTCCCAGCGAGGATGCGGAGAACTGGAACCTCGATGCGCTTCTGAAAGCGGTGGGAAGGATCTTCCCGCTCCCCGCAGATGTGACCAAGGAGCATCTGGCCCGAATGAGTCGCGAGGAAATCACGGAGAAGCTTCTGGACTGCGCCGACGAACTCTATGAAAAGCGCGAGCAAGAGCTCGGGCCCGAAAACATGCGCCTTTTGGAGCGTTTGGTCATGTTGCGGACGATCGATCGCCGATGGGTGGAACACCTGACGGTCATGGATCACATGCGGCAGGGGATCGGCCTTCAAGCTTACGGCCAACGGGATCCCCTCGTCGCCTACAAGAGAGAGGCCCACGAACGTTTTACCGAGCTTCGCGAGAGCATCGAGCAAGATATCATCCATACGATCTACCATGTCACCCTCAAACGCGAGCCGCAACGAAAACCCGCCGAAGGGGAGGCAAAGCCCCCGGAGACATCCCCGGCCAAGTCTCACCGACCCTCCGGGACACCCGCTCCAAAACTGATGCCGGAGGCCCAAAGACCCACCGTGCCGGTGGGAGCGGGCAAGAAAGTCGGGCGCAATGATCCCTGCCCCTGCGGAAGCGGGAAGAAATACAAGAAGTGCTGCGGGGCGAACGGCTGACGCCACGAAGCCCCTTCGGGATTCGGCACTTCAAGCAGCAGCACCCATGCCCATCTACGAATATCGAGCGAGCCGTTCACAACACTGCGATCTCTGCCGCACCCGATTCGAGGTGAGGCAACGGATGGAGGATCCGCCGCTCGAAGCCTGCCCAAAGTGCGGGGCGGCAATCCGAAGATTATTCTCCCGAACCCTCATCGTCCTCAGCGAGCCCCTCGCCCCTGAGGAGACATTCCCCACGCACACCGAGGAGGAGGCTGATCGACTCGGGCTCGAGGATGGGTTCGGGGAGGATGAAATCTGGGAATGAGAAACAGCCCTTCCGGCACGTTTCCCTTCAAATATCATGGGGGTAGAAAGATGCGGGTTAGATTGCTCATCACAATCGCTCTGGCCGCGGTGATCTTGATCGGGCCCGCTTGCGGCGGGGAAAAAGGAGAGAAACAATCGCCGGGATCGGCCGCCGGCAGCCCGAAAGAGCTTAACTTCTCCCTCGGACAACGATGGAAATTCGTCTTCTACGAAAGCGGAACGGAGGTCGGCACGAACGAGATGGAGATCACCGCCATCGAGGGGGAGGGGGATGCCGCAACCTATACGCTCACCTCGTCGCTCCACCTCAAGCAGAGCACGGCATGCAAGCCGACGGATGCCACTTCCACACTGACGATAGACGCCCACGGAGCCCCGATCGCTTACTCCGCCGAGGCTTCGATCGGTTCGGGCTGAGGGAAGAAGGAGCAATCGGTCGATTGCAGAGTCGATCCCTCCGGACGGACCGCCCATGTATCCATCACCGATAAGAAGACGGGTAAGATCACCGAACAAGATATCGCTCTGAAACCGGAGACGATGCTCCTAGCCGATAACACCATCGGATGGGTGAGCCTCATCTATCAGGCCCATGCCCTCAAGACGGGGGAATCCTTCAAGATCACCGGATTCTATCCCGATCGCTTCGGCACCGCGGAATTGACGATCAACGTCCGGCCGGAGATGAAGGAGATCGAATACGGCGGCAAGACATTCCCCTTCTTCGTATGCGATGTGCCTTCCCTCGGGGAAACGCATTACGTGTTCGCGAGCGGCCAGCTCATGAAGGCGGAGCGCATAGGGCAAAAGCTCACGATCCTTCTCGAAGAATACGAGGAGCTACCGAGCCCTTGAGACGATGAAACGGAATATAGCGCGCTTTGTGGATCGGGCGAGGTTGAGGCGGAGCTGGCCGGCGACCATCACCGGGGCGATGGTCCTGACCTTCGATCAGATCACCAAGTCCTTGATCCGGGCCCATCTCGAACCGGGGGAATTCATCCCCACCGAAGGCAGATTCCGTCTCACCTACACCACCAACGAAGGCAGCGTCTTCGGCCTGGCGCTGGACCCCACCTTTCTGTTGATAACGGCCTTCATCATCATCGGGGTGATTTCATGGGCTTACTTCCGATATCTTTCCGCGGCCGGCGTCCTTCTTCGAATCGGATTGGGATTGATCTTGGGCGGGGCGATCGGCAACTTGATCGATCGTGTCCGGTTCGGCGAAGTGACCGATTTCATCGCGGTTCACGTTTGGGGGAGCTTCGATTGGCCGGCTTTCAATGTGGCGGATGCAGCGCTCTCGTGCGGCATCATTGTTGTGCTCTGGCGCATCCTTGCCATGACCAGAAACACCCCGTGACACGCTCCTCCCGAGTGAGCGTCAGCGGATATAGGGGTTTTCCCCTACCCCATTGGGGGTTCCGCCCACAGCATAAAGGCGGATAGACAAAGCCCTAGAGGTGTGTTATATTCATCTAGACTGTGATTTTTCCCTGCCAATCATGGACTTCTTCAGACTACCGAGTTTTTCCCTTCCACTCTGATGCTACACCAGGGTGTGAATCCCTCAATCTGCCGATACGGAAGCGCGCAAGCACAGGGCCAGATGAGACGCGGAGGCTTGCGATCAGGGCCGCCGAAGGTCCGCCCTTCTGATCTTTACTCCGCCCGTTTCAGTGGAGAGGGGAGAGTTGGGCTACCTTTCTCTCGAATCCCGGGGTAATCGAGATGCCGCCCGGGAGGAGGGGAAGATCTGCACCGCGGAAAGTCCATGGAACGCCAGAGGATCACTGTGGGCATGTGACCGCATGGTACGGCGTGAAAGGTTCAAGAACGGCTATGCAAGAGAGTTCGGAAATCCTTCCCTTCGCCGCTCGAGGGGAAGTTCCGCTTACACTGCAAACAAAATACGCTCGTGAGAGGTCAAACCGATATGGAAACAAATGATGTCCTCAATTCCACCCAAGCCCCCCCTCCACCCATCTCACCCCAAGAAACGAGACCCGTCATGAACTACGCCGAGCTCCAGAGCAAGACTCGCGAAGAGCTGATAGATTTGGCGAAGGAGATCGGCATTACCGGCGTTTCCGCCTTCAAGAAAGACGATCTCGTGCTCCGGCTACTGCAAGGCTACACCGAACAGCAGGGGCACACCTTCCGCGGCGGGGCTCTCGAGATCATGCCGGAAGGGCACGGATTCCTGCGCCAAGATAACCTCCGTTCAAGGGCAGAGGACATCTACATCTCGCAATCGCAAATACGGCGCTTCATGTTGCGCAACGGCGATATCGTCACCGGCCAAGTGAGACCCCCGAAGAACGGTGAGCGATACGCCGGCCTCTTACGCGTGGAAGCAGTGAATGGATTGGACCCCGAGGCCGCCAAGGATCGGCCTCACTTCGATTACCTGACCCCCATCTTCCCCAACAAGCTCATCAATCTGGAGACCACCCCCGATCGGATCGCGGCACGGCTCGTCAATTTGATCGCTCCCATCGGGCGGGGCCAGAGAGGGTTGATCGTTTCGCCGCCGAAAGCCGGGAAGACTTTCCTTCTCAAGCATATCGCCCACGGCACTCTGGCGAATTATAAAGACATTCATCTGATGGTGGTCCTCATCGGCGAGCGGCCCGAGGAAGTCACCGATTGGAAAAAATCGGTCAACGCCGAAGTGGTGAGTTCGACCTTCGATGAGCCGGTGGAAGAGCATACCCGTGTGGCGGAGATCGCGCTGGAGCGCGCCAAACGGTTGGTCGAGATGGGGAAAGACGTGATGATCCTTCTGGATTCCCTCACCCGGCTGACCCGCGCCTACAATCTGGCCATGCCCTCCAGCGGACGAACCCTCACCGGGGGGGTGGATACGGCGGCGCTCTATCCCCCGAAGCGGTTCTTCGGGGCCGCCCGAAACACCGAAGAGAGAGGAAGCCTCACCATCATCGCTACATGTCTGATCGATACCGGGAGCCGCATGGATGATGTGATCTATGAGGAATTCAAAGGCACGGGAAACATGGAACTGCATCTGGAACGTAAGCTTGCGGAACGACGCATATTCCCTGCCATCGATATCCAGCGCAGCAGCACCCGGCACGAGGAACTCCTACTGCCCCCGGAGGTCCTGAAACAAGTATGGCTGATCCGGCGGATGGTGGCTCTGGTTTCATCGAGCGGCGGAGATACTTCGGAAACCACCGAACGCATCATCGAGCGGCTCGCCAAAACGAAGTCCAACGCTGAGTTCCTCGCATCACTCTCCAAGGAACTATAGATCATTCATGGGCGGGATCCCGGCACAAGTCGATGCCCCCCGCAATTGCTCTTGATTGTGAAAGGCCATGGGTAAATGGAAGCAAAGGTTGATCTCGAATGGGATGATGCGCATGTGGTTCCGGAGGTGATTCACCCCGAGCTTGACTTTCTCTTTCGAAAGATGATCGAGGTCACGCTGGCGAAGGTGAATCCAAAGCCGGGAGAGATGATCCTCGATATCGGATGCGGGCGGGGAACGGACGGCATCGCTCTGGCCAAGAAAGGCGCGGAGGTGGTGGGGCTGGAAGCTTCGCACGTCATGATCACCCATGCCAAGGACACGATCTCCAAAAACGGAGCGAGCATGACCGTCACTCACGGAGTGGGAGAACATCTGCCCTTCCGGCCGGGAACGTTCGATAAGATTATGTGCAAAGGCTCGCTCGATCACTTCCTCGATCCGGCGGCCGCCATCGGCCAGATGAGTCAGGCCATCAAACCCGATGGGCTGGTGATCATCGCCATTGCCAACTTCGAAAGCTTGGGGTTCAAGCTGGGGAAAACCATCTACCGCATCATGAAGGCCTTCGGCTACCGGACCAACGGCGAGCGGATGATCTGGGATATCCCCGAGGACCATACCTTCAAATTCGACTATTTCAACCTCAAACGCATGGTGAGCGCCCATCTCGAGGTGAAGCAAGCTTCCGGCGTATCACTTCTGTTCGGCGTTCCATGGTGGGGCTCCTTCCTCGCCCGATGCCCCAAACGGGTATCGAACGGCATCCTGAGCATCTGCGATTGGATCGCCCGGCCGTTGCCCGCCATCAGCGATGTGGTCGTGCTGACATGCCGGCCTAAAACGTAGCCCCCGCGCCCCCATCCAAACGATGGAACGCCGGCAGGGCAATTCCGCCGCCAATCACGAAGGTCAGGAGGAGAGCCATGACTCTCTATTTGATCGGCACGAGCGGGTGGCACTATGATCATTGGAGAGAACGATTTTATCCGCCCGATCTCCCCAAACCCCGATGGCTCGAGTTCTACGGACGGCACTTCTCCACTCTGGAGATCAACAGCAGCTTCTACCATCTCCCCACCGAGAAGGCCTTCGCCCGATGGCGGGATTCCTCCCCAGCCGGTTTCGTTTTCGCGGTGAAGGTCAGCCGCTTCATCACCCACATCAAGAAACTTGCAGACTGCGAAGAAGCGCTTCAGACGTTCTTCGCAAGGGCACGCGTGCTCGGCGAGAAGCTCGGCCCATGTCTGTATCAACTCCCGCCCAGCATGGGCCGCGATGATGAGCGGTTGAAAGCTTTCGTCGGCCTCTTGCCCCCTGATCTCCGACACGTCTTCGAATTCCGCAATGATTCGTGGTTCGACCCGGGGATTTACAAGATCCTCCGAGATCGGAACATCGCCCTGTGCATCTATGACATGGGAAGCCGCCCCACACCGTGCGAGACCACGGCAGATTTCTCGTACATTCGCTTCCACGGGAGTGCCTCCCGAAGGGGTTGCTATTCCGATGTCGAGCTCCTCCAGTGGGCGGAGCGCATCGCCCGAATGGAGGCGCAGACAAGGGTGGTGTACATTTATTTCAACAATGACGCCCAGGGCTTTGCCCTGAAAAACGCACAAAGACTGGGAGAGATCCTCACCCCCTCCACTCCCACGCCCTAAGAGGCCGGGACCGAACGGAAAAGACGGGACGGAACAGTGCCGGGGCAATATCCGGGGGCTTTCAGAGCCTCCCACCTTCTCGGCTCTCCATAACATGGGGGACATGCGGTTTACCGTCCTAAAGGACGGTACGAATGTAAGCCGAAACTCCCGCTCAAATGCATCCGCTTTTTTACATCGGGGCAACATCCCGACTGATCCATCATCCCGATCTTTGGGACGTTGTAAAACCGCCGATTCCTGTTGACAAAGCCATAAGTCGGTGATATAGTCTTCGCAACACCATCAACTCCGAATGATGAGTATTTGAAATATGCAATCATGAAAGGAGGCCCGGATGGGATGAGCTGACCGGCCGGCCCATAAAAAAGACGGGCACATGCCAAGGAGAAGATACCTATCCACAAGCAAGGAGGTTACGAATGAAACGCGTCAGCAAGTACACCATACTGGCTTTCTTGATCCTGCTGCTGGTTGTCCCGTTCATCGCGGCCTGCGGCGATAACGACAAAGACAAGACCCCTTCGCCCACAACGACGACCCCTGCCAAGACGACTCCTCCGCCGATCGTGAAGATCACGCTGGGGCTCCTGACCGATAAGACCGGTGCCGCCGCACCGGCGCTCGTGCCGGTAGATCAGGCTCTAAAGGATGTGATCCGGTATTTTGAGGAGCAAAAACTGATCCCCGGCGTCACCTTCGACCTCGTCGAGTATGACACGGCCTATGATCCGGCGAAAGTGAAGCCCGCGTACGAGTTCGTCAAAGAGCGGGGCGCCAAAGTGATGATGGGAGGGGTCCCCCTCGTCGCCACCATCACCAAACCCATGGTGGATCAAGACAAGATCGTCTACTTTGCGTTGACGGCCAGTCCCGATATGTACACACCCCCCGGCTACACCTTCTCGGTGAACATCCCCAGCGAGGCCTTCATCTACACCCTCTTGAACTGGCTTCCCGAAAACGATCCCAATTTCCCCAAGGATCGTCCCGCCAAGATCGGATTGATCGGCATGGAAGACCCGTACGTTCAGAACCTTCTGGATGGGGTGAAGAAATGGTGTCAATCTCACTCTAGCCAGTGGCAATATGTGGATGGGTTCATCGTTCCTTGGACCCAGATGACTTTCCCGACCGAAGTGGACAAGCTCAAGGGGTGCGACTATGTGGTGCCGCCCTCGACCGGCTTCTGGCTATCCAATTTCATCAATGAGCTCCGCGAAGCGGGGAGCAAGGCAACCTTGCTCGGCACCGATGCCCAGATGGCCTACCTCGGGCAGATGCTGGACTTCGCCGGATGGAACAAGATCGACGGCATGATCCTTGCCCTTCCATACACATGGTGGGGTGAGGATGCGGAAATGGTCAAGAAGGCTCAATACGCTCTGGAGAACTACCATACCGCCGACGAGCAAAAAGAGCTCCGATGGTCCGGCGGTTCGTACCGGGGCGGATTCACTCAATGGTACGGGGTGATGACCCTCATCAAACAGACCATCGAAGCGGTAGGGGCGGAGAACTTCAACTCGGAAGCGGTGTATGCCACCGCGGTGAAGTTCTCGGAGATCTTCGATGGGAACGTCTGGGATTACTCGGAGACCGACCGAACCACATGGCACAGCCTGAACATGTATCGGGCGGATGCTTCCAAGAAGGACGTGGTGAAGATCGGGAGCCTCACCCCCGTGGTCTTCGAACCGTAAAGCAAAGCTCTCAGCCGTAAATCAAAAAGCTGAGCGCCCGTGCCGATGAAGCACGGGCGCTCAGCTTTTTTCCGCAAGCGAAAAATCCGTGTTGACGCCCTATTTCAAATATCGGTAGAATTCATGCACAGGCCGCTCGTCTCATCACGCCCAACCTTGAAGGAGAAAACCATGGGATCCGAGAACAAGCCCCCCATACCCCTTCCACCGCCGGAGCAGATCGGCATTGTGGTCGAAGATATGGACCGGGCCATCGAGCATTTTGGCCGCGTGCTCGGGTGGGGACCCTTCCAAATCATGGAATCCAAGATGCGGGGCGTCATCTACCGCGGGAAACCCACCGATTGCCGGATCAGAATGGCCACATGCCGCTCCGGAAACATCGAGATCGAGCTCCTTCAAATCCTCGAGGGCGAGACCCCGCACACCGAATTCCTGAGAGAAAAAGGGGAAGGCGTCCATCATCTCCGGTTTCGGGTGAACGATATGGCCGATGCCCTCGCCCGATTCGCCAAAGAGGGCATCGAGCCCGTGTGGCACCAGAACCTTCCCCAATATGGTATCTCATTTGCCTATTTGGATACCGCCGCCACGGGCGGAATCATGATCGAGCTCATCGAAATCAAAGGGGTGAAACCGTGAGTGCCGAAACCCTCAAGAAGGGGACTTGCCCCGTCTGCGGGCACATGTGCTTCGTGATCGCTCACATCGAAAACGGCAGAGTCGTCAAGGTCGAACCGGACCGCGAGAGCCCGCTGGGGCACCTTTGCATCCGGGGCGTCAATGCCGTGGAGTACCACCGCCATCCAAAGCGGCTCAATTACCCGATGAAACGGGCCGGAGCTCGGGGGGAAGCCAAATGGACGCGGATCTCTTGGGAACAAGCGATGGACGAGATCGCAACCAAACTCAAGGACATCCGCGATCGGTACGGTCCGGAAGCCGTTCTCGTGCTCGGCGGATCTCCCCACGGCTTCGGCGACCCGGCCTCGTGGAAATGGTGCAACCTCTGGGGCACGCCCAACTTCTTTCACCTCGGAAAGAATTGCGGGGAGGCCGAGTTCCCCGTGGAATGCGCCATGTACGGCTACGATACCATCGCCGCCTATACCCGTTTCCTGAACCCGAAGAAAACGGGAGTGCTGGTCATCTGGGGCGCCAATCCCGCCGAGTCGCTTCCCCGCCTCTGGCAGGGATACAAATACTCCCAGAGCCAGGGGATGAAGATCATCGTCGTCGATCCCCGGCCCACGGAGTGCGCCCGGGCGGCGAACCTCTGGTTGCAACTCCGGCCCGGCACCGATGGGGCTCTGGCGCTCGGAATGCTCAATGTGATCCTGAGCGAGGGTATCTATGACCGGGAGTTCGTTGAAAAGTGGTGCACCGGATTCGAAGAGCTGAAAGCCCTGGCCCGGCAGTACCCGCCCGAGAGGGTCTCTCAGATCACATGGGTACCGGCCGAACGTGTCGCCGAAGCGGCCCGCCTTTATGCTAAGGCTCCCGCAGCCGTGCTCACATGGGGAGTTGCCAACACGCATCTGGGCGATGGAGCGGGGCTCAGCGCGGTGCTGGGGAAGTGTTGGCTGAGGGCCATCACCGGTAACCTCGATCGAGAGGGGGGGCAACTATTCAGCGATCCGCCGGATTTCTTGGCCTTCCTCGAAGAGATCGATTGGGACCGGCAGATCCATCATCCGCTCCGGACCCGCGATAACGTCAGCGCCGACCGCATCCCGATCGGATCGGTGAGAGCACTGGCCCTCTACAAGGAGGCGATGAAGCGGGTCTATCCCAAGGGATGGGGAGCCGCTCAGTATTTCATCTATCCTTCCCCTCATGCCGTCTGGGAAGCCATTCTCACCGGAAAACCCTACCCCATCAAAGCCGCTTTCGTTCAGGGCACCAATACGCTCTGCTCCATGGGCGATGCCCGCCATGCCTATCAAGCCCTCAAGAGCAAGAATATGGAGCTCCTCGTTTTCATGGACCACTTTCTCAATCCCACGGGAGCGCTGGCCGATTATGTACTTCCGGCCACCGATGCTCTCGAAAGGCCTACCCTGACGAACAACTGGGGGATGACCGGCTCGGTTCACGGGCGGGAAGCGGTAGTGCCCCCGCTCCATGAAAGGAAGGATGATTATCAGCTCTGGTGCGATCTCGGCAAGCGCTTGGGGCAGGCCGAACACTGGCCCGATACCCTCGAGGGCTGGTTCGATAAGCTTCTCGAGCCGGCGGGCGTCCGATTCCGGGAATTCGCACAGGGTCCCGGTTACTCCCCACCCCACCGATCGCACCGCTACGAAAAGACCGGATTTGCTACGTTCTCCGGAAAGGTGGAGCTCATGCCCGGCCTTCTCAAGAAACTGGGATACGATCCGGCGGCCGGATATCGTGAGCCCCCATGGAGCCCCATCTCCGCGCCCGACATGGCCGAACGCTTCCCCCTCATCCTCATCAGCGGATCGAGAGTACAGGAATTTCACCACTCTTCCCACCGCCAATTGGAGCGGATCCGCAAGCGGTATCCCGATCCGCTGCTCGAAATCAACCCGGAGACGGCCGCAAGGCTCGGCCTTGCCGAAGGGGATTGGGCATGGATCGAAACCCCGATGGGGCGGGTGAAACAAAAGGTACGCCTGATCGCGGGAATGCCCCCGAGCGTCGTCCACGCCGATGGCTACTGGTGGTTCCCGGAGAAGCCGGAGGCAGAACCCAGTTTGTTCGGCGTGTGGGAATCGAACATCGATGCCATCGTCCCCGATGCGCCGGGTTTCTCCGACTATGCGGGGAACAGCTATTTCCGCGGGCTCCTTTGCCGCGTTTACAAATCCGAGACCCCCTAGATCGACCGGCGCTTCTCCCGGACTGTGATCGTAAACTGAGAGATAGGTCTTTGCCACCGAGGGCATCTCACCGGGGGAACGGCCTTTCCGCTCCGGCACTTCTTGCACTTGTCACTCCCCTAAACCCGTGATAAACTCACTAAGGCAACGGGTCGGTAGCTCAGTGGTAGAGCACCGGACTTTTAATCCGGGTGTCGAGGGTTCGAGTCCCTCCCGACTCACCAAGCCAAGGACGCGCTAACCGTTTTCTCTTTTCCCCCGCTTCCGAACTACCCCTGCACTCTCCAGATTCATGTATAATGGGGAAAAGCAGGAGGCGACTGATGCTGAAGCTGGCAATTTCCGGCAAAGGGGGCGTGGGCAAGACCACACTCTCGAGCCTCTTGGCCCGAATCCTTGCCGCCAAAGGCTACAAGGTCATCGCCATCGATGCCAACCCCGATGCCAATTTTGGAACGGCCCTCGGTATCCCCTTCGAAGAAATCCAGAAGATCACCCCCATTGCCGAGATGGATCAACTGATCGAGGAGCGCACCGGAGCGAAACCCGGCACCTCAGCACCTTTCTTCAAGCTCAATCCCAAGGTGGACGATATTCCCGACCGATTCTCGGTGGAAAAGAACGGGATCAAGCTCCTCATGCTCGGCACCGTGCAGACGGGCGGCGGGGGATGCATCTGCCCGGAGAGCACCCTCCTCAAAGCATTGCTGAGTCACGTGATCCTGAGGCGGGACGAAGCCATCATTCTCGATATGGATGCCGGGGTCGAGCACCTTGCCCGCGGCACCGTTCGCGCGGTGGATGCCTTCATCGTGGTGGTCGAACCCGGCCAACGGAGCATTCAAACGGCACGCTCGGTCAAAAAGCTCGCCGCGGATCTCGGGGTCAAGACCACCTACGTCGTCGGAAACAAGGTCACCGGACCCGAAGATATCGAATTCATCCGCAAGGCCTTACCCGATTTCGAGGTGCTGGGATTCCTGAGCGCCGATCCCAAGATCCGGGAAGCCGATTTCAAAGGGCTGAGCCCCTACGATCTGGCGCCGAACGCTGTGGCCGAGGCCGAGAAGATCGTGAAGAAGCTCGAACAACTTCATGGAGGTCAGAAGTGAAGAAACAAACCGTCCGAGATATCGAGACGCGGGGCAGACGGGTATTGGTACGGGTGGACTTCAACGTTCCTCAGGATAAGTCCACAGGCGCGATCACCGACGATACGCGCATTCGGGAATCGCTCCCGACGATTCAGTACCTCATCGGGCAGAGGGCGCGCGTGATCCTGTGCTCGCACCTCGGCCGGCCCGATGGCAAGGTGAAAGAGAGCTTGCGCCTTGCACCGGTGGGCAAGCGCCTTTCGGAGCTTCTGGGAAAACCGGTGGTGTGCACATCGGATTGCATCGGCCCGGAAGTGGAGAAGGCGGTCATGGCGATGAAAGACGGCGATGTCCTTCTTCTGGAAAACCTCCGTTTTCATCCGGAGGAGGAAAAGAACGATCCGGAGTTCGCCAGAGCGCTTGCGCATCTTGCGGAGATATACGTGAACGATGCCTTCGGCACGGCCCACCGCGCCCATGCCTCGACGGCGGGTATGGCCAGCTATCTGCCGGCGGTGGCCGGATTCCTCATGGAGAAGGAGATCGCGTATCTTGGAAAGGCCCTGAGCAATCCCGATCGGCCGTTTGCCATGGTGATCGGGGGCGCCAAAGTAGCGGATAAGATCGCGCTTCTGGAGAACATCCTCGATAAGGTGAACGCGTTGCTCATCGGGGGGGGCATGGCCAACACCTTCATGCGAGCCCTCGGCTACGATGTGGGCGCCTCCAAAGTGGAGACGGATCAACTCGATTTCGCCCGGGGGTTGGTGACCAAGGCGGCCAAGAAGAAAGTGACCCTCCTTCTTCCGGTGGACGGGATCGCCGCCGATGAGTTCAAGGCGGATGCCAAAAGTAAAGTGGTCACCCCCGGTTCCGTTCCCCCCGGGTGGCAGATCCTCGATATCGGGCCGGAGACGATCAAGAAGTTCACCGAAGAGCTCAAGCGGTGCAAAACGGTGGTGTGGAACGGCCCCGTCGGCGTGTTCGAGTTCGAACCCTTCGCCAAGGGCTCGAGGGCCATCGCGGAAACGCTCGCCGGCATGAAGGCAACCACGATCGTCGGGGGAGGGGATACGGCCGCCGCGGTGAAGAAGTTCGGCCTGACTTCAAAGATGACGCACGTTTCCACAGGCGGAGGCGCTTCGCTGGAATTCCTCGAGGGCAAGATCCTTCCGGGGGTGGCAGTGCTCAAAGATCAATGAAGGATTCGGCGATGATGATCTATTGCCCACTGCCTCAGCGGAAGGAGCATAATGGCGGATAACATTCTGCTCGTGATCGGAGCGTACCTCTTCGGCTCGTTGCCCGTGCTGTACTGGATCGGGCGGTGGCGGGGTGTGGACCTTCGCAAAGAATACGATATGCACATCTCCCTCTGGCGGAAGGTGGGCTACAAGGAGGGGCTTTCCGGAATCCTCTTCGATATCTTCCGCGGGCCGGTCTTTCCTCTGATCGCATGGGGACTCGACATGAGCAAGCTCACCATCGGGCTTGCGGGGCTAGCGGTGGTCGCAGGCCAGATGTGGCCGCTCTTTCACGGCTTTCGATACGGGGGGAAAGGGAATACCGTGGGAGTCGGCGCCGCGTTCGCCATGGTGCCGCTGCCGATGGGCTGGGCCACGATATCCATCGCCTTGGGCGCATTTCTGCGGGCCGTGCCCAAGCTCAGAAAATCGGCCAAGAAAGACGCCGATCGGTTCAAGTTCTCCGGCGTCTCCAACTCGATGCCGCTGGGAATGTTCGGGGGATTCGGAATTCTGCCGCTCGTGGCTTGGCTCCTCGATGAAGAGATGTCCATGGTATGGTGCCTTGTGGGGCTCTTCGGCATGCTCATGATCCGCCGCCTCACCGCAGATCTGGGAAAGGATATGAAGGCGGGCTTCCGGACCAGCCTCGGCGCCGTTCTGCTCACCCGCTTCTTCCTCGATCGGAACTACTACCGCGAGTGAGGCGCTACCGCCCGATAACCTCGACGACCCCTCCCCGGATATCCAATCCGCCGATGCCCTCGAAGCGATCGTCGGTCAGGGTCACGTTCCGAAGCGTGAGGGAATACGTTCCGCTCGCTGCAGTGCCGGGGACTTCGAACGTGAGGGTGGCGAGCACGCCGCTGACGGCGCCGGCGGCCGTGGCGCCCTTTCGCGCCGAAGCGTAATGAAGGCTCCCCTGAGAGTTGTCTACATTATCGGCGGCGATGAGGGGGTTCGCTCCCAGAAGATCGCCCGGACGAAGGCTCTTGGCCCGCAAGGCCTCCGAAGGGAATACCACTTCGAACTCCGCCCCGCTGATCCCCACGTCCGTCAGATTCACCCGCACCTCGAAGGTGATCTCCTCTCCGGGCTGTGCTCCCTGAAATCGGGGGGAAAGATATACCGCATCGATAGGCGTGGGCGACCATTCCTCGGGGGTGGGAATAACCTTCGCTCCTTCGAGAATGCTCCCTCCCTGCGGCGTTGGCTCCGGAGACGGCGAAGGGGATTGCGCGGGCGATGACGACGGGACCGTGGGCGAACTTGCGGAAGCACCGATGCGGGGGGAAGATCCGCCATCCCAACCCGTGATCGCTACCACGATGGCACATCCCATAAGCCAGGCCGCAAGCAGAAGAAGGATGATCTTTGCCGCCCGTGTTTGCAAGACCATATCAATATCTCCGCTTGCCCCAGTTACTGCCGAGGATGGCCAGATCCCCGATATCGATCTCACCGTTGGAGTTCAGATCGGCTTCCGCCAGATATCCGGTTTCCTCGCTGGTGAGACCATATGCGGAAGCCAGTATGGCAAGATCCGCCAAGCCAACCGTATCATCGCCGTTGAGGTCTCCGGGGAGAACCGGAACGACCGTCACGGAAACGATCGGCGGATCGAATTCGAGTTTCTCGAAATTCTCGTCCGTGAGCGTGATCGCATTGGGGATGGCATATTTCCCGGGTTTGGCACCGCCTACGATCCTGAGCCCGATGCTCGCCAATGTGCCCGAAGCGGTCGGAAGGGGTGTCTCGCCCTTTCGGCCCAGAGCGAACGTAAGGCTCTGGTAGCCATCGCCGCTCGTTTTCTCCTTGATTCCCTCCGCCGGCTCCGTCCCCAAGAGCCCCCCGGCGGAAGCCTCATCCTCGAGGATTTCCATCACGGAGGCATCCAGCATGAGGAGATTCACCTCGCCGCCGCTGATCCCATGTCCATTGGGATCAACGATCACCGAAAGCGTGAACGAATCGCCGGGTTTGAGCTCGCTGGCCGAAAGTTGAACGGTCACACCGACGGGCCCAACGGTGCGAGCCGTGAGAGTCGTTTGTACGTTCCCTCCCCGAACCCACATCACCTTTTCTTTGGCATCCCGGCCATCCACTTTGAACGTGACGATCTTCCCCGTATAATCGCCGGGAATGTTGAGTCCGAACTTGCCATCGGTGACGGTGCACTGCCCCACCCTCTTGGAACCGACCCATGCGGTGACCACGGTATCATCTTCGGGGGTCTGACCATCGAGGGTGACGGGACCGTAGAACCCACATACGAGCGGGCCGAGACTTACCCTGAGGTTGGTTTTGACCGCTTCTCCCCGCTGCCACAGGACGATCTGATCGGCATAGTACGATCCCACTTTGAACGTAACAGCCTTGCCCGTGTAGTTTCCGGGAACGGTAAGCGTGTACATCGAGTCTACCGTGGTAGTTGCTTGAACTTTTGCCTCGTCCACCCAAGCGGAAACCTCGGTGCCATCCGGGACGGGCTGACCGTCCACGGTCACCTCGCCGTAGAATTCGCATTGATACGGCCATGATTCGATGCTCAGATTGACCGTCTGAGTGGCACCGGCGGTCCATGTGCCGGTTTGATCGGCTGTGTACTTACCCACCTTGAATGTGACCGTCTTGCCGCTGTAGCTGCCTGTGATGAAGAGAGAATAAGTTGAATTCGAGGTTTTGGCCTGAGCAACCTGAGTTCCATCGATCCATGCGGTGACCTGCGTTCCGTCGGGAAGGCCTTCCCCACCCGCGGTGACCGTTCCCTGAAAACCGCAAATCGCCGGCTGAGCCGATGCGCTTTGCGGGAAAAGCAAAAGCGCTACCAAGAGCGCCGCGGCCAGAGCAATCCATCGGGGCATGGTTTCCCTCATCATGAAACGATGGTAACACGAAGGGAAAGGGGGGTGAAACGTGGGTTACCCTAATTTCGGTTTGGGGGTCAGCGAGCAGAAAACGAGAAAGCCGGCGAATGTTGTCCGCCGATTTCAGTGGAGATCAACCGGATCCCTCCCCGGATCGCCCCTGCGATTGTGAGCAAGGGCCGAGAAGTCTCTTGAGCTCATTGACCGCCGGGGGCAGAACCTCCCCGATCGGTTGGTGAAACCGGAGATGGCACAGGGCATCGAGGGGGGTCTCCCCCTGATTGATGATGACCAGTTTTGCTCCATGTGCCAGCGCAATCCGGGGCATGTCGGCCGCCGGATAAACCGTCAAACTCGATCCGGCGACCACGAAGAGATCGCTGCGGCGGGAATGCTCCACAGCAACTTCCACTTCTTTCTCCGGCATGGGATCGCCGAAGTTCACCACACTTGATGAGAGGCGGCCCACTTCGCAGTTGGGGCAAACGACCAGATCCGGGAAATGATCACACTTGAACCCGCATCGAGAGCAGCGAAGCTTCATGATGTTGCCGTGAAGTTCGGCGAGGAGATCCGGCTCTATGCCCGATTCGAGATGAAGGTTATCGACATTCTGAGTGATCAAGAAGCCCAGTTTCCCCATTTGCTGGAGTTCAAAGATCGCCCTGTGGGAAGCGTTGGGCTTTGCAGAAGCCCAGTCGAACTCTGGAACCGGAAGCCCTTTCTCTCGCCGAGTCCAAACACCCTCCGGGCCTCGATAATCGGGCAAGCCGGATTCGGTGCTGATGCCCGCCCCTGTGAAGATCACTAGATGTTTTGCCTGAGCCATCCAGCGGGCGAAGAGCATGATCCGCTCTGAAAAGCCGGATGGACCTCCGGACGGTTGATGCATAACGAAGTGACAAAAGTAAAACAAAGCGGCTAGAAGAGCGGATTTAACTGAATCCCCTTTCATCCCGTCAGGGAAAAAGATAGGATCAGCTCTTCCGCAATGAACGAACGGGCTTGCGGAGCACTTCCCCTCTTCCATTTGGGAAGAGGGCACATCTACCCACCGGAGAGCACACTCTCTCCCTCTCCTCCGATGGTGCAACAACCCTCACCGCCCACCCACGGCGGCCCACTCATGCTCAATCAGATCGGGAATCTCTCGCGATGGGTACAGGGGGACGACGAAGATCCCTCTAACTCTTGCCGATGCGGAACATCCGGGTACCGCACTTCGGGCAGACGCCCTCCGTGGCGGGTTTGCCGTTCTTCATCTTGATCGGCTTGGGATCCTTCATCTCTCTCTTGGCCCGGCACTTCATGCAATAGGCTTCCACGATGCACCTCCTGTTTGTGTGAAAGCATAGTACATTTGAGACACGATTGTCAATACCTTCGGCGCATATCTTCCGAGATTTCCCCCTCGGAAACGGCCGTTTCAACCATCCGAGGCACCCTCAAGGGGTCCGGAACTCCGCCCAATGGGCGGCCGGAGATCAATCCGCCGGGCCACGGATGCTCGAGGCCCAAGCCCGCGATCTTTGGATCACGGAACGATCAAAATTCCGCGAGCCCAAGTTCAGGGGACGAAAAAAGGGAAAATTTGAGGGCAGGGATCACCCCTATCGAAAACTGATCCGTGGGCGAAAGATCAGCCTCTCAGCCCCAGAGATCCGGTCAACCCTATCACGCCGCCTGCGAGGGTGAGGTAAAGCCCGGCGCCCCGATCCACGGAAATGATGCCCAGAAAGCCACCGGTATCGATATCCGAGAATCCCCAGGCGGACCCCGCTACCGCCAGTGCGCTTCCCAGAACCAGAGCCCCCCAGAAGAGCTTGTTGCTCGAGAACACCAGAACGGCCAGTGCTCCAATGAGGGCGATGAGGGCGCCGGCAAACGCCAGGCAAGCATACGTCTCTCTGCCCACCTTTTCTCCCAGCACCGTCCCGTTGGAGACCAAATCCCATCCCGAGATACCGGCGGACACCCAACCCCCGACTTCCGCCCACGCTGAGAAAATGCCCACAAAGGCCAGCACAGCCCCCACAAAGCAAAAGCCCCCGAGAACCCGTCTGAAACTAAGGCCTCCTACCCGATGCACCAACTCACCGGAAGCACCCCCCTTGCCACGCCCCGTCTCTGCTCCGCAGGTACTGCAGAATTCGGCATCCACCGGTACCTCGGCCCCACATTGACGGCAATACATACCTTCCTCCTTCCGTCAATAATTCAGGAAGCAAAAGCCCCCTGAGTGCCTAACGTGGCATAGCCAGCAATCGGGCCGCCCGATCCAGAATCCGGTGCGCCACTTCCGCCTTGGGCATGAGGGGCAATTCCTCCGGGGGGCCCTCCCGACCGATGATCGTCACCCGATTCGTATCCGTGCCGAACCCGCTTCCGGGGGCGGTGATATCGTTGGCCACGATGAGATCGAGCCCCTTGGCTCGGAGTTTCTCGGAGGCATTCTTGAGGAGATCTTCCGATTCGGCGGCAAAACCCACTTTGAGGATCTTTCCGGACACCCCGCCGATGATATCCGCCGTCTTGACGAGTTCCAGAGTGAGGCCCTCCGGCTTGCGCTTGATCTTCTGCTGAGCGAGTGAACGCGGCCGGAAATCCGCCACCGCTGCGGCCATGATGAGCATATCCGCACCGGCACACTCCCTGAGCACCGCCTCGCGCATCTGTTCCGCCGTCTGAACCCGGATGACTTCGACGCCGAACGGCGGCGGAACGGAAACGGCCCCAGAGATAAGGGTCACCATCGCTCCACGGTCACGGGCCGCTTCCGCAAGGGCCATCCCCATCTTCCCCGAGGAGTAGTTGCCGATGTACCGCACCGGATCGATAGGCTCCTGAGTGCCCCCGGCGGTCACCACGATCCGCTTTCCGGCAAGATCCCCCGATCGCCCCAGAATCTGAAAGATCGCCGCCTGAAGTTGAGGAACCTCGACCATGCGCCCCGGCCCTTTGAGTCCGGAGGCCAGCCTTCCTTCTGCCGGGCCGATGATGACAAAGCCACGGGAGCGAAGTACCGCCAGATTCTCCTGCGTGGCCCTGTTCTGATACATCCCCACATCCATCGCCGGGGCCAAAAGGATCGGAGCCCGCGTCGAGAGCACAGTGCATGAAAGAAGATCATCCGCGATTCCATGCGCGATCTTCGCGAGGGTATTGGCGGTAGCGGGGGCGATCACCATGATATCCGCGCGCTCGGCCAGAGAGACATGCTTGATATTGAACTCGGCAACGGGGGCCCACATATCGGTGTGAACCGGCCGATGGGTCACGCTCCGAAAGGAGAGCGGGGCGATGAACTTGGTGGCCGCCTCGGTCATGATCACATCCACCGAAAGCCCCGCCTGAGTGAGCTTGCTCGCAAGGTCCACGGATTTATAGGCCGCGATGCTCCCCGTTACGCCAAGCAGAACGTTCTTTCCTTCAAACATACGTCTTCCCGAAGTTTCGCTCGTAGATCACCCGGAGGCCGGTGAGAGTAAGGACGGGGTCCACGATTTCGATGACCTTCGTTTCGCTGGCCAGAAGCTGGGCATATCCGCCGGTGGCTATGACACGAGCCTTCTTCGGCCCGAGCTCCTTCTGGATCCGCTCCACGAGGCCTTCGATAAGTCCCACATACCCGAAGAGAATCCCGGACTGCATCGCCGAAACGGTGTCCCGTCCGATGGCCTGCTTGGGGCGGGCAAGCTCGAGACGGGGAAGACGAGCCGTGCGTTGGAAAAGCGCATCGGTGGCGATGCGGATGCCCGGCGCAATCGCTCCGCCGAGGTATTCGCCCTTTTCCGAGACAACATCGAACGTCGTAGCCGTGCCGAGATCGATCACGATGAGAGGGCCCCCATAGAGATGATGCCCCGCCACGGCGTTCACGATCCGGTCGGGCCCGACCTCATGGGGCTTATCGAGCAGAATGCTCACCCCCGTCTTCACGCCGGCCCCGACCACGAGGGGAGCGATTTTGAAATATCGCTGACAGAGCGCCTTGAACACCGGAACGAGGGTGGGGTTCACACTGCAAAGCACTGCTTGCCGGACTTGAGAAGGCTCGATGCCGGACTCGCGGAGGAATCCGAGTATCAAAATCCCGTATTCATCCGGGGTGCGATACACATCGGTGGCGAGGTCCCATTTGGCCTGGAGATTCTCCCCGTCGAACAGACCGACATCGACGTTGGTATTGCCGATATCAACCGCGAGCAACATGCCGGTTCTCTCCGTGAAGATAGCGGCCCTATTATAATCGAATCAGCCCCGCTTTGACAAATGCCCACCCCCGCTTCTCACGCGACTTGACAAATGCCCTCGTTACGTTATCATCGTAAATATACATTTGGGAAAAAACAGCACGAGGGACATCAACCATCTCTTGCTTCGGTCCGGCTTCGGTGTGCGATCCGTTCTCAAGCGCATCCCCACCCTTTCGGCCCCCAAGCGAGCGGTGAGCATCATTCCCGACCCGTGAAGTCAACAATATCATGAATTTCCTCAGACGCTACGCACTCATCATCGGCCTTTCAACGCTGATCTTGGTCATTGTTATCCTACTTTCTTCACCAGGTCTCTGGTTATCCTCCGGCGTGACCTTCATCGATACCGAACTCAACCGCTCCTCCGGCAATGAAGTTTATGTCAAGACACGCCTCAACTTCGGGGATTACGATCAACTCGCCGCCTTCCCGATGAAGATCGGAGAGTGGAGCGGATGGCCCTACCCCACCGAGAAATGGGAGGAAATCCTGAAGACCGACCTCATGATCATGCGCGGCTATACGCGCCCGGGAATCTACCAACCGATCTTCTTCCTTGCCATGCAGGCCGATACCGAATCGAGCTTTCATCCCCCGCATATCTGCTATGCGGCCCAGAATTACACGGTCGTGGAAACCACCAAGGATTCCGTCACGGTGACCGACCCGTCGCTTGCGGGCCGATCCGGCAGCCTGAAAGTGCCCGTGGAACGGATGGTAGTCATCAAGAAATCCAAGACCGGAGAGGTCACCGAACGGCGGGTGGTGCTCCACTTTTATGTAAAGGGCAATCAATTCACTTCCAACACCATCACGTGGGTCCGTTTGGAAGCCCTGGTCCCCACTGAAGGATCGTATGAAGCCGGACTGGAACAAGAGAAAGAACTCCTCGTTGCCGCCCTGCCCCTCATGTTTTCGAGCGCCGATAAGGACGAGTGGCATCCCATCATCCTGAGCCTTGCCGATTGGGGCATCGGCGGATACATTCTGATCGTCCTCCTCTTCGCCGTGCCAGTGGCGATCATCTTCCTGCCGAGAAGACGATGAAGCTCAAGATCGCGATCATCTGCCTGATCATCATCGGGCTAGCGGTTCTCTTCTACCGCCATACGTTTATCTGGCTCTACAATGAATGGACGGCCGGCGGGGTACTCAATCGCGATAATCCCTATGGGCACGGATTCCTGATCCCTCTGATTTCGGCATTCATCCTCTGGAGCCGCCGCGCTCACTTTTCAGATTTCCACCCCCGTACGATCGGAATCCTTCCTCTCGCTCTGGGAGCGATCATCTATCTTATCGGTTTGTACACGGTGGATAGCCGTGCCCTCGTGGCCCTCTCCCTTCCCATCGTGCTGGCCGGCGCGACCATTCTGATCTGGGGATGGCCCACCACCCGGGCCGCCGCCTTCCCGCTCTTCTTCCTTCTCTTCATGATCCCACCCCCTTTCATTCAAGACCTGACCTACCATCTCCAGCAGATCTCGTATGACTCCTCCCGGTGGTTCGCCGATCTGGCGGGGGTCCAGACCTTCAGCAACCCGGAAGAGGGCGATATGGTGATCCTCGTGGGGAGCATGACCGCTCCTTCCGCCAAACTTCAGATCGCCCCGGCCTGCAGCGGGATCAACACGCTGGTCGCCCTCTTGGCGCTGGGGGCTCTCTACGCTTTCATCCTGAACGGCCCTTTCTGGAAGCGGGCGATCCTCTTCGCCCTGGCGTTTCCGGTGGCGATCCTCGGCAATTCCCTGCGGATCGCCACCATCATCATGCGAGGCGATAACCGCGGGGCGGAATCCGCCATGACCCTCCACGATTGGTCCGACCCCCTGTTCTTCGCCCTGGCCCTGCTGATACTGATCTTGCTGGGGATAGCGCTCGGCCTATTCTTCACCCCGCGGAAATCGATTGCCCCCAAGCGGCACCCCTTGGTGGGGGGATGGCTGATCATCCTCATCGTGGTATACATCGTCGCCGCCCTCTTCAGCATCGCGGGCAGCGCGCTGGATGCCCAGGGATTGAAGGAAGCCCCGGCCTGGGCGGTGGGGCTCCTCTCCGCAGCAGCGATGATCAGTGTGGGGTGTTGCCTTGCGCTCTGGCAATGGAAGCGATGGGGGGCATACGGGATGGCGGCAGCGGCGGTGGTGGGGTTCGGGGTAACCTTAGGCTTCGGCGGCAGCATCCTCGCCAGCCTCGGCTGGCTGATGGCCGTAGCTATCTTGGGCGCATCACTCTTTTGGGGCAAGGATCAAAGGGCATGGAACCATCTGACTTGAGGGATGGGTACATTTTTCACGAATCATCGGCGGAGGAGAAAGATAGAATGATTCACAACGCACAGTGCACGTGTCTCAACTGCCCCGCAGCGGATATGACTGCGGGGGAAACCACGATTCGCTGCCGGCGGCAACCCGGCAAGGGAACCTTCGATCCCCGGAGCATCACCTTCGATCGGTGCCCCGAGTGGCAACTCACCCCCTACGGCTACATGCTCAAGAAGATGCGGGTGATGATCCTCGGCGTTGACGGCTATCTGGGATGGACACTGGCGCTCTGGCTGGGAGCCCTCGGGTGCGAGGTCAGTGGGGTGGACAACTACGCCCGCCGCAACTGGGTAAAGGAACGGGGCGCCCACACCATCGTGCCGATCGCCCGGATGACCGATCGGCTCCGGACCGCCAAGGAAGTTTTGGGCATCGAGATCAACTTCCGTGAGATGGATATCCTCAAGGACCGTTCCAGACTCCAGGAGTTCATCGATGAGGTCCGCCCCGAAGCGATCGTCTATTACGGCGAGTGCCCCAGTGCTCCGTACAGCATGATCGATCTCGAACACGCCTGTTATGTGCAAGAGAACAACGTCCTCGGAACGCTCGGCGTGCTCTTCATGATGCGCGATCTCGTTCCCCAGACTTCCCTCATCAAACTGGGCACGATGGGCGAATACGGCACGCCCATCACCGGCCGGCCCATCTTCGAGGGCATGTTCCCCCCCGATGCCGTGCTCAAATGGCGCGGGCGGGAATGGAGTCTCGGGGGAGAGCTCATCCCGCGCGATCCGGGGAGCTTCTATCACCTGAGCAAGGTTCACGATACGTACAACATTTACAAGGCATGCCGTTTCTGGGGGCTGCGCTCGTACGATATCATGCAAGGGGTGATCTATGGGGTCCATACCCCGCAGGTGGCCGCCGATCCGCGCCTGCGCACCCGACTCGATATGGACGAGTGCTTCGGAACGGTGATCAACCGGTTCGTGGCACAGGCGGTGATCGGCTTTCCGCTCACGATGTACGGCTCCGGCGAGCAAATCCGGGGGTTCATCGGACTGGAAGACGCCATGCAATGCATGAGCCGGCTGATATCTCACCCGCCGAAACGGGGCGAGTACGCCGTGGTCAATCAGATGTCCGGCTACTACAGCATCCGGCAACTGGCCGAGACCGTGGCCAAGATCGGGAGCCAAGAGTTCGGCCTCACGGTTACCATTCAACGGGTGGAAAATCCCCGGGTGGAGTACGATATCCATCCGTATGAGCCCATTTACGATCGGCTGCGGGACGAGTTCGGCTTCGAGGCGAAGGTCTCGCTCGAAGAAGAGATATACCGGATGCTGGAGCTCCTGACCCAGCCCCATATCAAGGCGCGGATCGAAGAGAAGAAGCATCTCATTCTGCCGCGCACGTGGTGGTCCGGCAAGAAGAAGATCGTGGAGAGTCTCGAGGTGATCGAAGAGATCACCTATAAGGCAAAGAAGTGAGCAACCGGCGGAACGTTCTCATCACCGGCGGATGCGGATTCGTGGGCGTGAACTTGGCCCGATATCTTCACGGGAAAGGCTATCACATCCGCATCCTCGATGACCTTTCAGCGGCCAATCCCGATCATCGTCAGATCCTCACCGGGGCCGGCTCTCCGGAGATCATCCGGGGGGATATCCGCGACGGCGCCGCCGTCAAGCGCGCGCTCGAAGGCGCGGAGGCGGTGGTGCACCTCGCGGCGAGCACGAGCGTGACCGAATCGTTGGAGAACCCGAAAGGCTTCTGGGACATCAATGTGAACGGCACTCTGAATCTACTGGAAACCTGCCGTGCTGCGGGCATAGTCCGTTTCGTGTTCGCCTCCTCGAACGCGGCCGTCGGCGAACAGACCCCTCCCATCAACGAGAAAATGATCCCCAAACCCCTCTCACCATACGGGGCCTCGAAGCTGGCCGGGGAGGCGCTATGCTCGGCCTACTTCCACTCGTTCGGAATGCAGACGGTGGCCCTGCGCTTCGCCAACGTGTACGGCCCCCATTCGGACCACAAGACGAGCGTGATCGCCCTTTTCCTGAAGTGGGCCGCGGAGGGGCGCCCGTTCACCATCTACGGCGACGGCGAGCAAACGCGGGATTTCGTTCATGTGGAGGATATCTCTCAGGCGATTCACCGTTCGCTCCAAGCGGAGTCCGTCGGGGGGGAAATCTTTCAGATCGCAAGCGGCCGGGAGACCTCGATCAACGATCTCGTCCGGCTGATCGCCCGGGTGACGGGCAGGGAAATCCGGACGGTCCCTCAGCCCGAGCGCAAGGGGGAGATCCGCCGGAACTATTCCGATATCGCCAAAGCGAAAAAAATCCTCGGATTTGAACCTGTGGTACAATTGGAGCAAGGGCTCCGGGCATTGGTGCAAAAATAACGGAAAGATCACATGCGGGAGATCACGGCGCAGTCTCAACCGGCCGGAAAATGGATGGCGGCAGCGGCGATCGTGCCTTACATTCTGCCGGCGGCCGTCGTCGGCGCGGAACTGGCCAGAGCCAAGCTGAGTGAGGAATGGGGGCTCTTCGCCTATTTCGTCATTCTCTTCGGACTCGTGTTCGCCTCCGCGGCGCTCGAACGCAAAGAGACATTGCAGCGCCTCTGTCTGGCGGTGGGCCTGCTTCCCCTGATGCGCATTGCGGAGATCGGCATGCCCATCCCCGAACTATCCGATGTGTACGTGACGCTGGCGGTGGCAGTGCCGATAACCATCGGTATCCTGACCGTCTCGCGCGCGCTCGATCTCTCGCTGCCGGAGGTCGGCCTCAGGAGCGCCAATCTCCGGGAGCAACTGATCGTGGGAGCCACGGGACTCGTTTTCGGAATGGTGGGCTACTACCTGATCGAGCCGGACGGGCTCATGACGGGGCTTTCCGTGGGTCGGGCGATCGTTCCGGCAATCGTGCTGATCATCTCCCAAGGATTCGTGACAGAGCTGGGATTCCGTGGGGTGATGCAGGGAGTGGCGGAGGACCTTGGGGGGTGGGGATGGGTCTACGTCGCCGCGCTGTATGCGGCGTTTCAGACGGGGGAGCTCTCGGTGTCATACGGCTTCTTCATGCTGGGCATAGCCCTGTTCTGGGGATGGATCGTGCGGGTCACAGGCACGATCTGGGGAGTGGCGCTATCGCACGGGATCATGAGCATGCTCATGTTGCTGATCCTGCCGGAAGTGATGGATTGAGGAAGGCACAAAGAGGAGAGGCCGGGAGTTCGAGAAGATGGACACACCCGAAATCGTTTCCATCGGGTTGCTCGCCCTGCTCATCCTGAGTGAGCTGGGGGAGGCCAGCGCATCTCCGTTCGGGCACCGGATGAGGCAGGGGTTCGGGATCTGGGTATTGCCCATTCTCGCGATCTTCGCCTATATCGTCATCTACCGGATACACGAGATCATCACTTACCGGTGATTCGGAAGGAGAGAATGATGAAGCTCCGCTCCTTCAAAAGACTCCTCCCCGGAAGTTTGATCGTGCTCTTAATAGTGGCGGGAATGTCTGTGGCCACAGCTTGCGGGGGAACGAAACAAATAATTAAAGAAAACAAGGTACAGATGACCGGGCAAAGCCCCACATTGGCAACCCCAGTATTCCCAGAGTCAGATGAAAACAACAGTTTGGAGGCGCCCCTCAAGACTTCCACCGAACAGAGAGAGGAAACCTCCGAGAGGAACGAGAGCAGTTTCCCTCACCCGCCACATCCAACCATTCCTCAGACATACACGACCACTGAGGTCATGATCGCCTCCACCTCCAGTCCCCCCACAGAACAAGAAGTCGCGGACTACATTGTATCGGGCACTGGTGCGACCTCCGACTTCTACAGCGTAGTCACGAAAGCCATATTGGATAGGGGAGGGGAGAACGTCCACCTCATCCTCAAATTCGCCGAAGGACTCTATTGCAACGGTACGAAGAACGGGGTCAATCTCCCTTCACACACAACTATCGTGACCACACCGAGGGTGACATTCACCATCAAGGACAACGCCGGTGCACAGGCATGCATCTTCACCGCTTCCGATGCGAGCAACATCGAGATCATCGGTGGGGCACGGTTTGATGGAAATGCCCTTGGACAGGGTTCCGGCACTCCTCCGACTGCCGAGATGATCTGCAACGGCATTCACTTCACGAATGTGAAGGCCTCAAAGATCGACGCCTATTTTGAGAACTGGAGCGGACGTAATGTGAAACTGAGCGGGGATTGTACGGTAGATATCACTCAACGGCAGTGGATTGGTACGAACTACGATCTGAACTTATACCTCAACCCGTACAATCCACCGAAGTTCATCACCACACCGGCGATTTTGCTTTCGGAATGTAATGCCCTGAGCGGATGGAAAGCAACCAACGGCACATTGACCGTTGATACCGAGCACGTTTGGTCGGGAACAAGTGCACTGAAACTCGTTCAAACAGGGGCGGCTGAGAATTACGCGAGGGCTGACTTCACACCGGGGAGCCCTCTCGACTTGAGTAACCGCTTCCTGCGGTTCAGGATATATGTGGACGATAGCCAGTTCGACGGCAACGGCTTCCGTATCATCGTCCGATTCCACTCTGCAAGATCGGGAGACGGTTTTCTTCAATGGACGGCCCGAGTACAGAATCTGACCATGAGCCAGTGGCAAACGGTGAACATTGGCAAAGTGCAACTGTCAGTGCACAAAATATCGGGGTGGCCGGAGGATTACTGGACTGACATCAATAAGATTTCTATCGGAATTAGTCGGTTGGTGACCGGCGGGGCAATGATGTGGTTCGACAGAATCGAGTTGGTGGAGGAACTCAAGACAAATGGGATTGTGACCTTCCGATTCGATGACAACTTAACATCCCAATATCTTTATGCTGCTCCGGAACTGGCTGAATATGGCTGGAGCGGAGTAGCTGCGACGAATATCTGCAATCTTAGAGCAAGCCCTAATCGGCTATCGGTAGACGAGTTAAAAGCGCTTCAAGATGAATATGGGTGGGATATTGTTTCGCACACATACTGCCATGAGATGGGAACGAAAGTGTCCATCGGGCAGTGGGTGGATGCCCTCGAAAACGAGCAACAATGGCTCATGGCAAACGGATTCGAATCCGGCGCACGCTTCTTCAGAGCCCCTTTCCATAAAACCTATTACCCCGAATACTCGGCCAAGGCAAATGAGCTCTATCTTTACAAAGAAGAGCCCCCTCTGCCAAATGTGATGGAGGGTATACCATATCTACCAAATACCTTCAATATCAGATTTGATCTCAGACCGCTCCCATACGATATTGACTCATTCGAGCAAGACGTCGCCATCGGGGATGACAGGCATGTGCCTCTTGAGGATTTCCGATGGGCCTGCCGCTACGCCCATCTATACGGCTATCACTTCACTATGTTCTTTCATGATGTAACGCCGGGCCTTGTGAAATCATACGCTCAGATCGCTCACGAAGAGGGCCTCGAGTGCATGACCCTGAGCCAACTCTTCGCTTTCCTTGTATCCCCTGACGATCAAACCGAACCGTAGTGGGCAGGACGGCAAATCGAGGGAGCGGCCCCAGATGGGGGACCGGATGCATCGCACGGGAAGCCCGTTCACACGTTCAAGACACTCCTCTTCCGATGGCGGTACACCCACAGCAATAGGGCGCTCACGCCGGCCACGGCGGCAACGAGATAGGCGACCTTTCGACCGGCGAATGGCCAAAGGGAATCTTTCTGGGCCGCAGGGGCTGCAATCTCGTTTTGACGCTCAGGCATGGGCACCCCCACGGAAACGGCCAAATCCCCTTCGGAAGAACCCTTCCCCATGAGATAAATCCCAAGGTCTCCGGGGTTCTCCGGCGACCCGTACGGACTCCACGCAATGAAATCAGGTTGTGGGGATGCATTGATCATACCGCTCGAGGTGTTCATTTGCGGGGTTTGTGGAAGGAAGGCAAACGCGAGATATTCGTCGGATTTCAGGGTAACGCTCTGCATCTCGGTCCTTGCGATCTTGCCGGTCACGTCAACGGCATAGGCGGAATACCGGTGAATGCCGGGCCCTAAACTCGCGATCTCAAAAGGCGTATTGACGGCGCGGACATCATATAGCGCCCGCACTTCCGCCGCCGAGAGAGCCCGATTCCATATGCGGACCTCATCGAGCGTGCCGACGTAATTCGTCCCAATCCTAAGATTGCTCCCGCTCGCATCGATCTTGCTCCCCGGAGGGGGCAGCCCGGCGGTATCACCGTTATCCAACACGCCGTTGGTGTAACAATCCATCCTTCCCGTTGATGCATCGTATACGGCCACAAGATGGGTGAAATCACTGGATGGAAGGGCGGTATTCCAATATCTCGAGTAGGACTTCCCCCCGGAGTAGATCACGAAGAAAGGATGTCTGTAAGGTCCACCCGCGAGCCGCCATGCTACATAGTAGGCCGAGGACCTATCGAGGAAGCGGGGGAAATCGGTCGTTCCGCCTTCGGGCTTCACCCACATCTCGATGGTCAGCCCATCGGCCCCGTTCAAGCTTTCCGCACTGGCACACTTGAGATCTCCGTTCCCGCTGAAACTCCGTCCCCCGCCGAATCTCCCTTCCGGCACATAGGCAGTGCCGCGATCCGTCGCATCATTCGAGTAAGTGGAATGGTCCTCGAGGTCCGATTCCCCCTCGAACCGCCACCATCCGACCAGACTCTCGTTGATATCAATGAAAGCAGCAGCCGGGACAGCGCTCTCGATGACGATCCCTGTCTCGATAGGCTTGGAGGCAAGAGAAGTCGTGGATGAATCCGTCAGATCTTTCAGCGAAATAGAAAGCGGCGACGATATGTCCGAACGGTGGCTCACAGAGGATAGGGAGAGAGTGAGGGCATCTACGGCAACGTCATACCCCTGAAGCCTCAAGATATGTCCCACAATCTGAGCCCGCACGGCATTCAGATCCACGGTTCCGAGGTTCGTTTGTTTGAGTCCGGCAATAAACGCTTCCGCAGACGAAGTATCTTTCCCCTGAGCTCTGGCCGTTTCGATGGCCTCGAGGAGAGTGGTAAGGTATCGAACATCGTCCACGCCTTCCCGCCAGCCCTCCCACTGGAGGGTATCGATCACGCCATCCGCGGTCGGGTAGGCCATAGCACGGTTTCGATGGTCATCCTCCGCCTTGCGCCAATCGTTCCAGATATTGCCCACTCGCCCCACCTGATAGGCATAGGGCATGGCGCCATCGTAATCCGCCTGCCATAGGAGCAGCCCATAGTTCCGGCGGTAGGTTTCCGGCTTCTCCACTCCGGCCTGCGGATTCGAATAGCAGAAGATCTTGTGGCCCATCGAATGCCAGCGGGCGGCCTCTTCGGCGGAAGGGACGCCGTTGCAGTTGAGCAGGTCCTGAATATCGCCCACAAAGCCGAAATTGCCGGGTTGCCTCTCATCGCTGTACAGACCCACGGGTACGCCGGAATCGAAGACTTTGCCCCCGGCGCGGTGGATTGCCTCCCACGCGGGCCGCTGCGCGGTGAGCAACTCCGGGCTCTGATGATAGCCGAGGGCCTCACACACACCGTAGAAATACACTTCCGAGTAACCTTCGGCCCCCGCCAGCGCAATGATTTCTGCAACACGGCGCTCTAGCTCCACTAGCTCTTTGGGATCCGAGGGGGTCCCAAAACCCAGGTTCGCATCCGCCACATCCATGTCCCCGGGACGAAGGAACAGTGGGGATGTGGATAGGCCAGATTCCCTCATGATCCGGAGATACCTTCGCAGAAGTTCCAGATCATCGAGGCTTTGGAAGACCACAGGATTGGTAACACCGTGTTCAAGAAGATCCTTAAACTCGGCTCGAAGCTGAGTCTCCGTCTTCCATCGGCTCGAGATGGAGCCCTCGCCGCTTGCCCGCAACTGGCCCTCGTAACACATCGAATAGGTGAGAAGGGGTTCCGCAAGGGTAAAAGGCAAGACCCGCAATCGAATCGTGATCCCGCCCACCGGCGTTTGCCCTTCCGTCAGCACAATCCGGCCGGTGTAGGTTCCGGGAGGCGCATCGAGAGGCACACGGGCCGTGATCCAGAATTGTTTGTTGGTGCCAGCCGGGATATCTACCGGCTGTAATGTGGTCGCATCCCGAACGGGCATCTGGTCGGGCGTAGGCATCCACCGAATGCCGGGGATAGTGCCATCCGGACTACTGATCCAGAGATACTGATTCCCCACCTTGAGATAATTTTCCCCGTTCTCCACCCTGACCAGAGCATCATCCTTGAGCAAGAGCTCCGGCATGAGGACTTTGATCCCCTCCTTGAATTTGCTATCCCCGGCCTGATACCAGCACTTGACCGCCCGGATATCGATGACCTCAGGGGAAAGTGAGCCGTCGGGGGAAACAAGATCGGTTGGCTCCACTCTCAGACCGGAGATATCCCGCGGCGCACGGAGCACAAAGCTTGCCGGTTCATGCTCTCCCGGTGCCGCTGTTATGGTGATCTCATTCGAAATCAAGCTCTCAGAGAGGATGGTATCGGGGAGTATTCTCTCATTGGTGATCGCAGGGACCACGTATATGACCGGCCCTTCGTCGGCAATGGTAACGGAAGCCCCCGGGAAGACACCCCAAAAGGGGATCAGCATCAAGAGCAGCAGAGCTGTTCTTAAGACTTGCGGCATGCAGGCCTGAAGACTTACCGGCATTCTGTCCCCCTGGGCCATGGGCACATCTGATGGATTCCACGACCCCATATCCTGAGATTGCCACCGATCTCATCAGAGTGACAGCAAGATAGCATGTGTTTTTGACATGGGTTATCCCTCATTTCGGGAAAGGAGCGATGGCACTTTCGTACTATGATGAGGAGACGAGAAAAGCCGGAGACCTGCCATTTGCTTGCGGCACACCGCACCCTTTCGCAAGGACGTGTGATATAATTACGCCTAGCTATCTACGCTAAGGGCGCCCGCTCGGCCCCGCCGTCAGCGGATTTCAGCCGCTCTGTATCGGGAATCAACAATTGCGCATTCACATTCGAAACGAACTACTGGCGATCAATCTCTGGTCTGCGTTTCTGGTACTCGTGATCGCCTTTGCCGACGTTCAGCCGCTACGGCTTATTCTGGCCTTCCCCTTTCTCCTCTTCTCCCCGGGGTATTCCTTTCTCGCGGCGCTTTTCCCCGAAAAGAGCCGATTCGGGACGTTCGAGAGGATCGCCCTCTCGATCTCCCTCTCCGTGGGCCTCGTACCCCTTATGGGCCTTTTGCTGAATTATGTCTGGGAGATTCAGCTCTACCCGATCGTAACCTCTCTGGCCGGATTCGTGGCGGCAACTTCGATCATCGGATGGTATCGGAAACGGCGGTTGCCTGCGGCTGAAAGAATGGAGATCCACCTTCATATCTCCCTCCCAAAGCGGGCCGGGGCAAGCGAGATAGACCGCGCCCTTACCATCCTCTTGATCGTGGTTGTACTGGCAGCGATCGGGGTATTCTCCTATCTCCTCGTGAGACCGAAAGTCGGGGAGCGATTCACGGAATTCTACATCCTCGGCGCTGAGGGCACGGCGGCCGGGTATCCCACAGAACTGACGGTGGGCAAAGAGGCTTCGGTCACGCTGGGCATCATCAATCGGGAGCAGGAGACAATGAGCTATCAGATCCGATGGACGATCCCGGGGCAGCTTGATGAAATGATCGGCCCGTTCACACTGGCCGCGGGAGAGAAGCGGGAGGAACAAGTCTCCTTCACATTACGGGACCCAACAGGGGATACCGTTCTTGTCGAGGAAATCAACCCCCAATCAAAGGATAACGGACCCCCGGGAATGGCCCAAACCATTCGCGTGGCCTCAACGGAGCATCTCTCAGCCGGCGATGTGATCTGGGTGGGCAACGAAGTGGATCGGGTTCGAGCGGTGGAGGGTGATACGATTACCCTCGAAGAGGGGCTCACCCGGTACCATCCGGCAGAGACGGAAGTGCGGGAAAGCCAGAAAGTGGCGTTCCATCTCTACAAGGTCCGCGAGCTTCGAGGTTCGGGGGGCAGAGCCGCTTCCCTGGCGCTGTGGGTGGGAAAAGAGCACCTGCACGCCATCGTCACGAATCAGGGCCTGACCGAGGCGAACTATGCAATCGGCGTGAAACTGACGGACCAGACGATCGAGAACGGCAAGCAGGTGACCACACAGAAAGCCGTTTTACCAGAGCCGGTGCCGTCCGGCAAGTCATGGGCACAGGCGCTCGATTATCCCCTCAGCCAGTCCTATACCCGGGAGATGGAGATCACACTGGAGGAGAACGGAAAGCTTCTCTATCGCGAAAAGACGCCGAATGCCTATCCAGCGGTGCATTTCTGGATTTCCGTGCGTCAAGAGTGACGCGGCCGGGGGTGCATTGCGATATGCCCCTACGTCTTTCCTCGGAGAAACGGACGGGAAACATGTCACCCTGAGTCGCAAAGCGACGAAGGGTCTCCCGTACGTCAGAGAAGATTCTCCGCCCGCTTTGGATTACCGATTCCTGAGCATATGACCCATGACAACCGTTGATAAATCCCTCTCGACCATCACCACCGGGGCAGCCCTCGTCTTTCTCGGCGCCGTGGTAGGGCAAGGGCTTCAATTTCTGGGGCGCATCATGGTGGCCCGCATCGGCACCGAATCCGAGTTCGGTATCTACTCCCTCGTCACCATCGTGGTGAACGTATGCACCATCGGAGCCGTGTTAGGATTCGAACAGGGGACTCCCCGGATGATCGCCTTTGCCCGGGCACGCGGGGATATGGTCAGGGTTCGACACCTGATATCCGCCTCGGTACAGGCGAGTTTGCTGGCGAGCATCCTCTTCGGCCTCATGATCTTCGCCCTTGCCGGACCCATCGCGCATGGGATCTTTGATGAGCCCAGCATGGTCACTCCTCTGCGAATCATGGCCTTCGGGATTCCCTTTTTCACGCTCATCCGGGTGGGGGTATCCATCCTCCGAGGGTTCGATGATGTGCGGGGGAGGGTCTATTTTCAGGATGTCCTCCGGAACATCTTCTTCGCCCTGTTCCTCCTCCCCCTCCTTTTTGTCAGCCTCTCGTTCAACGGGGTCTTCTGGGCGTTTCTTGGCTCGCTGGCCATCCCCTGCCTCATGCTGTTCTGGTATCTTCACAGGCGGGTGACTCTGCCATTAGGACTCGCCGTTCGCCTATGGACCAACCCGGCTACTCGGGAATTGCTCACCTTTTCCTTGCCCCTGCTGCTGGTGGCTTGGCTCCAGAACGCACTGATGTGGACGGATACCTTCATGCTGGGAGCCATCAAAACTTCCACCGAGGCAGGGCTGTACGGCGCCGCCCATCCCATGGCCGAGTTCATCTCCATGGGGGCACTGGCGATCTTCACGATCTATCTTCCTATCGTCTCCGCCCTTTACGCTCATGGGGAACTTGCGGTGATAAGAAGAAACTACTCTATCCTCACCAAATGGCTGGTGATGGCAACGCTTCCCCTGTTTCTGGTGATTTTCTTCTATGCGGAAACGGTGCTAAAGTTCCTGTTCGGGGCGGAATACGGGGAGGCGGCCAATGCTCTGCGGATCCTCTGCCTTGGCTTCATGATCGATAACCTCACCGGACCCAATGGCGGCACACTGATCGCCATGGGAAAATCTCAGTTCATGATGTGGGCTATCATGGCTACCGTGGTAATGAATTTGGGGCTCAATTTCGCCCTGATCCCCCCACTGAGAATGGAGGGAGCCGCCATCGGTACAGTGGTGGCCATAACCACCGTTAACACCATTCGGAATATCAAGGTCTACCTGCTGTGCGGTGCAAACCCTCTGAGTTGGAATCTTCTGAAAGTGGGGGGAAGTGCTTCCGGAATCATCATCGGATTGCACTTTGCAATGACCCATTTCGTAAGCATCACATGGTGGATGCTCCCGCTCATTCTCTTGGTATTCTACGGCATTTGCGGAGTTACGGCGCTCGCAACGCGTTCCCTGGACAAGGAAGACATAGCGATGCTGGTGACCATCGAGAAACGCCTAGGGATCAATATCGCCCCGATCAAAACCGTCGTGCGGAAGTTTCTGTGAATGAAACAGTACGAATAACAAGAAAAGTCTCCCCCGAAAACACGCTTTTTCAAAGGCGGCGTGGGTTCGATTCTCTCTAAGATCCACCCTCATCCCGCGTGGCCACCAACAAAGTAAATTCTCCATTATGGTAGAGCTTTGCCACGCTAGGATCGTTGTCTAGGAGAACAAAGTCAGGTTCGGTGAAAACGGTAAGCCGGTGTCTTGCGCTTTCCGGTTTTGCCAGCGGACTGAGCTGATCTGGCCTCGTGAGGATAACATACCGATGTTGGAGATCACGTCCCTCGATCCTGAGGGGCATCCTTTGAAACCTGATGCCTTCGCTAAAATGATCATGAGCATCATACCCAAAATGAGTGGGAAGTTTTTCTCCACTAACCCACCTACCCACAGTGTCCGGAGCGGAATCCACACCAAAAAGGTAGTCCTGTAGTCGATAGATCGATTGCCATGTCCTGGCCGTAACCGGAATTCGAAGGTCCTTTTGAGCTTCGAACCAGCTGAATCCCGTTTTCTCCATGTGTGTGAGCTGCGTGCTGAGCTTTGAAGTCCGGGGGGAAGCGTAGACGGCTCCGAGGCTCAGCCCTGTCATCGCAGTAATAAGGCAAAAGATGGCAACGATCCCTCCCACCCTCAAGGCTTTCCGAGCCCCAATGTATTCCACGAGTTTATAGGCCACAAGACCCGTGAGGATAGTTCCTATGAGGACGGCAAACCTGCCGATGCGCTCTGGGTGATCGCTCTCCGCGCCGACGCCGAAAAATTCCGCCAGAGAAACCGCCCCCGCAATCACGAACAGCATCGTATATATGAATATGACCTGTTCCGAGGCTCTTCCCACACGGATATGCTTCAGGATTACCCCTGTCGCGACCACTGCGGAAATCGAGAGTAGGAGAATTATAGCTCCCCAGCTGTTGAATGCGATCCGGATCGCATCCCCAAAGGAGACGTGCGCCTGCTCAGCAGCGGCCACCTGTTCCTGGGCAAGGGGCGTGCCCCCTCCCCCCATAAGCCATTCATAGGCCGATTCAATCCTCGATTCCATCTCCGGAAAACTGAAATACCATGTAAAGAAAGCTATCAACAAGATGAGACTCACCCTCCATGCTACCCCGATGGACCCCAATGACGGTTTGGTTAGGATCTGGCCACCGGTGAAACGTTTGGAGAAAACATAGCTCGCCAGGCCAGCGCCCAAGAGGGCAACCATCCCAAAAAGACAGGAGACCGGATGTGCATAAACTACCGCGAATGCGGCTACAACCATAACAAGCGCATACGAAAGGGCATTTCCCCGTTGAATCTCGCTTCGGCGGTGATACCAGTAGAGCACCAATACGACGATAAACAGCGAGAGCAGCATGGGATGGATGTTCACATGGAAAAGGGCATAGATCAGAGGAGCACCAAAGGAAACGATGATGAGGGTTCTGCGATGATCTCTTGTTATGGCATGGGCCAAAAGATAAAGGTTCAGAATATAAAGGCCGGAGATGAGCACAAAGAGTACATAGAGCGTACTTTCAATAGAGAGTTTCCCAACCTGGCCTATGCTACTCCCCAAAATGTGTTCGATAGGGTACCAGTTCCCTCCGATCTGACCGGTAGCAGTGATATCCCGGATCATTCCCAGATGCGTAAGCGTATCCCACCGGCCATAAATGGCATAGCCCCGGAAGACGGGCAAGAGCAGGATCAAAGAGTTTGCCGCTACAATGATCAATAAGCCGGCAATCCACCATCGGGATGGCCGCCCGGTGAAGGCTTGATGCAGGAGGATCATCACCCCACAGGCGATTGCTCCCACAAAGAGGAGCCAGAAGTAAAGGGGAAAGGCCTCATAGATGGAAAGCTCGTAGCCCGAGGCAAGCGGCGTCTGAGCGGCAGTGACGAGCGCAGCCAGAATCAGAATCCCGGCCATGAGGGTCAGGCATTTATCCGGTATTGTGCCTTTCAAGCCCCCTTTCCGCTCCATATCCATATTTAATCGTTCACCTCGATGGGGTACACTTGGGGATTATCGTTTCACCAGCTCTTCCAGAACCTCTCGCCACTGCTGCGTGACGCACTCCCGGCTGTAGTGTTCCCGAATAAAGGCGCTGGCTCGATGCGAGACCTCCGGCAAGCGCGGATCGTTCAGGACTTCAAGCACTCGGCGGGCGATGCACTCGGGGGAGTTATCTTCCAAGAGAAAACCCGTCTCGCCATCCTTGATAAGATCCGGGATTCCGCCGACCGGAGTGGCCAGCACCGGCGTCCCGCACGCCATCGCTTCTTGAACCAGCGGAGGTAGCCCTTCTGTGTAGGAGGGTAAAATAATAAGGCGCAGCCGGTTCAACCACTCGGGGACCTTCTCGTGAGGCACCCAGCCCGTGAGCGTGACCTTGTCTCCCACTGATTGCTGCCGTATCCGTTCTTCGATCCGATTTTTCAACAACCCATCGCCAACGATGAGGAACTTGATCCGCCCGTCACTTGCGAGAACACGGGGAATGGCTTCCACGAAGTTCAGCACACCTTTCTCCTGGGAAAGCCTTCCCACATACCCTACCACATTTTCCCTCTCGTGGAAAGGTCGTTCGGGCCGAAAGGCGGCCGCATCCACATACCGCGTTCCGAAGACCCGGACTTTGTTTCGGTACTTTGTCAGGCCGTGTGATTCGATCATGCTCGGTGATTCCACACCAAGCCGATGAACCAGATGGAAACAGACGGACCTGTAGATAACGGAAGCCTGTGATAGACTCGCCCTCAGCAGGACATTTCGCTGTTTCACACGGATCTCCCGCACCTCCATGCCCGTCACCACAAATACGCTCTTCTTCCTGAAAAGCCTCCCAAGGACAATGGGCAAGATGGCCGGTGCTCCGAGATAGAATAAGATAACATCTACACCCTGAAACCTTTGAGCCAACCTCACCGTGCTTCCTACCTCGGTCAACGGCAAATGGAGCAGGGCCAGCGTGAGAGAGCCCGGTTTCTTGCCCTGAATCTTACGGCTCAGCGCCCCAAGATCACGCTCTGTAAACACCCCGAAACCGCTGATGACAACCCCCTCCTCCACACCAGCCATTTTCAGTGTATGCATAAACGTGCGCAGGCGCTCATCCAGACCTTTTCTGCCCCATAGAAGCGAAGTGATAACGGCCACTCGCAAAGACGCCCTAGATACCATACCCCCATTACCCCCGCTTTTTCGCATGGTAAAGTCCCCTGAAAATCTGCGCATACTCCTCCATGATCCGGTTGGGATCAAATTTCTTCCGCGCTTCCTCTGCCCCCACTCGCAGCCTCTCCCCATTCTCCAGCGCCTTCACAAGCCCCTCCGCAAAGCTCTGTGGATTAGTCTCTACGATGTAGCCGTTGACATCGTCCTTCACGTACTCCGGCACATCCCCGACCCTCGTGGAGACCACCGGCAATCCACAGGCGATCGCTTCCCGGATGACATTCGGGCTGACTTCGCTCAGTGAAGGAAGCGCAAGCACATCAGCCGCGCTCATGAGAACAGGCATTTCATTGCGGTCAACATAGCCGAGGAAACGGACCTCGGGAATGCCGAGCTCTTTTACCAAGCGCTGCCACTCTTTTTCGCACGGGCCGGTCCCGGCCAGCAAGAGCAGGGTGCCGGGCCGGGTTTTCTTGAGATGACGAAAGGCCCCGAGAAGCATCGGGATATTCTTCACCGGTGTCATCTTGCCCACATAAAGAACGATCTCTTTATTATCGGGGAATCCCAGTTTCGTTCGTGCTTGCGCTCCGTCCATGGGTTTGAACATATCGAGGTCTATGGCTACCGGGATGACCCGAATCTTCGATTCAGGCACACCGCACTGCTCCACGAGATAAGTCTTCGTCGCTTCATCGAGGGCAATGAACCCCTGCATGAAGCGGGCGCAAATCCTCTCGACGTTCCGATAGAGACCCATGACGAGCCCTGGCTGGTTGATGCCGATGGCATCGGTGTGCTGGGCTACCCGGAACACCTTGGGGTGACGCGGATAGAAAACGATGAACGGAATCTGCTCGACCGAATAGGCCGTCATGATCACCGAACGCTTTCGGATGGGTAAGAAGGGAGCCCTGAAGAAGAGGGCAAACGCCCTCAAAAAAGGGGTCGCCGGTACCCATGTGAGGATAGGGATATACCGGGCCGTCCCTCTTGGATTGCCTTTGGTGTAGCCAAAGGCACATACATCAATACCCTGTTGCGGCAAATACGTGCTGAACAAATCCAGCGCCGCCCTGAAGCCACCCGGGGCACGAGAGCTGAAACCTATGATATCCACCTTCACCCGTTCGTCGTTACTACCGCTCATCTTCGGCTTTTGTACCTATCCGCCATGCTCTTCTGGCCAATTGCTCGCGAACGAGTCTGAACGTCTCGTCCGCATGCTCCTTCGTCGAGGCCCCCACTACCACAGACCTTACCTTCGGAAGTGAAAAAAGGTATTCATACGCTTCCTTCGGCTTCAGGTATCCCGAGGCAAGGGTACTCATCGCAAGAAGAGTGACATCATACTGCGCAAGACACCGTTCACACTCCTCCCGGGACGGGTTCATCTGGAACCCTACCTTGTTGAAGGATGCCATGATCACCACATCCTCGATTCCCCATTGATCGAGGCTTCTGACCAACCGGGCAAAGTTCATGGTCGCCAGCCCCGGAACCGCATGGTGCTTCTCACGGATGTACTTGACCCAGAACTCGAATATCTCCCTGTTACCCAGGCCAAGGGCAAGATCGGTCAAAATGTTGTGGAGAAAGATCACCTTCACGGGAAAACCCTTGAACGGAAGAAGCTCCATGTCAACGAGGGTTCCCAAGAGATCGAACGTATCCCGTTTGAGCATGCCAAGGCCGCCCTTCAGGAGGATCCGAGACTTCATGAGCACTCCGGCGGGGGCAAGCATCTCGTTGAGAAGGCCCAGCGCCCCTTTCTCACCCAGACGGCGAATATACTCCTGAGCTGATGGAATGATGGGGTACAGGGTAAGATCGTTCAAACCCTGCGCGCTCAAATGGTTCAAGATAGCCCTCATACGGGGATGGGAAGAGACCATCAACCCCCTGACCCCCTTCTCCGCCGAGAACCGGACCACTTCGGTGACCGCGCCCAGATCGCCAAAAAATCCCTCCCGCTCCCGGCCCACCTCCTGACTGAGGTGACTCACCCCGAGGAACTGATTATGCCCCAAGATGATTGGATCAATCTCAATCATGTCATGCCCCGATATTCTTCACTTCAATCATTTGGCCCATCTGCGCCGACCGGTAGATGGCATCCGTCACCCGCTGAATCTCATAGGCGTAAAGCACATCGAGACCGGTCTCCTTACCATTGAGAACGGAATCGACCATGTGCCTATCTTCCCGGGTAAACTCCGGCCCCCCCACATCGATTTCCACGCCCTCATAAAGGGTCTGTTTGAAGAAGCTCTCCCATCGTCCCGAGGCGTCCAGAAAAAGCTTAACATAGTCCTCGGTGAGGATGAGCCTCCCCTTTTCCGCTTCAACCTCGATCTTGATCTCGGGCAACCGGTATCCTCGAAGACTCCAAGACGTATCGAGATAGCCCTCGAGTCCGCTCCGGAACCGAAGGTAGCTGTGAGCGAAATCCTCCACCTCATGGGAATGATAGCTCTTTACACTCCCCTGCACCTGAGCAATATCCCCGAAGAGCCATACGAGAATATCCACAAGATGGGTGGCCACCACATTCAGCACCCCCCCGCCCATCACGCTTTTCTTGTATTTGGTGCCACCGCTCTTAGAAAGGGTTTGCGTAACGTACATATACGATTTCAAGTGAATCGGCTCTCCAAGCACGCCGCTCTGCACGATGGCCCTGGCCTTGCGGACCACATCCTGAAAGTGCAGCACATAACCGACCATGTTGATCACCGGCTTCTCACGGAGCTTCCGGATAAGGGGGACACACTGCTCACATGAGATCCCCAGAGGCTTCTCGACAAAGAACGGGATCCCCTTCTCAACACATGCCTCAGCGATCGGAGGGTGAAGAACCGTCGGGACGGTAATATACACGAGGTCCAACCGCTCCTTTTCAAGCATCTCACGGTAATCTTTGTAGAAATTCATCTGGGGAAGGATGCTCTTCGCGAAGCTGTGGAGCATCGTCTCGGTATCGGCCACTGCCACCGGGACAACGCTATCCATAGAGCACAGGATACCCCCGTGTAGAATGCCCATCTTCCCCATACCGACGAGGCCAACGTTCAACTTCTTCTTCACGTAGAGAACCCCTCAAACGCTATCGTGATCCCCCCAGCTGATATACCAGTTCGACGGGTTCGTCAAATAGGCACCCCCATCTCCCAAAAGGAAACTCCGCACCCCCCAGAACATATCCTGAGGTAGCGCCCTCTTTGGAACCCGGAGAAATCCCATCTCCCGCCAGAGCCGCGCATCCGGATGGGTCGGGGGCACGAGGCATCCGACGATATCCATCCCCCCCCGCCGGAAAAACTCCAGCGAGCCAGCGATCAGATCCCTCGAGATTTCCACCATGCCGCCGGCAACCACCATTTCCATGATAAACCCGATCTTGAGTCCGAATCTCGGCATGGCCCGAAGCACGACATATCCCCCCAGCCGATCCCCATCCTCCGCCGCGAAGATCGTGTAGGCGGCATCGGGCCGCCGGGCATAGCGCCACTCGAGATACGCCCGGTCGCGGATGACCGCGATACGATACCTTTCCGATACATCCTTCCAGAGCCCATCGAACCGCTCATCGAAGTGCCGGATCTCTCGAACGGAGCACCTGCCCGTTGCCTTCCGCGGCCTCAAGAAGAGCCCCATCGCCACCCGTCCGGCGCACGCTCCCGCTCCCGCCACCAACCGGCTGCCATACCGCTTCCGGATAACGGCGCCGAGATTCAGCGGCCTCACCCATAAAGGAATGCCATCATAGAGATCGGTCCAACCGAGTCTGGCCACGAATCCGTGATGGGAATTGCCGTTCGGAAAGCCATACACCCAGCGATACCCCCGTTCGGAGGCCGTCGCATAAGCCGCTTCGGCCAGCCGCGTGAACATCCCGCCCCCCCGGTAATCGGGATGGACCATGGTATCGAGCGAAAGGCCGGCAAGGCACGTTTCGTGCCCCATTTTCATCCTCACCGGCACGACGGCATACTGGCCTACAATCCGCCCGTTCGATTCCGCCAGCATCATGATCGCCCTGCCGGCAGGTCCACCCAGATATCGCCATTCCCACCATCGGCGATCGGCTTCACTGCCGAAAACCTCCCGGTGCAGCCCGATGATCGCCTCTTCATCGCCTTCTCTGTATTCCCGCAGAAGCCAGCGTTCCGCCACCATTCCCCCGGATCTCTCCCCGATCAAAGAAGACCTCCCGAAAGGAAGACCGCTTGCTCCATTTTATCCATCAATAAGATCCCTCATGCAAACGAACCGCCCCCTCACCTTCTCGATCAGATGCTCCACCATTCGCAGCGCCGGCTCTCCGGTCCGATAGTACATCCGCCAGGGCATCCCGCTCAGGCGGGCGGAGGCGACAAACTCCCACGGGTGAACATAGATCACCGGAACCTCGCGCCGGGCAAGCTGTGATCGAATGCTGGATACGGCAAAGCGCACCCCGAGAAAACGCATCCAGAATCCCGAGACCGGCGTGTGCGTAACGGGATGGGTGGAGAGGGGAAACTCGATCACATTCGAGGGAGATATACGAAAGAGTTCAGAGAGCGGGAACGGCCGCTTCGGCGCATTGGGAACCCCGTACCATCCCGGAATCGGGATTCCCGGCACCACAGAACTATCATACCGGTATCCGCTTCTGGCGATGGCTTCCGCGATGCGGGGATTCATCTGACACGCCGGCGAGCGGAACCCCCTGATCTCAACGCCGAGGGCATCTTCGAGAATCGCTTTCGAGCCCCGCACCTCGGATTCGATCATCTCATCAGAACATCCCCCGAGAGGAATATGATTCGTGGTGTGAGAGGCGATCTCGTGCCCCTTCTCGAGGATGCGAGTAAACAGAGAGCGATGGGAACGAACGTGCTTCGCCACAACGAAGAATGTGCTCCTCACATTGTGCTTTTCGAACAGCTCCAGAAGTCTCTCGATCCCCGTTTGGCCATCTTCCTCATAGGGCCAATCCCGATCGAGCCTCCGAAAAGCCGGGGTATCCGAGAAGAACTCCACATCCACGCTCAGCACTGCCTGTGGCGGTTGCCCATTTCCGTTTGATTGCATGTTATATGCGATGCATCCAGAAGTCCGAATGTTCTATTATACAACGAACCCCTGCGAATCTACATTCCGGGATGGAGATATCCGGGGATAGGGAGAAGGAAACACGAAGGTTTCAGCGGAAGAGCGCGTATTTCACCATCACCGGCAACATCCGGAAAGGATACAGGGCATACCGGACGAGGGAGAATTGGGATTTCCCCTCGCGGCGCACCGGCATTTCCGCAGAGATCTCCCGAATGCGCAGCCCCTTCTTGGCCGCTTCCATCGTCTGGGCCACGGCCCAGTGCCGATCCGGAAGGTCCGTGAGACAGCTCACGCTCTCGATCCGATACACGCGGAACCCGGAAGTGACATCGGTGATGCTCTGACCGGTAGCCGTCCGCACCGCCATGGAGAAGAAGGTCACCCCCAACCTGCGAACCAAGGGATATTGCCGGTAGCTCCCATTGAGGAAACGACTGGCGATGACCATATCCGCATCCTGAGCCGCCCTGAGCATCTCCGGGATGTACTTCGGATCATGCTGACCATCCGCATCCACCTGAACGGCGAACTCGTATCCGGCGGCGCGCGCCGCTTTCAAGCCCGATCGCAGGGCGGCTCCCGGACCGCCGTTCGTCGCATGGCGGATCACCTCCGCCCCGCACTCGCGAGCGATATCGCCCGTACCATCCGAAGAACAGTCGTCAATGACAAAGATCTTCGGCAAATAAAGCCGTGTCCTCCGGATGATATCCCCGATGGTTTTGGCCTCATTATAGGCCGGGATAATCGCGCATACGTTCAGGCCCGTGCGGGATTTCTCTGAACCGGTTGCAAGTTCCATGAATCTGGCTTCCATCGCTTTCCCGTTGGTCCCATTTGCATTGGGCCTGTCATATCTTGCTCCAAACGGTCTCTCCCGAATCATAAATTCTTCTCCATTATACTCCAAAGGCGGGGGTCACTCCACCGTCACACTCTTGGCCAGATTGCGCGGGAAATCTATGGGACATCCCCTGACCCTCGCCGCATGATAAGCCAGAAGCTGCAGGGCCACCGCATTCAGTAGCGGCGTGCACAGAACATGCGTGCGCGGCACCCGGATGACGCGGTCGGACAGCGCTTCCATCTGATCGTTCTCGGCATCCGTTACGGCGATGACCGGGGCGTTGCGTGCCTTGGCCTGTTTGATATTGGACACCATCGCATCGTAAGTGGGATCGCGGGGAGCGATGGCGATCACGGGTGTGCGCTCATCGAGGAGGGCGATGGACCCATGTTTGAGCTCTCCGCCGGCATAGCCCTCTGCATGGATGTAAGAAATCTCCTTCAGCTTGAGAGCGCCTTCGAGCGCGACCGGATAATTGATCCCCCGCGCGATGAAAAACGCATCCTCGTATCCGGCAAGGAAAGCGGCACACTCCGCGATCCGCTCCTCATCGGCAAGGATTTGCTCCACCTTTTCCGGCATCTGCCGTAGCTCGGACATCAGATTTTCCCGGGCGCTGAGAGGGATCCGGGCCCGGGCGATTGCAAACTGATAGAGGGCCACCAATTGAGCGACGAAGCTCTTGGTCGCCGCAACGCTCACCTCAGGTCCGGCATGGAGATAGATGGTTTCCTCGGCAAGGCGGCTCGCCGAACTCCCGGGCACATTGGTAATCGAGAGAGTCCGAACCGCCATATCCCGAAACCGCCGTAGGGCCGCTAGCACATCGGCCGTTTCACCGGACTGGGTAATCGCGATCGCCAGACTCGGCGGGATGGTGCGCCGGCCGTGATTCAGCTCCGAGGCCAGATCCACACTCACCGGAATGCCGAGCAATTCCTCGATGAGATACTTACCGATGAGTCCGGCATGATAAGAAGTGCCGCACCCCACGATGGTCACCGTCTCGATCCGAGGCCACCGGAAAACCGAATCATCGGCTTCCCGCCCCCAATGGGTTCCCAAAAGCTCCCGCACGATCCGCGGTTGCTCATGAATTTCCTTGAGCATGAAGTGTTCATAGCCAGCCTTCTGGACATCCTCCATCGTCCATGTGACCCGGTGCTCCGCCCGCCGGATCTCTTTCCCTTCCCACACGATGCGCACGCCATCGGCGGTGATCTCAGCGATATCCCGATCCTCCAGATAAATGACCCGGTCCGTATACCCGAGGATGGCCGGGACATCGGAGGCAACGAACATCTCGCCATCCCCCACCCCGATGACCAAAGGGCTATCCTTGCGGGCAGCCACCAGTTTTTCTTCATCCGCCGAAAGAACTACGATGGCATACGATCCCTCGATCCGTTCCAGTGCCCCGCTCACCGCGCCGGCAAGGTCGCCGCGATCGAGCGTTTCGATCAGATGCGGGATCACTTCACTATCCGTCTCGGAAAGGAATCGGTGCCCCTCCCGGATGAGCTGCTCCCTCAGCGCATGAAAATTGGTGATGATCCCATTGTGAACCACGGCAAAGCGGCCCCGGCAATCGGTATGGGGATGGGCATTCTTCAGAGACGGCACGCCATGGGTGGCCCATCGGGTATGCCCGATTCCCATGGTCCCCTGTATGGGCGGAGCGGACTCCCTCAGTCGCCCTACCCTGACCGCATCTTTGTATATGGCGATACTCCCCCCCTCCCGCACCGCAATGCCGCACGAATCGTATCCGCGGTATTCGAGGGATTCCAGTGCACTGAGGAGGATGGGCTGGGCCGGAGAGCGGCCGATGTAACCTACAATTCCGCACATCGTCCTACAACAAAACCTTTCTTCGATGTTGTCGGGTATCGGTCTCTTATCGAGTCAAGCGATGGATCGAACCACCCTCGGCGGGGTATTTATTCCCCGTTGATATGCGGCCGAGTGTGCCATTTATAGGTAGTTTATATTGTGAGGGATTTGAGAGCCCCTTGTATAGCACCAAAACGACGATTCCCTGTAACCTTTCCGAGATAAATACGTCACGATGACGCGTCGCGAAAGCCCTGAACTAAGAAATAACCCATAAAAAGCCCCCCTCTGAAAAAAGCGGGCATTCCCGAGATCTCAGAGGAGGGCTTTACCTATGTGCGCTTATGAGGCTTATGAGGCTGCTGAAGCTGTTTCCTTTCTCCTTCGGAGAGCGGCCAAGATGCTCAACCCCAGCCCGCCCGCCCCAAGAGACACGGCGGTGGCGATCTGAGGGGTCGGATAGCCGGGATCCGTGCAGGGCGAAGTGAGGGAAGAACACCCGTTCGTTTGAACGGAACGGGCGACCGCATCGTTGTTAATCACTTTCAGGGCCAGATATTGACCTTCGGGGATGGTCTCCGAGCCCGTTTGCGTCTTGACCTCGATGAACTTCTTATTGCTATCCCAAGTCAATCTTAGGTCCACTACGGAGAAAGCCGAGAACGAGAGGCTGTTTTCATCCCACACGCCCACTTCCACGGAACACTTATCCGCCCAACCACTCCCCAGACACATATAGGCCACCCAATCGCCCTCGGGGAAGGTGACATCGGCGGCCGCGGCCTCATCAGCAATCCAGATCTTGCTGCCGCCGGAAGGGATGGTCACCGAACCGCTCTGGCCGTCATCCCCCGGCCCCCCAACCCGCTCCATCTGAAACACCCCATCCAGATACTCCGAATCGAGCTTCCAGTACTGGCTGGCCGATGCCGCTGCAAACCCACTGAGAACGGTCACCACCATTCCCACGAGAAGCACCGCTACGAACACCCACCATAGACTTCTTCTCATGTTCATCTGTGCATCCTCCTTCCCTCAAAAGATGTGATATTTGCCGCGCGCCTCCTCCCCCCTCCCAACATCCCCATCTCAGGTATCCGCGGGCCATGCGACCATCGTTACCGAACATTTAAGCATAAATTCTCGATAAAGTCACTATAGGACTTGTCAAAAATCGGTCAAAAACGCGTCACGAAATGGTTAAAACCGTTTCATCACCCGTGACATCCCGCTCGGGCTCCTGAAGAGCGGCTTATCGGAGCGGCAAAACGCCGGTTGCACCTGCCCGTAGCGCGTGATACCCTCGTGACGGGGACGATGAAAGAGAAAGCGGATCTTCTCCTTTTCAACGCCAACGTACTCACTCTGGACCCCGCCCGTCCGCGGGGGGAGATCGTTGCCATCCGGGGCGACCGGATCCTTAGCGTGGGGAACAACTCCGAGCGGGAAGACCTCACCGGCCGCTCCACCCGATGTATCGACTGCGGCGGCCGTACTGTGCTCCCCGGTTTTCATGACGCCCACATGCACCTCTTCGCGCTGGCTTCGAACCTCATCAGTCTCGATTGCAGTCCCTCAGCCGTCTCCTCGATCGTCGAGATCCAGCGCCTCATCTCCCGCAAGGCGATGACCACGCCGCCCGGGAAGTGGATCAAGGCCGCCGGATACAATGAGTTCTATCTTGAAGAAAGGCGCCATCCCACCCGCTGGGATCTCGATAAGGCGGCCCCCGCCCACCCGGTGAAGCTGGCCCATCGAACCCGCCATGCCTGCGTGCTCAACAGTCGCGCCCTCGCCCTGGCCGGAATCACCGCCGAAACCCCGGATCCCCCCGGCGGACTCATCGAGCGGGATCCGGAGACCGGCGAGCCCACGGGACTCCTTTTCGGCATGAACGCTTACCTCAGCGAATCCGTGGTGCCCCCTCCATCCGACGAGGAGCTCTCAGAAGCGATCGGGAGGGCTAGCCGCATCCTCCTTGCCGCCGGGATCACATCCCTTCAAGATGCCACCTCCCACAACGGCCCCACCCAGTGGGAGCGCTTCCGGAAAGCGAAGGAATCCGGGAAGCTCATTCCCCGCATCAAGATGATGCTGGGCATTCGCGAGTTCCAAAAGTTCAAGGCGCTGAATCCCGGGGCAAAGACCGATGATCCGGAGCTTTCCATCGGCGCGGTGAAGATCATGCTCGATGAAGTCAGCGGCCGGCTCAATCCGCCGCAGGCGGATTTGAACGAGATGGTCCTCACCGCCCACCAAGCGGGTTTTCAGGTGGCCCTTCATGCCATCGAAGAGAACACCGTCGAAGCGGCGGCGGCCGCCATCGCGTATGCCCTCCAGCGCCTGCCCTTAAACGATCACCGGCATCGCATCGAGCATTGCGCCGAGTGCCCCCCCCGCTTGCTCCAGCGCCTCGAGGCGCTCCAAATCGCTGTGGTCACACAGCCCGCGTTCCTCTATTTCCACGGGGAGCGATACTTCGCCACTGTGGAAGAGCACCGATTGCCATGGCTCTACCGCATCGGCTCGTGGCACAAAGCCGGGCTCCTCACCGCCGCAAGCTCCGATTCACCCGTGATCCCCGTTGATCCGCTCACCGGCATCTATGCGGCGGTCACCCGAAAGGCCCAGACCGGCCGGGAATTCCTTCCGGAAGAGCGCATCTCCATCTCTCAAGCCCTCTGGATGCACACCGCCGCCGGATCCCACGCGGCCTTCGAGGAGAAACTCAAGGGAACGATCGCCCCGGGGAAGCTCGCCGATCTCGTGCTGCTCAGCGCCGATCCCACACGGGTGCCGCCGGAGGAGATCAGAGCTATCCGCGTGGAAAAGACCATTTTGGGCGGCCGGATCGTCTGGGAAGCCTGAGGGGGAAACCTCACCCCAACCGACGGGCATACTCGGCGGCGAGCATCAACACGATGAAGGCGATCATCGGCGTGATGTCCAGCACGCCGGCGATCGGGGGGATGATCCGGCGAAGCGGCGAAAGGATGGGGTCGGTGATCTGCGTCAGGAAGACCGCCAAGGGATGCCCATGGATATTGGGGATCCACGAGAGGATCGCCCGTACGAAGATGCTCCATGCCAGAACATTGAAGAGGATATAGAAAAAGAGGGAGAGGAAATGGCTCATCGCTGCTCCTTCCCCAGATTTTGCGCCTTCTCATAGGCCGCGATCACGGCCTGCGTGACGATCCCCCGGAAACCCTTCTTCTCCAGCCGCAAGAGCCCCTCCGCCGTCGTCCCGCCCGGAGAGGTGACCATGTTGCGGAGTTCGGCGGGGTGCTTGCCGGTGGCCTCCACGAATCGCGCCGAGCCGAGCACGGTCTGCAGCACCAGACGCGCCGCCATGGGCCGCGGCAGGCCGATGTGCACCGCCGCATCGGTCAGGGCCTCAATGAACAGAAACACATAGGCGGGGCCGCTGCCGCTCACGGCGGTGGCCATATCGATGTATTTCTCATCCTCTACGAAGAGTTCCTTCCCCAGCACGCCCAGAAGGATCCGCACCGATTCCTTCTGACCCTCCCGGACCGAGCTCGTGGCCGTCCAAACGCTCATACCCTCGCCGATCTGAGCGGGGGTATTCGGCATCACCCTCACGAGGGCATGGTGGGCCAGAGCGAGTTTGAGCGAATCCAACTTCACTCCGGCCATGATCGAGAGGACAAGCTGATCATCGCGCAGCTTTCCACGGAGTCCGTCGGCTACGCCGGGGAAGGCCTGCGGCTTCACCGCAAGCACGATGATCTCCTTCCCCTTGACGGCCTCCGCATTATCCCGAACGGCCGTGATCCCGTACTTGGACTTGAGTTCCGCCAGCCGGAAATCAACCACATCGCCGGCTGTGATCTCCTCCGGCCGGGCCACTCCCCGGGCCAGAAGACTCGAAATGATCGCCTCCCCCATCACCCCCGCGCCAATGAATGCAATCTTCATCTTAAGCCCCCCGTTCTCCGAAAATGGCCCGCCCGATCCGCACCATCGTAGCCCCTTCCTCTATGGCAATCTCGAAATCGTCGCTCATCCCCATCGAAAGGTGTCCGAGCCCCAGCGAATCCCGCAGACCCCGCAGGCGCCGGAATACCGGCCGCACCGCTTCGGGATCGGTGACCTGCGGTGCCACGGTCATGAGGCCTTCAACGCTCAGGGAGGGCATATTCCGGATGATCCCAAATGCCTCCCGGAGTTCCTCCGGGCGGAAGCCGCTCTTGGTCACCTCCGCGGCCACGTTCACCTCCAACAGAATAGGGATAGGCCGAGGCGCATCCCGGCTCAAAATCGAGGCCAGACGCACCGAATCCACGCTCTGAATCATATCGAACATGCCGGCCGCCGCCCTCGCCTTGTTGGACTGAAGATGCCCCACCATGTGCCATGTAATCTGCGCACGAAGGTCCGCCAGCGCCTCCATCTTGTTCCGCGCTTCTTGCACCCGGTTCTCCCCGAAGTGACGAAGGCCCGCCGCGAACGCCTCCCGGATGACGGAAGGCTCCACCGTCTTGGTGATCGCGACGAGCATCACTTGATCCGGGGATCGCCCGCATCGCCCGCAGGCGCGGGCGATGCGGGCTCGAACCTCCCCAACGTTTCGTCGAATATCCACTGCCCCCATGTCCCGGGTCATCCCCCTTTGTTACAAGACCGCCGCGGAGCCGGCACACATCACCGCTTCCTCGAGCTCCTTCCGAAGCCGGTCCCGCGTCCCCCCCGAATCTATCTTCTCCCACGGGAGAGGACTTCCGGCGGGGATCTCCCGATGGATGAAGTCCGGATCCATCCCATTCTTCTCGAGGGCCTCCCGCCACAGGGCAAGCGTGCTCCGGGGTATATCCACGAGCAACCGACCGACCTTTCGATCCCCCCGGGAGAGAATCCCCTGAACGAGGCTCTGTTCGATGCTCTCCGCCTTCACCTCGATCCCTCTCCGAACGAGCTCCGTCTTCAGCACCCGCAAGCGCCTTTTCAGTATCCGTTCCGGGGCCATGGGGAGCCACTGAAACGGCGTCCCCGCCTTGGGAACAAACGGCGAAACATTCACCGCAAGGCGCGTGCCCACCCGGTGCTTCTCGAAGACCCCTTTGGCCATGGCCGCCAATCGGACGATCTCCATGATATCATCGTCCGTCTCTGTGGGCAAACCGATCATGAAGTAAAGCTTCACCCGCCCGAAATCATAGCGGGCCACTCGCTCGACGGCGCTCAAGATATCGTCTTCCGAGATCCCCTTGCCGATCACCCGCCGGAGCCGCTCGGAACCCGCCTCGGGGGCCAGGGCAATGGATTGGGTCCGGCTCTCCGCAAGCCCTTTCAAAAGGGCCTCGGAAAGGGGCTTGACCCGGATAGAGCTGACCGAGAAGGAGATGCCCATCTTCCGAAGGCCCGAGACGAGATCCTCGATCTGGGGATGATCGGAGATGGCGGCGCTCACCAATCCCACGCGCTCGCGGTACCGGAGCCCCTCTCTGGCTTGTGCTATGAGCAGATCGGCGGGACGGTATCGCATGGGGCGGAAGTGGTATCCCGCAAGACAGAAGCGGCACCCCCGGGCGCATCCGCGCGCGATCTCCATAAGATACATATCCCCGAGTTCGGTCTCCCGGGTGAGCACGATCGAGCCGGTGGTAAACTCGGAGAGGTCAGGGGCCCAGCAACGCTTCACAGGATCGGACGAGACGAGCGGAACATACATCCCCGGGACACGAGCGATCTCCCGGAGCAAATCCTCCCGCGGGGATTCACTCCCTCCGAGCAACACCGGCACCAGAGGCGGCAGAATACCCTCCGCCTCTCCGATGACAAAGGCATCCAAGAGTTCCGCGAGGGGCTCGGGATTGGCGGTCACCGCCGGCCCGCCGGCGATGATGAGGGGGTGCCGCCGATCGCGCTCCGCAGAGCGGAGGGGCAGACCGCTCATCCGCAGCAAAGCCGCCACATTGAAATAATCGTGTTCGTAGGGAAGCGAAAAGGCAAGGATATCGAAATCGCCCGGCGGCCTTTCCGATTCCAGCGAGATCATCTCCGACCCCTCGAAGAAGATCCGTTCGCACACGACGCGATCGAACCGGTTCAGAAGGGCATACACCGTCTGAAAGCCGAGATTGGACATCCCGATGGCATAGGTATTCGGATAGACGAGGGCGATGCTGAGCTTGCCCCCCCAGTCCTTGATGATGGTGCCGTGTTCACCGGCAAGCTTTCTGCGGGCTTCCCGGAAGGTCTTCCAATGCATCTTCCCGAATCATTATATCGTTTCCCGTTCGAGATATCGAGTCAATGACCGCCCCGGAACGTCGGGGGTGACCCCCGAACGTCGGTAACTTTCAACTTCTGGTGGGTGGTGGACACCTCTGAGCATCCCATGAGCAAGTTAGAAGGCGATTTGAATGAGCGAGGGCATTCAGAGCCCCGGCGAAGGGGCGATTTGCATTGGTGGGGGCCGACCGGGGCCGGAAGGCCTCCATAAATCCCGGCCGGTTCTTATCTATGGTCATGTGAGATACGGGCTTCTTTAGTAGGGGCATCGCGACGAGGGACTTGAGCACCTCTTTCCATCTCGATCCCGATACATCCGCCTTCGAATGCGGACATCCTCGAATACGGTGGTGATGGATCGGGACTTGAATCCTTCCACCCTCAGCCCTCGATCCCGCCGGCCCATCAGATTATCGTCCAAAGCTTCCAACAATACTTCCGCACCGGCACCCACGCCGATCCATAGGCCCATCCCCTTACGCCCATTACTCCCGCCGGTCCCGGATACACCCGCATGTGGTGCTCAAGCTTCTCCTACATCTTCAGGAAAGCCGCGGATTGGCCGTCCTCTTCATCACCCATGATCTAGCCGTGGCCCGTCGGATGGGCGACCGGATCGTGGTGATGGCGCAAGGCCGGCTTCCTCAAGCAAAATTCCGTAGTCCTACGGATTGCGCTCCCCCGCAAACATACCATACAGTGAAGAATAATCATCTCCGTTCTTCCATCCGCCTCCGAGATCCATGGAGGCCTTGTCTCTCCGGAGCCAGAAACAGCGATTGAAGAAGGGAATGCACAAGGGGTACCTCTCTCGGGGGATTGGGGGTGTCCCCCCAAGAAAACCCTTTGGGCGGGTGGGTGGGATCGGAGAAGCCCGATCGTTCATGGAGGGTGGGGAATCCCGGTACAAAGTCCGGAATGAGGTGATCATACGGTTAGTCACCCGAGGGTGAAGATTGCAAAGCTGAATTGCTCTTTCCGGGCGGTGGAACGGGATTGACGTGCAGCTTCCGAGCATGATATGCTAGGTCACTACCAAGTACCCCTTCCCTCGAGCTCAAGCACGTAAGGCAATTCCCGCGCGATCGGTACGGCACACCCGATCGACCGATAAAACAAAGTCACGAAAGGAGCAACCGAAATGCAGAGATCTCTCAAGGCGGGCATCCTTCTACTCGTGATCGCGGCGATTGTGGCAGCGCTGGTGGCCGCATGCGGGGGTGACGGCGAGGAGAAGACCTCCACCCCGACGGCAACCACCCCCACGGAGAAACCGGCGGAGAAGACGACCATCACCATCGGCAACCTTACGGATAAGACGGGGGCGGCATCGGTGGCGATGGTGGTGGTGGATACAGCCCTGCAAGATATCATTCAATGGTCCAACGATACGGGCTACATCCCCGGCATTCAGCTCAAGGCGGTCAGTTACGATGGGCAGTACGATCCCTCGCGGGATGTGCCGGGGTATGAATGGCTGAAGGAGAAAGGTGCGAACGTGTTCCTCACCGGTCTCCCGAATACGCCGGTATCGCTCGAATCGCGCATCAACGGCGAGAAGGCGATCCTCGTCTGCATGAATTTGGATGACGCCCAGGCCAAGCCGGACGGGCGCCTCTTCTCCATCAATATGTCCATCGGCGGGATCGTGAAGACGGCGATGAAGTGGATCGCCGATAACGATTGGGATTGGAAGACAAAGGGCCCGGCCAAGATCGGGATCGTGGCCTGGGATACCACCTACTTCAACTATCAAGAAAAGGCCATCAAGGAATATTGCGATGCCCATCCCGAGCAATTCACCTTCGGCGGGGCGCACTATATCGCCAGCGGCTTCAAGTGGGATGTGCAGGTGCAGGCTACCAAAGACTTCGATTACATCTTCCCGCCGGGGGCACCGCTCGTGAGCTTCATCCGGCAGTACTACGATGAGGGCGGCAAGGCGAAGCTCGTCATGTGCGATACGCACATCTCCTTCTTCGGCCTGATCGGCGATGGCAAGCTGTGGCCCAAAGTCGATGGCTCCCTCGTGTTCCTCCCCAGCCCATGGTGGAACGAGGATGCCAAGGTCGTGAACATGGCCAAGGATTTTCTCCTCAAGAGCGGCGGTGAGGCGGCCCTCAAGAAGGCGATGGAAAGGGAACACGGCTTCCTCACCTCCACCCATCAATTCTACGGATTCTTGGAGATGATCCGGCAAACGGTCGAGCGCGTGGGTCCGGAGAACTTCTCCGCTCAGGCCATGTACGAGACCCTCACCTCCGGGTTCACCACGCAATACGGTGACGAGTACGCCCCGTGGGGCTATGTTCCCTCGACCGACCGATTCGGTTACGATTGGCAACTGGCTTACCGGATCAACGGCGCCACGGGCGAGCTCATCAAAGCAGACCCGAACTGGCTGCCGGTTCCCGCCGAGTAGTTTTCAAGTCCCGCCCGATCCAGAGAAGGGCCGCTCTCTCGAGCGGCCCTTCCTCATATTCGGCTTATCCGCCAGACCATTTCATCGGAGGGAAACCATGACAAGAGAACCGCTGGCATCCCTGAGAGTCATCGAACTGGGCTCGGGCGTCTCTGCGGCATATGCCACCAAGCTTTTGGCCGATCTGGGGGCCGATGTGATCAAGGTTGAACCCCCGGGCGGCGATCCCCTGCGCTCATACGGCACCTTCCCCGATGATCCCCGCGATCCCACCGTCGGTTGCCTCTTCCGATATCTCAACACGAACAAGCGGAGCATCGTGCTCGATCTTACGCACCCGGAAGCCGCCGCCACGTTCCTCCGCCTTGCCTCCGGGGCGGACCTCATCATAGAGAACCTCGGCCCGGACGGGCTCGAACGCCTCGGCCTCAGCTTCGAGAGGCTAAGGGAAGCCAATCCCGCGATCGCCCTCATCCGGATTTCCGATTTCGGGCAGGATGGTCCCCTCTCCCGCATCCCCGCCACCGATTGCACCGTACAGGCCGCGGGGGCATGGATTTCAAAGCATTTCTCCGCCGGAAGAGAACCGGTTCAGGTGGGCGGATCCATCAGCGACTACGGGTGCGCCGCTCATGCCGCAGCCGCCGCCCTCACCGCATGGCGCACGGCACGGCAATCCGGCCGGGCCGTGATCGTGGATGTATCGAAGCAAGAATGCCTTCTTTCCACCCTCCCGCAACCGGCCCTCTATTACGAGACGCTTCAGCAACTCGGCATGGGCCTGCCGGAGGACCGGGTCTTTCCGGTACCGGGCGTCGTCCCCTGCAAGGACGGGATGGTGGGAATCAACGTGCTCACGGCCCAGCACCACGCCGATTTCTGCAACCTCGTGGGCCGGCCCGAGTATATCCCGCGGCAACTGGAGCTCAACGCCGGAGGGGCAACGCTCGAGCAATTCTACCGGGATATCGAACCGTGGCTCATGGAGCGCACGGCCGAGGAGATCGTGGAGATGTGTCAGGCCTTCCGCATTCCGGCCATCCCCGTCGGGAACGGCCGGAACCTTCCGGAAATGGCTCAGTTCAAGGCGAGGTCATTCTATGTCAAGGATATCGAAGGCCGATTCGTTCAACCGGGTTTTCCTTACCGGCTGGAGAAGACGCCCCCCACCCTGCGCCGCCCCGCCCCAGCCCCCGGCGAGCACAACCCCGCCCTCGATGCCGATCCGTGGCAAGCTCCAAAGCAACGCCCACGGGTGGGCGCACCCTCGCAAGACCCCGGCACCCCTCCACTCCCATTCAAAGGCCTGCGGGTGCTCGATCTCGGCACCTTCTGGGCGGGACCCTACGTAGCCTGTTATCTGGGGGCCCAGGGAGCCGATGTGATCAAGATCGAGTCCATCCAGCGCCCCGACGGCTTCCGATACAGCGCCGCCTATCCCCAGCTCGGCAAAACATGGTACGAGCAGGGCGGTCCATGGCAGGGAACGAATCTCAACAAGCGCGACCTCACCCTGAACCTCGATTCCCCCGAAGGCAAGCGCATCTTCGAGCGCTTGGTGCCCACAGCCGATACCCTGATCGAGAACTTCGCCCCCCGGGTCATCGAGAACTTCGGATTCGGGCCCTCGCGCTTGCGCGAACTCAATCCCCGCCTCATCATCATGCGGCTCCCGGGATTCGGTCTCGAAGGCCCGTGGCGCGATTACGTCGGATGGGGCATGTCCTTCGAACAGGGGAGCGGGATGGCATGGCTCACCGGCAAGCCGGACGAACTGCCCCTCAACCCCGGCGGGTTCTCCGACCCCCTCGTGGCAATGCACGCGCTGGTCGCCCTCGAGGCCGCTCTCGAGCACCGCGAGCGCACCGGAGAGGCGCAGATCATCGAAATCGCCCAGCTCGAGGTAGGGGCTTGCATCACCGCCGAACAAGTGATCGCCTATTCCGTGAGCGGAAGACTGCAAATGCGCACCGGCAACCGCTCGGAAAGGATGGCTCCGCAGGGGGTTTACAAATGCGCCGACGGCGGATGGGTGGCGCTTTCCGTGCGCAACGATGCGGAATGGGAACGGATGGCTCAGGCACTGGGTTCCCCGGCATGGGCCGCGGATCCGCGATTCTCGACCTTCCCCGGGCGCAAACAACACCATGATGAGCTCGACCGGCGGATTTCGGAATGGGCGCTCACGCTACCTTCCAAAGAAGCGGTGAATCGGCTACGAGAGGGAGGCATTCCGGCGGCGAAGATCCTCACCGCCCCGGAGATGTACGATGATCCCCATCTGAAGGCGCGGGAGTTCTATCAGTACCTCCCCCATGCCCTCCTCGGCCGGAAGCGCTATCCCCGCTTCCCGATGCGACAATCGCCGGGGCTTCGGGGGGCACATCGGTTCGGAGCGCCGACGCTCGGCCAGCACAATCGGGAGATCCTCATGGGCGAACTCGGACTTTCGGAGGCGGAGATCACAGAGCTCGAGCGCAAAGAGGTCATCGGAACGGTCCCCAAGGGATTGAGATGACACGCAAGACGACGGGGGATCAGATCTCCAATCCCATCGCCCGGGCCATCACCACCGAGAGATCATAGACTTTGAGGGCGTCCGGCACACGCTCGAGGGCCTCGATGCATCGCGGGCACGCCGTGACGATCGCTTCCGCGCCCGTCTCCCGGGCTTCGGACATCCGATCCGCGGCGATCGCCGCCGCCATGCCGGGATCCATGGACTTCACCATATCCGCCCCATGGCCGCAGCACCATGCGTTCCCGCGGTGGCGCCGCATCTCCACGAGCTCCACCCCTGGAATACCCGTCAAAAGCTTTCGCGGTGGATCATAGATATTGCAGTACCTTCCCAGTTGACAGGGGTCGTGATACGTAATCTTCCGCTCGCCCGGGGCGCGTTGCGGAACGATTTTCCCCCCCGCCACAAGCTCGGCCAGAACCTCGCTCACGTGAACCACGTCGAAGGGGAGTTTACCCACGAGGGCCGGGTACTCGATCTTGAGGGATTTGAGGCATTCGGCGCACGCGGTCACAACCCGCCGGGCACCGCTTCTCCGGATGGCCTCCACGTTGTGTTCGGCGAGGGCCCGGGCGATCTCAACGGAACCGTCGTGCCATTGGACCACACCGCAACACCACTCGTCCTCCCCGAGATAGGCGATATCGAGTCCGGCAGTGCGAAGGAGCGCCACGACCGATCGGGCGATCTCGGGCTTGGGATAGGAGGCATGGCACCCGGCGAAGTACAGAAGCTCGCCGGTGCGCGGCAAATCGAGTCCGGCGGCCCAGCGCGCCCTTCGATCGGGCCTCGCACCGAACACATTGTGCTTTTCCGCCACGCGCCGGTCGATTTGCTTCAAGGGCTCCGGCGGGCCGAATCCGGCGGCTACGATATCCTCGCGCATCGCCCGCCAGATCTTCGGGGGATCGAGCCGGGGCTCGGCATGGCAGATCCACGAGCAGAGCTTACAATCGGGATCGGTGTAGAGCACGGAGACGAGCTCCTCGCTGTAGGGAAAGCGCCCCTCGAGGATGCCCTGAGCGATCTTGATCTTGCCGCGGGCGCAGTAATGCTCGAATCCGGCGCTGTGTTCCCGAACCGGACACACCCGATAGGCGGGAAGCGTGGTCAGCACCGTATCCGAGTATTTCTCCCGGCAATAGCCGCACTGAACGCACAGATAGGCCATGGACTTCAGAGCTTCGAGCTTGGATTGAGATGCCATCGTCGTTTCCTCCATCCGTTCCCGCGGGTTACGGAAGACCGAAGATATGCGGATTCATGATGTTGTTCGGGTCCAACGCCGCCTTGAGGGTTCGCAACATGGCGGCACACTCCGGCCGGAAGTGCCTTGCGCCCACATCGCAGAGATCCTTGCTCAGCACGATGATGTTCCCCCCTTTACCGAGCAGAAAATCCAACGCCCCCTTCTGCACCGCAATGGCCTTCTCCCGGGCTTCGGCATCCAAGAGATCCACCATGCCGTGATAGGAGATCACATCGCCATCGAGCTGAGCGAAGAGGGAGCTATTGAACACGGGCACCCGCCGTTCCCAACCGGCAAGCTCCCTCTTGAGCCAATCGAGGCTCTCCTTGAGAAGCCGGAGCGATTCATCGCGGGGCACCAGCGATTCGATCATGAACCACATGCCGTGCCCGTGCGCCGAATCGTGCATCCGGGCCATGTAGAAATCGGTCATTTGCTCCGATTGCGGGGTCGAACCCTTGTTGACCGGTGAAGTCTCTTTCACTATCCGCCCGATCGCGCCGAGCTTGCGGTCCACCTCTTCCTGAGTGAATCCGGTGACCCGGTACATGATCACCCAATCCTGACCGGGGGGCATCGCCGGGCCCGGTCCGAAGAGGGCCAGCGTAGAACAGAGTTTCGGCTCGTGGGCATCCATGGCGGCCATGGCCCGATGGGCATCATCGAGGCGATCATGGGCGAAGGCGATGCTCCCCACCGCCTCGTGCCCTTGCCAGTGGAAAAGCTGCAAGGTCGCCTCCGTGACGATCCCGAAGATGCCCATGCTCCCGATGAAAAGTCCGGTGAGGTCCGGTCCGCTCGAAACGCGGGAATGATTCTTGGCATTGGGATTGATGCCGGAGCCGGTCTGAATGATCTCGCCATTCGGGAGGACCACCTTGAGCCCCCATGTGAAAAGCCAGTCCATCCCCGCGGCGCTGAAGTCCCGGCCCGCCGCCGCCCCGCTTTCCCCGCAGATCATGCCCCCGACCGTCACCGAATCCGAAGGGGAGAAGATCGTGTGGACACAGAAGCCCTTCTCCCTCATCCGCGTCTCGAGCTCGGTGCCGGTGATGCCGGCCTCCACCGTGACGGTTTTGTTCACCGGGTTGAATTCGAGAATCCTTCGCATCCGGGTGAGATCCACACAGATGCTCCGCCCCGGCTCGCCTTCCGGCCAACCGCCGTAACTGCAAGCCCCTCCCCGCGGAACGATCGGCGTCTTCGTCCGGTTGGCCAATTTGACGATGCGGGAGACCTCCTCCGTACTTCCGGGACGGACCACGATGCCCGGAACCCTCGATGGGAACTGACTCGAGTTGTTCGAATAGGCGAACACCGCGAAATCGCTATCGGTCACATACTTCGGACCCACGATCTCGGCAAGCGCGGAATACAGCGGATGCTTCATATCGAACCTCCAAAAGGGAAAAGTCGAACGCCCTCGATTTAGCGCCCCTTCTCCGGAAGATACTGCTCGAACATTTGCCCGAGCTCATCGGCCGAGCGCTCCGGCACCCGATAATAGGTACGGATGAGCACGGAGCCATCGGGCTCGAAGCGATAGGTTTCGATGCTCAGCCCCACGAACGATCGGCCGTCCGCGGTGATATGGTTCTCGAGGAGCCACGCCACTTCGTTCCCGCAGATGAAGAAAGCCCCTTCGTGAATCTTGAATTTGACCTTAGGCTGAAAGAGATCGAACGGCTTGGAGGCGCATTCCTCGAATCCCCTTTTCTCCGGCGTGCCCACGGGGTCGAACATGTGGAAATCCCCCGGGGCCACCGACCGCCAGTTCTTGACCCACGCCTCTTTGTCGCCGGCATTCCAGAAGTTGATATAGTTCTCCGCCCATCGTTTGAGCTGTTCGCGATTCGGAATCCCCATGGCGATACCTCCCGCTATCCCTTCTCAAAAACCAGAGAATCTCTATTTCTTTGCAAGGGATTGGTACATCCACATTGTGGCCGGGCTCATGGCATTCGGGTCCACCTCGACATTGACGCAGGCCGGCAAGCCCGAGGCAAAGGCCCTTTCGAGGGCGGGTTTGATCTCCTCGATGCGGGTCACGTATTCCCCGTGCCCTCCGAGCGCTTCGACCATCCGATCGTACCGTTGCCGCGACTTGAGCGCCATGCCCACACATTTCTCTTCGCCGCAACTCATCCGCTGCCAGTGTTTGACCATTCCCCAAGCGGCATCGTTGGCGATGACGGCCACGATCGGCAGACGATGGCGAACGAAAGTATCGAACTCCATCCCGTTGAACCCGAACGAGCCGTCTCCGAAGAACCCCAGTACCCGCCGTTCCGGATATGCCAATTTAGCGGCGAGGGCGAATCCCGTCCCCACCCCCAAGCACCCGAAGGCCCCGGTGCTCAGCACCCGGCCCATCGCCGCGGGCCGCAGGGTGCCCGCAAGCCAGCAACTCGAGTCGCCGCCGTCCGGAACGATGATGGCATCGGGATCGAGAAATTCCACCACTTCGCGGGCCAACCGCGCCGGATGGATGGGCTGAGCATCGGAAGTGTAAGCGGCCTCCGCTTGCGCTTGCAAGGCATCGGCGACGGCCCGGGCCTGCGCCAACCACTCCGAACGATCGGGCTTGCGCGCGGCGTTGCCGATCTCTTGTGCGAGCGCATCGAGCACATGGCGGGGACTTCCCACGATGCCCACCTCCGCCGGGCGATTGAACCCGATGGTCCCCCCATTCACGCACACCTGAATGAACCGCGCGTTCGCATCGAAGAGGGGCGGCCGGCCGAAACCTTCGAGGAAATCGAATCGCACCCCCAGGGCAAGGATCACATCGGCCATGGCGGTGGCCGCTTGCCCCAGAAGCAGCGGATGCCCCGTTGGAACGGCGCCTTGGGCCAGTCCGGTGGTACGAAGGGGAATCCGGGTAGCATCGACGAATCGCCGGAGAGCCGCATCGGCCCCTTTATCCCAGAAGATATCATCCCCCGCCAGAACGGCGGGGCGCTGGGCTTCGAGGAGCATCTCTGTAGCCTTGGAGATCGCCTCGGGGCTTCCGGGCCCGAAATCCGGGGGACGATGGGGGGAAGGAAAAAGAACTTCGCCCTCCTCGATCTCGCTCATGAGGAGATCGAGGGGACATTCGATATAGGTTGGGCCGCGCGGGGGCGTGACCGCTTTCTGAAAAGCGGCGTTTACATATTCGGGGATGCGTTTTGGATCGTAGATCGTTCTAGCCCACCGCGTGATCGGTTCGAGGAGCCGGACTTGATCGAGATCCTGAAGGGCACCGCGGTCGAAATCGGCCAAAGGGATCCGGCCGCCGATCACCACCATGGGAATCTCGGAGATGAAAGCCTCGGCGATCCCGCTGATGGCGTCGGTGAGGCCGGGGCCGGCGGTGACGATCGCCGCACCGGGCTCTCCCGTGGCGCGGGCCCATCCGGCGGCGGCATGGGCCGCCGCTTGCTCGTGCCGCACATCAATCACCGGCATGCCCATCTCGGCGCAACCGGCAAAGATGGGATTGATATGCCCCCCGCAGAGGGCAAAGACGTATTTCACCCCTTCCCGCTGAAGTTGCCTTGCGAGAAGCATTCCGCCGGAAACCCGTCCCATCGCCTTCTCCTTTCCACTCGATCTCCGGGAACTCGAAAATCAGCCGGGCCGCTAGACCATATCCGGACGAACGAGGACCTTGATCTCGGAAGTCGGCCGGGCCAGAGCGAGAAGCGTTTCCTGAAGCCGCTCCAGAGGGATCACCCCGGAGACGATCTCCCCCACGCTCACCCGCCTCTGCCGCAGGAGTTCGACGGCGAGATCGAATTCGTCGAGATAGGCGAAGGAGCCGGTCACATCGATCTCCTTCCACATCCAGTGTTCCGGCACGATCTGCGCCGTCATTCCACCCCCCACGATCACCACCCGTCCATGAACCCTGACCGTCCCGACCGCTTGCTCGACGAGCGCCGGAGCACCCCCGCAGACGAAAGCAACATCTACCCCCGAAGGGACAAAAGAAGTGACGGCGCGCACCGGATCCCCCGTGGAAGGATCGAAGACCCGGTCGGCGCCGAGGCGCGCCGCGGCGGCGGCGCGCCTCGGCGCCGGCTCCACCGCATAGATCGCTCTGGCTCCCGCCAAGCGCGCAAGCTGAATCACAAACAGCCCGATGGGTCCGGCACCGAAGACGGCCACCGCATCCCCGGCAACGATCCCCGAACGCCTCACCGCCCGCAGGGAAACGGCGCAGGGCTCCACACAGGCCCCCTCTTCATCCGTGACTTCGCCCGGGAGGTGGCGCACCATGGGAGCCTTCACCCTCACGTATTCGGCAAAGGCGCCGGGCAAGTCTCCGAATGACCCCAGAAACCTTACCGAGGCACAGTGGGGCCGATCGCCGCGAAGGCACGAGGGGCACGTTCCACAGGCGAGCATGGGATTGACCGTCACCCGGTCCCCCGGGGCAAATCCTTTCGTGCCCGGACCGATCTCATGGACCGTTCCCGAGAACTCGTGCCCCATCACGAATCCGGGCGCAAACGCGCCCTCGGCGAACATGCGCACATCGGATCCGCAGATGCCGCAATATCGCACCCGGATGATGAGCTCATCCGGCCCCGCCGTCGGCGGCGGGATATCCTCAACTCTGAGGCGGGCCTTTCCGGCAATGACAGCGGCTTTCATCAGAGGAAACCTCGGCACGGATCGGTCAGCTATAGATCGGGCGGGATTGCGCCTATTCTATTCCGGGGAGGGCCCCCTGTCAAATCACAGTCCTCTCACACGTTCCCGATATTCTCCCGATCCGGGGCTCAGATTTTCGCCCTTCGCCTCCCGGAGGGCGAAAAGAGAGAGCGACCGCCCCGAGGCTAGGCGATCACCTGAAAATAGATGAGCACCAGATCCCCCGGGCCGGGATTGGTGATCTCATGCGTTTCCCGGAGCTCGAAGATCACGCACGTGCCTTCCGCGATACGGATTCTGCGGCCGTTCACCCGGACGATCCCCTCGCCGGACTCCACAAACACGATCTCGTACTCGGCGGCATGGGCGTGCGCATGGGCCACGTCCCCGGGCGCCATCCAGAGGCGGGCAAACTGCTTCACATGCGGCACCTCCCCGCCGCGGATCATCACTTTCTTGAGGAGCTGAGGATCGTGGGAAACCCCCTCCTCGGGCAAATCGGTGAGCGTCACAACCTTCATCGCCGCTCCTTTCTCCGAGCGCCCCTATCGCATCGGAAAACCATCAAGTAATTGTACGGCCCGATCTTGCGGAGTCGCTCCTTGCGGAAGCCATGCGGGACGACGAGTTTTTCCACTTCCTCCGCCGAGAGCCGAATGGAGCGGGGCGGACCCGGAGGCCCTTCCACCTTCTCGAACTCAATAATGCCCAGCACCCCCTGAGGGCGCAGCACCCTCCGGAGTTCCGCCAGAGCCCCCGACGCCGCCCCCGCCTCTGCAAGATCGTGCAGAACGGTAGCCATCAAGGCCAGATCCACCGATCCCCCCACCAGAGGGAGATGCACCGCATCCGCAACCAGCGGGCGGATATTCATGAGCCCCTTCTCCCCGGCGCGCTCCCGCAGACGCGCAAGGCCCCCTTCCCATGCGTCCATCGCATAGATGATCCCTTCCGGCCCGATCAGGGGAGAGGCATAGAGGGAATAATCCCCCGGCCCGCACCCCACATCGAGCATGACCATCCCTTTCCAAAGGCCCAGCGGTTCAAAGGCCTCCCGTGGGTCAATGAGATCGAAGCTACTCTTTCCCGCCCCCGGCGGTTTGGGTGAATCCCCCATAACGCTCCAACAAACCTCCTCGATCAGCGCTCGCAGAGAACCGGCGGATAACGCTTCGGGCCTCGACGGGGAAGGAACACACCCCTTGCCGATGGCCCATTCATCTTGATTCCCGATTTTGTCAAAAAACGCCCCCGAAGTCCATAAGGGCCAACTGAGCCAACAAGAGCAATCGAAGAAGAGCGTGCCAAGACACCTCTCTCGGGGGATTGGGAGTGTCCCCCAAGAAAACCCATAGGGCGGGGGGATCGGAGAAGCACGATCGTTCATGGGGGGGTGGGAATTCCGGGGCGAGGTCCGGATGAGGTGTTCATGATTATTCCCCCGAGGGTGAAAGCTGCAAAGCTGAATCGCCCTTTTGGGCAACTGCTATAATCGGATCGGAGAAGACCGGAGAGATTCGACCATGGTGAAGATGATCTATCGGCGGATCGAGGTCCACCCCTTCGGCACGAATTGCTATCTCGTAGGATCGAACCGAACGCGGGAAGGAATGGTGATAGACCCGGCGGGGGAAGGGATGAGGTTATTGACGAACATCAATGAACTCGGCCTTCGGGTCAAGATGATCGTGGCCACACACACCCATCCCGATCATCTCGGCGCGGTGCACTTCCTCAAAAATTCGACGGGAGCGATCTTCGCCGTGCATCGAGCGGAGGGGACGAATCTCGATCACCCGTTTTATGCGCAACTGATGTCCCTCGATCCGACCCTCCACCCACCCCCTCCACCGGATCGGCTCCTTCAAGACGGCGATCTACTTGAAATCGGGGACCTGACCTTTCGCGTGATGCATACCCCGGGGCACAGTCCCGGAGGCATCTGCATCGTGGGGTACGGCGTGGTTTTCAGCGGGGATACCCTGTTCAACGCCGGCATCGGCCGGACGGATGGGCCGGGGTGCAGTTACTCTCAGCTCATCGGGAGCATTCGGGAGAAGCTCCTCACCCTTCCGGACGCCACGGTGGTGTTACCGGGGCACGGTCCCCGCACCACCATCGGAGAGGAGCGGAAGAGGAATCCATTCTTGCAGTAGCCGCGAGGGGGCCGCTCGACGCGCCCCCTCGCCGAAGATCTCGGTCTACTTCTGGGCCAATTTCATCAGGGATCCGCCGCCGACGAACCTCACGTTCTTGCACCCCTTCTGCCGGAGGATACGCGCCGCCTCCGATGAGCGCACCCCTTTCGAACATAGACAAACCACTTCCCGATCCTGAGGCACCTGATCGCACAGCACGCGGAATTCCTCGAAGGGCACATTCTTCGTATCTTTCTCCGGCAAAGGCCGGTCGGCCGCCTCTTTGGTCCGGCGCACATCCACGATCAACTTACTGCTGAGATCGGCATCCGGCGGCAGGGCATGGATCCCTTCCATAAGCTCATTGCGGGCGGTACAAGCGATCGAATAAAGGGGGTCCACTGCCGGGGCATACGGAGGCGCGTAGGCAAATTCCGCATCGAGCAAATCTTCGAGTGTCCCTCCGTGCTTGAGGAGGGCGGCGAAGACATCCACCCGCTTGACCACTTCGCCCTTGCTGTAACCCTGCAAACCCAAGAGCTTGGTGGTCTTCTTATCGTACACGAGCTTCAAATGAAGGTTCTCGAAGCCGGGGTAATAATCCGCTTTATCAGTGAAACTACCCCAAGCCACGCCCACATCGAACCCCGCCTCTCTGGCCGCCTTCTCGGTGAGGCCGGTAGCCGATACGTTCATATCGAAGATCTTCACCGCGGCGCTCCCCACCACCGGCCCGAACCGCTCGTTCCCGCCGCCGAGATTCGATCCGATCACCCTTCCCTCGCGGTTGGCCAGCGATCCCAGCGGCATCGCCACGGGCTTTCCCGAAATCAGGTGCTTGAGCTCCACGCAATCGCCGGCGGCGAAGATATCCGGATCGCTCGTGGTCATCTTCTCATCCACCACGATCCCACCCGTCTTGCCGATGGTCAGACCACACTCAGCCGCCAGTTTGCTGTTGGGCCGAACGCCGATGGCGATCACCACATGATCCACCTTGAAATCGCCCTGAGGGGTTTTGATGATAACGCCGTCTTCCTCCTCGACCAACCCTTGGAGTGGACAATTGGTATGGAGCTCCACCCCCTCACCGGTCAGATACGTTTCCACCGGTCGGGCCATCTCCGGATCGAGCATGGCCGGGAGGATATGAGGGGCCGCATCGAACAAAATCACTTCTGCGCCCCACATGGCCTTGCATGCCTCCGCAAGTTCACAGCCGATGGGTCCGGCCCCCACAAGGCCGACCTTCGAGATCTGACCGGTCTGAAGCGCCTTGCGCAGCGCGATCGAATCCTCCATGGTCTTGAATACCGAAACCCGCTTACCGCCCTTCGGGACGAATGGGGGAACGATGGGCACCGCACCCGTGGCCAGAATGAGCTTATCGTAGGGGAACTCCCGGACCTCGCCCGTGCGGAGCGAGCGGGCAACGACCTTGTGGGCGGTCCGATCGATGCGCTCCACCTCGGTCTCGATGATCACCTCGAGCCCCTTGGCCTTGCGGAAGAACTCCGGATCCCGGATCACGCCATAGGCGGTCTCCCGGAGCTTATCGGCGCTCCCGATATCCCCCGAAACGAAGTAAGGCATACCGCAAGCCCCGTAAGAGATGAATTTCCCCCGATCGATCACGGTCACAACGGCATTGGGGAGAAGGCGTTTGGCGCGCGCGGCGGCCCGAAGTCCGGCGGCATTGGCGCCCACCGCCATAATTCGAACGGCATCACTCTTGGTCAAGGTAAGCATCCTCCTCTTAGTAAAAGGTTCCGGGGGTCATTATATCAGATGAACGCAGAGAAAGCCCGGAACGGATCCTCGCCAAAAAGCGATCGCAGAAGAGAGTCCACAAGCACCCCTCTTGGGGGATCAGCGAAGCCCGAGCGTTCATCGGATATGGAGGACGGGATAATCTTCCCGCCTTCACCGGATAGAGACTCCGGAAATACCCTTGCCGAGGAGAAGGGAATTCCCCTTGAGATAACCGCTATCTCCGCTCCCCCTTTCACAAGGCTTCGTTCCCCGCTAGATCCCATCCCGCCGAGATCTGACCCCCCTCGACCGTGAAATACGTCCATTCGATCGTCCGGTAGACGAATGAGACCTCTTCCATGGGCAACGGAGTTGAGTTCAGAGAGATATCCTCCATCGGCAACGTCTCTCCACCGAAAAGGGAAATATCCTCCATCGGGAGCGTATCCCCGCCCATGAGTTGAGGGGAAGCCCTATCGGTCACCCGCGTCACCACCACATCCGTCAACCGATACCGCATGTACACCTCTTTGCTTCCCGCACTCCCCCGGCACAGCTCGATCACCACCTCGGGGATGCGCGTCCCCTCGCACACGGCCTTGGCCAGATAGGGCGACGCCTTATCCACCTTCTTCATGATCGTGAACTTGCTGAACGCCGGACCTTCATTTCCGATCGCGTAAGGCGCCACCGGCCCGCCGACCCGAAGATCGTAGCGGAGCACCTCGATCCAATTCGGATGATTGGCATCCGCCGATTCGCCCGGCATCCCTTCGATCCACAGGAACATCCCCTCCACCGGAGAAGGCTCCTCTGCCTTCCCGGCTTTGGCCGGTGTGGCGGTGGGAGTGGGCGTCTTTGACTTTGACTCGGGGGTCGCCGGAATCGTGGATCCCGTTTGGATCGGGCCGCCGCCATCTTCCGGGATCGAAGAGGGCGAAGGCTGAACCGGAAGAACGGTGACCGCCGGAGGAGCCGCTGCCGCCGGATCGCCCGCCGAGCAACCGGATGTCAGAATCGGCAAGGCAATGACAAGGCAGAGAACAAACGCAATCCCTATTCTCATGTTGACCTCCCTTTCCCCGTATTTGGATTCATCCATCGAACATCTGAGCTCCCGAGACTAGCGCACGATGACCATCGCTCTCACCCCCTCCCTCAGATCGCATGGCCGGCGGTGATTTCTATTTAGTCAACCCTTCATGATTTGTCAATCCCCGCCAAGGAAAACGATCGAGGGCCGCAACCGGAGGCCCCCTATCCCCCAAAAAGTACCTTTGATATTGCTTTACAGCACCTTCCCCCGTATAATATCCCTAATCACAAGTTCACTGAGGGCCCCGCTTGTTCCCGATAACTATCCGGCAATACGAACCCGTCTCATCCGGGATGATCTCATGAGTGATACCCGCAAGACAAAGGCACAACTTATCAACGAGCTTCAAGCGGCGCGAAAGCAAATCGCCGAACTCGAAGCCGATCTAGAGCGGTTGAGATCCACCTTCGAAGGCATGCCGGAGGCGGTGGCTCTCATCAATGCGGAGGGAAAGCTCATCTATGAAAGCCCCTCGGTTCTCCGCATCGGTGGGAGAACGCCGGAGGAGCTTGAGGGCACCAATTTCACCGACTATGTCCATCCCGATGATCTTGGGTTCATCGAACGCAAGCTCCCGGAAGTGATCAGCATGCCGGGCATCACGCCTCCCGTTTCGGTACGCTTCCGGCACGCAAACGGCTCATGGCGGTGGGTGGAGATCACGGTCAACAATCTCCTTGCCGATCCGCGGGTCAGGGCTCTGGTATGTAATTTCCGCGATATCACTTCCCGGAAGGAAATCGAAAAGGAGCTCATCCGGATCACCAAGGCGATCGAAAGCTCCGGGGAAGCCATCGGCATGTCCGATCCCCACGGGCGCCACTTCTATCAGAACGAGGCCTTCACCAAACTGTTCGGGTACACGGCGGAGGAATTGGCCACCTTGGGGGGCGGACCCATCGTCTATACCGATCCCAACGTTGCCCGAGAGGTGTTCTCCACCATCATGGCCGGCAACCCATGGACCGGAGAGGTCGAGATGCGATCCAAAGACGGCCGCCGGTTCCCCGTGCTCCTCCACGCCGACGCCATCAAGGATGATCGAGGGGAGATCATCGGGCTCGTCGGGGTACACACCGATATCAGCGCCCTCAAACAGGCCGAAGAGACCCTGCGCCAGAGTGAGCAGAACTACAAGCTCCTTTTCGAAAGCACGCTCGACGGCTTGATCGTCCTCGACGGCCAAACCTTCAAAGTGCTCCTTGCCAATGAGAGCGCCGCCAAGATCTTTGGATTCGATTCGGCGGCAGAGGGAATCGGCCTCGATCCTCTGGACCTCCTTCACCCCGAGGAGAGGGGGCGGGCTGCCCGCATCATCGCCGAGGACATGTTCGAGAAGGATCTTCACGAGGTCAATGAGTTCCGGGCCTTCACCTGCGATGGGCGGGAGATCTGGATCGAAGCGATCGGCAAGCGCATTCTGTATCAAGGAAAGACCGCCGGACTCGTCTCGGTCCGCGATATCACCGCCCGCAAACATGCCGAACGGCTCATCAACATCGAACGCGATCTGGCGCAGGCGCTGAGCGCCGCCTTCCGGATGGATGAAGGGCTACACCTTTGCACCGAGGCTGCCCTCATCGCATCAAGAATGGACTGCGGGGGAATATGGCTGTTCGATGAGAAAACGGGTACTCTCGATCTTCAGTATCAACAGGGGATGCCGGAAGAACTGGCCGCTGCCCTGGCCCACCACGGGCCGGATTCTCCGGGGGCACAACTGGTGCGCGCGGGTAAGCCGGTGTATTCCCGATACGGCGCTATCGGAGAACCGCTGGACGAGATCGGGCGGCGGCACGGACTGAAGGCGATGGCCATCGTCCCTCTGATCTATGAAAATCGGGCGATCGGTTGTCTCAGCATCGCTTCCCGAAGCATGGAAACGGTCCCGCCACTGACTCGCAAGGCCCTCGAACTCATCGTCGGGCAAATCGGCCCCGGAATCAACAGTCTGAGAGACCGCGAAGCCTTGCGCCAGAGCGAGCTCCGCCTTCGGGCCATCTTCGAGAACGCCAATGACGAGATCGTCCTCCTCGATCGGGACGGCACCATTATCGCTCGGAACAAGGAGGGGGAAGACCTCGTCGGCTACCGACCGGAAGAGGTGATCGGGAAGAAGTTTACGGAAGTAGGACAAGTGCTCTCGATCGAGAGCTCGAAGGTCGTCCGTGAGCTGTTCGGGAACGCCACCATCGAAGTGGGCCGGGAAGTGCCATGGATCATGGAGATTCACGCCATCCACAAGAACGGCACGCCCGTGGTTCTCGAAGCAAGCTCGAGCGTGCTCGAGAGAGAAGGGAAAATCGAAGGTCTGGTGGTCGTCCTTCGGGATATCACGGAACGCAAGCGAGTCGAGGAGCAAATCCTCCAGCGGAACCGGCACCTGACCGCGCTCAACGAGATCGCGCAGACGATCAGCCGCTCGGCCGACCTTGATGCCATCATGGACAATACCCTCGCAAAGATGCTCGAGATTCTGAACATCCGACACGGGGCCGTCTATCTTATGGACACCGCCCGATCGGCCCTGATCCTCAAGACCCACCGAGGGATGCCGCGAGAGAGTTTCGGAACCTATGATGTCATTCGAGTCGGCGAAGGGATCTTGGGCAATATCACCCAGATGCGGGAGACCGTCTTCTTCGAATCACTGCCGGATATATCCGAAATTACCCCGGGCGGCAGAAAGCTCGTCACCGACTACAATCTCCGATCCGCGATCTTCACACCACTCTTGGCCAAGGATGAAATCCAGGGATTCATGTGCGTGCTCACCGAAGGCGACCGGGTGTTCACCGCCGAAGAGCGGGAGCTCGTGGGAACGATCGGGCATCAGATCAGTATCGCGATCGAGAACGCTCGCCTCATGGAAGCTTCGAGCCGGGCCAAGGCGCTCGAAGAACTCGATCGCCTGCGGACAGCCCTTCTGGCCAGCGTTTCCCATGAATTGCGCACCCCCCTCACCTCGATCAAAGGGCTTTCGAGCAGTCTCGTACAGCCGGATATTCACTGGGATTCGGAAACCCAGCAAGAGTTCTTGCGCATCATCGATCACGAATCGGATATCCTCACCCATATCGTAAACGATCTCATGGAGATGTCCCAGATCGAGGCCGGCATCATGCGGCTGGAGAAGACGCGGAGTACCCTCTCCTCGATTCTGCGGCAGATCAACGATCATCTTCAGGGACTGGTGAAGAAGCATCGGTTTGAAGTCCGCCTTCCCGATGATCTGCCGCCTATTTACGTGGATGAGATCCGCATCGGGGAGGTGATCACCAATCTGGTTCAGAATGCGGTCTCCTATTCGGAACCCGGCACAGCGATCACGCTTGAAGCCCATCGAAACGATAACGAGATCGTAGTCGAAATCACAGATGAAGGCATCGGCATCGGCCCTGAGCACATTGATAAGGTCTTCGACCGATTCTATCGTCTCGAGAGCGGGGTAGCCCGCCGCAGAGGGGGGACAGGGCTCGGCCTCTCGATCTGCAAGGCAATCGTGGAACAGCACGGCGGCAAGATCTGGGTGGAAAGCCAGCTCGGCAAGGGATCGAAATTCAGCTTCAGCATTCCGCTCCCACAGGAATCCTGAGGGGGCCCAAAGACAACGTCACATAGCAAGCCACTGTGGGGCTTTAGGGGGGAGGATAAGCGGATGGAGAAGAAGCATATCCTTATGGTAGACGACGACCCGATGATCCTCAGATTCGTGAGCGCGAATCTGCAGGCGCGCGGCTACGAAGTCACCACAGCGGAAGATGGGGAATCAGCCCTGAGGATGGTCAAGGATTCTTCCCCGGATCTAGTGATCCTCGATATCCTCATGCCCGGGATCGACGGCTTCGAGGTATGCCGGCGTCTGCGCGAATGGTCACAGATACCCATTCTGGTTCTGACGGCCATCGGCGAAACGAACGCCCGCTGGCAACTCATGCAACTGGGCGCCAGCGACTACATGTCCAAGCCCTTCGATATCGCCGATCTACTGAAGCGGGTGCGGCGGCTGCTGGAGGCCAGTCCGGCGAACCATCGCGCCGGATAAGTTGAACCGCCCCCATCAATTCGGGCCTTCTCAAGAAGGGAAAAAGAGCGGGAAAGCCCTCTTGAGGCAAGAAGCTGAAAATGGGCGATAGAGGACTCGAACCTCTGACACCTTGCGTGTAAAGCAAGTGCTCTACCAACTGAGCTAATCGCCCCGGAAGAAAAGCCCCCCTTCGGGAGCCGAAGAAGGCTGAAACACATCCCGAGTCGGCCCCTCATCCGCTCTGGCCTTTCTTCGTCACTCGTGATTATATCGTTGGGGATTTGCGCCCGTCAAGGCGCGGGCGGATCACCCCTCGGACGTTTCAGTTATCCTCGGGCAAGGTCGAAACGATCGAGGTTCATGACCTTGGTCCACGCCCCTACGAAGTCGCGCACGAACTTCTCTTTCGCATCATCGCAAGCATAGACTTCCGCTATGGCCCTGAGCTGGGAGTTATGGCCGAATATCAGATCGACACGCGTCGCCGTCCACTTGAGCGCTCCGGTTTTGCGGTCGCGGCCTTCGAACACCTCCGCGTCTTGCGAGAGGGGATTCCACTCCGTGCTCATGTCCAGCAAATTCACGAAGAAATCGTTGGTCAACGCCTCCGGGCGCTTGGTAAAGACGCCGTGCGGAGATTGTCTGAAATTGGCATTCAAGACGCGCATACCGCCAACGAGCACGGTCATTTCGGGCGCGGTGAGCGTCAGTAGCTGCGCCTTATCTATTAGCAACTCTTCGGCCCGGACACTGAACTTGCTCTTGAGGTAGTTTCGGAAGCCGTCGTATTTCGGTTCCAAAACGGCGAAGGACTCGATATCCGTCTGTTCCTGCAGGGCATCCATGCGTCCCGGCGTGAAGGGAACCGACACCTCATAGCCGGCGTTCCTCGCCGCTTGCTCGACGGCGGCACAGCCACCCAGTACGATCAGATCGGCGAGCGACACCTTTTTGCCGCTGCGCTTCGCGTGAGCAGCATTGAACTTGCGCTGAATACCTTCGAGGACCCCGAGCACTCTGGCCAGTTGATCCGGCATATTGACTTCCCAATCCTTCTGAGGGGCCAGCCGGATGCGCGCGCCATTGGCGCCGCCACGCTTGTCCGAGCCGCGGAAAGTGGAGGCCGAAGACCAAGCGGTATAGACGAGCTGCGAGATGGAGAGGCCTGAAGCTAGAATTTCAGCTTTGAGTCGAGCGATCTCCTTCTCTTTGATCAGCGGATGATCAACTGTGGGAATCGGATCTTGCCAAATGAACTCTTCCGAAGGTACATCCGGGCCAAGATACCGTGCCCGCGGCCCCATATCCCGGTGGGTCAACTTGAACCAAGCGCGGGCAAAGGCATCGGCGAGCTCCTCCGGGTGCTCCAAAAAGCGACGCGAGATCTTTTCGTAGATCGGGTCGAAGCGGAGCGAAAGGTCCGTCGTCAACATGGTCGGTGGATGCTTCTTGTTCGGATCGTGGGCGTCGGGAACAAGCGGAGGGGCTCCTTTCGCCACCCACTGGTTGGCACCCGCAGGGCTCTTCGTCAGTTCCCACTCATAGCGGAACAAGTTGAACAAAAAGTTGTTACTCCATTTGGTAGGGGTAACGGTCCAAGTGACTTCAAGGCCGCTGCTGATGGTATCAGGGCCTTTTCCCGTGCCGAAGCTGCTCTTCCACCCCAAACCCTGCTGCTCGATCGGAGCGGCCTCGGGCTCGGGCCCGACATGGGACGCCGGACCGGCACCATGACACTTGCCGAAGGTATGGCCACCGGCGATCAGCGCCACCGTCTCCTCGTCGTTCATCCCCATGCGCCGGAAGGTCTCGCGAATATCCTTCGCCGCCGCGACGGGGTCGGGTTTGCCGCCGGGACCCTCCGGGTTGACATAGATCAGCCCCATCTGCACAGCGGCAAGCGGATTTTCAAGATCACCCTCGGCGGTGTGGCGCTTATCCTCCAACCATTTGCCCTCTGCCCCCCAATAGACGCTCTCATCGGGCTCCCACCAATCCTCGCGACCGCCGGCAAATCCGATGGTCTTGAAGCCCATCGATTCGAGAGCAACGTTGCCAGCGAGGATCATGAGATCAGCCCAAGAGATCTTTCGGCCGTACTTCTGCTTGATCGGCCAGAGCAACCGCCGGGCTTTATCGAGGTTGACGTTATCAGGCCAGCTATTCAGGGGCGGGAAGCGCTGCTGCCCGGTATTGGCGCCGCCGCGACCATCGCCGATGCGGTAGGTGCCGGCGCTATGCCAGGCCATGCGGATAAACAGCGGCCCATAGTGGCCGAAATCCGCAGGCCACCAGTCCTGCGACTTCGTCATCAGTTCCCGAAGATCCCTCTTCACGGCCTCCAAGTCAAGGCTCTCGAACTCTTTGGCGTAGTTGAAATCCTTGCCCATGGGATTGCACAGGGGCGAGTTCTGATGAAGGATTTTCAGATTCAACTGATTCGGCCACCAATTCCGGATCGAAGCCCCACCACCCCTTACCGACCCCTTGCTGTTTTCGTCCATCGCAGCGCTCCTTTCCACTCGGGTGCAATCTCTTACGCTCCGTGGCTCACCTTACCAACGAAGGATCCTCGGGAAAGATCCCACCGCCGCCTTCACCCACACCCGAACTTTTTGCTCGGCGAACCACCCCCCAAAACGTCCATCGCCCCCCGCTTGATGGTAAGCTCTAACCCCTTTTTATCATCTTTTCCGCAAGAACACAACTTAACGGGGCCGCTCTTCGCAGAGAAAACACCCCGCCTCATCCGGACATAGGATTAAGCCAAGATCATGCGATCCGAAATGCACCACTGCCACAGACCCATCCACGCCGGAGAAAACAAGGCTTCAGAGGAGATGATCTACTGAGGCATTTCCATCAGTAGATCAATAGGATAACCTTTCTCGGTATGGCCCCAAAAGAGCGATTGAAGAGGGAAAGTGCAAAAGGTATACATCTCTCGCGGGGATCGGAGGGTATCCCCCAAGAAAACCCTTTGGGCGGGTGGGATTAGAGAAGCCGGACCGTTCATGGGGGTGGGGAATTCCGATACAAAGTCCGGATGAGATATCAACGGTCATTCACCCGAGGGTGCAGACCGCAAAACGGAATCGCTCTTTTTGGCATGGACTCCTTATTGATAGAGTCCCCCACCCCCACCTCCCCCACCACCCCCGCTCCGCTTCGCCTCCACCCTACCCGAAAAGACACCCTTGTAAATGAAGAAGTAGCCGGGATTATTGATGCTCTGGTCTTCTCTCAAGGATGGCAAGGGCGACCAAGGGGACGTGGGATTTCCCTTGGCATCGATCCAAGCCCAGACAAAAACGCTCGGCCCTGTCTTCTTATAGGCGTATCTTCGGCCATCGGGGGTAACCAGATTCGGGCTGAAATAGATCCCCAGAGGATAGATATCCACTTGATAATAGCTCCCTGCCGTCAGACCGCTGATGGTAAGGCTTTGCGGATCAGTCAGGGTATACCCAATGTTTGAAACGGGCGTGTATACAGCCGGATAGTCTCCCCAGAAATTCCCGTTGAGATAGACCCGATACCCCCAGATAATACTACAGACAAAGCTAGGAACCCACTCATTCACCAGCTCCTGTTCCCATGAAGAAAGGGCCGGCACAGCGGGGAAACCCACCACGATCTCCCCTGCACCCCCAGCCATCGGTGCCGTGGGGATATCTTCCTTTGAAGGCACTGGACTTGGAGTCAGCAAGGCCGCCTGTTCACTCCACCCCACTCTTCCACCCCATTCCCTCACCGTCCCATCGGTCAGGTAGAAATTGATCTTTCCAAAATAGCTCTTTCCGAATTCCGGAACATTATCGGGATAACTTCTGGCAATGAATTCCTGAATCAAGACTTCTTCCGGAACTTCCACTTTCGGCCTAAACTCTGTAGGCGGGGACCCCGCTTCCACCTCGATTGGACCTATCCCCTGATCGGTGCCCGCTTGAGGAGGGAAATAGATTTCATACCGCCAGACCGCTTTCCCAGCACTATGAATTTTGATATTGAGCAGCACCTCCATCGGATTCTGAGTCTCGCTGAAATAGACAGCGCTCACCCTGAACAACTCCGGCTCAGATATCCCCCCGGGCGATTGAAGAACAGCGCTATCTCCTGAGTTACTCCCCCCACAACCCATTGAGATCATCATGCTGCCATGGATGAGAACAGCCAACATTCCTCCGATAAAAACCCACCAGCGATTCATAACCGGCCCGCCTCCGCTTCTTGCAGGATTCTCAAATCCTTATATAACCCACCTTGAGAACCGGTGTCAATGTCCGTGCCCGGGGTTTTCCACATCTAACGGATCATCGAGAGAACGGAGAGAGCACACAAAAAGGGGCCATATATTCTTTCAAAATCCCGCATTCTCTTTCCCGATCTCCAATTTTCTTTTCTCAACCCCTTCGATGCCAGTCCCGCCTTTCAACGTAACCTGTCGGCAAGGGGAACGTTTATGGTATAATACCGCAGCGAGCCGAGCGATGCTTCTGTGGTATCTCTACGATCTCTATCACGGCGAAATCGAATATCGGCTCTTCTTTGTCCTCGTTTTGATCACGGCAGGCGCCGTGCTCATGGCCCTCACCCTGCACGAGCTCAGTCACGGCCTCGTTGCCTACCGATTGGGAGATCCGACCGCCAAGAACATGGGAAGGCTCAGCCTGAACCCCTTGCGGCATCTCGATCCGGCGGGCACGGCGATGTTTCTGCTCGTAGGATTCGGATGGGCAAAGCCCGTGCCGGTGAACCCGTATCTTCTCCGCACCGAGCCCCGGAGGGGCATGGCCATGGTGGGACTTGCGGGCCCATTTTCGAACCTTGCCATCGCGGCGATCTTCTCTCTCTCCTTTCGGCTCACCTCTCTCGAATGGCACGCCCTTCACGCCACTCCCCCCTCCGATTGGGGCCTTCAGTGGGCGGGCATCCATCTCATCGAATCCATCATCAGCCTGAACTTGCTTCTGGCCGTGTTCAATTTGATCCCCATCCCACCCCTCGATGGCTTCCGCATCGCGGTCGGCATCCTCCCCCGACGCTGGGCCATCCCCTTTGCCGAAATGGAGCGGTACGGATTGGCATTCCTTCTGATCCTCGTGGCCGTGAGTTTCTATACGGGCATTCTGTGGGATATAATCAGCGCCGGAGGTAATTTCTTTTCCGATATCTTTCTTGGGGCACGGATCTTCCATGATTGAGAAGCGCATCGCGATCATCGGATTGGGACTGATCGGCGGATCGCTGGGGCTGGCGCTCAAGCGGGCGATGAGAGATAGGATCGAGATCGTCGGCTTCACCCGCCGGACCGAGACCGCCGCCAAGGCGGAGCGGATCGGGGCCGTGGACCGCGCGGAGGGCGCTCTCGGAAGCGCCGTTCGGGAAGCCGATATCGTGTTCCTCGCCACACCGGTCATGGCCATGGAAGGGCTTCTTCGAGATATGGCGCCGGATCTCTCGCCGGGCACGCTCGTCTCCGATGTGGGGAGCACCAAGGCGCGGATCATCGAATGGGCACGGAAGCATCTCCCGCCGGAGACCGTCTTCATCGGAGGGCATCCCATGACGGGAAAGGAAAGCTCGGGCATCGAGCAAGCCGATGCCGCCCTCTTCACGGATGCGGTCTATTGCCTGACCCCCTCCGCCAATGCCGATCGGGCAGCACTGGAATCGCTCGAGGCGCTGATCAGGGTGATCGGGGCTCGGCCTCTCGTCCTCGATCCCGCCCTTCACGATCGGTTGGTGGGGGGTGTGAGTCATCTGCCGCTTCTCCTCTCCGTTGCCCTGACCGGCACCCTCGGCCACAGTCCCCTTTGGTCCGAGATGGCGGCTCTGGCCGCCACAGGTTACCGGGATACAACGCGCCTGGCCTCGGGGGATCCGGAGCTCCACTACGGGATCTGTGCCACCAATCGGGAGGCCATCGTGGAATGGTTGGACCGGTACCTCGAGCAACTGAGCGATTTGCGGCGGCGCCTGCGCGACGATCCCGAAAGCCTCCTCGAGGCGCTCCGCGACGCCCGCGAGATTCGTGAGCAGTGGCTCAGGGGAGAGGGAAGGCGCTTCCGGCAGTAAAGGATTCGCAAACCATGGAACGACGTGTTCGCAAACCCCGCATTCTCAAAGGGGAGATCACCCCCCCTCCCGATAAGTCCATATCCCATCGGTCACTGATTCTGAACAGCATCGCCGAAGGCACAGCCCGCGTGACCAATTTCCTTACGGCGGCGGATTGCCTTTCCACGCTTTCGTGCCTCCGGGCACTGGGCATCGAGATCGAACGCGAAGGGAACACCGTCATCGTTCACGGCCGGGGGCCCGACGGCTTTCGCGAGCCCGCCGGAATCCTCGATGCGGGGAACAGCGGCACCACCATCCGGCTCCTCTCGGGATTGCTGGCCTCCCGACCCTTCCGATGTGTGATCACGGGGGATGCCTCGCTTCGATCCCGGCCCATGGGGCGGGTCATCGAACCCCTCTCTCGAATGGGGGCAACCATCCACGGGCATGAAGGGAGCCAGCGCGCCCCCCTCACCATCGAAGGGGGAAAGCTCCGCGGCATCCATTACCGGCTTCCGGTGGCGAGCGCACAGGTCAAATCGGCGATCCTCATCGCCGGGCTCTTCGCCGAGGGCAAGACGGTCATCGAGGAGCCGGCACGCTCGCGCGATCACACGGAGCGCATGCTCCGGGCCATGGGCGCCGAGGTGAAGTCGGAGGGCACGGTGATCACTCTGACGCCCCGGCCCTCCCCGTTGCGGCCGCTCAGCCTGCGGGTGCCGGCGGATATCAGTTCGGCCGCGTTCTGGATGGTGGCCGGAGCCCTCCACCCCGACGCGCGCATCCGGCTGCGGGGTGTGAACATCAATCCCACGCGCAGCGGGGTGATCGACATCTTGCAATCTATGGACGCCCGACTCATAATGGATAGTCAACATATGGAAGGAGACGAACCCACGGCCGATATCGAAATCCGATCGAGCCGGCTTCGAGCGACGGTGATCGGCGGGGAGATGATCCCGAGGCTCATCGATGAGATCCCCGTACTCGCGGTGGCCGCGGCCGTGGCCGAAGGCACCACCGAGATCCGCGATGCCGGCGAGCTCCGGGTGAAGGAATCGGACCGCATCGCGGCTACGGCGGCGGAGCTTTCCCGGCTCGGCGCGCGCATCGAAGAACGCCCCGACGGCATGATCATTCACGGCGTGCCTTCCCTCAAAGGGAACCGATGCGATAGTCATGATGACCACCGGCTTGCCATGGCTCTGGCGGTGGCCGGATTGATCGCAGAGGGGGAAACCATCATCACCCGGGCGGAAGCCGTGGATATCTCGTATCCCGATTTCTGGAAGGATCTGGAGAGGCTCTGTGGAGAAGACTAGAAACGGCCTTCTGGTGATCATCTCGGGCTGTTCGGGGGTAGGGAAGGATGCCATCCTCAACCGCATGAAGGAGCTGAAACTGCCCTTCTTCTATACGGTGACGTTCACTTCCCGGCCTAAACGACCGGGGGAGCGGGAGGGGGTGGATTACCACTTTGTGGATCGAGCAACGTTCGAGAAGATGATCCAGAGCGGCGAATTCTTCGAGTGGGCCAATGTCTATGGGAATCTCTACGGGGTCCCGAAGAAGCCGATCAAGGAAGCGCTGGCCCAAGGTAAGGATGTGATCGTCAAGGTGGATGTTCAGGGCGCGGCTACGATCAAGCGGATCGAACCGGAGGCCATTTCGATTTTCATCGCTCCGCCCTCGATGGAAGAGCTCCGCAGGCGATTGACCCAGCGGAAGACGGAATCCGGCGTTGATCTGGAACGGCGGCTCGAGACAGCCCAGAAAGAGATGGAGAGCATGCCCTCATTCGATCACGTGGTCGTGAGCCAGAATGACGGCATCGATCAAGCCATCGTCGAGATCCGGAATATCATCGCTGCGGAGAAAGCCCATGCGAAGCGCACACGCTTTCATGAGTTCCCCTATCATTTCTTTCGAGACTATGTCATCGCCAACAAGCGCATCTTCGAGATCTTCGACAAGGCCAACATCGAGGGGATCAAACGCATCCATATCGGAGATGAGGTCTTCCGGATACGCACGAGGCCCCATCACCGGGGGCAAATCCGGCGCTGGATCCGCCGGATACTGAGAAAGCTGCGTCTCCAGCGCAAGCGCAGGTGAGAATCAGATGCAAATCCTTATCGTCAGTGCCGGAGTAGTGGCCTCCCGCATTGCGGCCCTGCTTCTCAAAGAAGGACACGATGTCACCATCATCGATGAGTCCGAAGCCGCCCTGGATGCGGTGAGCTTGCACCTCGATGTCAAAACGGTGCGCGGCAGCGGCATGAACCCAAAGGTGCTTCTGGAAGCGGGTGTGGAGAATGCGGACGTTGTAGTGGCGGCAACGCGCAATGATGAACTGAATATCATTACTTGTTTTATGGCCAAAGAGCTGGGCGCCAAACGAACGGTCGCCCGAATTCAAAATCCCGAGCACCCCGGTCACTTTGTGCTCCCCACCAAATCCCCCACCGCGGCACGCCGTGTCATCCGCTACAAGAGGCTGGGAGTGGACCTGATGGTGAACCCGGAACTCTTGGCGTCCAATCACATCGTGAATACCCTGACGAACGTTTTCTTCACCTCTGTGCAAAGTATGGCGGAGGGTGATCTTGTTCAAATCGGCGAGATAGAGGTGGGGCGTGCTGAGATCACAAAGAAGCGGATCTCCGAGATCGAATACCCCAGACCGGCGATAATCGCAGCCATCGTTCGTTCGGGAAAAACCTTCGTTCCCGATGGGAACGAGAGCCTTCGCTTGGGCGATCGAATCTACGTATTGACCGAACGGAATGGACTCGATTCTATTGGAAAGATGTTCAGCCTTCCGCGCAAGCCCATCCAGAACGTGATCATCGCCGGCGGGGGCACGGTAGGGTTCTTCGTTGCCAGCCAACTTGAGCAACTCGGCATTCACGTCAAGATCATCGAGCAAGACAAAGAGCGCTGTACCGAAATCTCCAAGCGGCTCGATAGAACGCTCGTCATCCAGGGGGAGGTAACCAGCGTCGAGTACCTGCGCGATGAAGGGGTCCATTCGGCGGATGCCTTCATCGCCGCCGTGGATCGGGATGAACTCAATATCCTGATCAGCGTTCTGGCAAAGAATTTGGGAACGGCCCGGAGCATCGCCGTGGTGAACCGCCCCGAATACATCCCTCTCGCCGAGGGGATCGGGGTGGATATCGTGGTCTCGCCGCTCATCTTGGCCAACAGCGCCTTCGATCGTTTCATTCATCAACCGCAGGTCCTTTCAGCCGCCGCCTTCGCCCGTGGGGAAGCGGAAGCAATCGAGATCCCCATCGAGGACAGAGCACCCGCCATCGGGCCATCTCTGGGAAAACTGGAACTCCCAAAGAACACCCGCATCGGGGCGATCATACGGGAAGGAAAGGTTCTGATACCAAAACCCGAAGACTTCGTTTTTGCCGGTGATCGGGTCATACTCGTCGGCCTCCGCACAGCGCTGCCGCTTGCGGAGAAGTTCTTCCAGAGTAAATGAGACTGAGCGTCATCCTCCATTATGTTGCCCTTCTCCTCATAGGAGTGGGACTGTTCATGCTCATCCCCATGGGGATCAGCCTGTATCACGGAGAGACCGATGCGGGCGCTTTTGGGATTTCCGCGGGGATCACGGTCGGAACGGGTGCCGTTCTCTATTCCCGCACCCACTCAGCCAGAGGCAGCATGCTCAGCCGCCGGGAGGCGATCGTCCTCGTCCCCCTAGCGTGGATTTTGATCTCAGCCTTCAGCGCCTTGCCCTACCGCATCGAGGGAACTTTCCCGGGATACATCGAGTCCCTCTTTGAATCGGTCTCCGGCTTCACCACCACCGGTGCCTCGGTGCTGGCCTCCGTGGAAGATCAGCCGCACGGCATTCTATTCTGGCGCGCGCTCACCCAGTGGCTCGGGGGAATGGGCATCGTAGTAGCATTCGTGGCTTTGTTCCCCTTGTTGGGGATGGGCACCGCTTACCTTGTAGAAGCGGAAACCCCTTCACCGGAGGTGACCCGTCTGCGGGCGCACATCCGCGATACGACTCGAACGATATGGGGACTGTATGTGCTCCTCACTGCCCTCGAAATACTCCTCCTTCTTGTAATAGGGAAAATGCCGCTCTTCGAAGCGGTATGCCATACCTTTGCCACGCTCTCCACGGGCGGTTTCTCAACGCAGAACGAAAGCATCGGCGCTTACAACAGCCTTTCCATCAACATCATTGTGATCTGCTTCATGTTCATGGGGGGAATAAACTTTGCCCTGTACTACAACCTTCTATGGCGGCGCTCGCTCAGGAGCTTCCTCTGGGACCCCGAGTTCCGCATTTATGCGATCGTTCTGGTGGGGGCAATCGTTGCCATTGCCATCGACCTCATCGTCGATGGTGACACCCGGTACCCGGCGGGTAAAGCGATCGAGGAAGCGGCGTTCAACGGAACAGCAATACAAACCTCTACTGGCTTTGCGATCTCCGATTTCGGGCAGTGGCCCGTCTTCTCGCAAATTGTGCTGGTGTTGCTGATGCTGGTCGGGGCATGTGCGGGTTCGACCTCGGGGGGCATCAAGATCATTCGTTTTATCGTGCTCTTCAAATACGCGTACCGTCAGCTTCTGCTGGTCTTCAACCCGCAGGCGGTCATAGCGCTCCGGGTGGGCGGCCGGGTGATTTCGGAGAGAATCGTCTCCCGCATCGTGGGGTTTGCCATCCTCTATTTCGCTGTCTTCGTTGCGGCCACATTGATCATGAGCGCTCTTGGACTTGACCTTGTCACCGCCGTCTCATCTGTCATCGCAAGTCTCAGCAATATCGGCCCGGGGCTTGGGGATGTCGGTCCGGCCGCCAACTATGGAGCGGTGCCGGCCGCGGGCAAAGGGGTTCTCATCGGATGCATGCTTCTGGGAAGATTGGAACTTCTGGCCGCACTGGCGCTTTTGAGTCCCACATTCTGGCGATGGCGCTGAAATCACACCGATCTTCACATCCCCGTGCCTCAGAGGGGTTATTCAGGCAATCAAAACAAAAAGGCTGAGGGAATTTATCCCTCAGCCTTTTTGTACGGCGCAAGGAGGCGGCATTCCGTCTAAGGCCGCTGCTGTTTTCTCATCTTGACCCTTTCGGCCACTTTGAGGCGTGCCAGCGAACGGCGCAGGGCGGCTTCGGCACGGGCCAGATCAATATCCTTGCCTCTGGATGCCACCCGTTCTTCCGCCCGCTTCTTCGCCGCTTCGGCGCGCGCCACGTCGATTTCTTCTGCCCGCTCGGCGGCGGTGGCCAGAACGGTCACCTTATCATTCATCAATTCCAAGAAACCACCGCTCACGAAGATCGAAGTCTCCTCGCCGCCTTTCCGCAAGAGTATCTCCCCGGGCTGCAGGGTGGTCATGATGGGCGCATGCATCGGGAGGAGGGCCATCTGCCCTTCGATGCCGGGGGCGACCACTACGTCCACCTCGTCCGAGTAGACGACCCGTTCTGCGGTGACGATTTCAAACTTCAACTTACGCATGGTGTTCCCTCTGCATCCCTAGGCGGATGCGCCTCAACCGATCGCGTTATTTCATCTTGGCCGCCGCTTCGATCACATCTTCGATGGTGCCGGCCATATAGAACGCCGGCTCCGGCAGGTCATCGTGCTTGCCCTCGAGGATCTCTTTGAAGCTTCGCACCGTCTCCTTGACCGGCACATACTTGCCGGGTCGGCCGGTGAATTGCTCGGCGACGAACATCGGCTGAGAGAGGAACTTCTGGATCTTGCGGGCCCGGGAGACGGTGATCTTGTCTTCCTCGGAAAGCTCCTCGAACCCCAGAATGGCGATGATATCCTGCAGTTCCTTGTAGCGCTGGAGCACCTTCTGCACGCCGCGGGCGGTATCATAATGTTCCTGACCCACGATCTTGGGGTCCAAGATTCGCGAGCTGGAAGTGAGGGGATCCACCGCGGGGTAGATGCCCATTTCCGCAATGGACCGTTCCAACGAGATGACCGCATCGAGGTGACCGAACGTTGTCACGATGCCGGGATCGGTGTAGTCGTCTGCCGGTACGTAGATGGCCTGGAAAGAGGTGATCGAACCCTTCTTTGTGGTCGTGATCCGCTCCTCGAGGTCTCCCATCTCGGTCGCCAGTGTGGGCTGGTATCCGACGGCGGAGGGCATCCGGCCGAGAAGGGCCGAGACCTCCATTCCTGCCAAGATATATCGGTAGATGTTGTCGATGAACAGAAGCACGTCCTGGCCTTCGACATCGCGGAAGTATTCCGCCATGGTGAGTCCCGTCAGCGCGATCCGCAGACGGACGCCGGGTGGTTCATTCATCTGCCCGAAGACCATCATCGTCTTGGCCAGCACCCCGGATTCCTTCATCTCATTCCAGAGGTCATTGCCTTCGCGCGAGCGCTCACCCACTCCCGCGAACACCGAATAGCCGCCATGCTCCGTGGCGATATTCCGTATGAGCTCCATGATCACCACCGTCTTCCCCACGCCGGCGCCGCCATACGCTCCTACCTTTCCGCCACGGGTGAACGGGGTGATAAGATCCAACACCTTGATGCCGGTTTCCAGCATCTGAGCCGTCGTCTCTTGTTCCTTCAGCTCCGGAGGCTTGCGATGGATGGGCCATCGCTCCTTGGCCTTCACCTCACCCAATCCATCGAGTGCTTCCCCCTCCACGTTGAACAGCCGCCCCAAGGTAGCGGGACCCACCGGCACAGAAATCGGTGCGCCCGTATCGATCACTTCCATACCCCGCTGCAATCCATCCGTCGGGGCGAGGGCCAAACATCGGACCCAATTATTGCCGACATGCTGTTGCACTTCGAGGGTAAGCTTCTCGCCATTCCGCTGTACCACCACCGCATTGAAAAGCGCCGGCAGAGCATCCGCCGGGAACTCACAGTCCACCACCGTGCCCAACACTTGGGCGATTCTACCCTTGGCCATCATCGCCTCCTTGGTTCCACAATCCATTGAATTACTTCTGGACCGCCGCCGCACCCGCTGTGATATCCAACAGCTCGGTTGTGATCTGCTCCTGGCGGGCCTTGTTATACATCAACGTGAGCGTCTGGATCATCTCTTTGGCGGCGTCCGTAGCATTGCGCATCGCCACCATCCGGGCCGATTGTTCGCTCGCAATGCGTTCCAACAACGCATGATAGATCCGCATCTCGATGTAACTCGGCAGCAACGCATTCAGCACCACCGCCGGATTGGGCTCGTAGATATACTCCACATTCTTTCCCGGGGGAATCTCCGCCGGCTGAATCGGGAGCAAGCTTTCCATCACCGGCACTTGCACAGCCGTGGAACGGAAATCCGGGTACGCAATATACACCTGATCCACCAGCCCGTTCGAATAATCATCGATCACGATCCGGGCGATGGGCAACGCTTCATCCAGATACGGGCGGTCGCTGATAGAGGTGAATTCCGCCCGGATATCCCGCCCCGCCCGGCTCATGAACTCCAACCCCTTCTTGCCGACGGCAATGAGGGTCACGGGGACATCCTGCTTGAGGATAAAGCCGGCTGTAAGTTTATTGACGTTTGCGTTCAAACCACCGCACAGGCCTCTATCGGAGGTCATATGGATCACGGCGATCCGCTTCACCGGGCGCTTCACCAACAAGGGATGATTGGTCACGTCGCTCTTCGGTTGCGCCGCAAGGTCGCCCAGCACCTCGAGCATTTTCACCGCGTAGGGACGGCTCTGAAGGGCACGTTCCTGCGCCTTCCTCATTTTGGAAGCGGCCACCATTTCCATCGCCTTGGTGATCTTGGCGGTATTTTGGACGCTCTTGATCCGCTTCTTGATAATTCGAATGTTCGCCATGATCTCTCACATGCGGGATCCTTTATGAATCCCCCTCCGCGCAAACTCGATATCGCTTCCCTAAAAAGTCGTGCTCTTCTTGAATTCCTGGATGGCCTTTGTAAGCGCATCCATCGTGCTATCCGAGAGCGCCTTCTCATTAGCAATGGTCTTCAAGATCTCCGATTTTCGGGTTTCCATGAATTGCAAGAACTGCTTCTCGAAATCGCACACCTTCTCCACCGGCACATCATCGAGAAAGCCGTTGGTCACCGCATAGAGAATGGAAACCATCTTCTCCAGGGACATCGGCACGTATTGATCCTGTTTGAGGACCTCCACCGTTCTTCGGCCGCGCTCGAGTTGCTCTCGGGTAGCCCGGTCCAAATCCGATGTACCGAACTGCGCGAACGCCGCGAGTTCCCGGTACTGTGCCAGAGACAACCGCAACTGACCGGCCACTTGCTTCATGGCTTTGGTCTGGGCGGCGCCGCCCACGCGGGAAACCGAGAGCCCGACGTTGATCGCCGGACGAATGCCGGCATTGAAGAGGTCCGCTTCGAGGTAAATCTGCCCATCGGTGATCGAGATCACGTTCGTGGGAATGTAGGCCGAGATATCGTTGGCCTGAGTTTCAATGATGGGGAGGGCCGTGAGCGAACCCCCGCCATATTTGGCATCGTACTTCGCGGCGCGCTCCAACAATCGGCTATGGAGGTAGAAGACGTCGCCCGGATAAGCCTCACGTCCCGCAGGCCGGTGCAGAAGGAGAGACATCTGCCGGTAAGCCCACGCATGCTTGGTGAGGTCATCATAAACGATCAACGCATCCTTGCCGTTGTCCATGAACTCCTCGCCCATGGCGCAGCCGGCATAGGGGGCAAGATACTGAAGCGGTGCAGCATCGGAGGAGTTGGCCACCACCACAATGGTATGCTCCATCGCGCCGTATCGCTCCAAGGTCCCGATCACCTGAGCCACTTTGGAGGCCTTCTGCCCAATCGCCACATAGATGCAGATCAGATTCTTGCCCTTCTGATTGATGATCGTATCCAGAGCGATGGCCGTCTTTCCGGTGGCCCGGTCACCGATGATGAGTTCGCGCTGCCCCCGCCCGATCGGCGTCATGCCGTCCACAGCCTTGATACCCGTTTGCACCGGCGTATTCACCGACTTCCGGGTCACCACGTTCGGTGCCACCCGCTCTACCGGTCGCGTCTTGGTCGCCTTGATCGGCCCCTTGCCATCCAAGGGTTGCCCCAGCGAGTTGACCACTCTCCCGATCAGCGCCTCCCCGACCGGAACCTCCACGATACGCCCCGTGCACCGAACCTCATCGCCCTCTTTGATCTTCTGATATTCACCGAAGATGGCCGCGCCGACATTATCCTCCTCCAAGTTCAGCGCAAGCCCGATGATCCCGTGAGGGAACTCCAGAAGCTCACTGGCCTTAGCCCCGGCCAAGCCGTGAATCCGGGCGATCCCGTCGCTCACCTGCACTACAGTCCCCACATCCACCGCACTGACGGTAGTCCCGAATTGCTCAATCTGTTGTTTGATGATCGAGGCAATATCTTGCGCACTTGTTGCCATCGGCCTTCCCTCCGCTCTCTATCTCACCGAGCCGGAAGCCCCTCAAGAACCTTCCACTGCACCTTCCTCCGAATCCCTCATCCCCAAGCTCACTGCCTATTGTGAAAGGTCCAACCGGTCTTCCCGCCCTATCCCGCTTGAGCCAGTTCCTTTTTTAACTTCTCCAAGCGGGTGCGAATACTCCCATCGACAAGCTTATCCCCCACCCGCGCCACAAAGCCCCCCAGAATGTTCGGGTCCACCTTCGTACGGACCACGATCTTCGTGCCGCTCAACTGCGTCAGATGCTCCAGAATCTTCCCCTTGATCCCCTCGTCAATCGGCTCGGCGGTGATCACTTCCGCATGCTCGATGCCCTCTTTCCGATCCACAAGCCGTCCGTATTCCTCCGCCAGATGCGGCAGGATGCGCATCCGCCTTCGCGCGATCAGGAGGTAAATCAGATTTCGAAGCAACCCCTGCGCCTGAGGCAAAGCCCGATCGATGATCTGCCTCTTCTGTTCGATCCGGATCCGGGGATTGTCCAAAACCGCTAGAACGGCCGGATCGCGCAGCGCTTCCGCCAATGTGTTGAGATCCGAGCGCCATTTTTCCAGCTCGCCTCTCTCCAAGGCAATCTGGAATACCGCCTGAGCATGTCTTTTGGCCAGTATCTCTGCCGCCATCGCTGCCTACTCTAGTTCTTTCCTTTCAAGATGCTTGTCCGCAACACCTCGTCGATCACCTTGCGATGTTTCTCCCGATCGAGTTCCTGATTGATCACCCGCTCGGCAGCGAGGATGGTGATATCAGCGAATTCCTTCCGGAGCTGCGCAATGGCCTGATCCCGTTCGAGCTGAATTTCGCCCCGGGCGCGCTCGATTAAGGCCTCCGCTTCCTTCTTGGCCTGCTCTTTGGCCTCCTCCCGGAGCTTCGCCGCCATCTCGCTCGCCTGAGCGATCATCTTCTGGCCCTCTTTCCGCGCCTCATCCAGCGCCTTCTTGGCCTCAACATCGATCTCGGCCGCCCGCTTCTCCGCCTGTTCGGCCTTTTCCAACCCCTCTTTGATCCGGTTGGAACGCTCGTCAAGCATCCTCATGATGGGCTTGTAAGCAAACTTGCTCAACAGGAAGAACAGGAGCGCCACATTCACGAGCTGGACTACCAGCCCTTGCCAGCTGATCCCTAAGCTATCTACCATTGCGCCCATATGTAACCTCTATTCCGTTCGGGATTGGTATGCCAGAATGGCCCCGGCGCTGACCTTCTGATTCGCTAACTCTTCGCTTTGGAGGCGGCTCCGCTTTCCGGCCGGAGCCGCCTTACTCGCGCTCATCCCCTCAGAACCCAGAGCTTTGGCTGAAATGCTTCCGAGATATCTCCATGCCATTTTCTCAACAGAAACACGCGCAAGCCGTGGGTTCCCCCGTGCGAATTCATCGCACCCTACATCATGCCCAAGATAATGGCCACGATGAGGGAGTAAATCGCTACCGCTTCGCACAGTCCGATGGCAATCAGCATGTTGGTCATGATGGGCCCACGCGCCTCCGGATTGCGTCCGAGCGCTGACATGGCCCCGTGACCCAAGATGCCAATGCCGATGCCGGGCCCCATGGCCCCGAAGCCCATGGCCAGGCCGGCGCCCACATTCCTCAGGGCCTGCGGCCAATCCACCGCTTGCGTCGCGGCTTCCGCGGCCTGCGCCGCCGCTTGCGCCATATCCACAATCAGGTTCTCCATCAACAATCCTCCTTTTCTGTTGAGAATTCTACTCTTTTCCTAAAAAGTGAATGCCCTAGTGATGCCCGCCGCCGTGCTCCTCCTCTTCATGTTCATGCGGCGTCACCGCGATCATCGCAAAGCCCAGCGTCAGGCCCGCAAATACCAGTGCCTGAATGAAACCGACCAGAAGCTCAAGCCCGTAGAAGGGGACCGCCGCAATCAGAGGCATCAGGAAGGCCATCATCATCAGGAGCACTTCTCCCGCCGTCATATTCCCGAAAAGTCGGAAGGTAAAGCTGACGAGCCGGATGAACTCCGTCAGAAGCTCGATCCCGCCGACAAAGGCCTCGATGAAGGAGGTCACCATCTGCATCGGCTTGCCGCTGGCGATGCTCTTGAACACCGGCTTGATCTTGATGAACTTTCCGATGTAAGCAAAGAACCCCACCGATCGGATGCCCCACAGTTCCACGGATACGAAGGAAAGGATCGCCAGCGCCAGAGGGAGATTCACATCGGTATTGGCGGATCGCAGGATCGTGGTCGTGACCACAAACCCTTCCTGATCTCCGAAGAAGGGGGTGCTGTATACGGTGGAATGCCCCCACCCGATCACATTATACAAGGGGAAGAGCGCTAGATACGCGTTGGTGATCACGAAGAAGAAAATGGTGGCCACAACGGGGAAGAAGCGCCGCCCGTTCTCGCGCCCGGCGGCATTCTCGACAAAGGTCAGCAACCACTCCACGATGGCTTCCACCACATTTTGCAGGCCCCGCGGCACCAATTGGCGCTTGCGTGTGGCGACATAGGCGATCGAGATGAGGAAGATCACGCTGACCCACGAAGCGATCATGGTATTGGTGATCGGGAAAGCGGACTTCTTTCCCTCATGGAAACCGGCACCGGCGACGACTTGCCCTCCTTCACCATCCCGGAGGACCACTTCCACACCGTAGTCCCCTTTCTCCGGGAAAGCAAAGGTCACCGCGCTGGCACCCTGCACACCCGTAAAGGGGACCTCTTTCCCGTCAACCCTGAAGGTCCATTCATAATACGGTGTATCCGGCATGTTCTCGGCCTCATCGGCTTTGACCGAGTACCGGAACTCATGGCCGGGCTCGATCTCCTCATCATCGGGCGATATCTCGATCTCGAGCACGACCGGCCCTTTATCCCAATCGGAAGAGGCTTTAGACCAGTGATGAGGATGATCCGCTTTCAGAAGATCTCCCGGGGGTAAGTGGATTGCCGGCTTCGAAACTCCGAGGAAAAGCCCCCCCACCACCAACATCACCAGAGCCACGATGACAGCGACCAGACATCCTAACTTCGGCATGAGCTATCTCCCCTCATGCTCATGATCATTCCCACGCTTCCCGCTGAGCAGTGTATAACTTGCATAGACGCCATAAGCGGCTACCCCCACCCCCACAGCCAAGCCCAGCAACCCGAAGAACACCTCGCTCTGATCGACCGCCCTCCCCCCCCACCGCCCCCCGAAGAACCCCCCCGCGATACACACCCCGATATACCACCCGATGCCGATGAACCGGGCTGCCGCAAGCCACGTCTTCTTCACCGACCCACCGCCTTGAAAATCGTATCACCCCGTTCCAAACACGAGCATCGGCAGAGCGGCGTACCGCTCAACCGATGAAAACGCTTAGAAACTTTCATCTGCCGGTAGGCATAAATGCCTAAATTCGTGGGAGCTATTGAGACCACCCCAAAAGGCTTGTCCCTTTCACGCAAAGGGCGGCGTCACAAGTGACGCCGCCCCTCTTTCGCATGCTTCTGACCGGCACGCGGGCTACTGCTCTTTTTCCTTCCCTTTGCCCTTGTCCAGCCCTTCGAGATCGAGCGTATTGATGAAATCGCGAAAAGCCGAGAGGCTCTTCAGTTCCTCTTCAGTCGCCTCTCCCTTGTTATCTTTGTGCTGTGGCATCGGCTTGCCCGTCTCGCTATCGAGGAGGATACCGGCCCGATCCAACACGGATTCTTCGGCATAGATCGGGGCGTCAGCGCGCAAAGCCAGAGCCATGGCATCGCTCGGCCGCGAATCCAGGGGCAACTGCTTTCCATTCACATCCAAGATAAGCTTGGCATAGAACGTGTCATTCTGAAGATCGCTGATCACCACCTTTTCCACCCTGGCCCCGAGCTCCGTAATGCTGTTCACCAGAAGATCGTGCGTCAGGGGCCGGGGAGGTGTGATACCCTGCAGCTTGATCGCAATCGCATCAGCCTCCGCCGGGCCGATCCAGATGGGCAGAAAACGCTCCGCATCCTTTTCCTTCAGTATCACCACCCGTTGATAGTTCATCATGCTCACACGGATGCTATCAATTGTCATCTCGATCATTACGCGCCTCCCGCTCTGTACAGGCATTCTATATCAGGGGATATGCACTGTCAATATAAGCCGAATCCATCGAAAAGGCGATTCAGCTTTGCAACCTTCGCTCTCAAGGTGAATGAGCTTGATCATGTCACGGCGGACCTTGCCCCGGAATTCCCCCCATGAACGATCCGGCTTCTCCGATCCCACCCACCCGCCCAAAGGTTTTGGGGGGACACCCCCAATCCCCCCGAGAGAGGTGTCTCTATACGCTCTTCGTCAATCGCTTTTTGGGGCAATCCCAAAAGCATGAGAGTCCCTCGTCTGAAATTTGCAACCCGGCGTCCCCTCATCTTATAATCTGAATAGAGCAAATTTGCATACAATGCAACAGGTCAACCGCTAGAGGTGCTCAAAGCTGAGACCCCGGATGAGCGGGGAACTCTTTGAACCTGACCTCGATAATGCGAGCGTAGGGAAGCGGTGCTCAAGACGACCGGGAACCGAATCACCTAGGCTCCCGGTCTTTTTGTTCGTGCCCTCGTAGGGGAGCGGTTGACACATTCGGTGAAGGGATAGGCTGAAGGAGCGCAAGAGACGTGACGCAACTTGAATCGGCAAGACAAAACATCCTCACCCCCCAAATGAAAGCGGTGGCCCACACGGAGGGCCTTGAACCCGAGCGCGTACGCGAGGGGATCGCCCAGGGCACGATCGTGATCCCGGCCAACGTGAACCACCGGCATTTGGTTCCCTGCGGCATCGGGAAGGGGCTCACCACCAAGGTCAATGCCAATATCGGCACATCATCCGATTCGTGCAACCCCGGCCGGGAGATCGCCAAGCTCGAAGCGGCTCTCGATGCCGGCGCCGATACGGTGATGGACCTCAGCACCGGCGGCAATATCCCCGCGATTCGCCGATCCCTCCTCAGCCGATGTCCGGTGCCCTTCGGAACCGTTCCCATCTATGAAGCCGGCATCCGGGCCATCGAAGAACGGGGCGCAATCGTCGCCATGACGGCCGACGATATGTTCAGAGCGATCGAAGACCAAGCCCGGGAAGGGGTGGATTTCCTGACCGTCCACTGCGCCGTCAACCTCAAGACCCTCGCCCGCCTCAAGGCCGATAGACGGCTGATGGACGTCGTCTCCCGAGGGGGATCCTTCTTGATCGGATGGATGGTCCACAACGAGCGCGAGAACCCCCTGTACGAGGATTTCGACCGCCTCCTCGAGATCGCCCGAACCTACGATGTGACCCTGAGCCTCGGAGATGGACTCCGCCCCGGAAGCTTGGCCGATGCCTCCGATCGAGCCCAGTTCGAGGAGCTCCTGACGATCGGTGAGCTGGTGGATCGGGCACGGGAGGCGGGGGTTCAGGTGATGGTGGAGGGCCCCGGCCACATGCCTCTGAATCAGATCGCCGCAAACGTGCTGATCGAGAAGCGCGTATGCAAGGAAGCGCCCTTCTATGTTCTGGGCCCCCTCGTCACCGATGTGGCCGCAGGCCACGATCACATCACCTCGGCCATCGGCGGGGCGGTGGCGGCGGCGGCGGGGGTCGATTTCCTTTGCTACGTGACCCCCTCGGAACATCTGGCACTGCCCACGCCCGAAGAGGTGCGCCAGGGGGTGATTGCCGCCCGAATCGCCGCTCATGCCGGGGACATCGCGAAGGGCCTCCGGAGGGCTTGGCAATGGGATTGGGAGATGTCCATGGCCCGCAAAAAGCTCGATTGGGAGGCCCAGATCCAGCTCGCTCTCGATCCGAAACGCGCGGCGGAAATCCGGGCACGGCAATCCACCGAAGGCCGCGGATGCACCATGTGCGGCAAATACTGCGCCATGCAGCTTGTGAGTGATTATCTCGGGACGCCCAAACGGGTATGCTAGAGAGACATGAACCCTCAGGAGAACAGAAAGGGGATATCCCGCCAATATGAAAGCAGAGATCCTCTCGATCGGCACGGAACTCATCCTCGGTCAGATCGTTGATACCAATGCCGCATACCTCGCCTCCGAACTGCCGCAACTCGGGATCGACCTGTACTGGATTTCCCAAGTGGGCGATAACCAACCTCGGGTAGTGGAGCTCCTGCGCCGGGCATGGGATCGTTCTGACCTCATCCTCGTCACCGGCGGTCTGGGCCCGACCGAAGACGATGTCACCCGCGAGAGCATCGCCGAACTCTTGGGCGAGCCCATGACCGTGGACCCCGACCTCGAAAAATGGCTCCGCGGGCTCTTCGCCCGCGTCGGATGGACGATGCCGGAGTGCAACATCAAACAAGCCATGCGGATCCCTTCGGCACGGGCCATACCCAACTCGAGGGGAAGCGCGCCGGGATGGTGGGTGGAAAAGGAGGGAAGGATCCTTCTGGCCATGCCCGGCCCCCCCGCCGAGATGCAACACATGTGGGAAAAGGAAATCCGAGAGAAGCTCCGGGAACGCATTCCTACCGCGATCATCGTCTCCCGAACCATAAAGCTTCTGGGCATCGGCGAGGCGAACGTGGATGAGATGTTGAGTCCCCTCCTCCATTCGCGCAATCCTTCCATCGGCACCTATGCCAAACCCACCGGCATCGAGCTCCGGATCACCGCCAAGGCTCCCACCCGGGCGGAAGCCGAAGCCCTCATCGCCCCCGTCGAATCCCGGATCCGCACCATCGTCGGCGAGAAGATATGGGGAACGGACGACGAGACGCTGGAGAAGATCGTGGGCGATCTCCTCCGGATCAAGCGCCTGAGTCTGGCCACCATGGAATCGTGCACCGGCGGACTTCTGAGCGCGCTCATCACCGATGTCCCCGGAAGCTCCGATTATTTCAAAGGGGGCATCATCTCCTATTCGAACGAGGCGAAGATCGCCTTCGGGGTGAATGCGGAACTCATCGAAGGGCACGGAGCGGTGAGCGCACCCGTTGCTCTGGGCATGGCCGATGCCGCCCGGCGCCGATTCGATGCGGATATCGGGGTGGGCGTGACGGGGGTGGCGGGGCCCGACGCGATCGAGGGTAAACCGGTGGGCACCATGTACATCGGCCTCTCCGGGCAAGGTACCTCCCGTTCATTTCACGCCGTCTTCCCTCAGCATCGCACCCGGGTCAAGCAATATGCCGCTCTGGCCGCCCTGAACGAACTGCGCAAATTCTTGCTCGAACTGAAATAGCGATCCCGCTCGCGCCCTTCGAAGAACACAAGCTCGAAAGAACTTTCCGAGCGCACTGTCCCCATATTTTGGTATCCGCTTCAAACTCTGCTACTATTGACTCGGATTCCCCGGTTGGTTGCGGGAGATCGCTTCTTCATGAGGGAACAGCGGGTCTTCTACGGATGGTGGATCGTTCTGGCCTCCGTCCTCATCGCCATGATCACCGGCGCTTTTTTCTATGGGATCACCTTTTTTGTGGATCCCATGGCGGAGGAATTCGGATGGAGCCATGCGACCATCATGTGGGCCGTATCCCTCAGGACGATCGAACTGGGCATCGCGGCTCCCATCGTCGGCTTTGCCGTGAACCGGTGGGGTCCGCGCCGGCTCCTCGTGGGCGGCGGACTCATGGGCGGCATCGGGTTCATTCTCCTCAGTCAAACGAATTCACTCCCCATGTTCTACGCCGTCTTCGTCTTTGTAGCCCTCGGCTTCAGCGCCTGTGGAAGCGTGGTGCTCACCACCGTTGTCGCCAACTGGTTCCGTCGGCGAGTGGGACTTGCCATGGGGCTGACCCTTGCCGGCTTTGGATTGGGGGGGATTCTCATGCCCGGAGTGGGATGGCTGGTGGATGCCCACGGTTGGCAGACGGCCTCGATCGTCTTGGGGGCAGGAACGTGTGTGGCGGTTCCCCTCCTAGGCTCCATCATCCGCCGCCGACCGGAAGATTGCGGATACGTGCCCGATGGTACAGCCGTCCCCAGCGCTCAAAGTGCTTCGAACGATGCCGGGGCTTCCGGCCCGGAACTCTCCCCGCGGCAGGCATTGAGAGCACAGGCCTTCTGGTTCCTCGCCGTCTCCGCGGCCATCGGATTCATGGGAATGAACGCCGTGACCGCGCTGGTCGCCTCCTATCTAGACGATGAGGAGGCATCCACAGGCATGATCTGGGTTACCACCACATTTCTCCCGCTGGCGAGCATCTTGGGGAGAATGGGATTGGGGTGGGCCGGCGATATCTACTCAAAAAAGGGGATTCTGGCCTGGAGTGTGGTTCTCCAAATCATCGGACTCGGGGCATTCTGCTATGCCCCGAACACCGCAGCGATCGCCCTTTTTCTGATCACTTTCGGGATTGGATATGGGGGGGCCATTGCGCTTCGGCCCGCAATCCAAAGAGACTACTTCGGAAGAAGCGCTTTCGGGGCGATTCAGGGGCTTCTCATGGGAGTCGTGACCCTCGGGGGAGTCATCGGGCCGGTAGTGGCCGGGTGGGTGTTCGATTCAGGCGGAGACTATCAGCCCGCATGGATCGCCTTCGCCATCGCCAATTTCCTCTCCATCCCCCTCGTATTGGCCATGAGAAGGCCCGGAACCTCGAAAGCGCCCCGTCAGCATAGATGAGGAAACGGACCCAAACCGCCTCCTATCTGATTGAAGACTTTTGTTTCCCCTCGCCGCAGACGAGCATACCGAGATTGCCCATAGCCAAAAAGAGCGATTGAAGAAGAGCGTGCACAAGATACCTCTCTCGGGGGATTGGGGGTGTCCCCCAAGAAAACCCTTTGGGCGGGTGGGTGGGAACGAAGAGGCCGGATCGTTC